>Ga0160437_1000005_pt1 | contig 404306 bp, 347 predicted proteins | sample HID1975I_E0MG_FD_108227 | JGI IMG/M metagenome (GOLD analysis project Ga0160437, IMG submission 108227) | Enriched soil microbial communities from UW Madison campus, WI, USA - HID1975I_E0 MG | ecosystem: Environmental > Terrestrial > Soil > Unclassified | place: USA: Madison, Wisconsin... | reverse complement strand
GTGGAGTGATGGACGTTGGAATAAGCTTACAATGGCGCACGGCTGTTATTGGGGAAAATGTACTTTTTGTGATATTTCATTAGATTATATAAAAGTCTATGAGCCCGTTGCGGCAAGTCTGCTTTGCGATAGAATTGAAGAGCTTATTGAGAAAACTGGACAAAATGGATTCCATTTTGTAGACGAAGCTGCGCCGCCAGCCTTAATGCGTGCTTTGGCGCTTGAAATTCTAAAAAGAAAACTGGCTGTAACTTGGTGGACGAATATTCGCTTCGAAAAAAGTTTTTCAAAAGATTTATGTCTGTTGCTAAAAGCTTCTGGATGTATTGCCGTTTCTGGCGGTCTGGAAGTTGCTTCAGATCGATTGTTAAAATTAATTGATAAAGGTGTAACGGTAGAGCAGGTTGCAAAAGTAACCCGAAATTTTACCGAAGCGGGAATCATGGTTCATGCCTATTTAATGTATGGATATCCAACGCAGACCATTCAGGAAACAATTGACAGTCTCGAAATGGTGCGTCAGTTATTTGAAGCAGGAGTTTTGCAATCTGGTTTTTGGCATCAATTTGCGTTAACGGCTCATAGTCCAGTCGGGTTATATCCTGAAAAATTTGGCGTAACCAAAAAAACAGAAGCAATTGGAACTTTTGCCAATAATGATATTGATTACACAGATTCTACAGGAATTAATCATGACAAGTTCAGTTTCGGATTGAAGAAATCACTTTTCAATTTTATGCACGGAATTTGTTTTGATTACGAATTGCAAGACTGGTTTGATTTTAAAATTCCGAAGACCAAAATTCATCCTGATTTTATTTTTGATGCACTTCAGGAACAGAACGATTTTAACACAAAACCAAATGCAAAAGTGGTTTGGCTTGGCGGAAAACCATCTGCTGAAATTTTTATAAAATCGAAAAAAGGAAGAAGCTGGGAAATGATGTTCTTAACTTTTCACGATAAAAAAGAAAGCTTCAATATTCAAACCAGCAAAGAAGAAGGGGAGTGGCTGATTTCAATCTTGTCTAAAATTTCCATTTCAAATGCTAAAAATTATACCTTTCAAGAAGTGAAAAATGATTTCGAAACTTCATTAGAAGATTTCGAATTATTTTGGTATTCAAAACCAGTAAATACTTTGCGTGAATTTGGATTGCTGGTTCTTTAATTGTAGCAATTTATTTTTAGTTACCCAATAATGCAAATCTCTTTCTAAATCATAAATCATTCTTTTTACACTTCGTCTTATAACAAAATAGGGAATTCCCAGCATTAATGACATGTGGAATAAAAGAAAAGGTAACATGAAAAATGGAAGCGTATTATTATCAGGTGAGAAAAGAACAGCGAAAAAAAATATAGAGTAGAATAAAATTGCTATTCCTAAAAAGAAAAACATTCTTTGTCTGAAACCATTAATTTCGGCATTTATATTTAAGTTATTATTGTCTTCATTAAATGTAGCACTTACTTTCGCAAATGAATAATTAGTGTCAAATAATTTTCTTCTCTTTCTTAACTCAAAGTAATTATTAGAGATATAACCTTTATATTCATTTCTGCTTGATTGAAATACTTCAAATGGAACAAAACTTAAATCAGACTGATCGACATTATTTCTAAACTTTTGTATGAAATCTATTTTTGAAACAGGTAATTGTATAGAAATATCTTTAACTAAGTGTATCTTTCTTAAAAAATCGTTCATTTATTTTGATTTGGTTAGAGAGCCAAATATAATATTTATAAAAGAATGAGAAATAAGAAAGGATTAAAATGATTTTCGTTTTTTGAAGATTATTTACAAACTAATACTCTAAACATTCGCCATCGTTAGGAATGGAAGTTTTGGTTAAAAGCCCATGATCTGAAAGAGCAGTTCGTACTTGCAATCTCGTCGTCGGACAATGATTTAAAGCTTCGAGATGATTGGCCAGAACTTTTCCTGGAGCAAGGGTTGCAAATTTCAAAATCTCATCCATTCGCATTAATAATGGCTGTCCGATATCTAATCGTGCAGTACCGCAGGCGACAATCGAAATATCTGGTTTAAATTGTGTCAGAACTTTTTCGACATGTTCGGTAAAAATAGTGTCAGAACTAACATAAATTGATTTTTGATCTGCCAATTCTATAAGGAATCCCATTACATTTCCCATTAATTTAGAGATAAAACCATAACCATGAATGGCAGGAATTCCAGTTATTTTTCCGTCTAAAAATTTTTGAGGTTCCCAATATTCTAAAGTTTGAATAACAGTCAGTCCTCTTTGAAGAAGTGCTTTTTCGTCCTTAGAGCTGCAGATTACAGGAACACTTTTTCTTCGTAAAAATACTTCGCCGGCTTTATCAATATGATCTGGATGCAAATGAGTAATTAAGCAATGTGTAACTCGGCTTAATATTTCACGGCTGTTTTTTGGCAGTGCCACCAGCGGATTTCTTTTTGGCTTGTATCTAAAAATAGTAAAAGGCGGAATTGTTTTTCTTTTGCCTAACATTGGGTCCACTAAAATGACATGCTTTTCTGTTTCAATCACCAAAGTGGCATTTCGCAAATGATGTAATTTCATATCGAGGAAATTTAGATATTAAAAATACAAAGATTTTCGAAAATCTATTTACAGATTTTTCTTTATTTTTAGTAGAATTGTGATTTTATCCAATAGAAAATCGAAACCCAATGCCATGAAGGTTTTCTATCGAAATGCCTTCTTCATTTGCTAGAATTTTACGAAGACGCGAAATAAAAACGTCAAGGCTTCTGCCCATAAAATAATCATCAGTTCCCCACAAAGAGTTTAATATTTGTTCACGTTTTAAAACTGAATTTTTATGATCTAGAAAAAGTTTCAATAATTCGGCTTCACGCTGCGTAAGACCTACTTTTTCTTCTTCATTAAAAAGAATAAAATTTTTAGTGTCAAACTGATATTTCCCAACTTCATAAATAGTTTTTACAGGCGGAATATTTTTCTGTGAACGTTTTAAAAAAATCTCAATTTTCAAAAGTAATTCCTCAATACTAAAAGGTTTCACCAAATAATCATCGGCTCCCAGACGTAATCCTTTAATTCTGTCTTCTTTTAAAGTTTTTGCCGAAAGAAAAATAATAGGAATATCAAAATCGATTTTTCTAATAGCTTCTGCCAAATCAAAACCATCCATTTTCGGCATCATAATATCAAAAATGCATATATCAAAATCTTCTTCTTCAAAAGTTTGCAGTGCCGCTTTTCCGTCAGAACAATGAATTACTTCATAATTATTCTGTTCCAAGTTGTCTTTGGTTAAAAATGCAAGAGTTTCGTCATCTTCGGCATATAGTATTTTGAAATTTCTCATTTTTTATAAGGAATTGATAAGGTTATTGTTACGCCTTTTTCAACATTGTTTTCAGCTTTTATTTTCCAGTTCTGCAGTGTACAGATTTCTTTTACATAATATAAACCGAGACCAAATCCGTTTACTTCGTTGCTTTTTTCGTTTTGGACACGGTAAAACTTATCAAAGATAAAAGATATTTTTTTAGGAGTAATCCCAATTCCATTATCAATAAACTCAAGTTTTAAACAATTTTTTTCCTCTGTAATTTTGATTGTTACTTCTGGTTTTACGCTGCAGTATTTTACAGCATTATCCAATAAATTATAAACTAAATTGGCAAAATGAAAAGTATCAGTTTCTATTGCATAATCATTGGATGAAGTCTCAATTTTAAAAACAGCTTCGGGATATTTTAAATTGATATTTGAAATCGCTTCTTCAATTATCGGAACAATTAAAATACTCTCTTTTTTAAGTTCTAATGGCTTATAATCGGACTTAGCAATATTTAGAATTTTCTCGATGTGCCCATTTAATTTATTTCCTTGATTGATAATTATATCGGTATAGGTAAAAAGCTTTTTGTCTTCCTTAATAGGTTTTTGTTCAATTAAATATTTAGATGCAATCAGAATTGAAGCCAATGGTGTCTTAAATTCGTGCGTCATGTTATTGATGAAATCTCGCTGTAACTCTGAATATTTTTTTTGCTGCAAAAGTTTAAAAATAGAATAAACGTAAATGAGCAAAATCAAAATTAAAGCGGTTGAAAGGACAAACCAAAAACGCATGGAGCTAAATAAATATGTAGTTTCATTTGGAAAACGAACAGCAAAATAATAGACAAGATTTTTATGTTTAGGGAAATAGACGCTTTTTTTGCATTTCTCCTTTTTAGAAAGTGCAATATAATCCCCATAAATCATTTCATCACTCTGACAATTATACATTGCGTATTCAAAATCTGTAGTGATATTCATTTTTTTGAATTCCGTTTTGAGATAAAATTCTAAAATCTCGGGTTCAAATTCATTGTCGACATTTACGATATAATAGTCGTTCGATATTTTCTGTACGGGATTCTGTACCGGCAGTTCATGGTTTGTTCCTTCATAAAGCTTTTTTGCCACTTCCAATAAAGCAATATGTGCTTTCTGGCTCAGTTTTTTCTGTTCTATAGTAAAAGCCTCTTTTGTCCATAACAGCTGCGCAACCAAAATACTGATTATGGCCACCAACCCTAATAGAATGATGCTGTTGAGTTTATTAATTTTCAAGAATAAGGAATTTAAAAGTGTAATATTAATCAATTTTACCCTGAAAATAAGCGATTAACAAGTCATTAACAAACATTTGAAAGCAGTTAACAGCGATTTGATTTTGTCTGAAATACCTTTGTAATATCAAATTAGAACTATAAACCATTTTAAATATATCCGTTATGAAAATGATTAAAATTTCGATGTTAGCTTTAGCTTTAGGCCTAATGTCTTTTTCGGCAATTGCACCAGTTCAATCTTTAGTTTCAGGAACTTCAACTGTTGAAATCGCTGCTTCTACTATTGTTTGGAAAGCAGAAACAATTGACGTTGGACAAATTCCGCAAGGAACTCCAAAAGCAATTGTCTACGAATTTAAAAATACAGGAAAAACTGCCGTAGTAATTACAAACGTGCAAGGATCTTGCGGTTGTACTGCAACAGATTATACAAAAGAGCCAATTCAGCCAGGTAAGTCGGCAAAAGTTACTGCAACTTACAATGCTGCAAACAAAGGCGCTTTTACAAAAACAGTTACTGTAACAACTAGTGCAGAAACAACACCAAAAATCCTTACTTTAAAAGGTACGGTTATCTAAGAATTTTAATAGGTTGGTTATATGGCAAGCTCCAGACAAGTAATTGTTTGGAGCTTTTTTTATGAAGTATCATTACTTTGAAAAGAAGAAAAGAAGTTGAGTAAAATTATTTGCGAAGACTTTGATTTAATAGAATTTTTTCTACTTTTAATAAAAAAATCTGGTATGAAAATTTGGTATTCGCTTTTTATTACGATTGTACTTTTTACTGTTTTTTCGTGTAACTCTAAAGCAGATAAAAAAGAGGAAAATTCGATTAAAACAGTTGAGAAAATTCCAGAATTGAAACTTACAATTGATAGTACTCGCGTTGCGTCATTTTACGACAGTTATCCGAAACTTGCTAAATTTAAAAGTGATGTAACTTCTTTATATCAAAAAAATAAATCAACTCAATTGTGGCAGGACAATAAAGGAGTTGTAGAATTTGGTAATACTTTATTCAACCAATACAAAAATCTCGATCAAGAAGGATTAAAAGCGAATTTTCCATACAGCGAACAATTGAATCTGGTTTTTGATAATAATGCTGCCAAGAAATTATCAAAGGAAGATACTGATTTACTTCTTTCTAATCTTTATTACTATTATGCCGAAAAAGTATATGGAGGATTTGATGAAAAAACGGTTATTTCTTTAGAATGGCTTTTACCTCGTAAAAAGTTCAATTACCAAGTGCTTTCAGATTCTATCTTTAAAAAATCGACCATTTTAGACGATAAGAAAAGAAAGATGTTCAGCCAATATTATAAACTTCGTAATGCTCTAAAAGAATACAGAGAAATTGAGAAAAAAGGCGGCTGGAAAACCATTGAAACGGGAGAAGATTTTAAAAGTTTAAAATTAGGCGATTCTTCAAATGTTATAGCTCAAATTAGAGAAAGACTTTTTGTAACCAAAGATCTTAAAGAAGATACTAAAAGCGCGGTTTGTGATACGGTTTTAATAAAAGCCATGAAAAACTACGAACTGCGACACGGTTATGCCCCAAAAAACACCATTTTAGCAGAACATATAAACGATTTGAATATTCCAGTTTCTGACAGAATAAAAACCATAATCGCCAATATGGAACGCTGCAGATGGATTGATCCTGAATTGGAAAAAGGGAAAAAATACATCGAAGTAAACATTCCTGAATTTAAATTGTATTTAATTGAGGATGGAAAAATTACTTTTACTTCGCCTGTTGTTGTGGGTAAAGCGATGACAAAAACCGTAATTTTCAGCGGAATGATGAACAATATTGTTTTTATTCCGTATTGGAATGTGCCGCCGAGTATTATTGCAAAAGAGATAAAACCAGGAATGGCGAAAGATAAAAACTATCTGCAAAAGAAAAATTTAGAATGGAATAACGGTGCCGTTCGCCAGCTTCCGGGAAAAAATAATTCTTTGGGATTGGTGAAGTTTTTGTTTCCAAATTCAAGTAATATTTATCTGCATGATACTCCTTCTAAAAGTTTGTTCGAAAGAGAAAGCAGAGCTTTTAGCCACGGCTGTGTGCGTGTGGCAAAACCTCGTGAATTGGCAATCGAATTATTAAAACCAGATCCATCTTGGAATCCTGCCAGAATCGATAAAGCCATGCACGCCGGAAAAGAAAGCTGGTATACGCTTAAGAAAAAAGTTCCTGTTTATATTGGCTATTTTACAGCGTGGGTAGACCGCGAAGGGCAGTTGAATTTCTACAAAGATATTTATCAAAGAGATGAAAGTCTGCTGAAACTATTGACGGAAGAATAAAAGTTTAAATTCCAATTCCAATATTAAGCTGGATAAATTCCAAATTCCAAAAATGGGTTTTTTAATTTTTTATTTTATTCAGAATGAAAAAATTGAATCCAGAAATTAATGGATTAAAAAATTATAGAAAATGGGTGCTAAGCTTTTAATCTGTGGTAAAAATTATTTGGATAAAACATCAATACATTTATAAAAACGTTTGGTATAATGTTCTGTATCAAGAGCTGTAATAGTAACCTGCTGTGCTTTTCCAGATGAGGCGTGAATAAATTTAGAATGCATCCCGTTAGCTTCGCATATAATTCCAAGATGACCAACAATAGTTCTGTCTTTGTAACCGTAAAAAACTAAAATATCTCCAACCTTAAAATCTTCAGGTTTTAGAGCTTTTCCCAAATTCTTATAACCGCTTGAACTTCTAGGCAATGTCAAACCAAAATTGCTATACACATAACTTACAAAACCAGAGCAGTCAAAACCTTTTTTCGGGCTACTGCCTGCGTACAAGTAAGGTGTTCCCAAATATTGTTTGGCATATGCAATAATAGAATCCCGATCAATTTCGGCTTTAATTTTAGGATTTTGAGTTATTTTTTGTTTCTCTTCTCTTTTCACAGTAAAAGAAGAAAATAAAAAAAGAGGAAGTAAAAAAATATAAAGGATTGATTTCATTTTTTTTAGTCTTATATAAGTTGAAACGTTAAAGATAAACCGTTATTTTCTTCTAAAAGAACAAAAACACCCTTTAAAAGTACAAATAACATTCGTTATCCTTCAAATGATGTGTTTATGTGGTGTTTTTTTATTGTATTTTGACATTTTAGTATCTTTCTGTCTAATTCATTTCAAATATATTTGTGAATCGTATTTATATTTTAACAAATAAATTATGTTTCCCAAAAAAATAGCTCTTTTAATTTCGTTTTTGCTGATTTCGAACGTTTCGACTTCGCAAACTCAAAATTCAAGTAAAACTTTTTTATACCAAGGCCGAATTGATAAACTTCAAGACGATAATGTCATTTTGATAGGGACTGCATCTTCGGTTTCGTTTAATTTTATTGGAAATGAATGTTCAATTGCACTTCAGAGTGTAGATTCTTACGAACATCATAATTATGTTCAGTTGGTTTTGGATGGAAAATATATTGGAAAAATCAGAATTGAAAAAGGTGATGTTCAAACATTTCCAATAAAAGTGACTTCAAACAAAAAAGAACATCGTTTAGAAATCTATAAAAATACAGAAGCGCAAAGCGGTAATATTTTATTTGCAGGAACAACGGCAAAACTGACTACAATTTCTTTTAAAAAGAAAAAGAAAATCGAATTTATCGGTGATTCAATTACTTGTGGCGCGGCAAGTGATCCGTCTGATATTCCTTGTGATAAAGGGGAATATATGGATCATCACAACAGTTATTATGCATACGGACCAAGACTTTCGAGAACAATTGGTGTCGATTATTTAATGAGCTGTGTGTCTGGAATCGGAATGTATCGCAACTGGAATGACGAAAACAAAGACGAAGCGATAATGCCGGATATTTATCAGAATTTATATTTAACGAAAGATCCTTCGAAACCTAAATATGATTTTGCTTTTCAACCTGATGTTATCAGTATTGCTTTGGGAACCAATGATTTTTCTGGTGGAGACGGAAAAAAAGAACGCCTGCCTTTTAATCCCGAAAAATATGTTTCGAATTATATCAATTTCATCAAAATGTTATATAAACACAATCCGAATGTACAGATTGTAATTACAAACAGTCCAATGGTTGGCGGAGAAAGAGCAGTTGTTTTTGAAGATTGTCTGAATAAAGTTAAAAACGCTTTCGCGAATGATAAAGCGCATAAGCCAATTCAGATTTTTAAATTCAAACCGATGACTGCTAAAGGTTGTTCAGGACACCCAGATGTAGCAGATCACAAAGTTTTGGCAGATGAATATGCTCCATTTTTAAAAAGCTTATTACATGAAAAATAATATTTATAAGTTTGTTTTCTTTCTATTGATTTCCAGTACTATGATGGCAAACGTTTCGCTTCCGAATATTTTTAGTGATAATATGGTTTTACAGCGCAATTCTGAAGTGAAAATTTGGGGTTGGGCAAATCCGAAAGAAGAAATAAAACTGGTTTCTGGCTGGAATAATCAGGAATATAAAACTGTTGCCAATAATCATGCGAAATGGGGAATCACGATTAAAACTCCCGAAGCCGGCGGTCCTTTTACCATTTCTATAAAAGGCTATAATGAAGTCATTTTAAAAAATATTTTGATTGGGGAAGTATGGCTTTGTTCTGGACAATCGAATATGGAAATGTCAGCAAGCTGGGGAATTGACGATGGCGAAGAAGAAATGAAAAATGCAACGAATCCGAATATTCGATTTTTCACCGTTCCGAAATTAACTGCTACAAGTCCGCAGAATAATTTGCTTGGAAACTGGACGGAATCGACTCCGGAAACCATGAAATATTTTAGCGCCGTTGGTTATTTTTTTGCCAAACGCCTTCGCGAAGATTTAAAAAATGTTCCGATCGGATTAATTTCTTCCAATTGGGGCGGTACTCCTGCAGAAATCTGGATGCCAGAAGATGTGGTTAATAATGATCCGCTTTTACTTGAAAATGCCAAAAAACTAAACGAACAAGAGTACGGACCAAGACAGCCTGGACGTGCGTATAATGCGATGATTTATCCAATTGTCGGATTTAAAATTGCTGGAACGCTTTGGTATCAGGGAGAATCGAATGTAGGTTCTTTGGTTTATGATAAAACTTTAGGCGCCTTAATTACTTCTTGGAGAAAAGAATGGAAAGATGATTTTCCTTTTTATTATGTTCAAATCGCGCCTTTTAAAACTGGAAGTAATAATTACTCAAATGTTACGGTTAGAGATTCTCAAAGAAAATTATTGAAAGAAGTGTCAAAAACTGGAATGGTCGTTATCAGTGACATTTCAGATACGATTGACATTCATCCCAAAAATAAAAAAGATGTTGGAATTCGTCTGGCCAATTTAGCTTTAGCAGAAACGTATAAAGTAAATTCTAATTTGGTTAATGGACCGCTTTTTAAAACAATTAAAATTGAGAAAAACAAAGTGGTAGTTTCTTTTGATTATGCTGATGGATTGTATTTTAAAGATAAAAAATCAAATCAATTCGAGGTAGCTGGATCGGATGGCGTTTTCTATCCAGCTGAAGCTTCGATTAAAAATAACGAAGTGATTTTGACGAGTAAAAAAGTTGTAAATCCTGCAAAAGTGAGGTTTGCGTGGGGAAATACAATACAGCCAGATTTGTTTAATAAAGCGAATTTGCCGGCTTCTTGTTTTACGTCAGAATTTTAGATTTTAGAATGTAGATTTTAGATTTTTTGAGCAATTTTTGTCATCCTGAGGAACGAAGGATCACACTCGGGATTCGCCAAAGATTGGGGATATTCTGTGTATCCCGAAGCGTCGGGATAGTGCGATTTCTCCTTTCAGTCGAAATGACAAGATTGTGTCTTTTGAAAATGTTTGCGTGAGGGATAGCAGTGGAAAGCCCACAGCCTGACGAAGGAAGTGCGAGGACTTGAAACGGATAGCCCGGCCCGGAGGGACACGCCCAAAAAACTTAGTAGCTCAGAACCTTAAAATCTCAGCATCTTAAAAAAAAACTAACTAAACCACACATATGAAAAATAAAAAAATAATAACTATTGGGGTTTTTGCCCTTTTTACGATTGGAAATATGAATGCACAAAAAAAGCCGTATCTGGATAAAAACAAAACTGTTGAGCAGCGCATAGATTTGCTTTTGCCGTTAATGACGTTGGAGGAAAAAGTGGGGCAGATGAACCAATACAATGGTTTTTGGGATGTAACGGGACCGGCACCAAAAGGCGGAACAGCCGAATTAAAATACGAGCATTTAAGAAAAGGATTAGTCGGATCGATGCTGACGGTTCGCGGCGTGAAAGAAGTTCGCGCTGTGCAGAAAATTGCAGTTGAAGAAACGAGATTAGGAATTCCGTTAATAATTGGTTTTGACGTTATACATGGTTATAAAACGTTAAGTCCGATTCCGTTGGCAGAAGCTGCGAGTTGGGATTTAGAAGCGATAAAAAAATCGGCAGCAATTGCAGCTGATGAAGCTTCTGCATCTGGAATTAATTGGACTTTTGGACCAAACGTAGATGTTGCAAATGACGCGCGCTGGGGACGTGTGATGGAAGGTGCAGGAGAAGATCCGTATTTAGGAAGTAAAGTAGGTTATGCAAGAGTAAAAGGTTTTCAAGGAGAAACGGTTGCAGATCTTCAGAAAGTAAATACAATTGCGGCTTGCGCGAAACACTTCGCAGCTTACGGTTATGTAGAAGCCGGATTGGAATATAATATTGTAGATATCAGCAATTCTAAATTGTACAACTCCGTTTTGCCTCCTTTTGAAGCTACGGTTGAAGCGGGAGTTCGTACGTTTATGAATTCGTTTAATACCTTGAATGGTGTGCCGGCAACGGGAAATGCTTTTCTGCAAAGAGATATTTTAAAAGGAAAATGGAAGTTTGACGGATTTGTAATTTCTGATTATGCTTCGATTCGCGAAATGATCGCGCACGGATACGCAAAAGACGAAGCAGATGCAACTGCAAAAGGGGTAATCGCTGGTTCTGATATGGATATGGAATCGTATTTATATGTGGCAAAATTGGTTGACTTGGTAAAATCTGGAAAAGTAAAAGAAGCTTTGGTTGATGATGCCGTTCGCAGAATTCTACGAGTGAAATTTGAATTGGGATTATTTGATGATCCATATAGATATTGTGATGAAAAACGCGAAAAAGAAGTTGTGGGAAGTAAAGCCAACAACGAAGGCGTTTTGGATATGGCAAAAAAGTCTATTGTTTTATTGAAGAATGATAAAAACTTACTTCCGCTAAAGAAATCTGGACAGAAAATTGCTTTGATTGGTGCTTTGGCAAATGATAAAAATAGTCCGCTAGGAAGCTGGAGAATTGCTGCTTCTGATGATACAGCAGTTTCAGTTTTAGAAGGTATGCAGCAATATAAAGACAATCAGCTGACTTTTGAAAAAGGAGTAGATTTATTAAAACAAAAAGCGACTTTCTTGACAGAGACAGTTTTCAACACCACAGATAAAAGCGGATTTGAAGCAGCTAAAACTGCAGCAAAAAATGCCGATGTTGTCATAATGGTTTTAGGCGAATATGGTTTCCAAAGCGGTGAGGGAAGAAGTAGAACAGATTTGAATCTTCCAGGTTTACAGCAGGAATTATTAGAAGAAATCTATAAAGTGAATCCGAATGTGGTTTTGGTTTTAAATAATGGACGTCCGTTGAGTATTCCGTGGGCAGCAGAAAATGTTCCAGCAATTGTAGAAGCCTGGCATTTAGGAACTCAGACTGGAAATGCAGTTGCGCAAGTTTTATATGGAGATTATAACCCAAGTGGAAAATTGCCAATGTCGTTTCCTAGAAATGTGGGTCAGGTGCCAATTTATTATAACAAATACAGCACAGGAAGACCAATTGACAGTGATAAAAATGTTTTTTGGTCGCATTATATGGATGTGGAGAAAACGCCTCAATTTCCTTTCGGTTTTGGATTGAGTTACACGAAATTCGATTATAAAAACTTGAAATTAAATAAAACTTCTTTCGAAAAAGGAGAAAAAGTTGAGGTAAGTGTTGAAGTAACGAATTCAGGAAATTATGATGGAAAAGAAGTAGTGCAATTATATATTCATGATGAATTTGCAAGTATCGTTCGCCCAATAAAAGAATTAAAAGGCTTTGAATTGGTGAATCTTAAAAAGGGTGAAACTAAAACGGTAAATTTTACTTTAACGGATAAAGAACTTGGTTTTTATGATAACGAAGGAAATTATTTAGTTGAACCAGGAACTTTTAAAATTATGGTTGGAGGAAGTTCTGATAAAGGTTTACAGGGTGGTTTTGAAATTAAAGAATAGGTTTTTTTGAGGGTGCAAAGTTGCAGAGGTTCAAAGAAGCAAAGGTTTTTTTCGCCACGAATTCACGAATTAATTGTTTAAAAATTCGTGAATTCGTGGCGATTTCATTTTACGATAAAAATCTTCGTGTCTTAGTGTCTTCGTGGCAAAACTTCGAGAGTTTTTTGTATTTTTAAAACCTATAAAGACTCCAACCATTAAATTAAAATAATGAAATATAACAGATGTGGAAGAAGCGGATTGTTACTGCCTGAAATTTCTTTAGGATTATGGCATAACTTCGGTTCGGTTGATAATTTTGAAAATGCCGAAAGTATTGCCGTTGAGGCTTTTGATAAAGGAATAACTCATTTTGATTTAGCAAATAATTACGGGCCGGTTCCAGGTTCTGCTGAGGAAAATTTTGGAAAAATACTATGGCATAATTTTCAGGGAAATCTGCGTGATGAAATCGTAATTTCTACCAAAGCGGGTTACACGATGTGGAACGGACCTTATGGAGATTGGGGTTCGAGAAAATACCTGCTGTCTAGTTTAGATCAGAGTTTGAAACGAATGAGTATCGATTATGTTGATATCTTTTATTCGCATCGTCCAGATCCTGAAACGCCAATTGAAGAAACGATGATGGCATTAGATCATGCCGTAAGAAGTGGAAAAGCGTTGTATGTTGGAATCAGTAATTATTCGGCAGAGCAAACTCGTATTGCAGTTGATGTTTTAAAACAATTGGGAACTCCATGTTTAATTCATCAGGCGAAGTATTCAATGTTAGAGCGTTGGGTTGAAAATGGTTTATTAGATGTTTTAGAAGAAAAAGGAGTAGGATGTATTGCATTTTCGCCTTTGGCACAAGGACTTTTAACAGATAAATACCTTAACGGAATTCCAGAAAATTCTAGAGCGCATAACCCAAACGGACATTTGAAAGAAGATGAGGTTACGGCAGAACGCATTCAGAAATTATTGCAGTTGAATGAAATTGCTCAGAATAGAAATCAGTCTTTGGCGCAAATGGCTTTGGCTTGGCTGCAAAAAGACAAACGAATTACATCGGTTTTAATTGGTGCAAGTTCTGTAAAGCAATTGTGTAATAATATTGATTGTCTGCAGAATACAGAGTTTTCGAATGATGAATTGAATGCGATTGAGAAGATATTATCTTAATTATGAATTATGAATTGTTAATTGTTAATTGTGAATGCGCATGATTGTAGAGACGCACCGCAGTGCGTCTACGTCTAGTATGTTCTTTTCGCATAAGACGCACAGCTGTGCGCCTCTACGTAAGATAGGGATCTAAATAAAGAATGGGACAAATTGTCCCATTCTTTATTTAATAATCATCGCCAATCCGCCGCCGTTTGCTAATCGATACGTTAATTTCGTTGCAGAATTAATTGTAATGATTTCTCTTTTATAATCAGTTGCGGCTTTATCTGCATTTAAACCGTCTGAGAAAATTTCGGCTTGGAATTTTTTTCCTTTTTCAAGGAAAGAAAAATCGATTGTAATATCTCTGGAATCCCAATTTGTAATTGAACCTAAATACCACGTACTGCCTTTTTTTCTGGCAATGGAAATGTATTTACCAACTTCACCATTTAAAGAAACCGTTTCATCAAAAGTAGTCGGAACTTTAGCAATAAAATCGGTGCTTTCCTGCTCTTTCATAAAAGCGGTTGGACTGTCAGCCATCATTTGCAAAGGTGCTTCAAAAATCGTGTAAAGTGCCAATTGATGACATCTCGTTCCCTGACTCATTGGGTTGGAATGACTTGGTTTGAATTCGCTTTTTGTTGCATTTCGCATTGCTCCGGGCGTATAATCCATTGGGCCGGCCATCATTCTGATAAACGGAATCGTACAATCGTATAACGGCACATCGTCATTTGGTGTCCATTTATTATTTTCTAAACCTTTTACACCTTCAAAATTTAGAATGTTTGGATAAGTTCGCTGCATTCCTGTTGGTTTGTACATTCCGTGAAAATCAATAATTAATTTATGATTCGCCGCTTTTTGGGCAATATCGTAAACCGAATTGACCATTTTAGCATCGTCACGGTCTATAAAATCAATTTTAAAACCTTTGACACCCAATTTTGCATAATTGTCAAAAACGCCATCAATATTTTCATGCAAAGCCATCCACGAAGCCCACAAAATAATGCCGACGTTTTTTTCTTTTGCGTAAGCAATCAAATCTTCCAAATCTACATTCGGATTGTGTTTCATAATATCGGTTTCTACACTCCAGCCTTCGTCTAAAACCACATATTCCACTTTGTTTTTAGAAGCGAAATCAATATAATATTTATAAGTCTGTGTGTTAATACCGGCTTTAAAATCAACATTATAAATGTTCCAGTCGTTCCACCAGTCCCACGCTACTTTTCCGGGTTTTATCCACGAAACATCTTTTATTTTTGATGGATCAGCCAATTTCTGAACCATATCATTATTGGCTAAATCCGCATCATTTTCAGAAATGACAATTGCTCGCCACGGAAAACTTCTTGTTCCTTTGGTTTTTACCAAATAATCTGCTCTCTCTGTAATTAATTTGTTGAGGTAATTGAATCCGCCGTTGGTTTCTTGTAACGGATATTTAGAAAATCGAGATTCAAAACCAGTTTTGTTTTTATTATTGGTTACAAACAATCCAGCGTAATCTTCCAGATTTGCTTCTAAAAAAACGGCTTTTTTATGGTTTTTATAATCAATTAAAAAAGGTAAAAATGCTAAAGTATCTTTTTTGAATTGGCTTATTTTCTTGTTTTCATAATGAGATTCAAACGAAGAAATAAACGAATCTTTTGGATTTCGTAAGTCGCGGACATAAGGCATTAAAGTATTGTAGTCCTGATCAAAGTTTAAAACCACTTCTTCGGATTTAACTATAATATCTTTTTTCATTTTAGTTATAAATCGGTACGCGGCGCCGTCATCAAAAACGCGATATTCAATGCTGAAATCATTTTTGAACTTTAAAGTCAATTGATTGTAATTATTCTGAACTGATTTCTTTTTGTATAAAGGTGTTTCAAAAGAAGTGTTTACAGTTTCCTTTTTTGAATTTAAAACAACAGCATTTTTTCCTAAAACCATATTTTCGTCTAAAGTCATAGACATTTCTGATGGAGCTAAAATCACATCTTTTTCATGCAAAATTGCCCAGCTTATTTTTTTATCAACAGTAATTTTAACTTCAATTTTTCCGTTTGGGGATTTTACAGTGAAATCCTTTTTCTTCTGTGAAAAAGATAGGTTTAAGAAAAATAAAAGCAGCAATATTGTTATAGCGTTTTTCATCAATTTTTGATTTGTTTTTGTGTAGAGACGCACCGCAGTGCGTCTACGCCCAGTTTACGTTCCATATATTCGTTGCACATAAGACGCACTGCGGTGCGTCTCTACAGAAAATAAGGTTGAATAATTTTTTATTTCTTCAATTCTAGATTGTATTTCTTAACGATTTCTAAAGTCGATTTATCGCCGTTAAAAACTGAGTTCAAACCTTGTGGTTCTTGTGGAGGATCTGTTGTAAGTGGGTCACCCGGACTCCATTTTCCTGTTTCATTAACGGCTTTTCCTTCACCGCCGTATCCCCAAAAATTCGCTGCCTGCAGCGGACCTCCGTTTTTATGACTTTCTAGAACTCGTCCAAAAATATAACTATAAAATTTATCTCTGTAGATTGAAGAAGCACCTGCATTTAAGTTTTCATTTTCCCTCGGAAGACCGAATTCTTCTATAATAATTGGTCTTTTTAAATTATTTGCCACTTTAATATGATCGTCAATATATTTTCCAGCGTTTTCGATTGTTTTTGGCATTGTAGCTTCGGCATTATCGGCTTTAAACCAATTCCAGTTTTTCGGCCAAATGTGCATCGTTAAATAATCAATGTTTGGATTTTGATGTGTTCTTTCGAAAATTTCCATGCTGTCGTTCGAACTGTTTTTTCCTTCAGAACCTGTAGAAACTAAATGATTTTTATCCAAACTGTCAATTAAATCAACAATGTTATTCAGCCATTTCGTGAATTTAACTTCATTTTCTACCGTAAAAAGTCTCGGTTCATTCCCAACCTGCCAAGACATAATGGTGTTGTCTTCGTTGTACTTCTTTTTAGAGTAAGCATTTGTTCTTCCAATAATAAACTTCACATGATTATTTAAAGCTTCCATACAAGGTTCACAGCTATGAAACTGTTCTGTATACGACATAAATTGAGGCCAAGTATTTGGCGGAATATTCGGAACCGGAATTGCACCTTTGCCATTCCATTCTAAATATTGTGACATTCCGCCCGACCATTCCCAGTTATTGGTCAAATACAAAACGGCATACATATTACGTTTACTCATTTCATTGATCAAAAAATCTAAACCGTCCAAAAGATCTTCATCATATTTTCCCTGCTCATACTGCAAAGCTGGGCGAACTGTAAAATCGTATTTTCCGCCATCAGCACCCACTAAAACACGTAAGTTATCGATTCCGTTTTTCTTCATTAAATCCAATTCGCGCAAAAGTCTTTTACGATCGCCTATTTTTTTAGAAGCCAGCATACTTCCATACCAATAATTGGTTCCAATATAAGCGTACGGTTTGTCGCCTTTATAAAACTGCGTGCCTTTTACCGTTATTTTTTCCTGCGCCTGACAAGCAATTGTTGACAAAAGCAGTGTAAGAGAAAGTGTTTTAAGAAATCTGTTTTTCATGATTTATATTTTAAGGAGCTAATCCCGCTATCCGCTGTATCTTTTATGGTGAACTCCACCATAAAAGGATGCCGCTTCTATCGGGGCTAGGACTTCACGTTACTTTAGACCTTTTTTTATATCGTTTAAGGATTTTGTTTTAGAAATTCTTCTTCAGAAAGCGTTGTTATTTTAATATCGTCAAAAAATACAGTGCCGTTGGTTTGTGCTAAGGCAAGCATTATCCTGATTTTTTTAGCATCTGCAGGAACCTTAATAGCTTTTTTGTAATTAATCCAGCTTGTGGTGCCTTTTGCATTTCCAATTACTTCAGAACTGATTTTCTTTTCAGCATCAGTGGTAAATTCGATAATTACTGCGGCAGCTCTGTAATCTTCTTTTTGGATTTCTACGCCATCGGTTTTCATCCAGGCACTGCATTCTATTGCAAAAGTATTTCGCGGAATGGAAACAATTTGATCAAAAGCCCTCCATTCTGCACCAGTATATTGATTGATGAGAGCGGCATTTTTTCCTGTTTTTTTATCATAAATAGAAAGCGCACCATTTTCTTCGCCTCTCCAATTTACAAAGTCGTATTCAAAACCTGCATTTTTTAAAAGATTCTTCTGTGCATTTGTAATTGCAGCAGCAAGTAGTAAACTTAAAAGAAAAAAATGTTTCATAGCAGCTGTAAATTAGATTTAAAAATAAATTAATCCTGAATTCTACTGATAAGTTCTAAGCAGGCGCGTCCGTTATGATAAGGACATTTCCAGAATCCGGCTTTGTCTTTTTGCATTAAAGAATAATCATCAAAAATTCCCCAAACCCATTCTCCGTTTTGCTGATCGAGTATATGTTTTTTTATGAATTTCCAATTTTTGTAAACAATGTCCAGATATTCTTCTTTTCCAGTTAATTGGTAAGCGTTGTAAAAACCAATTAAAGACTCTGCTTGCGGCCACCAATGTTTTTCTGCAATTAATTTATTTTTTTCTGGATCAAATTCGTACCACAAACCTCCATCAGAATCAAGTCCTTCCTTTGTCGCTTCAGCAATTTGAACGGCGTACTTTTTATAATTTTCGATCAGTTTTTCATTGCCCGAAATTTCCGCACACTGCTGTAAAAGCCAAGCCGCTTCAATGTCATGGCCGTAAGAAACAACATCTGGTTTTTCAATCCAATTTTCGTTGAAAAATAAACGTAAATGACCAGTTTCAGTATTAATGAAATATTTCTCGATTGTTTCTAATAATTCAATAATATCTTCAAGCAGTTTTTGATCTTTCCAGACTTTGTATAAATTCACATAACCTTCAATAATATGAAGATGTGTATTCATAGTTTTCTTTTCATTCGCATCTTTTGCGCTCAAACGTAAATCTTCAATTGGCTGCCAGTCTCTTGTAAAAGCCTCAAAATAACCTTTGTTTACAGGATCGTAACTGTGTTCTTGAATTTTTAGATATAAATTTTTAGCAATTTCTAGAGCTTTTTCGTTTTTTGAAATCACATAATATTCAGACAATCCGTAGATTGCAAATGCTAAAGCATAAATTTGATTTTTGGTGTCTTTTGGAGTTTTATCCTCATTAATACTCCAAAAAAGACCGCCAAATTTTGTGTCATAAAAATAAGCACTGAGAAATTCAAATGCTCTTTCTGCCAATTTTTTGTGGTTTTCTTTTTTTGTGGTTTGATAACTGGCAGAGAAAGTCCAAAGAATTCGGGCATTCAAAACCGAACCTTTTTCTGCATTTTCAATTCTTTGATCATTAAAATCGATCTGACCTGCAAAACCGCCATTTTGCTCATCAACAGTATGTTCTGACCAATATTTTAAAATGGAATCAAGCTCTGAGGTGAGTTCAGATTTTAAAAGCTTTCTTTGTAATGACACGGTATATTAAATTGCGTTGTTTCTTTCGATTTGATCAATAATAGTCTGTACAGACCCTGCAGAAATAAAAGTGTCTGCTGGTGCATTGGTAACATAATCAACTAATTTATCTACAGTTGAAACTGCTACGTGCATTCTGGTATCTGAAGAGGCATAATATACATAAACAGTTCCGTCGTTATCTTCAATCCATCCGTTAGAAAATAAAACATTCGAAACGTCGCCGACTCTTTCAATTCCTTCTGGTCCCATAAAATGTCCGGCAGGAACGTGCGTAACTTTTGTAATATCATTCAAATCTGTCATGAACATATATAAAGTGTAGCGTAAACCTGCAGCAGTATTACGAACGCCGTGTGCCAAATGCAGCCAGCCTTTTGAGGTTTTGATAGGAGCAGGGCCAAGACCATTTTTCAATTCATAAATAGTATGATATTGTTTTCCAAAGATTATTTTTTCTTCTTTAACAACAGGGTTCATCATGTCTTCCACATAACCTAAACCAATTCCGCCGCCACTTCCAACATCAATGAAACCATCTTGCGGGCGTGTGTATAAAGCGTATTTTCCATTTACAAATTCTGGATGTAAAACAACATTTCGCTGTTGTCCCGTATTCGAAATTAAATCAGGAAGTCTTTCCCAGTTTACTAAATCTTTTGTACGGACTATTCCAGCATTGGCTACAGCCGAACTTGTGTCGCCTTTTGGTGCTTTTGGATCTTTTCTTTCGGTACAAAAAATGCCGTACACATAACCATCTTCATGATGAACCAAACGCATATCGTATACATTGGTGTCTGGTTCTTCGGTTTGCGGAATTACGCAGGGTTTGTCCCAAAACTTGAAATTGTCAATTCCGTTTGGACTTTCGGCAATGGCAAAAAATGATTTTCTGTCGATTCCTTCTACACGAACAGCTAATAAATATTTGCCGTTCCATTTCATTGCACCAGCATTAAAAGCAGCATTTATTCCGATTCTTTCCTGCAGAAAAGGATTGGTACTTTCGTTAAAATCAAAACGCCAGTTTAATGGAATGTGTGATGCAGTTACAACAGGATTTTTGTAACGGTCATAAATTCCGTTTCCAATAATTTCCTGAGCTGCATTTTTTTGCTCAAGAAGCGTTTTATGTTGTTTTTCTAATGCCGATTTTCTTTCCTGAAAAGTGGCTGAAGATGTTATCGTTGTCATATTAATTGATTTCGGTATCTATACTAATTTATTTTTGGTCTCGTTTTTGGTTTAAATCTTGTTCAATTGTTTGAAGTTTTTCTTCAGATAATGGATAAAATGCTATAAAGGCTACTGATATTCCAGCAGCAATTGCCGGCAGTATGCTCAGCATTAATTGAATTCCGTTTTGAGCGGTTGCAGTTTGTTCTACATTTGCTTGAAAACCATAATATCCTAAAAGCCATCCAGCTCCTGCGCCTCCAATTGTCCATCCAAATTTTTGCGACATTGAAGAAGCAGAAAATACTAATCCTGTGGCTCTGCGTCCTTGTTTCCATTCAGAGTAATCAGCACTGTCTGCGTACATTGACCAGATTAATGGGAAAATACAGCCTGCACAAATACTTATTAAAACTTGGAAAGTCATGATTAAGAAAATATCTTCTTTTCCGAATAAATAGAAAATCAAACTAAGAATTGCTGCGAGAGCCATTGCACCAAAAAAGGTTTTCTTTTTACCAATTCTGTTTGCAATTGGTGTGGCTGCGATCACTCCGATGATGTTGGCTGCTTGTCCTAAAACTAAATATATTGATGTTGGAGTCATGTGAAAATCGGTTCCGAAAAGCGAAAAATCGAAATTTATACTGCTGCTGACATAATATTTGAAATAATAAACCGCAGCACCGTCGCGAATTGAATTGAAAACTAAAGCTCCAATTCCGGCTCCAAGTAAAATCCACCAAGGTCTATTTTTTAAGAGATCATTTAAATCTTCTTTTAGATTATTTTGTTCGTCTCCAATGGGCTGTACTCTTTCTTTTGTAAATGCGAAACAAGCCCAGAAAAAGATAGTTGTAATTAATCCGAAAACTGCGATAGTTGCCAGCCAGCCTGTTTTAGAATTTAGGCTTCCGCCGAAGTAATTTACCAAAGGTTCAATCAGCCAGAGAGCCAAAAGACTACCTCCAAAGGCAAAAACCATTCTGTAAGATGAAAGTGTATTTCTTTCTTTTCGATCAGAAGACATTACACCCAAAAGGGATGCGTAAGGAACATTGATTAAAGAATAAATCATCATCATTAAAGAATAAGTCACATAGGCGTAGATGATTTTTCCTTTTTCGTCAAAATCTGGAGTATAAAAAGTCAAAACTCCGATCACTGCAAATGGTATGGCAACCCAAAGTAAATACGGTCTAAATTTTCCCCATTTACTTTTGGTTCTATCAGCTAAAATTCCAACAATTGGGTCAAAGCAGGAATCCCAGATTCTGGTAATTAAAAACATGGTTCCGACTACTGCAGGCGCTAATCCGAAAACATCGGTGTAGAAAAACAACAGATACATACTGAAAATTTTCCAGAACATAGATGATGCCGCGTCTCCAAGACCGTAACCTATTTTTTCTTTTAAACTAATTTTGTCGTGCATTAGGTTTTTTTTAAAGATTGTCATTTATTTTTGGGCAGTTATTTTAATTTTTTTGGAATATCTTTTTCAAATATAGTTTGATCTAGATTATAAAAATCGACAAAATCTTTTTCACTTACTTGTCCCGAGAAAGGCGCGTAATAATGCATTTTCTGTTCTTTTTCCTGCCAGCCGTGGTTTCTCCATAATAAGACATAAGAAACCTCATAATTTTCAACAGCTTTCAGTAAAGTCCCTGTCCACCATTTAGGGTCTGGAACGGCTTCATAACCTGCTTCGGCCAATGCCATTAATTTATTTTTTTTGGTATTGATTTCATTTAGGATTTTAAACTGATTTTGAACTTCGCTGATAAATTTCTGCCCAGTCGAATCGGTATTATTTTGGTAGGTGTCGAAACTTAAAATATCGGCATATTCGTCTCCAGGATAATTAGCTAAAAAGTCTGATTCACTGCCAAAACTGCTGGTGTTGTAAACATAAATTAAATTATGAACGCCTTTTTTCTGCAAATAATCAAACGTAAATTTCCAAGCAGTTTTAAATTCTTCAGGAGTACAATTCCCTTTTCCCCACCAAAACCATCCGCCGGTAAGCTCATGAAAAGGCCTGAAAAGTATTGGAATGTTTTTGCCGTTTTTATCTTTTAAAGAAAGAAAAAATGTGGCGGCTTTATCTAACCAAGAAATAAATTTTTTGTGGTTTTCGGCTCCTGGTAAAATGGTTTTTAAAGAATTTGGAGTATGATCCCATGCATCTTTTCCAGTCGCTGGATTATCAAAATGCCAGCTTATGGTAGAAATACCGCCGCGTGAATTCACTTCAGTAATATATTGTTTCATTTTGGCAAAAGGAACGCCGTCAATATTATTTGGTTTATCGTTTTCCAAACCTGCAATATCCCATCCATAAACTGCGGGGTAATCTCCAGCCACATCTTTTATATCGCTTCTGCCATTTTCATATTTCCATTTTACACCGTATGCTAAATCATCTTGATGACCAAAAAGAAACCCTTTTTTCGATAATTTCTTTAGATTCTTGTACAGCGTTTGAGTTTCTGCGGTAGCTTTTTTATCTGAAAGTGACAAATTAGTATTATCCATACTTTTTCTGGAGAAGCAAGAACTGCTTATAAAGGTTAGGGTTAAAAACGTTAAAATGTATTTTTTCATTAGGTTATGATTAGTTATTTTTTTAGCTAAAAGTAAAATAAACAAGGGATTCTAGTATGGTATTTCTGTTATTTTATTAGTCGAAAAATCAATATAATATTGTTGTTAAAATTATTAAAACTATAAAAAGTTATTCAATTAAAAATGATTAATGTTTATTATTAATGTTCTTTTTAAAGAAATGATAATTAATTTTTTCAAAGATAAACGGATGAATATCGTGTAATTAATATTATTTTATCAATTATATATCATATTATTGCAGTCAAATAATAAAATAGTAAGTTGAGGAATAATAATTTTTGAGATGAGTACAGCAAAAAATTTTTATAGAGAGATTGCTCCATTAGCAGCGAGTGATAGTTTTTTGGTTTTTGATCGTGTAAAGGACAGCTTTGATTTTCCTGTTCATTATCATCCCGAATTTGAAATTAATTTTATTCTGAATGGAAAAGGAGTTAAAAGGGTTGTCGGTGATAATATTGAGGAAATTGATAATGTTGAATTGGTTTTAATTGGTCCGAATTTATATCACGGATGGGAATTGAGTAAATGCACGAGTAAAAAAATCCATGAAATAACAATTCAGTTTCATAATGATTTGTTTCATGAATCTCTATTGTCACGACGAATTATGAATCCGATACGTGATATGTTTAATAGATCTATTCATGGAATCCTTTTTTCAAAAAAAACAGCAGAAGAATTAACGCCAAGACTTGTAAGGCTTTCTAAATTAGATGGTATGGATTATTTTTTGGAAATTACTTCTCTATTATATGATTTAGCTAATTCTAGAAACCAGCGCTTGCTTTCTACCTATACTGTTGATTATGATACTTTTGATGATTATGATAAAATGAAATTGGTTTATGAATATGTACAGAAACATTTCGCTGAAAAGATTACATTAGAAGATGTTGCAAATGTAGCTAGTATGTCGATCATTTCTTTTAACCGATTTATTAAAAAACGTACGGGTAAAACTTTTGTCAATTATATTAATGATATTCGAATTGGATACGCGGCGCGCTGGCTGGTTGAAAAAGATATGAGTGTTTCTGAAGTCGCATTCAAATCGGGATTTAATAATATTGCCAATTTTAACCGCAGTTTTAAAGCGACTAAAAATTGTACCCCAAGTCAGTACAGAGAAGATTTTTCTGGATTGAAACGTATTTTATAGTGATACTTTTTTATCACTATTAAATATTATTTTTAACGAAATCGTTTGATTTTACGGTTTTTGTTGATTTTTATGTAAGTGTTAGGTTCTTTTTGAGGATTGTCGTTGCGAATAATTCAATTTTTATATGTATTTATTTTCATATATGTTTTTTTATCCGCTTAAAGTAAAAATATTATCATTAAATGATATAATATTATCGATTTGATAATTCTCTCTGTTATAGATTTGTTAAATAATTTAAGAGTTTTAATATACCCTGGCTTTTTAAACTCTTAGATTGGCAATAAAACAAATTTAAACTAACCAAACACTTATTATGAAAAAACTAATGACTAGCTTCATTCATTGGAAGGCTGACCACACGGCTGTTCCTTTGATATTATTTTTGTTACTGACTAGTAATTTTATTACGGCTCAGGTGAAGGTTTCGGGAACGGTATCTGACGAAAAGGGATTATCTATTCCGGGGGCAAACATAATGGTTACGGGAACTAAAAAGACAGCTTCGACAGATTTTGATGGGAAATATTCTATCGACGCACCCGCAAACTCTACAATTTCTGTTTCATTTATTGGATACGTTACTCAGGCCGTTAATGTGAAAAACGGAGGGACAATTAATGTAGTCTTAAAGCTTAGTGCCGAAGATTTACGTGAAGTGTTAGTAAATGTAGGATATCGCAGTGTTAAGAGAAAAGATTTAACAGGAGCTGTTTCTACAGTTACTTCAAAAGATTTTGCAGATTCTCCACAAGTGTCTGTAGATCAGTTATTACAAGGACGTGCTGCAGGGGTGACCGTTACGAACAATTCTGGACAGCCAGGAGGTAGTGTGTCAGTTAAGATACGTGGAACTACTTCTATTTCTGGAACTAATGAACCATTGTATATTGTAGATGGTATTCCAATTTCAGGAGATGCTGCTAATACTGCTACTGGCGGTTCAATCGTTACGGGTTATTTAGGAGCAAACACAGGAAACGTAACTTCTAGCCCGATTGCTTTTTTAAATCCGAACGATATTGAAACATTGGATATTTTGAAAGATGCTTCTGCAACTGCTATCTATGGTTCTAGAGCGTCGAATGGGGTTGTAATTATTACGACAAAAAGAGGAAAAAAAGGAGTAGGAAAAATTGCGTATGATTCATATTTGTCTGTTCAAAATGTAACTCGTTTATTGGACACGATGACTTTAAGTCAATATGCAGAACAGCAAAATGCATTAGCAGCTGTTTATGGTGTAACACCTAGAGACGAATTTGCGGTTCCGTCAGTTTTGGGTAAAGGAACGAATTGGCAGGACGAGATTTATAAAACGGCGATAATGAATAATCATCAGATTTCATTTTCAGGTGCTAAAGAAGGTACTAACTACTACATTTCTGGAGGATATACAAATCAAGAAGGTATTGTTATTGGATCAGCTTTTAAAAGATATAGTTTTAAAACGAATGTAGACAGCAAACTAAAAGATTGGCTGACTGTTGGAGTTTCTCTCGGAACTGGAATTACAAATGAAGATATAACAATTAATGGTGCCAGCAACGGTATTATTAGTACTTCTATATTATCTACTCCAGACGTGGCAGTAAAAGATACTAATGGTAATTATGCTGGTCCGCCGGCTGATGGTTCTATAGGAGTCTGGATTAATCCGGTTGCCTCGGCTTTGATGAATACCAACAAGTTGATTAAGAAGAGTTTCATAGGAAATTTTTACGCGAGCTTTAGACTTGCAAAAGGACTTGAGTATAGATTTGATTTCGGAGGGTCTACAAATGTGGATAATTTTGAGGGCTTTCTGCCTACTTACAAATGGGGTGCCGCGGTTAGAGAAACCAATCAGCTGACAGAAAGGGCGAACAATTGGTACGGTTTAAATGTCAAAAACGTTTTAACTTATAAAATTGATGCTGGTAATCATCATTTTAACATTTTAGCTGCTCAAGAAGCTAATGACAGTCACTGGTTCGGGAACTCACAAACAATTTCTGGGTTGTTGAGTAATGATATTCATTCTATTAGTTTGGGTGATCCTGATACACTTGTGGGTTCAGAATACAAAGGAAGTTCTGCTTTTTATTCTTTCTTTGGAACTTTTAATTATGATTTTGATAATAGATATGCGCTGCAGGCAACGATGAGAGCAGATGGAAGTTCTAATTTTGGACCTGGTCAAAAATGGGGTTACTTTCCTTCAATTTCAGGTTCTTGGAAACTTTCAAACGAAAGCTTTATGGAAGGAACTAGAGAATACATTGATAATATCAAAATTAGAGCTGGTTATGGTGAAACTGGAAACCAGAATATTGGCGGCGGCGGTTACATGAGTACGGTTCGTGCCATTAAATCAGCATTGGGTAATTTCTTTACGGTTAATAATATTGCAAACCCTGACTTAACTTGGGAAACTTCTGAGCAGACAAACATAGGTTTAGATTTTACACTTTTTAAATCAAAACTTCAGGCATCATTTGAAGTGTACAGAAAACAATCAGCAGGATTTTTATTTGTCTTGCCATTGCCTTATTATGTTACAGGAACAGATGCTTATCAAGGAGGTTTAGGGGCGCCAAGTGTAAACTTAGGAAGCTTAAGAAATCAAGGTTTTGAAATGACTTTGGATTACAATAATAAGTTTGGTAAAGATTTTTCTTGGAATTCAAAAGTGATTTTTACTACCAATAAAAATAAACTATTAAGCTTACAAGATAATTTTGATTTAACAAAAGATGTATTGCTTAATGACTATACTACCAAAGCGGTTACAAAAACAGTGGTTGGTCAGCCAGTTGGTCAGTTTTATGGCTACCAGGCGGTTGGTATTATTAGAACTAATGAACAATTAGCCAATGCGCCAATTCCTTTTACTGGAAACAAAGCAGTAAAAAGTCAATTGGGAGATGTTGAATATGTTGACCAAAATAAAGATGGTCTGATAGACGAAAAGGATTTGACTTACATTGGTAATCCTCAGCCGAAATTCACTTATGGTTTCAATAATACTTTTACATATAAAAACATTGATTTGGGAGTGTTTTTACAAGGTTCTTATGGGAACAAAGTGATGAACTTAACAAGACGTGCTGGAACTAAAAACCAACGTTTGTATGAAAATCAATTGGCGGAAGCTGCAGATTTCTGGACACCAGAAAATACGGATGCAAAATATCCAAGACCCGACGGTGGAGATGGACACCCAAATATAGCAATCTCTGATCGTTATGTGGAAGATGGATCATTTTTAAGAATTCAGCAGGTAACGTTAGGTTATAATATGCCTTCGGATGTGATTTCAAAAGCAAGTATTAGTAAATTAAGATTCTACTTTGGTATTCAAAATCTTTACACATTTACTAAATATACAGGATACGATCCAGAGGTTGGCTCATACAATCAAGATCCGTTATTATCAGGTATTGATTCAGGACGTTACCCAACGAATCGTAGTTTCACTTTTGGAATGAATTTAGAATTTTAATTGCCACTCTTATGAAAAAATATATCAATATAAAAACCTTAGTTCTATCCCTAGTATTAGGTTTGACTGCTGCCTCTTGCAGCGAAGATTTCTTGGATCGTCCTTCAGAAGATAGTTACAGCAGTGATCAGTTTTATAATACTGACGAGCAAGTAGCAAGAACCACTTATGGAATGTATGGTGCAATGTGGGCTCCTTATTATACTAAGAATTTTTACGCCCTGTCTGAGTTATCATCAGGAAACTGTCTGGCATATGCTGATGGACCAGAGTTGATTCAATTTAAACTTACTTCTGATAGTCCTATATTGTTGGATCCTTGGAGAGCTTGTTTTGCAATTGTAGCGCAATCAAACAATTTAATTAACAATATTGAAAAAAATGCAACAGCAGATGTGAGTAAGGCTGTAATTAAAAACACGATTGCAGAAGCACATTTTTTTCGAGCGATAGCATACTTTTATTTAGTTCGTTTATATGGGCCGGTGCCGATTATTGAAGATAATTTGGCTTTAGCAAAAGATCCTTTAGTTAATACAAATAGAATTGAAGATGTTTATACTTTCATTGAAAATGATTTAAAATTTGCTGCGGCTAATCTAAAAACAAAAATTAGATCCAGGACTCCAGGCGGAGATAATGTGTTTGTAACTCAAGGTTCTGCAGAAGCATTTTTAGCGAAAGTATATTTATATGAAAAGAAATATGCTGATTCTAAACTAATGGCTGAAAAAGTAATTAATTCTGGTGAGTTTGGTTTACTGCCAAATTTTGCAGATTTGTTTTTAACTAGTAAAAATAATAATGAAGAGTCTATTTATTCTTGGCAATGGTCTGGTGCAATAAATACTTATGGAGGAGGAAACTTTTCTAATATTCAATATGGTTTGGATATTTTGAATGATAATGCTTCATACGGTGCTACTTATATGCCAAGTAATGATGTTCAGGATGCTTTTGAAATTGGAGATTTAAGAAGAAAAGAATCTTTTATGGTTTACGGCGATTCTTATCCTAATTTAAAAGCTAACGGAGAAGTTGGATTTGTAATGGATAAGGATAAATATGGCGATCTATTGGCCAATACTGGCGCTGCAGTTAAGAAATATGTAGTGGGTCAGGCTACTAGTGAAACAGGTCCGGCTGATTCTTGGGGAGGTATGAATAACTGCAATTATATTATGCGTTATGCTGATCTTTTGTTAATTCATGCCGAAGCAACAATGGCTGGAGCTGATGAAACTACTAATGCTGCTGCAAAAGAATCATACAATAAAGTAAGGTTTAGAGCAGGTCTTAGTACTTTGGGTGCTAATGTGCCATTAACTAAAACGGCTTTATTTCGCGAGCGAAGAGTTGAATTTGCTTTTGAAGGAGAATTTTGGTTTGATTTAGGCAGACTGCCGCGTCAGGAAGCGATCAATATTATTTCTCAGCAAGATAGAGGTTTTGATTCTCAAGGAGTACTGCATTATACACCAACTCCAACTGATTTTATTTACCCAAAACCAGATATCGAAGTTAGAAAAAATCCAAAATTAAAAGAGGCGCCGGTTCCTTACAATTTTAACTAATTTCTTAAAAGTAAATTACTATGAAAAATATAAAAAATAGAATGTTATTGAAGTTGTATTTTCTAGCTTCGATTTCAATTTTACTGTTTACTTCTTGTTCAAATGATGATTCAGCAGGTTCATCTGGAAAACTTGAAGTAACAGGAATTAGCAGATCTGTTGTAGATGATCCTTTGGTTGAAGGAGATAGAAAAGTTGATGTTCCTACAGATATTATTAATGCAGGAAATTATTATATCATTAGAGGATCTGGTTTTGCTACGTTAAAATCAATTTCATTTAATGGTTTAGAGTCCTATTTTAATCCTACAATGGTAACAGATAACGCAATTGTTGTGTTAGTAGATTCAAAAACGCCATACTATAATGAAATGGATGAAATGAAGATCGTAACCAATTTAGGCACCTTGAACTATAAAGTGGCTATCAGACCTCCAAGTCCTAATATTAAAGGATTTCCGGTCAATTCAAATCCAGGAGATATTATTACTATTACAGGTGAATATTTCTTGCGCCCTGTAGTTAATTTTGGTGATATCCAAGTTGAGCCAATATCTTCTACATTAACAGAAATTGTAGTTAAAGTTCCTGAAGGAAGTTATTTGAAAAATTTATCAGTAACCAATGTATCTGGAACAACAGTGGCTCCGCAAGTAATAGGTTCAGAAATTTATGATGACGCTTTTACTAATATTTGGGGCTGGCAGTCTCTTTGGGATGGAACTAATGAGTTTGATGCAGCCTATGCCAAAGATGTTTATCAAGGTACTAAATGTGTTCAATGGAAAGCTGGTGAATGGGATGGTTATGTTATTGGAATTAACAACTGGTCTTATCATGATACAGGTAAATTCAAAGCGGTAAGATTTTGGGTTAAGGGTGAAAAAGCTGGAAAAGTGAAGTTTTTTGCAAATGGAGATACTGAGAAAAATATCGTAATCGTTGAGGTCAGAACTTCTTGGACTTATATTGAGGTGCCATATAGTTCGCTGGGTAATCCAACTGAATTATCTCAAATTGGCTATCAAGAATTTGGCGGTTTTGGAGGAAATGTGATCTTTCTAGATGATATTGGATTGGTGTTAAAATAATTGTTAGGATTCAAATAAGATTTCGATAAAAGTTCAGTCTATTAATCTGAATCCATAATTAAAAACTAAAAGAGAATTTATGAAAAATATATATAATAAAGTAAAGCAGCTTGCGCTATGTGCATTTCTGGTTGCTGCAGTTTCTTCCTGTGATAACGAAATTGAAGATATTGGCGGAGCAGAGCAAAATTACAACACAGCCTACGGTTTGCTTCAGGCAAATAGTAATTTAACTACGTTTGCAAAAGCAATACAGCTGGCTGGTTTAGAAGCGACCTTAAATACAACTGATGACTATACTTATTTTGTTCCTAACAATGCCACTTTAGATGCTTACTTGACAGCAAGCGGTTATGTAAACGATTTAGGATATCCAGATATTAATTTGGTTCCAGTAGAAGATTTAAAGCAGCTTGTATTAAGTCATGTCATTAAAGGTGTTAAAAAAAGAGTTGCTAAACTTGAAGGTGTCCAAGCTGATTATTTGGAATCAGGCGATTATTCGACAATGGCAAATGCGGTAAATCCTGATTTATATTTACTTAGTATTAATGTTACCAATAACGTTTTAAAAGTAAACGGATCTGATAAAGAAGCAACGGGACTAGATTATTATGGTACAAATGGTTTTGTAAATGTTTTAAGCAATGTAATTGAATTGACTCCTCCGGCGCCGGCAATTACCACTCTGTCACAAGTATTAGCTTCTCCAGGAGACATTATTACAATTACGGGTCAAAATTTTGTAAAAGTTAAAAGTGTTAAATTTGGTAGTACTACAGCTGCAATTACAGTAGTTTCCAAAACAGAAATAAAAGCAACTGTTCCGGCAGATTTTGATTCATACGCGCTTATTGTTGTGGAAACTGACTTTGGAATTTCTGCACCAAGCAGTATAGGACTTAAATATTTACTTTACGAAGACTCATTGAAAGGATGGGGCTGGGGCTGGGGAGGCGATATTACATGGGAAAGCACCGAAAAAGTCAGTAGAGGAACAAACGCAATCAAAAAAGTGGCTGAAGCTTGGAGCGGACTTTTCATGCATTCTGATGTAGTTCTAAATGCAGCAGATTATCAATTTGTTAAAATGTCTATATTCCCAACCGAAAGTACTAAAATCATGGTTACTATAAATAGCGATACCGGCGATTCAAGTAAAGGTACCACGGTTACCCTAAAAGCTGGACAATGGAATAATATTTCAATTCCGATCTCAGATCTGCATCCTGGTCTTTTAACAGGAGGAACTTTTGATAGTGTGTTTATACAAGAATTTTCTGGAGGCACAATTACTCCGTCTAGTATTCTCTATATAGACGATATAGGATTTTTATAAAAATGATTTGTTTTGAGTTAGTCTAAAAATGTTCCCTGATTGAAAATTAGGGAACATTTTTTTAAAATTTAAATTTAAAAAAATGAAAAAAATCGCTTTACTACTTGCCTTATGTCTTACCAATATGAGTTTCAGTCAAGGCAATACGCACAAACAACAAGCTGGGAAATTTGAAGGGCTGGCAATGACACCGCCAATGGGATGGAATTCCTGGAATACTTTTGCTACTAATATTGACGAAAAGTTAGTAAAAGAAACTGCAGACATTATGGTTTCTTCTGGTTTGGCAGCAGCGGGTTATAATTATATTGTTTTAGACGATGGCTGGATGACACACGAACGTGATGCAAATGGAGATCTGGTGCCTGACCCTGAAAAATTTCCAACCGGAATGAAGTCGCTTATTGATTATGTGCATAGTAAAGGCTTAAAATTCGGATTGTATAATTGTGCAGGAACCAAAACCTGTGCAGGTTATCCAGGAACAAGAGGTTATGAATATCAAGACGCAAGGTTTTATGCTAAACTAGGAATTGATTTTCTAAAATACGATTGGTGTAACACAGAAGGAATTACAGCTAAAGAAGCTTATACAACTATGAGTAATGCTTTGAAGACTGCTGGAAGACCAATTGTTTTTAGTCTCTGCGAATGGGGAGATAACCAGCCTTGGGAATGGGGAAAACCGGTTGGGAATCTTTGGAGAATTTCTGGAGATATTTATCCTTGTTTCGACTGCGAATTCAAACACCCAGAAAATTGGTCATCTTGGGGATTCATGAAAATTGCCGATATGCGAAAAGATATTCGTAAATATTCTGGACCAGATCATTGGAATGATTTTGACATGATGGAAGTTGGAAACGAAATGAATGATACAGAAGATAAAACACATTTTGCAATGTGGTGTATGCTTGCTTCTCCCTTATTTACAGGAAACGATTACCGTAAAATGACTAAAGAAACTTTGGCAATTTTAACCAATAAAGAACTGCTTGCAGTAAATCAAGATAAACTCGGAATTCAAGGTTTTAAATATACCATTTTAGATGGGGTGGAAGTATGGGTAAAACCGCTTTCAGACGGTGCTTGGGCAGTTAGTTTTGTTAATAGAACAGAGACTGCAAAAAAAGTTGCTTTTGATTGGAGTAAAAACAATTTCAAAGATATTGATTTTGGTTATGAAACGGACTTTGCTAAAACAACATTTAAAATAAAAGATCTGTGGAAGAATAAAGAAGTTGGAAACACTAAAAAAGTTTTCAGTGCGTCAATTGCATCACATGATGTTATTACATTAAAATTAATTCCTTAAAAATCATCCTATGAAATTGAATATTTGGTGTTTAGGATTTTCTCTAGTAATGTTAACTGCAGTTTCAAACGCACAATTCGTAAAAAAACATGGAAAATTAAGTGTACAGGGAACCCAGCTTGTGGATAAAAATAATAATCCCATTGTTCTCCGCGGACTAAGTTTTGGGTGGCATAGTTTATGGCCGAGATTTTATAACGAAAAAGCAGTAGATTGGTTAAAGAAAGATTTCAATTCTAATGTAGTTCGTGCGGCAATGGGGGTCGAACTCGGAGATCTTTCATATATTAATAATCCGCAGTTTTCTAAAGAAAAAGTTGATGCCGTTGTAAACGGAGCTATAAAATCAGATATCTACGTGATCATAGATTGGCATAGTCATAATATAAACTTGAAAGAAGCAAAAGAATTCTTTGCCGAGATGTCAAAAAAATATGCCAAATATCCTAATATTATATATGAGATCTTTAATGAACCTGATTATGAAACCTGGTGGGAAGTAAAAAATTATGCCGAAGAAGTAATTCAAGTGATACGAGAAAACGATCCTGATAATATCATTTTGGTTGGCTGTCCGCGTTGGGATCAAGATATTGATCTTCCTGCCGAAGATCCCATAACAGGCTACAAGAATATAATGTATACGATGCATTTTTATGCAGCAACCCACGGTAAAGAATTACGAGACAGAACAGATGCTGCGATTGCTAAAGGCCTTCCAGTGTTTGTTTCTGAATCGGCTGGGATGGAAGCTTCAGGAGATGGACCGCTGGATTATAAAGCTTGGCAGGATTATATTGATTGGATGGAATCTAGAAAAATAAGCTGGATTACGTGGTCAATATCAGATAAAGATGAAACGTGTTCGATGTTAAAAAAGACAGCTAAATCTGAAGGGAAATGGAAAGACGAGGATTTAAAAGATTCCGGAATTAAAGTAAGGGAGTATTTGAAGAAGTATAATAAGCAAGACTAAATAATTTATTGGAATTTTAGAAGGAGCCTGTTCATAATTTGAGCAGGCTCTTTTTTTTCTCTATCTATTATGTTTTTTTTGACTTCTATGCTTTTTATTAATATGAGAAATGTAGGTTTTGTAGATAATGTTTTGTAAGAATTTTGTTTGTTGTTTATTTATTGTGTTTTTAATTTTTGCAATTTCAAGTTCTGATTTAAAATTATTTATTTTTAAACTATACCCCTAAAATTTTAGGGGTGTTTGGTTTTTAGTGTTATAGTTTGGCTTTATATGTCAGTTTTTCGCTTTATTTTTATGTTCTACCCTTTAATTTTAATTGTTTATCTTAAAATTTTGTTATTGAATTTTCAAAAACAAATAATTATAAATGTCAAATAACGATTATTGGCAATTTAATTTTTGTAATCCGTAATTCTTCGCCTAAAACGTCAAAAAAGCAGTTCTGAATTATTCTACTCATACAAAAGTTAATAAATTCGCTAATGAAAATGATGATGTTTTAGGGGCGTAAAATAGGGTTTTAGAAATGACTTATACTATTAAATAGATATATAAAAGATTAACTAACCAGAATCAATTAATAACTAAAAACCAATTTAAAACATGAAAAAAGTATTTCACATTTTAGCCGCGATGTTAACAAGTTCTTTTGCTTTTGCCCAAGAAGATGAAGCAGCGGCTTCACCAGCAACCACCTGGGGAGGCTCTGCAGATGCGTACTATAAATATGATTTTTCAAAACAGATGAATGGATTAACGAGCTTTACCAACTCACAAAATTCATTCGAATTAGGAATGGCGTCGATCGAGGCAGGTCATACTTTTGGAAAGGCTTCTGTTTTCGTAGACTTAGGTTTCGGAAAAAGAGCAGCAGAGTTTTCATATAATGAAACACCAGATAAAGATGCAAGTGCAAAATTTTTAATTAAACAATTGTTCTTTACATACAATTTGACAGATGAATTTAAAGTAGTGGCAGGTAGTTTTGGAACTCATATTGGATATGAAGTATTAGATGCTGTAGATAATAAAAACTATAGTATGTCTTACGCTTTTTCTTATGGTCCATTTTTCAATACCGGAGTTAAAGCGCAATACACTACGGGTAAATTTACAGCTATGTTAGGGGTAACAAATCCAACTGATTTTAAATCGGCAATGGATGCGGGATCTTATCAAAAAACGTTCATTGGACAGCTGGGTTACATCGGCGATACAGGAAGTGCTTACTTGAATTTTACAACAGGAAGTACTAATCCAATACCTGGAAGTATAATTCCAGTATCAGACGAAAATAAAACTCAGTTTGACTTGACTGCATCTAAAACAATCAGTGATAGTTTTGGTCTTGGGTTAAATGCAACTTATGCTAAAACTACAAATGATTTTGATAGTGCTTTAGATGGTGAATGGTTTTCGGTAGTGGGATATGCTAATTATTCATTCAGCCCATCATTGCTTTTAGCTTACAGAATTGAATATTTTGATGCTAAAGACGCGGCGCCAAGTATGGGAACATTAACAGGATCTAGTGTATTTGCAAACACAGTTTCGTTAAATTATAAAGTTGGAAAACTTACAATTATTCCAGAGCTTAGATACGATGCTGCTTCTGAAGATATATTCTTAGATAAAGATGCATTGCCAACAGGAGGAAGCTTCTATGGTTTAATTGCAACAACATACTCTTTCTAGAGATAAAGATTGATATTTTTTTTTTTTTTTTGGAGCTGTCGAAACATACTAATGTTTTGGCAGCTTTTTTATTGGGAAGAAGTTTTTTGATTAGTTATGAATTATAGGTTATGAATTATGAATTATTGTGTCGGTTATTTGTAAGTTCTGAGTTATGATGTTTGTCTTAGATCTTTAATTATTGTGTTTATATATCGTAGCTTGTAGAGACGCACTGCAGTGAGTCTACTTAGGATAGGCGAAAATTAATTGTTCATTGTTATTCCTGCTATTAAAACAAAAAAACGCATTTCTAAAATCTTAGAAATGCGTTACTTATTTTAAATTTGAACTTATTTACTGAATTTGTTTTTTATAAATCGAATAAATAGTGTCAATTGTTTTTCTGTCTAAAGTTGAGGTTGCATCAGTTTGAATATAATGTAATTTGAAAGCCTGTATTGCAGCTGATAAATTTTTGGTATTATATCCAATTATTCGCAGGGCGGTTTCAATTTTAAAATCAAATGGTGCAGGTTCTAAAACTTCGTCCGGCCAGATTCCGAATCCTTTCTCAGCAAGCGTTTTCCAAGGAAATAATGCGCTTGGGTCTTGTTTTCTTCCTGGAGCAATATCCGCATGTCCTAAAAAATTCTGAGTCGGAATGTTATAATCTTTTTTCAGTTTCGTAAGCAGAGCAACTAAACTGCTGATTTGCGCTTCTGTAAAAGGTTTAAAACCATTATTGTCCAGCTCAATTCCAATAGAGCAGGAGTTTAAATCTGTTGTTTTTCCCCAAGTAGAATTTCCAGCATGCCAAGCTCTCAGGTAATCATTAAGCATTTGTACTACTTTTCCATTTTCAGAAATTACATAGTGAGCGCTAACCTGAGTTTTAGTCTTTGTAAATGTACTAATTGTCTGCTGAAGTGAATCCTGAGCAGTATGATGGATAATTACAAAGCTTGGTTTTCTTAAATTAAAATTAACTGTACCAATCCATTCTGTATTAATTCCATTTACTAAATAAGTAGAACCCGTTTTAGATAAAGTATCTTTCACGATTCCCAATTGCTGTGCGTAAGATGTATCAATAATAACAGAAGTCGCCGGAATTGGCTTTGCTTCTTTATTCGTAATTTGGTTTTCTAATGTTTTAAGCTGCTGATCGTAAGCTTTTTCCGTATTCTTGTACGGATTAGTAGAGCATGAACTGATTATAACAGCTAAGATCAGATAACAAAAATGTTTTTTTGTCATAATTCGTTGTTTATAGGTTTAAACGATTATTCTTTAATTTTCGTATCTGTTTCTTCTTTTAATTCCTTAGAATCTTCTTTGTCTTTATCTTTTTTCTTTTTTGATTTCCCTTTTTTGACCTCTTTAAAAGATTCCATAAAAGTTTTGTATTTATCAACTTGATCTGGATTTAAAAAGGCTCCGATTTTTTTATCAGTACTTTCTCTTAAAGCTTTTATCTGCTCAATTTTTTGTTCTTGGCTGCTGCTTTCGTTTTTCAATAAAATACCTTGTTCTCTTAAACTGTCTGCTAAAACATTTGTAATTGCAATTGCCTGCAGGTCGTCTAGTTTTACTTCTGGTCGCATAGATTCAACAATTTTGGCTGCAGTTTCTTCTACAGGAACTTCTTTAGGTTTGCTTGGAGTGCCTTGCTGCTGTCCAGCCATCATACTTCTGTCCATTCCCATTCCGCCGCCTCTGTTGTATCCATTTCCATAACCATTTCCGTAGCCGTTATTGTACCCGTTTCCATATTGTGCAGATGCAGTCGAGAAACAGAATAAGCTTAAACCTAAAATAAATAAAGTTTGAATTGGTTTCATAAAAGTATTTTATCTAATGTTAACTATTGTTCAGCGTAAATTTAAGCAGGTTCCCCGTATAAATCAAATTCTGTCGCCTCAATTATCTTGATATTAACAAATTCGCCAGTTTTTACGTAATGTTTAGAAGCGTCAATCAATACTTCATTGTCAACATCAGGACTATCAAATTCAGTACGCCCAACAAAATGTGCGCCTTCTTTTCTATCAATAATACATTTGAATGTTTTACCTACTTTTTCTTGATTTAAATCCCATGAAATTTGAGACTGTAATTCCATAATTTCATTTGCTCTCGCTTGTTTTACATCATCAGGAACATTGTCTTCTAGTAAGTAAGCATGAGTGTTTTCTTCGTGAGAGTAAGCAAAACATCCCATTCTGTCAAATTTCATTTCCTGAACAAAATCTTTCAAAATCTCAAAATCTTCTTGTGTCTCACCCGGATATCCAACAATTAATGTAGTTCTAATTGCCATTCCTGGAACTGCAGCACGAAAATCTTTCAATAACTGAGTGGTCTTAGCTTGTGTTGTGCCACGACGCATCGACTTTAAAATCGAATCTGAAATATGTTGTAAAGGAATATCAATATAATTACAGATTTTTGGTTCGCTTTTCATTAATTCCAAAACATCCATTGGGAAACCAGTAGGGTAAGCATAATGAAGGCGAATCCATTCTATACCTTCAACTTTTGCTAATTCTTCCAAAAGTTCGGCAAGATTTCTTTTCTTATAAAGATCAAGTCCGTAATATGTTAAGTCTTGAGCAATCAAGATCAACTCTTTTACTCCGTTTTTAGCTAAGCCTTGTGCTTCTTTTACTAATTTTTCAATTGGCTGAGAAACGTGAGAACCTCTCATTAAAGGAATTGCACAAAAACTGCAAGGTCTGTCGCATCCTTCTGCAATTTTTAAATAAGCATAATTTTTTGGAGTTGTGGTTAAACGTTCTCCAAGCAATTCATGTTTGTAATCTGCTCCTAAAGCTTTTAATAGTTGAGGAAGCTCTGTAGTTCCAAAATATTGATCAACATTCGGAATTTCCTTTTCTAAATCTGGTCTGTAACGTTCAGATAAACAACCTGTAACGAATACCTTGTCAACAAGTCCTCTGTCTTTTTTATCTGCATATTCCAAAATCATGTTTACTGATTCTGCTTTGGCATTATCAATAAAACCACAAGTGTTAATTACAATAATGTTTCCTTCTTTTTCCGCTGGAGCTTCATGTTCAACTTCTTTTCCATTTGCACGCAGCTGTCCCATAAGGACTTCACTGTCATAAACATTTTTTGAACACCCAAGAGTGATTACGTTAATTTTGTTCTTTTTTAAAGACTTGGTTCTCATACTTTTATAAATTGGAGTGCAAAATTACACTTTTTTATTCAAACACCGCTTGTTTCGGTTTTATTTAGATGTTTTTTTCGAACGTTTCTGGGGAGAAAAACGCATTTTTAGAGATAAAAAAAAATCCGCCAAAATTATTTTTGACGGAAATTTTCATTCATCTATTTATTCTTAATTACAATTCAAATAATAAAGTAAGTGTTACATTGTTCAGTTTGGAGTTAATGTTCGCTCCGTCTGTAAAACCTGTAGCAAAAAATCCTTGGTTCGATTTTCTCTCTAAATAAGAGTAAGCTAAATCTAATTTAGTACCTCCGAAATTATATCCTAAACCACCAGAGTAACTGTTTAAATCTCCAATTGTACTTCCGTTTTTATATGGACTTCCTTCAAAGCGATATCCAGCTCGCAGACTTAACTGATTAATTTTATATTCACCGCCAATACGAAGTTCTCCAGTGCTTGTCAAGGTATTGCTGATGTCAGTGTTTACGTCTCTAAAACCAATATCATTTGTAGGTTTGAATTTTGCATTTCCATAGTTTTTTACTGCATAATCAACACTTAATAAACCTGATTTTCCAAAAACATAAGCGGCACTAAAAGTCCATTTGTCTGGAGTTTGTAAAGTGTAAGATTCGTAGACGTTTACAATGTTTGGATTTACAGAATTGTTAAAAGTCTCACCGGCGCTAGTTTCTGTCGTAGAATATAGACTTTGTGATAGTTCATCATAAAGCTCATACCATGTATTTGATTCGTATGCTACTCCAAGTCTAAAAGAATCAGTAACTTTACCAATTGCTCCAAGTTGGAAAGAGAAACCGTTTCCGTACGTGTATAGTTCGTTGTTAAAACGTACATTCGAAATTGTTTCGTACGTCTGTAAAGGGTTTTTGTTGTACTCATAAAAACTTGATGATCTTCTGTAGTCTGTGACGTGAACATTTAGGTTTGCTCCGAAATATAATCTGTCTTTATATGAGGTTGCAATATTAAAACCTACCTTACTATTATATCCTCTAGTATAGATTTCGTTTTCTTGGAAGTAATTTCCTCCTTCAGGAACATTACTAATGTATTGGCTGTTTTTTGGGTTATTTGTTAAAGGATCAATAACATATCCTTCAAGTCCAAAAAAAGCTTGTTGTTCTCTGTATTCTAAATCTCTATAATCTGCATTTGAAATGTTTCCCAATGGGATTCCATTTGCAAAAGCCAAGAAATAACCGTCAATAGAATTAGTAGGGTTGGTTCCAGCAGAGAAAATACTATTGTTGAAATTATTTGTATTCTCGTATGTTGCTCCAATTGTTATTTTATTCCATCCAGCGTTTGGGTTATTATTTTTGAATACAAAAACACCTCCAGCTTGGTTTAGAGTAAAAGAATTTTCTTTATCGGAAGTTTCAGTACCAAAATAATTCGAGTTATTTTTAATATTCTGATTGCTGAAAGAAATTCCAACTTGATTGGTATTGAAAACTGCAGATCCGGCTGGGTTAACGCTTAAAGAAGATAAATCGCCTCCAATTGCTCCAAAAGCTCCACTCATGGCTCTAAATCTCGCAGTACCAGTTATATTGTCTTGAGAATAACGCAAAGCATCTGAAACATCTTGAGAGTATGACGCGCTGACAGTTAGTCCTGTTATAAATAGGAAAAATAGTTTTTTCATCTAGATAAATTTTAGTTTTGAATTTAGTTTGCCGGAAGATTATCTTCTTCCACCGCCGCCTCCGCCAGATCTCATTCCACCGCCTCCTCCGCCACCAGACGATCTCATACTTCCTCCGCCACTATTCATAGAACGCGATGGACTGCTAGGAGTGTAACTTCTAGATGAGTTGCTGTTGTTGCTAGGGGTGTAACTTCTGTTGGTTGTAGTGTTGCTACTATTGTTGTATGATCTTCTGCCAGCGTTGTAATCTACGCTGTTAGTGTTAGCTCTTCTATTAGTAAATGTTGGGCTTGATGTTCCTCTGTTTACAGTTGAGCTTCTTCTGAAATCGCTATAGCCGTTAGAAGATCTATTTGTTGTGTAGTTTCTATTACTGTTGTACGTATTTCTATTTGTTGTGTAGTTTCTGTTTGATGTATACCCTCTGTTCGAAGTGTAATTTCTGTTAGAAGCATAATTTCTGTTTCCGTAATATGCCGCAGAACCTCTTCTTCCGTAGCTGTAGTTGTAATTGTTGTAGCCGTAATAGCCGCCTCCCCAATATCCTGGATAACCCCAGCCTGGTCCCCAATAACTTGGATAGCCCCAGCCTCCTCCCCAGTAGCCAGGATAGCCCCAGCCCCAGTAACCGCCATATCCCCATCCGTAATAAGGATATCCCATTCCGAATCCGAATGACCATGTTGGATCAGAGTAAACATTTACTGAAACTTCAGAATTACTGCTTCCCCATGCAGGATAGCCTACAGAAGCTGTTTGAGTACTGTCGTTTTCTGCATAATTAGTATAGTTGTCAACGTCGGTAAAAATTTCTGTCGGTTGGTTGTCATCTTGCAGTGATCTGAAATAATCTTTGTATTGATTGTTTGTGCCGGTAGACTGCTGCACATATCTGTTTGATGAAGAATTACCATACACGCCATCATTATCATGATAGGATGAATTTTGGTAAGAACCACACGACGCAAGTAATAAACTCAATAATCCAAGTAAGTAAAAATGATTAGAGTTTTGGCGAATAGAAATGTTAGTTTTCATATCTGTGGTGTTTTTTATTGTTGCACATTACAAAAATAGTTAGTTTTGTCAAACTATTTAGTTAAAATTATTAAAACAAAATTTGTGCCAAACTATATAATATGAGTAAGAACCTCACTACAAGATCAGAAGATTATTCGAAATGGTATAACGAGCTGGTTGTAAAAGCAGATCTAGCTGAAAATTCAGGAGTTAGAGGCTGTATGGTAATTAAACCGTACGGGTATGCTATTTGGGAAAAAATGCAGGCTGAATTAGATCGTATGTTCAAAGAAACTGGACATCAAAATGCGTATTTTCCTTTGTTCGTGCCGAAAAGCATGTTTGAGGCTGAGGAGAAAAATGCAGAAGGATTTGCAAAAGAATGTGCTGTTGTAACACATTATAGATTAAAAAACGATCCAGAAAAACCAGGGAAATTAATGGTTGATCCAAATGCTAAACTAGAGGAGGAGCTTATTGTTCGTCCAACAAGTGAGGCTATAATTTGGTCTACATATAAGGGATGGGTTCAATCATATAGAGATTTACCTTTGTTAATTAACCAATGGGCAAATGTTGTTCGTTGGGAAATGCGTACGCGTTTGTTTTTAAGAACTGCAGAGTTTTTATGGCAGGAAGGACACACAGCTCATGCTACAAAAGCGGAAGCTATTGAAGAGTCTGAAAAAATGATGAATGTCTATGCGGAGTTTGCTGAAAATTTTATGGCGATTCCAGTTGTGAAAGGTTTTAAAACCGAAACAGAGCGTTTTGCTGGTGCAGATGAAACCTATTGTATTGAAGCATTAATGCAGGATGGGAAAGCGTTGCAGGCTGGTACATCACACTTTTTGGGTCAGAACTTTGCTAAAGCTTTTGATGTTAAATTTGCTAATGCAGAAGGAAAGCAAGAACATGTTTGGGGAACGTCATGGGGAGTTTCTACTCGTTTAATGGGTGCTCTGATCATGACTCATTCTGATGATCAGGGATTAGTGCTTCCTCCAAATTTAGCTCCGATACAAGTTGTTATTGTTCCTATATATAAAACAGATGAACAACTGGCTCAAATTACAGAAGCAGTTAATGAATTGACAGCGAAATTGAGAAAATTGAAAATTACGGTTAAATTTGATGACAGAACGACACAAAAGCCAGGATTCAAATTTGCTGAATGGGAGTTAAAAGGAGTTCCGATACGAATTGCTGTTGGTCCAAAGGATTTAGAAAATGGAACTTTTGAGGTTGCTAGACGTGATAACTTAACAAAAGAAGTAGTCGAGGCTGGTAATATTGTGGACTATGTAAATGATTTATTGGAGCAGATTCAAAATGACTTATTTAAGAGAGCTTTAGATTACAGAAATAGTCATATTACGGAAGTAAATAATTTTGAAGAGTTTAAGGAAGTTTTAGAAGGTAAAACAGGCTTTTTGTCTGCTCACTGGGATGGAACTCCTGAGACAGAAGAAAAGATAAAAGAATTGACAAAAGCTACAATTAGATGTATTCCTTTGGATGCTGTTGAAGAGGCGGGAACCTGTGTGTTTACTGGTAAACCTTCTTCTAAAAGAGTGCTTTTTGCGAAGGCATATTAAAAAAAAAATATTTTTTTTAGCTTAGCTATTGTGCAACTAAAAAATAGATGTATCTTTGCATCCGCATTAGAGAAGCACGGTCCGTTCGTCTATCGGTTAGGACGCCAGGTTTTCATCCTGGTAAGGGGGGTTCGATTCCCCCACGGACTACAAGTTATATTACATATTGAAAAGTTTCCAACTTAGGAGAATTGAGGTCCGTTCGTCTAGGGGTTAGGACGCCAGGTTTTCATCCTGGTAACAGGGGTTCGATTCCCCTACGGACTACAAATTAGTTGTAAATAAGTTTTGTAAAACAAGAATTGGTGTCTCGGTTTTTGTTTTATTAGTTAAAACCAAAGTGATTGCCTGGCAATTGTGGGAGGTTTTTCTTTTTTAACTAGTATTTATAATAATTATTACATCTAAAATTAAAAGAAATGGCAAATCATAAGTCAGCATTAAAAAGAATCAGAAGTAACGAGAAAAGAAGAGTTCTTAACAGATACCAACATAAAACTACTCGTAATGCTATTAAAGCATTGAGATTAGCTACTGATAAAAGTGATGCTACTGCAAAATTATCAACTGTAATCTCTATGATTGATAAATTAGCTAAAAAGAACATCATACATGATAATAAAGCTTCTAACTTGAAGTCTAAATTAACTAAACATGTTGCTAAATTGTAATTAATTACAATTTGATAGATATAAAAAGTCCTCTTTTAGAGGACTTTTTTTGTTTTTATCTAAGTGGGAAATCCAAAATCTAAATCTAGAATTACTGTAAATTCAGAAAAAATAAAATCCAAATTCCAACAGTTCTTTGAAGTTGGAATTTGGATTTTATATTAAATTTTTCTCTACTGATTCGACCTAGTACTTTTGGAAATTTGAATTTAAATTCCAATTTTTTTCTTAAGATACTCCAGCATTGGTTGTGTAATGGGTTTGGAAAGAAAATCGATGATAATTGGATATTGTTTTGCTTTAGCTAAATCCTCTGGATCAATTGTAGACGATAGAACAATTACAGGAGCAGAATTAAATTCATTATAATCTGAAGAAGTGAAGTGATCTAAAAATTCCCAGCCGCCCATTATTGGCATATTTAAATCTAGAAAAATCAATTCTGGTTTTCTTTTGTTTTTGTCATTGGTGTATTTTAAGGTGTTAAAATGATGGAGGGCTTCTTCACCGTTTTGAGCTGTAATGACTTCATGTGAAAATGAAGATTTAGAGATTACTTTTTTGCATAACATTAATGTGATGGGGTCGTCGTCAATGCATAAAATCTGCTCAAGCATAATAATTAATTTTTAAATGTTATTGTAAATGTAGTTCCTTTATTGACTTCGCTGTCTACTGAAATTGTTCCTCCCATTGTTTCGACTTGAGATTTTACAAGGTAGAGACCTAATCCTTTGCTGTCGGGGTAGTTGTGAAATCTTTGATATAGTCCAAATACTTTATCGCGGTTTCTTTCTAGGTCAATTCCAATTCCGTTGTCTTTAAAGGTTAATATTGTTTTGTTTTCTATTTTTTCTGCGGTTATAGAAATTTTTAGTTTTCTATTTTCCGATTTGTATTTTATAGAATTGGTTAGTAGGTTTAATAAAATGCTTTCAATGTATGCTTTGTTAGTAATGAGTTCTGGTACTTTATCAAACTTAAGTTTTATAATAGGTTTGTGTAATTCTATTTGAAACGAAAGCTGGCTGAATACATTTTCAAAAACTTCTTTTAATGAGGTTTCCTCTTTCTGCATCGATGGATTGTCTTTAATAATGATAACTTTTACTAAGTCATTAATCGTTTCGTTTAATAAATGTGTTGACTTAGTAAATCCGGTAAGGATTTCCTGGAGTTCCTCGCTCTGTACTGGAATGTCTTCTATTAAGTTTAAAAGTCCGATTAAATTAGATAATGGCGCTCTAAGATTGTGCGATGTTATGTAAGAAAACTGTTTTAAATCTTTATTGTTTTGAGTTAGTTCTCGGATGAGATGCTCTTTTTCTGTTTCTAATTTTTTCTCATCGGTGATGTCTCTCTGTATAGAAATCCAGTGTGAAATAGCTCCTTCATTGCTGAAAATAGGAATCATAGAAAATCTTACCCAATATTCTTCTTTATTTTTGGTGTAAGTAATGGTTTCTATCAGGCATTCTTCTTCATTTTTTATCGCTCTTAAAAGTTTCTTTAACTCATCAGAATCCGATTTTGGGCCTTTGAAGATATTAGGTGATTTTCCGATTATTTCATTCGACTGGTATCCTGACATTTGAGAAAATGCCGGATTTACATAAACTATTTTTGGAATTTTTCCTTCCGGGGAATTGGCTTCGGTTATTAAAATAGAATCTCTGGACTGGGTAATTACAGTCTCCAAAAGTTTTAATCTTTGTTCTTCTTCTTTTTGTTTAGTAATGTCTTGGATGGCACCAATCATTCTAATAGCTCTTCCATTTTCATCTTTTAGTAAAAAGCCTCTGTCTAAAACATATTTATAGGTTCCGTCTGCGCATCTAAAACGATATTGATCCTGCCATTTTTCGGTTTTTTGTTCAATAAATGAATACAATTTTATTGACATTCGGATACTGTCTTCCGGGTGAATTTTGTCAAACCACCATTTAGAAGTTTTGCCTACTTCTTCGGGATTATAACCAAAAACACTTTCAATACCTTTATTCCAGTTTATCCTGTCCTCTTGAATTTTCCAATCCCAGATAGTATCGCTTGTCGCCTTTGCTACAATGTCATATTTCTCATTAGATTCTTTTATTTCTTCGTTGGTTTTGTTTAGCTTTTGAAAAATGGTAATGCTTCTTTTTTCTTTTTTTGCAAGTATAAATCTAAAAACTAATGCAGTTATTAAAATAAATACAATGTCCTTTATTAGTGATAAGTAAAAGTATTCTGTTGAAGAAAAGTAAGTTATGAGTAATTTATGACATAAGACCGCCATAATTATCGAGATGATTGAGTAAATAAGAGTAATTTGGAGAGTTTTACTTTTCATTACTTCAAATATAGTTAAATTAACTATAACTAAACATATGTTAATATTATTTTGGAAGCTATATTTTGGCGTTTTATATTAACTAATTGATTGTATATACGTAAACTATGTTTAGAAACGTTTTTTATTAAAAAATAAAGTGTACCTTTGCAGCCATTAAAAATCACAGATGGAATCTATTAGAAACATTGCAATTATTGCCCACGTCGATCACGGTAAAACCACTTTGGTTGATAAAATTATGTATCACTGTCAATTATTTCGTGAAAACGAAAACACAGGTGATTTAATCCTAGATAATAACGATTTAGAGCGTGAGAGAGGTATTACAATTACTTCTAAAAACGTATCGGTTCAATATAAAGGAACAAAAATCAATATTATTGACACTCCAGGCCACGCCGATTTTGGTGGTGAAGTTGAACGTGTATTGAACATGGCCGATGGTGTATGTTTGCTAGTTGATGCTTTCGAGGGACCAATGCCACAAACTCGTTTCGTTTTGCAGAAAGCGATCGATTTAGGATTGAAACCTTGCGTAGTTATCAATAAAGTTGATAAAGAAAACTGTACTCCAGAAGAAGTTCACGAGAAAGTTTTTGATCTAATGTTTGAATTAGGCGCAACTGAAGAGCAATTAGATTTCCCAGCGGTTTACGGTTCTGCTAAGAACAACTGGATGTCTGATGATTGGAGAAATCAAACAGAAAACATTGAACCATTATTAGATATGGTTATTGCTAATGTTCCTGCTCCAAAAGTTTCTGAAGGTACTCCTCAAATGTTAATTACATCTTTAGATTTCTCTTCTTTTACAGGTCGTATCGCAATTGGTCGTCTAGAAAGAGGTGTTTTGAAAGAAGGTATGCCAATCTCTTTGGTAAAAAGAGACGGTAAAGTAATTAAATCTAGAATTAAAGAATTACACACTTTTGAAGGTTTAGGCCGTAGAAAAGTAGAACAAGTTATTGCTGGAGATATTTGTGCTGTAGTTGGTATTGAAGGTTTTGAAATTGGTGATACTATCGCTGACTTTGAAAATCCAGAAGCTTTACAAACTATTGCTATCGATGAGCCAACAATGAGTATGTTGTTTACAATTAACGATTCTCCTTTCTTTGGTAAAGAAGGTAAATTTGTTACTTCTAGACATATTCGTGAAAGATTAACAAAAGAGCTTGAGAAAAACTTAGCAATGAAAGTTGGAGAAACTGATTCTGCTGATAAATTCATGGTTTTTGGTCGTGGTGTATTGCACTTATCTGTTCTTATTGAAACAATGAGAAGAGAGGGGTATGAGCTTCAAATTGGTCAGCCGCAAGTTATCATCAAAGAAGTTGACGGTGTTAAATGTGAGCCAATTGAGGAATTAACGATTGATTTACCAGAAAACCTTTCAGGTAGAGCTGTTGAATTCGTTACTATCCGTAAAGGTGAAATGCTTTCTATGGAAGGTAAAGGAGAGCGTATGATTATTAAATTTAATATTCCATCTCGTGGAATCATTGGTTTAAGAAATCAATTGCTTACTGCTACAGCTGGTGAAGCTATTATGGCACACCGTTTCATTGGATATGAGCCTTACAAAGGAGAAATTCCTGGACGTAATAATGGTTCATTAATCTCTATGGAAAACGGAAAAGCAATTCCTTACTCTATCGATAAATTACAAGATCGTGGTAAATTCTTTGTTGATCCTAACGAAGATATTTATGAAGGTCAGGTTATTGGAGAAAATACTCGTAGCGACGATATGACTGTTAACGTTACTAAAACGAAAAAACTTTCTAACGTACGTTCTTCTGGAGCTGATGATAAAGCTAGAATTATTCCAGCTGTTAAATTTTCACTAGAAGAAGCTTTAGAATATATTCAAAAAGATGAGTATGTTGAAGTTACTCCAAAATCTCTTCGTTTAAGAAAGATTTATTTAAGTGAAACTGATAGAAAAAGATATAAAATCTAATTCGATTTAATTTTCAATATAAAAAATCCCAAATTCTAATAAGGAATTTGGGATTTTTATTTTTATGCTTTGATTAAATTGCTTTTTAAAATTGGAATTTCAAATTCAAATTTTAGAATTTTAAACGTTATCTTTTCAAAGAAAAATGGCCTTTTACATTTTTTCCATTAATGAATTGAAGAGTAAACCAATAATCATCTGCAGGTAATTGCTGTCCATTAAAAATACCATTCCAGCCTATATTGTTTTCATTCATTTGCTTTAACAATTTTCCGTAACGATCAAAAATTGAAATAGTATAATCGGGCATTTGATCTATATTTTTAATTGTCCATAAATCGTTGAAACCATCTTCGTTTGGAGTGAAAAATCGCGGATAATCTAAAACATAAACTAAAAATGAGTTGGATGTACCACAGCCATTTTTATCTCGAGCTACAGCATTGTAAATTCCAGGATTTACTTGAGTGAATGTTGGATCATCTTGAAAAACTGAATCTCCTAGAGAAAATTCATAATTCCCAGCTCCAGTATATTGAATTGATATGGTATTGTCTATTCCAGAAAAATCTTTTACTTCAACTCCAGTTATTACGGCAGGTTCGGATAAAATTACTTTAAAAGTCTTAGTTTTTTGACAATCATTTGAATCGGTTACTAAAACAGAATAATCTCCCGCATTATCTATTGTTATTGAATTTGTAGTAATTCCATTTGACCAATTATAGCTTTTAAAGCCAGCTGCAACTGACAATGTTATTTGGTCACCTTTGCATAAGTACTGCGTTTCATTTTCAAAATTCGGCGGATCAAAAGTATGTACAACTAACTCAATAGGCACGATGTCATAACAGTCAGATCCATTAACTGCCCGAGCATAAATAGTTTGACTATTTGAGATCGTATTTTTGAAAATGTTTGGAAGTGTATTTGTTTCTGTTATAGCGTTATCTGCGGTCAAATAATAATTAATAACTAATCCTGTTGGAAGTCCTGTTAAGATTTGTGGTGTTACTTCAGAATTTAAATTAAATTGATACAAACCATCTTGAACTTCATCTCCGTCACATGTTGCTATTGGAGATTGATCTGGAATTACGGTAGTAGAGATGTTTAAAGTAATTTGTGGGACAGTGTAACAGCCGTAAGAGTTTTCAATTCTTGCAAAAACAATTTGATTAGGTGTTTTGTTAGTGTAACCCTGTGGATTTTGTATTGGGTTTATTTTGGTTTGTGCGTCGACTAAGGTTTCATAGTATCCTTGAATGGTAATCTGCGTATTATTGTTTTTTACAATATTGGCAGCTTTCGTCAAATTAAAAATAGAAATTCCATCTGTGTTGTCATCACATTGTAATAAAGACGTGTTTGTTGAAGCAATTTCAGGGGTAAATTCAACTGTAATTTCACCAACCGATATGCAGGTTGTACCCTTTATAGCAGCTTCAACTTTGTATATTCCTGCAGAAGTTACGGTATAGTCAGGATCAAATTCGCCAGCAATTTGATTGTAATTATTGGATGCATCTTTTTTAAACCAGTTAAAATTGTAATCAGCGGGGTTTAATTTAGTATCTAAAACAAAATTTTCCCCATAACAAACAGGATTATTATTGGCTGCTGTCCTGTCTTCCCCAAAGTTTATTTTAGATACAAAACTCCCGCCCTCAATAAAAACAGCCGAATTATACTGTCTTGTGGCATCATCCGCAATTACTAATTTCAAATGGTATTTTTTACCAGGAATAACATCAGTGTACGCATTCATGACTGTTGTTTGTCCCGCATAGTTAATGGGACTGGAGGCAGAGTTGTAGCCGTTAAAATATGTTTCATTTTGGGGGTCACATCCTTGTATTACTCCCTGAGCAGTAGTAACTGAATTTATTCTAGGATGCACAGTAGTTGCAGAAACTGGTGTAGTTGAGTTGGGTAAAACAGCTAAATTTTTATAATTTTCAGAACTGCCTGCTTCTTTAATTAAAAAAGCAAAACCATCTGAAAATCGGCAAGGGTAGTAAGATTGATATTCATTTGAAGCAAACAGATAATTAAAACTAATTGAATTTGTTAAAGCTGTAAAATCGAATTCCAGTACTGTTGCTTGTTTGCTGTCATTTATGCCTAACGCATTATTCAAATCATTATCTCCATTCCATGACTGAACTTGTGTTCCTTTGGAATCTGCTTGAACGTACGGACCTTCAGCATTTTTACTGGGAGAAGTACTTAAAACTAGTCCGCTCGAAAAAGGGAAATTTGCACCAGCTGTAAATGAAGCATAGCTTTGGTCATTTGGTGTTGGATTTCCTGAGGCATTTATATTTTCAAGATTAATACAAGAACTATTTATTAAAATATTCTGAGCTAAATCTGCTGCTGTTATATTGGGATTGACAGAAATATTTTGAGCTCTGGCCTTGGTAAAGGCGCAGAGCATCAGGAATATAATCAATAAAATTCTTAAATAATTCATAGTATAACAAATATACTACAAATCTCTATTTTTTAATAATTTGTAAGAAAAATAAACAAATAAAGAAGTCCAGACCAAAACAATTAAAACAGCTAGATAATTTACGCTGTAATCAGTATCAGTTTCTATCCCCATTTGTGAACCTATATTTTTAATTACAGATAATCTTGGTCCTGGATTTACAATTAAGTTTGACATAGATTCTAAAGGAAGAAACTGTGTAATTTTCTCATCGGTATTGCTTTCTGGGAAAATTCTAAAAGCCAAAGTAGCTTTTATTATTCCTTCTAATATGCTCCAAACTAAAAGAAAACCTAATGCAAATGCAGATCTTTTAACTAAAATTCCAAGAAATAAACAGAAAGAAAAGAATCCTGTCAATTTTACGAAGAAAGCAAAAAGGTAATCTAAGTCACTAAAAATGATATCAAATTCGGTATACGAAGAGAAAAATAATCCTAAAATTAAACTCATTACGAAAACAAATACTGTAGAGGCAAATGCAAATAAAACCACCGTTAAAAACTTTGATAAAATAAACTCCTTTTTACTAAGGCCGTCTATCAAGTTTTGTTTTAAAGTTCCATAACTATATTCATTGGCCATCATAGAGACAATTACAATAGCCAGAAAAAATTTAAGGATGGCAGCAACATAAGTATTAAAATGCCAGATAAAAGGAAAATTAAAAATTCCCATTTCTGCGAGGTGAAATTTAAAAACACCAATGTCAAATTTTATAGCAGCAATTAACGCTATAAAAGAAAGTAAGATAAAATAAGTTAGTGTTAATATACGGCTGGCCTTGTTCATCCAGATTTTTTGAAGTTCTATAGAGAGAAGTCTTTTCATGGTTTAGTTTTTTTGAATAATGGCATTTTTGGTTAATTCTAAAAATTGTGCTTCTAAACTATTTTTACGTTTTACTAAATGATTTAGAATTACGTTTTTAGAGAATAAAAATTGATTCAATTCAGAAGCTGATAAATCAGATTTTAAATAAACTAAAACTTTTCCCTCTTCTTCTTTAATTTGAGCCACGGCAGTATGTTCGCTTAAAACAGCTTTTAGCGCAGCATTATCATCAGAAGAGATTTCAAAGAAACCTTCATTCGATGACATTCCGTCAACAGAACCAGAGTATAAAACTTCTCCTTTTCTTAAAACAATTACCTCAGAGCACACTTTTTCAACTTCATCTAATAAATGTGATGCCAATAAAATAGTAGTTCCCTGCGAAGCAATTTTTTTAATAATATCTCGAATCTGATGAATTCCCTGTGGATCTAGTCCGTTTGTAGGTTCATCCAAAATTAAAATTTCGGGGTCATTTAAAAGTGCAGATGCAATTGCTAAACGCTGTTTCATTCCTAACGAAAAAGTACTGAATTTGCTGTCTTTTCTTTCGCTTAAACCCACCAATTCCAGCTTTTCATTAACTTTAGAATAATTAATGTTTTTGATTTTGCAGACCAATTTTAGGTTTTGCTCAGCTGTCATATACGGATAAAAGTTTGGGCGCTCTATAATTGCACCAACTTTTTTCAAAGCTTCATGCGTTTCTACATTACCGTCAAACCAGCGGTAACTTCCAGAAGATTTATTAACAACATTCAGTACAATTCCTAATGTTGTCGATTTTCCGCTTCCGTTTGGGCCAAGTATGCCGTAAACGCGGCCTTTTTGTATGCTAAAAGATACATTTTTTAAGGCTTGAATGCGCCCGTATCTTTTATTCAGATTTTCAATCGTTAAGATGGTTTCCAAATTTTTCTGGTTTTAGTTTTTAGTATGACGAGCCAAATTGAATTTTGTTACTTTAAATTCAAACTTTAATCCTATTGACGTAAATTTGTAATAAAGATATTCAAAATGAGCGAGCCTTTAATGGTTTTAAAAAAACCTTCTTATCCTTTAACGCAGCAGCTTTTAAACTATTTGGAGCGGTACGAACGTATTTCTAAAGTTTCTGTGTTTTATGATGACTTGCTTCGTTTTTCAGGCTCGGTAAATGTTTATGATAAATATGATAATGATACACTTTGGATTCGTGTCTACTACAACGAATTTGAGCGTAATGAAATTGATTTAAACTTAAAAAAAATATATTCTCTACTGCACTCCGATGGTAACAGTGAGATAATTCAATTTCTTAATATCGATGCCATTGATTACTGCACCTTTGGAAATTCAAAACCTTTTAGAATTAAAGTTCGAAATATCCTCAATGACAATTATGTTCATTTTTATATTAAAAAAGCCGATGCTTCGCGAATTTATGGTTTAGAATTGGAAGATATTCTTTCGCCGGATAAAATCAACTTTTTGGTTTATAAAGACACTTTGATCGAAGAGCATATTATTGGGATTCCAGGTGATGTGTTTATGGATACTTTGTTAGAGAACTGTTCTGAAATGGAAAAAGCGCAAATTGCAAAAGAGTTTGTAAAGTTTAACGAACGCTGTATGATCCGGCTTTTGGGCGATATGCGGGCTTACAATTATGTAATTGTCCCAATTCACGATTTTGATCAAGTAGTGTATAAAATTCGTCCAATCGATTTTGACCAGCAATGTTACGAAGGAAATTTCAAGGTCTATCGACCGCAGTTTTTCAAAGAAAATTATCCGATGATTCAGCTCATCAAAGAAAAATTAGAGGAACGTTCTATTATTCAATATAAAGATGAAGAAAGAGCGATTTTGGCCAAACGTATTCATTCGGCAGAAAACAGGATTAAAAAACTCTTAAATATAATGTGTCACGATACTATTTCGACAGAAGAACATCTGAATCAATTAAAAATGGAATTGTACCGATACACTAATGATATGAAATTTAAAAATGCCAAATCGATGGGTCATATTATGCACGCGGCATTTGAATTTATTATCCGTAATTTTAAAAATACAAACTTAGTTTAGAAATATTGTGGTTCCTGATTCTACAGGGTGACAAAAAAATATAATCTTATGAAAAAATCTTTTTTAGCAGCAGTTTCTATAGTTTTATTGGCTTGCCAGCAGCAGTCGACAGATGATTTGAAAACGCTTTATTCGCTTCCAAAAAAATTAAAAGAGGTTTCTGGAATTACTTATTTTCCTGAAAAAAATATAATTTACACGTTAGAAGACAGCGGTAATAAAAATGTAATTTATGCAATTGATTCTAAAGGAAAATTAGAAAAAACAATTACAATCTCTAACGCAGAAAATGTTGATTGGGAAGATATTACGAAAGATAAATCTGGAAATATTTACATTGGCGATTTTGGGAATAATGATAATGAACGCAAAGATTTATGTATTTATAAAATTGCAAAAGGAGAATTAAACAAAGATCAGGCTAAAGCCGAATATAAAGTTTCATTTTCTTATCCAGAACAAATCGAATTTCCTCCAAAGAAAAAAGAAATGTTTTATGATGTGGAAGGTTTTTTTGAACAAGGCGGCTACTTTTATCTTTTTACAAAAAACAGAAGTAAAGGTTTTGATGGAACTGCATTTATTTACAAAATCAAAAATGCACAAGGAACTCAAAAAGCAGTAAAAATTGGCGAGTTTAAAACTTGCAATAATTACAATCATTGCGTTTTAACAAGCGCCACAATAAGTCCAGACGGAAAAAAAGTAGCTTTATTGAGTCATGATAAAGTTCTTTTGTTTAAAGGTTTTAAAGAAGATTTATTCCACAAAGGAACTCATACAGAAATTAATCTGAATCATTTTTCTCAAAAAGAAGCCATCGTTTTTAAAGACAATAACACTCTACTTATCGCCGACGAAAAAACGAATAAAGTAGGAGGGAATGTTTATGAGTTTAAATTAAAGTGATTTTTTTAGGTTCAAAGAAGCAAAGGTTCAAAGTAACAAAGGTAAAAACTTTGAACCTTTGCTTCTTTGAACCTTTGAACCTCCCTTAAAAACTATATGCCGCTCCAAAAATAACTCTTCCTATTTCATCAGGAGATTTAAAATAGGAGATTCTTGCGGTTAAAATATTGATGGCGTTTAACCAAAGTCCGCCGCCGTAATCGTGATGCCATTTTTTAGAATCTTCTCCATCAAGCCAAACTCTTCCGTAGTCGAAACCACCTAAAATTCCATACGTAAAAGGGGCAATCGTTTTTCTGATTCTTCCTAAACTTAAACGTAAATCAGAACTTTGAGAAAAATACGAACTTCCTAAAAAGCGTTCATTTCTAAAACCTCTTAAATCAGTATCACCTCCCAGCGCAGCACCTTGGTAAAATTCATAATTGTTATTTAAAATGGCTTTACCTTTAACATAAGTCGCTAAAACCAAGTTGCCATTTTTATCTAATTTATGTGTAAATCCTAAGAAGCTTTCCAAGGTTGGAAAATTTTGTTTCGTTTCAGATAAATTTGCAGTCCAGGTTGCAGCAAGCATAAAAGCCATACCTAAATTTGGTTTTGCAGCAAAATCAGAGTTTTTGAAAAGGTATTTCACTTTTAAACCACCAAAATTTTGGGTTTCAAAAACATCTGGATTTACAATATTCGGAATGTCGATGTATCTGTTTTCAGTTTCCTCAACTGTCATTCTTTGATACATTGGCTGTATACTAAATTCACTTCCGTAACGACCAACATGGCGAACTGCTCCCGAAGCATTAAATTTTCGAATACGAACACGATTGTAATCCAAACTAACTGCGTCATCGTCATAAGTAGTTTCGTTTCCATATCCAAAATAATTCATTGCAAAATTTGGAGTTGTATAAAGCGATTCTACATCAATAACCCATTTTCCTAGTAGACCTGGGAAATGTGCAGCATAATTAAATTCTAAACCGCCTGTCGCAAAGTAGTAGAAAGCATTTAAAACATGTCTTTGTGTATAAGGATTCTGTTTGAAATTGTTAACAGTATAATTTAAATTAATACCCACTTTTACACCGTCGTCTGGATTAAAACCAATGTTAGGAAGACCAGATACGACATTGTATTTCGGTTTTTCATAGTTATAAAGATTCACATCGTAATCGTCTGTTAACTGTGTTTGAGTTTTTGAATCTAAATTATAAGTGTTCTCTTTTGATTTAAAATCATATACAATAACTTTTCTTCCGTTTTCGATATTGTAAGTGTCATTGTTTTGACCCCCGATTAAGCGAACTTTAATTTTAGATTTCTGATCTCCTTTTACTTCAAAAATATCATTATCGTCTAAACCATAAATCCATAAATTTTTGGTTTTGGCATCTGTTACAGTTTTTGAATATTGTAATTCGTCACCTTCTTTTTTTACCCTGAAAACCTGAATTTCAATACTTTTTTTAGCGTTATGGTTCAATACAAACTTGTCTTTTTTATCTGTACCGGCAATCATGACCGTTTTGTTCAGCACATCAGAATATCTGGATGCATATTTTTGAAGCTCTCTTTTTCTGTTTTTTAGTTTGGCAATAATTTCTTCCACTGTACCATCCTGAACTTCTTTTGGCATGTTTTTGAAAGCGTTTTCAATATCCTTGTCAGATAAATTTTCTTGGATGAATTTTGCCTGCTCAATCCATTCTTTTTCGCCTGAAGTTCTTAAAAAAGCCAAATCCATTGGGTAAGGTTCCCTGCTTAGCCATTTTACGTTGTCAATTTTGTATTTAAATGTACGCATGTGGCGAAGTGCAGGAATGTTCATTAAAATGGAAAGCAAAGTCCCATCATATTTTGCAAAAGCCTGATCTCTATCTCTCGGAATTGGTTTATAAATAACCTTTCCATCTTTTTTGTATTCTGCCCAGCGCCATTGGTCACTATGTCTGTCCCAATCGCCAATCAGCATATCAAACAAGCGGGCTTTTATATATTCTTTTTCATCAACAGAATATTTTTCGTCTTTATGAAGATTCAGCATCATATCAACTGTTCCGATAATATTAGTTGGATTTCCAAAATTTTTACCATCTAAATGATTATCAGCCGGTCTTTCTTCAACCATATACAATTGGTCGCCAAAACCAGCATTAAATTCCCCTAAACCTTTTTGTCTCGGAATATAATATAAAACTGGATTGGTATGTGCCAGACCTATTTTATCTGACATGCTTCCAATTACAAATGGAGCATAGGGATGAGAAGTCGTGTAGAAATCAAACAAGAAATTTTCGGCATAAGTGTCTTCAAATTCATTTACAACATATTGATCTTTAAATGCTACGGATTGTAAAAATACAGTAGCACTTTTTTTCATGCCGCGCATTACATATTCACGTCCTTTTGGATCAGACATTCTCAAAGAAACAGATTGATGTCCTCCGCCTTCGCGAATAGGTTTCAAACCGCCCATTATAGTATCAATAGTCGCTACTTTTGCCTCAATTGGCATGCTGTAATATTTTCTGTAATGCTGCCCAAATAAAAATTTATGGAATAAACTTTTATTAGTCATTTTTTGAGAATAGATGGAAGTTGTAATTTTTGATGGGAAACTATTCGGAATATCCGTTGCCCAATTGATTTCTTTAGCTTTTATAATTTCACGTTCAAAAAGCAGTTTTTCTTTATTGTTTTCATTTCCATAATAAGAAACTTTTGCATCACCGCTTTTAAATAAAGTTAAGGTTGCATAACCATTTCCTCCATACGAAAAATCATTTTCGTTGACAGCTCTTGCTGCTTCTGATTTTGAACCTGCACCGCTGATAATCTGCTGGATATTTTCTTTACTGATGAATTGCAGATTATGATCATGGCCTGAAACCACAATTACATTTTTCTGCTTTTGCAAAAGTGTTTTAATTCTTTTGGCATAAATCGTATACTGTTTATTCTGAATGTCCTGCGGACTCACTCCAGATGTCTTTCGAAGTAAATTAATAAAAGATCCGATTATTGGAAGCGGAATCTTTTTCTCAAGCGGAAATAATTGTTTTTCCAAAGAAAACTGGCCGCCGTGAGTTCCGTTGCTCAATAAAGGATGATGAATCGCTAAGACAACCGTTTTTTCTTGGTTTTTATTTAAGATATTTTCCAGTTCGTCAAAGAAATCTTCTCGAGTCTTAATTTCGCAATTGTCATTAATAGTGGGGTGGTTATCCCAATCTTCCAGAAACCACTCACTATCAATAGTTACTAACGTAGTAGTACTATCAATTTTGACATCTTCAATCGCACAGGAATTTCTAGGTAAAAAAGCTTTTTTATTGTTAAGCTGTTTCGTTACAAAATCTGCTTGCAGCTCTAAGCCCTTTATGCCACTGTACCAGTCGTGGTTACCAGGGATAAAAATTGTTTTTCCTTTAAAACCTTTAGCCAGTTTTAATTGATTGGTAAGCTTTGTTTCTGCCAAAGCAATGTCTGCGGCGTTTTTATCACTCGGAAAACCTTTAGGATAAATATTATCTCCTAAAAATAGTAAGGTAGACTTTTTATTCGCCTTTATTAATTTTTGATGTAATAGATCAAGTGTCTGCTGTGCCTGTGCTTCATCGGCATTTCCTGCATCTCCAACAAGAAAAAAAGTGTGAGCAATTTTTATAGAATCAGTCGCGTTTTCATTTTCGTTCGCGCTTACATTTTTTCCGTATTGAGGTTTGTGAGTTGCGCAAGAATAAACTAGGAAAAGCACTATTAATGCAGCTGTTCCAGTTTTAATTTTGGCAATAAAATGATTATCCAAAAACAATTTCATAATTTAGTGGTATAAAAATATTCTTTATGAATCTAATAGAACAATCCGAAGATTTCGTCAGTAATTTACTCAAAGATAAACTTTCTAATCTATATTCTTATCATAATTTTAACCATACTTTCACAGTAGTTAATGCGGTAAAAGAACTTTGCAAAAAAGAAGATGTAGAAGGTGATGAAAAAGAGGCACTTTTGGTTGCAGCTTGGTTTCATGACGCAGGATATATTGAGGGATATGAAAACCATGAAAAGACAAGCGCCAAAATAGCGACCGATTTTTTAAGAGAAAAAGGAAAGTCTGAAGATTTTATAGCACTTATTACCAGTTTGATTTTGGCTACAGCCAAAGATTATGAGCCTAGAACGCATTTAGAAAAAATTATTAAAGACGCAGATTATGCTCACTTAAGAGATGAAGAGTATGCTACAACCTGCGAATTATTGCGCTTAGAACTTAAAAATACTGGGGTTGTAAACTTTTCCAGCGCTGAATGGACAAGGGAAAATTTAAAATTTCTATTAAATAGACATCGTTTTTACACTGATTATGCATTGAGAAAATGGCAGCCTTTAAAGGAAAAAAACCTGCTTCTTATTCAGAAAAAAATAAATAAGCAGGAATTGAAAGCCGCGGCTGCGATTGAGGAAGAAAATAAAAAGAAAGAAAAACTTGAAAAACCAGATCGTGGCATCGATACATTATTTCGTGTTACACTTGGAAACCATACCCGCTTAAGCGGCATTGCCGATAGTAAAGCCAATATTTTATTGTCTGTAAATGCGATTATAATTTCAATTGCATTATCATCTATAATTCCAAAATTAGATAGTCCGAAAAATGCACATTTGGTTATTCCGACGTTTATAATGCTAATTTCTAGTGTTATTACAATTATTTTTGCAATTCTTTCAACACGTCCAAAAGTAACTTCTGGGTTTTTTACACGCAATGACGTCGAAGCTAAAAAAGTAAATTTAATGTTCTTCGGAAATTTCTATAAAATGCCTCTTGAAGATTACGATTGGGCAATGAACGAAATGATGAAGGACCGTGATTACTTGTATTCTACAATGATCAAAGATTTGTATTATCTCGGGTTGGTTTTACAACGAAAATATAATTTACTCCGAATTGCCTACAACTTTTTCATGTTCGGATTAATTATCACGGTAATCGCGTTTGTGATTGCTTTTAAATCTATTTAAAATTCAAAAGTATTTGACGCTGATTTCACGGATCGTTTTCGTGAAGATTCGGATATAAAACTGTTTTAATTTAACCTAAAAAAAATCAATCTGCGTCCAGCAGCATCTTAGCGATAGCCAATTAGTTTCATTTGTCTTCCATAAAAAAAAAAGCTCAACTTTTAGTTGAGCTCATCTAATAAATCTTGATAAGTAATCTTTTTTACTCCTGGTTTTGAATTGTTATTGATCACTTTTACACGAATAGCTCTCAATCCAGAAACACCTTGAAGATCTTCAACTTCAAATTGTTCTATCGAAGGTTCAAGAATTTTCTTGTGCTGTAAGTATTTGATATATTTTAAATACTCTGCTTCTTCGCTGTTTTGAGAATATACAATTGTAATTTTTTCTTTCTCTGTAATTCTTTCGTTTGTCCCTTTAATGTTCGATTTGTCAATTCGTTTTTTAACGACTTCATATCTGGCATTATAAGTTCCGTCCACATCAAAACGTTTTTCATCCATTCTAAAACGAATTGAAAGCGGCGAACTGAAAACCAAAATCAAGGACGTAACATCTAACTCATAAGGAAGCGATTCCTTAAGTTCGTGATGCTCCAATTCCATTTCGCACAAAGTCTGTAACTGCCACAAACGAAGATTGTGCAGATACATGATATCGAATGGTTTGGTTGGCGAAATTGAAGCTCCGATATACAAATTATGCTCTACACCATCCGTTTTAAAACGTTCGTAATAATGCGGATAAATTTGCTGTGCTTCAACTTGTTTTTTATCTAAAACCGTTGCCAGTCTTTTATTAATGATTGACATTGCGTTGTCAAATTTCTTTCTTTCCTGATAAAACATTCCTGTTTTTTCGTCCAGACTTTCAAAGTATAGTTTTTCTAATTTTTCGTTTTTAGCGTTACTTTTTGTGTTTTTAAGAATCGGGTGAATTTCTTCTTCAATATAGCGTTGAATGTGCTGTTCCGTATCAGCTTTTAAAGGGAAATCCAATTCATTTCGAAGCGATTCTAATTCAAATTTTCTTTGTTCCAAAAGAACTAAGTTAGAATTCGGATCCTGATTATCGAAAATTTCCAAAAGAGCGGTAAGCTGGCTTTTTAAATCAGTTTTTACAGTTTCATTTCGATGTTCGGAAGAACTTTTAATATCAATTTGCCCATAAAGCGGAAATACATTTTTAAAAACAATTTCTTTAAAAATATAATCTTTCGTATGATTTAGATTTTGAAAATAGTTCTGCGATTCTTTTTTGAATTTCCAGTAAACACTAGGGTGAATCGTAGTATATTCACGTTGGATAATCGCTTCAACTTGATGCTGCATGTCGGTATTGTATCGATCAATTGTGTCTGTCAAATAAGGAAGTACCAATTCTAGTTTGGTAGCATTCACACTATTTAAATCTCGCGGATTTTCGGAAACCAATTCGACAACACCTAGTAAATGTCCGTTTCTAATAACAGGAGCAAAAATACAGCTGTGAATATTTTGCGATAGAAGATGCTCTCCAAGTCTTTTATTGGTTGATTCTTCTGTAAATTTAGTAACATTCGAAATTACAAAAGGTTCTTTTTTATCTAATAAATTTTCAAAAGAACATCCAAAAAAAGCATTTTTACAATCCACTTCCTGATCGGCAGAAAGTAAAAAACTTTTTAACTGATTTTCATATTTTGCCGGTCTAATAAATTTTTCTTCCTCGGGATTGTAAATAATAAACCCAACTTTTAATTTTGGAAGATTAAAAATGGACTGGAAAATATTAGAAACTTCCTGATCTGTTGTAACTGTTTTAGCTCCAGGTTTCAATAGGTTACTTTTCAATGTAGAAATAGCGCTTTCTGTAGTAGCATCAAATAAAGAAACAATTCCGAAACCTCTTAAAATCCAGCTTCCTTTTGGAAATTTAGATTTCCATAAATTAATATCATTATAATTATCAATCAACTGATCGATATCTTCCTGAGTTAACGAGACAGCATTTTCAGTCGGAATAATTTCCATGAAGTCTGCATTGTACAATATACGATAATGTTTTTCGACACCGCTCTCGTCTGGAATATCATAAAAAAATGGTTTGTTGAAATCGATATGCTGTTTGTAATAACTACTCAAAATCAAGCAGCAGTTATTAATGTAAAATTGATGCTCGTCGAAATCACGAATTTCCATATAAAATTCGTCTCCTGCATTTTTTAGAATTTTCTTAAAACGCTCTGAGTAATTAAAGGAGATATTTTGAAATGGAATAGTAACCGCCTTTATCTCGTTATGAGTTAAAGCCGTAGGAAATAGATCGGCTAAAATGTTTTTGATTAAAGCTTCATTTTCTTTAATAACCGAATAATCTTGAATTCCAGTTCGTAATTCTGGGATAGATTCGATTTGTTTTAAAATGGCTTTTGCGTAATTCGATCTGTAATCAACATTTGACAAAGCAATTTCTTCAAAAGATTCAATCAGCTTATGAAATGATATAATGGTAGTGAAGGGACTTTCTTTAAAAAATTGAATATCCATCTTAGTTTATTTTTAATGCAAAATTAATGATAAATTAAGAATGATCGACATTTTATCATTTGTTTCGTCTATAGAAGTATAATTTATTTTTTAAAGCAAAAAAACCTCAAAGTCAAAGCTTTGAGGTTTTTTATCAGTAAGTAATAGAAAATGAAAACTTCTTAGCTTTTTTCTTCTTTATTGAAGTAAACTAAGTAGTAATACATTTGTTTTTCTTCATCCCAGCCTTTTTCAACGAATTTTTCTGCGCTTTCAGGATTAATAAAATCCATTTTAATCTGAATGTGAGTATCCAGATTAATAACGTTTTTAATCGATTTTCTCGCGTCAGAAACTGCTGCGTTGGCAATTGGGAATGAGGTTACATCTTCGATGCTGTATTTTTCTCCCTTATCAACTTTATAATTTTTGAATTCAGGAATTAAGTCTGGATTATCTAATACTTCATTCAAGAAATTCTGCTCTTCAAACTGATCATTTTTAGCGAAATAATTCACAGATCGGTTCATAAACATTACTTCCTCTTTCTTGTCTTCTGCTGGCAAAACCACATCTTTTGCGAAGTTTTGACAGAATTTTAAATATTTTTTAGTGATGAAATTTTCATCTTCAAAAGCATCAACCGATAAAAAGTGCTCTAACCAGTAACGAGCATCATAACGGTTACTGTCGACAGTTAGGATTTTATAACCTTCTTCTTTTTTATAATTGAAAATTAAACAGCCTTTATCTAATTTATTCAAGTTGATTCCCTGCTGTAAAATCATTTCAAGATTGCTGTTTTTTTCTTCAAACTGTAAAAAGTCTGCCTGCAATTCGCTTTTAAAAATCCCGATTGCATCTACAACGTTATTATCGATACTTAAGTTGGTCAAATACGTTACATAAACCTCTCCGTTTTTAATATGCGGATGATTTGACTGCTCATACAAATGTTTCGTGATGTTTTTAGAGACCTCATGCACATTTGCCGGATTAGCAAAAATCTCAGTTGCATATTTAAACATATCGTTGTAGTCCAAGTCCACTTCGTGTGCAAACTGATAATAGTTTTCTTCTTTTTCTCTAAAAGGCTTAAAAAAGAATTCTTTTATAAGAGGCACAATTTCATCATTTAAATTAAATGGCTGCTCTGATAAAAAAATAGCTTCGTTACGACTTTTGTTTCCTACGCGGTGAATCGCAAGCGTCTCGATGTGGGTGTTGAATAGGTTGATCATTTTTTTTGTTTAGGTACAAAGATGCAGAGGTTCAAAGGAACAAAGGTTATTTTCTATCTTTTATTTTTCTAATAAAAGAACTTAACATTCGTTCTATTTCTCTGCTTTCTCCATTTATTTTATTGAATTGATACTCGGTTATATATTTTAGATTAAATGAAATTTCAAGCTGAGTCTGTAATTCAAATAATGATGAAATTGAAACATTTAAAAATCTCAAATAATCACTATTTCCATCTCTGCCATATCCTTCAGCAATATTACTCGGTATTGAAATGGAACATCTTCTAATTTGTGAAGATAGTCCATAGATTTCTTCTTTTGGGAATGAATTTGTTAATTGGTAAATTTCAGTTACCAGGGACATAGATTTTTGCCAGATCAAAAGGTCACGAAAAGTTTTCATTTTATATTTTAAGAATTAAAATATAAAAATAAAGAAAAATATTACATTTTAAAATACTTGGATTTTAAAGAAACCTATGAACCTTTGTAACTATGAACCTTTGAACCTGAAAAAATTAATTCCAATTCTCCTCAAATCCGTAATCTTCGAAGCTGTCGTCACCTTCGAACATATCAAGATCGTCTTCGTCTAGGTCGTCTTCAAATTCTCCGTAGATATCATCGTGCATATCAGCTTCAAAGTTTTTTTCGATAGCTTCGTCTGGCATTTCACCGTGAGAGAACAAAGTTTCAGGATAAACAGCTCCAACGGCTTCGTCTTCGATTGCGGCTAACTCAACTAAGAAAGTCCACATGCTGATGAAATCGTAAACGTAGATAATTTTAGTGTTTTCCCGGTCTAAGATACTAGACAAAGGATAATCATTCATGGTTCTTATTTCGCCAGGAACATCTCCAGTATCAAAAAGCGGAATTTCATCTTCTTGATTCCAAGTTTCATCACAAGTATAAAATGAAGCGACTTCTGATCCGTCAAAGCCAAAAGCGTTGAAGATTGCATTATGTAAATCCTCAAGAGTATCGTCTTCAAGAATTGCAATGTCTCTAAAAATATCTTCTTCGGCGTCTAGAATTACTCTAAATTTATAAACCATAACATTTGTTTTTATTGAGAGGTCAAAGGTAAAATATAAAAAATGAAATACGAATCTCGAATTACGATTTGTTGAAAAGATTTTTTCGGTTTTCTGATTAAGTAATCTCGATTGTCAGGCTGAGCGAAGTCGAAGCCTAAATCCAATAGGAAAGCCTTCGACTTCGCTCAGGGTGACAAACAGAACATAAAGCAAATTATTTTCCAGTCAATCTTTTTCGAATTTTATGATAATGTCTGTGATAAGTACTATGACTTGGATAACTTCTGCTTGAAGTCATGTTGTTAAAAATCAATGCGGTGAGAAGTAAAATAAGGACTCCAGTGAAAACAGGAGAAAGCACATACATATAGCCTAAAGCTTTTACTTTTTCTGTACCAATAACTGCAATTAAAGCTGTTGCACCTCCAGGCGGGTGAAGAGTTTTGGTAATCTGCATTAAAATAATAGCAAAAGAAACGGCCAAAGGAGCTGCGATATACATAATATCTGGAACCATTTTGTGTACAGTTACACCCACAATTGCAGAAATTACATGACCTCCGACTAAATTTCGAGGCTGAGAAAACGGACTTTGAATAATTCCATAAACCAAAACACTCGAAGCTCCAAACGAACCAATTAGGTATACTGCATCATTTCCAGAAAAATGCATCGACTGCACGTAAGCCAGAATTCCAATTCCGACAAATGAACCTAAAAAGGACCAAAAATGCTCTTTAAAATCAATTAAAGTTTCTTTGTAAAGAATGTAACGTGTTTTTCTGTAGCTTCTTCTAATTTTCGGAGTGGGCATTTATGTGGTATTTATTGTAAAACTTTAATCTTTTTTTGCCACATTCATCAATGATAAACAGATTTTTTAATCATTTTAATCTTTGAAATCTGTAGCTAAATAATTTATTTCGTTAAACTTGGAGCATAAGAATAAACAGTATACGGGTAAATAGTTTTTGCAGTGTACTTTGAAATCAAACACACAATAAGAATCGGTAAAAACAGCGTATAATCATTTGTTAATCCGCATACTAAGAATATTGCTGTAAACGGAGCATGAATACTGGCGCTTAAAACAGCGGCCATTCCGATAATCATGAAATTTACTGGAATTACATTTACGTGAAAGAAACTGTTCAAAATTGAGGCTAATAATAAACCTAAAAAAGCACCAATAAAAAGACTTGGAGCAAATACACCTCCGTCACCACCAGAAGCGAGAGTAACTGAAGTTACAATTGGTTTTAAAATCAGTAACCCGATAAAAGTAAATGCCAGAGTTATGGTTAATGGAAGCTGGCTTGAATTCCCAAAAATCCCTTTTATAGCATGATAACCTTCTCCATACAATTGAGGGAAAATAAAAAGGGAAATACTTAAAACAGCAGATCCAATAATGATTTTATAATAATGGGTCTCTATTTTTCCGAATTGAGATTTGAAAAATAATACACATTTGGTTAAATAAACCGAATTCATTCCCGCTAAAATTCCTAAAAGAATGAAATACGGAATTGCTTTTAAATGCCAGGTTGTAATAGATACGGCAAATAAAGGTTCTTCTTTTAAAATAGTAAGTAAACCAAATGCTATCGAAACAGCAATTACATTTGAAATGATAAATGCACGTGTGACTTTTCGTGAAATTACTTCAAAAGCAAATAAAATTCCAGCAATCGGACTGCTGAAAAGTGCCGTTACACCTGCAGCGACTCCTGCGCAGATTAACTCTGTTTTATACTGGCGGAAAACATTTTCTTTTTCGTGCGCAACAGAACCAATTGTCGCTGTGGCAACTACTGTAGAAACTTCGATTCCAGTTGAACCTCCAAAAATAACAGTTAATAATCCATTTATAAAATGCGATGGGATTTTGTAAGAAGGAAGATTCTTTGAGTTTTTACCTGTACTTTCAAAAACTTCTTTGATTCCTTTGTTTTCTTTTTTCTTAAAAAGATACTGCCTCAAAAAATAAATTACCGAAAGTCCAAAAACTGGAAATACAATGTAAAATAAAGGGTGAACCGATACTTGGTGAAAGAAGATTTCTTCGTAGTATTCCGTTATTTTTTTTAGTGAAATTCCGAGAAAGGCAGAAAGAAAGCCAATTAAAATAGAAACAATAACTAATTTTCGGAACTTAATGAATTGATGATTTTTTTTGATTTTCGCCGTTTTGTTCATCAGAAGTAAATTTGAAATCGCACTTTTTTTATGCGGATTACAAAATTAAGCATCAAATTCGGTTTTTTCTAAGAAATATTCATTTTAGTATGTTAAAATCGATATAAACAAGAAAATTCTTTCAGTCGGTTTTTGTTTGATTAGCTCTTAATCAGGCTCAAAGGTTCAAGGTTGCAAAGGGGCAAATTTTTCTCATTTCTGTCATTTCGAAGAAGGAGAAATCACACTAGTTAATCGGCAAAGATTGGTAATATACCTTGCGGGATTTCGCGTGAGATTTCTCCTTCGTCGAAATGACAGATTGAACGTGTTATTCATTAAATTAAAAAATTAAAAAATGAAACCTATGAACCTTTGCAGCTTTGAGCCTTTGAACCTCTCATTATCTATCTCTCATAAAACTCAATTGGCAATAAATCTGGATCTGCGATAAAAGTAAAACGTTTATTGGTTGTTTCATCGATTCGAATTGGCTCTGATTCGATGTTTTTTGAAGTTAAAAAAGCAACAGTTTCTTCTAAATTAATTACTTCAAAAGCCAGATGTCTTAAACCCACGGCTTCGGGTCTTGAGGGTCTTTTGGGAGGATTCGGAAACGAAAAAAGTTCCACAACATACGAACCATTCAAAGCCAAATCTAATTTATACGACTGGCGTTCTTCGCGGTAAATTTCTCGTATAGTTGTTAAACCTAAAATTTCAGTATAAAAAGTTTTAGATTTTTGATAATCAGAGCACAAAATGGCAATATGATGAATTTTATTAAGGGTAAGCATTATTTTTTTGATTCAGTTTCTTGGTTTAATTTTCTAATCACTTTTGCGGGGTTTCCAACAGCTAACGAATTGTCTGGAATATCTTTTGTAACAACCGATCCGGCGCCAATTACGCAGCCTTTTCCAATAGTTACTCCAGGGCAGATTACCGAATTACCGCCAATCCAGCAATCGTCTCCAATGGTGACAGGGTATGCATTTTCAAGCGTTTTTCTCAATTCAGCGTCAAGAGGATGAGATGCAGTATAAATCTGAACATTTGGTGCAATAAACACATTTGATCCGATATTTACTGGTGCGCAATCCAAAACAACACAATTCACATTAAAATAAACATTTTCTCCAGCAAAAATATTATAACCATAATCGCAATGAAAAGGAGGTTCGATATATAAACCTGCTCCAGCATTTGGAATAAGCTCTTTTAAAATTTCTTTTGCTTTTTTTGTTACTCTGTATTCTTTTACGTTAAGCGTGTGCAAAAGATTTTTGGCAGTTCGACGGCCTTTTAATAATTCTGGATCAAAGGCATTGTAGTATTCGCCAGAGATCATTTTTTCTTTTTCTGTTTTCATAATATTCACATAAGACTATGTGTGAAATCTAGATTTTTAAAATTCTTTTTTGATCCGTTACAATCAATTATTTATGTGTTTAATATTTTTTTCAAGATAACAATCTGACCCAAATGATACACATCATGCTGAATAATTCCGTGAATATGTTCGTAATAAGTATGACCATTATTTACATATATTTTGGCTAAGTCATCATCATTAAAATCTTCAAAAAAAGCATTCCAAGAATCTTGTGATTTGGCCAGTGTTTGCAGTGATTGTTCCCAAGCTGCTTCTGAAGGATCTAAAACAGGAACAAAATAATTATGATCAGGAGTTATGATTACTTCGCCCTGCATGCGTTCTAAAATGTTTCTTCTCCACTGTATCAAATGATTCACAATTTCCCAAATCGTGTTAAGATTCGGATTTGCTTTTGTGTAGGCCTGTTCTGCCGTTACATTTTTTAAGGTACTGGCTAAATTAACTTCCAGCCAAGGATTTCCGTTGTAAATGGATTGATATAGATTTGAGATTCTTTTGCTTTCTGACATTATAATGCTTGTTTTAAATGTTTGATTATTAAAGGTATAAAAAAAAATAAAAGTCGTTAAATAATTTGTGTTGTAACTTTTTCGGTTTCTGTGTTAAAAATAATTATACCTTCTTGCTGATCATCAAATTGAGTCATTAATTTTCCTTCTTTATTCCAAACAGAACTAAAGCCGGCACCAACAAAATTGTCGCATTCTCCAATACAATTAGACATTAAAACGGGGATTTTATATTTTTTAGCAACTTCTGGGTAATGCGCGTAAGCTTTATCGATTCCGTTTTTCGACTTCGCAACACTTGCAATATAAATTTGTGCCCCAAGTTTTATTGCTTTATCCGCATGATCCATTTGTAAACTTTCGTAACAAATTGCTGGTGCAATTCTTTCATTTTCAACGTTAAGTAAAATCTGTTCGTTTCCGTTTTTAAAGTAAGGGAATTCATCTTCATGAAGTTGTTGTTTTGAATACACAATTCGAGATTGATCTGGCTGAAAAATCAACATACTGATGAGAATTTCATTATTGCTCAATGTTGGAATTCCAACACCAATAGTAATCTTTTTTAAGTCACTAATTTCTTGAAAAACATCAAATTGATTATCATTTATATTTACAGCCAGTTCTTTAGCCAATTCCGGTTCATAACCCGTTAAAGAAAGTTCTGGAAAAAATATGGAAGAAGCTTTTAGTAAAGATGCCTGTTGAATTACCAGAATATGTTTTTGGATGTTAGCTGGAATATCTCCTTTAACTGGTTTTATTTGTGCTATTGCAATATTCATTGGCTTTTTTATTAATAAAGGAAACAAAAGCTAATATACAAATTAGTAATTTACAACTCATCCTCGAAATTCTACAATTGGGTTATTATATATTTTTTAACAGAAATTGTTAAAATACATTTGCTTCATCAAAAACCAATACCATGAAAACCAGAATTACTTTTATTTTATTATTACTGACTGCTTTTTCTTTTGCTCAGAACACAATTTCTGGGAAAGTAGTAGACCAAAAAGGAAAACCAGTTGCAGGGGCAAATATTTATATTGACGGAACTTACGACGGAGCAACAAGCTCTGAGACGGGAGAATTTTCTTTTGAAACTACCGAAACAGGAAATAAATTTTTAGTGGTGAGTTTTTTACTTTTTGAAACTTTTAAAACTGAAATTGATGTTGCCAACTATAAAAATCAAACGGTAAAATTAAGAGAAAATGTTAATTCGCTAGACGCTGTTGTAATTACTGCGGGAACATTAGAATCTGGAGACAAGGCAAGGGTTTCTGTTTTAAAACCTTTAGATATTGTAACAACCGCAGGTTCTGCCGGAAATATTGTGGCAGCTTTACAAACTTTGCCAGGAACACAAACTGTTGCTGAAGACGGGCGTTTGTTTGTTCGTGGAGGTGAAGCCAATGAAACACAGACTTTTATTGACGGAATTAGAGTAGCACAGCCTTACGGAGCAACAACTAATAACTTACCAACTCGAAGCAGATTTTCTCCTTTCTTGTTTAGCGGAATCGCTTTTTCTACTGGAGGTTATTCTGCTGAGTACGGCGAAGCTCTGTCAAGTGTTTTACTTTTAAATACTAATGACGAAGAAGACCACGAAAAAACAGATATCGGATTAATGACAGTTGGTTTGAGTGTAGGAAATACTCAAAAATGGGAAAAAAGTTCTTTAAGTGTCAACATGGCTTATATTAATTTGGCGCCTTATCAGGCCGTAATTCCACAAAATGTAGATTGGAATAATCCGTATCAATCACTTGGTGGTGAGACAGTTTATCGCCATAAATTCACAAACGGAATTTTTAAATTATACGCTTCTTTCGACTCAGAAAAATTCGATTTGAATCAAAAAAATATCAATTTCGAAAATCCAATCAGAACCGATATGAATAACAATAATTTTTATTTGAATTCTTCATACAAAGGAACTATTGGTACGGGATGGCAGTTGACTTCTGGGATTAGTTACGGTTACAGTAAAAACAAATTAAAATACGATATTACCGATATTGACAGCAACGAAAATGCTGCACAGTTAAAATTAAAACTTGCAAAAAAAGTTTCAAATCAGTTTAGATTGTCTTTCGGTACAGATTATTTCATTACCAAATACAACGAAAATTTTGATGATAATGTCTCTATTAATGGTGCTAATGGTTACGACTCTAATATTTTTGCAGCTTACGCTGAAGGAGATCTTTCTTTCTCTAAAAATTTAGCCTTAAAAGTAGGTTTGAGATATTCAAATAACAGTTTGTTAAACGAAAACAACATTGCTCCAAGAGCCTCATTGGGTTATAAAGTTTCAAAAAGCAGCCAGTTTTCATTTGCTTATGGAGATTTTTCGCAGACTCCTGTTGTTGATTATATTAAATATTCAAAATTCCATCAGTTTGAAAGTGAAAAAGCAAGACATTTTATTTTGAATTACACCTTTACAAAACCAGGCCAGCTACTTAGAACAGAATTGTATTATAAAGATTATAACAATTTAGTTCAATACGATACAAGAGATATTCAGTACAATTCGGTTTTCAATAATAACGGATCAGGTTACGCAAAAGGATTTGATTTACTTTGGAGAGACAGCAATTTGTACAAAAATTTAGAGTATTGGATTTCATATTCTTATATCGATTCAGAAAGACAATATAAAAACTTTCCAAACATGGCAACTCCAAGTTTTATTGCCAATCATAGTTTGTCTGTTGTAACCAAATATTTTATTACAGACTGGAAATCGCAGGTGGGTTTTACCAATAGTTACAGTTCAGGGCGCCCGTACAACGATCCGAACCAGACACAATTTATGAGCGGAAAAACAAAATCGTACAATAGTTTAAGTTTTAACTGGGCTTACTTATTGACCACACAAAAGATCCTTTACTTCTCTGTTTCGAATATTTTAGGAACACAAAATGTTTTCGGATACGATTACGCCAGAAACCCAGATGCAGCCGGTGTTTATCAAAGACAAGCAGTTTTGCCAACCGCAGACCGATTTTTCTTCGTAGGTTTCTTCTGGACGATTAGTCAGAATAAAAATGAGAATCAGTTAAAGAATCTTTAAAAGATAAAAAGGTTCTGAGGTTCTAAGTCGCTAAGAAAAACTTAGAGCCTTAGCCACTCAGAACCTCAGAACCTCAAAAAAAACAATTCATCATCAAAAATCAACAACTCAGTATCATTTAATTTTAAAAGAGTAAAATCCGTAATACTTTTGAAGTATAAATTAGAAAGGAACAAAGAAGCAAAGTGACAAAGGTTCAAAGTTTAAGAATAGTAACAATATCAAAACCAAACCTTTGTCCCTTTGCAGCTGTGAACCTTTGAACCTTAAAAAAAAGAGTTTTAATCATCAGTACAAAAAACTTAGAAACCTAGTAAATCAAAACATTTAAACCATTAAAACAAAGAAATCATGACCAAAATTATCACCATTATTACATTATTTATCTGCAGTTTATTATCTGCACAAACACAATTTGAACAAGGAATGACTAAAGCTTTTGGGCTTTGGAAAGAAGGAAAAAATGCAGAAGCTTCTGCAATGTTTGAAAGAATCGCAGGCGCAGAAAAAAACAGTTATCTGCCTAATTATTATGTAGGTCTGGTAAACACTTTGTCTGTTTTTACAGAAAAAGATAGAACAAAAATAGATTTGTTATTAACGAAAGCGCAGGATGCACTGGATATTGAAATGATTAAAGATCAAAGCAATTCGGAATTGTATGTTTTACAGGCTTTAATTTATACAGGATATGTTGTAGCAGACCCAATGACAAACGGAATGAAATATTCCGGAAAAGTGATGGAAGCTTACGCGAAAGCAAAAGCGCTTAATCCAAACAATCCAAGAGCCGTTTTTGGTGAAGCAGACTTTCAATTAGGTGGTGCCAAATGGACAGGAGTTGATACAAAACCTTTATGCGCGCAAGTTGATAAAGCTATTGAACTTTTTGGTACTTTTAAACCAGAAACGGCTTTTGCTCCAAAATGGGGAATTGAAAGAGCTTTGGAAGTTCAAAAAACTTGTAAATAATAAAAATAAACTAAGCTGATTATATGAAAGATGATGGAACTACATTTTCTGATTTAAAAAATGGAACTATAGCATGTTTCAAGATTGCAATGGTATTTGCAATAATATTTTCAGCTTGTTTAGGAGATGATCTAAATGTTAAAAACGTTCTTTTAACCTTTTTTATAAGCTGTCTCTATTCTTTTGGATTAGGTTTCGGCAACGGATTTATCAATGTATTTCTGGATAAAAAATGGGACTGGCTGGAACAAACCAATCTTAGAGTTTATTACGGAATCTTAGTAACCGTCTTATATACTGTTCCGGTAGTCTTAGGGATAAACTACTTTATTTTCGTAGTCTTGCAAAATGTGACCTTAGAGGTGTTTTTTGGAGCAAGAATGTTATGGGTGCACCTTTTTTACATCATTTTATCTTTAGGAGTTTCGACCTTTATGCAGGCTAGAAGTTTTATGGTAAAATGGAAAAGGGCTTCAAAATTTGAAATTACGCAGCAGAAAATTATTGCAGGTACAGCAAATGCGAAATTTGAAAGCTTAAAAAATCAAATCGATCCTCATTTTCTTTTTAACAGCTTAAATGTTTTAAGTTCATTGATAGAAGAAAATCCAGATAATGCACAACGTTTTACAACTTCTTTATCTAAAATCTACAGATATGTTTTAGAACAAAAAGATAAAGAATTGGTTTCGGTTGAAGATGAATTGTCATTTGCAAAAACCTATATGAATCTGCTAAAAATGCGTTTCGAAAACAGTTTGTTTTACGAACTGCCGGCAGAAAACATAAATCCAGATGCCAAAGTAGTGCCGCTGTCTTTACAGCTTTTGCTTGAAAACACTGTAAAACATAATGTGGTAAGTGAACAAAAACCGCTGCATATTAGAATATTTATTGATAAAGATTATTTAGCCATTCAAAATGATCTTCAGAAAAAAGAAGTACTGCAGGACAGACAAGGCGTTGGACTGCAGAATATTGTCAATCGATACGGAATTATAACCGATAGAAGAGTGAAAGTGGAGCAGGACGAGAAAAATTTCACGGTTAAAATTCCAATTTTAACAAAACAAGTTAGTGTTATGGATACAAATGCAGATTATAACGATGAAGCGAAAGCTTATTATAGAGCCAAAAAAAGAGTTGAAGAATTAAAGGGATTTTATGCAAATATAATTTCATACTGTTGTGTAATTCCGCTTTTAGTTTTTATCAATCTAAGATTTTCACCTGGATTTCAATGGTTTTGGTTTTCTGCTTTAGGCTGGGGATTTGGAATTACAATGCACGCTTTTAAGGTGTTTGGCTATAGTTCAGATTGGGAGGAAAGAAAAATTAGAGAGATTCTAGAAAGAGAAAACAAACAAAAAACCTGGAAATAATCATGGAAAAAGATTTTACAGAAGCAGAACGTTATTATGATGCTCAGAAAAGAGTAAAAGAAATAAAGGAGTTTTACGAACATTTGACCGTTTATCTTCTAACTAATCCAATTGTGATTGTAGTAAATCTGATGACTTCTCCAGGGTATATGTGGTTTTTATGGTGTTTGATGGGATGGGGAATGGCTCTTATTCTGCACGGATTGAGAGTTTTCAGCCTGCCGCCTTTTTTCAATAAAAAATGGGAAGAAAGAAAAATTAGAGAAATTCTAGAGAAAGAAAAAATTAGAAAAACCTGGGAGTAAATATGGAAACAAAATATGATTTCGATAAAGAACAATCTGAATTACAGAAGTTAGCAAGTCGGAAAGTTATTAAACTTAAATCCTTTTACAAACAGTTATTTATTTACACAATCGTTCTAATACTTTATCTCTTAAAAGAATACTCACAATTGCCGCTAAATGTATTCCCTATTAATTTGTTAAATGGTGTAATAATGATTTTATGGGCAGCGGTTGTCATTGGCTCAGCGATAGATGTGTTTGCTTCTTTTAAGATTTTTGATGAAGATTGGGAAGTACGTAAAGTAAAAAGCATTTTAGAAAAAAGAAATAAAAAACAAAAATGGGAGTAGTCATGGAAATGAATTATAACGAAGAAGAAAGATACATTCAAGCAAGAAAAAAGGTTGAAAATTTAAAAGGATTTTATGGAAACCTTGTTGCCTACGTATTAGTAAATGCAATTTTGATTTTTATCAATTTATATACATCACCCCAATATTTATGGTTTTTCTGGCCTTTATTGTGGTGGGGTGTAGGAGTCGTTTTTCATGGATTGAAGGTTTTTGAAGTTTTCCCAACTTTAGGAAAAGAATGGGAAGAAAGAAAAATCAAGGAATTTATGGAAAAGGAAAAACAGAACAAAAACAAGTGGAAATAATTTAAAATAAAAAGATTATGGGACGTTTTAGAAGAGATATGTACGAAGCATATGCGGCAGAATATTCAAAAGAATTTAGTTCAGAAGAGAATTACAATAAAGCATACAAAAAAGTAAAAAAGATAAAAGGATTTTATTCGCATTTAAAGGCTTATCTTATTGTAAATGCAATTATTATAATATCTGGTGTAACAAGAAACAGTGTAATTGGCGGTTTTGATTTCAGCAGTCTTTCAGAATGGCACACGTATTCAACCGCATTTTTTTGGGGAATAGGAATAGCGGTGCACGCATTATCAGTTTTTAGTTCAGATTGGTTTTTTGGTGCAGATTGGGAAGAAAAGAAAATTCAAAAATATATGGATAAACAATCCGAAAATAAAAATAAATGGGAGTAACTTTGAATTAATATTTTTTCAAATTTGACATTATAGTAAATGATCACATTAATTATAGAAGACGAAAAACCAGCTGCAAGATTATTGCAGAGAAAACTTGAAAAGTTAGATGTAACGGTAGAAACAATGCTTCATTCGGTTGAAGAATCTATTAAATGGTTTGAGAATAATCCGCATCCCGATTTAATTTTTCTGGATATCCAATTATCAGATGGTTTGTCATTTGAAATTTTTGAGAAAATAGATATAAAAAGTGCTATTATTTTTACCACCGCTTATGATGAATATGCACTTAAGGCTTTTAAATTGAACAGTATCGATTATCTTTTAAAACCAATTGATGAAGATGATCTAGAAACTGCTGTTTCTAAATTTAAAACTCGCATGCCAAAAGCAGCAGAAACTTCAAACCTGCAATTAGACTTTGAGCAGATACGCCAAATGCTTTCCAATCCTTTTGAGAAAACCTATAAAAAGAGGTTTACAGTTAAAATTGGACAGCATTTAAAAGTCATTACCACAGAAGAAATAGAATGTTTTTTCAGCGAAAATAAGGGAACTTACATTCACACTTACGAAAATCGGGATTACTTGATCGATTCAACTTTAGAAATTCTGGAGCAGGAAATAGACAAAAAGGATTTCTTTCGCGTAAGCAGAAAATTTATTGTGCCGTTAAAAGCAATTAAAGAAATTCAGGTGTATACCAATTCTCGTTTAAAAGTTATTCTGCCAACTTATAGAGAGGATGAGGTTATTGTAAGCCGAGAAAAAGTGCAGGATTTTAAATCTTGGCTTGGATAGGTTATCTATCAAGAGTTGACATAATCTCTATAGCTCCAAATTTCCATTCACTGTTCATTTTAACCGCATCAACAGGTTTTATAAAAGTAATTGATGCGATTTTAAGGGCGCTATCTACAGAAAGATCAATATTTATATATTTCGAAAGTTCTTCATAAGGCTGATTTTTATTTTCAGCCTTACTTCCTATAATACCAATTTTCGATAAAATATCGGTCGTTGGAATTTCCTTTTTTAAAGGGGAATTTTCGATATTATTTTTGTAAAATGCATCTAAAATAAATTTTTTGGTTGTAATTACAACTACACCAGAATTTGAACCATATTTTTTTAGAGCGTCTTCAGTATCTCCCTTAAAAATTCCAAGGGTAGCTAAGTCTTGCTTTTTTATTGTTTTCAAAACATCTTCTGGATTCTTGTAACCTATATTTTTGCCATTAAAAATAACCAGAGGATTAGATGCGTTTTGACCATATATAAAACAAGCATATAGAATATAAAATAAAAAATATACTTTTTTCATCTTCCGTTTTTTAATGGAAGATACATTATTTACTCAATCTATGCAATGTAAAAGTCATGGCGCTTAAAAGGAAAAAAGCCATAATCTGGTGAATTAATCCTAAAGCCAATGGAACGCTGTACAATAATGTAAAAACTCCCAATAAAAATTGGATAAAAACAAAAACAACAAGAGTTTTAATTCCGTTAGATTGTGTATTTGTCAGCGAAATTTTGGTGCTTTTGTAATATAAAAATAGAATAAAAGCTACTACTACATAAGCAAAAGTTCTGTGCACAAACTGAACACCGCTTTTTCCTTCAATAAGATTTTTAATTAATGTTGGCTGTTCAATGTAAACCGAATCATGAATAAATTGCCCGTCGCTCATTAATGGCCAGTGATTGTGAATTAATCCAGCATTTAATCCAGCTACGAATCCACCGTAAATAATTTGGATTAGTAAAGCCACTAAAGCAAATCGCCCGATGTTTCGTAACGGAATATTGATTCTGCTGTTTTTTTCAGGATAGATTAAATCTAAAGCTACCCAAAGCGTATAAGCAAATGTAATGAAAGCAAAAGTTAAGTGTAATGAAAGTCTAAAGTGACTCACATCTGGATTATCAATCAAACCGCTTCTCACCATAAACCATCCTAAAAATCCTTGGAAACCTCCCATCGCCAAAAGAATAACACATTTTTTGATGGTTGCGCGATCCAGTTTTTTTCTGATTAAGAAATAAACAAACGGGACAAAGAATACCAAACCAATGATTCGGCCAATAAAACGGTGAAACCATTCCCAGAAATAAATAAATTTATAATCGGCTAATTGAAAATCGTTGTGAATATTGATTTTTTGATACTCCGGAAATTTCTTGTATTGTTCAAAAGCTTCATTCCATTTTGCTTCTGACAATGGCGGGAAAGTATCTGTTACCAAATGCCAGTCGGTCATTGATAAACCTGAATTGGTTAAACGCGTGATTCCGCCCACGACAACCATTAAAAACAATAAAACACAGCCCGATAGTAACCAAATGATTACTGATTTATTCTCTTTTTTCATTTTATTAATAGTACTTATTTCTCTACTTTTTTTAATCCCAATTTAGCTGCCCTTTTAATCACAAAATCATAAGCTGCCTGATATTCATTCGGAATGTCGCCTTCTAAAATGGCTTCCTTTACCGCTTCCTTTAAAATTCCGATTTCTCTTGACGGTTTTAAATCAAACATTTCCATAATTTCTTCGCCGGAAATTGGCGGTTGAAAATTACGAACATGATCACGTTCTTCTACTTCAACAATTTTCTTACGGACGATTTCGAAATTCTTGTGATATTTTTTAAATTTCGATGGATTTTTGGTTGTAATATCTGCCTCGCATAAAGTCATTAAATTCTCTACATCTTCGCCAGCATCAAAAACCAAACGACGAACTGCGCTATCGGTCACAATATCCTGCGCCAAAACAATAGGGCGCGAACTCATAATAACCATTTTTTGCACAAATTTCATTTTGTGGTTCAAAGGCATGTGTAAACGTTCGAATATTTTCTTAGCCATTTTACCGCCTAGAAATTCATGGCCATGAAAAGTCCATCCTTGTTTTTTAGTGAAACGTTTTGTTGGTGCTTTTCCAATATCATGCAATAAAGCCGACCAGCGTAACCAAACATCATCAGTATTTGGACAAATATTATCGACAACTTCGAGTGTGTGGTAAAAGTTGTTTTTATGCGTATGACCTTCAATTTCTTCTACCTGATTCAACGCTGTTAATTCAGGTAAAATAATATCCAAAAGTCCAGTTTTATATAAAAGTAAAAATCCGATTGAAGGCTTATCTGTAGAAAGAATTTTATTTAATTCATCTACTATTCTTTCGCCAGAAATTATTTTAATGCGTTCAGCATTTTTGGTGATGGCATTTAGCGAGTTTTCTTCAATCTCAAAATTTAATTGTGTCGCAAAACGAATCGCGCGCAGCATTCGCAAAGGATCATCAGAATAGGTAATGTCTGGATCCAAAGGTGTCTTTATTGTTTTGTTTTCCAGATCTATTAATCCGCCAAATGGATCTAAAAGATCTCCAAAATTATTTTCATTTAAAGATAGAGCCAAAGCATTTATGGTAAAATCACGACGGTTTTGATCGTCTTGAAGTGTTCCGTTTTCTACAATCGGATTTCGGCTGTCAAAATTGTAAGACTCTTTCCTCGCTCCAACAAATTCAATATCCGTATCTTCAAAACGAAGCATTGCTGTTCCGTAAGTTTTAAAAACCTGAACTTTTGGGTTTTTAGGAAGTAATTCAGAAACTTTCAAAGCCAGTTCAATACCGCTTCCAACTGCTACAACGTCGATATCTTTTTTAGAACCTCGATTTAAAAGCAAATCGCGAACAAATCCGCCAATAACGTAACTGTCAACATTAAGTTCTTTTGATGCTTTCGAAATAATATCGAAAATTTTGTTTTGTAAAGCAGTTTTATAATTTGTCTGTATAGCCACGAATTCACTAATTTTTATAAAATAATACGTTTATGTTCAAGCGAGGAAGAATTAAAGTTTGCCAGAATAGCTAATTTATTTTTGGAAACTTTTAGATAATTAAGGCATTGTGAAATGTATTTTGGATGTAAATAATCACTTGATTTTATTTCAAGGATAATTTGATCAAACAAAACAAAATCAGCATAAAATTTGTGATCCAATATTATGTCTTTATAATTTACCAAATATTCTTTTTCTCTTTCAAATGGAATATTGGCTTTCTTGAACTCATATTCTAAAGCATCTTTATATACGATTTCAGAAAAACCCCCACCTAAATTTCTATGAACATCAAATAAAATTCCCATTATCTGATAGCTTTCCTGCTGATACAATATTTTTGTCATGATCTAAATTTTTCCGCCACGAATTCACAAATTTTTCTAATTAATTTTAAAAAGTTAATTCGAGAATTCGTGGCTATTATTTAGAATACAACTTTCAATTTTTGCATTGAAAATGTTTTTGGAATTTTATGGTTGCAAATTTACAATATAGAAAATGCCTTTTATAATCTATCGTTCACTTTTTTGAATAAATTCACAATTTTTCAATTGAATTTTAGTAAAATAAAAAACAGTGGTGACGAACTATATGAGTTATTGCAAATTTTCCGCCACGAATTCACGAATTGTTTTAATTAATTTAAAAAAAATGTGATAGTGAATTACCTGGATTTATTCGAAATTATAGTCAAAGGTTTTAAAAATGAATTACTGAATGTTGTCATGGTCTAAATTTTCCGCCACGAATTCACGAATTAATTTTAATCATTTGGAAAAATTAGAGTAATGAATTACCCGAATTTATTCGAAATTATGCTCAAAGGTTTTAAAAGTGAATTCGTGAATTTTGTTATGGTCTAAATTTTCCGCCACGAATTCACGAATTAATTTTAATCATTTCGAATAAACTAGAGTAATGAATTACCCGAATTTATTCGAAATTTAACTCAAAGATTATAAAAAATAATTCGTGAATTCGTGGCGAAAAAAAAATATACACCAATAGAACAAATCAATTTCAAACGATAATTTTTAAAAATGCAATTTGTATTTTTGAGTCATAGAAAAAAGCACACATGAAAATTGTTATATCTCCAGCGAAATCATTGAATTTCGAAAAAGAATTACCAACTACAAAACATACAGAACCTTCATTTTTAAAAGAAGCGCGAGTGGTTCATAAAGTGGTTAAACAAAAAAAGCCATCTGAACTTTCTGAATTAATGTCAATCTCAGATAAACTAGCCGACTTAAACTGGAAACGAAATCAAGATTGGAAAACACCATTTACACCTGAAAATGCACGCCCTGCAATTTATACTTTTGATGGAGATGTTTATACAGGTTTAGATGCTTATACTATTCCGTTAGACAAATTAGGAGCACTTCAAGACAAATTGAGAATTTTATCTGGATTGTATGGTCTTTTAAAACCATTAGATTTAATGCAGGCATATCGTTTAGAAATGGGAACTAAAATGCCGGTTGGGGAATACAAAAATCTGCACGAATTTTGGAAACCAACGGTTACAAAAGCATTAAATAAGGAATTGAAAAAAGATGAGTTATTTGTGAATTTAGCGAGTAACGAATATTTTTCTGCGGTTGATGTAAAAGCTTTAAAAGTTCCTGTCATTACTCCAGACTTTAAAGATTATAAAGACGGAAAATTAAAAATGATTAGTTTTTTTGCGAAAAAGGCGAGAGGTATGATGGTTCGTTATATCATCGATACCAATGCAGAAACGGTAGATGATTTAAAAGGATTTAATTATGATGGATATCAGTTTGATGCCAATCTTTCGAAGGGAAATCATTTGGTTTTTACAAGATAATTTTTAAGATGCTAAGGTTCTAAGTAGCTGAGGTTCTATGTTTTTAAAAGAATTATTTAAAAAATTTAATAAAATTATCCTCTTAGAAAATAATATTAAAATAAAAAGCCGAGTTACAGGAAAGTAAACTCGGCTTTTTCGTATTATAAATAATTATTAACATTAATGCATCGCATCTGCGGGATTAATTTTATTCTTCCCTTTTTTGATAAAGAGAATAATCGGTATACAGCATAAGAACATAATTCCTAAATACATGAAAATATCCATGTACGCCATTACGGTACTTTGTTTCATGACTGAACCTTCTATTGCCTGATATGCTTTTTTCAAAGCAACATCTGCACTATATCCTTTTGCCATAAATGCGTGCTGCATTCCTGCAATTCGCTGCTGCACTTCAAATTTGGCAGGATCAAGATTGTTAATTAAATCTACTCTGTGTGACTGGCTGAAACGTGTGATGAAAGTGGTAATAATCGCAATACCAAATGATCCTCCTAACTGGCGCATCATTCCTGTAAAAGCTGCACCTTCACCAATTTGTTTTCCTTTTAAAGTAGAAAGAGAAAGCGTAGTAATAGGAACGAAAAGCAATCCTAAACCAATTCCTCTTAGAATTAAGGGCCAGTACATATGTTCAACGCCAGTATCTGGCGTCATACGACTGTACATCATAAAGGTAAAGAAGAAGAAAACTAAAAATCCTACTCCAACCATATAACCTTGAGGGACACCTTTTTGAATCATATTTCCAACAAATGGCATCATGATCGCCGTTGTGATAGATCCTGGAATTAATAATAATCCAGCATCAGTTGCGGTCCATCCTAAAATGGACTGCGTGTAAATTGGGATAATTAATGTCGAGCCATATAAACCGAAACCAAGTATGAAACACATAATAGTTCCGATTCGTAAATTTCCATCTTTTAAAACACTTAAGTTTACGATTGGATACTGGTAAGTCAGCTCTCTCCAAATAAAGAGAACCAATCCTAAAACAGTCACAACACTTAAAGTTACAATAAGTGAATCGTTAAACCAGTCGTCCTGCTGACCGTGTTCTAGTACGAATTGTAAAGAACCAATAAAGGTACTCAACAAAATAATTCCCCACCAGTCAACCTGATTTGCTTTTAATTTTTCTCCATATTTTGGACTTCTTACAAAAGTTAAAGCCAAAATTGTAGCTATAATTCCTAATGGAATATTGATATAGAAAATGTACGGCCAAGAATAATTATCTACTAAATATCCTCCCAAAGGCGGACCTAAAGTTGGACCAACAATTACACCCATTCCGTAAATAGCCTGAGCCATTCCACGTTTGGCAACGGGATAACTTTCTGTAATGATCGTTTGGGCTGTTACCAGCAGCGCACCTCCACCCATACCTTGTACGAATCGGAAGGCTACAAGTTCCCAAATATTACTGGCATTACCACACAAAAAAGAACAGACCGTAAATATTATGATAGAAGCCACAAAATAATTACGTCTACCAAATTGCTGTGATAGCCAGCTCGTCATCGGAATTACAATAACATTCGCAATTGCGTATGCTGTAATAACCCACGCCACATCGGTCAAGGTAGCACCAAGACTTCCGCGCATGTCTGTCAGCGCTACGTTTACAATCGTGGTATCAACAATTTCCAGCAATGCACAAAGTACTGCGGTAATCGTAATTACAACACGTCTGAAACCGTATTCTACTAAATCGTCGTCTGCTTGTACTGCTGCTGCCATTTATTTATTTTAAATGTACGTCTACATCAACATTCATTCCTGGTCTTAAAAGTTTAACTTTTTCAGGATCATTAGATTGATCTAAACTAATTTTTACTGGTAATCTTTGAATTGTTTTTACGAAGTTTCCTGTTGCATTATCAGGAGGTAACAATGAAAAACGAGATCCTGTAGCTGGAGAAAATGAAGTTAAAGTTCCTTTAAATTCATAGTTTGGATAAGCATCGACTTTTAAGCTTACTTTTTGTCCCACAACCATTTTATTTAATTGAGTTTCTTTAAAGTTAGCTACAACCCAAGCTTCAGTATTATTAATGATGTAGAATAATGATTGTCCCGGCTGAACCAATTGTCCCGGCTGAATATCAACTTTAGAAACCTGACCATCAATAGCTGCAGTTACAACAGTATAAGAAAGATTTAAATGTGCAACATCTAACATTGTTTTAGCTTTTTTGATGTTTGCTGCTGCAACTTCTGTTTGTTTGTCTGAAACTTTAGATTTTGACTGGATAACCGATTTTTGGTAAGAACTTGCTCTTTGTTGTTGTTCTAAAACACGTACTTGGTTTTCAGCTTCGTCTTTTGCAGCCTGAGCTTGTTCAAATTGTTGTTTCGTAATAGTATGTGTTTTGTACAAGTTATTGTAACGATTAAAATCGTTAGTAAGCTGTCTCAATCTAATTTTAGCACTTTCGATAGAACCACCTGCAGATCTCATTTGAGCATCAGAAACTGAAATACTTGCATATGCACTTCCAATATCAGCTTTTGCAGCTTCGAATTGACCTTCGGCGCCTAGTAATGCAGCATTAGCTTCATCAATTTTCAACTGATAATCTCTCTTATCGATAGTAAATAAAGTATCTCCCTTTTTTACATAATCGTTATCTTTCACATATACTTTGCTGATATACCCTGAAACTCTCGGGATAATCGGATTCATTTTTTTCTCGATTTGAGCATCATCCGTTTCTTCGTGAGCCAATGAGTGCATGTATTTTGATATTCCGTAAGTTCCCCCCACTAAAACCAAAACGGTTAGTATGATGATGAATTTTTTATTTGTCTTTTTCTTTTCCATGAGAGATATCGATTATATTTTAGAAAGATTGAATGATTGTGATAATTGTCCTGATACTGAAAGTAATTCGTAATATTTTTGGATGATTGTTGCTTTAGCCACGGCAGTATTAATTTTTGCGCTTAATTGCTCAACATCAGCTTCAACCAAGTCATTGGTATCTGCTAAACCATTATCGAATTTATCTTTTACAAGTCTGTAATTTTCTGCAGCCTGCTGAAGTGCTTCTTCATAAACTACACTTTGATTGATCGCCAAGTCATAATCTTCAACAGATTTCTGAACTTCAACTTTAATACGATCCGTCATAATAGCTTCTGTGTTTTTTACTTCCAAAGCTCTGCTTTCTGCTTCCTTTACATGTGCGCTGTTTTTTAGAATTCCAGATAAGTCATAAGATAAACCTAGACCAAAGTTCATAGCATATTTTACAGTTACAATATCTTTAAGATCTAAAGCAGTATAACCTCCCAATAATGAAAGAGTTGGATAGTAAGCAGCTTTAGCTATCTTGACGTTAGCTTCTGATGCTTTAGATTGTAAGCGAATGGCTTCTAAGTCTTTTCTGCTTTCTAATGCAAGTGCATCAGTTGTTGGAGCATTATTTGTCTTTAAGTTAAAGAAATCATCTTCATTAACCTGAAGTCTTGTTTCAGGAGCTAATTTCAATAAAGTTGTCAAATAAAAATTGATGTTGTTTAAATTGTTAGTTGCTTCATCAATAGATAATTGAGTTTTTGAAACCATTAATTGAGCTTTCAATAAATCGTTTCTCGGGATAATTCCGTTTTTCTCTAATTCTACGAAGTCTGTTACACGCTGTTTAGCACTTTTTTGATTCTCATTTAAAACATCTAAAGTTTTTTGTGCTTTGTATAATGCTGTATAATAAGTAATTACTCTTAAAGCAACATCCTCTTTTGTTTTTGCAGCATTTGCGGTTTCAGCTTCATATAAGTTATCGTATGCATCAATACTGCTTTGAATTTTAAATCCGGCAAAAATTGGAAGACTTAAATTCGCCATTCCCAACATCGCACGGTCAGGAGATGCCAAAGAAGCACTTTCTTCCTGATTTGGCAGATCTATAGAAGCTTTTGTAAGACGCTGATATTGACCAGAAATTTTAAGGTCAGGATATTGATTGTTTTTTACGGTTGTTAACTCGTGTTTTTTTGTGTTTACCTTAGTATTGGCAAGCGTAACTTCGTTACTCTTCTCCCAAGCCATTTTTACGGCTTCATCTAAAGTTAAACTTGTTTTTTCTTGTGCTTCAATTGAAGATATTCCTATAAAGAAAACTCCAAAGAGCATTAATTGACTAATTTTCATAAACAAGTAGCGCTTTTATAGTTTGTTGAATGTGCTTTGTAAGACTGGTTTTAATGTAATTATTATACATTTCTTCTGTATTCAAATTCAGTAATTCTACGAAGAAAGATTTATTCATGTGAAAGTGAAAAAAAGTTCCAATAATGGTTGGGGTTATCAGCGGAATAATAACATCTTTTCTAAAAACGCCTTTTTCCTGTCCCTGTTTAATAATGCTTTCTACAGATTTTAAATTTCCCTTCTTCAATTCTGTAAAAGCAGCCATGCTTTTTTCTCTGTTTTTTGAATTAATCTCAAAATGTAAAACCCTGAAAATCCCTTTATTGCAACTTATTCGAGTAATGTAAATTTCGATTAATTTATTAACTTTATCAAGAGGCTCGATATTTTCCTGTAATAAATTTTCAAGTTTTAATTTTAAGTCAGAAGTTTTGTAAATAATTAAAGACTCCAGTAATCTTTCTTTAGAACCAAAATAATACGAAACCATGGCAATATTAATTTTTGCCTCTTTTGAAATGTCCCGTATAGATGTCCCCTCAAATCCTTTTTCAGAAAATAGCCTTTCTGCAACATTAAGAATCTGAATTTTTTTCTCGTTTAATTCGATTTGTGACATGATATTGTTTCTAATCGAATGCAAAATTAAACACTTGTTTAATTTAAACGCTTGTTTAATTTTATTTTAACATAATATTAACATAAAACGGTGTAGTAAATTTGAAGTTGTTAAATTACCGTTTTTATATAATTATTCGACCTGTTTTAAGGTGAGATAAAAGTTGATGTCAATTTTAAAATCAGAGATAGAATGTTCATTATCAACTTTAAAAGTCTTCCAAGAAGTAGATGGAAACAGCCAGTTATCTTTTGAATAATTAGTTTTAATCGGCATAGAAAAGTTTGAATTACAGTTTGAATAACGATAACTTAATTCGCCGTTTTTATATTTATATTCTAAAACTGGTACCTTATTGGTTCTTAAATATTGATCGAATAAATAGTCAAAATCAATTCCTGATTTTTTGCTTACATATGTTTCGATTTCATTTGTTGTCACAGTTTTATTGTGAAAATCTTGATTTAAACTGCGCAGTAACTTTCGAAACTTATCATCGTTATTAATTATAGTGCCAATCATGTGCATAACTGCCCATCCTTTTACATAATTGTCGTTGCTTCCGTCTTCATTTATTCCATATCTTGCTATAACAGGTTTATCATTCTGGATCGTTCTGAATCTTCCTGCCATAAATTCGTTGCCAGCTTTTCGTCCGTGTAGGTCGGCAATTACAAGTTCTTCTCCCAACCCTGCAAAACCTTCCTGAATCCATCTATCTGCAATATCTATTGCCGTAATATTATTGCCAAACCATTCATGCGAAATTTCGTGAACAATAATTTTATCTGTTTTTTTCCCCCAGCCAGTATTCGAAATATCACCGCCTTTTTTATTAGTACCGTTTTTATATCCGCCTCCATACGCAATGGCACTCTGATGTTCCATGCCTATATAAGGTGCATCAACAATCTTAAAACCATCTTCATAAAAAGGATAAGGACCAAACCAATGTTCTAATGATTTAATTGCGGTAGTAGTACCAGGAATTAGATGTGATTCTGCCTTTACTTTATTGTAATCCAGTATCCAGAAATCCATATCCAGTTTTCCGTTTTCACCTTTAAAAGTCTGATTGATGTTTACATATTTACCAGCATAAAATGAAATTCCATAATGGCTGATTGGATTTTTTACTTCCCAATTATAAGTTGCAGTATTATCCCGATTTTTTATTTGGCTGACTAGACGTCCGTTTCCGACAGCGGTTAAAGTGTCTGGAACAGTTATCGAAATTGAAGCTCCTTTATCGGGTTCATCGTACATAGTATTTTTGCAAGGATACCAAAGGCTGGCTCCTTTATATTGGCAGGCAACAGAAATCCAAGGTCGATTTAGTGAATCTTTTGCCCAAACCAAACCGCCGTCCCAAGGCGGTTTAATAGATTCTGTGGGTTTTCCCGAGTAATAAATGAGAATTTTGTTGTTTTTTAAAGCTTGTTTTTGAGGCAGTTTTAAATACCAGATATTTTGATCCTGCGTATATTCAATCTTTTTTCCTTTTTGAAAAACACTGTCAATTTTAAGCGGACTGACTAAATCAATCTGCATTAAATCAGAATGTTTTGAATTGATTACATTGTATTCAATTTCGTTTTTTCCAGTAATGGATTTATTTAAATAATCTGGTTTTACACATAAAGCGTAATGCTGAATATCCCACCAAACTCTTTCTGGAGTAATGGAGCCGTTTAAAGTGTCTTGTTTTGTAGGTGTTCTTAAAGTCTCATTTTGCTGTGCTAGAAGTGGATAAAACAGCAAATGTAAAACAAATAGAAAAACTATTTTTTTACTTACTATAAAAGAAATCTGCATACACGGATTTTTTAAAGAATTATAAAATCCGTGTAAATTACAGTTTTTTATCTGATTTCGCTCACAAAATCTTTGATTTTTGAACTCCCGCTTTCACTCAAATGTTTGATAAAAGCACTTCCAATAATAGCGCCTTTTGCATATTTAGTAGCCTGATTAAAAGTTTCTTTGTTAGAAATTCCGAAACCAACAATTTGAGGATTTTTTAAATTCAAATTCGATATTCTTTCGAAGTAACTTTCCTGAACATCTCCAAAACCAGATTGAGAACCTGTAACGCTCGCAGAACTTACCATATAAATAAATCCGTTTGAAACGCTGTCAATAAAACGGATTCTTTCGTCTGAAGTTTGCGGTGTAATCAAGAATACATTGATTAATCCATATTTCTCGAAAATGGCTTTATATTCATCAGCATACACATCAACTGGAAGATCTGGAATAATTAAACCGTCGATACCAATCGCAGCACATTTTTGACAAAATGCTTCAACTCCGTATTGTAATATCGGATTAAAATATCCCATAATAATTAATGGAATTTTTACGCTTTCGCGGATGTCTTTCAGCTGGTCAAAAAGAATTTGAGATGTCATACCGTTATGAAGCGCTTGTGTAGAACTTGCCTGAATGGTTGGCCCATCGGCCAAAGGATCGCTAAAAGGCAGACCAATTTCGATTAAGTCGACACCATTTTTTTCTAAATCCTGAATTATCTGTACAGTATCGTTTAAGTTTGGATATCCTGCAGAAAAATAAATAGAAAGTATCTTTTTATCTTCTTGTAATTTCTGAGTTATTCTGTTCATTTTATTTATTTTTTTCCTGCAAGGTTTTAAAAATCATGCAGGTATTTGTATTAATTGTTTGTAGGCTGTAAGGTTTTTGAAAACCTTGCAGGAAGTTCTGCTAAGCGACAATAATTTTACTTGTCCAATTATCATTTCGTTTTTCAACCAACAATAATCCAGAATCTGAGTCATTCATCTGACCGATTAATTCTCCTTTATGATTCCAAAAAGCACTTTGACCCGCTGAAGGAGAACCCCAAGATTCACCACTGAAATTCGACATCAAAACATTCATCTTGTGTTTTTCAGCATAACTTTGCAAATCACGATAAGCATTTGGAATTCCATTTGGTGAAAAGAAAATACTCGCGATGTAAACATCTGTTTTGTTTTTTGAAGCATTTTCTGGATGCTTCGGATTGTCTATATCAGCACAAATTGCAAAGGAAATCTTTTGATTGTCAATGGTAATCATCGGATTATAATCGAATGTTGACTCAAAAAATTCATCTTCGCCTTCGTGTAAAAACTGCTTTGTGTAAATAGAAACCGAATCGTTTGGGAAAATTATAAATTCACCAATAAATAATTGATTTTCAATTAAAATTGGAGCTCCGGCAACAATGATAATGTTGTTGTCAGCAGCCAAATCTTTCAGGTGGTCTATTCTATAATCATCTTCGGCGAAAGCCATTTCCGCAGCATTTTCCCTTTCATATCCCGTAATTGACATTTCAGGGAAAGCTATTAATTGAGCACCATTTTGAGCAGCCAATTCAATAAGACGATAATGGTCTAATAAATTTGAAATAATATTTCCACGTTTTGGTTTGGTCTGTGCGGCCGCTAAAATCATTTTTTAATTATTTGTTTTCTGTATAAACCCAAGCTGTTCTTCCAGATTTTAGTTTGACTTGGACTCTTTTATATGAATTCGATTCGAATTGATCAACTTTTAATAACTCGGTGTTAGTAACCTCAAAAACAGCACCATGTATGTTGTCTTCCAGGTTTTCGCTTGGCACTGCAACAACATAATCTGCCATTCCAAATTCTTCCTCTATCTGTAAGCTTTTTAGCTTATAACCCAAAATTTGATCTTGGGTACCGCTTAAAACTTTATTAAAAATCTGCATCTGAATTTGTTTCGATCTTAATGTTCCGTATGAGAATAATAGTTCCATAATTATGATTTTTCTCGTTATTTGTTTGAGTTTGGATATCGGGATTGGAACGTCCAAATTACAATTTTTATTACAATTTAAAGTAATCTATATAATTATCTAAATCTTTATCTCCACGGCCAGAAAGACTTATAACAACGATATCTGTAGGTTTAAATTTCTTCTGATCCAAAACTGCAAATGCGTGTGCACTTTCGATTGCCGGAATAATTCCTTCTAATTTAGTCAATTGTAAACCAGCATTCATAGCATCATCATCTGTTACCGAGAAAAATTCACCTCTTCCGCTTTGTGCCAAATGTGCGTGCATAGGTCCAACTCCAGGATAATCTAATCCTGCAGAAATAGAATAAGGTTCGGTAATTTGTCCGTCTGTAGTCTGCATTAAAAGTGTTTTACAACCGTGAATAACGCCCACTTTACCTAGTTTACTAGTTGCTGCGCTATGTCCGCTGTCAACACCTTTTCCTGCTGCTTCAACAGCGATAATTCCAACTTCTGGCTCGTGTAAAAAATGATAATATGTTCCCGCAGCATTACTTCCTCCGCCAATACAAGCCACTACATAATCAGGGTTTTCACGTCCTTCTTTTTCTTTCAACTGCCATTTAATTTCTTCTGAAATAATACTCTGAAAACGCGTTACCATATCTGGATAAGGATGTGGCCCAATCGCAGATCCGATAATATAATGTGTATCTACAGGATTATTGATCCAGTCGCGAATCGCCTCGTTTGTGGCATCTTTAAGTGTTCTTGAACCCGAAAGTGCAGGACGAACTTCAGCACCTAACATTTTCATGCGGGCAACGTTTGGTGCTTGGCGCGCAATGTCAATTTCACCCATATAAACAATACATTCAATTCCCATTAAAGCACAAACAGTTGCCGTTGCCACACCGTGCTGGCCGGCGCCAGTTTCGGCAATAATTCTTTTTTTGCCCAAACGTTTTGCCAATAAAATCTGCCCGATTGTATTGTTTACTTTATGTGCTCCGGTATGATTTAAGTCTTCTCTTTTCAAGTAGACTTTTGTATTGTATTTTTCAGATAAACGTTTTGCAAAATACAACGGACTTGGTCGCCCGACATAATCTTTCAGCAATTGGTTGAACTCTGCTTTAAAATCAGGTTCATCCATTATACTTAAATATTTTTGGCGTAGTTCTTCTACATTTGGATACAGCATTTCTGGGATGTAAGCACCACCAAATTCTCCGTAATATCCTTTTTCGTTAACGTTAAAACTCATTTTGTTTAAATTTTAAAAGTTGGCAACATCAAATTTACGCTTGAAATTGCTTAATAGATTTTTATTTTTTAGCCCTGGTTCGATTTCAAATTTACTATTTACATCTACAGCATAAATAGGCAAATTGCTTTTTGAAATTTCTTCAATGGCTTTTAATTCATTCATTCCAATTCCGCCACTCAAAAAGAAAGGCTTTTTTGAATTGTATTTTTTTAATATCGTCCAGTCGAAAGTTGTTCCATTTCCGCCTGGAAGTTTTCCTTTGGTGTCAAATAGAAAATAATCGCAGACATTCTCAAAAGGTTTAATGATTTCAAAATCAAAATTCTCATCGGCCGAAAAGACTTTGATAATTTCAATTTTTTTAGGAAGTTTTTCTTTTAATGCTGAGCAAAATTCAACTGATTCTTCCCCGTGTAATTGAACTGCTTGTAAGTTGTATTTTTCGACTTTTTCTAGAATTTCTTCCTGACTTTGATTAACAAAAACGCCCACTTTTTTGATTGTTTTTATCAATTCGGGGACATTCTCATTGCAATATCTAGCGGATTTTTTCCAGAAAATAAATCCCATATAATCGGGTAGGAGTGCACCTACTTCGAGAATGTTTTCGGGATATTTCATGCCGCATATTTTGAGTTTCATTTTTTTTGATGCTTTAAGCTTTAAGCTTTAGGCTTTCGGCTAAATTAGTAATGTTAAAAAAGGCTTATTGCTTACGGCTTAAAGCCTATAGCTGACTAATAAAGTCAACAGCTGCTTGTCCAGCGTTGTCGGTCTTCATGAAGTTTTCTCCAATTAAGAAACCTTTGTAACCGTAAGGTTTAAGTTCTTGAATGGCTTCAATTGATGAAATACCGCTTTCGGATACTTTTACAAAATCATTCGGAATTTGTGAAGCCAATTCTTTACTGAAATCTAAACTAACTTCAAATGTTTTTAAGTTTCTGTTGTTTACGCCTATCATATCTAAACTTGGCATAATTGATTTTTCTAATTCTTCTTGATTATGAACTTCAAGCAAAACTTCTAAATCTAAACTTTTTGCAAATTCAGACAGAGATTTGATTTCTTCTCTCGTTAAAACCGCTGCGATTAGTAAAATCAAATCGGCTCCGTGAGCTTTTGCTTCTAAAATCTGATATTCGTCTACAATAAATTCTTTTCGCAAAAGCGGAATATTTACTGAAGCTCGAGCCAAAAGCAAATCGTCTAGAGAACCGCCAAAATATTTTCCGTCGGTTAAAACTGAAATTCCGCATGCGCCAGCACTTTCATAACCTTTAACTACTTCTTCAACTGTAAAATTATTGTTGATAACTGATTTTGAAGGCGAACGTCTCTTGTGTTCTGCTATAATTCCAGAATTGCTTTCTCTTAAATTTTGACTCAGAGAAATGGTTTGTTTTCCAAAAAATACAGAAGCTTCCAATTGAGAAACTGGAATGATTGATTTTTTTAGAATGACTTCTCGTTTTTTATCAGCTATTATTTTATCTAAAATGTTCATATTATTTGTAATTCAAAGATTGAAAAATTTAAAGATTGAAAAATTGAAATCGATCTATAAATTAAGCATCTATTTTAGTGTTTAAATATTTTATGAAGTTTGATAAGTTTTGAGATATTTCAATACTTAAATCATAACTTTTTTGAATTTCTAATTGACTGCAAAAATTCAACTCTCTGCATAGTATTAGCATACTTCTGACTTCTGCACAACTCCCTTTTGAAATTTTAAGATACCGTATTAATTGTTTGTTATTATTATATTCTGATCCTTCAGCAATATTATTTGTGATTGAAACAACAGCTCTTTTTATTTGATCTTTGAATCCAAATTCTCTTTCAAAAGGTTGGCTATTCATTAATTCAAAAATTAACTTAGCTAAGAGAATTCCTTTTTTATAGACTTGAAATTCTTCAAAAGATTTTGTCATAATTTTTAAATCTTTAAATCATTAAATCTTTCAATTTGTTTAATGCTTTCAATCCTTTTCCAGACAATAAACTTTCTTTTGCCAGTTCAAAACCTTCTTGTGGAGAACATTTTGTAACGGTTGAAATTGCCATTGCTGCATTAGCACAAACTACATTATTTTGCGCTTCATTTCCTTTTCCAGAAATGATATTAGTAAAGATTTCAGCAGATTCTTCAATTGTTTTTCCTCCCTCAATTTCGGTTTGAGAAAGAAGACGAACACCAAAATCTTCTGGATTTAACATTCCCTCCATATGATTGGAAATTGTTTTTGTTGAACCTGTTAATGAAATTTCGTCATATCCGTCAAGCGAATGTAGGATCGTAAAATTGGTATCTGTATTTTGATATAAATAGGCATACATTCTTGCCAATTCTAAGTTGAAAACTCCAACTAATTGATTTTGTGGAAATGCGGGATTCACCATTGGGCCAAGCATATTAAAGAATGTTTTTACTGCCAATTCTTTTCTAATTGGCCCAACATTTTTCATTGCTGGGTGAAATAAGGGAGCGTGAAGTACACAGATTCCAGCTTGGTCAATACATTTCTCTAAAAACGAAGCATCGTTACTGAATTTAATTCCCATTTTTTCCATTACGTTGCTCGATCCAGAGATTGACGAAACGCCGTAATTTCCGTGTTTTGCTACTTTTATTCCAGCTCCTGCTGATACAAAAGAAGCTAAAGTGGAAATATTAAAAGTATCTTTTCCGTCACCACCCGTTCCGCATAAATCGATGGTGTTATAAGCTGATAAATCAACACGAATACATAATTCTAATAAAGCTTCGCGAAAGCCTGAAAGTTCATCGATTGTAATGCTTCGCATCATAAAAACAGTCAAAAATGCCGAAATCTGACTTGGATTGTATTGACCGCTCGAAATATTAATCAGTACGTTTTTTGCTTCTTCTTTAGTAAGAACTTCGTGGTTGATTAATTTGTTTAATATAGTTTTCATTTTTTTAAAGTTGCTAAGGTTCTGAGGTACTAAGGTTCTAAGTTTTAAGTTTCAAGTTTCACGTTTCAACAACTTGAAACGTGAAACCTGAAACAAAAAAAAACTAACTCCTGATCCAATTCTCTAAAATCCTTTTTCCGTTTGGTGTCAAAACACTTTCTGGATGAAACTGAACGCCTCTTACATCATAGGTTCTATGTCTTAGTGACATAATTTGTCCGTTTTCGTCAACCGAAGTTGCTTCGAGATCATCTGGTAAATTGCTGTCGACAACCCAAGAATGGTATCTTCCAACTTCGAATTCATTTCCTAAACCTTCAAACAAAATCTCGTCTGAAACTACCGTTTTTACATTTGTTGCAACTCCGTGGTATACTTTGTCAAGATTTGAAAGTGTTCCTCCAAAAACTTCTCCAATGGCTTGTTGTCCTAAACAAACACCCAAAATGCTTTTCGTCGGACTGTATTTTTCGATTACAGCTTTTAATAAACCCGCTTCATCTGGAATACCAGGTCCTGGAGAAAGTAAAATTTTATCAAAAGAAGCGATTTCGTCAATTTCGAATTCGTCGTTTCTGTAAACCGTTACTTCGCAGTTTAAATCTTCTAAATAGTGCACTAAATTGTAAGTGAAACTATCGTAATTGTCTATAACTAGTATTTTTTTCATGTCTTTTTTTGTTTCAGGTTTCTATGTTTCAAGTTTCACGTTCCAACAACTTGAAACTTGAAACCTGAAACTTGAAACCAATTTTATTTTTCTCGAATGTATTTTTCTGTAATAATTCGGTTGATTCCTAATTTTTCTACTTTCTCAACACCTTTTTGTATTAAGGTGTCGTTTTGAACTTTCACAACAAATTCAAATTTGCCATTTTCCCAATCGCGGTTATTAAAATATTCTAGGTTTTCGGTATAAATGCTGTCTTTCAAAGTATATTTTCCTCCTCCCGCGAAATATACGGCTGTTGCTGAATCTTTTCCGTTTTTCAAATCATGATTCAAAAAAGCAAAATGGCTGTCATTTATTATTTTAATCATTTTTGTGTTGGCATTGAAAGTCGAAAAAGTAGAATCTTTCTCGGTGGTTTCAGCAGAAATAAGACGCCAGGTTCCTTCAATGGAATTTTGCTTTTTTTCTGAATTACAAGCTGTGATCATAATGATTAAAACTAAAATTGAAATTGCTTTTTTCATGGATTATTGATAGTTTGTGGTTTGTTGTTAATTGTTTAAAGTTTCAGGTTTCAGGTTTCAAGTTCTGCTACTGAAAACTGAACACTGATGACTAAATTTTCTCCGCCATTTCCAGGGCTGTATTTAAAGCTCTTAATTTATTATAAACTTCCTGCATTTCGCTTTCTTCGTCTGAACTTGCTACAATTCCAGCACCAGCCTGACAATGGAGTTGGTGATTTTTAGAAAGAAAAGTTCGAATCATAATGGCGTGGTTAAAATTTCCATCAAAATCCATAACACCTATTGCGCCTCCGTAAAAATTACGATTGGTTTTTTCGCAGTCTTCGATTAACTGCATGGCTCTGTGTTTTGGAGCGCCGCTTAATGTTCCCGCTGGAAAAGTATCTGCAACGACCTGCATGGTTGTTGCTTTGTCGTGTAGATGTCCAGTTACTTTTGATACTAAGTGAATTACATGCGAAAAGAACTGAACTTCTCTGTATTTTTCAACATTTACATCATGTCCGTTTCGGCTTAAATCATTTCTCGCCAAATCGACTAACATAACGTGTTCGCTGTTTTCTTTTTTGTCTTCAGAAAGTTCTTTGGCCAAAAGAGCATCACGTTCATCATCTCCCGTTCTTTTAAAAGTTCCAGCGATTGGGTGAATTTCGGCTTTTCTATCTTTTACTATAATCTGTGCTTCTGGCGAAGAACCGAATATTTTAAAATCGCCATAATCAAAAAAGAATAAATATGGAGAAGGATTGATGCTTCTTAAAGCTCTGTAAACATTGAATTCATCGCCTTTAAATCCTTGTGTAAATCGGCGTGATAAAACCAATTGAAAAACATCGCCTCTGTAGCAGTGTTTTTTTGCTAAAGCCACATTTTCTTTAAATTCTTCGTCGGTTAAATTTGAAAATCCTTCGCCTTCTTTGGCAAATTTGTATGAAGCAATATTTCTAGATTGTAATAATTGTTCGATTTCTGCAATGTTATTTTTTCCGTCTAAACTATGGCAGAAAATATAAGCCTCATTTTTAAAGTGGTTGATTGCAATGATGTTTTGATAAACGGCATAAAAAACATCTGGAATTGCAGTTGCATTGTCTTTTTTTGCAATAGAAACCTTTTCGAAATAACGAACAGCATCATAAGAAATGTATCCGAACAAGCCGTTATTGATAAATTTGAAATCGTTCTTCTCAGACTTAAATTGACTTGAAAATTCCTGAATTACCTGCGGAATATTTGTAGAAGAATCAATATTGATTTTTTCTGAAGTTCCGTCAGGAAAAGTTTTAGAGATAACTTCGTTTTCTATTTTTATAGTAGCAATCGGATTGCAGCAGATGTAGGAGAAACTATTGTCATTTCCGTGATAATCACTACTTTCTAGTAATAAACTATTTGGGAATTTATCTCTGATTTTAAAATAAATACTTACTGGCGTTACTGTGTCAGCCAGAATTTGTTTGTAATGTGTATTAAGAATAAAAGGTTTCAAAATGTATAGTTTTATTTAGTTCGTTGTTTTTTCAATTTAAATTTTAACCAAAAAAAAAGGCTTGTCGTGATGACAAGCCTTTTATATTTATAGTTTTACAATACCATAGGAAGCTTTGTTCACGACGTCTGACGTAAATTGTTCCACCACCAAGTATTGTTTAATATTGTTCTCATTTCTGTTTTTGTTGAGGCAAAGATATAAATGTAATTTGAATTGAAGTACATAAAATTTGAAAAAAATCTTTTCGAAATAACAAATTTTGTTAAATTTTGATCCAATATACTACGATAATCCTTTAATTTCCAATTGCTATCGTGTTATTTACATTCAACCTAAAATCTGGATTTGCTTTAATATTAGGAAGTGTAAATAAGTCATTAAGCTTAATTTTAGTAAATTCGATTCCGTTTGCAGGATTGCTGTAATAGCTTTTAATTCCAGGATTATTGCTTGCAGATTCGCTTTCAATCTCACCCGTGCAATTGTTGGCAGCAACATTTTTTAGATTAATCTTAGCTAAATTAGCTTCTCCATTTCCAATATTTCCTTCAAGTAAAATGAAAGGAGTGAAACCAGAAACTACGCTGTTCGTAAGATTAAAAAATGTGTTTTCTTTGATGTAAGCAGATTCTCTAACTAGTCCCTGATTGTTTTCTTCCAAATTAACTAATGTAATATTGGAGGCATTTATTTTGGTCATTTTTTTGGTCATATCAGTATTGGCTACTTTTTCATAAGAATCCACCTCAAAACATCTTGAACCCGAAATATCCGAAGAAAATGGATGACGAATGGCAATACTGTTACTGATATTAATTTGAGCTCCTTGTGTAAAATCAAAATCATCATCAGTTGTTCTGTATGAAATTAAGTTGCTCATATTCAAATCACCGCCGTAACATTCGAAAGAATCATCATTAGAATAACTAATTTGTACATTACTGATGATTGTTTTTCGTCCGACACCTGCAAGCGAAAGACCATTTAGTTCTTTTGATGCACTTAATTTTCTTCCAGCATATTCAATTCGAACATATTTTAAAATTCCAGAATTATCTTCGGCGTCGGCACCTCCGTAATGATTTAAGTTTGCTTCTAAATCAAAAGGCAGAGTATTAACACCGCCCAAAGAATTTATAGGAGCTTTTCCTAAAACAATAATTCCGCCCCAGTCGCCTGGTTTTCTGTTGTTTATTTCTTTTTCAGAAGTAAAAATAATAGGATCAGTTTCAAGTCCTTCTGCAATAATTTTTGAACCTGATGTAATAACAAGAGTTCCGCATGTTTTGTCGTCTCCGCGAATTACAGTCCCAGGTTCAATTGTCAAAGTCGCATTATTGGTAACGTATACCACACCTACTAAATGATAAGTATTGCGCTTTAACAATTTAGTGTCTTTGTCAATAGTTCCTGCAATTATATTGGTTGCTTCGCTGTAGTCATTAACAGCAGGTTTAAAGTTGGTCCAATTGTTCATCCAGTTAGTATTTCCAACAATTCCTTTTGGCTGGTTTTGTGCTTGTAAAAAAAAGCTGATAGTGAATAGAATAGAGGCAATACGTAATTTTGTTTTCATAACTATGATTTTAATTTCTAGTTGTTGATTTTTTTAATTTCCCCAAAATTAGAAGCCGTATGTTAATCAAAGTCCTGATGCTTATTACGAAAGAGTTATGTTACCATTAAGAACGTTAAGTTTTTGAAAAGAGTTAATTTTTTTTTTAGGTTGTAAATGCCTATTTCAAAATTGTATGCAATTAAATTTTCATTTGAAGATAATTTGTAACTTTGATAAAAATAAAAGAAATGGATTTAGATACTCGAAAAGTGATTTTTATTAGAGACTTTCTTAAACTTGAAAGTGAGAAAGCAATTTCTCAATTTGAGAAACTGTTAAAAAAGGAAATTAAAGCAGATTTAGAATTAAAGCCAATGTCTATTGCCGAATTTCATAAACGAATTGATACTTCTATAGATGATTCAAAAAACGGAAGAATTACAGATGTTGATGAATTAATTTCTGAAATTGAGAAATGGAGTTGAAAATTTATTGGACTGATTTTGCTAAAGCTGAATTAAAAAAGATTTTTGATTTTTATAAGAAGGAAGCTAGTGTAACTGTTGCAAAAAAACTTGTAGTCGGAATTACCAGAGAGACTCTGAAATTAAAACCAAACTCAACAAATGCGATAGGACAAAAAGAAGAACTTTTAGAAAGTTACTCCGAAGAGATACGATATTTGGTTTATAAAAATTATAAAATTATTTATTGGATTAATTTAAAGAAAAATTCAATTGAAATTTTAGATGTATTTGATACAAGACAAAACCCAATAAAAATTAAAAGAAGTACATAAGTAATAAACCCCAACAGCTTTAAACTGTTGGGGTTTATTGTATTTCTGAATTAGTAAGCTTAAAAAAATATTAGAATTTTAAAGCTACAGTCAATTCAAATTCGTCATTGATAGTTTTGTCTCCTAAACCTTCGAAGAAGCTACCTGAACCGTATTTAATATCGTATTTAGTTCTGTCAACTTTGAAAGCAGTTGTAGCAGTGTTTCCTTTTACAGTAATATCAAAAGTTACTGGTTTAGTGATTCCTTTGATAGTTAAATCTGCAGTTACAGTGTAAACGTCAGTAGATTTAGCACCAATAGTTTTGAAAACTAATTTTGAAGTTGGGAATTTTTCAGTTCCGAAGAAATCATCGGCTTTTAAGTGACCGTTTAATTTTCCTTGGTATTCTCCAGTTAAATCAGTTGCAGTTAATGAAGTCATATCAACAGTGAATGAACCACCAGTTAATTTTTTTCCTTTGAAAACTACAGCTCCGTCTTTAAAGTTTACAGTTCCAGAGTGTTCTCCAGTTACTTTTTTACCTACCCATTTAATAGAAGACGCTTTTACGTCGATTTTTTTAGTTTGAGCGTTTACTGAGATACCAGCTGCTGCTACGAATAATGCTATTGCAATAGTTTTTAAATTTTTCATGTTTGTTAAAATTAAATTTGAATTTGATTAATAAATAATTATAGTGTGATAAATAATTCTTCGTGAGATTTTCTAACTTTTTTAAAGTGCTGTGTATTGTCTTCCTCATGTCTGTAACCTACCGTTGCAATTACAGAAGCATTTAAACCTAACTTATCGAAACCTAAAATTTCGTTGAATTTAGCAGCGTTGAAACCTTCCATTGGAGTGGCATCAATTTTTAATTCAGCAGCGGCGTTTAATAAATTTCCTAAAGCTAAATACGTTTGTTTTGCAGTCCAGATATGTTTTGCTTCTACAGGTAAATTTGAGATTACACCTTTCATCATATCGCTGAATCCGCCCAGTGCATCTGCAGGAACACCTCTTGTTTCGCTGATAGCGTTGATGTATTTGTCAACAGAACCTGCGTCAAGGTTTAAATCGTTAGCAAAAATAAATAGGTGAGAAGCATCAGTAATTTGTGTCTGTCCGTAAGCTGCACCTTTTAACTGCTCTCTTAATTCTGGATTTTCAACGATAATTACTTTATAAGGTTGTAATCCGTAAGAAGAAGCGCTTAATCTAACAGCTTCTTTCAGAGTATTTAAATCATCAGATGATATTTTTTTTGAAGCATCAAATTGTTTCGTTGCATAACGCCAATTTTGATTTTCTAAGAAATTGCTCATAGTTATATAATTTTATTTATTGGTTCTGTATTTTTCTAATAATTGATTTAAGAACGTTAATTCTTCTGGTTTTAAATTGTCAGCAAACGTTTTTTCATGTTCGTCTACTTTTGGATCTAATTCCTTCAAAACATCTAATCCCTTTTGTGTAATCAAAACTTCAATTTTTCTTCGATTATCCGGGCAAACATTTCTAGTTACAAATTCTTTCAATAATAATTTGTCTACCAGCCTTGTTGTGTTGCTCGTTTTAGCAAGCATTCGCTCTTGTATTACGCACATATTGGCAGGTTTCCCTTTTTGCCCTCTTAATATACGTAACACATTATATTGTTCTCCAGATAAATCATACGGTTTAATTAACTCGTTGAAATGATCCTGAATCACATTCTGCGTGTACATGATATTCAGAATAACTTTTTTCGCATTATCCATCTTAACCGTACTCTTAATAACCTCTTCAATTGTCATAGTCGTAAGTGTATAATTTGTATATACAAATGTAGAACTTTTAATAGTTGTATATACAAATGTTGTGTTAATTTTTTGTTAATATAGCTAAATGCGCTTTTTCTAAGAACGAAATATATCAATTTGGATATAAAAGTAAGATATTTTTTTTAGTGTAAAATATTGTTTTTATGATGTTTAATGATTTTTTAAAATCAAAAACTAATTTTTTGATTCGAAAAAACACTAAATCATATTTGTAAGATAGTTTTAAGCTAAAAATGCTCAAAGTCAAGACAATTTAAATTTTTTGGAATTCAGAAAGGAGAAAACCTTTCGCAATTTGTTTAAAATTAGCAATTTCTGTCGTAATCCAAGCTTCATCGTGACCAAGTTCTCTGGCAATTGCTTCTGCCGTTTTTTCTGCAGCTTCAATTGCAGCTCTGGCATTTAAGAATAATAATCGTACTCGTCTTGCCAATATATCATCAATAGTTCTTGCCATTTCATAACGAATCGCCCAAACAACTTCAGCCATTGTAAATTCGTAATCAGGATGCAGTTTTTCTTTTAACTCAGGTTCGTTTTGCTGTAATTCGAGTATTTTTGGAATATCAGAACCATATATATAAAGGTGATTTTCTCTATCGAGAGAAGTAGTAGGTTTATTTCCGTGAATAGAAAGATGTTCTGTAACGCATTCCTTTTTTGTTAATTTTCCCGTTTTAATAGCTTTGTCTATTAGGTCTTCGGCAATTTTTCTGTAAGTTGTCCATTTTCCTCCAGTAATAGTAATTAGTCCGGTTTCTGAAACAATTATTTTATGGCTTCTAGAAACTTCTTTGGTACTTTTACCTTCTTCTTTCGGAGCGGCTAAAGGGCGCAAACCTGCAAAAACCGATAATACATCGTCTCGTGTTGGTTTTTTTGCTAAGAATCGTTGTGCTGTATCCAGAACAAATTCAATTTCACTTTCTAATGCAATTGGTTCTAAACTTTGTTTTTTAATTAAAGTATCTGTCGTTCCCACCACAATGTGATTGTGCCACGGAACAGCAAACAAAACTCTTCCGTCTTTTGTTTTCGGAATCATTAAGGCATTTCCGCCGGGTAAGAAAGATTTATCAAATACTAAATGAATTCCCTGACTTGGAACAATATATTTTTTGTAAATATTATCATTGAGTTTCATGATAGCGTTTGTAAAAACTCCAGTTGCGTTTATAATGGCAGAACCTTTTAGCTCATATTTAATACCGTTTTCTAAATCTTGAGCTTGAACACCAATTACTTGATTATTATTGTCTTTTAGTAAATTGACAACTTTTACATAATTTAAAATGCAGGCTCCATTTTCTGCAGCGGTCTGAGCCATGTTGACTGCTAGACGAGAATCATCAAATTGTCCATCGTGATAAATAACACCATTTTTCAATCCGTTTTCCTCAACGTTAGGAAGCAGTTCAATTGTTTTCTTTTTCGAAAGATATTTAGAACTTCCTAAACTCAAACGTCCCGATAACAAATCGTAAATTTTTAATCCGAAAGTGTAAAAATAACCGCCAAACCAATGGTAATTTGGAATAACAAAAGATTGATTTTTAACCAAATGATTGGCATTTTGAATCATTAAACCTCTTTCTTTTAAAGCTTCTCTTACCAAATGAATATCTCCTTGTTCCAAATAACGCACGCCGCCATGAACCAGTTTTGTACTTCTGCTTGAGGTTCCTTTTGCAAAATCTACAGCTTCTAATAAGATTGTTTTATAACCTCGGCTGGCAGCATCAATTGCAGTTCCTAAACCGCTGGCACCACCGCCAATTATGATTACGTCCCATTCTTGTGTATTTTGTAATTGAGATAACTGTTCGGAACGGATCATATTTTTATTTTCTAGGAAATGTTGTTCGAAAGCAAACTTAACGAAATGAAATTAAAAAGTGATGAAGAAAAAGTTTTTGGTTTTTATTTGTTTCAGGTTTCAAGTTTCAGGTTTCGGATTTGAAGTGATAGTGGAAGATATAACTAAATGGGAGTTCTATGAAGAAACGAATCTTTTGTATTCCGTAGGAATATCTCGTTGGTAGAAAAATCATAGTATTGTTTTGCATTGTGTCCTGTAAGGACACTTGATTTATGAAAATAATGCATTTGAAATAATGTATCAAACGGTCCTACGGAACGTATAATCGCAATCACATCTAATTTTCTACCGACGAGACATTCCTACGGAATGAATCTTTTTTTAAAAGAATAAATCCGACAGGTTTAAAAAACCTGTCGGATTTACGTTATATTAAGTTAACCTGAAACCTGAAACCTGAAAAAAAACAAAATCTTAATGAGGCAGTTTATCTTTAATCAAACCATAAAACCAAGTTCCAGCAATAGCACTTAATAAAGTAACCACAATTACAGTTGCTCCAGTTCCAATTTGCGCGAAAAGCGGACCTGGGCAAGCGCCAGTAATCGCCCATCCAAAACCGAACATAAGTCCGCCGTAGATTTGCCCTTTGTTGAAAGTTTTAGGCTGAATCTCGATTTTTTCGCCTTGAAGCGTTTTGATATTGAATTTTTTAATGATGAAAACAGAAACAATGCCGACTGCCACCGCGCTTCCAATTACACCATACATAAAGAAAGACTGCAGATGAAACATTTCCTGAATACGAAACCAGCTGATAATCTCTGCTTTTACAAATACAATCCCGAAAAAGATTCCGACGATTAAATATTTAAGGTTTGCAAATCCAGTTTCTTTTTTCTGACTTGCGTTGATTCCTTCGCTATCCATATTTTTATTTTCTAAATTATTCATTTTTGAAATTTTAAAGTGAAAGAATATAAGGTAAAATCAAAAGAGACATTACAAAACCGCCAATCATAAAACAGATTGTAGCCACGACAGATGGCCATTGTAAATTTGAAATTCCCATAATTGCGTGTCCGCTCGTACATCCGCCCGCATAACGAGTTCCGAAACCAACTAAAAATCCACCTACGACAATCATGATAAATCCGCGAAGCGTTAATAAACTTTCCCAAGAAAATAATTGCGAAGGAACTAGACCAGTATGATCTGTAATTCCGTAACCTGCCAATTGTTCTGAAAGTTCAGGAGTAATCTGTACCGGATTCGGATTCGATAAAAAGTAAGCTGCGATTACGCCGCCAAGAAATATTCCGAAAACAAAAAATAAATTCCAGCTTTCTTTTTTCCAATCATACTTAAAAAACGAAATATTTGACGGAATACAAGCCGCGCAAATATGACGAAGAGAAGAACTAATCCCGAAAGATTTATTTCCGATAATTAATAAAATTGGAACAGTTAATCCAATCAACGGACCTGCAACATACCAAGGCCATGGTTCTTTTATAATTTCTAGCATATTTTTTTAGGTTCTAAGTTGCTAAGATTCTAAGGTACTAAGTTTAAGGTTGAAAAGCTTAAAACCTGAGAATCTTAGTAGCTCAGCATCTTTAAATTATTTTAATACTTTACTCTGACAAACAAAATCTGATTTTGGAAGATTCGTTTTTGAAATGGCTCCAAAACCGCCATCAATTTCAGAAAAATTTCTAAATCCGCGTGCCTGTAAAATAGAAGCGGCAATCATACTGCGGTAACCTCCTGCACAATGCAGATAAAAATGCTCATTCGGATTAATGTCTTTTACCCAGTCATTAATATAAGCCAAAGGTTTGCTGTACGCATCTTCAATATGTTCGGCTGCGTATTCTGTTTCTTTGCGAATGTCGATAATTTTATCTGTCTCGATATTTACTTGGTTTGCAAATTGTTCGGCTGTAATTCGGTTTACGGTATCTGTTTCAAAACCTGCATTTTTCCAAGCTTCAAATCCGCCTTCTAAATGTCCGATAATAGTATCAAAACCCACACGGCTCAAGCGTGTTACGGTTTCTTCTTCCATTCCATTAGCTGTAACTAATACGATTGGCTGCTTTACATTAGCAATTAAAGTTCCAACCCACGGCGCAAAATCACCGTTGATTCCGATATTAATAGACTGCGGAATAAATCCTTTGCTAAAATCGGCAGCACTTCTGGTATCCAAAATTAAAGCGCCCGTTTCTTCTGCAACAGCTTCAAATTCTTCAACTTTTATAGCTTTCATTCCGTTGTTTAAAACAGATTCAAAACTTTCGTAACCTTGCTTGTTCATAGCCACATTCATGCTGAAATAGGCAGGAGGAGGCAATAATCCATCCGTTACTTCTTCAATAAATTCAGCTTCGGTCATATTGGCGCGCAAAGCATAATTTGTTGCTTTTTGGTTCCCGATTGTCGAAACAGTTTCTTTACTCATGTTTTTTCCGCAGGCACTGCCGGCACCATGTGCAGGATAAACAATTACATCATCAGCCAGAGTCATGATTTTATCTCTTAAAGAATGAAATAAAATTCCAGCCAATTGATCTTGTGTCATTCCTGCAGCTTTTTGCGCTAAATCTGGACGGCCGACATCTCCAATAAATAAAGTATCTCCAGAGAAAATTGCATGATCTTTTCCGTTTTCATCAATCAATAAAAAAGTGGTGCTTTCCATAGTGTGCCCAGGAGTGTGCAATACTTTAATAGTGACTTTTCCGATTTTAAATTCTTGTCCGTCTTTTGCAGAAATGCAGTCAAATTCGCAGGCTGCGTTTGGTCCGTAAACGATTGGAGCTCCGGTTTCTTTACTTAAATCGACGTGGCCCGAAACGAAATCGGCGTGAAAATGTGTTTCAAAAATGTATTTCAATTTTACGGCATCGCGGTCTAAACGATCTAAGTAAGGCTGTATTTCTCTAAGCGGATCAATTATGGCCGCTTCGCCATCTGAAGTAATATAGTAAGCACCTTGTGCTAGACATCCGGTGTAAATTTGTTCTATTTTCATGATATGAAATCTAAAATATGTGGGATACAAATGTAATGCTGTTTTCTCAGAAAATAGGTGACTAATGTTACAGAAATTTGATTTCTGTTAAAAAATAACATTGATTTTATCATACAGCTTATATAAAGTGATTTAAAGTTGAGCAATTAAGCTATTACTTCTAATTTTGCATATGACGAATGTCATTTTAAGAAAAAAAAAATATTCATTTATATGAACACAAAAGACTTATTAGATCAAATTGCTTTTATAAAAGAAATTGATAAAGTAAAATACATTCAGCGTAAAACAAAGTTATTTAACAGTGACCGATGTGAAAATGATGCTGAACACAGCTGGCATTTGGCATTGATGGCAATTGTTTTAGCAGAACATTCAGATGAGCCGATTGATATTATGAAAGTCGTTAAAATGGTTCTTATTCATGATATTGTCGAAATTGATGCTGGTGACGTTTTCATGTACGATACGTTAAAAAATCATTTAAATACAGATGAAGAGCGATTAGCTGCTGCTAGAATCTTTGGTTTACTGCCTAAAAAACAAGCTGAAGAATTTATTAGTATTTGGGAAGAATTTGAAGCTGGCGAAACCAACGAAGCCAAATTTGCAAAATCTATGGACAGGCTAGAGCCTTTATTACAAAATACTTCTAACAATGGCGGAACTTGGAGAGAATTTGATGTGAAGTATGACAAGGTTTATGAGAAAAAGAGCGTAATTAAAAATGGTTCGAAATCATTGTGGAATTATGCCGAAGGTTTGATTAATGATAGTGTAGAAAAAGGGATTTTGAAAAAATAATCAAGAATAATCACGCAATCCAAATCAAACATAGCCTGCGGTTTCAACCGCAGGAACTCATGCATAATCACGATACGTTTCCCGTGGTTGAAACCGCGGGCTATGTTTATAGCGTAAATCTATACGCAATATTGTCATTTCGATCGAAGGGAGAAATCTCCGCAAGCAGCTCGACAAAGTTTGAGATCTCGTTGTGGAGATTTCGATCCCGAAGCCTCGGGATCGAAATGACAAACTGTATGTACTTCTAAAAAAGAACAAGTGTCATTTCTACCCTTTAAATTGTTGAAAAGTTTAACAAATATCGGTCGATAAACTTTTTTTAAAGCGCGTTAATTCGGGTTTTAATGGGTAAATTTGTGGAACTTCATAAACAAATTACCTATTATGGAAGAAATGCTCTTTTATGATCGAATGCAATTTGCCTTCACCATTACTTTTCATTATCTTTTTCCACAGCTTACAATGGGTCTTTCGCTCATCATTGTTTACTTCAAATGGAAATACTTAAAAACCAATAACGAACAATACAATCACGCCACCCATTTCTGGATGAAAATCTTCGCCCTCAATTTTGCAATGGGCGTTGTAACCGGAATTCCCATGGAGTTTCAATTTGGAACTAACTGGGCAAAATTCTCTGAATTAACGGGCGGAATTATTGGTCAGACGCTCGCGATGGAAGGAATGTTTTCTTTCTTTCTCGAATCTTCATTTCTCGGAATATTTTTATTTGGAGAAAAACTCCTCGGACATAAATGGCATTTTGTAACTGGAGTATTAATCATGATTGGTTCTTGGGCAAGTGGTTATCTTATTATCGCAACACATTCTTGGATGCAGAATCCTGTTGGATATGAAATTCTGGAAAACGGCAGATTTGTACTAACCAATTTCAAAGCTTTATTTTTAAATCCTTGGCTTTGGCCTTCTTATCTGCATAATCAAGCAGCTTCTTTGGTTACAAGTTCTTTTGTTGTGGCTGGAATCGGGGCTTTTTATATTTTGAGTAAAAAAAATGTTTCTTTTGGGAAATTGTTCTTGAAAACAGGCGTGATATTCGGGTTGATTTCGAGTATAATTGTGGCTGTGCCGACTGGAGATTTACTGGCAAAAAATGTGGTCAAATACCAGCCGGTAACTTTTGCAGGAATGGAGGGGATTTTTCATACCGAGAAAAGAGGTTCTGAAATTGTTTTAATTGGCCAGCCTGACGTAAAAGATAAAAAACTGGATAATAAAATTGCGGTTCCTAATATTTTGAGTTTCCTGACTTATGGAAATTGGGATCAGGAAATAAAAGGTTTAGATCAGTTTGAAGAAGATCTGCATCCGACAAATATTTCAGGATTGTATTATGCCTATCATATTATGGTTGGACTTGGAACAGTTTTTATCGGTTTAATGGTAATTTCTCTTTTTCAATTGGTTAGAGGAAAATTGTATCAAACCAAATGGATTTTATGGTCACTAATGTTCATGATGCCATTTCCCTATATCGCAAATACAACAGGCTGGTACACGGCCGAATTAGGGAGACAGCCTTGGTTGGTTTATAATTTACTGAGAACAACAGCGGGAGCTTCGCCAACGGTTTCTTCTGGAAATACTTTGTTCACATTGCTTGGATTCATAGGATTGTATCTTTTGCTTGGAATGCTGTTTTTACTTTTAATTGGAAAAATTATCAATAAAGGACCGCATCACGTGGAACTTTCAACAGAAAAAATATAAGTATGGAATTTTTTTGGTACGTAGTTTTAATGGGAATTCTGGCCGTTTATCTGGTTTTAGACGGTTACGATTTTGGTGCAGGAATTATTCATTTATTTTTTGCAGATACAGAGCGAGATAAAAAAGTAATTACAAACTCAATTGGCCCATTTTGGGATGCAAATGAAGTTTGGCTGATTGCGGCTGGAGGTGTATTGTTTTTTGCTTTTCCAACACTTTATGCATCATCTTTCAGCGGATTTTATCTGCCTTTGATTATGATTTTATGGCTTTTGATTTTTCGTGCCATTGGGTTAGAAATGCGCGGACAAGTGCATCATCCTATGTGGGAAAGTATTTGGGATAAAGCGTTCGGAATTGCCAGTTTGCTTTTGGCTTTGTTTTTTGGAATCGCATTAGGAAATATTGTTCGAGGCGTCAATCTTGGAATGGTGCAGAATGGCGTTTCTACACAGGAAGCACATTACTTCTTTCTGCCTTTGTGGAATCCAACTTTTAGTCCGCAGGCCAATGAGTTGGGAATTATCGATTGGTTTACCCTTTTCTTAGGAATTGTAAGTACTGTAGCTTTAACTATTCACGGCGCAAACTGGATTATTTATAAAACCAATTCAACACTAAATCCGAAATTGAAAAAAGTGGTTTTTGCCTTGAATATTGTTTTGCTGGTTTTGGTTTGTATTTCGTTGCAGATTTGGCATTTTATCGAGCCAAAGCCATTTCATAATTTTGTCGAAAATCCGATTTTATGGTTTTTCCCTTTACTAACTTTTGTTGGAATTTTAGGATTATTCAAAGTTCGTTCGTTTAAAAAAGATGGTCACGGATTTCTATTTTCGACTTTGTTTTTGGTCGGCGGATTTGCTTCGACAGCGGTTTCTATTTTCCCAAATGTGCTGCCTTCAACCAACAAAGTAAATCCGTCCTTAACAATTTACAACACCGCAGCTCACGAATACGGACTAAACGCAGGTTTGAGCTGGTTTTTTATCGCTTTGTTTTTGGTAATTGTTTATTTCATTATTCAATATCGTGTTTTCAGCGGAAAAATGGATGATATTGGGTATGGGGAGCATTGATTTTATTTTTAATATTTTTTTAAATGAATATATTCGATTTTATAAAACATAGTCGAAATCAATTTGATAACAAGAAGAACATTTGTTTTACAATTGACTTGTCCTTAAATGAATATGCATTTGATGTTTTGGAAGATTTTTATAAAACTAGTATTCATGATATTGCCAAAAAATATCAATTTGATGTTTTTACAGATGAGCTAATAAGTAAGTTTGAATATCTAATAAAAGAAATTAAAGCTTCAGAAAACCATATTTTAGTTGCAAATGCTGGTTACAATGTTAGTGATTTTAAGATAATTAATTCTTTACTTGCTAAAGAAAATTTGCATATTCACACCATTTTTATTCGATCGGAAGAAAGAAGAAATGCTGATTTGACTGAAGGACAGAAAATGTACCAGAATTTTAATAGATGGATTGATTTTTATCCCGGACAAATTGAAGATGTTCATCAGGAAAAAGAAGATAACTTAAAAGAAATTAAAGATTAATTTAAATCAACAAATACAATTATTGCGGAGGTTTAATCGTTTTAAAACATGTCATTGCCTCCAGTTTTTAACTAGAGGTTTTTGTTTAGATGGATCATAAGGCTTTGGCTAAAGCCTTTTATTTGTATAAATTTGTTTATCCCAGCTAAAGCTGGAGGCAATTCATTGAAAATTTTAAACCAAAAACGTCATTTTACCTGAGTGTGCGTTAGGGATAGGAGCGGTATCCTTTTTCTTGTTTCTTTAACAAGGAAAAGATACAAGTGGATAGCCCGGCCGAAGGAAACGCCCATATTAAAAATCTCCTGAATCAGGACATTTTATTACTAATAAATTAAATAAACGATCAATAAAGATTTAATTACAACTAACAGTTATATTCTATAATTTGAGTTGTAAGAAAAACAAGAAGTTAATGCTTAATATTGCGTAGCTAAGAATTTCCCCCCAAAGATTCTTAAAAAATAATTTATACAAAAAACATTTAAATTTATTTTTACCTACAAATCATTATGCCTTTAACAATTCTTCCCGACAAGATCAGATTTCACTACAAATCTGAAAGTTGGCAGTACAATTTTGATGAAATAAAAGAGATTGGACTGCTCAAAAAAAAGAAAAAATACTTTTTGGAAAATGGCGCTTTTATTGCCGTAACCGCAGCAGCTTATTACTGCATGATTTTCTTTGATCTAGAGAATCTCTATTATATTATTCCTGCAATTTTATGCTACAGTCTTATTGTAGCTGCCATGTTTAATGATAAAACAGAATCTATATATTTTGTTTTTGTAAAAGACATTTATAAAAATCAAATAAGAACCAAAATAGAATCAAAAGACCGTACTTTGATTGGTAAACAGATAGATTATTACTTAGAACTTCAGTTTGAAAGAAGTATAAAAAGAACTGCTTAAATAAAAGTTGAGAAATATTTGTACATACTGTTTTCCCTTGTGATATAGTTTTCATAATGGCAGCTTTGATGTATGGTTATTTCATTACTAAAAAAAAAAATTAACGAACTGCTCCTTTATAAATTCCCAATTATAGGTAGCTTTAGAATACCCAAAAATAAGTATAGGTATGCTGTTAAAGAGTTTAACAGCTGGCTGTTTTAACTATACATGACCTCCAAATCAGAAAAAATTATGGCCGCAACGATTAAAAACAAGATTAAAAATATTAGAGAGTTAAAAAATTATACTCAAGAATACATGGCAGAAAGATTAGGTGTAACGCAGGCAGGTTACAGTAAAATTGAAAAAGGAAAAACTTCTTTGAGTTACGAAAAATTGGTTGAAATAGGAAGAATTTTGGATGTTAGGGTTGAAGATATTATAAGCTTTGACTACGATAAATATTTCAATAATTATAATAAAATTACTGGTAACAATAACGGAAGTATTTTAATTAATACTGATAACACGGCCATTTTAAAAGAGCTTTACGAAGACAAAATTCAACTGCTGGAAAAACTTCTCAATAGAACCGAAAATGAGCTTGAACGCTATAAAGACAGGTTTGGAGAGATTTAAATAAATACTTTTTAGTTTCATCTTTGTCAAAGTGTAAAAACTTTGACAAAGATTACTCTACAAGTAAAACTAAATTCAAAATATTTAAATAAAAATCTAGACAGATTGGCAATCTGTGTCAATTTTAAGAGTTAAAACAAAACTTCTTTTGCAATAATGTAAATTCCCATTACAAGCACAAACCATCCAAAAAGAGGTTTGAGTTTTGCACCGTCTATTTTTTTAGAAAGCTGGCTTCCAATAACCATTCCGATTAAAGCCATTGCAGAAACGCTTAATAAAAAAGTATAATTGATTGGTGTTCCAATATATAAATCGCCTGCAAAACCAATTGACGAATTAATTGTTATAATTAATAATGAAGTGCCGACTGCCTGTTTCATAGGTAAATTGGCAAAGAAAAGAAGAGCAGGAATAATTAAAAATCCGCCGCCGGCGCCAAGAAATCCCGTAACTATTCCAACTAAAAAGCCAATTAAACTCAGCTGCAGATAATTGGTTTCTGTTGTTTTTATTTCAGGCTGACTTTTTTTGATCATCGAAATTGCCGCCGTAATCATTAATATCGAAAAGATAATCATGATTAGAAAATCTTTGGAAACGGTATAAGAAGCCACACAAAATAAAGTTGCAGCAATTTGAGGAAATATCACTTCGCGAATTATTAATATCGAAATAACTGACGGAACTGCAAAATATAAGGCCGATTTCAATTTCAGATTTCCCATTTTATAATGGCTGTAACTTCCTGATAAAGCTGTTAATCCAACAATAAACAGGGAGTAAGAAGTTGCCTGATCTGGATTTACTTTAAATAAATAAACTAGAATAGGAATAGTCAAAATAGAACCGCCGCCGCCAATTAAGCCAAGCGAAATTCCGATTATGATTGAAGCAAAAAAGCCTAAATATTCCATTGCATTTCTTTTGATGCAAAGTTGCTTCGGAAATTAGAATTCCACAGTAACATTTATCACAGAAGGAATTTTAAACACGAATTTCACAAATTTTCACGAATTATTCTGTCTGCATAAATTTTAAATACCATAGAAACATTGCTTTATTAGTACTAAAGCTATGTTTCTATGTGTTTAATAATAAATATAAAGTTTGTCAAATTGAGCGAAGTCGAAATGCTATGTGGGTTCTCTCCTGAAGCCTCGGGACGTTCGAACAGAAAATCATTTTCAGAAATAAATTATTGGAATTAGTGTTAATTCGTGAAATTCGTGTTTAATAACTCAATCTGGTTTCGGTTTAGTTTCACCAGACCGCGTTGTTCCATTTTTTTTAATAATCGCGAAATCACTTCGCGTGAAGTATTTAATTCGGTTGCGATTTCTTGGTGTGAAAGATTGACTTCAGAACAGCCGCAGGCATCAGAATGTCTTTTTAGGTAAAATTCCAAACGTTCATCCATAGAACGGAAAGCAATATTATCGACTACTTCCAGTACTTCTTCAAAACGGCTTCTATAAGTTTCGATAACAAATTCGTACCAGCTTCTGTGTTCCATCATCCATTTGTCCATTAATTGCAGCGGAATCATCATAACAGAAACATCTTCTACCACTTTTGCCATAATCTGGCTTTTCTCACTTTTTGCAGTGCAGATCATAGAAATGGCGCAGGCTTGGCCGGGCTGTAAGTAGTACATTAAGAACTCGCCGCCATCTTCACCCTGACGATAAATCTTGATTTTGCCTTTGGTTATTAATGCGGTATTTTTAATGTACTGACCCATTCGCATTAATATTGTTCCAGCTTCAAAATCCTGCAGGTTTCCGTTTTCTTCTATAGTAGCAATAAGTTCGTTGGAGAAATTTGGAAAGATGGTTTTTAAGGAATTTTGCATTGCTATAATAATTTTGCCGCATCGATCGGAGTCGAGATGTTTACGGTTCTCGAGTCTGCTCAAACTGGCAGATGGTACTTTTGGTTTTTAAATTTTTATCAAAAAGAGATTAAAAATTGTAATTGTTTGCAAAGATAATAGTTTGATTTGGTATTCATTGTCATAAAACTAGATTTAAGATGTAATTTGTGTAAATGAAAAAATCCTATTTTCTACCGATTTTGTAGACTGAATTTTTAAAAATAGTAAGTAAATTTGTAAAACACTGATTATAATACTTTCTCTAAAACGTTTTCTGAGAATAATAATCGAAATCGCATTTGGTACGTTTTTTTATAGAAAGAAACGTCGTAATTTTACAAAAAGACATTTTATTATGAATTTATCACAAGAAGATTGGGTTGCACAGTTAGAAGCTGACGAAAATGCAGTTATACTTGACGTAAGAACTGAAGACGAATTTAATGACGGCTATATTGAAAATGCTTTAAACATTGATATCAATAAAGGGCAGGGGTTCATTTATGAAATCGAAGAATTAGACAAAAATAAAAATTACTATGTATACTGCCGTTCTGGAGCTAGAAGTGCAAAAGCATGTCAGATCATGAACGAACTGGGTATTCAAAATGCCTACAATCTGCTTGGCGGCATCCTGGATTGGGAAGGCGAAACAGTACAACCATAAAAGAAGAAGAGGCAGCTAAAAGCCTCTTTTTTCTTTTGAGATAGAATTACCAGACTATTAAATAACCAAATTATGAGTTTTATACCAGAAGAATATCAGATTAATACGCTGATAAATCAAGATGCTTATCTTGTAAACGGAGAATTGAAACAATGGACAGGGCAGACCACACCTGTGTTTTCTACTATTTCTTCAACAGAAAAATATTCGCCGACTTTATTAGGATCTATTCCTTTTATGGGAGAAAAAGAAGCAGCAGAAGTTGTCGAAGCTGCAACCAATGCATACGATATGGGCCAAGGTTTATGGCCGACTATGAAAGTAGCAGATCGTATTAAATGCATGGAAAATTTTGTGAAACAGATGAAAGAAACCCGCGAAGAAGTGGTTAAACTTTTGATGTGGGAAATTGGAAAAAATCTTGGCGATTCGCAAAAAGAATTCGACAGAACAGTAGAATATATTCACGATACTATTGACAGTTATAAGGAATTAAACGGACGCAGTTCGCATTTTGAAAAGGTTCAGGGTGTAAACGCAATGATTCGCCGCGGACCTCTTGGGGTTGTATTGTGTCTTGGACCTTACAATTATCCTCTGAATGAAACTTTTTCATTGTTAATACCAGCTTTAATTATGGGGAATACAGTGATTTTTAAACCTGCTAAACATGGCGTTTTATGTATTACACCATTATTAGAAGCGTTTAGAAGCAGTTTTCCAAAAGGTGTGATCAATATCGTTTACGGCAGAGGACGTGAAGTGGCTTCTCCAATTATGAAATCTGGAAAAATTGATGTTTTGGCATTAATCGGAAATAGTAAATCGGCTATTGCTTTACAAGATCAGCATCCAAACAAAAATAGATTACGTTTGATTTTAGGTTTGGAAGCTAAAAATCCAGCAATCATTTTACCAGATGCCGACTTAGATTTGGCTATTCAGGAATGTATTACAGGAAGTTTGTCTTTTAATGGACAGCGCTGCACGGCTTTAAAAGTATTATATGTTCATGAATCTGTTAGAGAAGAATTCAACAAACGCTTTTCTGAAAAAGTAGATAGTTTAATTTTCGGAAATCCATGGGAAAAAGGAGTTTCCTTAACACCGCTTCCAGAAACCGAAAAACCTAGCTATATTCAGGGATTGATAGATGACGCAACAAGCAAAGGAGCGAAAATCATTAATGAAAAAGGAGGAAAACATACTGATAATTATATTTTTCCAGCGGTTTTATTTCCAGTGAACAAGGAAATGCGCGTGTATCATGAAGAGCAATTTGGACCAGTTGTGCCGGTTCTTTCATTTAAAGATATTAAAGAGCCTTTAATTGATATGGCAGAATCTAACTACGGGCAGCAGGTGAGTTTGTTTGGTAAAGACATAAAAACACTTGCACCGCTTATTGATTCCCTGGTAAATTTAGTTTGCAGAGTAAACCTCAACAGTTCTTGCCAAAGAGGACCAGATGCATTTCCATTCACAGGTCGTAAAGATTCGGCCGTAGGAACTTTGAGTATTCCAGATGCTTTGCGTTCTTTTTCAATTCGTACGTTTGTAGCTTCAAAAGATATCGATTATAATAATGAAATTCTGCAGGAATTGCTAAACAGCAAAGAATCGAACTTCATTAATACCGACTATATTTTGTAGTAATCAAGGTTATATATTAATTGTAGATACCGTCTGTTTCTCTTGGAGCAGGCGGTTTTTTTTCTGAGATGCTGAGGCTCTAAGTTTTTTAGAGTTATGAGTTATGAGTTATCCTTTAGCAACGGACAATCAACCACCAACCATCAACCACCAACCATCAACCACCAACCATCAACCACCAACCATCAACCACCAACCATCAACCACCAACCATCAACCACCAACCACCAACCACCAACCATCAACCATCAACTATAAACCACCAACTATAAACCACCAACTAATTAACCATTCACAATTCACAATTAATAATTAATTTTGTAACATTAGCAGAAAAAAGCACACTAATCTGTTATCAAAAACTAATTTAAAAGACCTAAGAACAACTTATGGAAAAGAAAATATTGCAATTTGCAGTAATAGCATTTGTCTTTTTTGCCCAAAGCAGCTTTGCGCAAGAACTTTACATGCCAAGAAATATAAAAAAAGCGTACGCAGAAGGAACGCGTTCTAAAGACGGAAAACCAGGAAAAAACTATTGGCAGAATCATGGAAAATACAACATGGAGATTGCTGTTGACCCGAAAACTAAACTCGTAAGCGGGACAGAAACAATTATTTACGAGAATAATAGTAAAGATACTTTAAGAAACTTAGTAATTCGTTTTGTAAATAATCTGCATAAACCATCATCTCCTAGAGGCGGCAGTGTAAGCGATGATTTTTTAAGTGAAGGTTTGACGATTACTTCCTTAAAAATTGAAAATGAAGTCTATAAAGAAGATGCCAAAAACTGGGGAACTGTTGGAAATGTAAAATTAAAAAAGCCAATTTTGCCGCATTCTAAAGCAACCTTAAATATCCAGTGGAATTATCCTTTATCTAAAGAAAGCGGCAGAGAAGGACAAATAGATGAATCTACATTTTTTGTTGCCTACAGCTATCCGCGTGTTTCAGTTTTTGATGATTACAACGGATGGGATAGATTACCACATACTGATCGTCAGGAATTTTATAATGATTTTAATGATTATGTTTTTTCTGTAAAAGCTCCAAAAAATTATGTAGTATATGCTACAGGAGATTTACTAAATCCAGATGAGGTTTTACAGCCAGAATTTGCAGCACGATTGAAAAAGTCTTATACAACAGATGAAATTCTGCATATTGCAAATGAACAAGAAATGAAAAGCGGCATTGTAACCAAACAATACGATTGGAATGTTTGGAAGTTTGAAGCTAAAAATATTTCAGATGTAGCTTTCGGTTTAAGCGATCATTATTTATGGGATGCAAGCAGTGTTGTAGTAGATAAAAAGACAAATCGCCGTGCTAGCGTTCAGGCGGCATATAATGTAACAGGAACAGATTTTGTAAATTCTGTAAAAAACAACCAATATGCTTTAGATTGGTTTTCAAATAACTGGCCTGGAGCTCCTTATCCGTTTTCTAAAATGACGGCTTTCCAAGGTTTTGCAGATATGGAGTATCCAATGATGTGTAACGATTCACAAATGGGAGATCCTGTTTTTGCACAATTGGTACAGGATCATGAAGTTGCACATACTTATTTCCCTTTTTATATGGGAATCAATGAGACACGTTATGCATTTATGGATGAAGGCTGGGCAACAACTTTTGAGTATTTAATTGGAATTGCAGAGCATGGTAAAGAATCTGCGGATAGATTTTATAAAAATTTTAGAGTAAAAGGATATATCACCGACCGTTCTGCTGAGGAAGATCAGCCGATAATTTCAATGTCTACTCAAGTTTCTGGAGCAGGTTATGGTAACAATTCATACGGAAAAGCTTCTTTGTCTTACTTGGCATTAAAAGATATGCTTGGAGATGATTTGTTTAAAAAAGCACTTCACGATTATATGGATACTTGGAACGGAAAACACCCAATTCCGTGGGATTATTTTAATTCATTTAGTACCTCAACAGGAAAAAATCTAAACTGGTTTTTTAACAATTGGTTTTTTACCAATAATTACTTGGACCTTGCAGTTAAAAATGTTTCTGCAGACAAGAAAGTTGTCACTGTAGAAAATATTGGAGGTTTTGCTATTCCTTTTGATGTTATTATTACCTACGCTGATAAATCAAAAACTACATTGCATCAAACACCAGCTGTTTGGGAGAAAAATCAAAAAACAGCAAAAGTTGCTCTAAAAAGCACTAAAAAAATTGAGCAGATAGAATTGGACGGCGGTATTTTTATGGATGCAACGCCGGAAAATAATATTTTGCGTCTGAAATAATAAAGTTTTTTAAATTTCTAAACGTCTTTTTTCTTTGAAAGAAGACGTTTTTTTATTTTGAATGATTAAAAATAATTCATGATTTTAAAAAAAAAGTAAGAAACTTTCGTCAAAATAAATTACGTTTGCAAAAACAAAAAACCTACTAATTTGATGAAAAAAACATTACCCCTAATTGTTTTTTTGATTACTCTTCAGTTTTTCGGACAGAATGATCAAAAAACTGCATTCCAGAAGAATAAATACGAATTGGCTGTTTCGTATTATAAAAAAGCCGATTTTGTTAAGGCTATTGAATTGTTTTCTTTAGCAGCGAAAATTAAACCTGATAGCGAAGTCGCTCAGGAAGCATCTAAAAAAGTAGATACTCTAAAAGAAGTTTTACGAAAAGAAATTTTAAGTCAAGCAAAAGGAACTTGGAAAAAAGCAGGAAATCAGCCTGTTTGGGCAATAACCGCGACAAAGAAAGACGATCAATCTTCTTCAGATGAATTTGTTGAAATAAGTGAAAATGAAATCTTGTTTTATGAAGTTGATCGAAAAACTAAAGAAAAGAAAGTTCTTAAAACAGAGAATTTAGTTTACAATGACAAAAAAAGTGCAGTTTCCTTATTTTCTGAAATCGTACTTTCAGATGGAACTATTTGGAATTGCAGTATTAACGAAAAATCAAATGTTTTACATGTTATCAATGTAGCTGTAGAAACAGAGGAGGGCATCGAAAAAATAGACAATGATAACTTAGAAAGTTATTACACAAAGATATAATAAAAAGGGAATCAAACGATTCCCTTTTTTTATGAATTATATTTTATAAGAATTTAAATCCTAGCGAAAAATTGGTAATTCCAGTTTTAATTTCTCCGTTTGAAGAATCAATATCGGTTAATCCTGCCAGATATCTTACATCAAAAGTAAGTCTCCAGATATCAGCGCCAACTCCTCCAAGAATGCTGTGATTATTTTTTTCTAATGCGATAGAATTAAGATTGTTGCTTTTACTAATGTCCGAATAATTTTTCCAGTTGTAACCCACAAACAATCTTATATTTCCGGCTTTTCCCAGCGGAATAAGTTTGTATCCAGCAATTAATGACGCATCTGTTCCTCCCAATTTAAACTCTGTTTCTCCGACACCATTTTGATAAACGCTGAAATTAGATTTTGAATATCCAAATTCGCCTTGACCATAAAAAAGTAAAAGATTTACTCTGGCAAATGCAGCAAAACCAATTCCTGTATTAGTATGATCCGAACTAAAATTTTTGGCATTTACAGAAGTTATATTAGTCGAAATTTGAGGTCCAATTTGTATCAATTGTGCAAAACCATTTACACAAATACATAAAAATGATGCTAAAAAGAAATTTTTCATAACAGAATAAATTTGATTTTGGTACTATAAAAATAATGATAATTGATTTAAATTGAACGATTTGTCTGATTTATTTTACGCTAATTTTTGAATCAACATTAATAGTTTTGTTCTTTTTGATTTTATAAGTTCATCGTAAAATGCATTACTTTTGGATAACTTCTAATATTTAAAAATGGAAATTAAACCAATCAATGCATCCGATACATGGCAGATCAGGCATGAGGTGATGTGGCCGGATCAGCCTTTTGAATTTGTTCAGCTTGAAGAAGACAATTTGGGATTTCATTATGGAGTTTTTGAAAACGACAAATTAGTATCTATTGTTTCTTGTTTTATTACTGGCGACGAGATGCAGTTTAGAAAATTAGCAACTTTACCTGACTATCAAGGCAGCGGAATTGCTTCGTCATTGCTGAATTATATTTTTAAAATTGCCAGAGAAAAAAAACTCATAAAGGTTTGGTGCAATGCAAGGGCCCAAAAAAAGGAATTCTACGAAAAGTTCGGAATGGTGGTTATTGGCGATGCTTTTACCAAGGCAGGACAGGAATTTGTAATTATGCAATTGGAGTTGTAAGTTGTTGTTTTGTAGTGATTTGTATTGTTTTTATTCTGAAAATATGATACTCTTAAAATTATTTTAAGGTGAAAACGTTTTCGTTTAAAATTACATGTTAAGACTTTCTTATTTTATTTTTTTTATTCCAATCTTTTATTACTTTCGCACCCAAATGAGAAAGTTAATAGTATTTTTAGTATTCATGAATATGCTTCTGTTCGGCGGAGGCCAATATCTTAATGCTAATACTTACGGCTTACCTCAGCACCACAATCTTGAAAAGAAACATCGAGTTAAATTTACCAGTCAAGACAGAGGATCTTCAATAATTGAAGATGCCGATATTGATGTTGAAGAAGATCTTCTAGGAAGCGATGATGTTGATGGACTTACGAATAAAATTTTTGCAGCGTCTTACAGCCTTGTAGACGATTTATATCTGTCTTTATCAGATCAATCCGCTGCAAATGATTCCAATCGTTTAAAAATTTCTACGCCTTTATTTGGGCATTCAAATCCTATCTATATTACTCAGAGAGTATTAAGAATTTGATTTTAAAATATACATCGGTTGCCTAAGTTGCGATCCTGCATATCTTGCTGCTGTATATTTTTTTTCTTACTTCCGCTTATATGACAATTAAGGTCAGACCACGGCTTACTGATGTTTTTATCCATCTTTAAGGAATCTCTGTATTCCAAGCATTCAATCGCTTAATTTCCATTTAAAAATCATGAAAAGAATCATCTTGTTCACAGGCTTTATGGCCTTGGTGTGCTTAACCAGTTGTACACAAAAAAAAGAAGAAAAAGAAGAAGCGGAAAAGTTCACTGTGACTAATCCCGTAAAAATTGACACTTCGTTTACGAAGGAATACGTTTCGCAGATTAAATCTGTCCGAAACATCGAAATCCGTGCTCAGGAAAAAGGTTTTTTGCAAAACATTTATGTTGATGAAGGGCAGTTTGTAAAAAAAGGACAGCTGTTGTTTAAAATTATGCCAAACATGTATCAGTCTGAATTGCTTAAAGCACAGGCAGAACAAAAATCAGTAGAAATTGAATTACAAAATTCAAAATTATTGGCAGATAAAAATATCGTTTCCAAAAACGAACTAACTGTAGCTCAGGCAAAATTACAATCGGCAAAAGCTGAGGTTGCATTAGCAAAATTACATTTATCATTTACAGAAATCAGAGCTCCTTTTGATGGAACAATCGACAGAATTCCGTTAAAACTGGGAAGTTTAATTGATGAAGGCGAATTATTGACAAGTCTTTCAGACAACAGTCAGATGTTTGCCTATTTCAATGTTTCGGAGCCAGAATATATCAGCTACGAAACAAATATTAAAGATCGTGCTGATAATAAAGTGAATTTGGTTTTAGCTAATGGAGACATCTTCAAAGATAAAGGAAATGTTGAAGTTATAGAAAGTGAATTTAACAGTGAAACTGGAAATATCGCTTTTAGAGCAAGATTCCCAAATTCAGGTAAACTGCTTAGAAATGGTGAAACAGGACAAGTTCAAATGAATGTTCCGTTGAAAAATGCTATAGTAATTCCACAAAAAGCTACTTACGAAATTCAGGATAAGAAATATGTTTTTGTTGTAGATAAAAATGACAAAGTAAGCTCAAGAGAAATCACAATTACAGGAGAAATTCCTGATTTATATGTGATTAAAAGCGGTCTTAATGAAAATGACAAAATCTTACTTGAAGGTGTTCAGAAAGTAAAAGAAAACGACAAAATTAAATACGAGTTTGAATCTCCTAAAAAGGTAATTAATAACCTTCGTTTAAAAGCGGAATAGTTTTTTGTTTTGATAGTTTCAAGTTTCAGGTTTGAAGTTTAGTACTGCAAACCTGAAACTTGAAACCTGAAACACTTTTAAACTTCAAATAAGTTTAATCATTAAAAAAATATAAAAAATGTTTAATAAATTTATTCAAAGACCAGTATTGTCGATAGTGATATCGCTGATAATTGTCTTTTTAGGGGTTTTGTCTGTATTGAATTTACCAATTACACAATTCCCTACCATTTCACCGCCAATGGTGAATGTTACCGCAGACTACCCAGGATCTAACGGTGAATTGATGGTTAAGGCTGTGGTTATTCCTTTAGAAAGAGCCTTAAACGGAGTTCCAGGAATGAAATACATGGCTTCTGATGCTGGTAACGACGGTGAGGCTACGATTAAAGTAGTATTTAACTTAGGAACAGATCCAAATCAGGCCGCGATCAACGTTCAGAACCGTGTGGCTTCGGTTACCAATAAGTTACCTCCACTGGTAATTAGAGAGGGGATCAAAATTACCCGAGAAGTACCGAGTATGTTGATGTACGTGAATCTTTACAGTACAGATAAAAATACCGACATGAAGTTCTTGTACAACTATGCCGATATCAACGTGCTTTCAGAATTGAAAAGGGTAAATGGTATTGGTTCTGGAGATATCTTAGGAACACGTGAATATGCTATGCGTATTTGGTTAAAACCAGATCGTATGCTGGCTTATAAAATTTCTGCTGATGAGATAATGGAAGCATTGTCTAGTCAGAGTTTGGAGGCTTCTCCAGGTAAAACAGGAGAAAGTTCTGGTAAACGTTCTCAGGCATTCGAATATGTATTGAAATATTCTGGGCGTTTTACAACAAAAGAGCAATATGAAAACATTGTAGTAAAAGCAAGTCCAGACGGAGAGCTTTTGAGATTAAAAGATGTTGCAAAAGTTGAATTTGGAAGTTCGATGTACGATATCTATTCTAATTTGAATGGAAGACCTTCTGCAGCGATTGTGTTGAAACAGTCATTTGGAAGTAACGCAAATCAGGTTATTGAGGAAGTTAAAGCTAAATTGGAAAAAATCAAACAAAGATTTCCCAAAGGAATGGATTATGAAATTTCGTATGACGTTTCTAAATTCCTTGATGCTTCTATCGAAAAAGTAATTCATACTTTGGTTGAAGCGTTTATCTTGGTTGGGCTGGTAGTATTTCTTTTCTTAGGAGACTGGCGTTCTACCGTTATTCCAGCAATTGCGGTACCGGTATCGTTGGTGGGAACTTTTGTGTTCATGACATTCTTTGATATTTCATTAAACTTAATTACATTATTTGCTTTGGTATTAGCAATCGGGGTCGTCGTCGATGATGCGATTGTGGTTATCGAGGCTGTCCACGCCAAGATGGAAGAGGAACATCTCTCGCCATTTAAAGCAACCAAAAAAGCAATGCATGAGATTGCAGGGGCAATTATTGCGATTACATTTTTAATGGCAGCGGTATTTATTCCTGTTGCATTTATGTCGGGTCCTGTTGGAGTATTTTATAGACAATTCTCTGTAACTATGGCCACTGCGATTATTCTTTCTGGTATTGTAGCTTTGACATTGACACCAGCACTTTGTGCAATGATGTTAAAAAATAATCACGGGCAGCCTAAAAAGAAAACACCTGCAAATAGATTTATTGATGCTTTCAACGAAAAATTCAATTTAGCACAAGGTAAATATCAAAATCTGTTGGCTAAAATTGTTGACAGAAGAGTTGTGACAATTGTGGCACTTTTAGGTTTCTGTGCTGGAACATGGTTAATAAGCAGTTCTGTTCCTTCAGGATTTATTCCGAATGAGGATCAGGGAATGTTTTACGCCGTAATTCAGACGCCTCCAGGTTCATCTTTAGAAAGAACGAACAATATTGCAGAGAAAGTTCAAAAAATTGCCGAAGATATTGATGGAGTAAAATCAGTTTCTTCATTAGCAGGTTATGAAATTTTGTCTGAAGGTACAGGAGCCAATTCAGGAACATGTTTGGTGAACTTGAAAGACTGGAGCGACAGAAAAGAATCTGTTGTAGAGATTATGCATGAAATGGAGGAAAAATGTAAAGATATTACAGGAGCAAATATCGAATTTTTCCAACCGCCTGCTGTACCAGGATATGGAGCTGCCGGAGGATTTGAGCTTCGTTTGTTAGATAAAACGGGATCTGTTGATTATAAGAGAATGGAACAGGTAAATAACGACTTTGTTGCTGAATTGAACAAACAGCCGGAATTATCAAACGTATTTAGTTTCTATAGTTCTAGTTTCCCTCAATATATGATGAAAGTTGACAATGACTTGGCACAGCAAAAAGGTGTTTCTATCGAAAATGCCATGAATACTCTGTCAACTCTTGTGGGTAGTAACTATGAAATCAGTTTTATTAAATTCGGTATTAACTATAAAGTAATCGTTCAGGCTTCGCCAGAATATCGTGCGCAGCCAGATGATATCTTAAAATTGTATGTAAAAAACGATCGTGATGAAATGGTGCCTTTTTCTGCCTTTATGAAATTAGAAAAAGTATACGGACTTTCGGAAATTACGCGACATAATATGTATACCTCAACACAAATCAGCGGTTCACCGGCTGCGGGTTACAGTTCTGGTACTGCGATTAAAGTTATTCAGAGGGTTGCGGCTGAAAAATTACCAAGAGGATATGATATTGACTGGGCGGGTATTTCTGCCGATGAGGTAGCACAGGGTAATCAGGCAATCTGGGTGTTCTTAATCTGTTTAGGATTTGTTTACTTAGTATTGGCTGCCCAGTACGAAAGTTTTATTCTGCCATTATCAGTAATTTTTTCTTTGCCAGCGGGTATTTTTGGAGCTTTCCTTTTATTAAAATTAACGGGATTAGAAAACAATATTTACGCTCAGGTGGCAATGGTAATGCTTATTGGATTACTAGGTAAAAACGCCGTATTAATTGTTGAGTTTGCTATTCAGCGACATGCTGCAGGATTATCTGTTTTACAATCTGCCATGGAAGGAGCAAAAGCAAGGTTCCGTCCAATTCTGATGACTTCGTTTGCATTTATTGCAGGTTTATTACCGCTTGCTTTTGCAACTGGACCAGGTAAAATTGGTAATAGAACTATTGGTACAGCAGCGGCAGGAGGTATGCTTATCGGAACTATCTGCGGTGTGTTTGTAATTCCGGGCTTGTATTTCATATTCGCTAAAGTTGCCGAAAAATACAAACTAGTAAAACATGAAGAAGAAAATCCATTAACAGAAGAAATTGATAACAATCATGTATAAATTCAAAACCTACCAATATGGTATTGCTTTAGCTATTTGTCTTATTGCTGCAGGGTGTAAAACCCCTGCACCTGAGGCAGCAATAACCACAAGCACACCAGTTCCTGAGTCTTTTGGTACAACTGCCCAAGCTCAGGATGCAGACAATAATACAGCATCGTTAAACTGGAAAGATTACTTTAAAGATCAAAATCTTATAGATTTAATTGACACAGCGCTGAAAAACAATCAAGAACTTAATATCACTTTGCAAGAAATTGAAATCGCAAAGAATGACATTCGTGTTAGAAAAGGGCTTTTACTGCCAACAGCTGGTATTCGTGCGGGAGCAGGAGTAGAAAAAGTGGGTAGATATACCAGTCAAGGTGCGGGTGATGCTACAACCGAGATTAAACCAGGTGTAGAAACTCCTGATCCTCTTGGTGATTTTACCATTTCGGCTTATGCGAATTGGGAAGTAGATATCTGGAAAAAACTGCGTAATTCTAAAAAAGCAGCTTTAAACAGATATTTAGCTTCTGTTGAAGGTAAAAACTTTGTGATTACGAACCTTATTGCCGAAGTTGCTGATTCATATTATGAATTAATAGCTTTAGACAATCAGCTGGATATTGTTAAACAAACAATCAAACTGCAGACTAACGCATTAGAAATTGTAAAAGTTCAAAAACAGGCTGCAAGAGCGACAGAATTGGGAGTTAAGAAGTTTGAAGCAGAAGTTTTAACTTCACAAAGCATGGAGTTTGACATTTTGCAGCAAATAAAAGAAACAGAAAACAAAATCAACTTTTTATTGGGAAGATATCCGCAGGAAATTAAAAGAACAAACAACAATAATTTCTTAAGCTTGCTGCCAGCTGTAGTAAGTTCTGGAATTCCGTCCCAATTATTAGCGAATCGTCCAGATGTGAAACAGGCAGAGCTGGAGTTAGCAGCAGCGAAACTAGACGTAAAAGTGGCTAGAGCAGAGTTTTATCCTTCTTTGGATATTTCTACGGCTATCGGTGTGCAGGCTTTTAAACCTTCTTATTTATTTACAATGCCAGAATCACTTTTATATTCGTTGGCTGGAGATCTTGTTGCGCCATTGATTAATAGAAATGCAATTAAAGCTGAGTTTGCGAGTGCAAATTCAAAACAACTTCAAGCATTATACAATTACGATCGTACGGTTTTAAATGCTTATTTAGAAGTTTCAAATCAATTGTCTAAGATTGAGAATCTTCAGAAAGGATATGATCTTAAATCGAAACAAGTAGACGCCTTAAATACTTCTATTGATGTTTCTAACGATTTATTTAAATCCGCGAGAGTTGATTATTTCGAAGTTTTAATGACACAGAGAGATGCTTTAGAAGCAAAATTAGAATTAGTTGACACTAAAAAAGAACAATTAAACGCTGCAGTCCATGTTTACAGAGACTTAGGCGGCGGATGGAAATAATATTGCCTGTTAATTTGTAGTAAAAAGCCTTTCGAGAGTAAAATCTGGAAAGGCTTTTTTATTCAAAAAACATTCCGTAGGAATGTTTGATCGGTAAAAAAAACGGATTTTTTTTCATTGTGTCCTGTAGGGACACTTGTTTTACGCCTTATAATCCTATGCCGTCAGCCAAACGTTCCTATGGAACGTAATTCAACGCAATTCTGTTTTTTTGTACCGATGACATATTGCTACGGAATATGGAATAATGTGTTTAAATGCAATTCTTATCGTATTATTCGATATTTACTCAGGAATAACTATTTTTGCTTTAAAGCCTCTATTGGGTTCTGTATCGATATCTATAGATCCCTTAACGGCCTGCGCACGGTTTACCATGTTTTGAAGTCCGTTTTTTGCAATCGTACTTTTTTCACAGCCTTTTCCGTTATCGGTATAGTTTATTACGATTGTTTTTTGGTCACTCTCAAATTTTATTACAACAAGGCTCGCTTGACTGTGTTTTTTCATATTGACCATTAATTCCTGTAAAATTCGGCTGATGGTAACTTTTTTTACTTCATCCATTACTTCCCAATTTACATTTTCGATATTAGTGGCCATAATATTTCTTTCGGCTGTATTATAGGCAGAAAGCATTTCTTTAATGCTTTTTGTAAAATTTGCCCCCGTATCTATGCTGTTGTTTTCTCTTGAAATACCTCTTACACGCCCGTAAATATCATCTAATTTTTGGAGCAGGTTTTCTTTGGTGTTTTCTTTAGCTAATGGCTGAGACTCGGCAAAAGCAATGACTTGAAAAACATCATTGGCCAGCTCGTCATGGATTTTTTTAGCAATACGGGTTTCAGTGTCATACGAACTTTTGAATTCAATGGCTTTGTTCTTGTTTTTATAATAGCGGATTAAAATGGCTATTAAAATCACTAAAAATATAAAGACAATTACAAATACAATTCGCATATATTTTGCTCTTTGAAGAGATAAGAGATTTTCTGCCTTTTCTAAACGAAGCTTTTCGTTCTCATCTTTTTCTTTTTTAGCATCATATTTAATTTTAGCGGACTTATTTTTAAAGTTGTTTCTAACTTTGATAATGCTGTCATTTAGCGTAAAATAATGTTGTATATATTTGTTTGTATTTGGACTGTTGTCATTAGAGATTAAAATTTGAAGAGCTTCTAATCTTTCGTCTACACTATTAAGTTTTGTAGCAGTTTTATAAGCCAAAAGAGCATTTTCATCTGATTTTTGTACATTCTTTTTAGAATAGTAATCCGCAAGATGAAGATAACTTTCAATGCTGCCGTAAATATCTTTAGTATCAAGTCTGATTTGAAGACCTTCATTCATTAAATGAAAACCTTTATCTTCCCATCCGTTCTTAAAATACGCGTAACCCAAATTATCCTGAAGAATAGATTTATCTCCTGGTTGAGCTTTTTCTTTTATTTCTTTAGTTGAAAGAGATTGTAGAAGAGAATCTAAGATACGGATTGCATTATCATATTTTTTTTGATGAATATAAACAACTGCAATATTTTGTATAGGATTATGTCTTAAGAGAGGGTCTTTGTATTGCTTTGCTGCTTTTTTGTAATATAAAATGGCATCATCATAAAGAGCAAGTTCTTTATCAGCAATACCCAAAAAATTATTAGCGCCTGCAGCATAAACATCTTCTTTTGTGTATGGCAATGCTTCAGTCACGATCTCTTTACTGCCGTAATAATCGCCATTTCTCTGATGAATTTCTGCAATTTTTATAAATATGTACGAGATATTTATACTGTCTTTTATCACTTCGTAAAGTTCCTTAGCTTTATTAAACTGGGAATAAGAAGTGTTATAATTTTGTTTGTCAAAACTTTCAATAGCCTTATTACGTAAGGTAAGTGCCTCTTTTCGTATAGATTCTGTATTAGTGTTAATCGTCTTTTTTTCTTTACACGAAAAAAGAAAAAGAAATATGATAAAACAAAAAAACGGGGACCGTAACATATAAATTTACTTTCCCCGAAAATAGTAATTAATTAAACACTAAAAATATTTTTTTATCATGGAGCTGGTGGAGGATTATTTCCTTTGTCACCAGGACCATCAGGGTCTGGTGTTGGAGGCTCCGGATCTGCTGGCGGTGAGAAGTTGATATTCTTCTTTGGCTGCGTTTCATACTCATCAGGAGTACAAGAAAATATAGAGAACAATGACGCAAAAGCGAACAATAGTATTAGTTTTTTCATTTTGATTTAATTTAGAAATTAGACATAGGTGTGGCTGTCTGGAATGATCCAGAGAATATTAAGGCGACACCAAATTGATTTTGGGAAGTGATGCGTGTAGAACCGTAAGACGTATTTTATACTTCCCGAATAAACTCGGTCTTACGTTTTTTCACGCTGATAATTAGAACTAGTTTTTAATTTGTTTTAGTCTGCAGACAAAACTGGTACTAATTTCTTTGGCAAAGGAATGGCGTTTCAAGCTATTGTAGATAAGGAATTCCCAGAATTCCCGCGTTTCCTTAAGATTCCCGTGAATTCCCAATTCAATAAATAAGAAAGCCTGCTTTGAGTTTTTTAAATTATTATTTAAGTTTAGATAGTCTCTATTATTATAGATGTAACAACTCAATAAAAAGTTGGTTTCGGACTTTAAATAATATATAAATAATATAGAATTGTAGAATGAATTGAAAGTGCTGGAAAGAATTTGAGTGTCGAAGTTGAAAATACTGGCATATAAAAAGTGTTTTGGTGAATACTAAAAATGAAGAGGCGAAAGAATATCCCGAAAAAAGGAAATCTTTTAAATTTTAAACAATAAAATAATTTACGAAAGAAATTGAAACGGTCGTTTCGGTCTATGCTGCACGTTTAATATTTGTACAGAGAAAAGATTATTTAGAATAATTTCTAAATGAAATGTAAAAGCATTCTGAAAAATGAGATGCTTGAAGTGGTAAAAAGAATAATTTTTTAAAGTGTAATTGAGGCTTTTAAATAGTTTGTTTTTCGGCATATAGGTACTGTTATTTACTCTATAAAGATAAGAAAAAAATACCGATAAACCTAATAAAATCAATGAAATAGCCAAATTTTTTAGTCTTTTTTTTGAAGTTTTTTGATGCAGTTTTTTGTCTCAACGACTGTTTTTTTCCGCTTTAAAAGTTCACTTTTCTTTCTAGCGATTGTGATAAATTTATTTATATTTATAAAAACATATTTCGACTTCTAATAACTATCAGTTTAAAATACCTTTTATGAAAAAGCTTCTATTACTATTAATTGTTTTATGCACTTTTGGCTGTAAAAAATATGTTGTTTCGTTTGAGCAGCCGACAAATATGGAACTTGATAACTTAAAGCTGGAAATACTTGTTGATAAAGAAAAAGTTCAAGAAATCAACTTAAAAGCAACAAATGCAATGCCTAGTTATGAAACAACGGCGCTGTCCATTTCAGATGATGGAAAACACCTGCTTCAGTTCAAAGTGAGAGATACGATCTTTAGTTATGAAGTAAAATATCCAGAAGAAAAATATATTCTAGTTACGGCCCATTTAAAAAAGAATGGAAAAGTTCATGTCGGAATCTTAAAACAGAATTATAAATTCAGAATTCGTTAGGAAACTAATGAATTTTAAACACAAAAAAGCCTTTTACAATTTAGCTGCAAAAGGCTTTTTCGTATTTATGGAATTCAGGATTACGATAAAAAATCCTTAAACCATAATCCTGAGTTTTTAATGGTTCTTTTTTGTGTTTCAAAATCGACATGGATTAAGCCGAATCTGGCGTTGTAACCTTCGGCCCATTCAAAGTTATCGGTTAAACTCCATACAAAATAGCCTTCAACGTTTAAACCTTCTTCTTTTGCCTTTAAGATTTGCTCTAAATGGTCCTGAATGTAATGTGTTCGTTTGATGTCAAATACCTTTCCGTTTGTTACTGTATCGGGAAAAGCAGCTCCATTTTCGGTAATGATGATTTTTTTAATTCCTTTGTATTCGTTGAATTTTTTCAAGACATGATACAAGGCAGGCGGATAAACTTCCCAGCCCATTTCGGTTGCAATCACATTTCTTTTTGCAGCACTGACCAATTCGGCGCCAATATACGGAATCAGTATGGCCGATTTGACAACTTCTCGAGTGTAGCACTGAAGTCCGATGAAATCAAAATCGAAATCGAGATTGTCTAAATCGTCTTCAAGAATATAATTATTGAGTTTTTTTAGCACAGGAAGATCCTTCTGCGGATAACCTAATCCTAAGATCGGTTCTATAAAAGTTCTATTCAGTAAAGTGTCCACACGTTTTGCGGCTTCGATATCTTTCGAACTTTCGGTTGCAGGTTCAATATGAGTGCAGGAAAATGTAGTTCCGATATTCGCATCAGGAATTTTGTTTCGCAATATCTTCGCGCCCGCAGCCGTTGACAAAGTAACATGATGCATGGCTTTTAGGTAATTGGTAATGCCTTTTTTACCTGGAGCATGAATTCCTAAAAAATAACCTGCACCCGTAAAAACAGAAGGTTCATTAATTACCATCCAGTTTTTAACACGATCGCCAAAATACTGCGCGCAGACTTCAACATATGCTGAAAACCAAGAAATCGATTCACGGTTTGTCCAGCCTCCTTTGACTTCAAGAGCATGCGGTAAATCCCAGTGATAAAGTGTAACCCAGGGGTCGATTCCAGACGCCAGTAATGAGTCTATGATTTTATTGTAATAATCTATTCCGGCTTGATTTACAGGATGAATTCCTGTAGGCATAATTCTAGTCCAGCTGATTGAAAATCTAAAATTCGGAATATTTAACTCCTTAATCAGATTGATGTCATTTTGGTAAGAATTGTAAAAATCGCAGGCGGTCAGTGCATGATGTCCGTTTTTTATTTTTCCCTTTTGAGAAGTAAAAACATCCCAAATAGAAGAACCTTTTCCGTCAGAATCATGTGCACCCTCAATTTGGAAAGCGGCGGTAGAAACACCCCACAAGAAATCTTCACCAAATTGGTTTTTGTTCAAAAATGAGTTTTCAACTTTATTCATTCAATGGTACTTTCCTTTATTTTTACATGATTTATTAATGAAGGAAAGAAGATTGCATAGCTCTTAAAAAAAGCCATTCTTTGAATGATACCAGGAATTTTAGGTTAAAGAATTTCATAACGATTAGTTTTATATCAAATTAATAAAACTAATGTGAATTTATTGTAAAGTGATTATTATCAAATAATTAAATAAAAAAAAGGGAAGCTAATTAATCTTCCCATCCACAAATTGTTAATCCAAGACCTTGTGCTTGTTTAAGCGTTTTTTTGACCACTCCATGACTGCAGGAACTTAAACCTCGACAATTTTCATTGAAATGATATTTTTTTGCACCAGTCGGCCCGCAGATAAAAACATTGGTTTCCGGCGGATGAAAAGAGTTGAAAAAAATAAATAGTAAGAGTAAAGTATATTTCATTCGGTTGCGTTATTTGACAATTAAACTGTATTCGTTTCCTTTTTTATCGACGGCTTTTAATTTTCCGTAAGAGATCCACTCCGTATTAATTTCTGTTTCTGCAACGGTGTCGCTTATTAAAATTCCTGCGCCGTATTTCCCTTGAACATTTATATTTCCAAAAACAGAATCGCCTTTGGTATTAATTCCCTTTACATCATAATTATATTTGTAATGCCCGGGATTTCCCGTTCGGTACTCGTATTTGTGAGTAGTAGTAACATGATATGTTCTGGCTTCATCTGGAGTTATCGTTTTACGATCATCTGCTGTAATTGCCGTTTTGTAAAATGAATTTATTTGCGGTGGAGGCGGAGCAGATGCTTTTTTGCAGGAATAAAACGTTACTAATAAAAGTAAGATGAGGTAGTTTTTTAGCATAGGCTTTTGTGGTTTTTTGGTTAGTCAGTTTTGTGATAAATCTAGTTAGAATTCAGTTCTTTAAAATGCGTACTTACACGTGATTTATTCTGTTTCGTAAATATTTACAGTTTCAAGTAGTTCTTTTTCAAATTGATAAATATCATCGATTGTTGTAATAGAAACTTTGGATTCTGTTTTATTATCATTGAATAAGCTTAGATATTTTTTCCCGCTATTAAGATGTAACCTGCACAAAGGTTTGCGATTATTGTCATCTAATAGAATTCCAAAATAGGATTGCGTATCGCGATAGACGATTCTGCTAATGGGTAATTTTCTGCGTAAAATTGCAACTACAATGCGGTAGCCATCCAGTTCTTCTTCAGTTGTTACAATTTTATTGTCATCTTCCACAATAGTAATTTGTTCATCTTGCTGTTTTATGGTTTCTTTAGTTAAAGCAGCATTTAGCCGGTCATTAATTTTATCATTAATAAATTGGCTGACAGATTTCTGAACCAAATCCTTAAATTCATCAACAACTTTTTCTGTTAATCTTCCGGTATAGATTTTACCTGCAAATAGTTTTGTAAAATCGTTTGACGGACTTTCTAATTCTGCATTTATCAGTTTCTTAATTTCTTTAATGTATTTTAATGAGCTGGCATTGCTTACAATATTATCTACATCGAAATTGGCTTTATGAAATTTTGCAATTTCATTTATAGTATTTTCTTTTAGATTGCAGATGTCAAATTCTAAAAATGGTTTTTCATCCATTTTGTTTTGATTATCCAAGTCAGTGAAAAATTGATAAGTGATTCCGTTAGTTAAAAGTGCAAATCGAGTTTTTGTAACATGGAAATATCGAAATAACTGCGAATTATGAACAGTCAGTTTTTCTTTCCAGCTTTTGCACTCAACGATTATAATAGGTTCTCCATTTTGAAAAATAGCATAATCTACTTTTTCTCCTTTTTTTAAGCCAAGATCTGCCGTAAATTCTGGAACAACTTCAAGCGGATTAAAAGCATCGTACCCCAAAATATGAATAAATGGCAGTACAAAGGCATGTTTAGTAGATTCTTCAGTTTCGATTTTACTTTTCAGCTGATTTATTTTATCGGCTAAAGATTTAAGTTGAATATTCATTTCCATTGGTTGTAGTTTTAAATTATTAACCAAATGTAAAACCAATAAAAACCAGTATTTTACGGAAATCCATAATCCGAAAATTTAATTTAAGTAAATAAAAAAAGCTCCCGAAGGAGCTTTAGAATTATAATGAAACAGGATTTAAATAATCCCCATATCTTTTGTAATAGAAACCAAGTGGACGGTATTATTGGCTTTAAAAAAATCTTTTAATTTTGACAATCTTTTTTCTACGGCACTTTTACTATTAGGCTTAATATCTGAACTTTTAAAAATTTCTATGATTTCATCTTGAGAAGTTCCGTCAGATAAATATTTTAGAATTTTAATATCGACGTCGTCAATTTCGAAATTGTTTTTTTCCTGAAGGGCAGAAGCAACTTCGGGCGAAATAAATTTTTGATCTGAAGTTGAAAGCAGATGAATTGCCTTTTTTAATTCTTCGATACTATTTAAGCTTTTTAAAACAAAAGCATCGATTTCGGCATTTTCAAAAAGCGATTTAATTCGGAAACTTTTGTCTTCGACAGAGTAAGTTATGATTTTAATATCAGGCTGAAGTTCACGAACTTTTTCAACCAGTTCGTCTCCGCTCGAAATTGTAACTTTACGATGATCTGTTTTAAACGAAAGATCACTGATTAGTAAATCGAAAGGTTCATTTTGATTAATTGCGGCGCGTATTTTTAGGAATGCATCATCGCAGAATTTCGAATGTTGAAAATTTTCAATATTTAAATCTTTTAAAACCTGTTGAATTCCTAAATTCATTGCATCAAGATCTTCAGCTATAATTACTTTTTTAAACATAGGCTTTTATTTAGGCATGGATATTTTTACTTTAAAACCTTTATTAGGTTCTGTGTCAAAAGTAATTGTTCCTTTTATAGACAAAATACGGTTTTCCATATTTTGGAGGCCATTTTTAATAATTTTTGATTTTTCGCAGCCTTTTCCGTTGTCGGTATAGTTTATGAAAATTTTGTTAGCGTAACTTTCAAACTTTAAAACAACTACAGAAGCCTGACTGTGTTTTTTCATATTGACCATTAATTCCTGTAAAACCCTTTGTATTGTGATCTTTTTTAGATCTTCAATTAAGTCCCAATTTACTTTTTCAATACCATTAATAATCACATTTGTAGTATTGTTGTTATAAGTAGAAAGCATCTCTTTTAGATTAGCAGCATAATTGATTCCAGTATCGATATCATTATTTTCTCTGGAAATACCACGAACTCGAACATATATGTCATCCAGTTGTTGTAACAACGTATCTTTATTGCTTTCCGCGTTTAAAGACTGTGTTTGAGTAAAGGTTATGGTATGGAAGACATCATTTGCTAATTCGTCGTGAATGTCTTTTGCAATTCTTGTTTCTGTATCGTAAGCTGCTTTAATTTTCTCTACGCGATTTCGGTTTTCATATCTTTTTCTCAAGTAAGCCAATAAACAGAAGAGAGAGACAATGCCAATTATAAAGAATATCCGTTGGTATTTAACTTCCTGGAGGGCCAGCAAATTTTCCGCTTTTTCTAATCGTAGTTTCTGGTTTTCGTCTTTTTCTTTTTTAGAGTCGTATTTAATCTTGGCAAACTTGTTTTTATAATTGTTTCGAATACTAATAATACTATCGCTGATCGAAATATATTTTTGGGCATATTTTGTTCCAGAACCATTTGAAATTAAAAAAGACAATGCTTTTAAGCGTTCATCGACACTATTAAATTGAGTTGCGGTTTCATACGCTTTTTGCGCGTAGTTGTTTGATTTCGAAATATCTGTTTGGGAATAAAACTCGGCTAAGTGGAGATAACTGCCAATTGTACCATAATCATCATCGATTTGGATTCTTAGCTTTAAACCTTCATTTAAAAATTGCAGGCTTTTTTCTTTCATTCCTTTTTTAAAGTAAGCAAAGCCAAGATTATCGATTACTCTAGATTTACTTTTTAAGGATGAAATTTTATCATCAAAAACATTTTTGCTTAAAATAGATTCTAAAAGCTGAATTGCTTTATCGTACTTTTTTTGTTTGATGTAAACAACTGCAATATTGTTTAAAGGAGATTGTATTGATACAGAATCTTTTGATGTTTTAATGGCTTGATTGTAATAAAAAACCGCATCATTATAAAGAGATAGTTCTTTATAAGCAATTCCGAAGAAATTATTAATTGCTACAGCATAATTTTTGTCATTTTTGCTATAAGGCAGTGCTTCAATTAAGGTTTCTTTACTTCCGTAATAATCACCATTTATTTGCTGAATGTTAGCCATTTGAATGCAATTAAAAACAATATCAATACTGTCTTTAATTTTTTCAAATAATATTTTGGATTTATTAAATTGATAAAAAGCCGTATTATAATTGTTCTTTTGAAAATGATTCACAGCGTTTTGCTGCAAAAGTCTTGCTTCTTTATAAGAGGAATCATCCTTAGGCGATAAAGGTTTTTTCTCTTGGCAAGAGAAAAAAAGAAGAAAAATAAATGCACAAAAAAACGGGGATCGTAACATGAATACTACTTTCCCCGAAATTACTAATAAAATGATTATTACAGATTTTATTTGTTATTTTTTTGGAGGTGGAGGTGTAACAGGTACAGGATCATCGTCTGGACCTGGACTTGCCATTGCTTTAACTGATTTTAATTCTGTTTTTTTTGTTTCAGTTTCAAATTCGTCAGCAGTACAAGAAAATAATGTAGTTGACAATAGCGCGCACGCTCCCAATAGATATAATGTTTTCATTTTTTTAAAATTTAAAAGGTGAATACAGGCATGGCCGTTCAGAACTATTCTGAAACTTTTGAGCACGATGCCATTTGTTGGGAAGTGAAGTGCGTAGAACTATAAAACTTTATTTGTACTTCCCGGATAAACTCCGTTTTACGGTTTTCCGCACTTAGTGACTGAACTAGTTTTGTACATTTGTTTTTGACCTGCAGATCAAAACGATAACTAATTTTGTTGAGGCAAAGTTATGTGGGGTTTAAGGCTGTATTAATCAGAAAGTCAGGAAAGTTTAATTTATTTTTATAAAGTCGAGATAAGTTCTAATAAGTCATAAAAAGTAGAATAAAGTACTTTATAAAAAGTTTTAAAAAGTTCAAATGCCTATGTCAAAGTTTACTTTTGAAGATTATAGAAATGCTATTAAAGCTAAATATGAAGAGGAAATAGAAGGGGAATATGCAAATAATTTAATTTCGCCAACTACTGCAAATCTTAGAAATTTATGTATCAAAAGATTCATGTCAAATACTAATAAAGATGACTTAAATACTTTCGAATCTTTTTTTGAATTTCCATTTGATAAGGATAAAAAAAATTTGTTTGGAGATGATGAGATGAATAAGTTAGAAGCGGTTAAGAGATTTCTTTTAGGAAGAACTGAGAGACCAGCAGAAGATACTATTCAATTAGCTGCAATACTTGTAGATCTTCAACCAAGACCTTTTAGTGAATTTAGGAAACAAATTGATGAAGAAGATTCGAAATTGATAGAAGACTTAAGAGATACTAAATCTTCTAGAGAAGTTTCTTCTAATGAAATGAGTGATGTTATAGAAATCGACAGTTCGAACGATCCAGAACCAACTGCAGATGATCAAGAATCAGAAGCGTCTCAAATCCCAGATTCAGAACCAACAGAAATCCATAATGAGGATGACAAACCAAAATCTAAAAAAATGAGATATGCAGCGATTATAGCAATTCTGATGGGATTAGGATTAATCATTTACTTAGCCCTACCCAAAAAAGAATGTATGCAATGGTCAAACGATCATTATGAAATGGTAGACTGTGATTTAAAGGTAAATAGTTTAGGAATTATGACCCCTGTTGAATTGCTGGATGAAAGTTTAATTAATCTAAAAAAAGTGCAAGTTTGTGACACAACATCCTGTTTTGATAAGAACGGAGATGCAATAATTTGGTATGCAAAAACTGAAAATGGAGTCGATTTTTTTAATGGTCATGGAAGGCATCCAGAGAATAATCGTCCTTTAAAGCCTGTAACAAAGTACATTATCTCCAAATATGTAAAAAAATAAAATTTCGTTAAAATGCGATTTATGTAAGATTTTGTTGAAATCATAGAATTTTTTGTAAGTGTATCCCTGTAATTTAGCATTATTAAATTAATTCAATAAAAAAAACAAATCAACATGAAAAGTAGAAACATATTATTTGCAATGGCTTTAGGCTTAGGAATGTTTGCAACGTCTTGCAGCAGCGATGATAACGAAGGAGAAACAATTGTTCCATTACAAGGAAAATACAACTTAAGCAAAACAGGTACAATGGTTGGTACTGAAGAAGTATTAATTGACGCTATAGAAAATGCACCAGGATGCAGCAGAGATTATTTAGATCTAAGATTAAGTAATGCGGCAGTTTATGGTGATTATGATGGAAGTAACTGTGCATTAGTAGAAACTACAGGAACTTATGTAAGATCTCATAATGATTTAACTGTTACTATTGGTGGTATTACTACAACTAGTGATATCATGAACCTTACAAACAAAGAACTAAAATTAAAAGATAAAGCAACTGGTGTAATTACTGTTTATACTAGATAATTAGTTTTCTTTTAAGAAAATAAAAACGGAAATAGCTTTAAAGTTATTTCCGTTTTTTTTTATGAACTCAATTTAAAATTTTAGCTTACCGGAATATAAATATCGAAAGAAGCTCCTTCATTTTGTACTCCTGAAGCGCTGATGATTCCGTTATGGTTTTCTACAATTTTTTTCACAATTGCTAAGCCAATTCCAGTTCCGTTATACCGGTCTCGTCCATGTAAGCGTTGAAAAACTTCAAATATTTTCTTGTTGTATTGGGGTTCAAAACCAATTCCGTTATCAGATACTTTGATGTGGCAGTATTTTTTCGCCGGAATCAATTTTTCATTTTCAAAATTTTCACCCAGAGAAATATCGCTGTTAATTTTAATCACAGTTGGAACTTCTGGATTTGAAAATTTCAACGAATTGCTGATCAAATTGTATAATAATTGCTTGAATTGAAACGGAATTATATCAACTTCCGAAGTCTGTTGTATTTCAATAACAGCAGATTTTTGTTCCAATTCTTCTTTTAAATCTTCTTTTACTTCTTCAATTATTTTAGAAAGATCTGTTTTTTCAAATACACGTTCTTGAACATTTGTTCTCGAATAAGCAAGTAAATCATTAATCAAAGTCTGCATACGCTGTGCTGCGTTTTGCATTCTTTTAAATTTATCCTTTCCATTTTCCGATAAATTTTGAAATTCCTTCTCCATGATCTGAGACGCAAAAGTCTGGATTTTACGCAGCGGTTCCTGCAAATCATGACTAGAAATATAAGCAAATGACTGAAGTTCTTTGTTCATTTCTTCCAGTTCATTGTTTTTTTGCTCCAATTCTAAAGCGTTCATTTTTAAGGTATCATCGGCTCTTTTTTTCTCCGTTAGATCGTGCGTCACTTTAGAAAAACCAATCACTTCGCCTTTTTTATTATGAACAGCAGTAATAACAACACTTGCCCAAAATAAGTTTCCGTTTTTTCTGGCGCGCCAGCCTTCATGAATTGCTTTGCCTTTTTCTCTAGCCAGTTCTAAAAGTTTCTGCGGAAGCTTATTTTTCTGATCTTCTTCGGTATAAAAAACAGCAAAGAATTTTCCAACAATTTCCTCTGCTTTATAACCTTTTATCTTTTCGGCTCCCACATTCCAATTTTCAACAACTCCTTCAGAGTTTAAGTATAAAATGGAATATTCCTGAACTTCTTCGACCATTAAATGATAACGTTCCTCACTTTTTTGGAGTGATTCGTTCATCTGGATTAATTCTTTTGTTCGAGCCGTAACTTGTTGTTCCAGCTCGTGTGTAAATGCTTTTTCGGTATGAATATCGGTAAAAGCACCAACCCATTTTATAATTTTATTGTCCAGATTGTAAATTGGTTCTCCAATAGCAGTGTGCCATCTGTATGTTCCGTCTTTTCTTCGCATTCTAACATCAGATCGGTACATTTCTCCAGTGGAAAGGGAATGTTTCCATATTTTGATATTTTCCTCAAAATCATCTGGGTGAATCATATCTTGCCAAGATCTCTCGTGTTCGGGTTCAATACCAGTATATTCAAGCCATTTTGCAGATGTAAAAAGGGAATTTCCTTCAGCATCTGTTTCCCAAATCAGCTGCGGAATACTTTCTGTTAAAGAACGAAATCTCTTCTCGCTTTCTTCGATTTTTTTTCTGGCTTCAACTTTTTCTGTAACGTCAATAAGCGTCAATCTAATTCCAGAAATTGAATTATCGCTTTCGCGGAGTGGCGCAAATTCAAAATCAACATAAAATTGTGAAACAGAATTGATGTCATTTATATACAGAAGCGATTCTGATTCTGAATACGTTATTCCAGAGTCATATACTTCTTTTAACAAGCGTGCGTATTTTTGTTTTGCAAGTTCTGGAAACAATTCTAAAATATTTTGTCCTGCAACATCGGCTTCCCTTTTTTTCCAAATATGATTTAAGAGGGCAAAATTCGCCATTTCGATTACAAAATTATCTCCTCGTAAAATTGCTTTAGGCACAGGTGACTGCATAATCAGATTGCGTAATTTTTTTTCGCTTTCTTCAATTTGCTGCTGATATTTTTTTTCTTCCGTTATTTCCCTAACAGTTCCAATGAGTTTTTCAGCTTCTTTATTTTCATTATAAAAAACTTTACCTTTTCCTTCTACCCAGTGCACCGATTGATCTTTCCAAATCACTCGTGCTTCGTAATGAAGTACACCAGAACTTAATGCATCTTTAAATGCCTTATTTCGAATATGCATATCATCTGGGTGAAGATGTGCCAGTAATTCTTCATGAGTAAGCGTAACATCTTCTGTATAACCGCCAATAATTTCGAGATATCTTTTAGAATAAATTGGAAATCTGTTTTTAACATTCAGTTCCCAAGTTCCCAATTCGCTGGCTTCTACAACAATTTTAAGACGGTCTTCATTTAGTTCTATTTGTTTTCTAGCTTCTACTTTCTCGCTGACTTCTGTTACCGTTACAATAATACCAGTAATTTCGCCATTTTCTTCCTTCAGTGGATGATAAAGAAAATCAAAATACCAGATTCCTTGTTTGCCATATCGATTTAAAGGAATAGCCATTTCGTTTCCATGATACGGAATTCCAGTGGTAAAAACAGTATTCAAAAGATCGCTGACAGAATCTTTTACTTCTGGCAAGGAGTCAAATAAAGGTCTGCCTACAAAAGTACTTTCTTCGCGGGCCACTAATTTTAAATAAGCTTCGTTGGCCATTTCTACTACGTGGTTGGGACCGCGTAAAATTGTAATTCCAACCGGAGCTTGTTTTACGGTATTTCTAAAACGTTTATCTGCTTCTTCAATTTCTTGTCTGGCAGTAACTTGCGGAGTGTTATCTAGAACCCAAATCGCTATTTTGGTAACCTTATTATCTATATTTTTTAAGGGAGAATAAACAAAAGTGACAAATATTTTTTCTTTTTTGCCATGTCTGATAAGTTCCATTTCTACCTCGTTGGCATAAAACGGAATTCCTTCATCAATTACTTTTTGAAGTTCTTTTTCGTAAAACGGTTTTACTTCGGCAAAAGTATCCCAATAGTGTTTTCCAGCAATTTCTTCATAAGGTTTTCCGGCAACTTCGACAAAACTATCATTTACAATTTCGCTTATCAACGTAGCTGCATCAACTAAACAAATTCCGATTGGAGCCTGAAGTACGATACTGCTTAAATTCTGCTCATTTTCTTCTATTATCTGTTTGGCCGAATATAAATCTGTAAGGTCTGCGGCGGTATTCATTACGCCATAGATTTTTCCGTTCACATCATACAAAGGTGTAAAGCTGTAATTGAAATAGAAGGGCTGTAATAAATTATCGACTACAATGTCAACTCGGCTGTTTCTCGAATGAAAGGATTGTCCTGTCTCAAAAACAGTGGCAACCTGCTCAAAAATAGATTGATTGTGTAATTCGGGAAGAATTTCTTTATATGTTTTTCCTATTACGTCAGGACCTTTGCCCCAAATTTTTATAATCGATTCATTGGCAAGTTCAATACGCATTTCTTTACCAGTATAAACTCCGATAGGAAATGGGGCATTTTCAACCAATTGTCGTATTTTTTGTTCGCTTTCTTCAACTTTAGAACGTGCGAGAACCTGCGATGTAACTTCGGTTGCAATTGCTGCAACACCAGAAATTGTGCCGTCTGCTTCTCTTAAAGCTTCATAGACAAAATTGATGTAGGTGTTTTCTGTCTGCCCATTTCGATTTAATTGAACAAAGACTTCGTCTGTTGTAATTTTTTCGCCATTAGTAAAAACAGTCTGTAAAATTTTGTCAAGACCTTGTTTTTTTAATTGAGGCAGAGTCTCAAAAATGGGCTGGTTAATAACGGTTTCTGCCTTGGTTCCCCAAAGTTCCAGCATTTGCTGGTTGGCAATTTCAACGATATGATTTTTTCCTCTAAAAATACACATCGCGATAGGCGCCTGCATAATATTTTTGACAAATCTTGCATTACTTTCCTGTAAGGCATCTGCAACAATTTTCTTTTCTGTAGTTTCTATTACGGTAACCAAAATACCGCCAACCGAACCGTCTTCGATTTTAATTGGAGTGTAAGAAAAATCAAAGAAACAATCTTCTGTGTATCCATTTCTGTGAAGCGAAACTTTAAAGTCTGGAAAACCAACCGATTTTCCTTTCATTACATCTGCGAACATTGGACCAATGGTATCCCAGATTTCGGCAAATGTTTCCTGCGAATTTCCTCCTAATGCGTCTGGATGTTTTAAAGCACCTAAAATCGGTCGGAAGGCATCATTGTACAACTGCGTATGATTTTTCCCCCACGCAATATACATTCCAAAAGGATTGCTGAGCATCATGGCAGTCATCGTTTTTAAACTCTGAGGCCACTTCTCTGGATCTCCCAAAGGCGTTTTACTCCAGTCGGCATCACGAATTAAATCGCCCATTTCTCCTCCTTCGGACAGAAAATAATGTTCCTTTTTTTTACGGTTCATTCCAAAGAAGATTTAGGGTTGCAGTATAAAATGAGCTCTTTCAGGCTGTTTAAAATTATTTTCGGATGCGTTTGTCAGTGCGTTTTCAATTACTTTTTTAAGTTTGGAAAAATCACCAGGTTTTCGAATGTAGAACGAAGCCCCGTTTTTATATAAATTATTTACAATTTCGCTGTCTAAGGAAGTCGAGAAAATTATAATTGGAAGTTCTTTCAGCTTTTCATCATCTTTGATTTCAGCCAGACATTCCAGACCGTTTTTTCGAGGCATATTTAAGTCAAGAAAAACAACATCTGGAAGTTTTGATTCGTTCGCTTTTAAATAATCCATCAATTGTACGCCGTCGTGAACCATGTTAAGGCTAGTCTCAATGGAAATTTCATCGAGGGCTTCTTTAAAAAAATCACAGTCATCTTCATCATCATCAGCTAACAAAAGATTGTAATGCTTTGTATTCATTGTTTTTAGTCTCCTAAAATTTATTGTTAATTATATCTCGATAAATTTAACTTTTTTAAGTAAGAATTCCTGTTTTTTTATCAAGAATGTTTTTTTGATTGGTAAAAAAAATCACATCATACAATTAAATTCAAAATTTTACGTTAGTTATTTTAGAATTGTTTTGCTTAAAATGATTTTTTTAGAGCTATTTCTTTTAAGCTTTTAATCGAAAGAAATTTTTAAACAAAAGGGAACAATAAACTCGTAAATCCCTTTTAGAATCTGGCTTTTTTGCTCCTTAATTTTGTTTTTTGCTGTATACTATATGCACAAAGTGTAAAATAATTACACACTATTTCTGTGCCTGTTTTTGCTAAAAGCCTCTACACCAGTTTTAAACCGTATTGGCACGACGCTTGCAAACTGTGTTTATGTCAAAATCTTTGATGCGTTTGTTTTTATTGTTCCTCACCTAGACGAGTTACAAATAAATTAAGAAAGAAAAGATTTTTACTAAAAGCCATATTCAAGAAATCAAACAGGTATAAGCATGGAAAGCGAAACAATTATCTCAGAACAATTTTATTCGAACAGCAGTTCGGCTATCAGCGAAAAATCATTAAACAGTTCTTTTTTTGGAACTAAAGAAAAAACACAAAAAGTACACGTAGAAAGACCAACAAGTCCGTTTGGATTAGCGGTTCTTATTGCAACATTTTTATTGATGATTGCAGGTGTATATTTAGTATTTCAACTGCAAGACGATTTTGAGCAATTTCATTTTGAAAGAATTGCTTCAACATGGGGATTGCCATTTTTAATTATAACTACAATTTTATTCTTTTATCAAACAGGAGTTTTCTTGTACAGCTCTTATTTATATTTAAGATATAAATCAATTCCATCTGTTTCAGACGATTTATTGCCAACTTGTACTATTATCGTTCCTGCTTATAATGAAGGTAAACTAGTTTGGGATACTTTAATGAGTCTTGCAGAAAGTGATTACCCAGCAGAAAAATTACAGCTTTTAGCTATTGACGATGGAAGTAAAGATGATACTTGGTATTGGATGCAGGAAGCAAAAGCAAAATTAGGAGATAGAGTAACCATTTTTCAACAGCCTAAAAATGCAGGTAAACGCCACGCCTTATACAGAGGATTTAAATTAGGAACAGGAGAAATCTTTGTAACTGTAGATAGTGATTCTATTGTTAAAAAAGATACTTTAAGAAACTTAGTAAGTCCATTTGTAGTAAATAAAAAATGTGGTGCTGTTGCAGGAAACGTTCAGGTTTTGAATAATAAAAAAGCAATTTTACCAAAAATGCTTAATGTAAGTTTCGTAATGAGCTTTGAATTCCAGCGTTCTGCAGAAAGTCAGGCAGGATCTGTATTATGTACGCCGGGAGCTTTAGCAGCTTATAGAAGAGATGCAGTATTTAACTGTCTCCCAGAATGGATCAACCAAACTTTTATGGGACAGCCATCTGATATTGGTGAAGACCGTGCCATGACCAATATGATCTTGAAACAAGGTTTCCATGTATTATTTCAAAGAAATGCAGTTGTATTAACAAATGTGCCGGAAGATTACAAAGGATTATACAAAATGTTTATCAGATGGAGCAGAAGTAACGTTCGTGAAAATCTTATGATGGCTAAATATGCTTTTAAAGATTTTAGAAAAGAATCAAAATTTGGAGCAAGACTTTTCTTTTTAAATCAGTCTTTTAAAATTATAATGACGTACCCGTTCTTATTATTTATGTTGTTCTTTATTGTGGTTCATCCAATATTATTTTTAAGCTCAACATTATTAGCAATCTTGGTTTTCTCAAGTTTTACTATGTTGTTTTATGCAAAAAGATATACGCTTTCAGAATCTTTCTGGGCCTATTCATACAGTCTTTTTTATACTTTCAGTTTATTCTGGATTGCACCTTATGCCATAGCAACAGCTAGCAAAAGAGGTTGGTTAACAAGAGGCTTATAAATTTCGTACACTATTTATTTCACTATAAAACTCCACCCAAGTGAACAATAACCCGTTGTATTTTTTTACAGCGGGTTTTTTAATTCTAAGCAGTTCATTTCATAATAAAGTATGTAAAATTAAAATTTGTCATGCAGTTATACGTTCCCTCGGAACGTTTCATTGGTAGAAAAAATATAATAGCCATTAAAGATACGTTCCGTAGGAACGTTTGATATTTCGGATGATTAAAAAAGATATTAAAATCAAACGTTTCTATGGAACTTTAAAAAAATAATTCCAATTTATTTTTTTTTATTTTGCTTCTAAAGCGGCAATAATCTGTTTTTTCATGGAAGTATGAATATAATCTAAAGCTTCAGCATAAGAAATAGCATAACGTCTTTCTATATTTTGATATTCAACAGGAAATTGACTTACAACTTTATCGTAATAAATATCCAGCTGCTTTTCAGACGGCATTTCATATTTCAAACGAAGTTGAAATCTTCTTAATAAAGCGCTGTCAATAATTTCATAATGATTCGTGGCACAAATCAATAAACTATCAGCGGGGAAATAATCAAAAAGCTGAATGATAGTATTGACCAAGCGTCTCATTTCGCCTACATCTTTATCATCGCTGTCTCGGCTTTTGCCTATTTGATCAAATTCATCCAAAAATAAAACAGCTCTTTCTCGAATAGCTTTGTCGAAAATTGCTTTTAAATTTTTTGAAGTTTCTCCAATTCTCGCATCGATTACCGTGCTGAGGTTTACAATGATAATTTTCTTATTTAAAGTATTTGCAATTGCTTTTGCAGTCGTCGTTTTACCACATCCAGAACTTCCGTGCAATAAAATCTTATTGTCAACTTGTAGATTGTATTTCTTTAATTCCTCAATATATTCATGCTCTTTTATAATTTGGAGCAGTGCCAATTTATTTTCATCAGTAAAAAACAAATCGTCTAAAGCAATTTTTTCGGTATCGATTACGGTAAGATCATTCAGGTTCATGTGCTGTTTAATTTGCTGCAAAATTAAGTTTTATTCTGCAATGTTTTCATTCCAGATTTCCTTTCCTAAGAAACGGTTTCCGAAGATAGAAGTTCCAATCCTAACTATATTGGAGCCTTCTGCAATCGCAAGCTCAAGATCTTGAGACATTCCCATAGAAAGTTTTAAATCGTGTAAACCCTCAATTCCCTCCGCATAAATTTCGTCGCGAATTGTTCTTAAAAATCGTAAGGACGGAATCATTTTTTGTTTTTCAACATCTAGTAAACCAATTGTCATTAAACCTTTGATATTTAAGGTTTCGTAGCTTTTAATTTTTTTAATGAAAAACAAAACTTCATCTGGCGGTAATCCGAATTTGCTCTCTTCGTAAGAAGTATTGACCTGCACAAAAATGTCCAGTTTTCTGTTTTGATTGTGCAGTTGTTTATGCAGTTCATCAGCAAGATTTAATCGGTCAACAGACTGAATGCAACTTACATATTTTAAAACATCTTTGACTTTATTGGTTTGAAGATGACCAATAAAATGACGCTCGACAGGCATATTTTTCAACTCAAAATCTTTATCCCGTAATTCCTGCATTTTATTTTCGCCCATCAAAGTTTCACCAGCCTCTATTGCAATTTTAATTTTTGCAGCAGGAACTGTCTTTGTGGCCAATAAAAGCTGTACATCTTCTGGATTTCGTCCGGAGATTTTACAGGCATTTTCAATACGCTGATGCACCTTTAGTAAATTAAAAATTATATCGTTTTTCATAATGCAAAATTAAATCTAAACCACAAAATTCTACTGGACCAGTACATTTCAAAAAATGAAAAAACTGGATGATCCAGTAACTTGAAACCCGTTATAACTTTGTACTATAATAAAGGAAGAACGTTAACAACTAAAAAAAATAAATTATGAAAATAGCAGTTTGGGATACTTATGTAACCCGCAAAGACGGAAAAATTATGCATTTTGATATTTTGGTAGATGAAAATATTAATGATGCGGAACAAGTTTATGAATACGGAAAAAAATACCTGAAAAGTGTAGCGCAGGAAGGACAGACTTTATCTTCTAAAGAATGCCGTTTCTGTCACATTGATAAAGCACCGATTGAAGTTGAAAATCAAATTCGGGAAAATGGATTTTCTATTATTGAAATGGAAAATTGTAATTAAATTAACGGCACGCAGATAAAACGGATTTGCTCTCGCGAAAACGCTGATTTAAAAGATCAGTTTTATATGTGTCTTTGCGATAGCAAATCCGTGAAATCTGCGTTTAATTTTATAGTAATCTTGAAAGCACTTTTAAACCTTCTTCCATTTGTTTTTCTGAAAGAGAAGCATAACCGAGACGAAATCCTTTAATAGGTTTCTCATAACTAAATTTTTCTGGACTCATAATCAGAATGCCTTGTGATTTTAGTTTCTCGAAAACTTCCAAAACATTTATTTCTGATTTAGGTTCGATCCAAAAAGCTAAACCGCCTTCTGGTTTGGTAAATGTGATTTTATCTTGAAGGTACTGATTTAAAATACTTTCGAAATAATCTCTTTTGGTTTTGTAAACTAAATTGGCTTTCTTAAGATGCCTTTTTATTTTACCTTCATTGATGAGGTTCAGAATGGCTTCTTCCATAATATTATCGCCTTGAACGTCAATGATTTTTCTATGATTTCCTATTTTCTGAATATTTTCGGCAGTACTCACTAAATAGCCAATCCGCAGCGCGGGAGCAACGATCTTACTAAAAGTCCCAATATATATGTAGTTTCTCAAACCCGAATAACTGGAAATTGGAAGAATTGGTCTTTGTCCGAAATGAAATTCATTATCATAATCATCCTCAATAATAGTAAAACCATATTGATTGGATAATTCGAGCAATTTTAATCTCTTTCTTAAAGATAAAGTTACAGTAGTCGGAAATTGATGATGAGGTGTAACATAAATCGCTTTTATATTAGAATGCTTTTGAAGATAGTCTTCGACTTGATCGATATTTAATCCGTCAGAATCCACATCAACAGGAAGCAATTTTGCGCCTGCATTTTCAAAGGCATCCCAAGCGGGTTTATATCCAGGATTTTCGATTAAGATAGCATCTCCAGAATTCAGAAGACAATGCGAAGCAAGATACATCGCCATCTGGCTGCCGCGAGTAATGCAGATTTGATCTTGAGAGATACTCATGCCGCGTTTAAAATTCAGCATTTGAGCAATCGATTTTCTAAATTCCAAATTTCCCAATTCACTGCTGTAGCCCATAATCTGCCAGCGCGATTTCCGACTGAACAATTCGCGATAGGCTCTAGCCAAATCATTCATTGGGGCAAGTCGGGTGTCTGGGAGTCCGTCATCAAAAACTAAAAAACTTTTGGGATCTTCAACTTCAACTTTTGGCTCTTTTTTATTTTCTGAGGAATGACTGATTTTGGGGAGCGATTCTGTTACAAAAGTTCCCTTTCGGTCAATGGTTACCAGCCAGCCTTCAGCAGTTAAAACATCTAACGCTTCTATAACAGTATTTCGGTTTACTTTCAGTAATTCAGCCAATTGTCTACTTCCTGGCAATGTATTTCCGCTAACCAGTTTACCTGTTTTGATAGCGTCAATTACAGCATCGGCAATTTGCAGATAAACTGCTTTATCTGATTTTTTATCTAGCTGAATTTCTAAGGACCACGGACGAAGCATCTGGACTGTTTGTTATTGGTTTACCGTTGATTAAAAGTAGTCCAAATTTACAATAATTGTAAAAAGGAATGATTTAAATTTTGTTTGACGATTATTTGAAGTTCAAATTAAATGTTTTAGAATAAAATGATGATTTCATAAAATTAAATTTGAGTTTTGATTTAAAGAAATTGGCTACGGCATTTTTTTAAATTTAATGAAAATATAATTTTAACTTATTTAAAGCTTGAATTTGATATTTTATAAAATCCATTTTATTTTGACTAAAGAATTCATATAAGTTGAAAAAAAGAATATTTTTCTCGTTTTAGATTGGATATTTTTTAACGGTTTATTGTTTTTTGAATTAAGAATTATCTCAAATATAAATTTGTGTTGTCGAGAACAAATTAGGATTATTAGCTAAATTTATTATGTTTGTTGCGAATTATTCAATTTTATAAATCAGCTTCACTTGTCGACTCTTACCTTAAATCAAGATCAAATTTTAATTGATCGTCTTCGGGACGGCGATGAATCGGCTTTGACAGAATTGTATAATAAATTTTGGCAGGCACTTTTTATGTCTGCTTATAATGTGATTAAAGACAAAGAGCTGTGCGAAGATATTATTCAGGATATTTTCATGAATATCTGGCACAACCGCGAAAAAATTGAAATTCATATTTCGCTAAAAGGCTATATGTATGCCTGTGCGAGATATCAGGTTTTTAATCATTTAAGAAAAAACAAAGACAAAGTTCATGTCGAACTTTTTGATGACTTAGAAAAACGTTTCTTATCTACAACTCCAGAAACACAGCTGATGCACGACGAACTAGTGGAGCAGCTCAACATCATAATTGAATCACTTCCTGAAAAATGTCAGGCAGTTTATAAGCTAAGCCGTGAAGAACAGCTGAGTCATAAAGAAATTGCCGAAAGACTTAATATTTCTACAAAAACAGTCGAAAATCATATTACTAAAGCACTCAATACCATAAGATCATCTATGGGTGAAAGCATGAGTGTAGCTATGATTGTATGGCTTTCAAAAAATATCTTTTAGCAAAAAAAGAATGCAGTGATTGGATTGGTGATGGGTGGTTTTTCTTCTTTTTTAGTTGTCTTTCAAAAAAAATCAAAAAAAATACGATTTGGACTAGGGGGTATGTGTCTTTTTGGATACTTACTTAATATACTCCCTGAATTAATGTTAAAAAAATGAAGAAAGAGGATTTTATAATATTACTAAATAGATACCTTTCCGGTGATACCAATCTCGAGGAGAATAGCCAATTATTGAATTATTACGAGAGTTTTCAAACTGCAAAAGATTGGGACGATGCTTTGGGTCCTAAAGAAGAAATGGAACTAAAAATGAGAACGCGTCTTGAAAATGCACTTCAATCGGAAGAAAATAAAATTATTCCTCTTCAGCCTTTTTATACTAAAACTACTTTTAAATTGACGGCCATGGCGGCATCGTTGTTATTGTTGATCTCGATTTCATTATTTATCAATAAAACGAATCCGCTTAAAATAGAAACACCGGCAGTTGCCCATAAAGAAATTCTAATTGGCAGTGACAAAGCAACTTTGACCTTAGAAGACGGATCTATAATTGCTTTAGAAAAAGGAAAATCATATACAAAAGGCAATGCATCTAGTAACGGAGAAAAATTAGTTTATAATTCAACTGGAAAATCGGCTGCAATTGCCAATAATCTTTTAACGATTCCCAGAGGCGGACAGTTTTTTGTTCAGTTAGCCGACAGCACCAAAGTATGGCTAAACTCTGAATCGCAGTTAAAATATCCAGTAGCTTTTGTTGATGGAGAAACTAGACAAGTAGAACTGGTTTATGGAGAAGCGTATTTTGAAGTATCGCCAAGTACCAAACACAAAGGTTCGAGATTTAAAGTGAAAACTGAAAATCAGAATGTAGAAGTAATTGGAACTGAATTCAATATTAAAGCTTACAAAGACGAAACTACTATTTATACTACACTTGTAAAAGGTGTTGTTGCCGTAAGTAATAAAAGCAAAAAACAAATTTTAGCGCCAAACGAACAATCCAGAATAACCGATTATAATGGAAATATCGCCGTTTCGGATGTAGATGTTTACAACGAAATTTCTTGGAGAAAAGGATTATTTGTGTTTAAAGGAATGCCTCTAAAAGATATTGCAAGAGTACTTTCTAGATGGTATGACGTAGATATTGTATTTGCAGATCCAGCGCTTGGATACGTAAAATTTAATGGAGTTTTAAATAAGAATCAAAAATTAGAAGACATATTAACGACCATCAAAAACATCAATTTTATTAATGCCTATGAGAAAAAAGAGAATAAGATTATTATAAAATAAAAAGAAAAGGGATTAAAGTTTAGACCTCTCACCGTACTGCACTTCATCCCTTTCTGTGTATTAATCAATTAATCAGTTTTAACAACCAACCAACCAATTAACATGTAAATTTATGAAATTTAAATTAACCAGTGCCTATTTCTATTTGAGAAAGAGGCTAATTATTAACATTATGAGAACTTTTATCTTCTTGTTTTGTACTACAATTTTTGGTTTTTCTCCCGTAAATCTATTTTCACAAAACACGAAAGTTGTAATTACAGCTGATAAAACAGTATCTGTTGACGAAGTTTTTGACATTATTACAAAACAGACCAATTATACTTTTATTTATCAGGAAGATTTATTCAAAAAATTGCCTAAAGTACATTTAAAAAAGGGAAAAATTAAAGTCAATGATTTATTGGAAGCCAGTTTCTCTGATAAAGATTTTGATTTTAGTTTTTCTGCTGGAAATACGATTATTGTAAAAGAAAGAAAAGCAGAGAAAGTTGTAGTTCAATCTAAAATAATCGAAATTAAAGGAACTGTTACCAATGAAGCCAAAGAGCCGCTGCCAGGAGTTAACATTAAAGTAAAAGGTACAAATGTTGCTGTGCAAACAGATTTTGACGGAAAATATACAATTAGCGCACCTGAAGACGGGCAGATTTTGTTTACATATATCGGGCACAAAGCGCAGGTCGTGGAGATAAACAAAAGAAAAATAATAAATATTACACTAGCACAAGAAACTAAAGAACTTGTTGGTGTTGTCGTAAATACAGGGGTTACGGTTCGTAAAAAAGAATTAATTACGGGGGCTGTAACTGTTTTTAGGGGTGAGGAATTACGACAAGTTTCTACGCAAAATGCGGTACAGGCTTTAAAGTCATTAGATCCGTCTTTTATCGTTTTGAATAATAATATTGCAGGATCAAACCCTAATATTCTGCCTACAATTGAAGTGAGAGGGCAGACAAGTTTAACGGCAAATCAGATTGACAGCCAATTTAGAGATGATCCTAACCAGCCTTTGTTTATTCTAGACGGATTTCCAACAACTTTACAGCAGGTTGTCGATTTAGATATTAATAGAATTGCGAGTATTACTTTATTGAAAGATGCTGCTTCGACTGCCTTATACGGTTCTCGATCTGCAAATGGTGTTGTAGTTATTGAAACCAACAAACCTCTTCCTGGAAAATTGCAGTTTAATTATGTGTATAATTCTTCTTATGAATTAGCAGACTTAAGTGTTTATCATTTAATGAATGCAGAACAAAAATTAGAATTTGAAAGGCTTTCAGGAGCATTCATTGTTAAGGATGGTACAGCCGAAACAACCCCATTAACTTGGGATAAAGAATATAATAGACGTTTGGCCGCAGTACGCAGAGGTGTAAATACGTATTGGTTAAACGAACCAATACAAATGGGAATTACTTCTGGACACAGTTTGAATTTGGGTGGAGGCTCTGATGAGTTTAGATTTAACATTGCCGGAAATTACAAAACACTAACAGGAACAATGAAAGGTTCTGAGCACGATACTTGGGGCTATAATGCGACTTTGACTTACAGAAAAAACAAATTAAGTTTTAACAACCAGTTTTTTGTTTCTGGAGGAACGAGTCAGGAATCTCCATACGGTTCATTTGAAACTTGGGCAAAGGCAAGTCCGTATTATCCAAAGTATAATGAAAATGGAGTAATAACACGTTATATGGATGGTTCGTCATTGCCTTTAACAAGTTCGCAGACAATTGTAAACCATCCTGCTAATCCGCTTTACAATGTGTTTTTAGGAAGTTATGATAAAGGAAAAGATTTTAATTTCACGAATAACTTCGCTATTAATTATGATATAAACTCGCATATCAAGGCCACTGGAGCTTTATCTGTTTCAAGACTTGATAACTACAATGTCGTTTTTGTTTCTCCAGACGATACTCGTTTCATTAATAATATTGCAACAGAAAAAGGAACTTACAACAGGTATGATGCTATTACAGATAAATGGAATGCGAATCTTGGTGCAACGTACTCGAATGTTTTTAAGAATGTTCACTCTTTTAATTATACCATTAGAGCTTCTGCTTTAGAAACAAAAAACAATTCTTATAAATCATTTTTAAGAGGATTTCCTTTTGGAGTTCCTGGAAATCCTGCATTTGCCTTTGGTTATGAACCGAATGGCAAACCAGAAATTTATACAGAATTGATAAGAAGCGTCGATTTGACTAACCAGATTAACTATGCTTACGATCGCAGGTTTTTATTCGATTTTACTCAAACCATTTCTGGAGCAACCAATTTTGGAACCAACAAAAAATATTCGCCTTATTGGGGAATTGGTTTTGGATGGAATTTGAACAATGAGTTTAAAATGAATGAGGATATTGTCAATATTTTTAAAATACGTGCCAATATCGGTCAGACCGGAAATCAAAACTTAGTTGGTTTTGCTTCTTATGATGTATATGCTTATAACCCAAATACAAACGTTTTTGGTGCAGGATTAGGTGTTTCTCAAATTGCAAACCCAAATTTAGAAGCACAAAGAACTAAAGATTTGTCTTTAGGGTTAGACTTGGCTATGTTTAGAAACAGATTTACGATGACTCTGGGAGCTTACAAACGTAAAACTTCTCCTCAGATCGTAGCTATCGATCTTGCAGCTTCAACAGGACTTAACGGTTATCCTTTAAATGTTGGTTATTTAACTACACAGGGATTAGAGTTAAAAATGAACTACAATTTTATCTACGATTTGAGCAGAAATTTTGTTTGGGGAGTTGGTTTAATGGGAACTACAGGAGATAATGAGCTTGGAGGTTTTGGTAATGCATTAGCTTCTTTAAATTCTGAGGCGCAAAAAACGACCAGTTTAACGAGATATTATGACGGTGCAAGCAGTAATGATCTTTGGGCTGTACCTTCATTAGGAATCGATCCTGCAACAGGTAGAGAAGTTTTCTTAAAGAAAAATGGCCAGACCACTTTTATTCTAGATAAAAAAGATGAAGTAGTAATGGGTAATTCTAGAGAAACTGCTACAGGAGTAGTTTCTACCAACTTAAATTATAAAGGGTTTAGTTTTGGATTGTTTGTGCGCTATAGTTTTGGTGCAGAAAGATTTAACTCTGCCTTATACAATAAAGTAGAAAATATTTCGAGAGATAATATTTTTGATAATCAAGACGTCAGAGCTTTTACAGATCGTTGGACAACTCCTGGACAGATGGCACAATTTAAAGCGATAGGATTAACGAATAATACACCAATTTCATCCCGTTTTATCCAAAAAGATGATTACATCTCTGGAGAATCTATTCGCTTAGGCTACAGATTAACAGATAGAGCTTGGTTAAAAAGAAACGGATTAACTGCTTTAGGATTTAATGTTTTTGCAAACGAGTTTTTCCGCATATCAACTATAAAAGCAGAACGTGGTATCGATTATCCTTTCTCAAGAATATATTCTTTGAGTCTTAATTTATCATTTTAATAAAGAAATTATGAATAAGTATTTATATAAAATTACATTCCTTTTGTTTACTTCTTTAGTGGTAGTAAGCTGCAGTGATTTTTTGGATGTTGTGCCGCAAGATAAAATTTTAGAAGATCAGGCTTACAATTCCGAAGCTGGTGTACAGAATGTACATAACGGACTTTATCTTCAGCTAGCCGTAAACAATCTTTATGGCAGACAACTGACTATGGATGCCGTAGAGATTTTAGGACAGCAGTATAATATGGGAGGATCGCATGTTAAAGCTAAAATAGCAAGTTATTCGTATGATGAAACACTTCCAAAAAATACTTTCGCTGCCATTTGGGAAAGTGCTTTTACAACAGTTTTATCTGCAAATAAATTTTTAGAAAGTATTGACCAACATTCTGAAGTTATTTCGGCTGAGAAAGCAAATCTTTTGAAAGGTGAAGCTATTGCTATTCGTGCTATGCTGCATTTTGATATGTTAAGATTGTACGGGCCTATTTATAAAGTAGCGCCGGCAGATCCATCAATTCCTTATTATGATGCTCCAGTAACATCTAATAATCCGCTTTTGCCAGCTAAAGATGTTATTGCAAAAATCACAGCCGATTTAGATACAGCAATAGCTCTATTGGCAAATGATCCAATACTTACTACAGGAAAAATCTCTGGATCGACTGCATTTGACGCGAATCCGTATTATTCCGTAAACCGTGGACAAAGAATGAATATACTAGCAGTAAAATGTTTAAAAGCCAGAGTTCTTTTATATACGGGAGACAAAACTGGGGCTTTTGCTTTGGCAGCCGAAGTTATAAATTTTGTAAAAGCGCAGTCCGTTGTTTCTTGGACTCCATTTTTAGAAGCTACAAACACTTCTAATCCAGATCGTATTTTCTCTGCTGAGAATTTCTTTGCTCTGAGCGATTACACTTTATATACCAAACAAAAAGCACTTTTTGATTCTAGCTTAGACGATTTTAATATTTATGCTCCAATGCTTAGCCGATTGAATGCAGTTTTTGAATCTAATGATAATGATTATAGAAGTCTGCCAAGCTGGAAAATTCCAATTACAGGAGGAAAAACTCAGAAAACATTTTTCAAATATGAAGACGTAACAGACAAAACTAAAATTTTCCGTTTTCAGATTCCGATGTTCAAACTTTCAGAACTGTACCTTATCGCTGCAGAAACCGCACCAGTGCCGGCTGATGGTATTGCCTTTTTAAACACGCTTCGATTTAATAGAGGTTTGACCAATTTGGCAGCAACTGCAGTATTGGCTACAGAAATTACTAAAGAGTACAGAAAAGAATTTATGGGTGAAGGACAATTGTTCTTCTACTACAAAAGAATCAATTCGACTGCAATTCCAAATGGTTCTGCTTCTTCAGGAAATGTTACCATGAATGCAGTTAAATATGTAGTGCCATTACCAGAATCGGAAGTTAATTTTCAAAACTAAAAAAGTAATTATGAAAAAAATATTGATTTTAAGTATTCTTCTTTTTTCTCTGTTTGGCTTAACATCATGCGATAAAGAAGAAATTGAAACTTATAAAGCTGCCAATAACATTTATTTTCCGCGTGCTGTATTTCCAGCATACAACAACGCACCACTTATAGACAGTACTGGGTTCAGTTTTAGTTTTGATAAAGCTGATGTTACCGGAAGAATTTATAGCATTCCAGTACAAGTTCAAGGAGTTGTAAGCGATGTTGACCGAAAAATTAAAGTTTCGGTAGATCCTTCAAGTACAGCAGTTTTAGGTACACATTTTTCGTTGCCCGAAAATATTGTTCTGCATGCTGGCAAGCAAATAGATTCAATTCAAGTAACAGTTAATAGGACTTTAGATTTAAAAGATAAGGCTGTAACATTAGTTTTAAATCTCGAAGAAAACGAATTTTTTACTGTCAATATGAAGGACAGAATAACAAATGTTTTGACACAGAAAAAGATCAACTATACGCGTTTTAAGTTGACATTTACAGATAAGCTGACGCAGCCAATAGGATGGCAGGCTGTATTTGGTGTATTCACTGCAAAAAAATTCTTTTTAATGTGCGAACTCATGAATCTAGAACCAGAAATGTTTAATCAGCCGCAAGGTTCACCGGGACTTTCCATTCCTGAAACACTCTACTATGCAAGTTTTATGAAACGTTATCTGACCGATCAAAAAGCGGAAGGCAATACTATTTATGAGGAAGACGGAAAAGAAATGTTGTTTCCTTAATAACCATTCTCTAATTTAAAATATAAAGCGATGTTTAAAAATATAAAAATACAGACAGCCGTACTAATGCTTCTCCTTTTGGTATACGGATGTGTTAGCGACGAAGGAAATTACAATTATGAGAAAATCAATGAATTTAATGTAACAGGAATACAAAAAGAATATACGGTTTATACGGGAGATTATTTTAAAATTACACCCGAATTAAATCCAACTTTAGATGATGGATCAGATCATGATCGCTACGAATATAAATGGGTCGCATTAAACCCTGCAAAATTGGCTTACGAAGCCAGAACAACTATTGCAACCACAAAAAATCTTGATGGTATTTTGAAATTACCGCCTGCAAAATATGAACTTTATTACTTTATCAAAGATAAAGTAACAGGAGTAAACTGGCAGCAGCCCATTATTACATTAAATGTAGTTTCTTCTATTTATGAAGGATGGCTGGTTATGGGAGATGTAGACGGAAAAGCTCGATTAGATATGGTTTCTATAATCCCAGGAATTCCGCAGCCGCGTATTATAAATGATGTGTTAGATGCCGCTGGGTCTGCATTGAAATTAAAGGGAAAAGCTGTAGATGTAGAATCTTTCAGCGGGCCTTTGCCAGGAAGTGTTATTTATGGAATCTATGTAACAGCATCAGAATCTGGAACAGCAAGATTAGAACCCGATTCTTTTGAATGGAATCAGACCATGAATATTGCTTACGAAACCGTTGGAGGAAGTTTTCCAACAAATTTTGCAGTAGATTTTATGAAATGCCCTATTGGATCAGAAAATTTCCTGTATAAAGATGGTAATATTTATTACTACAATAGAGCACTGCAAATTAGATATGGATTGCCACAAAATAAAGTAGATATCGAAACTAAAACTTTCTATGCAGCTCCTTTTATAGCAGAAAGTTCATCAGCAGGAACTCCTGTCTTTTTTGATGTCGAAAAACATCGTTTTCTGCGTTATAGTACATCAAAAGGAAATTGTTCGGCAATGCCTCCTGTTACTGCTTCTTCAACAGTGTTAGATTGGAATAATACCAACTGCGAACTTGTTTATATGACTACATCAAATTTCAATTTGAATGAAAGTTTTGCAGTATTAAAAAATAGCTCTACAGGCAAATTCTATCTGCTTCGTTTTAGTGCAAGTTCTGTGCAGACCTATTATAAAGAGATGCTGAACGCCCCTGATTTGGATAAAGCAACAAAATTTGCAGTAAGTCCAGATGCAGGCTATTTATTTTATACTGTCGGAAACAAAGTGTATGAGTATGACAGCGGAACTCAATCTGCAAAATTAATGTTGGATAAAGGAAATGAAGAAATTACCTATCTAGGTTTCAGCAAGAGAGGAAAAAAAGAAATTATCAACAAATTAATTGTTGGTTCTTACAGTACAACAGGAAAATTAGAATTGTATACAGTACCTCCTGTAAATGGAGATTTAATTTTGGAAAGCAGTTATTCAGGCTTATGCAAAATTGTCGATGTTACTTACCGCGTACGATAATTAAAACTTAAAAACAAAACCGAATAAAGAAAAGACCTCATTCTTTATTCGGTTTCTAAAACCACATTTTATGAAACGATTTTTAAAAATCGCAAGCGCAGTTTTGCTGCTTGCCTGTCCGTCTATTGCCTTAAAAGCACAGACTCAATCTACCGAACAAAGCTGGGCGCAGGCCAAAAAACAAGCGCAAACAGAGAAGAAATTAATCTTTGTCGATTTGTATTTTACAGGTTGTGCGCCGTGTGCACAAATGGACAAAGAAGTATTTCCAGATCCAAAAGTAGCAGCTGTTTTAAGTGCAGATTTCGTCACTTTCAAGTCTGATATTTTAAAAGAAGAAATCGGTAAAAAATTATGCATGAAATACGGCGTAACTGGTTTTCCAACATTTTTATTTATGAATGCAGATGGAAAAGTAATTGATATTGCCGGCGGATTTCAAAACGTTGAGCAGTTTACAGCTTTGCTTCAAAACGCAAAAGAAGCTTCTAAAAAAGGAATATTCAAAAAGTACAGCCCAGAAATTATGGAAAAAGAATATCCTGATTTTTACAAACAAGCCTATTTAGACGGAAAAAGAAATGTGTCGTTTGAGGTTATCGATACGTATTTAAAATCCAAAGATGCTTCTAAAGAGGTTTCTTTTGTGATTATTACCGGATTAAGAGTGGGTAAACAATATGATGATCCATTTCTTTTGGCGAGTAAAAAATTAGCGAGTGATTACGGAAAATGGAATGTTAACAGTCATGTATTTACCATTTTACAACGCAAGAAAAGAGAATACGAAAAAAAGAATGATCTAAAAGGGTTTACAGAACTAGTAAACGGTTCAAAAGAACTTTATACGCCTGAAGAATTTACAAAATATTCAAGCATTTTATTGAAAGATTTCGGAGTAGAAAAAGTGGTAGTGAAACCGAATACGGCACAAAAGTAATCCGAAATGAAAAAGATATTCTTATTTTCAATATTGATTTTTAGCTGTAGCATTTATGCTCAAAACAGCATTCAGAAATCTATTGAAACTTTCGAAAAAGCCTTTCAGAATAAAAATTATAATGAAATAAAAGATATTCTGGCGCCACAATTTACTGTTGGCGTTGGAGATTCGTCTTCAAACGAATATTATTTGAATGGTATTTTTAATGCTTTTCCTGTTTTAGATTCTATTCAGATTGGAAAAACTGTTGAGATGAAAAATGAAAGCTATGTTTTAGTAGATTTCCATTTTAAAGGAAAAGAAAAGAAACCGTCTCAAATCGTTTTCAATTCAGAAAACAAAATTTTGTATGTGACTTTTTTTGATGGTTTGTATAAAGTCGACCGACATGCAACAGTAAAAGAAGTAGCAAGTATTCCGTTTCAAATTATCGAAAACGGAATCGCCATCAAAATCAAATTAAACAAAGCAGATCGCGAGTTTTTAATGCTTTTTGACACTGGCGCAGACGGAATGGCTTTAAATCCAGACAGTGCGTACAAAGCTGGAGTTGTGGTTACGAAAAGTAAATCGGCATCTGTTGTTGGCGGCAGTCAGCAGGTTCAGTATTCCGCAGATAATACTATTTATTTAGGAGATCAGGTTTTAAAAAAACAAGGATTGGTAATTTTTCCAAAACATGGTGTTTATGACGGATTATTTGGCGCCAATCTGCTTCGAAATTATATCACTTCTGTCAATTTTGATACCATGACAATTGACTTGTACAACTTCGGGAATTTTAATTATTGGGGAAAAGCAAAGCCGTTGGTTTTTGATTATAAATCGGGACTGCCGGTAGTAAAAATGAATCTGACTTTTGAAGATAAAAAAACAGTCGAAGGCAGTTTCACTTTTGATACTGGAGCAGGTTACGATCTCATTGCTTACGGACCTTTTAATCATAAAAATAACCTCGAAGCCAGTTTAAAAACCGATTACACATCGGTCAATTACAGTTTAGGAAAACAAACTAAAATTGTTGGCGGCGCCATTCCGAATATTTCCATCAACGGATATAATTTTCCAAATATACCAGTAGCACTTCAAGAGTATGACGAAGGCAATAAAAACTGGGCTTCGGCCGATGGATCTTTGGGAATCGATTTAATAAAGCGTTTCAATTTTACAATCGATTTATTACACAAAACTGTGTACTTAGAACCCAATAAAAATTTTAATAAAACACCTTCTTTTTATTTGAGCGGACTCTATTTAGATTTTGATGAAAACCAGAATCTTTTGGTAAAAAGAGTTTTAGATCAGCAAAATGAAGATTTAAAGAAATTAAAAGTCGGAGCAAAAGTTACTCAGATAAACGATTTCGAGGCCAAAGATTTAGTAAAACCAGAAAATCTAAAAAAGCTGAAAGAAACTAAAGAAAGCAAAGATATTATTATAGAACAAGACGATCAGTCGATGCGAATTTCAATTTAATCTATCAAACAAAAAACAAATATACTATTATGAAAAAACACATTTTTTATTTCATTTTAACCTTCATTACGGTTCAAATGAATTTTGCTGCGAACCTATCTGAATATGCAGTAATTAAAGGAACAATTTCGATTCCAGATAGTAAAGTCAAAGAAATTACACTTTACAGCGTCGAAGAAGGAAAGCCAGCCGTTGCTGCTACCGCAAAAGTTAATTCGCTGGGGGAGTTTGGCTTTATGACACCAGTTTCAGCTGCTGGCTTTTATTATGTAGATTACGGACAATTTAAAAGTAGAAACCAATTAATCCGTTTGTATTTAGAACCTAAATTAGACATCAATTTAGTGATCAATAAAACTAATTATGTTTTAAGCGGGAAAAATGTCGGACAAAATGTTTTAGTTCAAAAAGCAAATGAAATCTACAACGATTTTGCGCCTTACGCAAGGTTAGGAGGAAATGAAACCTATGTAGAATTTTATCCTTTTATAGATAAAGGTGTGGCTAAAGCAGAAGAATTTTCCAAAACAATTAAAACAAAAGATGCTGCTTTCAATAAGTTATTAAAGTTAGCCGTTGCAACAGATGTTGAAGAATTGACGTATACTTTTTTCAGAATGCCCAGAACTGCATTTCCAGATAAAGACGATCGTCCTGCGGTGATCAAAACTTGGCAGACCGATAAAAAGTTTACAGATCCAGATTTATTAAAATTGCAAAATGGCGTTTCATTAATGTCACATTATTTCTTTTACGTAACAATGAATTCTGGTTCAGGACCAAAACGCCTGGACTTAGCAGAGGCAATTACCCACATAACTGATCCAGCTTTAAAAGATGCTTATCTTCGTGATGCAGTTGCAGCTTCAAGAATGAAAATTGAAGAATATGAAAAAATTGCACCAAGCATAAAACCTTTTATGATTTCTGATGCAAGCAAAACATTTTTAGTAGAATATGAAAAAGTATTGCATAAAAACGTTGGTCAAAAAGGATTAGATTTTACGTATAAAGACATTAACGATAAACCAGTTTCGTTTTCAGATTTTAAAGGTAAATTTGTTTATATCGATTTATGGGCAACTTGGTGCGGACCATGTAAAGCTGAAATTCCACACATGAAAAAAATCGAAGAAGATTATCACGGAAAAAATATTGTATTCGTTAGTCTTTCGTTAGATAAACCAAAAGACGCACAAAAATGGAAAGATTACGTTACTAAAGAACAACTAAAAGGAATTCAGTTAATGGCTGATAAAGATTTTGGTTCGGATGTAGCTAAAAATTACGATGTAAATGCCATTCCGAGATTTTTATTATTTGATACAAAAGGAAATATAATCAATGCAGATGCCCTTCGTCCTTCAAATCCTGAACTAAGAGCACAGCTTGATAAATTATTGAAAAGTTAATAAAGCAGCTTTATGAAATACAGCAAAAAAACAGCAATCTTACTGCTTTTCGTTGGATGTTTATCATTCGCGCAAGCGCAGCATTATAAAGCAAATGATCCAATTGCGGTCAACCAAAGAATAAAAAAAGGAGTGCTGCCAAACGGAATGACGTATTATATTTATCCGACTGAGGTCAATAAAAATACGGCAAGTTATTACATCATTCAAAATGTAGGTTCGATTTTAGAAAACGACCAGCAGAAAGGTCTGGCGCATTTTCTAGAGCACATGGCGTTTAACGGAACCAAAAATTTTGAAGGAAAAGGAATCCTGAATACGCTTCAAAAACAAGGTGCTGTTTTTGGAAAAAATATCAATGCCTACACCAGCACAGACGAAACAGTTTATAATCTGGACAATATTCCGTCAAAAGATGGTGGAGTAGTAGATACCTGCTTATTGGTTTTGCACGACTGGTCTAATTTTTTATCGCTGACGAATGAAGAAATCGATGCCGAACGTGGTGTAATTACAGAAGAATGGCGTACGAGACAAAATGCAAGAGCGAGAATTTACAATCAGTTAGCACCTTATTATTACAACAATTCGCTTTACGCAGACCGCATGCCGATTGGTGATATGGAAATAGTTAAAAACTTTAAATATCAAGTTTTAAAAGATTTTTATAAAGATTGGTACCGTCCAGACTTGCAGGCAATCGCCATTGTTGGAGATATTAATGCAGATGAAATTGAGGCAAAAATCAAAAAACTTTTTGCTGATATTCCGACGCCTCAAAACCCTAAAAAACGTTTTGAAATTGCAATTCCAGAAAAAGTAGAACCAACTTTTAAATTGGCTTTAGACAAAGAAATTGCAGCTTCAAATATCAATTTTATGATTCGTCATAAAGCTGAGAAAGCAACAGGAACTTATGCCGATTTAGAAAAATCTACACAGCGAAGCATTGCGTTTGGAATTATAAACAATCGTTTGGGCGAAATGGCTCAAAAACAAGAATGTCCTTTTAAAGGAGCGCAAATTGGATATCAAAAATATTCTCGTTTGAACGATGTTTTTGTAGTAAGCATAACGCCAAAACCAGATAAACAAGCCGAAGCTTTAACAGCAGTAATGAACGAATGGGTTCGAGCCTGTAAATTTGGTTTTTCAAAAGGAGAAATCGAAAGAGCAGTTACAGAAACGATATCGAGATACGAGAATTATTTAGACAAGATAAATGAGATTTCGCATAAACAAGTAATCGGAATGGTAAAAGATGATTATTTGAACCATGATGTTATTGAAGATCCTAAAGCAGAATTTGAAATGACGAAAAGCATTTTGAAGAATATTGATACTAAAACGCTTCAGGACGAAATCAATAAATTATACACAAAAGAAAATCGCGTTGTAACTGTAACAGGTGTTGAAAAAGAAGAAAACCTAACGCAGGAAAAAGCCTTTGATATTATTCAGAAAGCAGAAAATGATGCTTCATTACAGGCGTATGTAGATACTTTTGAAGGGAAAACACTTTTAGGAAATCTGAAAATTAATCCAGGAAAAATTGTTTCTGAGAAAAAAGAAACCGCAATCAATGCCACAACTTTTGTGCTAAGTAACGGTGTAAAAGTGCATTATAAGTTTGCAGATAAAAACAAAAAACAGGTAAATCTGCAAGCAGAAAGTTTAGGCGGTATATCCTTGTATAAATCTGAAGATATGCCTTCAGCATATCGTTCTACGAGTCTGGCAATGATGTCCGGTGTCGGAGAACTTTCTAGTACTGATTTAGAAAAGGTTTTAAAAGGAAAAATTGCAAATTCTTACGTTACAATTAATTCTTTAAAAGAAGAAATAACGGGTTCTGCGAATGTAAGAGATGTTGAAACGATGATGCAGCTAGTGCATCTGCGTTTTGTACAGCCAAGATTTGATACTAAAATGTACGAACTTTTAAAGCAGAGACTTCAAAACTCTTTAAAAAATAGAGAAAATGACATAAATGCTAAAATGCAGGACAGTCTGTCTAATATTGTTTACGGTAAAAATAATCCTAAAATCCGTTCATTAGATCAAAAGTATATTGATGATTTATCTTTTGAGAAAATGAAAGCGATTTATACGGATCGTTTTGCAGATGTATCAAATTTTGAATTTTATATTGTTGGGGATGCTACACCAGAAGTTTTAAAACCATTACTAGAAAAATATATTGCGAGTATAAAAGGTGTTAAGCGAAAAGAAAAGTTTAAAGTAGATATTCCAGAATGGACTTCAAAGAAGATCGACCGCGATGTTTTTATAAAAATGGAAACACCTAAAAGTTCTGTAAATATCGCTTTCATGAAAGATTATGTGTATTCGCAGAAAAATAGAATTTTAAATTCTTTTTTGGGCGACATATTGACTTTACGCTACACAGAAAGTCTTCGTGAAAAAGAAGGTGGAACATACGGCGCGCAGGTTAAAGGTTCTTTGGTTAAAGATCCTGTTACAAAAGGAGGTATTCAAATTACGTTTGACTGCGAGGCAGAAAAAGTAGAACATTTACTGCCAATTGTATATCAGGAAATTGATAAAATCAAAAAAGGAGAAATCGCCGCTGAAGATATCGAGAAAACCAGAAAAAATTATTTAAAATCCAGAGAAGACAGCAAAAATTTCAACAGTTACAGTATGGACTTGCTTTCAAATTATTTTGAAGAAGGTTATGATATGAATGATCCTAAAAATTTTGAAAACATTGTAAACGGCATTACAGCCAAAGACATTCAAGAATTTGCCAGTGCACTTTTAGATAGAGCCGATTCTATGGAGATAGTTTTCAAACCATTACAATAATCTGAAGAGTTTTATTACTAGAGTTTAATTTGTATTTCCCTATCAATCAATTATTTTGAATTAGTAAGCAATTTAGTTTGAATAGCGGATTTTATGGAGGGTTGTTTTTGCTATTCAACCCTCTTTCTAAAGTTTTTACCCATGAAAAAGAATATTTTTTTACTGGGCTTTTTCCTGCTGTTTTCCATATTAGTAAAAGCTCAGATATATAACCCAATAAAATGGAAAACCAGTGCTGCGAAAATTTCTGATACTGAATACGAATTGCAGGCAAAAGCCATTATAGAGTCAGGCTGGCATTTATACAGTCAGGAAGTTGCAGACGGAGGTCCGCTTCCCACAACTTTTAGTTTCAGCAGGAGTTCAGATTTTCAATTGGTTGATAATGTAAAAGAAGAAAAAGGCAAAAACATTAATGATCCTGTTTTTAAAATGCAGATCAAGTTTTTTGAGAAAGAAGCAGCTTTTACACAACGCATTAAAATACTTTCGTCCAAACCTTTCAAAATCAAAGCTCAAGTGGAGTTTATGGTTTGTAATGATGAAAATTGTCTGCCGCCAAGTTCTGATGAATTAGAATTCAGTATTAGTCCTTCCGCGAAAGCGGCAGCTTTAATTCAAACAATTGTAAAAGAAGAAGATAAGCCAATTATTGTTGATTCTTCGGTTTTAGAATTAAAAGAAAAGACATCAATAATTTCAAAAGAAATAGTTGAAACGCCAAAAATAGCCATAAAAAAAATCCATCCTAAAACAGCATCAAGAAGTTTATGGACTATTTTTCTCTTGTCATTCTTCTCTGGATTTGCAGCATTACTTACGCCTTGCGTTTTCCCGATGATCCCGATGACGGTGAGTTTTTTTACCAAACAAAGCAAAACCAAATCGCAGGGAATTAGAAAAGCCATTTTTTACGGAATTTCGATTATTGCCATTTATATTTTTCTAGGTGCCGTTGTAACTTGGGTTTTCGGAGCAGATTCACTAAATGCGCTTTCGACAAATGTCTGGTTCAATCTGATATTTTTTGGGCTGTTAATGGTATTTGCTTTTTCATTTTTGGGTGCATTCGAAATCATGCTTCCAAATGCTTGGGCAAATAAAGTTGATACGCAGGCAGATAAAGGCGGAATCGTTGGAATATTATTTATGGCATTGGCTCTCGCAATTGTTTCTTTCTCGTGTACAGGACCAATTGTTGGAACGTTATTGGTGGAAGCCGCTTCACGCGGAGGAATCGCACCTTTTGTGGGAATGTTTGGTTTTTCTCTGGCTTTGGCCTTACCCTTTACATTATTTGCTGCTTTTCCAGGCTGGATGAATTCACTTCCAAAATCAGGCGGATGGTTAAATTCGGTTAAAGTGTTTTTGGGATTTTTAGAAATGGCTTTAGCGTTCAAATTTTTATCTAATGCTGATTTGGTTTTACAATTACATTGGCTGGAAAGAGAAGCTTTTTTAGCCATTTGGATTGCCATTTTCGGAACGCTGACTTTTTATTTATTCGGAAAAATTCAATTACCGCATGATTCGCCGAGTTCGAAAATCAGCGTTGGAAGATTAGGATTGGGCGTTGTCGTTTTGGCTTTTACCATTTATCTGATTCCCGGAATTTGGGGTGCGCCGCTAAAAATGATTAGTGGTTTTCCGCCGCCAATGCACTACAGCGAAATTCCTAATGGTTTGAATAATTCAAGTTCATCACAAATAATGCAGAATCTTCCTGAAGGAGCAGAGCTTGGCCCTTATAACATCATGGCTTTTACCGATTACGATTTAGGAATGCAGTACGCGAAAAAAATAGGAAAACCAGTAATGATTGACTTTACCGGCCACGCCTGCGTAAACTGCCGAAAAATGGAAGACAATGTCTGGTCTGACGAAAAAGTACAGAAAATTCTAAAAGGTGATGTGGTCTTGATTTCCCTATATGTTGACGACAAAAGAGAATTGACGCAAAACGAACAGATTACGTCTAAACTAACTGGGAAAAAGTTGAAATATATTGGACAAAAATGGAGTGAATTTCAAACACTAACTTACAAAACCAATGCACAGCCTTTTTATGTTTTGGTAAATCATAACGGAGAAAAGCTTAATGAAACTTCAGCCTATAATCCAGATATCGAAGAATATATAAGCTGGCTGCAAAAAGGCGTTTCTAATTTTGAGAAAAGCTCATAAAGAGATTTTTTATCTTTAATTTGTAATTATATTGTTGATGAAAGAGACTATCTAAAAGTGATAGTCTTTTTTATATTTTTTGTTCTGTAGGAACATTTCATCGGTAGAAAATTAATTGTTAGCATATTCATCGTTCCATAGGAACGTTTCATTTTGACATTGTTTTTTAACAATTTACCAATTTCAAACGTTTCTGCGCAACGTGAATATGACCGGTCATTATTTTGTCTGCCAATGAAACATTCTTACGGAATGACGTTAGCTATATAAACGTAAAAAACCGGTTATCTCAATTTTGAAATAACCGATTTTTAGAGACCTAAGAGAGTATTAAGAAAGAACAGCTTCAGGCTGTTTAACGGCTTTTTTAGTAAAGTTTAAAGTCATTTGATCTAAATGTCCGTAGAAAAAAGTATCCAGAACTTCTTGAAATACAGGATCTGCATTTTCTACCTGAACAAATAAACTCATTGACGAATGCAGTTTTCTTGCACCAAGTTCTCCCAAAATACCTTCTGCTGACTTTTTCTTTAAAGTCAAAAGTAACTTTGAGATTTCAATTAAGTGTTTGGCTAAAATCGGGTGATTTAAAAATTCAGTTGCTTCTTTAAGATCTGCAACTGCATAATAATCAGAGAGTGCGCTTTTTCCCAATCCTTTTATCTGCGGAAAAATAAACCACATCCAGTGTGTTTCTTTTTTTCCTTTTTTAATCTCAGAAAGAGCAGTCAGATAAAGTTTATTTTGTGCATCTAAAAATCGGGTCAAATCATTTTTTGCGTAGATCATCTCTTGATTATATATTAAATGGTTTATGAATCGGGTTTGTTTAATCGGTAACACTTGTTTAATCTTTTATTAAATTTTATCGAAAATTTCGATTATCAAAAGTAGAATTCATATCTATTTGGGAGTTATAGAATTACAGCGCGGTGTTATATAATTTCGATAATTTACAAAGTGTAGGAATGTCCTGTTAATTTATTTTTAAAGTTTTAAAAACAGTTAAATTCTAATGTTATTTTAATGTTCTGCAAAAAAAATGGCTCTAAATTGCGCGCTCATAAAAATTAGGATGATTGCTCTAAATCACTGAGGTTTTGGATAAAATCGAATGTGGTTTTTTAGACTGAAAAGTAAATTTAGAGGCAAAAAAGACTTAAGAATATTTAAAGTGTTTGGTTAAAGTCTTTCGGGAATTTTATTGGCGATGTAACTTTTATTTTTTAGAAAATGTTGAATAAGATTAAAAATAGCTTTTTTAGCAAATGCCTTCAGGTGTTACTAGTCGGCTATTTTTTAATCAGCAGTGTAAACATTTCTAATAGTTTCGGAAGAATTATAAGCGATAATGCCGAAACATATACCGTAAAAGGAATTGCATGTAATTTTCTAAAGAAAGTTTTTAAGTGTGACGGAATTCCAGAAGAATTGGATGACTACGAAACAAAAGACACTAAAACAGCTAAATTAGCAAAAGGAATTCCAGCGATGGAGTACTTGATTTCGATAGAATCTTCAATGCCTAATTTTTATTTTCAAAACGAAACAAAAGGGAAAAACTATATTAATAACCCCATTTTCTCATTTGGTTTTCATGGTAAAATTCATTTACCGCCTCCTCGGATGAATTCATAGATACTTGTTTTTTTTAGGGATTAGGATAAAAATCTTAATCTCGAATGCGGTTTTTGCCGTATATTTATTCTATGTAATAATCTCGTATTTACACTTACATTCATGACACCATTAAAACGTTTTTATAACTTATTGCAGCTCGATAAGCGCGATGTATATCAAATTATCTTCTATGCTGCTTTTGGAGGGTTAGTCAACCTTTCACTGCCTTTGGGAATCCAGGCTATTATTAATTTTATTCAAAGCGGACAGCTGAGCGTTTCTTGGATTGTTCTCGTAGTTTTAGTTACAATTGGAGTTGGTTTTGGCGGCGTTTTAACGATTTTACAGCTTCGTATAGTAGAAAACCTGCAGCAGCGTATTTTCGTTCGTTCCTCATTTGAATTTGCATACAGAATGCCTTTAATTAAATTTAAAGAGATGTATTCTGAATATGCGCCCGAAAAAGCCAATCGTTTTTTCGATACACTTATGGTGCAGAAAGGAACGGCAAAATTACTGCTTGATTTCTGTACAGCATTTCTTCAAGTGGGTCTGGGTATTATTTTATTAGTACTGTACCATTCTTTCTTTATGGTTATCGGACTTCTTTTCATTGTTATTTTATACGTGATTTTTAAATTTTCGTACAAAGATGGTCTCGAAACCAGTTTGAACGAATCGAAGTTTAAATATAAGGTAGCGGCATGGCTTCAGGAAATTGCCCGCAATAGAGAAAGTTTCCGCAGAAAAGGTGCTTTTGAATATGCCTTAGATAGAAATGACGGCTATGTAAGCCAATATGTAAATTACCGTGAAAAGCACTTTCAGGTAATGAAAAAACAATATATACAGCTGACTATTTTTAAAGTAATTGTTACCGCTGCCTTATTGTCGATCGGTGGTTTTCTGGTAATTCACCACCAAATGAACATAGGGCAGTTCGTAGCAGCTGAAATTGTAATCGTATTATTGATTAATTCTGTGGAGAAAATCATCTTCGGATTGGAATCTTTCTACGATGTTTTGACTTCTGTTGAAAAAATTGGACAGGTTACTGACATGGAGATTTCATGTATTCCGCAGACTTCTGATAAAACGGAAAAAGGAATTAATATCGAAACAGAAAGTATCAGTTACCATTATCCAGAACATGGCAAAAAATCGCTTAAGAATATTAATTTGAAAATTTCTCAGGGCGAAAAAATTATTCTTACAGGAACAAACGGAGCTGGAAAAAGTACTTTATTGCGACTTCTATCTGGAGTTTTGGAGCCAGAAAGCGGCGCTATGTATGTTACCGATAATTATATGAACCGTCTTAACGAAGATACCTATAGAGCTCAGGCAGGAACTTATTTGCAGGGTGATACACTTTTTGCGGGTACAATCCGCGAGAATATTGTTTTCGGAAACGAGACATTAAACAGTGATGATTTAAAATGGGCTTTAGATAATGTTGGTTTAACGCCATATATTAAAACTTTTGAAAACGGACTCGATAATCAAATTCATCCAGGCGGACGCGAACTTTCTGCTTCTGATATTCAAAAGATTCTTCTGGCCAGAAGTATTGTCGGGAAACCGAATATCTTATTCCTAGAAGATCCCGTTGATAAAATGGACGAATTGACTTCGAACAAAATTGTTGATTTTTTACTTTCTGATGAAAACGACTGGACTGTAATTGTAACTTCTAAAAGTGATATTTGGAAAAGCAAGTGCAGCCGTATGATCACGATTGATGACGGAAAAATTATTAACGACATAAAGCTTTAATCATGCTCAATATATCCAAAGATAATAACGTACTTATAACTCCGGGCAAATACAAATCGATTACAAGCGTTGCCCGAAGACCACATTATAGAATTTTAAACAAAGTCATAATCGGATTCTTGATTTTTCTTCTCGGCTGTCTTTTTCTGCCTTGGACACAGAATATCTCAGGAAGCGGTTCTGTTACAACTTTAAAACCAGATCAAAGACCGCAAACGGTTCACAATGCTATTGCCGGCCGTATTGAAAAATGGTATGTAAAAGAAGGTGATTATGTAAAAAAAGGAGATACTGTTCTTTTCATTTCAGAGATCAAAGAAGATTATTTAGATCCAAATTTGGTTGCAAATACCAAAGAACAAGTTGATGCTAAAAAAATGGCGGCAGAATCGTACGGCGACAAAGTTGGTTCTCTTGATGTTCAGGCACAGTCGCTTACAACAGAAAGACAATTGAAACTGCAGCAGGCGCAGAATAAAATTCGTCAGGCACAGCTGAAAATAAAAAGTGACAGCATGGACCTTGTTGCAGTAAGAACGCAGCTGCGAATTGCAAAAACACAATTTGATCGTTCTACAGCATTGAACAAAGAAGGTTTAAAACCAATGACAGATGTCGAGCAGAAAAGATTAAAACTGCAAGAGTCTGAAGCTTATATTATTACACAGGAAAACAAACTTTTAAGCAGCAGAAACGAATTGATAAACGCTAAAGTTGAAATCAATAGAATTACGGCTGAATATGCTGAAAAAATATCAAAATCAAGAAGTGATAAATTTACAGCATTAAGCACGCAGTACGATACAGAAGCTCAGGTAAATAAACTGGAAAATCAGTATACCAATTACAGATTGAGAAATGGTTTGTATTATATTACAGCACCTCAGAGTGGTTATGTCAATCGTGCTTTGCTGGCTGGTCTTGGAGAAACTATTAAAGAAGGAACTCCGGTTGTGAGTATCATGCCGTCTAAATACGATATTGCGGTAGAAACTTACGTAGATCCTATCGATTTACCGCTTGTTCACCGCGGTGCAAAAGTTCGTGTCTGGTTTGACGGATGGCCTAGAATCGTGTTTTCTGGATGGCCGGGATTATCATACGGAACTTACGGAGGTAAAGTCGTGGCGATAGAAAACTTTATTAGTCCAAACGGGAAATACAGAATTTTGGTTTCGCCGGATGGAGCAGATCGTCACTGGCCAAAAGAATTAAGTATTGGTGCCGGAGCACAAAGTATTGCTTTGCTCGAAACGGTTTCTGTATGGTATGAAATTTGGCGAAACTTGAATGGTTTCCCGCCAAACTATTACAATTCAGGTGAAAAAGAAGAAAAAGGAAAGGAGAAAAAATAAAATGAGAAATCTTGTAAAATTGTTTTCTTTCTTATTTCTGCTGAGTTTTTCATCGCTTCAAAGTCAGAACTTTAACGAAGAAGAGCTGAGTTTCAGCGAGTTCTTAGGATACGTAAAAAAATACCATCCGCTCGTCAAGCAAGCCAATCTTGAAGTAAGCAATGCGCAGGCGAGATTAATGGCGGCGCGTGGGGGCTTTGATCCAAAAATTGAAGTAGATTATAATAAGAAAGAATTTAAAGGAACCGAATATTATTCATTATTAAACAGCAGTTTCAAAATCCCGACTTGGTACGGAATAGAGATCAAAGCTGGATTTGATGACACAGACGGACAATATTACAACCCGCAGAACCGTACGCCGGAACCGGGTTTAACATCGCTCGGAATCAGCGTTGCTTTAGGACAGGGAATGTTTATCAATCAGCGAATGGCTGATGTAAGAGAAGGAAAACTTCAGGTTAAATTAAGTGATGCCGAAAGAAAACTAAGAGCTATCGCCGTTTTGTACAAAGCTAGTGAAGCTTATTTCGACTGGAGAAGAAGCTACAATGAAGCGGAATTGTATAAGAATTACTTAGGCTTTGCAAGTACACGTTTTTCTGGCGTTAAAAAATTAATTGAATCTGGAGATTCGCCTGCAATTGACAGCGTTGAAGCTCGAATTACGGTAAGAAACAGAGAATTAAATGTAGAAAATGCAAATCTGAAACTGGCAAAAGCAAAACTTAATCTGGCTAATTATTTGTGGATCGAAAATGTTCCGGTTGAATTAGGAGATTTTGTAAAACCAGAGCAGAATTTAGGTCAGACGATTGAAGAAACTTTAAGAACAGATGCTATGATGGTTGATGTTGAATCACTGGATTCGCATCCGAAAATACAATCGTTAGAAACTAAAATGTCTATTTTGGAAGTAAACAGGCAGTTAAAGGCAAACTCTCTGCTTCCTAAAGTAAATGTTGGTTACAATTATATTTCAGAACCTCAATACTGGAATACTTTTAATGCCGATGATTATAAGTTTAATATCGATTTTAGTTTTCCTATTTTCTTAAGAAAAGAAAGAGGAAATTTAAAAATGGCTAAAATTAAAATTCAGGATCTGCAGTTCGACATTGGGCAGCAGCGATTGGAACTTAAAAATAAAATAAAAGCACAGCAGACAGAAATCGCATCTTTAAGAAGACAGAAAACTGTAATAGATAATCTTGTTAACGATTATATGACAATGCTGGATTCAGAAGAGAAACTGTTTTCATTTGGAGAAAGTTCTATTTTCTTAATTAATTCGAGAGAAAATAATCTGGTAAGTGCCAAGTTATCTCAAATCAGTTTAGAGAATCAGTTTTATCTTTCTAATGCCGAGTTGTACAAAATATTGGCAAATCCAGATTAATACCTAATCAAATATGCAGTTTGCAATAACTGTACTATATTAATTTTCAGAATTTAAACTCAAAAAAGCTTCAGATTTTTTCTGAAGCTTTTTTATTTAGAGAAATAATGCGACCTTTCTCTTTTCATTTCTGAGTTAAAATTAAAAGAAATCAATTAAAGATGAAGCAGGCAATTGTAAATGCTGTTGTGCATACAGGTGACGAAATAGTGGAGAATGGAGTTGTAATTGTAGAAAACGGAATTGTTATTTCGGTTCAAAATGAAATTCCAAATAACATCGAAAAAATTGATTTAGGCGGCAGTCATCTTGCAGCTGGTTTTATAGATATTCAAATTAATGGCGGCGAAAAGTTTTATTTCAGTCAGACTCCAAACGAGGAAACCATTCAGGATATTTACAATTCGAGCTTGAAATACGGCACAACACATGTTTTACCGTGTTTAATTTCTTCATCGAAGGAAACCATTTTAACGGGAATTGAGGCAGTTCGCGATTATATGAAAAAGTATAATAATGGCGTTATCGGAATGCATTTGGAAGGTCCGTTTTTAAATCCGCTAAGACGTGGCGCTCACAGTATGGATCAAGTTCGAAAACCAACAAATGAGGAACTGAAAGAAATTATCGAAAAAGGAAAAGATGTCATAAAAGTAATTACCATCGCTCCCGAGTGTTTTACAGAAGAACAGTTAAAAATGCTGATCGAAAGCGGTATTACAATCTCAATAGGACATTCGACTATAACCCATAAAGAAGCACAGGTTTATTTTTCGAAAGGAATAAATCTTGTCACTCATTTATTTAACGCCATGACACAGTTTGGGCATCGCGAACCAGGTTTGGTTGGGGCAGTTTTTGAAAATGAAGAAGTTTATGCTCCGGTTATTCTGGACGGAGTACATTGTGATTATGCAGCGGCCAAAGTGGCTTACAAACTTAAAAAAGACAAATTCTTTCTTATCAGCGATGCAACTTTTTTAGGCAGAAAAGTATCCAATTTTAAATGGGAAAATTTTGATGCTCATTTAGAAAATGGTTTCTACAGAAATGAAGACGGCAATCTAGCCGGTGCGGCAATATCAATGGCAGAAGCAGTGCAAAATGCCTATAATCATCTTCATGTTACAGCAGATGAAGCTGTAAAAATGGCATCTTCAAGAGTTGCGGCAGCGCTTGGAATGCAGGATAAAATCGGAAAAATTAAAGTTGGATTTCCTTCATCATTTGTAAAATTTAATGCTGATTTATCTAGAATCGAAACGTTAGATTTAACGTAAAATATTTTTTTTTAAACTTTAAAATATAACTTTTAAGTACTGTAGTGTCTGGATAATTTTACTTTTAGTATAATTTAATTTCATACTTTTCTTGCAATATGTTTGTTTTTAAAAAGCATATTGATAGTTTTGTGCGCATATTTAACCCCAAACCTACTTACTTAAAATGAGAAAAAAAACTCACTACATTGTACTTGCGTTACTTTCAAGTATAATTTTTGGCTGCAGTGACGATGGAGATTCGTACAAACCAAATTACCTTCCAAGCATTGATGCCACAGCTCTACCCGCAGAAAATCACCCGATGACCATGTTTGCTGATGACGAAGATCCAGCAAGAATGTACGATAAAACAGATCGATGGTTTAGAGTAAATGAGTCGCTGCAGGTAATTCAAAAAGGAAAAGATTCTGTACAGATTTCGCTTTATTCGCCTGTTGGACTTACTGATGTAAAAATTTATGCAAAACTGCCAAATTACGATAAGAGATTTTTGCTTTACAGCTTTTCAAAAGTTCCTGCTTTTCACCGTTCTTTTCATAAAATACCTTTAACAGATCAGAAAAATGATTATTTGTTAGAAACTGGAAACACGGTAACAATTGACAAAATCGCGGGATTCTCTTCGGGCGCAATTCAATTTTCGGTTGAATCTGAAGATCCTCTATTTCAAAAATTCAAAAAAATAAAATCAAATCACTTAGTTCAGTTCCATGATGGTTATCATATTAACGAACTTGGTAAATATCTTCCAATGAACCCAGCTTTGGCAAAAGAAGCTATCACAATGATTATCAATTATTCTTATGCTTTGAGTCATCCTTTATATTACAGCACTTTTACCAATTTTGATAAATACAAAGAAGAGCAGGCTGCTTTGGCGGGAACTGCTGTAAACGGAGCGTTGAACTGGCACGGAAATGCTGATGACGTTGACGGAGTTTACGATTATCTTTCAAAAGAAGAAATTGAAAAAATATATTGGAATTATCTGGACAAAAGAGCCGTATACATGGCAATGGTTGGCGGAGATTCTGCATGGGGCGGGGGCGCGTTGGCATCGCAGTGGGAATCTGGATATGTTACCGGACATTGGTTAGGAGAAATGTCAGTTTGGTCGCATGAATATTCGCATCATATTGGTTTCAGCCACAGCAGTAATTTGGCAAATAGCGGAGAAGGCGGCGGACAGCAGGAAATGCTGACTCATTTTTATAAATATTTGATTTATTTAAATGACCTTCCTTTTACAGATCCAGAGGTTTTAAAAACCTATGCTAAAACAAATTATGTAAAAGGAACTTATAAAAAGCCAGTATTCACCGTTAATCCAAAAAATCCATTTTTGCTTAAATATAAAGGCGAAGGAAAATGGAATTAAAATATAAAATAGATATGAAAAATATTTTGCCCTTAATTCTTGTACTTTGCTTTTTTACCAATTGCAGCAAAGACGATATCGAATCTAAAAATTACGATTATTATTATCCTACTGAAGACGCTGTTCTTAATACAGAAAATATTCCAGGAAGCACAGAAGCATTTGATCCTAAAGGAATAGCAGTCTCAAACGAGAAATTATATGTTGTTAATGGAAACGTTTTGGAGATTTTTAATGCTGTTACTTTCGCTCATATTAAAACGATAAAAGAATATGTAAAAGGAACAACTACAATTCCGTTAACGAGTTTGACTTCTGTTGCTGTTGACAATGGACGTATTTATGTTGGAAGCACAGAATCGAGATTGTTTGTTTTTGATGAAATAACAAATGCAGGAATTAGTACTGTTGGAAACGGACAATGGTGGAAGACTTTTGTACACGTTTTTGGCGTAGTTGTAAAAGACGGATTGATATTCGTGAAAGAAAAAGAAAAGTCAATAAAAGTATTTGAAACCTCTCAAATTACAGAGACAAGTGATTGGGATTTACAGCCTATTGCCAAACTCAATACTTTAAACGGTTATACAGAAGTATATTCTATGGATGTTTACGGCGGCAGTCTTGTGGTAGCAGGAAGAGATGCAAAAAGCTATTTGTATTATAATATTGCCAATATTAAAGCAAATGCAGCGGCATCTTTAACAACTCCAATCGAGCCTGAGAAAACACAATTTCTAGATATAAAACCAATTGCTGTTTCTTTCAGCAAAGATTGGGCAGTAACTTCTGAAATAGTTGGAAGTGCGTCGTATTTACGATTATATCCAAAAGAAGATTTTATCAAACAAAATTACAAAGCGGTTGTAAACGCTTCAGATATTTTAGGACAAAATCCATTCGGAACTATTGTTGGAACGGCACAGCTTAATGATGTTGTTTTTCTATCGGACAATACCAATAAAAAAATCAGGATTATAAAACTGAATAAAGCTGTTATTGCAGAGCAGAATAATTAGGGCTTAAAGTCCAAATCAAAAACTTTAAATAAAAATTCCAAATTCTAAATTCCAAATTCCAATTCACTCTGGAATTTGGAATTTTTATTTTGAGGTTCCTTTACTTTGTTTTTTTTTCAGATTTAAAAAGTCTACTATATTGATAGGTTAATAAAAGTTTTGATGGTTTTTACAGAAAAATTGAAAATAACTGCTTAAATTTGCAGCGGCAATGAAAAATAGTAACCAGAATATGAAGAATTATTATAGCGGCAGTATGTGCTGTGATGCTGTTATGAATCGTATGGATCTGGCTTATATATAAATGATATATTTATTTCGAAAAGCCTTTCATAACTAATTGAAAGGCTTTTTTGATTTTAAAACTTAATTAAATAATGATTGAATTAAAAAATGTAACCAAAACATTTCATCAGAAAGACAGAATTGTTGCTGCTTTATCTGATGTCTCGCTTAGAGTTCCTCCAGGGAAGATTTTTGGTGTAATTGGAACTTCTGGTGCTGGAAAAAGTACCTTAATTCGCTGTGTGAATTTATTGGAAAGACCAACTTCTGGAGAAATTATTGTAGACGGCAAAGCGCTTATGCAGTTATCAAATTCTGAACTGGCGATTGAAAGAAGACAAATCGGAATGATTTTTCAGCATTTTAATCTGCTTTCGTCTAGAACTGTTTTTGAAAATGTTGCTTTTCCACTGGAATTAGCAGGAACTTCAAAAACAGAAATTAAAACTCGTGTTTTAGAACTGCTTCAATTGGTTGGTTTAGCAGAAAAAGCAAATGATTATCCTGCAAGTCTTTCGGGAGGCCAGAAACAAAGAGTTGCAATTGCAAGAACTTTAGCCAATAATCCAAAAGTACTTTTGTGTGATGAAGCTACAAGCGCGCTGGATCCTGCAACTACCAGATCGATTTTAAATTTATTGAAAGACATTAACAAACGTCTGAATATTACCGTTTTATTGATAACGCACCAAATGGAAGTTGTAAAATCTATTTGTGATGAAGTGGCGGTAATCAGTCACGGAAAACTAATAGAGCAGGGAAGTGTGGGCGAAATCTTTGCCGATCCGAAACATGAATTGACTAGAGAGTTTATTTCATCTTCTTTACATATTGATATTCCATCCGTTTATCAGGAAAAATTAAAACAAGAAGATGACGGAACTTTGAATCCGTTATTGAAATTAGAAATGACTGGAAAATCGGTAAACGAGCCTGTAATTTCTGAAGTATCGAGACTTTTTGATACTGATTTTAAAATTGTTAGTGCACAAATGGATCAGGCAGGCGAAGTAAATTTTGGTGTAATGCTGATTGAATTATCAGGAAAACGCGAAAATTACAATGCGGCGATTCAATATTTTAATTCAAAACATATTAAAACAGAAATTATAGGTTATGTCTGATTCCATTATAGAATTATTGTTAAAAGGAACATGGGAAACCATTGTTATGACTTTTGTATCGGGATTTTTCGGTTTTTTACTGGGACTTCCAACAGGAATTTTATTGTTCCTTACGCGTAAAGATCAAATCTTAGAACAGCCGGCTTTAAACAGAACATTGTCAGTTATAGTAAATATTTTTCGTTCGATTCCATTCATTATTTTAATCGTTTGGATGATTCCGTTTACGCGTGCCCTTGTGGGAACTTCAATTGGTGTCAGCGCGGCATTAGTTCCATTAAGCATTGGCGCGGCGCCTTTTATCGCCAGATTGGTTGAAAATAGTTTATTAAGTCTTCCTTCGGGATTAATCGAAGCTGCACGAGCTTTAGGAGCAACGCCGCTTCAAATCGTTTACAAAGTATTACTTCCAGAGGCTTTACCTTCATTAATAAATGCTGCATCGATTACGTTAATTACGCTTGTAGGTTATTCTGCAATGGGCGGCGCTGTTGGTGCGGGCGGACTCGGACAAGTGGGATATCAGTACGGATATATTGGTTATGATGCCGTTACGATGAATTCGGTTCTGGCGTTACTGGTAATTTTAGTATTCCTGATTCAGTTTGCAGGAGACAGATTATCAAAGCGTTTTGATCACAGATAATTATCAATTAAAAAAATAGAATTAAAAATTAAAAAATAGAATTGTCATGAAAATAAATTTCTTGAAAACAGCCGGAATTCTAGCTTTAGCTCTTGTTGTTTCAAATTGCGGAAAAAGCAAAAACAATGATCCGCATTTTATAAAAGTTGGCGTGGCTTCCGGCCCAGAATTAAAAGTAGCGGAAGCAGCTAAAAAAGTAGCAAAAGAAAAATACGGTTTAGAAGTGGAATTGGTTTCTTTTAACGATTATGTGATTCCAAACGAAGCTTTAAGTCAAGGAGATATTGATGCGAATGCTTTTCAGCACAAACCATATTTAGACGAACAATCTAAACAGCGCGGTTACAAATTGGCAATCATCGGAAAAACGTTTGTTTATCCAATTGCAGCGTATTCTAAAAAAATAAAAAGTCTTTCGGAATTGAAAAATGAAAGCACAATCATTATTCCAAATGATCCAACAAACGGCGGACGTTCTTTATTACTTTTGCAAAAAAACGGTTTGTTGAAATTAAAAGACGGCGTTGGCTTACTTCCTAAAGTTACAGACATTGTTAGTAATCCTAAAAACTTGAAAATTTTAGAATTAGAAGCACCGCAATTGCCTCGTGCCTTAGACGATGAAAATGTTTCTATCGCTATTATCAATAATACTTTTGCTTCTGCGGCAGGATTGGTTCCTTCTCGCGATGCTTTATTTGTTGAAGATAAAGAATCACCTTATGTAAATTTAGTGGTAAGCCGTGAAGACAATAAAAACGAAGAAAAAGTAAAACAGTTTTTACAAGCGTTTCAATCTGCTGAAGTAGAAAAAGCTGCTGAGCAGGAATTTAAGGGTGGCGCTGTTAAAGGATGGTAAAATTAAAATCATTACTTATAGTAAGACTGTCTTTTGGGGCAGTCTTTTTTTTTAAAACACTATTGAGAGCTCCAGCGGAGCAAAATATTTATAGAATGTATTGTAAGATTTGAAAACAGAAGCTCCAGCGGAGCGAAATATTTCGCTCCGCTGGAGCTCTTTTACACACAATGTATTTTTTATCTATAAATATTTCGTCCCTATGGGACTTGATGAAAAATTAATTGTCACAATGTAATTTAGTCTTTATTTTATAAATTAATCGATTCATTTTGTAACGTTTATATATCCTATCTCATTTAATTTAGGGAGATATTTCTAATACAAAAATCATGAGATCAATTTGGACAGGTTCAGTTAGTTTTGGATTAATTAATATTCCGATAAAAATCTTTTCTGCAGTAGAGGAAAGCAATCTTGATATGGATATGCTTGATAAAAAAGATCATGCCCATATCAAGTTTAAACGTGTCAACGAAGACACTGGTAAAGAAGTTGATTTTGCCAATATAGTGAAGGGCTATAAATTGGATGATAAATATGTCATTTTAGAGGATTCTGATTTTGAAGCTGCGGACGCCATCAAAACGAAAACTATCGATATTGAAAGTTTTGTTCTTGAGAAAGAAATTCAGAGTATTTATTATGAACAGCCGTATTATCTTGAACCAGACAAAGGTGCAATGAACGCTTACGGACTGCTTCGCGACGCGCTTCAGGCTTCAGGAAAAGTGGGCGTGACACGTTTTGTTTTAAGAAATAAAGAAAGTCTTGCGATTTTAAAACCTTATAAAGATGTAATTGTTTTAAATCGAATTCGGTTTGAACAGGAAATTAGAAGTACAAGCGAATTAAAATTACCGCCAATGTCCAAAAAATCTACCAAAGAAATGGATATGGCCGAAAAACTAATCGATCAGCTTACAGAGAAATTTGACATCACAGGATTTAAAGACGAATACACTGCCAAACTTTTGGATATCATTAAAAAGAAAGCCAAAGGAAAACCGCAAAAAGCTTCTCCAAAACTTAAAGTCGTACACAAACAAAGTGATGATTTAATGGAAATGCTGAAAGCAAGTCTTGAAACTAAAAAGAAAAAATCATCTTAACTATTTTTCATTTCTTCCAGTTTTAAAATAATCTTTTTAATATTGGCTCCTTTTGATAGAACAGGTTTCCACAAGTCACCTTTTTTCTCAAAACGTCCCAATACATTTTTAATGGTAAATTGTGAAGGATGCAGTTTTTCTGTGACTTCACTCCATTCTAATGGTGTTGAAACTGTAGCGCCAGGTTTTGGACGAACAGAATACGGCGCAGCCAAGGTTTGTCCGCGGCGGTTTTGCAGAAAATCTATATATAATTTATTTTTTCTTTTCTTGATGCTTCGTTCAATCGAAGTAATTTTTGGAAGTCTTGCATGGACTTCCTTCGCAATTAATTCGGCTAGAATTTTAATCGAATCATAATCGTACTGCGCTCCAAGCGGAATGTAAATGTGAAGTCCGGTAGCGCCTGAAGTTTTGCAGAGACATTCTGTATCCAGTTCATCCATCACTTCTTTTACTACTAATGCTGTTTGAACAACTATCGGAAAATCATTTTCTGTCGCAGGATCTAAATCAATTACCAGCCAGTCTGGATTTTGAATATGTTTTATAGTCGAGTTCCACGGATTCATTTCTATACAGCCGAGATTTGCCATATACAAAAGCGTTTCTTTATCATTACAAATCAAATAATTGACATCGGCATCGTTCGACTCAGAGAATATTTTTTTGGTTTTCAGCCATTTTGGTGTTTTATCCAGATCAATATCTTTTTGATAAAAACTCGGAGAATCAATTCCGTTTGGAAAACGATTCATAGATTCTGGGCGGTCCTTTAGATACGGCAGTATAAGTGGCGCCACTTCATTATAATATTGAATAACATCCCCTTTTGTAATTCCGTCCTTCGGAAAATAGATTTTATTCTGGTTGGTTAAATGCAAGGTTGTTTTACCAATTTTCAAATCATAATCATTTTCAGTTTTATGTCCTTTTGAATCTTCCATTGCAGTTGTGTTATCATTGGTTTTTGTACTCTCTTTCATATTGCCAATGAAATTGACTTCGCTGGCTTTTTTGTCTATTCTCAATCCTAAATAAACGGGATGTCTTAAATTTTTGTCCTGCGTCCATTCAGAATATTTTACCTGACAAACCAGTTTGGGTTTAACCCATTGAATTTTATCACGTAACGGAACTTTTTCTTTAAGTGGTGATTGGTCAGTAAAAAGAGGCTGTAATTTGGTGTAAAGTTCTTTTAAAACAGATTCTGTAAAACCAGTGCCGCATTTTCCAATATACTGCAATTCTTTTCCGTCGTACTGCCCCAGCAGAATAGCACCAAAATATTTTCTGGAATTTTTAGGTTCTGTAACTCCAATTATAATGGCTTCTTCTTCGTTAGAAATTTTAATTTTCAGCCAATTATTACTTCTATTTGCAACAGAATAAGAGCTCTCTGCTTTTTTTGCAATAATGCCTTCGCTTTTACTTTTTCGGGCATTTTCAAACTCTTTGATTCCATCCCCGATTGTATGTTCAGAATAAAAAATATTCGAAAAATCATATTTGTTAAATAAGATTTTAAGCAGTTCTTTTCGATCAAGAAGGGATAAATCGGTTATTGAATTTCCGTCGAGATTCAGTAAATCAAAAACATAATATTTTAAATTGCCGATTCCTGTTTTAATGTAATTTTGAAGCATTTGAAAATCGGCTCGACCAGATTCATTTTCAACTACAACTTCGCCGTCGAGAATCACCGTATGATCAATCTTCTTTAATTCCTCGGCAATTGGTTTAAAATTAGTATCAAACGAAATTTTATTTCTGCTGAATAATTCTACTTTGGGCGGATTAATTACAGCAATTGTACGATAGCCGTCATATTTGTTTTCGAAAATCCATTCTTCATCATCAAAAGGTTTTTCAGTGGTATTGGCCAGCATTGGTTTTAAAAATACTGCTTCCTCTGCTTTTGTGTTAGCCTTTTTTTTCGCGGGACTTTTAGTTTTGCTCTTTTCCTCAATTTTGGCAGTTAACTTTTCAGATTTCTCTTCTAATTGCTCCAAAGTCCTTTTAGAAATAACCGATTTATCGTTTTCTAAAATATCAGAATCAGTTGCATATTTGTCTTGTTTTTTAATCAGCAGCCAGGCATTTTCCTGTTTTCCATGAAGTTTTACCAAAGAAAATTCGCCTTTAAGTTTTTTTCCCTTTAATATAAAACTCAAACGTCCTTTTTTAAGATCGGATGCTAATTGCTTTTCAGCAGAAGCTGTTTTTTCGTCTGAAGTATAAGTTCCGTTATCCCAAACAATTACATTTCCTGCGCCATAATTTCCTTCTGGAATTGTTCCTTCAAAATCTTTGTAACTGTACGGATGATCTTCAACCATCATCGCAAGGCGTTTTACTTCAGGATCCATTGAAGGTCCCTTTGGAACTGCCCAACTTTTTAAAACACCATCCATTTCTAATCTAAAATCATAATGCAAGTGTGATGCAGCATGTTTCTGAACCACAAAAATCAACTTATCAGCCGATTTAGCGATTTCTCCTTTAGGCTCACGTGTTTGTTTAAAATCCCTTTTCTGGTTGTATTTAGACAGTGACATAAGTTTTCTTAGATTTGAAGATTTAACATAACAGCATAAAGTGCTGTCGCGATAATAGCAAAAATTATATGGGCAAAGAACAGCTGAATATAATAGCCTCTAAAATCAATTGGGGGTTGATGATGAGTCATTTTGAAAATAATTATCCAGCTGATTATGCCAATTACACCGCTGATTGCCCCTAGTAGCAGAGCGCTTAACGGTGAAATTGGAGCAATATCCTTTACCCAAATAATATGATATCCGACTACAAAGCAAAGTCCGATTGCATAATGCAATATCCAGCCCCAATTTATTTTTGCCTGCGTCGAAAGATCAATTTTCATTTTGTCAATAGCGTAGCTCAAAAGCACCGGCTCTTTATACAATTCCCTGAAATTTTGTGACATTGCATAACTAAACCATGTCATGGCCGATGTTGCTGCAATAGATACTAATAGTAATTCTAAAAAAGTATAAAGCATGACGAGGTGATTTAGAGATTAACTGATATCAAAGTTAGTTTCCAAAGTACCTCTTCTGCTTATAGGATTAGATTTACAAATTACATAATTGACAGTATATGAGATACTTTATATGAAATTATAAATATTAAATTGTAATTTTTATAAATTTAAGAAAGAACAGTTTCTAAACTTAATTTGAGAATTGAGACGGCTTTTTCCATTTCCTCTTTTTCTAAATGTCCAAATCCCAAACGGGTGGCGGTAAGATTTTTGGTTTGGTACAAAATAGTCTTCGGCAGGAATAATCCATTATTCGAGCATTCTTTCTGAAATTTTATAAGATTAAAATCAGCAAGCCATTCTACCCAAATTGCCAGACCTCTTGGCGGTACTTTAAATTTAATTTTGTCTGCAAGTTTTTCGTTAAGTAACGAAACAAAATAATCTCTTCGTTCTTTGTAAATCTTTTTATTTTTTTTCGAAAGACGATGCACTTCGCCTTCCGTAATCCATTCTGTTAAAACCTGTTCTTTAAGGACATCGATACTGGGTTCAAGTATGTTCTGATGTTTTTCGAGTTCTTTAATGAATTCTGAGGGGCCGGCAACAAATCCGTAGCTGAATCCCGATGGAAGCGATTTTCCAAAAGATCCTATATAAACCACACGCTGGTTAGAATCAAATGCAGCTAAAGGCAGAACTGGATTATTATCATAATGGAAATCAAAGTCATAATCATCTTCGAGAATCACAAAACCATATTGATTTGCCAATTCCAGAACCTCAATTCTTTTTTTAGCGCTGAGTAAAATTGTCGTAGGATAATGGTAATTGGAAGTAAGATACAACACTCTAATTGCAGAAGTTTCGCAGATTTCTTTTAGTCGTTTGGTATCAATTCCGTCTTCATTTACTGGAATAGAAATAATCTGCGCCCCAGTATTGGTCAAAGTCATATTAGACATGTAATAACCGGGAGAAGCCACGACAACTTTATCGCCAGGACTTATAAGAACTTTTGTTACCAGATATAAACTGATTTCGTGACTGCTGGCTGTGAGCAGGTTTGAAGTCGAAATTCGAATTCCTCTAGTAAGATTTAAATAATTGGAAAAATGGGTTTTAAAATTTAAGTGGGAACGCAGCTGAATTTGTTCGTATGTTTTGGAAGTTTTTCGTCTTTTTAATTTGGAAACGTAAAGTCGTGCGAGAACATCTGTTTGTACCAATCGCAAATCGGGCATTCCGTCATTAAATTGATAAGGCAGATTACTAATTTCTGTTGGATTTTCGAGAATCGTAGAACGCTGAAATGTAAAACCAGTATTTAATTCCCGTTGATTTGAGTCTTTTACAAAAGTATATTCAGTTTGGCTTTTTTGTTTTTGCTGCGATAAAATAAACGTTCCTTTATTCGGAAGCGTTTCAATCCACCCCTGCGATTCCAGATCCTGAAAAGCCTTAATTAATGTATTTCTGTTAACAGACAATACTTTACAGAGTATTCTTGTGCCGGGAAGTTTGGTTCCTTCAGGCAGAAAACCAGTTTGTATGGCTTTGATAAATTCAAAAACAAGCTGCAGATAAATTGCTGTGTTTTCTTCTGGCTTAAGCTGAATAAAGCTTCTAAAAGGAATTTCAACCGGACTATCCATAATTATAAAACTGGTATACTTTATTGGTACGGCAAGGTACTACTTTTGCCAAAAAAACAATAACCAAATGAAAAAAATCTATTTTGCTGTTTTTACAGTAATTTGTACCAATTTTTACGCACAGACAAAAGATTCCATTAATAATATGGAGGAAGTTATAATTAATGAAAACCGATTTAATACACCAATTTCGAAACAAAATAGAAATGTGTATGTAATTTCAAGTGAAACCATTAAAAAACTTCCAGGAAGAACGCTTCAGGAAGTACTGCAGTACGCAAACGGAGTTGACATTAGACAAAGAGGGCCGTTTGGAACTCAGGCAGATATAAGTGTAGACGGAGGGAGTTTTGAACAAACTGTCGTTTTACTGAACGGAGCAAAAGTAATCGATTCGCAGACTGCACACAATATGTTAAATCTTCCACTTCCGGTTGAAGTTATTGAAAGAATCGAAGTGGTTCGCGGACCGGCAGCAAGAATTTACGGTATTAACAGTTTAACTGGAGCGATTAACATAATCACTAAAAAACCAACAGATTCTGGATTTTTGGTAAGCACTTACGCTGGTTCTAATTTTGAAAAAGATACCCGCGATACAGGAGACACTTTTTACGGAACCGGCGTTCAGGCTGGTGCTGTTTTGGGTAAAGAAAAACAACAGCATTTGATTTTTGCTTCTCACGATAAAAGCAATGGCTACCGATACAACACCGCATTCGAAAACAATAAAATTTTCTACCAAGGAAATGTGCAGCTTAATGATTCTAATGAAATTTTAGGTTCAGCGGGTTACATCAACAACGGATTTGGAGCAAACGGATTTTATGCAGCACCAGGAGATTTAAATTCTACTGAAATTGTGCAGACCACATTTGCCAATATTCAATCTAAACATACTATTACAAAAAATTGGAAAATTATGCCGAGAGTAACGTACCGATATAATTATGATGATTATCGTTACTTAGGAAACTCAAATTTAAATGTTGGAAGAAGTCAGCATTATACTAATTCTATCGCTGGAGAATTGAACTCGACGGTTAAATTATCTAAAGGCGAAATTGGTTTTGGAGCTGAATTTAGAAATGAAAATATTCATTCGTCTAATATTGGAGATCACGATCGTGAGAATGTTGGAATCTATGCAGAATACAGAACGAGTTTTACAGATAGACTTGATGTGAATTTAGGAACTTATTTGAATTATAATTCCGATTATAAATGGCAGGTTTATCCTGGAATTGATGCTAGTTACGCCATTACAGATGCCTTTAAAATCATTGGAAATGTTGGAACAAGCCAGAGAATTCCATCTTTTACAGATTTATATCTAAAGCAGACTGGAAATATTGGCAACGCCGAATTAGATTCGGAAAATGCTTTTCAAAGTGAAATTGGTTTTAAATACAACAAAAAAGCTTTGAGCTTCAATGCTAATTATTTCTACAGAAAAATAGACAATTACATCGATTGGATGCGTGATTTGACAACTCAGCCATGGCAAAGCCAAAATACAGGAGATTTAAAAACAAACGGAATCAACCTGCGAGGGAACTACAGATTTGATTTTTCTAAAGATTCAAGATTGAATATCCTTCTAGCTTACACGTATTTAGATTCTCAGTTTGAAAGTTCTCGTACAGAAATATATTCTAAGTATCTTATTTCTTCATTAAAACATCAAATAACCAATACAATAGATTATCAGTACAGAAATTTTTCAGTATTGTTTGCAACACGTTTTAATGAAAGAATTACGGGGCCTTCTTACTGGGTCAATGATTTTAGAGTAAGTCAGTCCATTCAAAAATTTACAATCTTTTTAGATGCGCAGAATATATTTAATGCCACTTATTATGAAGTAGGAGCGGTGCCTCTGCCGTCAAGATGGTTTACTCTGGGAGTGAAATTAGTGACTTTTTAAGACGAATATCATTTTACTTTAGTTAGTTACAGAGCCTGGAAACTTAATTGTTTTCAGGCTTTTGTGCTTAAAAAAAATAATTTTCATATGAATGTTTATGTAAAAATTTCTAAAAATACTGTAAGATTAACTGTTTTATAAGTAGTTACTTAGCTTTTGCAAACATTAAAACATTTATTATGAAAGCTTTATTGAAATCAAAAGTCATACTTTTTGTATTTGTAACTGGAGTCCTGTTTTCTTGTAAAAAGAACGACGGTTACAGTGATCAAATAGAAACTTCCAGTGTTCCTCTTGACACAACACAAACAGAACAAGTTTCTGATACTGCCACTACATCGACAAATATTGTAACTACTCAAACTCCAACAACTGCAAATGGTAATACAGATTCTTTAAGTACTGCCGGCAGAGGCAGCGGTCCAGGAGAAAGTGTACAAGATGGTTCGACCTATACGCCTGCAAAAGGAGTGCAAAAAGACAGTGTTAAACTGCAGACAGAAAGTGCTAAAAAAAGAAAGAATAAATAATTATTCAATCAGAAAAATTATAAACTCATTTCAACACGAAATGAGTTTTTTTATGCCGTAAAGAATTTAAGGCTTATTTCTTTTGGAAATTCTTTGTAAAAATTAAAATTCTTTAAATTTATTTTTCATTTTAATTTGTTGTTTTTCAGAGCTTTTAAAGGGTATTGAGCAATTCTTAAAATAAAATTGAAAAAAATATTATTAAATACTACTAATTTGATAGAATTAGTATGTATATTTGTACCACAGAAAATTTCTGAATGATACTTATCCAGAAAGACCGAGGGAATAGGCCCATTGACGTCTTAGCAACCTGTTACCGAATAAGGTGCTAAATCCTTCCACTATAGTGGACAGATAAGAAAGATTTCCTCCAAATCTGAATAAGGTCATATTTTTAAACTTTTATTTTTTTAAAATGAAAACCGAATCAATCTTATACTCAGGTTACGAACTTTTGAATTTAATTTTCGAAGAAAATAGTCTTGCTTTTTTCCGAATGTGAAGAAATTAAACTCTCCCAATATTTTTATTATCCGACAATTTCTAGAAGCCTTTTCACTTTTGGCCTAGAATATCTTTATATCCATTATTAACCAAAATCAAAATACAATGAAAAAAATACTATTAGGCTTTGCTTTCCTTTTTGGCTTTAGCCAAACTCAGGCGCAGGAAAATAATTTGCAGTTAAAAGGGACTGTTGTAGATACAGTTGTTAACTATGTTTACCTGCAAAAGTTTCATAATAAAATGTTTACCACAATTGATTCGGTAAAAGTGAAAGACGGAAATTTTAGTTTTAAAACTAAAGTGAAAACGCCCGAATTGTACGGTTTAAGTGTGAATACAGAAAGCAGCCCGTTGTATATTTTTCTTGAAAAAAGTCCGATTAAAGTAAAATTAAACCCGAAGAAATATTACAGTAATTCTGTAGTCGAAGGTTCTGCTTCTCAAGATTTATTTGAAACTTACAAAAAATCGAAAGATGTTGAAATCAGTAAATTCATTACAGAAAATCCTAATTCTATTGTTTCGGCTTATGTATTGTACAGAAATTGGTCTTACAGATTATCACCAGAACAAATTAGACAAAATATTGCCTTGCTCGATAAAACCCAGCAAAATACTACTTACGTGAAAGAGCTAAAAGATCTTGCCCTTGTTTTGGACGGATTGGCAGTGGGGAAAAAAGCTCCAGATTTTACAGCCAATAATCCAGAGGGAAAACCAATCCGTTTTTATGAAAATTTAAAAGGTTACACTTTAGTCGATTTTTGGGCTTCGTGGTGCGGTCCATGCCGAAGAGAAAATCCAAATATCGTAGCCGCTTATAAAGAATTTCACGATAAGGGATTCAATATTGTTGGAATCTCTTTGGATAAAAAGAAAGAAAACTGGATCAAAGGAATTCAGGATGATAATTTGACTTGGCTCCACGTTTCTGATTTACTTTTTTGGAACAGCGCCGTTGCGAAGTTATACGGAATAAGAGCAATTCCTGGAAATTATTTAGTGGATTCAAACGGAATAATCGTAGCCAAAAATCTTCAGGGCGAAGAATTACAGTCGACACTTAAATCTCTTTTAGAGAAAAAAATATGAACTTTTAAACACATCGAGTCAAGTCAAAATGCTTTACTCACCAAAAGATTAAAGTTCATCAATAAAAAATTTAGTTAATTTAAAATGATCAGGAAATGAATGCAATTGAGACAACAAAAGAACCAATTGAGTTAGAATGTTACTTCTCTAAGTTTAGAGAAAATACAGTAGGTGTAAATCATACGTATAGATCGGTATATGGAAAACAAAATCTGCTGTACGCAGACTGGGTTGCCAGCGGAAGATTATACAATCCGATCGAGGATATTATGCTTAATAAAATGGGACCGATGATTGCCAATACGCATTCGCTTTCAAGTCAGACCGGAAAAACGTCTACTTACGCATATCAATATGCCAGAGATATTATTAAAAAATCGGTTAATGCAAATGAGTGCGATGTCTTAATTACAACAGGAACGGGAATGACTGCTGCTTTATCGAAATTGCAAAGAATCATGGGACTGCGAACAAGTAATGAAGAAGATAAGCCAGTAGTTTTTATCACACATATGGAACATCATTCGAATCAGGTTTCCTGGTACGAAACAAATGCCGAAGTTGTGATTCTTCCTGCTGATGAAAATAATTTGGTCGATCCTAAAATTCTTTCCGAAGAAATTAAAAAATATGCTGGCAGAAGCTTGAAAATTGGTTCTTTTACGGCCTGTTCTAATGTTACTGGAATTATTACGCCTTATCATGAACTGGCTAAAATCATGCATCAAAACGGCGGACTTTGCTTTGTAGATTTTGCAGCTTCGGCACCTTATGTTAAAATCAACATGCATCCAAAAGATCCAGAGCAGCAGTTAGATGCTGTTTTCTTTTCGCCTCATAAATTTCTTGGCGGACCGGGAACATGTGGTATTTTGGTTTTTAATGAGAAATTATACAAATCAGATTTTCCAGATAATCCAGGCGGAGGAAATGTAAAATGGACCAATCCGCTGGGTAAATATTGTTACAGCGAGGTCATAGAAGTTAGAGAAGATGGCGGGACGCCAGGCTTTCTACAAGTAATAAGAACTGCCTTAGCTTTAGAATTAAAAGATAAAATGGGAGTTTCAAACATTAAAAACAGAGAAAAAGAACTGCTTGATATTTGTTTTTCAAGACTTCAAAAAATAAAAGGTTTGTCCATTCTAGGAGACCTTAAAACAGAACGAATCGGCTGTGTTTCTTTTGTAATCGAAGATATTCATTATAACTTAATCGTAAGACTTTTAAATGACCGTTTCGGAATTCAGGTTCGTGGCGGGTGGTCTTGCGCGAGTACGTATGCGCATTATCTTTTCAATATAGATGAAAATAAATCGGCAGAACTTACAAATGAATTATTAGAACGAAATCAAACGAATAAACCAGGCTGGGTTCGTTTGTCACTGCATCCAATCATGACAAATGATGAGGTTACATTTATATGCGATGCAATTGAGCAAATCACGCTGCATTATAAAAAATGGCAGCATGATTATGTATACAATTCAGCTTCAAATGAATTTGAAAATCCCGAAATAAAAGAAACAATTACAGAAGAAGTAAATGAATGGTTTAGACTGGATTAAAATCTTATAAAGTAACTTAACAGGTTATAAAAAACTGTTAGGTTACTTTATTTTCTCTTTAAAAATATTTAAATCACAGCTGTAAAACATGTTTCAAATAACGTTCGTCAAATTGAATATTGTTGCAAATTATAATTTGCAACCTCTTTCTAAAAAAAACAGTCTTTTAAATTTATAATTTAGAGGTGAAATGATTTACAAATAATTGCTGAGGTATCTTAGGAATTAATTTCTTCGCTTAGAAAGTGTTTAATCGCGTAAATATTTTACCTGCTAAATTCCAAATTATGTCTGTACCTGAAGAGTTATATAATATCAGATTTGCGGAATACTTTGAATCGATCAAAGTACTGTACTTAACCAATGAGAAGTTCAGATCAATTTGCGATGATTACTGCACCAACGTAGTTGATGCTCAAATTTATAAGAAAAAATTCGAGAAAAATTTCCGCCGTAAACTAGAATGTGAAAATTTATCTAAAGAATTAGAAGAAGAAATCTTGTTTTTTGTCGTTAGAAGCACTTAAGGTTTATTCAGAAAAGGTTTCAGTCTATTCCATTTAAACCCAATTTAAATACATCAGATAATGTCACCCTTTTCTGTATGTTTTAGTTTTTAACATAAAAAATGTTTAATATTGCGTTTTTTGATCCTCAACCCTTTTTATTAATGCCTCTCTATAGCGAATATGCTGATGATATTTTATTACGTCTTCTTAAAGAAGATGATCAATCGGCCTATACAGAAATTTTTAAAAGGTATTCTAAACTTCTAATTAATCATGCCTATAAAATTCTTGAAAATCAAGATGAGGCCAATGATGTTGTCCAAGAGGTCTTTCTCTCGATCTGGAACAAACGTAACGAATTAACAGTAACCGGATCTCTTTCTTCTTATTTATACAAAGCGGTAAAAAATAGAGTACTCAATTATATCGCTCATGAAAAAGTGGTTTCACGCTACGCTGATTCCATTTCCAATTTCGTAGAAAACGACTATGTCTTCGCTGATTCTAAACTTAGGGAAGAAGAATTAGAATCGATTATTGCAAAAGAAATTTCGTTACTGCCCGAAAAAATGCGCGAAGTTTTTCTTTTAAGAAAAGTAGAAGAACTTTCGTATGATGAAATTGCACTTCAATTGAATATTACAGACAAAACAGCCAAACAGCAGGTATATAATTCCGTTAAAATATTACGCGAAAAGCTCAAGAATTTTATGGGTGTTTTTGTGTGGTAACAAAAAATTGTGTTTTTGTTAATTTCTGTGATAAAATCTAGCTATATCGTTGTAATCCGTAAAGAAGAGTTAATACTATTCCGGCTTTATTAATGATATAATAATAATTTTTTAATTTTTTTTTGTCATTGTCTATGACAAAAGTCATTTCTAACTGTCTTACTTAAAACAGGACAAAACTTCGTGTTGTAATTATGAATGAAACTGAAATCTTAGCATTGCTGAAAAAATATCAGAAAGGTACTTTATCGAATGAAGAAAGCGACAAGCTTGATGCATGGTATCTGAATAAAGCTTCTCGCAGCAATTTACAGCTCAGCGAATACGAACTGGAAGACAGTTATAATTATTTACAATCGAATCTGCCGTTAAAAAAGGATAAAAAAGTCATTTCTCTTTGGCCGCGCATTGCTGTGGCTGCATCAATAGCAGTACTACTAGGTTCTGGAATATTTTACTTCACCAAACCCCAACAACAAAATATTGAGGTTGCAGCAAAACCGCAAGAAATTGCTCCCGGCGGTACAAGAGGTATTTTGACCCTTTCTAATGGAAAACAAATTGTTCTCTCTGCTATTTCTGGAAAAGATACCATTGCCAAAGAAGGAGACGATCAGGAAGTGACCATTAAAATGGGGGCAAATGGTGTTATTACATACGTGATCAATCCAAATGCTGATAATTCAAAAAACGATCCAGATTCTTTTAATACACTTTCGACACCAACAGGCGGTCAATACAACATTGTTTTGGCAGATGGAACCAAAGTTTATCTTAATACAGTTTCCTCAATTAAATATCCAACGCAGTTTAACGGCGATCAAAGAATTGTAGAACTAGAAGGAGAGGCTTATTTTGAAGTTGCCAAAAATAGAAACAAACCCTTTATTGTAAAGTCGGGCAGTCAATCTATTGAAGTGCTGGGGACTCATTTTAACGTACATGCTTATACTAACGAATCGGTTGTAAAAACTACTTTATTAGAGGGAAGTGTTGCGGTTTCTTATAAAAATCAAAAATCAATTTTAAAACCGGGACAGCAGTCTAGTATATCTGACAACTTTAGTAAAATTAAAATTAAAGAAGTGGATACCGAAGCCGCAGTTGCGTGGAAAAACGGCCGTTTTAAATTTGATAACGCCGACTTAAAAACAGTCATGAAACAATTGGAACGCTGGTACGGAATTAAAGTAGAGTACCGCGGCGATGTTTCGGATGTGAGATTTAACGGAGGAACGTTTATGAATAAAAATTTGTCTGAAGTATTAAAGGTACTTGAGCTTAGTAATATAAAATTTAAGGTTGAAGGAAAAACAATTATCGTATATCCCTAGATCGAAATTTACCGTATATATTGGTCTATAAACTAAAAAACCAGAGGCAGTTGCGATGCTTCTGGTTGTTATAAAGGTTTATAGCCAGTATAAGTTGTCCACCTATTGTTTAACTATAACCAATGTAAATGTATGAAATTAAATTTACAACCAAAAAAACCTTACAAAAATTCTGAAAAAAAGATCCCCAGATTTAATTTTTCTACTTGTTTAAAGATCTTCGGTGCACTTGTTATACTGCTTTGCAGTTATTCGGGACAGGCGCAGAATATCAGCATTAATTTCAAAGACGCATCGCTTGAAACGGTTTTGAAAGAAGTTGCCAAACAAAGTAACTACGAAGTATTTTATACTCAGAAACTGCTTAAAGAGGCAAGTCCAGTTACTATTAATGTAAAGAATTCGAGTTTAAAAGAAACATTGAATCGGATTTTTAATTCCCAAAATTTAAAATATTCCCTTACCAATCAGACTATTGTGGTAACTGCAGGAAAAGAAAAATCCGGAAATTTGGGAAACGGACTAATCGACGTCCGAGGAAAAGTATTAAATAATAAAAACGAGCCTTTTCCTGGAGTCATTGTTACCCTTGTAGGAACCAACAGAAATAGTATAACCGATTTTGACGGAAGTTTTACTTTTGATAATGTTCCAGAAAATGGTATTCTGGAATGTTCTGGATTGATTATTGAGAAAAAATCTTTTGGTATCACAGGCAGAACCCAGTTGACACTAGTTGTGGAGGACAAAGTGGCTGCAATGAAAGAAGTTGTGGTAACGGGATATCAAACCATAGCAAGAAGCAACTTTACTGGAGCAATTGCCAAAGTTGATGAGAAAACATTAAATGAAAACATCAATGCTGATTTATCAAGCGCGCTTGAAGGCCGTGTTGCAGGTTTGATGTTTCAGAAAAATCCAAGCGGCGCAGCTGCCGATAAACCTATTTTAAGAGGTATCGGTACTTTCTCAAGTGACCAAGTTGGTTATAGTCCTCTTTTAGTAATTGATGGTTTACCAACAGAATTGACTCTAAACGACATTAATCCTTATGATATAGAAAGTGTAGACGTTCTTAAAGATGCGGCTGCAGCTTCTATCTATGGTTCGAGAGCGGCAAATGGTATCATTGTATTAACGACCAAAAAAGGAAATGGAAAATTAAAAGTAAGTATCAATTCTGATTTCTTTATTGCGGAAAAACCGAATATGAGAGATATGAATTATGCTTCTACAGGCGATATAATCGATCTTGAACAAGCTGTTTACAATAGGGAAAGGGCAAGATTTGCCAACACAGCAACCATGTTTAGCAATTATGGAGATATTGGGAACAGCAGTATGAAATACTACAGTCCGCTTTACCAGCTTAACAGAAATTTAGAAGAAGGAAAAATTAGTACTGCTGATTATGACAGTACGCTTTCGCAATGGAGAAAAAACGACTACATAAAAGATTATCACGATAATGTATGGCAGAATGAATTCAGACAGCGTTATAATGTAGCCTTTTCTGGTAGTACAAGTAAACAGAATACTTACGTGTCGTTAAATTATGACGAATCAAAAAATCGCGTGAAATTCAACCAAAGCAGAGCATTTAATCTTTATGCAAAAAGCAGTTTTCAGATCAATAACTGGCTGAATGCAACATTTGGAGTTAACGGAACTTACAGCAATGACGAAGTAACCGATGGTGATTATAACGATTACCTGACTATTCAAAAAAGATACGAGCGCATTACAGATGATAACGGGAATCTGGTTATAGCACCTTTTGTCGGAATTAGAGATGGTTTTACTTCAAGCGGTGTTATTAATCCGGCTGTTGCCGAAAAATTAGCAGGTTTAAGTGGTTTTAAACCAATGTCTTTTAATGTTTTAAACTCGCTTCAGGAAGGAATCGAAAAACAAAATTCACTAAGTTTAAGAGCATTTGCCAACATAAAAGCTAAAATTTGGAGAGGGCTAAGTTATAATACGCAGTTTCAATATGAGGTAAGAAGAAACGATAATGAGCAGTATTATGATATTAACTCTTATAAAATGCGCTATGCAATTAATACCCTGACAGGATACAATGCAGCTACCAATGTGTATACACCAGTAGAAGGTTTTTCTACAGGAGGACGTTTCGAACAATTCAGTAGTCAGGCTACTAATTACTCTTTTAGAAATCAGTTAGATTATGCTGAGGAATTTGGCGAAGGGAAACATTCTATCAATGCTTTGGCTGGTTTTGAAATGCGCGAAACATTTCTTCCAAGAACTGTTGAGTCGCTGCGTTATGGCTACGACCCTGTAACGCTTACTTCTGCAGTAATGAATAATCTTGCATTAAGTCAAACAGGAGTTTCAAGTTATATATTCGGAAATAATAGAACTTTAGGAGCTTTAGCCAGAACACAAAAAGAAATATTACACCGTTATTTTTCAGTTTTTAGTACTGCGAGTTATACTTATTTATCAAAATATAACGTGACAGGAAGTTACCGTGTAGATAGAGCCGATTTATTTGGAGTAGATCCAAAATATAAAAATCGTCCTTTATGGTCTGCAGGTTTAGGGTGGAATGTAAGCAATGAAGAATTCATGAAACCTGTAAAATGGGTCAGCATGTTGAAATTGAGAACGACATATGGTATTAACGGAAATATAGACCAAAGTACAACTCCATACATTACCGCTACAAGAAGAAACGATAACTTATACCAATCTTTACAGTATACCAATATTACAGCGCAGCCAAATCCGATGTTGAGATGGGAGAAAACGCAAAGCACAAACGTTGGTCTGGATTATAGTTTATTTAGAGCGAAGTTAAATGGTAGTATCGATTTATATCGTAAATACAGCAGCGACTTATTAGCTACAACAGATTTAGATCCTACGGTGGGAGCTTTGACAAGAAGAATTAACGCTGGAGCCTTATTAAACAAAGGAGTCGAATTTACAGTTGGATCTGAGTGGTACAACAACGGTAGTTTTCGTGTAGCTTCTAATGTTGTATTTGCTTACAATAAAACAACTGTTAGAAAAGTGACACGAGCACAATCATCAGCTGCTGTATATATTTCTTCACCTATCGATTTCTTTCAAGAAAATGAATTGTACAATAGTTTATATGCATACCAATATGGCGGAACAACTAATGGATACCCTTATGTTTTAGATGAAAATGGAAATCCGTCTATCACTTTTGATGCAAATGGCAATCCAATTTCTACCAGTATAAAAACGGTTACAAATCCGGATGCATTAGTAAACATGGGAACTTTAATGCCAACTTATACAGGTTCGTTGTCACAACGATTTTCTTATAAGCAGTTTGATTTAAACTTCTTGTTTGTTTTCTCAGGAGGAAATGTAATGCGTAAAGAAGTTCTGGCTATGGATACTGATGTGGTAAACCTATCAGGGATTGCTGATCGTTATACAGATGCCAATCCAAATGGGAATACTCGTTTATACGTAGACTTAGACGAAAGTGTTAGAAATTACGCATCTACAATCAGCAGTCAATGGAGAAATTCAAGTGCAAATGTTGTAGATGGAGATTATATTAAACTGAGAAACATTTCATTAGGGTATAATCTGCCAAAAACCTTTGCGACTAAAATGAATATTTCGTCGGCTAAATTTACTTTCCAAATGAACAATATTTGGTATTGGAGTGCAGCCGGAAATCGTATTGACCCAGAAGTTTACAGCGCAAATTCAGCGACACGTAATCTGCCATCGCCAAAAACATACTTACTTGGCTTTAACCTTACACTTTAAAAAAATGAAACAGATATATATAACACTGCTGTCGTTCATGATGCTGACAATATCATCATGCGAAGATTATACAGATATTACGCCGAAAGGAGCCTTAGTTATTGAAACACCTGAACAATTTCTGGAATTAGTTTCACTGCCAGGAAGAGGTTATCCAATCAATAACTTTCAATATTTATCAGACGACCAATGGATGCGTGAAGCAAACGTAATAGGAAGAACTCCAAACGTTGATATCATCAATTTTACTTTTGATGAAAGTGTGGATAGGGTTTCATTACTTGGAACTTCAAGTTTTTATAATCAGGCATACACTTACATTAACAGATGGAATACCATTATTTCATTAGTAGATGAAAGTAAAGGCGATGAAAACACAAAACGTCTGGCAAAAGCAGAAGCCAAAATTTATAGAGCTTACGATCACTTTTTATTGGTGAATACCTATGCAAAAGGATACGATCCGCAGACGGCTGCTACAGACGGAGGAATCTGCATTATGGATAAATTTGATTTAGAAGCACAGCCGTCAAAATCTACCGTAGCTCAGGTTTACGATTTTATTCAGAAAGATATAGAAGACGCACTGCCGTTTCTTCAAGAAAAACCTATGGATGTTTATCATCCGTCATTAGCATTTGCTTATGCATTTAAAGCTAAAGTTCATTTATTTAAACGTGAAATTGCCAAAGCGAAAGAAGCAGCAGAAAAATCATTGAGCTACAACAATCAGATATTTGATATGGTTGCTTATAACACGCAGGGCGGACCAGCTGCGCTTGCTGTTCCTGCAGCCAATAATGTAGAAGTACTTAGTTATATGTACATGACGGGCTACAACGAAATGAATTTTGGACAGCTTTATATTATAAGTCCAGAGTTACGAACGCTGTTTGGTACTAATGACGCACGTTTCAATTTGTTTTTCAATTCTACAAGTACAACCAACTTAGATCAAGGCTCAAACACAGCATATTGGGGAACTCAATACACAAGGTTCTTTTATCCTACAGTTGGAATGAAAACAACCGAAGTATATTTAATTCTGGCAGAATGTTATGCAAGAGAAAACCAATTTAATGAAGCAGTTTCGGTCTTAAATACTTTACGAGCAAAACGTATCTTATCTGGTACTGTAAATTTAGCTGTTCCGGCAACAAGAAAAGAAACAATGGAACTGGTTATTAACGAACGCAGAAAGGAATTGCTTTTAGGTTTTAATCGTTTTTTCGATTTAAAAAGATTGAATACGGAAACAGAATATGCAAAAACAATTACAAGAGTTTTTCCAATTGTAAACAAAACCGTTCCTCAAAAAACGTATACGTTACAGCCAAATTCTAGATTATACATTATACCATTTCCTTTATCTGTGCTGCAAAAGAATCCTAAACTTACTTTAAACACAGACGAAAAGGTTCCATTTTAATTCCAATGAAAAAATTATTTATTTTAATAATCATGCTGGTTTTTGCCAACCAGCATGGTTTTGCACAGACTCCCGTTGAAAAAAAAGCGGATAGTGCCAGTGCACCGCAAAAAGGTTTACAAGCCTACGAAAAGATCATTAAAGAAAGTTCTAAAAACAAAGTCGGACTTTTTACGGTTAGTCAGGTAGATACTAAATATTATTTTCAAATTCCAGACAGCTTGTTCAACAGGTATATGCTGGTAGTAACGAGATATCTTTCTACTCCCGAAGGAATTGGGATTTTTGGCGGAGAAAAAGCCAATGAACAGACTATTTACTTTGAAAAGGGAGCAAATAACACTGTCTTTTTAAGATCGTTGCAATACAGACAAGATGTAAAAAATGCCGACTCGATGCTGGCAAAAGCACTTGCTGGCAGTAACGAAAACCCAATTGTGGGTGCGTTTCCTATCAAAACTACTAATCCCACTACGGGAGATGTTGTTATTGAAGTAACAGATGCCTTCAAGAAAGATAACGCTATGTTCTCTCTGGAGAGTAAAGAGAAAACAGAAAAAAAATTAACCTCTCTTGCAGATGATAAATCTTTTATCGAATCTATCGATACTTATCCTATTAATATTGAGGTAAAAACAACAAAAACATATACCAATTCGACAGCAAGCAGCGGCAGTGTAACACTTCGATTAAACACTTCGATTGTACTGCTTCCAAAAACTCCAATGCGCAAACGTTTTGCCGATGAAAGAGTAGGTTTTTTTGCTAATAAATATGTTCTGTTTGATGACGATGAACAGCGTGCTCAAACAAAATATATTATCCAGCGTTACCGCCTCGAACCAAAAGACAAAGACATTAAGAAATACTTAAGCGGTCAATTGGTAGAACCTAAAAAACAAATTGTGTACTACATTGATCCGGCAACGCCAAAAAAATGGAGACCTTACTTAATTGCAGGAATCAACGACTGGCAGAAAGCTTTTGAAGCGGCTGGTTTTAAAAATGCAATTGTAGGTAAAGAATGGCCGGAAGATGATAAAACAATGAGTTTAGAAGATGCAAGATATTCGGTAGTAAGATATTATGCATCACAAACTCCAAACGCTTACGGACCACGAGTAAGTGATCCAAGAAGCGGCGAAATCATCGAAAGTCATGTGGGATGGTATCATAATGTGATGAAATTAGTGCAGAAATGGTATATGATCCAAGCTGGAGCTTTAGACCCAAGAGCAAGAAAAATGCATTTGGATGATGAATTGATGGGACAGTTAATTCGTTTTGTTTCTTCTCACGAAATCGGACATACTATTGGGTTGCGTCACAATATGGGAGCCAGCAGTGCAACTCCGGTAGAAAAACTAAGAGATAAAAAATGGGTAGAAGCAAATGGGCACACAGTTTCTATAATGGATTATGCACGCTTTAATTATGTGGCACAGCCAGAAGATAATATTAGTCCAAAAGGAATATACCCTCGAATTGGAAGTTATGATAAATGGGCAGTTCAATGGGGGTATGGTTATTATCCAAATGCGAAAGACGAGTTTGAAGAAGAAAAATTGCTGGCCAAATTAACAACAGACAGCTTAACAGCAAATCCGAAATTATGGTTTGGCGGAGAAGGAAAAGACGAAGACCCGCGCAGTCAGAAAGAAGATATTGGAGATGATGCAGTAAAAGCAAGCGATTATGGAATTAAGAATTTAAAACGTGTAGTGCCCAATCTTATCGCGTGGACTTATCAGCCAAATGATGCTTATGATAATTTAGCAGATATGCATAAAGCAGTCGTATCGCAGTATAATTTGTATTTGTACCACGTACTGAAAAATATCGGAAGCAATTATGTTACCAAAAGAACAGTTGACGAAAAAGGTGCTGTTTACAGACCAGTTCCCAAAGCAAAAGTAAAAGCGGCAATAGATTATTTAGGAAGACAATTGTTTGTTTCGCCGCTTTGGATGTATCCGCAGGAAATCGACGATCTTATTGCCTTGAAAAGAGAAGAGCAGATTTCTGACCAGCAGAATCAAGTTTTAAATATGCTCCTTAGCTCAGGAATGCTTTATAATATTAATCTTAAATCAATGCAGTTTGAAGGAGCTTATACAGTTCCAGAATTTTTAAACGATGTGCAGCAAACCGTTTGGGTAAAATTTAGCGGAGACGAAAAACAAGATTTTTACAGAAGAGGATTTCAGCGCGGTTATATCGAAAAATTGGGCTTGCTTTTATTGCCAAAAGAACTAGAGCCGGGAAGAGCTTCTAATGCAGCACAGCGAAGCGATGTAAAACTTTATGGAAAACAACATCTGCTAAAATTAAAAACAGATATCGAAAAAATGAGAGATTCTGCAGCCGGAATCAACAAAGATCATTTTGAAAGCATTTTGATAGACATCGATAAAATTATTACAAAATTAGACAAACCTACATCATGAGAAATTTATTCGTTATAACCTTTGTTTTCTTTAGCTTTTTATCGCAGGCGCAATTAACTTCTAAAGAAGAAGTAACACCAGAATTAGCGTCAAAACGCGAAGCGCAGAAAAAGGAAATCACAAACAATTATCTGGCTTTAAAAAACAATCTATTAATTTCAGATAGTCTGGCTGTAGTTAAAAACGCGGTGGCATTACAAGCTTCATTAAAGAACTTTAAGTTTAAAAAACTGACTCTTCAAAAAATGAATGAAGCAACAGCAGCAAGAAAAGAAATTATAGAGCTTGCAGCTGCAATTGAAGCAACCAAAAACATTAACAAACAGCGCAAAGTTTTTCAATCACTTTCTGTTAAATTTTGGGATCTCGCTCCTAAATTCAAAGCAGAAGATACCGCATTATTTTTGCAGGTTTGTCCAATGACAAGTGCAGAATGGGTAAGTGACAGTAAAGAAATCAAAAATCCATACTATCCAAAAAATATGCTGACCTGTGGTGAGGTGAAAGCAAGTTTATAATTTTTTTTAATTGAATTAGTTTTGATAAGTGCAGTTTCCTGAAAAGAAGCTGCATTTGTTTTTTAAAATGAAGGAGAATATCCGTTATTGTTGATTTGTTAATGGGATTGTTGGGGTGATAGTAATCTAATTGCAAATAACTTTATTATTTACTAAAATTAGACCTTTTATACTTATTGTACTTTCATCAGAACTTGAACTTAAAAAGATATATCCTTCCTTATCCAAAAGTAGTAAAGCATCTAGTACCCTCGCTTGTTTTTTCCTTTCGTCAGCTATACTGTTTTGCAGTAATGTGTAAGTATTAAAAACAGGAGTTAAGAGACTTGTTAGTTCTTCTAAAGTACAGCTCATGCCGTATCTGTCGGCAAGCATCTGCAGAATTTTTATAAGAAAGGTTGGTAATGTTTCCATGACAACAGCTTTTTCTTATATATACGAAAATGGGCTTTAAATAGATTTTTATTCAACACAAAAAGATTGCCTTGTATTCGTGAAGTGCTAATAGAAAATGATGGGGAATATTGGTTGTTGTTGATTGAATCCCGATCGCTCTGATGTGTAATGATTACTCGAAATTTTTTCTGTGTCTGTTCCTAATAGTTAAAAACTGGATTTTTTTTAATATGTTAAGATATACTTTGCGGGCACGGATTCCAAATCCGCGCGATCGGGATCTATGAAAAACTGTGCGAATATCTCTTGATTTCACACTGGTAAAATACTGTTAATTAAAAAAAGAGACTTTTTAAGTCTCTTTTTTTAATTAATATATCTTCTATAAATAACTATTTACCAATCAGTTTTTCAAGCCTCACCATCATTTCCTCTTTCTCCTTCAACATACGCTCATACAACGCAATTTTCTCATCATATAATTGTACAATTTTATCGATTGGATTAAATGTACAAGTATCATTTTTTTGATAACCAACTGAACCGTTGTCAAATTTATTAGAAATAATATTCACCGCTTGCTCCTCATCAAAATTTTGAAAAGCTTCCACGGGAATTTTTAATGAGTTTGAGATTTGTTGCAGCAAATTATCTTCGATTACATCTTTTTGCTCGAGCATCGAAATTTTCTTTTGGTTCCAGTCATTTCCCAGATCAAAAGCCAATGCTTCTTGTTTGATGCCAAGCATTTCTCTGAAGCGTTTTACGTTTCTTCCCTGATGTATTTTCTGTTCCATAATAAATATTGGTTTTCTAAAAGCTCAAAGATAAAGCGATTTCTATTAAAAATCCTGAATTTCAAAGATAAAAAAATATCCTAAAAAAGAGTTTTTTTTGTCAGAATATTATATCTGGTTTTTGAATATATTATTCTTTTAAATATACAGAATTTCGCTGCATAATTTTAAATTTATTAACTGTGAAAAAGAATAAAATATCCTTCGAAACCCACTTTTGGGCAGGAGATTCGGCGGGAAATCCATTTAAGGCAATTGATGCTTTTTTTACTTTTGCCAAGCTTGATTATTACAAACAGATTTTAAGCGAAGTGGTAATTTACTGTTATAAACCAAAAGTCTACAAAGATGATAATCCTTCAGATGTTTTTATTTTGTATTCGGTTCTCAAATCATTTCTCAGAGTTTGTTACTGTCTGCATCAGAAAAGCAAAAAATGGAAAGTTAAAACGTCTTTACGCTCTGAAACAGTATTTCATCTTTCTTCCCTGACAAAGGAAGAATACGACAATCCTTTTATGGTATTTCAAAAAGCATTTGAATTAAAATCTCTCGAAGCGTTTGAAATGTTTCTATATCAAATCCTGGAGCTTTCATTGTCTCCTTATTCCAGCGATTCTGACTCTGATGTAATGACGCCTTATATTTATTTAACCAAAATGCTCGATGCTGCAGCACTTATAAGAGAAAGGGGAGTGGAGAAAATCAGAAAAACAGATCGGATTAATGCTGTAACAGAATAAATATTCAGCATGCCATAAATCTCAGCGAATAAGGTGAAAGAGAGAATCATTCTGCATTTTGCACATACGACGGTTTACAATTAATCTCTATATTTGATAATTAAATTACTAAAATGAGCGAAAAAAGTAAACCGTATGCCTTAATAACCGGAGCCAGCAAAGGCATTGGAAAGTCTATTGCTTATGAATTGGCCAAACAGGGTTATCCTTTATTGCTTGCTGCAAGAAGTGAAGAAGAATTAAAAGCACTATCTGCTGATCTTCAGTCTAAGTACGAAATTAGTACTGCGGTTCTATCAATTGATCTTTCGATAAACGGTGCATCACAAAAAGTAAACGATTGGATAAAAACGAATAACTATCCGGTTGGCATTTTAGTAAACAATGCCGGCTACGGCGTATGGGGCGATTTTAGTAAGTCACCTCTAAGCGATCAGCTTGGCATGATGCAGCTTAACATGAATGTGGTTGTAGAACTTTCGCATTTACTAATACCTATACTTTCGCAAGAAAAACAAGCCTACATTTTAAATATATCGAGTACTGCTGCTTATCAAGCTGTACCAACGCTGGCTGTTTATTCGGCCACAAAGGCTTTTGTTTTATCGTTTACGCGTGCTTTGCGTTTCGAACTTGCTCAAAGTTCAATTTCTGTAACCTGTTTTAGTCCAGGTCCAGTTGATACTGGTTTTGCTGCAAGAGCAGGTTTAAGCGCTCTCAACAAAATGGCAGAAAAGTTTAATATGCAGCCAGATGAAGTAGCAAAAATGGCTGTAAAAGCCATGTTCAGCAAAAAATCGGAAGTTATTCCGGGTTTTACCAATATCATTTCGGTTTACGCCAACCGTATACTGCCAAAGGCTTTCATCGAAAAAACGGCAGCTGGGATTTATAAAATTTAATTTTTTCAAAAAAAAATAAAAATAAATTCTTGGCAAATAAGAAATTATATTACATTTGCATAAATGTCTACTAATTCCATAGAGTATGTCTAATAAAAGAAATATGTTTAATTTTCCTAAAGGTCGAATGCACGCAAACATGCGAATGTGCTGCTGTTGTTGTTGCTGTTAAACTTTTAGATAAAATTCAAACACTATTATTTCATTATTAAATATAATTATCATGGTATCTTCTTATAAAACCTTTACACTTGCTAATCAATTAACTAACGAGCAAATTGCCTTTTTTAACGAACATGGTTTTATCCATTTCAAAAAATTCATAAATCCTGAAACGGTTTCATCCATCATTGATGCCTCCAAACAAGTGGAGCAAAATTGGATTGACAATGATCTTCAAAAAGTAAACGGTGTTCCAATTAAATATGGTAAAGATTTGGATGGCTCTCCAATTGTACAGCGTTTTGCTTTTATCAATCAGCATCATCAAGCCTTAAGCGGTCTTTTACTGGATCCAAGATTTAATGGTTTACTGCCATTGGCTGGCGATGGCGCAAGATTAGGAACCGAAGAAAAAGACGGAATGGTTTTCAATCATTATATCAACGGGCCAGAAAGTAAGTTTACTAAAATGGGGTGGCATACAGATGGTTTGAGAGATATTTTCTATGGAGGGAAATTAAACCCAATGTTAAATGTGGGGATTCACTTAAGTACTTTAAAACCTGAAAACGGCGGTCTTAAAATTATTCCGGGGACTCATAAGCAAAGTATTTATCAAATGCTTTTTCGTAAAAAATACTTTTTGGATAATAAACCAGATCCGCAGGAAGTTTCTATTAATCCAGAAGCGGGTGATTTAACCATTCATGATGGCCGTTTATGGCATAGAGTTGCAGAATCAACTATTCGTGGCGAAGAGAGTAGAAGGAGAGTTATTTATATTCCTATTATAGCTGGAAAATACGCTCCTAAAAACGAGAACAGCCCAACGGTTTTCTATCAACGTTTTGCGGGTATTGTTAAATAAGTATGCTGCTTCTTATCGCATTTAGTTATCTGGTTAGATCAGGTAAGCTAAAAAGTACCACAGATTTTTTTAAAAATACACAGCGAAAGATCAAATTAAAAATTGCAAAACTCGAATTGGTTATATTATCTGGTTTACAAATATTGCGCTATTAATGGGAAAAGAAACACAGGCTGAAGATTATAGTACAATTGCACAAAGAACATTTTCAGACCGTAAGCGAACTAATATTTTAAAAAGAGCAGAACAGTTAACGATTGTATTTCTGCTTCCAAAAGTACCAAAATTCATTTCGCCCAACTCACTTACTTTAATTGGTACGTTGGGTTCTGGACTGGTTTTTTTAGCTTTTGTTTTAGGTGCTTATGTAGCAAATTGGTATTTACTTTTGGGAATTATCGGATTGGCTATAAATTGGCTGGGCGATTCTCTAGACGGAAGATTGGCTTATTATAGAAATATTCCACGCCGCTGGTACGGTTTTGCACTCGATATCATAGCCGATTGGATTGGTATTGTCCTGATAGGCTTTGGCTATTACATTTATGCCGCAAACGGCACACAAATAATAGCCTTTGTTTTTGTAGCGTTATACGGCTGGTCTATCATCATCAGTCAGCTGCGCTACAAAATTACAAATGAATACAGTATAGATTCTGGCTTTGTCGGTCCAACAGAACTTCGATTTATTATTGCTTTAATTTTAATTGTAGAAGTTTTATTTCGTGATTCAATTACCTATTTGGCTGGCTTAATCACTGGTATTTTACTTGTAATCAATATTGTTGATAGTGTAAAACTTTTGAAGCTGGGCGATTTAAAAGATAAAAACCAAGACTGATATGTTCAGTAAAAAATCCATTTTCACTTTTCTGCAAGCACAAGTTGCGGCATTTTTAGGCGGCATTACCGATTATGGGTTAATGATTTTATTGACAGAAGTATGTAAACTGCATTTTACCTTTTCGATTTTAATCTCCGGAACTGTTGGCGCCATTATCAACTTCAGTATCAATAGATTTTGGGTATTTAAAAATCATTCTGGTTATAGCAGCCGCATCAATAATCAGCTTTTTAAATTTGCTTTGGTGGTATTAGGGAGCATTTCCTTAAAATCATTTGGTACGCTTATGCTGCAAAAAGTATTTCAAATCGATTATAGAATCGGAAGATTAATCACGGATAGTTTTGTTTCATATGGATTTAATTATCCACTGATTAAATATTGGGTTTTTAAGATAAACGAAGAACAAAAGGGAATCGAATCAAATTAATTCATTGGGTGTAATCCGTAGTTTTTCTGTTCAACAGATAGTTGCGAAGTCAATGTTTATTGTTAAGCTTAGAAATAAAATTAATCGCGCAAAGTCGCAAAGTTTAAACACAATATTGTCATTTCGACGAAGGAGAAATCTCCGCGAGAAGCTCGACAAAGATTGGATCTGCGTTGCGGCGTTACCTACGAAGAACTCTCCTTCGTCGAGATGACAAGATTGCGGATTGTGAAAGAGTTAATCTGCATTAAAACACGTGAAACGCCTTTTTTTTAGCGTCCCATATCTATGTTTCCAGCTTCCACTGAGCGGAGTTGAAGTGTGTTTAAAATATCTGTAACCAGTGAAAATTTCGTTTATGAATAAATTACCATTTAAATATTTTACAAAATCAATAATCGTTATAACGATCTTAGTTAATATAATTTCTCAAAATGTATTGGCACAATCCAAAAATCCATCGCCATTACATTTTCCAACGCCCAAGAATATAGATAATATGCTATTTTACATACAGCGTGACCCTAATATAAACACTGCTATTTATGCCATCAACTATCAGGAAAATGGAAAAATAAACAAAAGCGATCCTATAAAAGCCTATTGGATTAGATATGCTGAGAAAGGAGAAAAAAAAGATTTGAGTTATATACAACGTAAATTTGCCTACGGAATAGAAAGTAAACCCTTAAATAATGAGGATTTTGAGCTTCAATTTGTATCGTACAAAAAGTTACCCTTAACCTTAAAAAAGATAGATTCAGATCAAAACTATCATGCTTTTGTGAATGTGAACCAGAAAAAAATACAGGTAGAAAAAATATTTGTGCGCATTGAAGGAGGTTCTTTTTGGCTGCCAAATATAAAATATGCCGAAATTACCGGAATTGATGCTTCCTCAAATAAAACAATTACAGAAAGATTGCTGCTAAAATAAAATTATCTTTAGATTTTTAAAAAAAAAAGCCTGTAAACATAAAGTTTACAGGCTTTTTTGTGGAGTCGCCGAGAATCGAACTCGGGTCCAAACAAGCAACTAAAGAGCTTTCTACACGCTTATTTCCTGATTAGATTTTCGATGTTAAGCTAGGCCAGAAACAGCCACCGAACACTTATCTTCTTAATTTTCGAAACCCACCCGAAGCTCATGGATTTCTAGGTTTATTTTTACGGTTCTCCTTGACGGAACGCCACAAACCAAGGCTTTCCAGGAGAATCCAGCTTCTCTACCTTGTAGAGACGTGGCGCAATCTTACTATGATTCGGATTATGCAGCTAAAGCGTAATTATTTTCGCCGTGTAAAAGTTCGAGATCTTATATTTACGAGCAAGGTCTCAATGCTCGACGTGCTTACTGTTCAATTCGACTTGCTGTCAAAACCAGTCGACCCCAAAAATAGGATTGCAAATTTATGCTATTTGAAATTACTTTATGCTAAAATTTTCAGAAAAATTAGAAAGTCAAAAGTCACAAAGTCGAAAGTTGTAAAGTCGAAAACTGTAACTTTTTAAAAGTCAAATATTTGTGGGCTGTTAGGCCTTTTTGCTTTAAGACTTTCGACTTTTGATTCTATGAATATTTTATTCTTCGTCTTTAAAATTAAATGGGTAATCTCCGAAAATTGGCGCTAATTTTCGAACAGCATAAGTGTTTCTTGTCATTTTATTAGAAAGTGCAATTATGGTAACTCCTTCTTTCTTTAAAGTGATATAAGATGAGGTATTACCATGCCACCATCCGTTATGGAAGTAAAAATTCTGCCCAGTTTCCCAGTTAATCATTCGAATTCCAAGACCGTAGTTTTTAGTGCCTTTGCGTTCGTTACTGTAACCCGTGTAAACTTGTTTTAATAATGCAGGTTTTAAAAAATCTGGTGATTGTCTCGCGCGGTCAAATTTTAAAAGGTCTCTTGCTGTTGAGAAAACATTTTTATCTCCATAGACATTGTCTAAATAGTCAAAACCAATTTCTACACCATTTCCTTTGTATGATGGAACAATTTTTTTTCTGTCCTTATCATCGTCAAAAACATAGGTATGAGTCATTCCTAAAGGTTTGAAAATCATCTCAGCCATTGCTTCTTTGAAACTCAAACCAACAACTTTCTCGATAATAAGTGCCAGCATAGCATAATTGGTGTTGCAATAACTAAAACGAGTTCCAGTTCTAGATTCCAAGCCAATATTTTTAGTGGCCAAAATATCCAGGATATCTTTGTTAGTTAATTGGTTATGTCTGTCCCAAACCGATTTGTCGCGGTCTGTAAAATAAGCATAATTACGCATTCCTGTACGGTGGCTCAACAGCATTCTGATCGTACAGTCTTCGTATGGAAATGTTTTTAAAATCGTATTTACCTTTTGGTCTAAGTCAATTTTGCCTGCATTTACCAATTTTAAAATCGCCGTTGCTGTTAAAACTTTACTTACTGAGGCAATTTGTACAGGTGTATCTGGAGTTATTTTAGTGCCTTCATTTTTATTGGCAAATCCGTTATATTTTTCAAAAATAATCTGTCCGTTTTTAGCAACTAAAAAACTTCCGTTCATCGAATTATTCGGCCAGTTTTTATTATAGAAATGGTTAATTCTGCCGGTTACCGAATTTTTATAAGCCTGTGAAATTTTCTTTTCAGGACCTAACGGTTTCATTTTAGGTAATGTATCTTCGACTGCAGGGGTATTAGCGGTTTGTTTATTTTTGTCTTTGCCACATGAACTCAAAACTAGGATTGAGAAAAGTATTTGTGGTATCTTTGTTTTTTTAAGGAAAATCATTTGCATCGTTCTTTAAAAACAAATATATCGAATTCAATTTTGTTGTTTTCTCAATTTAGACGGTTTAAATTACTTTTTTTAACATAATTTTAAGAATTGTAAATTTTACTTGTTTGTTTTTCAGCTTGTAACGTTTTTGAAGCATTCTAAATAGTATTTTGGAAAGAAAAATTTAACTAAATTTGTTATATTTGAAACAAATACAATGTAAAAAGTTATATTATTGAATATTAAAATCATTTTTAAATGAAGTTTGGAATCATAAAAGAAAGAAAAAATCCGCCAGATAGAAGAGTTGTATTTTCTCCAAATGAACTTACAAAATTAAAGCAGTTATATCATGAAGCTGTTGTAAAGGTCGAGAGTTCAGATATTAGAATATTTTCGGACGACGATTACAAAAACATGGGAATAACAGTTTCTGATGATGTTTCGGATTGTGATGTTTTATTTGGAGTAAAGGAAGTTCCAGTGGAGGACTTGATTCCAAACAAGGCTTATTTCTTTTTTTCTCATACAATTAAAAAACAGCCTCATAATAGAAAACTGCTTCAGGCGATTTTAGAAAAAAATATTGATTTGTATGATCATGAAACTATTGTCGACGAAAATGACCGCCGTTTAATAGGTTTTGGAAAATATGCGGGAATGGTTGGCGTTTACAACGGAATTCGTGCATTCGGAATTAAATTTGAATTGTTCAAACTGCCTAAAGCCGAAACACTTTCTGGTAAAGAAGCGATGATCATGCATTTGAAACGTATTACAATGCCTGCTTTAAAATTTGTGATTACGGGAACTGGAAAGGTTGGGAGCGGAGCAAAAGAAATTTTGGACGCGATAAAAGTAAAAGAAATTACAGTTGACAATTATTTGACCAAAAAATATGCTCAGGCTGTTTATGTACAGCTTGATGTTTTAGAATATAACAAAAGAAAAGACGGACAGGTTTTGGATTTTACTGACTTTGTAAATCATCCAGAAGAATACGAATCTGATTTTGAAAGATTTACTAAAGTTTCTGATATCTATTTTTCTGGGCATTTTTATGCAAGCAATGCACCAATGATTTTAACTAAGGAAATGCTGAATGCCAGCGATTGTAAGTTAAAAGTTGTAGCAGATATTTCCTGCGATGTAAATGGCCCGATTGCCTGTACAGTTCGTTCTTCGACAATTGCAGAACCTTTGTACGGATATTTTCCTTTAGAAGATAAAGAAGTGGATTTCTTCCATCCCGCAGCAGTGGCAGTGATGGCAGTCGATAATCTTCCATGTGAAATCCCGAAAGATGCAAGCGAAGGTTTTGGCGAACAATTTATGGAACACGTAATTCCAGCCTTCTTCAACGGCGATAAAGACGGAATCCTAAAACGCGCAAAAATCACAGAAAACGGTAAATTGACGGCGAGGTTTAGTTATCTGCAAGATTATGTCGACGGGAAATAAGAGTTTTTGTTTCAGGTTTCAAGTGTCACGTTATTAAAAAAGGGAGAAAATTTTAATTTTCTCCCTTTTTTAATAATAAGTCATTTCTATTCATCCATTATTTCAAACCTGAAACCTGAAACAAAAAAACTAAACCATCTCCTCAGGCTTCACCCAAGCATCAAAATCTTCGGGAGAAACATATCCTAAACGAACTGCTTCGTCTTTTAAAGTAGTTCCGTTTTTGTGTGCGGTTTGAGCGATTTCGGCAGCTTTGTAGTAGCCTATTTTGGTATTTAAAGCAGTTACTAACATTAATGAATTGTCTACTAGTTCTTTAATGCGTTTGTGATTCGGTTCGATTCCCTGCGCACAATGCTCATCAAAAGAAACACAAGCGTCGCCTAATAATTGTGCCGATTGCAAAAAGTTCGCGGCCATAACAGGTTTAAAAACATTCAATTCGTAATGTCCCTGCATACCTCCAACGGCAATTGCCATATCATTTCCGATAACTTGCGCGCATACCATTGTAAGAGCTTCACATTGTGTTGGATTTACTTTCCCTGGCATAATAGAAGAACCAGGTTCGTTTTCTGGGATATGAATTTCTCCAATTCCAGAACGCGGACCAGAAGCTAACATTCTGATGTCATTTGCGATCTTATTTAATGAAACGGCTAATTGTTTTAAAGCTCCGTGAGTTTCAACAATTGCGTCGTGTGCAGCAAGAGCTTCAAATTTGTTTTCTGCTGTTACAAAAGGATGATTGGTAAATTCGGCAATGTATTCGGCGACTTTTACATCATAGCCTTTTGGTGTGTTTAATCCCGTTCCAACTGCGGTACCGCCCAAGGCAATTTCAGATAAGTGTGATAAAGTATTTTTCAGGGCTTTTAGTCCAAAAGCTAATTGTGCTGCATAGCCAGAAATTTCCTGACCTAATGTTAAAGGTGTTGCATCCATTAAATGCGTGCGTCCAATTTTTACAACATCTGCATATTCTGCTGCTTTTTGAGCTAAGGTCGCATGCAGTTTTTCAACACCCGGAATAGTCGTTTCAACAACCATTTTATAGGCTGCAATATGCATTCCGGTTGGAAAAGTATCATTGGATGATTGTGATTTATTTACATCGTCGTTGGCTTTGATGAATTGCTCGCCTTCGCCAATTTCAAAACCTTTAAGCACCTGCGCGCGATTTGCAATAACTTCGTTTACATTCATGTTACTTTGCGTTCCAGAACCTGTCTGCCAGATTACCAGAGGAAATTGATCGTCTAGTTTTCCTTCTAGAATTTCATCACAGACAGCAGCAATAGCATCTCTTTTTTCTATTGGCAGAACTCCTAAATCGTAATTTGCATAAGCTGCAGCTTTTTTTAGATAAGCAAAACCTTCTATGATTTCCTTTGGCATTGAAGCCGAGGGCCCGATTTTAAAATTATTTCTAGAACGTTCTGTTTGTGCACCCCAATATTTATCGGCTGGGACTTGAACTTCTCCCATGGTGTCTTTCTCTATACGGTATTTCATTTTTTTGTTTGTAAAATGTTATTTGAAAATTTGAAATGTTTGTGAATTAAAAATTGAAACTTCTTTTGAAAATGAGTGCCCTAGCCCTGATGGAAGCGGCATCCTTTTTGTTTTTTCTTTAAAAACAAAAAGATACAGCGGACAGCAGGAAACAGCTTCTGAAAATTATTATGAATTGAAGGAACTCTCTGTTTAAAAGGTTTCACGTTCAAAAAAAAGCTTATTTAAAATGAGTATAAATATACGGATAAATGTTATTTAACGAAAATTGATTTAGATTTTATTGCTGAGAAAAAATATATACCCTACATTTGTCGTAACATTCAAAAATTCCGGAAAACATGTTTGAATTTTCACAGTACTTAGGCTTTTTACTTTTCTTAACCATACTAACTATAGGGTTTTGGTTAATGTTTTTCTTAGTTGGTTTCGTATCTTACTGGGTTACGGGAGCAAGCTGGGAAATGTTCAAAGAAAAGAGAGCTAAAAAAAGACAAGAAGAACAATCTATTAAATACTAGATTGATGTCATAAGAAAAGAACCCTTTTGGGTTCTTTTTTTTGCTGCACAAAAAAAATAAATTCCAATACTATAAATTCCAAATTCCAATTTCATTTGGAAAATTCCAATTCTTGAAATTCTAAATTCCAGATATAAAAGGTTAAATAAAAAATCCCAAATTCCAATTTATAAGATTGGGATTTGGGATTTTTTGTATTATAATTTATCTCGAAGAGATTGGAATTTGGAATTTGAATTTTGGAATTTAACTAATGTTATCCAGGAAATTCTCCGCCGCCTTCTCCGCCGCCTTCATTGTTTCTTGGCATATTTTTGTCTCTTTCACCTTTTGCTTTGTTGAAACGGTAAGTGAATGATAAATTAAATTGACGTTTACGGAATTGGAATTCGCTGTATGAATTTACATTATCCAAATACGTATAAGATCTCATTTTTCTAGAATTAAAGATGTCGCTGATATTGAATGCAATTGTAGCTTTATCTTTTAATACATCTTTGCTTAAAGCAGTATTCATTCCGAACATTCCTAGGTTTTTACCTTGAGCTGTTTTTTGCTCGCCATTGTACATTCCTGTCAATTGCCAGTCAATTTTGTATGGAAGCGTAACTTTAGAGTTAATTCTCGCAAACCAAGAATTAGCCTGATTATCTAAATTCTGAACAATAAGATTTCCTTGTGTATCTGTATAACTGTTTTCTCCAGTTGTTTTTACGTTGAAAAAGTTGAAGTTACTGTTTAATTTCCACCATTTGAATGGAGTGTAGTTAAATGTAAATTCGAAACCAAATTTTTGCTCTTTCCCTAAGTTGATAGGAGAACTTTTGATTACCGGAACTCCGTTAACTTCGTCTCCTGTAGGAGATCTCACGAAGCTGAAAACATCTTTTGTATCTTCAAAATAAGCCGAAGTATTAAAAGTTACTTTGTCCCATCTTTTGATGTATCCAATATCATATTTGTCTGTTAAAGAAGGATCCAAATCTGGGTTTCCTTGAAAGATATTGATGTTACTCGCATAGTTTACTGCAGGGTTCATGAAACGTCCTCTTGGTCTAGATAAACGCTTACTGTAACTTGCAGAGAAATTACTTTGATCTGAGATTTCGTAACTTACAAAAGCACTTGGAAACAAGTTGTTGTATTTTTTAGTATTGAAATCGCTGTTGTCTAATAAGTTAACTTCGATGTTAGTGTCTTCCCATCTTAAACCAAATAAATAAGAGAATTTATTTACTTTAAAACCGTATTGTGTGTAAAGCGCATTGATGTTTTCTTTGTACTCTAATGTATTAGACAAATTAGTATTTACTACACCTTCGCTGTCTGTTACATTGTACACATTATTCAAATCTCCAAAGCTTCCTTTGTAACCAGCCTCAAACTGACCGCCTTTTCCTAATGGCAATACATAATCGGCTTGTAATAAAACTTGTTTCTGGATTTGATCATTTAAAGTAGTGTCAAATCTTGGAGAATCTGTAATGGTACTATTGCTGTCATCTGTATTTCTTGAAATAGAAAGATCGGCAGTTAATTTATGTCCTTTATCGTTGAAATTTTTGATTAAGTTCGATGTAAATTCTACATTTTCACTATCACTGTCACCATTATTTAAACGGTACGTTGTTCCTGTAAAAACTCTGTCAGCATCGTAATTATAATAGTTGATTAAATCTCGGTCTTCACCATTGTTTTTTTGATAATTGATGGCATTTGTCCAGAAAGTTGTTGGAGTAATTGTCCATTCAACTCCAGCTCTTCCGTTAAATCCGTTTCGTGTACGTTTAGTATCACGATCTTCGTCTAGGAAACTTTTTGTCGTTCCATCTGGATTTAAATATTCAGAGTTTGTTTTACCAGCTCCTTCGTTTGTTCTGTAGTTATAACCAGCAGTGGTGAAGTAGTTTAATTTTTCAGTTTTATAATTCACATTGGCACTTAAACCATAAGTTTCTGGTAAACCTGTTGAAGCAATAACAGTTCCGTTAAAACCTTGGTTTTTTCCTTTTTTAAGAACAATATTGATGATTCCAGATCCACCTTCTGCATCGTAACGAGCTGATGGATTAGTAATTACTTCTACTTTATCAATCGCATCTGCAGGAAGCTGTCTTAAAGCTTCTGCCATGTTTATAGCTTGAGAAGGTCTTCCGTCAATTAAAATACGAATGTTGTCGCTTCCTCTTAAACTTACATTTCCTTCCGTATCAACAGAAACAGATGGAACGTTGTCTAAAACGTCGCTTACGCTTCCGCCTTTTACAATCATATCCTGACCAACATTGTAAACTTTTTTATCTAATTTTATTTCTACAGATGATTTTTCAGCACGAATCACAACTTCATTTAACTGTGCAGCGTCTTCAGATAAATTTACTACTCCTAAGTTTGTATCACTCTGAATGCTCTTTTGTTTGATTTCATTTGATTTGAATGAAATAAATTCAATTTTAATATCATAAGTTCCCGGAGCAATAGCAACTTCGAATTCTCCTTTTGGATTGGTGATACCTCCAGCAAGAACTTTAGTGTCGTTTGGAGCAGTTATAGAAATTGTAGCATATTCTAAAGGTTGTTTGCTTATTTTTTCAAAAACTTTTCCGGTGACCTTCACTTTATTTCCACCTGGGCCTTGTTGAGAGTAATTGTAAAAACTTGTAAACAAGAATACAAGTAATACGGCAAATTTGATTTTTTTCATTTCTGGTTTTCTTTTCTCTTTAGACGGCAAAAGTAGTTTTTGGTTTAAAGAGAAAAATCACAAAAATATGTTAATACTGTATTTTAGAATCAATCTAAAAAAGAAGCTACAAGATCGGGATCACGGCCAATTATGGCTTTTCCGTCTTTTACAACAATTGGACGTTCTATTAAAATTGGATTTTCTGCCATTGCTTTAATAATTTGATCGTCAGTTAATGTTTTGCCCTTGAAATTTTCGATCCAGATTTTTTCTTTGGTTCTAATTAATTGAAGAGGCTCTAAATTGAGTTGTTTTAATAGAATTTTGAGCTCGTCAACAGACGGCGTTTCTGTTAAATAAGGAATAATTTCAAACTCTTGGTTAGATTGTTCAATAAAAGCTAGGCAGTTTCTGGATTTTCCGCATCTCGGATTATGGTAAATTTGTATCATTTTCTTATATTTAGATATTCAAATAGTCTTGTAGCAAAAAGAAGTATTTTTGCACTGTCAAAAATAAGGCTAACTTACCAAATTTGAATTCTCATTTTTTTAAATTTTTAATGTATGTTTTTAGAGCAAGGAATTAAACCCGAAAATAAGTTTTGGAAATATCTGATAGGATCTGTTTTTATTATCGCAGCTTCTTTCGTAGGGCAGATTCCGATTACTGCTGCTGTATTTTATAAAACATTTGTTGAAAAAAAAGCCTTTCCAACGACTGATAAAGCGATTATGAAAATGTTTGAACCTAACGTAACTCTTTTTCTGGTTATGATTTCGTTTGTCTTTGCTTTTGCTGGAATATATTTTGTTGTCAAGTACATTCATCATCAAACTTTATTGTCAGTAACGACCTCAAGACCAAAAGTAGATTGGAAGCGAATTAGTTTTTCTTTCTTTATTTGGACATTTTTTTCTTTAGCCAGCTTCTTATTTGTGTATTTAAGATCTCCAGAACAATTTCTGTTCAATTTCAAATTAGTTCCTTTTTTGATTTTAGTTGTTTTAGGTTCTATTTTAATTCCAATTCAAACCAGTACAGAAGAATACGTTTTTAGGGGATATTTGATGCAGGGATTTGCCAATTTGGCCCGTAATAGATGGTTTCCGCTGCTAATGACTTCTGTTATTTTTGGTTCAATGCATTGGGCTAATCCTGAAGTCGCTAAAATGGGCAATGTAATTATGATTTATTATATAGGAACTGGACTCTTTTTAGGAATCATTACGTTAATGGATGAAGGAATGGAGCTGGCACTGGGATTTCATGCCGCTAACAATCTCATCGGAGCATTACTAGTAACTTCCGATTGGTCGGTTTTTCAAACAAATTCTATATTTAAAGATCTTTCAGAACCATCGGCAGGAATTGATGTTATTCTGCCTGTTGTAGTTATATATCCTATTTTGCTTTTTATTTTTAGTAAAAAATACGGCTGGACAAATTGGAAAGAAAGATTAACTGGAAATATTAATAATACCGCAGTAATAAATAAAAGTCATGCAAAATTTAACCCATAGAAATGTGCACAATTATTTTAAGTTAAATGGATACCATTTAAATGCAAAAGATTTGTGCCGTGTCGCTTACAGCTACGTTAAAGAGGGAGATGCGTACGAACGATCAATAGGGGAATTCTTTTTGGATTGGTTCGACAAAAAAGACTATATCGAAATGACAACTTCAGGAACCACAGGTCTTCCTAAGCTGGTTCGATTACAAAAACAGGCAATGATACATTCTGCTTTAGCAACGGGCGATTTCTTCGATTTAAAGCCTGGCGATAAAGCTTTGTTATGTCTTCCTACGCAGTTCATTGCTGGAAAAATGATGCTCGTCCGCAGTTTAATTTTAGGATTAGAATTAGATGTAGTTTCACCTAGTCTTCATCCCCTGGCTTTTAATTCTAGTACATATGATTTTGTTGCAATGGTACCGCTTCAGGTTCAAAATTCAATTGAAGAACTTTCAAAAGTGCGTAAGCTGATAATTGGAGGTGCAAAAATGGATTCTTCTCTGGAAGAAAAGCTTTTGCCGCTTAAAATAGAAATTTACGAAACTTATGGAATGACAGAAACTATCACACATATCGCGGCAAAACGTCTTGGTGATTCTGTTTTTTCAATCTTGCCAAACGTAAAAATATCTCAAGACGATCGTCAGTGTTTAGTAATTAATGTTGCAACGATTTCTGATGAGCCAATTGTGACTAACGATTTGGTAGAATTAGTAAACGAACAGCAGTTTATATTTTTGGGAAGAATTGATAATGTAATCAATAGTGGAGGAGTGAAGCTGATTCCAGAACAAATTGAAGCTAAATTGATTGGAAAAATAAATAGCAGATTTTTCGTGACGGGACTTCCTGATACTGTCTTGGGAGAAAAATTGGTTTTGGTTATTGAAGGCGAAAAACAAGATTTTCCAGCCGATTTCTTTGACGTTTTAGGCAAATTCGAAAAACCAAAAGAAATTGTTTTTGTTTCAAAATTTAAAGAAAACGAAAACGGAAAGTTACTGCGAAAGCCGACTTTGCAATCTTGATTTAAATTCCAAATAAAAAATTTCAAATAAAAATTCCAAATTCCAAATTCCAATGCTTTGAGTTTAGAACTTTGTCAAAGTTGGATAACGAAGTAGTACGAATACCAGAAAATAAAAAATTCCAAATTCCAAGTTTTAAGATTGGAATTTGGAATTTTAAATATGGAGTTATTCCGTTAAAAAATTGGAATTTGGAATTTAAAAATATTGGAATTTAACTTAAGCCTTACGTTCCAAAAGTGCCATATAAAATCCGTCAAAACCAGATTCTGAAGCCAGCATTTTACGATCTTCAACAAAAGTAAATTGCTGTCCGATTTCTGTTTTTAAGAATTTCTCCACTTGTTCTTGATTCTCTGATGGTAATACGGAACAAGTTGCATAAACTAATTTCCCGCCTGGTTTAACAATTTTAGAATAACTTTCTAAAACTTCACTCTGAACTTTACGAATGTTATCGATAAATTCAGGCTGTAATTTCCATTTAGAATCTGGATTTCTTTTTAAAACTCCTAAACCGCTGCAAGGCGCGTCAATTAAAACACGGTCTGCTTTTTCGTGCAGTTTTTTAATCACTTTTGTGCTGTCAATAATACGGTACTCGATATTGAACGCGCCGTTTCTCTTAGCTCTTAATTTTAACTGCTTTAATTTGCTTTCATACAAATCCATTGCAATCAACTGTCCTTTGTTCTCCATTAAAGAAGCCATGTGCAGTGTTTTTCCTCCAGCTCCAGCACATGTATCTACAACACGCATTCCAGGTTTTACATCTAGAAATCCTGCAACCAATTGTGAGTTTGCATCCTGAACTTCAAAAAGTCCCTGTTTAAAAGCATCTGTTAAAAACACATTGGCTCTTTCTTTTAAAACAAGAGCTTCTGGCTGGTCTTTTAAATATTCAGTTTCAATATTTAAGTCCATCAAAGTGTTTCTAAGGCTTTCTTTAGTTCCTTTTAAAGTATTGGTTCTAAGGATAACTTTCGCTGGCTGATTTTGTGCAGCAATTTCTTTTGACCAGACTTTTTCGCCTAATTCTTTTACGCCCAATTCGTCCATCCAATCAGGAATAGATTCTTTAAGTGCTCTATTTTTAGATAATTCGTCAAAACGACCTTTTATTTTTCTCTCTGGAGTTCCTTCCAATTGTCTCCAATCTGGAATTGGGTAACCGCGAAGTACAGCCCAAACAGCAAACATTCTCCATAAATTGTCTCTGTCGTACGGTTCCTTAACTTCTGCAATTTCAGCATATAATCGTTTCCAGCGAACAATTTCGTATATGGTTTCAGCAACAAATTTCCTGTCAGAACTTCCCCAACGTTTGTCTTTTTTTAATGCTCTTGCTACCACTTTGTCCGCATATTCTCCTTCATTGAAAATTGCATTTAAAGAGTCGATGGTAGTATAAACTAAATTTCTGTGTAATCTCATTTCTAATATTTGAGTTGCAAAGGTACTATTAATTGATTGAAAGTTAAATTTTTAATACTGAATCTTAGCTCTGATTCTCATTAAAATAAAAAACACTCTAATTTAGAGTGTTTTTTTTGAATTGTTCAAAAGCGTTTTTATTTAATAATACGCGTTAGTCCAATATTTTCTGGAGCATGAAGCACCATTGGGAATTTCTCTATTTTTACAGAACTGCTGTCTAGTCCAAAAGCTCTTTCTTCAGATAAACTTAGTTTCTTGATAAAGAAGTAAGAATTCATGATAATATTCTCATGCCATCTTAGGTCGTTGTCGTTGGATAAGAATTTCTCTGATAAAACAAATTTAAAGTCACCAATAATATTGTTTTTGTTTAAAGATTCATAACGGCTTGTAATATCCACTTCGCCGCGTTTTACCATGTCTTTGATAACTTCTCTAAACATTAAATTAATTTTCGTCGGCTCTCTAAAACCTAAATTAAAGTCAATTCTGTAGATGTCGTCTTTTGCAATTTCAGTTACCTTATATTGCGTTTTATAAGGCTCTGTTAAGATATTTACGTGAACAAACCAGTAAATATCAGCTCTTTTCGGACGCTTTTGCAGAATAGAGTAAATTATTTTATGTTCCAATTCGTCCACGCGATTCGCATTCGTCATATAAACTAAATGCGTTGCGTATTTTGGAATCGATAAATCTTGGCTCAATTCTACTAAAACTTGTTTGTAATCATCGATTTTAACGACCTTAGTGTAGTTTTTGTTGATTTTCTTAGCCAGATACCAAATCGTCATAACAGAAATCAGCATACTTGCAATGATTAAAGTTACATAACCGCCTTCGGCAAATTTCGTGATGTTAGCAAAAAGGAAACTAAATTCAATCAAAAGATAAATCGTGATCAACGGAACCATGAAGTATAATTTTACACGTTTCATGATTAAGTAATAATTCAATAAAATCGTGGTCATGATCATACATAAAATAATGGCAAGTCCATATGCATGTTCCATGTTTCCGGATTTTTCAAAATGTAAAACGATTCCAACACAACCAAAAAACAATAGCCAGTTGATTGACGGAATGTATAATTGACCTTTTACCTCTGTTGGATATTTGATTTTTACTTTCGGCCAGAAATTCAAACGCATAGCTTCATTTATCAAAGTAAATGATCCGCTGATAAGCGCTTGAGATGCAATTACCGCTGCTAAAGTTGCTACTACAATTCCGAATGGTAAAAACCAATGCGGCATGATTAAGTAAAATGGATTTCCGTTTTCTCCGCCTAATTGCTGTAACGTACTTCCTTCATGGTGAATTAAATAAGCAGCCTGTCCGAAGTAGTTTAAAACCAATGTTGTTTTTACAAAAATCCAGCTGATTCGAATATTTTTTCTTCCACAGTGTCCCATGTCAGAGTACAGGGCTTCAGCTCCAGTTGTACATAAAAATACAAAACCAAGAACAAAGAAACCATCAGGATGAATCGAAAGTAAATGATAAGCATAATACGGATTGATTGCTTTAATTACTTCTGGATAATTTATTACTTGAATAGTACCTAAAGTCCCCAGCATCGCAAACCAAATTAACATCATTGGGGCAAAGAATTTACCCACCAATTTAGTTCCGAATTGTTGAATTGTAAATAAAACAAATAAGATTGAAATTACAATGTAGACAATGGTTTGTGTTTCCATTGTTGGATAGAACGCCCTAATTCCCTCTACTGCAGATGAAATTGAAATGGGAGGGGTTATAATTCCGTCAGCAAGAAGCGCACTTCCCCCAATAATTGCGGGCACAATCAGCCATTGAATTTTTGTTTTCTTGACTAATGCGTATAGTGCAAAGATTCCGCCTTCTCCATGATTGTCTGCACTTAAGGTTATAAGTACATATTTAATTGTAGTTTGTAATGTTAAGGTCCAAAATACACAAGAAATACCTCCTAAAACAATGTCGGCATTAATCGTGTGATCGCCCAGAATTGCCTTCATTACGTACAATGGAGAAGTTCCGATATCTCCATAAATAATTCCTAAAGTAATCAATAAACCCCCAATAGACAACTTACTATGTAAGTTTTTATGCGATGCGCTCATGTATATTTTTATAAAAGACGGTTGCAAATTTACTGTTTTAAAACAAATTAGCAGCTATTATAATTAAAAAGATAAAAAAAAGCACAATCCTAAAATTGTGCTTCTAAATTTAATTATAAATTGAGATATTCTTAACCTCTTCTTCCGCCGCCGCCTCTTGAGCTGGAACCGCTCTCACGTTGCGGCTGACTGCTTCTAGATTCCTGACTTGCTCTTGGAGCTTCAGAACGTTGTGTGCTTTGAGGTCTAGATTCGTATGATCTGCTTTCAGAACTGCTTCTTGATGATTCTGCTCTTTGTACTGGAGCAGATTGAGTCGCATTTCCTCTATTTGAACTTCCTCTGTTTTCAGAATAAGTTCTTGACGGTTCACTTGTTTGCGAAGACTGTCTATTGCTGTAGCCTCTGTTTTCTGAATTTCCTCTTGGTGCAGATGCAGTCGAATTATTTCTACCATATTCTGCTCTTTGTGTATTTTCTGTTCTTACAGGGGCAGTATTTACCTGTGAACTGTTTTCTCTACTATTAGTACTTACACGATTAGTGTTTCCATAACTTCTATCAGTTGTTGTTCTGTTAGTGTTGTAATTTTTATCAGAAGCAGTTCTGTTGGTGTTATAGTTTCTATTTGTACTTCTGTTTTCTGCTGATGATACTCGTCCTGTATTTGATGATCTGTTAGTATTGTAAGTATTTTGAGATCTGTTATATTCTCTACTTGCAGTTCTTCTTTGATCTAAATCGTATCTGTTGCTAACATTAGAATGTCTTTGAGCAAAACTATAGTTTGGTTTCATTCTTTCGTAACCGTAAGAACGTCTTGTTTCATAAATTGCTGGAGCTCTATAGCTTCTTCTAGTATTTACATAATTATAGCTGTTATGAACATTGATGCATACATTTATGTTATTTCTATATCTGTAAACAGGGTAAGGTCTCCAAGCTGTATAGTATGTAGGGTAATAACCCCAATACCATGTTGAATAGTATGGTCTGTAATTAGTAACCCAGAAGGAAGTATAAATTACTGGGACAACGCTGTAAACAGGCTCATAAATATAATTGTCTCCATATAAATAAGTGTTTCCAACAATTTGAACGTTTACTTTATTGTAATTATCTCTTTCTACATCTATCGTTGCTACGTCCTGATAAACATCACGATCTAAAACTGCTTGAATAATTACAACGTGTGTTCTGTCTTCTACAGATTCGATTACACGTAAATAATCAACTTGGTTGTCACCATTTAAATCAAGGTTTGAAATCTGATATTTAGGATCATTTAATCTTCTTTCAAAATCTTGAAGATTTGCAGATTCTCCAAACATTGAAGCAACTGCTCTTAAATCTAAATTATCGCTTATATCTGAATTTTTTGCGTAAACAGTAGCTCCAGCTTGTGCTTGACAAGAACTGATTGCTAATGTAATTAAGGCTATTAAAAGTAATTTCGCTTTCATGACTAAATCATATTAAATTATTTGTATTAGTAGATATCCAATTACTGTGCCACAAAATTTATAATACTGTCTTGTGAATATAACTAATTGATATTTTGTTTATTATGAGTTTTAATTTCTGCGTAATGCTAGAAAAACATCCAAAGCAGTATATATAAAAGGAATTATGATGTCTCTAGCGCGCAGACCTGAATCATTATAATAGGAACCTCTCTCATTGTTTAAATTCTTCTTACTATCTACGTCTGATTGTTCTGCGTGAAGTGCGGAGTTTGAAGCTCTGTTTTTATTCTTTAATATTATATTGATAGAAGCCACATCTTCAAATATATTCGGACTTACTTCAGATTGAATTTTTATTATTTGAATGTTATTTTCGATTTTATCTGACACTTTTAGAAAATCAACTTTTCCATCGTCATTTAAATCAAGATTGGAAATTCGATCTTGAGGATAATTTAATTTTTCTTCAAATTCTGCAAGATTTGTAGATTGTTCAAATATTGCTGCAACTGCCTCTAAATCTAAATTTTCTTTTACGTAATTATTCTTCGGATATACGTTAACCTTTTGAGCATGAGCCGAATTCATTAATAATATTAAAATTCCAGTTAAAATTGTAATTCTCATATTTTAGTATTTTTATAATTGTAAGAAATATACTTCAATTATAATGCCAAAAAAATCATTTGATATTTTATAAATAATCGTATTTTAGCATTAACCAAATTTTAGATTCTTATGAAAAAACTAGCTTTATTTTGTGGTATTTTTATTTTATTGATGTCTTTTAAAACATTTAATTATAAAACACAAGTTTCTTACAGCAGCGGTTTTACATCAATGACAGTTGATACTTTATTTAAAGATAGAATTAGTATAAGAGCAATTGTAATAGATAAAAATAAAGTTTGGTACGGCGCTGATAATTCGCGTTTTGGATATTACGATCTCGATAAAAAGGAAAAATTTGAAGAGCATATTTATCGCGATACGCTTAAATTAGAATTTAGAAGCATTGCCCAGACTTCTAAAGATATTTTTCTGCTTAGCGTTGCAAATCCTGCTTTGCTTTATTCAGTTTCAAAAAAAGATCACAAAGTTAGATTAGTATACAAAGAGATTAATCCAAAGGTTTTTTATGATAGTATGCAGTTTTGGAATGATAAAGAAGGAATTGCAATTGGTGATCCAACTGAAGATACTTTCTCTATTATTGTTACGCGTGACGGCGGAGAAACCTGGACTAAATTACTTTCTGATAAACTACCTACAAATGCAACCGGCGAAGCTGCTTTTGCTGCAAGTAATACGAATATCGTAATAAAAGGAAATGATACCTGGCTGGTTTCTGGTGGAAAAAAAGCACGTGTTTTTTATTCTCCGGATAAAGCAAAAACATGGAAAGTAATTGAAACCCCGATCGTTCAAGGTAAAGAAATGACAGGAATTTTTACTGCTGATTTTTACGATTCTAAACACGGATTTATTGCAGGCGGTGATTATGATCTTCCTCAAAAAAAGTCAGATAATAAAGCTTTTACAGAAGATGGAGGTAAAACTTGGAAACTGATAGGTCAGAATTTAGGTTTTGGTTATGCGTCATGCGTACAGTACGTGCCAGGAGGAAGCGGCAGAGAAATTATTTGTGTAGGTTCTGAAGGAATACAATACTCTCAAAATGGAGGCGAAAACTGGACACAGCTGTCTACAGATTCAAGTTTATTTACCATTCGATTTGTTAATAGAAATACTGCAATTGCCGCTGGTCACAATAAAGTAGTTCGATTAAACTTTAAATAAAATAATAAGAACCCTAAATAATAAAGTAAGTATTATTATATAGGGTTCCTATCGCTGTTGTTTCGTTTTGAATTTAATCTTTACCAGCTTTATCTCGATATTGCTGTAATAATTTTCGATTAAAATCGTCTTCAGATTTTTTAAGCTTTAATATCTTTTTGGCTGAAAGTATCTTTTTTAAATTCGCCATGTATTTCTCTCTAAGTGAATACAGTTCCTTGTCTGTGCTTTCTATTTGAGATAATAATGTTACAGCTTCTTTTTCAGAAAGATTATTGATGTTGTCATCGTTTAATTTTCGCAGATAAGTTTTCATTTTCAAATGCTTTAAGTCGAATTGCTTGTCGTCGTAAGCATTATAAATAGGCCAGAATCTTTCAGCTTCCGTAGATGTCAGTTCTAATTCTGTTGTTAAAAATGAAACTTTAAAAGCTTTAATTTTTTCACGCTTTTCATCAATTTTTCCATTTTGCGCAAAAAATGAAAAACTTGTCAGAAAGAGCAGGAGCGGTAAGATATTTTTTATTTTCATTGTTAAGTTAAGTTGGAGTTAAGTTTAATTTAGTTTTATTCTGAAATTAAATGTTCTATGTTTGGACTTGTCGATAAAATATCTTCTATAGTTTCGTCTTCAAGTGTAATATTATTGTTTAATTTTTCAATATCGCTGTTGTCTAATTTTTGAATTAAATCGTATTGATTTAAATTAGACTGATAAGCTAAGTACGTTTCTAAAGTTGCTTCATCAAGATCGTTTGATGTTGCTCTGTAATTATTCACTATCGGAATTAATAAAGCAAAACCAATTACTGCCGCCGCTGCTAAAGAAAGTGATCTTTTACGTTTGTAAAATGGAATTACTTTTACTTCTTTTTCGTTTAACTGCTGTAAAACTTTCTCCGAAAAATCATCAAAATAATGCTCTGGAGCTTTAAATCCAGATTTTATTCTTGGTTCGTTTTCTAATTTAAATGTTTTCATAATACCTATAAGATAGTTTTAGTTACAAAAGGTTTAATTTGATGTAACATATAATTCGATTTTTTTTACTGCATGATGATATGAAGCCTTTAAAGCTCCCACAGAGGTTCCTAAAATTTCTGCGATTTCTTCATATTTTAATTCTTCAAAATATTTCATTTTGAAAACCAGTTGTTGTTTTTCTGGAAGTGTTACAATTGCTTTTTGAAGTTTAATTTGAATTTCATCCCCATCAAAATAAAGATCAGCTTTTAAATTATCAATTGTTTTATTCTGTAGATCTTCAGATGAAATACCGCTTAATTTTGCTTTTTGAGATAAAAAAGTCAATGCTTCGTTTGTGGCAATACGATACATCCAGGAAAAAAGTTTACTTTCACCTTTAAAGTTTTTTAGATATTGAAAAACTTTTATAAAAGTATTCTGCAAGACATCATCTGCATCATCATGATTCAAAACGATATTTCGAATATGAGAATACAAAGGTCTCTGATAATCAGACAGGAGTTTTTGAAACGCAGTATTTTGCGTTTTAGGGTTTAATAATTGTTTTATAAATTCCTTCTCGTCTATCAAACTTTTTGTTTTGTAAACTTTCTTAATATAAGTTAGACTGAATTTAAAACAAAAGGTTTAACGAACCTTAAAATTTAAAATTCTGACTGTTCTTCCTCTTTTTCTTTTTCCTTTTCTTTCTCTTTTGCAGGAGCAGGAATTGTTGCAGGAGCAGGAGTTGCTGCAGGAGCAGGTTTTTTCTGTGCTGGCTCAGTCGTTGGCTCTTCAGCTGAATACGCAGGTGTAGTAACGACAGGTTCTACTTTAGGTTTAATTGGAAAGTAAATTTCGGTCATTAATTTGGACGAACCTTTTACATCCAATTTACTAAGTGTCCAAATTTCAAGATGTGACCAGCCCAGTTCTGGAGTAATTTTTTCTTTGTTTATAAATGCAGTTGTTTTTGCAATGGCTTCGCTTCTATGAGAGTAATCTCCAGTAAGAGTGGTTTTAACGGCATCAAATGCGTTTAGTTTTCCAGATAGGATATCGCTTCCAGAACTAATAAAAATCTCTTTGTTGATTGGCAGACAAATCGAAATTTTAGCCAAGCCCGTTTTAGTATCGTAAGTGTGATAAATAATAAAAGGTTTTCCGTTTGCAGATAAGCCGTTTGTTTCGCTAAAGTGAATAAGCTTCGGAATTACAATTCGAGCATTTTTGTTCACTTTTTCTATTTCACTTGTAAAAGTCTGGCGGATGTAAGGAGTTTCAGTTTTCTTAACTACTCCGTCAACTTTGACAGCATAAGTTTTGGTCTCGTAATCTAAATTTTTGTCAATATTTGCCAAACTTTTTTCGTAGATGGTTCCAATAACTCTGTCAGAACCTCCGTGTAACGCAGTATATATTTTAAATAAGAAACTCATCGTTCCTTTTCCTTTCCAGGTAACTTTAGTTTTTCCGTTTAAAGTATCTTTTAAAATCCAGCGAACATCAGCCTCTGTTCCGTCGTATTTCATTTTCTGGTCAATACTTTCGCCTTCTTTTGTTTTTAGAGTAATCGCATTTCCTTTTCCATCGGCACCATCCCAATAAAACGAAGCACCATTGCCGCTTGTTTTGTTAGGAAAAGTCATTTGTATTGAAGGATCTTCAACCGACCAAGATTCAAAATCTTCGTAATTTCTAAAGTCATTAAGATAATTGTATACCGTTGCGCGGGGCGAATTGATTACTTTGCTTCTTTCTACATCAAAAATTCCTTTTTGTGTAGCAACAAAAACAGTAAGGGCAACAAGGCTTAATAACGCAAAAAGAAATAAATACTTAAGAATTTTCATTGGTAGATTGTTTGGTTTCGTAAAGTTATAAATTTTATTGTGAGTCTTACTAATAACCAATAATTATTAGGTTTTATTTTGCTGCGATGTACTTTTTTATCGAAAAAACATCCTTTAACCTTGATGATAATTATCTTTTAAAGAATATTTTAATCAAGAACAAAATTGCAATAAAGAGCAGAAAAACAAGCAGTACTTTGTAGTTTCCTTTGTAAAAGATTTTATGTAATGCCAAATCTTTTCGATAAGCAAAAATCATTACGATAACAAATGCAATAAAAAAACATACTCCAAATATTAATTGTCCCTGACTAAACATAGCTTTAAAATTATTTTTGGCAAATTTAGAGAATTGCAGACGATTTACTGCTAAGTTGCTTTTTCATTTAATTCAATTTTATTTTAGATTTATGCTGAAGTAGCTTAAATTAGCAAAAAAAAGAAACAACTTTATGAAAAAACAACTTGACGCCGTAACCGAATTTCACACTGCTTTTAAAATAGGACATAGTGCAAAACCGCTTGCGGATGTAGGAAGTGAGAAAAAATTACTTCGTTACAATTTAATGAAAGAGGAAAATGAAGAATATTATGAGGCTGTTCAAAATAATGATTTAGTTGAAATTGCAGACGCACTTGGAGATATGATGTATATTTTGTGCGGTACAATTATAGAACATGGTCTTCAGGATAAAATTGAAGCTGTTTTTGATGAAATTCAGCGCAGTAATATGAGTAAGCTTGGTGAAGATGGGAAACCAATTTATCGTGAAGATGGTAAGGTAATGAAAGGTCCAAATTATTTTAAACCTGATTTTTCGAAGCTTTTGTAAAATATAAAATTTGAGATTGAATTTACTTATTTTCTAATTCTTTTATCAATTCGGTTAATTTTTGTTTCCAATAAATATTGTCGAAAATTACGTTGTATTGATTTTTTAAAAGTTCAATTAATATTTTTGAAGATGTAATTATTCTAGTAATAAAAATTATCTCTTCGGCTATTGAAAATGCGTAAGGCTCTGGTGGATAATTGTCATTATATTTTGATTGATAAATATTATTCAATGTATTTATTTCATCTTTTAGATGGTAATCAATTTCAAGAACATCAATTTCAATATTTAAGTAGATTGGATTTTCATTGTCTTCTTCAATCCATATAGGAGAGCAGAAATATTCTAAGCTATATTTTAAATTTCTCATATTGCAAATCTGATAATTTTATTACAAATAAAAAACCCGATAAAACTAAATTTATCGGGTTTGTCTTTTAAAAGGGTTTTGGATTATTGAACTTTAACTGTCCATCCATAAGTATCTTCAGAAAGTTTATTTTGAAGACTTGTTAGTTTTTCTTTTAAGAAAGAAGCATAAGAATTCTCAATTGGAGCCATTTCGTAATATTCATCTTTATAAGAGAATCCTTTGATTACGCTGATAACTGCGGCAGTTCCAGCTCCAAAAATTTCTTTTAAAGATCCGTTTTTAGCGGCTTCAACTAATTCTGATACAATTACTGGACGAACTTCTACTTTAAGACCTTCTTTTTCAGCCATTGCGATCAAACTTTTTCTGGTAACACCATCTAAAATTCTTTCGCTTGTTGGAGCTGTTAATAAAGTATCGTTGATTCTGAAGAAAACGTTCATTGTTCCCGCTTCTTCTAATTTTGTGTGCGTTGCATCATCTGTCCAGATAACTTGTTGGAAACCATCTTTGTTTGCCAAGTTAGTTGGGTAAAATTGAGCAGCATAGTTTCCAGCAGCTTTTGCAGCACCAATTCCACCATTTGCGGCTCTACTGTAATGTTCAGCAATAATAACTTTTACTTCACCTCCATAATATGCTTTTGCAGGAGAAAGTAAAATCATAAATTTATATTCATCAGAAGGATTTGCGATAACTCCAGGACCTGTAGCAATCATAAATGGACGAATGTACATACTAGCTCCGTTTCCTCTCTGAATCCAGTCTTTGTCTAATTTCAATAATTCATTTAAACCATCCATAAAAACAGCTTCAGGAACTTCTGGCATTGCCATTCTTACAGCAGATTTGTTGAAACGGTTAAAGTTTTCATCTGGTCTAAACAACCAAACATCATTATTGTCATCTTTATAAGCTTTCATTCCTTCGAAAATTGCCTGACCATAATGGAAGACTTTAGAAGATGGATCCATTAAAATAGGAGCATAAGGCTTAATGACAGGATTTTGCCATTGTCCGTTTTTAAAATCGCATTCGAATAAATGGTCTGTAAATACAGCGCCAAAACTTAAGTTGTCAAAATCTACCTCGTTTATTTTTGTAGAAGCAGCTTTTATGATTTCAATTTTGCTTGTTTGAGTTGTACTCATAGTTATGTAAGTTTTTTGTGAGATATTTTCACTGTAGAAAATCTAACGTGATAATATCATGTAAAATAGAATTTATTGAATGCAAAATTAAGTAAAATTATGTAAAAAGCTTAGTGAAAATTCATTATTTACTGCTTTTAATTGAGATTTATTTATCCTATAATAAACTCAAATATTTAATTCGTTTTTATAAAGATTTTATGAAAAAACTATCGATTTTTAAGGCTTTACGCATTAGTTTTGACTAATTTTGAATATTAAAATGGCTTGAAAATCAATAAAAAGCTATTACAAATTTCGAAAAAATGAAAAGGGAAATAATTAAAACGCTAGACGGCTCAACTACAATTCGTTTGCCTGAATGGGATGAATGTTATCATTCTAAACATGGTGCCATTCAAGAAGCAAAACACGTATTTATTAAAAATGGACTTGATTTATTTGAGCAGTCAATAAAAATATTAGAAATAGGTTTTGGAACGGGTTTAAATGCATTTATTACTTTTTTAGAAGCTGTTCGCAAGAATCAAAATATTGATTACGTTGGAGTAGAAGCTTACCCAGTGGATGCTGATGAAATTCTGGAAATGAATTATGCCGAAGAGCTGGAAGCATTGGAATTTGAGAACATTTTTGAAAAAATGCATAAAAGTGAATGGGATAAAAAGGTAGAAATTTGCGATCTGTTCTCGTTAACCAAAAGGAAACAATTTTTTCACGAAATAAACGATTTTGAAATTTTTGATTTGATTTACTTTGATGCCTTCGGATATAGAGTACAGCCGGAGCTTTGGAGTACTGAAATTTTTCAGAAAATGTACAATAGTTTAAAGCCAAACGGTGTTCTTGTAACTTACGCAGCGCGCGGAGTTGTTAAAAGAAGCATGATCGAAGTTGGGTTTACAGTAGAAAAATTGGCAGGGCCTCCAGGGAAAAGAGAAATGTTTCGAGCTTTTAAAAAGGTTTAAATGAATTATCTAGAATAATTCTAGATTGATTAATATGTTTTAAGAAAACGTATTCGTTGCTAAATTTTTTAAAAAAATAAGTTAAAAGTAGTATTTATGTTGGATATTTAATTAAATTTGCTCGAGTTTAAAAAAATAGATAACCCCCGAAAATCTTATTTTATTATGTCAAAAATGATGTTTGATTACACGAAATCGATACTTGAAAGAGTAAGTTTCGACCCGGTACTTTTCTGCAAAGAGTTGGAAAAAGCTATCAAAACACTGTTACCTTACGAAATGGAACAATTGCAAGAATGGTTATTAAATTTCATTATTGAAAAACCAGAATTAAAACCAAGTCTACAGCTAATTAAAGTATAAAAGAAAAGGAGCCCAATTGGCTCCTTTTTTTATGCTTTCTTTTGAAGCGGACTTATGATTTGAACATTCTGAAAAACAATTGCACCTTTTACAACACCGGCAATTGTAGATCTGATTGCGTCAATGATTTGCATTTTTAATTCGCTTTTAGGGTAAATTAAACTTACCTCGCGAGCAGGTTTTGGTTCCTTAAAATTACGTAGTTTCAGTTTGTCGGAATCTTTTAAGTCTAAGGTGTGCAAGTACGGAAGTAACGTTGTGCCAAGGCCTTCGTCTGCTAATTTAATCAGAGTTTCAAAACTGCCGCTTTGAATCTGAAAATTAGTCTGATCGATGTCGGAACCATTTTTGCATAAATTTAAAATTCCGTCTCTAAAACAATGCCCATCTTGTAAAAGAAGTATTTCGTTTAAATTCAAGTCGGCAACTTCGATTTCTTCTTTCTGAAAGCTAGCGTGATGCTCAGGAATATAAGCCACAAATGGTTCGAAGTATAAAACTATTTCTTTGATTTTTTCATCTTCTAATGGCGTGGCAGCAATCGCGGCGTCCAAATGTCCGTTTTTTAGCTTTACAATAATTTCGTCAGTATTAAGCTCTTCGATTAAGAGTTTTACTTTTGGATATTTTTTAATAAAATTATTCAAAAACATTGGTAGAAGAGTAGGCATAATAGTCGGAATAATTCCTAAACGAAATTCTCCCCCAATAAAACCTTTCTGCTGTTCTACAATATCTTTTATACGATCGGCTTCGTTTACAATATTTTTCGCCTGATTCACTATTTTTTGACCAATGTCGGTAAGCTGAATAGGTTTTTTACTTCTGTCAAAAATTAAAATATTAAGTTCTTCTTCAATCTTTTGTATCTGCATACTTAAGGTTGGCTGCGTTACAAAGCATTTTTCAGCAGCAAGTGTGAAGTTTTTATGCTCAGCAACTGCTAACACATATTGTAATTGAGTTATAGTCATGTTGATAGTAAATTTTGATGCAAAAATAAGAAAATATAATTTTTATTTATATAAAATTTATGAAACTTACTTTAAATTTGTAGTAAATTAGTGTAAAAAATTAGATTATGAAAACAAATATTTTAGGATTACCTGTAAAAGAATCAGAATTATTAGTGCAAGAGCTGAATGTACTGTTGTCAAATTTTCAAGTATATTATCAAAACTTAAGAGGGATTCACTGGAACATTCGTGGAAAACGTTTTTTTGACTTACACGTAAAATTCGAAGAGTTATATACAGATGCACAATTAAAAATAGATATGATAGCTGAAAGAGTTCTGACAATTGGAGGAACGCCGCTGCACACTTTTGAAGACTATATTAAAAATAATAAATTAACTGTTGGAAAGAATATTTCTAATGACGAAAAAGCCGTTCATTTAATTGTTAATTCCTTATCAGATTTGCTGAAAATTGAAAGAGAAATATTAAACAAATCTGATGAGATTAGTGATGAAGGTACTAATTCTATGATGAGTGACTTCATTGCGGAGCAGGAAAAAACGATTTGGATGATGAATGCTTGGTTAGAAGAGACGCTTTAAAATATTGTTTATTAATGAATTATAAGCAGAACGTGATAAAAATTGCGTTCTGCTTTTTTGTTTATGTTAAATTTCTATAAAAATCGCTTTGTTTTTATTTGTTTAACGCTATTTTTGTTTCGATGAAATTACTAGCACGTATATTATTATTCATATTTATTGCTTTCTTATCGACCCCGACTATTGTTCAGGCGATAAAGAAAGGAAATAGTACGGCTGTGTCTTTTAGTATTGCTGAAGAAGAAGTACATAAAGAGCTTAAAAACGTAATGCATCCTACAATTCTTGAACATGAAGTTATAATTCCGGTTTATATCGAGAAAAAAACTATCATATCTGAGAATATTGTAAAACTTGACAATATTTCTCCGAGCATATTTGCTCCACCTCCCAATTTCGCATAATACTTCCGATTATTTTGATCTCTAGCCGCATTTGAAACAAATGGGGTAAATCTTTAATGAATAATTTTTTTAGTGTTGTATTATGACAAAAAAAATCAATCTTTTTGCCAACCTTAAATCTGATTTTGCTTCGGGTTTAGTGGTTTTTTTGGTGGCTCTTCCATTGTGTTTAGGTATTGCAATGGCTTCTGGAGCTCCATTATTTTCTGGAATCATCGCTGGTGTTGTGGGTGGTATTGTCGTAGGATACTTAAGCCAGTCACATATTAGTGTATCAGGTCCAGCAGCTGGGTTAACGGCTATCATTTTAACCGCAATTACCGATTTGGGAGCTTTCGATGTATTTTTAATGTCTGTATTTATTGCTGGATTAATTCAATTAGCATTAGGATTTTTAAAAGCCGGAAGTATATCGAACTATTTTCCAACAAACGTAATTGAAGGAATGTTAGCTGGTATTGGAATTATCATCATCTTAAAACAAATCCCTCACGCTTTTGGTTACGATGCCGATTTTGAGGGAGATCAGGCATTTATACAAAATGATGGGAGTAACTCTTTTTCATTTTTGTTTGATGTTTTAAATCACATTCAATTAGGGGCAGTTGTAGTTTCATTAATTTCGTTTTTGATCTTGCTTTCGTGGGAGAAAGTACCATTTTTAAAAAGAATAAAATTAGTTCCTGGTGCACTAGTTGCAGTTATTGCTGGAGTTGTTTTAAACGAAATATTTGTGTCAACAGGAAGCACTTTGGCAATTGCAAAAGAACATTTGGTTTCTTTGCCAGTTCCAAAATCTTTTGATGATTTTAAATCAATTATAATTATGCCAAACTTTGCTTCGGTTACAAATCCGCAGGTTTGGGTAGTTGCTGTTACAATTGCCATTGTCGCTTCTATTGAAACACTTTTATGTATTGAAGCTTCTGATAGAATGGATGTTCAAAAAAGATACACAAATACAAATGTTGAACTTAGAGCGCAGGGTGTTGGTAACGTAATAAGTTCTCTTTTAGGAGGTCTTCCAATGACATCTGTTGTTGTTCGTTCGTCAGCAAATAATAATGCAGGCGCAAAATCTAAAATGTCTGCCATTATTCATGGTGTACTTTTATTAATAAGTGTATTATCTATTCCGGCCATTTTAAACAAAATTCCACTGGCAACTTTGGCAACAGTTTTAATTTTGGTGGGTTATAAATTGGCAAAACCAGCAACTTTTATGCATTTCTGGAAAAAGGGGAAATACCAGTTTGTTCCTTTTATTGCAACTTTGGTCTTTGTTGTTGCGACAGATTTGCTAAAAGGTGTTGCGTTAGGAATAATTATAAGTATCATTTTTGTTTTGAGAGGAAACTTAAAAAGAGCATATATATTTAAAAAGGAACAATACGAAGATGGCGATATTATTCACATCGATTTAGCGCAGGAAGTTTCGTTTTTAAATAAAGCTGCGATTAAACAAACGTTGAGTGAAATTCCTGAAAATTCAAAAGTAATTATCAATGCGCACGACACGGAGTATATTGCACATGACGTTTTGGATTTAATACGTGAATTTAAAGAAATCAGAGCAGTTGATGAAAATATTAAAGTGAAACTGAAAGGTTTTAAAGAAGCATACGAATTAGAAAACACGCCTGATAATAGTAATCATGTTACTATAGAACACTATTATGATGTGGCGAAAAGAGAAGTAGTTGTAAAAGAAGTTGTTAAAGGAGAATAAAAAAAATAGGTTTTTTGAGGCCGAAAAAATGTCTAAATTTAGGTAACTTTACATCAAGTTCATTTTTTGAGACTATTATCACTTAGAAATTACCACGCAAAAAATAAAAAAAATGAGAAAATTTTATGAGCAGTTATTAGAAAACAATAAAAAGTGGGTTGAGAATTCATTGGCTTTAGATCCAAATTATTTTGCTGATTTAGCAAAAGGACAGTCACCACCATTATTATGGATTGGATGTTCTGACAGCCGTGTTCCAGCAAACGAAATCGTAGGTGCAAAGCCAGGTGAAGTTTTTGTTCACCGTAACATTGCAAACATGGTTGTGCATTCTGATATGAATATGCTGAGTGTTCTGGATTATGCAGTAAATGTATTAAAAGTAAAACACGTTATCGTATGCGGGCACTACGGATGTGGAGGTGTAAAGGCAGCAATGGGAAATATGTCTGTTGGAATTATTGACAACTGGATTCGCCATATTAAAGATGAATACCGTTTGCACGATAAATATTTGAATTCAATAGAAGATGAAACAGAGCGTTTTAATGCTTTTGTCGAAATCAATGCCAAAGAGCAAGTTTATAATTTAGCTAAAACTTCAATTGTTCAGGGAGCTTGGAAAAACGGTCAGGATTTAATGCTTCACGGATGGGTTTACGGTTTAAATTCTGGTTTTGTAACCGATTTAAATGTGAATATCTCTTCGAATGATGAATTAGACGAAGTTTACCAGCTTAGTAATCTATAAAAAATAAAGATCGCCTCAAAAGGGCGATTTTTTTTATTCGTTTTCGTCAAGATTCTCATTAAATGCTGAGGGAAGCATTGTTGGGATAAACTTGATTAATATCGGTAATAATAAACTTCCGCCTGGGAGTAAAAATATAGTCAGTGATGGAATGGTCTTACAAATGTCCAAAAGCTGTTTCTTAACTTTCTTTTTTTCCTTTGCATCCAAATCTCTTGTGGTAGAATATGCTAGCAGAACCACTAATTCTTTACTCTGCATAATTTCTCTTACCAATCGGTTTTTGTTTCTTGTAATCAATTTTATAACGCTGTGCGTCATTTGATCGTAAAAGTGTTTAACCGGGTTCGAGTAATTGAAGTATGGAATTTTACTTTTATGAGTTGTGATAAAAGTATTTGTTGTAGCAATACTTTTAGCTGTAAATTCATCGGTTACGCCCATCATCGAACCTAAAGAATATAGAAAGTAGGCTTCTTCATTTTCAACAACACCATCGCTCCAAAGAGCCATTCCAGCCATATCAATCAAATAATATTGTTCTAGTTTGTTGCTGAAATAATCCAATTGTAAAGTCTCTAAAGTTTCGACTGTAACTTTCGAAAATTTCGAATATCGAATAGAGGCTTCGAACAATTTAATCAATAAATCGTCGTGAACTGATTTTACTGTTTTGGTTTTCAGCGCTAAGCCAACAATACCCAGAACCGTTTCTTCAATACGTTTTAGGTATTTCTCTGGAATTTCGCCGTGTTCCAAATATTGTCTAAAAGCCAGAACATCAATAAACAACAAGGCATTGGTTACCAAATGCGAAAAGTTTTTACTGATAATGCTGTCGTTCGTCTGAACCCTTTGATCAATAATAGTTTCTAAGGAAAGAGAAGGAGTATCTTTTGGAAGTAAAATTTTAAACAAGTTAAATCCTTCCGGATTCATTCGTTTGTAAAACTTTAAAACTTCTGATATAAAATTTTTAGGTTCCGAATTTCTTTTCTCTAAACAAAAAACATGATAGAGCGTATTAAGCAAAGCCACTTTAGAAATTTCGGTTTTAAACCACCCTTTTATCGGAATAGGAAACTGCGAATCTATAGCAATAATATGACCATAAATAAATCCAGTCTCTCTTACTTTATAGTAAAAGTAATCTACAGTTTCAAAAGGAATTGCTTCTGAAAACTTCTGTTCGTTAAAAAACTTATCTATCCAGCCTGGTGCTGATGGGTTAATCATTGACTTTATTTTGCTAATGCAAAGCTATGTCTTTTTCTCGTTTTAGAATTCATTTTAAAATGAAATAACCACTAGATTTTGTTAAAAATAGTGGTTATTGCATTTTTTCTTATTTAATGATTCCTGCACAAGCAGCTCTTCCGCCGGCATTTCCGGTTGGCTGTGTTGTAAAGTCATCTGTTCCTTCATGAACAATTAAACCTTTTCCTAAAACATCTTTATTAGAATCGCCACATCCTACACACCATTCATCAGTAGTAAAAGTTATAGAACCATTACCTTTTGCATCGGCGGTAAAGTTTCCGATATCACCTTTATGATATTCGCCAACTCCCCATTTTCCGTGTTTTTTAAAGGTAGGATTCCAGTGTCCGCCTGCAGAACTTCCATCGGCTGCACTACAATCAGCTTTTTCATGAATATGTATAGCGTGAACTCCTGGCTTTAGTCCAGTCATTTTTGCTGTAAAAGTAACTTTACCATTTTTTTCTGTAAAAACAGCAGTTCCTGCAACAGTACTGTTGCTTTTTGGTTCTAATGCAACAGTCAAAGTTTTGGCATCACCAGATTTTGTATTGGTCTTACAGCCAATGATTACGGCTGCAATTATAGCGAAAGAAACGATTAGTTTTTTCATATGTATGGGCATTTTAAATTAAAAATTAAGTAAATTTAACATAAAATAACGGAATACTTTAACTCTAAAAGTTAAAAAAAAGTCAAACTATTCGGTATAATTTAATATCGATTGAGCACATAACACAAAAATATTGCTTAAATTCGTAAGGGTTTTAAGAAATATTTTTCAGAACCAATCTTCTCTAATTCGCTCACATTTAATTCTTAATGTTATGATGAAAAAGATTTTAACTCTCGTTTTTGTTAGTTCGATATTGCTTTCCTGCAATGTTTTTAAATGCAAAAAAAAGGATGCAGTTTCTAAACTCGACGGAACTTGGGAACTCAATTATATAACTGGTCCAAAAATTACTTTTGAGGGTTTATATCCAAATAAAAAGCCTACAATAATTTTTAATACGAAAGAAAATCAAGTTTCTGGAAATAACAGCTGTAACTCGTACACAGGAAAACTAGCAATAGACGGAAATAAAATTGATTTTACACAGCCAATGGCTGTTACTAAAATGATGTGCTTAGACGGACAGCAGGGAGAGCAGACTTATATGAGTACACTTCAAAAAATAACTTCATATGATATTACCGATGATGGGAAAACTTTAAATTTTATTTCGGGAGATATTGCAATGATGCGTTTTACTAAAAAATAAATGTATGAAAACTAAAGTATATAGTTTGATTCTGTTTTTGACTGTTTGGAGTTTTTCAATTACAGCACAAGAAAAAACCAAAAAAGAACTCAAAGAAGAAAGGGAACTAACCAAACAAAACGAAATTAAAGCACTGATAGACGCGCGTAATTTTGTCTTTGAGGCGCAGAAAGTAACACCTCAAGGCGGAAGACTCATTCAGCTGGATTATAACATTTATTTCCTAAAATTTAAGACTGATACAACAACTTGTGATCTTCCTTTTTTTGGACGTGGATTTAATGTTGCATACAATAGCGACGGCGGAATTAAATTTGAAGGAAAACCAACAAATATAAAAGTTGAAAACAAAAAGAAAAATACGGTTCTTAAAGCTACAGTACGCGGAAGAACGGATGTTTATGATTTAACTTTTACTATTTTTTTTAATGGAAGCACAACACTGAATGTCAATAGTAATAACAGGTCAACAATTACATATGACGGAATAATATACGCTCCGAAATCTGAAGAGAAAAAAAAGAAAAGTTGATTTTTTAATTGGATTTTAAAAATCAATCTAGTTTAGAATGCATAATTATTTAGAAACAAATTAAAAATTAAAACTATGAAAAAATTAAGTCTTATTTTTATTATGGCTGTTGCCACGTTTTCATCTTATGCACAGTCTTCTTTTAAGGAAGATGTAGATGTTTTACAAAGTGTTTACGGAAAATCTAAAAGCGAACTGGTGAAACAGTACATGAATCTCTCAGATGCGCAAACAGCAGCTTTTACTAAAGTTTATGATGATTATGAAGTAAAACGTAAAGCCCTCGGTCAAGCGAAATTTCAATTGATAAATGATTATGCCGCCAATTACGAAACTTTAACGGATGCAAAAGCAGATGAATTGGCAAAAGGAACATTAAAAAATCATATTGATTATGAAAAACTTTACTCTAAAACTTATAATCAAGCCAAAAAAGCAATTGGAGCAATAAATGCTGCTAAATTTATTCAGCTTGAAGTTTATCTGCAAACAATTATCCGCAGTGAAACTTTAGAATCAATTCCTTTTATTGGAGAATTGGATAAATCTAAAGTTCAATAAAGAGACGTTATTATATAAATCAAAAAAGGCAGTATTTAACTGCCTTTTTTTGTTTTTTAAATGAAATTATTTTGCTGTTTTTACCTTGTAAATTTCATTTACCATTCCGTCACGGAAACTGTCTAATGTAAGTTCCCAAAACATAATACCGCCTAACTTCTTAGTTTTAACGTATTCAGCTTTAGCTTTTATAGATTTAAGATCATCAGATGTTGCGAAAGTTTTGGTTGAAGCATTATACCAATAAGGTGCTTTTGCTTTGTCATCCCAAAAATATTTCCATCCGTTTGCTTCTGTGTACGTTGTAGCAAAGTTTTTAAAATTCACACCTTCAATATGTTCTCCGGCTTGATAAAGACCATTATTTACATTTTCTACATTTTTCCAAGTTCTAGAGTAAAAAGCACCTCCTATAACTAGTTTTTCAGCCGGAACACCTTGTTTCAGTAAATACTCAACAGCTCTGTCTGTAGATTCTTCTTTAGGAGTTGTGCTGTAAAGAGGGGTGTGGTGGCCAGTAACTTTAGAATATCCGTTTACCAGATCATAACTCATAATATTGATGCGATTTACCAGTGGAGTTACAGCTTTCCAGTCAATAGATTCATCTAAATATTTTTGGAAACCACCTGCTGCGAAACTCAATTCGTATTTTTTACCTAATGTAGAACGCAGTATTTTAACTAGTTCCGTAAAGTTAGGTTTATCAACAGCTTGGAATAAATGGCCTGGAAGTCCTTCGATCGCTGGGTATTCCCAGTCTAAATCTAGACCGTCAACTTTATAAGAATCACTGATTTCTTTTACGGATTTAGCAAACTTTAAGCGGCCTTCTGCACTTGAGAAAGCAGCAGAACAAGGTTCGCAGCCACCCCAGCCGCCAAGAGATAAAATAATTTTAAGCTCCGGATTTTTAGCTTTTAGAGATACTAAATGTTTAATTGTAATTGAATCTTTAGGAGAATCTACGGTTAATTTTCCATCTTTCAAATGAAGAAAACTAAAGATAATTTGATTTAATTTGCCAACCTCATATTCATCAATAAGTTTAGAATCACCAGTGTAATAGGCGATAATGTCCATTTTTTTATTTTTCTGTGCAAAAGTATTGGAGATACCAAAGCACATTAAAAATAATGCGATTAGAGTAATTTGTTTCATTATTTTTGTTTTTAGCGTTTTTAGAATGCTAAAATTAAAGCAATACATCCAATTTTCAGCCTTTAATAGCTATAAAAAAGTAATTTTAACGAAAAATTTGCAAATCGTTGCAAAAATATTGCGGTTTGCCTTTCGTCTGAGAAAAAATAAAACCCGCGCAGTTTCGGACTTGCGCGGGTTTAAACAAATTAAAAGCTAAAAACTATTTTTGTATTAGAAGCAGTATGAATTTTCTGCAACTAATTTTTCTGCAATTTTTTCTCTCAATGCCACAACGTTTGGCAGGTTAGTGTATTTTGTGAAACGTTTTAATCCCATTAACATCATACGTTGTTCGTCACCTTCAGCAAAAGACGCAATTCCTTCTTTTCCTCTTAAGTTTACGATATCAACAGCTTTGTACAGGTATAATTTTGCCATAGCAATTTGCTCTTGAACTTTATCTTCGCCTTGAGCTTTTGCTAATTTTTCAGTTCTCAAAATTGTACTTTCAGCCATGTAGATTTCGATTAAGATGTCTGAAGCTGCCATTAACAATTGCTGGTGAGAATCTAATTCAGGACCATATTTTTGAACAGCGCTTCCGGCAACCATTAAGAAAACTTTTTTCAAGTTTGCGATAATTCCTTTTTCTTCAGCAAATAATTCAGAGAAATCAGGCGTATCAAAAGATGGAATTCCCATTAATTCTTCTTGAACTTTCATTGCTGGTCCAAGTAAATCAACGTGTCCTTTCATTGCTTTTTTGATCAACATACCTACAGAAAGCATTCTATTGATTTCGTTTGTTCCTTCGTAGATACGAGCGATACGAGCATCTCTCCAGGCACTTTCCATTGGAGTATCCTCAGAGAATCCCATTCCACCAAAAATCTGGATTCCTTCATCAGCACAGTTTTGAACGTCTTCAGAAACTGCTACTTTCAAGATAGAACACTCGATAGCATATTCTTCGACACCTTTCAATTCTGCCTCTTGATGAGAAGTTCCTTCAGCTTCACGAGCAGCGATTCTGTCTTCGATGTCTTTTGCGGCACGGTAAGAAGCACTTTCTCCGGCATAAGCACTAGTTGCCATTTCAGCTAATTTAGAACGAATAGCTCCAAAAGATGAAATAGAAGTATTAAACTGAATTCTTTCGTTAGCATATTTTACAGCTCCGGAAGTAACTCTTCTTTGAGCATCTAAACAGGCAGCAGCCAATTTAATACGACCAACGTTCAAAGCATTCATCGCAATTTTGAAACCGTTTCCTCTTTCAGACAACATGTTTTCAACAGGAACTTTTGTTTCGTTGAAGAAAACCTGACGAGTAGAAGAAGCACGAATTCCTAATTTATGCTCTTCTTCATTCATAGAAATTCCGTTTGAAGGATCGTTTTCTACGATGAAACCTGTAATATTTTTATCATCTCCAATACGAGCAAAAACAATGAAAACACTGCAGAAACCTGCATTCGAAATCCACATTTTCTGACCTGTAATTAAATAATGAGTTCCGTCTTCAGATAAAACAGCTTTAGTTTTTCCTGAGTTTGCATCAGATCCTGCGCCTGGTTCAGTTAAGCAATACGCTCCAAACCATTCTCCAGAAGCCAATTTCGGAACGTATTTTTTCTTTTGTTCTTCAGTACCATAAAGTGTAATAGGCATAGTTCCAATTCCTGTATGTGCACCAAAAGCAGTTGAGAAAGAACCAGTTGCTCCAGAAATGTAGTCACAAACCAACATTGTAGAAACAAATCCCATTCCTAATCCGCCGTATTCTTCAGGTACTGCAACTCCAAGAAGTCCTAGTTCACCAGCTTTACGCATAGATGATTCTGTATAAGCGTAATCTTTTTTCTCAAAACGATCTTTATGCGCCCATAATTCTTTGTCTACGAACTCTTTTACAGAGTCACGCATCATTAACTGCTCTTCTGAGAAATCTTCTGGAGTAAAGATGTCCTCGCATTTTGTTTCTTTAACTAAAAACTGACCACCACGAGTCACGTTTTTTTCGATTGTATCTGCCATTTTTATTTTTTTTTAGAGAAAAGAAAATAGAATACAGAAAATAGACTTTTGACCGAGCTTATTTTAGCCCGTTTTGAAAACTCATTGTCATTCTTTGAAATTCTTCTATTTTAATTTCTAATTGGTTAAATTGTATTTCGTTTATATATTTTCTATGCTTAGCAATTAATAATTGCGTGATGAGTTCGAATGAAGAACCTAGAGAAATGTCTAGAAAATGACTGAATGATTTATCAGTTCTTGAAGAACCTTCAGCTATATTGCTAGGCATAGAAACAGAACATCTACTTATTTGAGAACTCAGATCGTATCTTTCATGCTTTGGAAACTCGATTAATAAATCTGAAATTTCATTAGCGATTATAATTCCGAGCTGCCAAATCTTTAAGTTCTTATAATTATGTCTCATGTTTTTTTCGAGTCAAGATAAGAAATTAAAACAAAAAGTAAGATTATTACTATTTTTTTTACTTTTGGATTATTTTGTTATTTCAAAAACACTTATTTCTTTATTCTCAACAAAAAACATCTATTCTCTTTATTCTATATTCTATTCTCTCTTTTTAAAGAACTTCGTAAATCCCCGCGCTTCCTTGTCCAGTTCCCACACACATGCTCACAATTCCGTATTTATTACCTCTGCGTTTCATTTCATCAAATAACTGAACGGAAAGTTTGGCTCCTGTACAACCTAGAGGATGTCCTAAAGCGATTGCTCCACCGTTTACGTTTACGATATCCGGATTTAAGCCTAGTTCACGAATTACAGCCAAAGACTGAGAAGCAAAAGCCTCGTTTAATTCTACCAAGTCAATATCTTTCAACTCTAAACCAGCTTGTTTCAATGCTTTCGGAATGGCTTTCACAGGACCGATACCCATAATTCTTGGTTCAACACCAGAAGAAGCAAAGTTTACCAAACGAGCAATTGGTTCCAGATTTAATTCTTTTACCATTTCTTCGCTCATAATTAAAACGAATGCAGCACCGTCGCTCATTTGAGAAGAGTTACCCGCAGTTACACTTCCGTCAGCAGCAAAAACCGGTTTTAAACCTGATAAAGCAGCGATAGAAGTTCCAGCTCTCGGTCCTTCGTCTTGTTTTACAACATAAGATTTAGTTTCCTTTTTACCATTTTCATTGATGAAAGTCTGATCAACAGTAATAGGAACGATCTGTTTATCGAATTTTCCTTCTGCTTGTGCTTTCAAGGCTTTCATGTGAGAGTTATAAGCAAACTCATCCTGATCTTCTCTTGAAATTTTGTATTGATTAGCCACCGCTTCAGCAGTTAAACCCATTCCCCAATAGTAATCTTCGTGACCTGCAGCAGCAACTTTATAATCCGGAGTTGGTTTGTAACCTCCCATCGGAATAAAACTCATACTTTCTGCACCACCGGCAATGATACAATCTGCCATTCCTGATTGGATTTTAGCAGTCGCCATTCCGATAGTTTCTAGTCCAGATGCGCAATAACGGTTTACCGTAACACCAGGAACGTCTTCAACTTTTAATCCCATAAGAGAAATCAAACGTCCAACGTTCAAACCTTGTTCTGCTTCCGGCATGGCATTTCCTACCATAACGTCGTCAATGCGTTTTTTATCAAAATTAGGCAGTTCGTCCATCATAAATTGGATCGTTTCTGCAGCTAATTCATCAGGTCTTTTAAATCTAAAAACACCTTTTGGAGCTTTTCCAACTGCTGTTCTATATGCTTTTACTATATATGCTGTTTTCATTTATAAAATGTATTAAGATTGGTGTATTAAGTATTAAGACTGCCAATCGATATAGTTATTATTTTTTTAGAGATCTTTGAAGCGCAAAATTCATATTGCTGACTTCTACTAATTCATTTATTATAGTTGATATTTTTTCTTCAGCTATTAATTTCAAACGTTTTGAAATCATTAATTGAGTGATTAATTCATAAGTTGAACCATTTGCAATTCCTAAAAAATGAGCAAACTCATTATTAGAATTTCTACCAGAGCCTTCCGCTATATTTGAAGGAATAGAGACCGCACATCTTTTTATTTGACTTATTAAGTTAAATTTTTCATCTGAGGGTAATTCTGAACAAACTTTGTAAACATTTTCAGTTATATCCATTGCTTTCTGCCAGATTTTTAACTTTTCAAACTGATGCATAATTCTTTTTAATCTTAATACTTAATACTCAAGTCTTAATACTCAAATACTAGTTTCTCAAAGGTTTTCCTTTAGTTAACATATATTGAATTCTCTCTAATGTCTTTCTCTCTGTACATAAACTCAAGAAAGCTTCACGTTCGATATCTAATAAATATTGTTCAGAAACCAAAGTTGCTTCAGATAAATCACCACCAGCCATAACGTAAGCCAGTTTGTTAGCGATTTTTTTATCGTGTTCAGAAATGTATTTTCCAGCTTCCATTTGATCTGTTCCTACTAAGAACATTCCAAGTGCTTGTTTTCCTAAAACCTTCACATCAGTTCTTCTGATTGGCTGTGTATAACCAGCTTCTGCCAATAATAAAGCATGTTTTTTAGCTTCGGCAATCTGACGATCCTTGTTTACAACGATAACGTCTTTTCCATGTTGAAGAAGTCCAGTGTCAAAAGCTTCGTAACCAGAAGTCGAAACTTTTGCCATTGCGATTGTTAAGAAATACTCTTGAAGAACATTCAATTCCACATCATTTTTGCGGAATAAATCTGAAGCTCTTAAAGCCATTTCTTTAGATCCACCTCCGCCAGGAAGTACACCAACACCAAATTCAACCAATCCCATATAAGTTTCAGCAGCAGCAACTACTTTATCAGCGTGTAAGCTCATTTCGCATCCACCTCCAAAAGTCATTCCGTGAGGCGCTACTACAACTGGAATAGAAGAATAACGAACACGCATCATCGTGTCTTGGAACAATTTGATCGCCATGTTTAATTCGTCGTATTCTTGTTCAACTGCCATCATGAAAATCATTCCGATATTGGCCCCAACAGAGAAATTCGCTGCCTGGTTTCCAATAACTAAACCTTGGTATTCTTTTTCAGATAAGTCGATTGCTTTATTGATGGCTTGTAGAACGTCGCCACCAATGGTATTCATTTTAGATTGGAATTCTAAATTCAAAATTCCGTCTCCTAAATCCTGAATGATTGCACCGCTGTTGCTCCAAACTTTTTTGCTTTCGCGAATGTTGTTCAGAATAATGAATGAATCTTGTCCAGGAACTTTTACTTGTGATTTTGTTGGAATGTTATAGAAATAAGTTGCTCCTTCTTTTACAGTATAGAAACTTTCACTTCCGGAAGACAGCATTTCGTTAACCCATGCAGCAGGCTCTAAACCTTCGGCTTTCATGATTTCAATTCCTTTGGCAACACCAATAGCATCCCAGATTTCGAATGGACCATTTTCCCATCCAAAACCAGCTTTCATGGCATCGTCAATTTTGTATAATTCGTCTGAGATTTCAGGAATTCTGTTTGATACATAAGCAAACATTCCAGCGAAACTTTTTCTGTAGAATTCTCCCGCTTTGTCTGTTCCTTTTACTAAAACTTTAAAACGATTGATTGGTTTATCGATAGTTTTTGTCAGTTCAAGCGTAGCAAAATTTGCTTTTTTAGCAGCGCGGTATTCTAATGTATCTAAGTCTAAAGAAAGAATATCTTTATCTACTTTTTTATAAAAACCTTGTCCAGTTTTGCTTCCTAACCAATTATTTTCCATCATTTTGTTGATGAAATCAGGAAGTTTGAACAATTCATGCTGCTCGTCATTCGGGCAGTTTTCATAAATACCATTGGCAACGTGTACCAAAGTATCCAATCCAACAACGTCAACCGTACGGAAAGTAGCCGATTTTGGACGACCAATTACCGGACCAGTCAATTTATCAACTTCTTCAATCGTTAATCCCATTTCTTTAACCAAATGGAATAAACTCTGGATTCCGTAAATACCAATTCTGTTTCCAATAAACGCCGGAGTATCTTTAGCAACAACCGAAGTTTTTCCTAAGAATTTAGAACCGTATTCGTTTAAGAAATCCAATACTTCCGTAGAAGTTTTTGGACCAGGAATAATTTCAAATAATTTTAAGTAACGCGCAGGGTTAAAAAAGTGAGTTCCGCAGAAGTGCTGTTGGAAATCTTCGCTTCTTCCTTCACTCATAAAGTGAATTGGAATACCAGAAGTATTAGAAGTAACCAAAGTTCCCGGTTTACGGAATTTGTCGATTTGTTCAAAAACCAATTTTTTGATGTCTAAACGTTCTACTACAACTTCAATAATCCAATCAACATTGGCAATTTTTGCCATATCATCAGTCGTATTTCCAGTTGTGATTCGGCTAGCGAATTTTTGGCTGTAAATAGGAGAGGGTTTCGATTTTAATGAATTCGCCAAATGTTCGTTTACCACACGGTTGCGAACGGCTTTACTTTCAAGTGTTAATCCTTTTTTAGCTTCAGCTTCTGTCAGTTCGCGCGGGATAATGTCAAGAAGTAAAACTTCAACACCAATGTTAGCAAAATGACAAGCTATACCTGAACCCATAATTCCGGATCCAATTACAGCAACTTTTTTAATTGTGCGTTTCATATTTGTAAAATTTGTTTTTTGGGTAGAATTTGAATTTTCTCTTTAAAGAAGATTATTCATTTTCTGTGTTTTCTGTATGATTGAAAATATTTTTGTCCTGAATTAATTCGTTTATGATTTCAGAAACTTCGATAAAATGTTTTAGCTTTTCGTCTGAAACATGTTTTCTAACGCTTTCATTAAACTTCAGAACTGTATTTTTAGATAAATCTCTTTTTTCTTTTCCAAAATCGGTCAGGTAAATTAATACGCCTCGGCCGTCGCTTGGGTTCTTTTTGCGAACAATTAAACCTTTTTCTTCCATAGATTTAAGTGTTCTGGTTAAGCTGGTGGCTTCCATGCCCATTCTCGGACCTAAAGCGGTTGATGGAGTTCCTTCTTCCTTGTCCATACTTAAAAGAGCAAATCCTGTTGCCATTGTAGCATCATATTTGGCAGCCTCTTCATTATACATTCTTGAAACAGCCTGCCACGTAGCTCTCAAAATATAATCTATCGTTTTGTCTTTCATAGGTAACTATATCGATTTCAAATATAATTAAAAAATACTATGCATGCATATAATTTTTTAATAAATTTTTGGTTAGTTAAAAAATATCACTGATTTAGAGTGATTTGGTGGTTTATTTATAGGGAAATATACTATTCTTTTTTTACATTTTAACATTTTTAGTGTTGTAAAAATCTCTTTTTGGTTTTTAAATCGGATTTAATTCGATATTCTTTAAAAAATTATGCATTTATTTCAGTTGAATTTTCATAATCGTAGCGCGAAATGGCATCTTGAAGTATTTTTTTCATACGATTTCTCAGACTTTCAGGCCTTAAAATTTCCAGACAGCTTCCAAATCCTAATAAAAGCCTTTCCATCTCATAATTTGGTATTACATACAAATGCACAATAATACTTCCGTCCTCGTTTTCTGTGATTAATCGCTGAGAGGCATGCAACGGTTTTGTGAGTACATAAGGCGCATTCGACGCATCTACCCAAAGTTCAATTCGCCTGGCTTTTAATCCCGAATTTACTGTTACACCAATTACATCTTTATAATAAACGTCAGCATCAAAATCTTCTTCTAAATAGGGAAGATTGAAATCATAATCAATAGAAATTATTCTGTCCAAAGCCAAATTGGTAATAGGCTGTGAGGCTTTTTTCTTTCCGATTAGAAACCAGCGGTTATTGAATTCCTTTAATATAAAAGGATGAAAATGAAATTTGGTTTCTTCTCTTGATTTAAAAGATTTGTACGTAATTATCAGAACCATTTTCTTTATAATCGCCTGATATATTTCATCCAGATAATGAAGCCCTTTTAGATTCTCGTTTTTATCCAAATAAATCACCGGATTTGTATGTGATTTTTCAGAGTAAATTTTATCCTCCAAACGCTGTAAAATATCCGAAACATCGCTAAAAAGTGAGAAATCCTTAAATTGTTTCAACATCGAAACGGTTTCGGTCAAAACATTCATATCGGTTTCTGTCAGCGGAATATCGGTTATCGAAAAATCTTCGTCTTCATATTTATAATACTTTTTATCGTAAACGACAATTGGCGCATTATAACCCAGTTTTTCACTTCGCATCAGCTGAATATCCATTTGAATCGTTCGCTTGCTGATTGGATTTTGGCGTCCTTCATATTCAAATAAAGCTTCGGAACATTCTTCGATTAAATCTTCGAGTGTCCATTGCCTGTATTTATTTTGGAGGCATTTATCGATTGTTTTATAGCGGATTAAGGCGTTTTTGTTTTGTGACATATGAATGTTTGTTTTTCGGTTTGTATTGTAGAGACGCACCGCAGTGCGTCTAACATATTGTGGATATTCGTTGTGTAGACGCACTGCAGTGCGTCTCTACAGATATACTTTATGTTAATATTGAAATTTCCTTTTCGATATTTTGTCTCGCTTTTTCCTCATACAAACTCCTGAATTCTTCAGTTTGAAAAATAAACTCATTTTCCAAAAAATGTTTCAATGCTTTGGCGCGCCCGGGTTTGTATAGAAAATCAGGATAAATGCGGTATTCTTTTCTGATCTGTTCAAAATAGATTTTATAATTGTCCCAATCTTTCGCAAGGATTTTCAAATCAAAATCGATTAACCAATTGATATCTTCAATTTCATTTTGCTGATGTTGTTGTGTAGCGCAGATTGCATCAAAAACCAATTGTTTATTTAGATCGATATTTTCAGGTAAAATTTTCAAAGCATATTCAGCACTTTTGAGTTCGTTGTCTTTTTTTGAAGCCGAATAAACATAATCATGATAAAAAATAGAAAATAATATTCCATTCGGATTTTGAAGCCGATTAGAGTAGGTTTCAAAGCTTTCTATCATTTCTTTTAAATGCGTGAGATTATGATAATGCCTTGATTTTTTGGAATATGCCTTTTCTAAATCTTTCCAGTTCTGCTGAATTTCATTTGCTGAAAAGCCAATATTTGAGAGTAATTCAGAATAGATTTGGGTTAAATTCATATATTTTTTTTTATTTAATCAGATCAAACCTCCAGCGGAGCGTAATATTTATAGCAATTTATAGGATAGCATCAAAAGCTCCATGGGAGCGACACTTGGCTTTCATATTTTCAATAAATATGTCACCCCGCTGGGGCTCTTCAAACACATCGAAAAAATAGCTATAAATATGTCGTCCCTCTGGGACTTACGCGGTTTTTTAATTAATATTTACTCAAATTTAAAATTCTTTTCTTACTGCGCAAAATAATTGCGTAGTGGTTTTGAAATCTTTGTTCAAGAAATAAAACGAATACTATTTCTCAACAATTAAAACAAAATTTTTACTACGCAAAATAACTGCGTACTAGTTTTAAAATCTTTGTTCAAGAAATAAAAACAAACGTTCATAGAAATAAAAAAAAGAATAAAACAGGTCAAGTTTGAGTTACTTCGAAAACACTTTCCACGTACACACTTACACTATTACCTTTTTATTCTTCTATTATATGGGACAGTAGCTCAGCGGTAGAGCAGGTAGTTTTGAAATTATCCTTCAAAGGTCAATTAAAACTTACTTCGTACACTTTTAATGTCCGGGTCGTGGGTTCGAATCCCACCTGTTCCACAATTAATGGTCAATTAAAACTTACTTCTTAGGTTCGAATCCTAACTTCCGAAAGGAAGTTGCTGGTTATTAAGTTTTAAGATTATCATTAATAAAAATAGAGGGTCAAGATTAACTTACTTCTTCCAATCCGATAATTTGTTAGTTAATCCATTACACTCCAATTTCAGGTCAAGTGTTTCTTACTTCAAAATCTTTTAGGTAAAACTCAGAAACACCATTATCTAAATTTTAAAAATTAAAAAAAAATGAAAACAAGAGAATTATTAAAAATCAGTTTACGTCAAAATGCGATTTTCATTCCATCAGAAATGATTTCGAATGATATTAAAAATTTATCAGGAACAACATCGGTTTTATTAGCCAATGTTTCTAAACTCGGATTTACATTTTCTGAATCATTATTACACGCTTTAAACAACGTAAACCCCAATTATAAAGTAGAAGTTTTAGAAGTGCTGAGAGAAGTTTTAGGAACAGATAAAAACTGGACGCCTTTAGTTAAAGAATGGAATATCCCAACGGGAGAATCTGTTGTAGATCATATTATAACTTATTTCGGAAATGTTTTTAAAACAAAAAACGGAACAACTTTACAATGCGGACATATTATCCCAGATAATACTTTTCCATTAGAAAGATACAACGGTTGCCCGTTCTGTGGAACTCCGTTTGAATTTGGAAAACTAGAAAATATCGGACAAGGAAGCAAATTGAAAGGGCTTGAATTGTGGACAGAAAAAGATTTAAATGATTTCTATATCTCATTATTGCAGTCAAAAACGGCTTTAGATACTACTCAGGTAGATAGTTTAAAAATGGCGATGCAAAATTTGCCTTTGCCAAAAGTTGATGTTGCAATGAAGGAAACTTTAATGCTGGTGATCGATCTTTTGATTGAAAACGGTAAAGAAGCCGAAGCATCTCAATTTTTAAAAACTCCAACTGATATCTTAAGATATTTATGGTATAAAAATACTGGAATGCTGCAGATTATCGAACCAAAAACAATCATCAAAAGAGCGTCTAAAAACAATCAGCATTTTCATTATGCATTAGATACAAGTGTGCAGGCAAGAATTGCATCTGCAAAAGATTTGAAACTTAAATATTCTAGAAAAGAATGTTTGATGGTGGCAAATTGGTTAAACAATATGAACATGGACGTTGAAGCCATGTGCGAAATCATGCATCCAAAAAGAGGAATGTGGGTTCGCTTTATCCGAGCGCTTCGTTTGGCAGAATACAGCAAAAGAAAAGGGTTTGAGAAATTGAACTTTTTAATGGATGTGTTCTACAACCAAGTCTATGATGTTTGGCAAAGCAAAGTAGATTCGTCTAGATTGAAATTTGATGCCGATAAAACATTTGCTTTATTGAAACAGCGTCCAGGATTATTTGCACGTTCGTTATTTTCGAATATGCTTTGGTTTGGAGCAGACGAAACTATTGCTCATTTTGAGGAAATTATCGATAAAGTTCCGGCTCGATTGGTGTTTACATTGAATATGCATGCTCAAAATTATTTTGATAAAAACATGCAGAGAAGCGTGAAACCTTTGGGAGGAACAAACAAACGAATTGAAGCAAATGCTTTATTGAAGTTGTATGATGATGTGCAGTTGGAAGCGATGAAAAACCAGATCGAAGAATTGTGTCTTTTGGCTATGAAAAAACGATTTGCAAAGATTGAGAACACCAATAAAACAATCTATATCGATCCGCAGTTGTTTAACATTCCGGTTTCTATAGGAGATCGAAGTGAAACGGTTCAGGATTTGCCGGTTGCTTTAATGGGAACACGTTTCCCAGTTGAAGGAAACGAAATACGATTGTTTATGCAATGGGGTAAGGATTTGCCGGCACAGCATTTAGATATGGATTTGAGCTGTCATATCGCTTATGAAGATAAAGCCGATATTTGTTCTTTCAGCCGATTGACTACAACTGGTTGTCAGCATAGCGGTGATATCAGAAGTATTCCGAATAAAATTGGAACGGCCGAATACATCAACATCAACATCGACGAATTGGCGCAAGCCAAAGCTAAATTTGTAACTTTTACCTGTAATGCTTACAGCAACGGAAGTATTACGCCAAATTTAATTGTTGGTTGGATGAACAGCAAACACCCGATGAAAATTTCGGAGAAAACCGGTGTAGCATACGATCCGTCGTGTGTAGATCATCAGGTACGTGTGACGCAGAATGTTGCCAAAGGTTTGGTTTTTGGAGTGTTGGATGTAGCCAAAAGAGAAATCGTTTGGTTAGAGATGACTTTCGGAGGTCAGGTTGTAGGCGGTTTGGATTTCAAAGGCGTTCAGGCGTTGTTATCAAAATTAAACAGCAAATTGAATATTGGTAGTTTGTTACAGCTTAAAGCTGAAGCTCAATGCTTAAGAATCACCGAAGATCAAAATGCCGATGAAATTTATACAGCGCAATGGGCGATGAATCCAGCGGTTGTTACGCAATTATTGGTAGATTAGGTTTAATTAGGTACAAAGAGGCAGAGGTTCAAAGGCACAAAGGTTTTGTAGAGGCGCACTGCTGTGCGTCTCCGCAAAGTTTGGTAAATTTAATCTCGCAGAGACGCCCAGTTTTTTCTGCGCAATTGTCATTTCGACGGAGGAGAAATCTCCACAAGAAGCTCGACAAAGATTGGACTCACGTTGCGGAGTTGCTTGCGAAGATTTCTCTCCCGAAGTCTCGGGATCGAAATGACAAAAAATGAGAAAAAAAAATCATTTTTAATCCTCATAATCTGTGGCTTAAAAAAAATAAATCTTGGCGACTCTGCGACTCTGCGAGAAATAAAAAAACTACGCAAAATAATTACGCAGTACTAAACAACCTTTGTACTATCAAAATAAAACAAGAAATGAAAACACAAATAAACGGTACAGATATATTAGAATTAGGATTCCCAGAAGGAAAAATAATTGGGATTGCCTTAAAAATAAACAGTAAAAGAAACGGATTCACAAGAGACGAAATGATCGCTAATTTCAAAAACGTCTTAGAAACTCCAGAGAATTATATAGACGATAAAGTCTTCAGTAAACTGGCTGTTGCTTTAATCGAAAAATCGAATGAAAAACCAGAAGATTTTATTGCATTAAATCAGAATCCGAATGCGTATTCGACTTATGGATTAGATCATATCGAAGACGGAGCCAGAAAACAAATGGAAGTTGCCATGAAATTGCCAGTGACAGTTGCAGGAGCTTTAATGCCAGACGCACACCAAGGTTACGGACTGCCGATTGGTGGAGTTCTAGCCACAAAAAATGCCATTATTCCGTATGGTGTTGGGGTTGATATTGGGTGTAGAATGGCGTTGTCGGTTTATGATATTCCTGAAGATTTTTACTTTGAAAACGAAGCTAAATTCAAAAGAGAGTTAATTGCCAATTCGATTTTTGGAGCGGGTCACGGATTTCACGGTCAGTACAAATCAGATCATGCGGTCTTGGAGAATGATACCTTTAATATGAATCCGTTTGTGAAGAATTTGAAAGATAAAGCCTGGTCGCAATTAGGATCTTCTGGTGGTGGAAATCACTTTGTGGAATTCGGAATCATGGAATTTGCAAAAGATGATAAGGTGTTGAATATCCCAAAAGGTAAATATGTCGCTTTGTTAACGCATTCTGGTTCACGCGGAATGGGTGCCACAATCGCAGGACATTATACTAAAATTGCCAAAGACGAATGTAAACTTCCAGAAGTGGCCAAAAACCTAGCGTATCTGGATATGAACTCACAATTGGGTCAGGAATACTGGATGGCGATGAATTTGGCGGGCGATTACGCTTCGGCTTGTCACGAGATTATCCATAACAAAATGGAACGCGCTTTGGGTGCGACGATTTTAGCCAAAGTCGAAAACCACCATAATTTTGCGTGGAAAGAAATCTGGAATGGCGAAGAAGTGATTGTGCATAGAAAGGGAGCAACCCCAGCCGGAAAAGGCGTTATGGGAATCATTCCGGGAAGTATGACTGCACCAGGATTTTTGGTGAGAGGAAAAGGCGAGGAGAATGCCATTAATTCGGCTTCACACGGAGCAGGACGACAAATGAGCAGAACGCAAGCCATCAAAAACATTACCAAAACGGAGATGAAATCCATCCTGCAAGATCATGGCGTTACCCTTATCGGTGCAGGTCTGGACGAAGCGCCAATGGCGTATAAAGATATCAACCAAGTGATGGAAGCACAACAGGATTTAGTTGATGTGGTTGCGAAGTTTACACCGAAGTTGGTGAGAATGGCTGATGATGGGAGTCGTGAGGATTGATTTTTAGTTTTCAGTCGCGGTCTCGGATTTCAGTGTAGAGGCTCATTTCTAATGTTCAGTCGCGGTCACAGTTTCAGCGTAGACGTGCACTGCAGTGCGTCTAACACTTTGTACTGATTTTAACTGCAAAGGACGCAATCCCGAAGCCTCGTGATACGCAAGGTTCGCAAAGGTTTTTCCGCACCATATGTCATTTCGACGGAGGAGAAATCTCCACAAGTAGCTCCGTAACGTGAGTCTAATCTTTGTAGAGTTTCTCGCGAAGATTTCTCCTCCGTCGAAATGACAAATATTATGCTTAAAAAATAATAATAACCACAAAAAAGAATAGAAAACTTTGTGTCTTAGTGTCTTTGTGGCAAAAAAAAATAATTTAAGGCAACAGAGAGGAAAAGACTTAGCACCTTAGCCTCTCAGAACCTTAGCAACTTTAAAAAAAATGAAACAATATATAGACATAGGAATCAACCTAACCAACAAACAATTCCAAAACGACATAGACGATGTCGTACAAGACGCGCTCGACGCCGACGTATCGCAGATGATACTCACGGGCACAAGCGTACGAAACAGCGAAGCTTCATTAGAAATCGCAAAACAATATCCGGGAATATTATATTCGACGGCTGGAATTCATCCGCATGATGCGAAGAGTTTTGATGAAAAAAGCATTTCACGACTGCGGAATTTATTAAAACAGAAACAAGTCGTTTCGGTTGGGGAATGCGGACTCGATTTTGATCGTGACTTTTCGCCCAGAAAGAAACAGGAAGAATGTTATAAAGCCCAATTAGAATTGGCGATCGAAGTACAGAAACCTTTGTTTTTGCACGAAAGAGCCGCTTTTGACAGCTTTATGAATATCACCAAAGACTATTTACCGCAATTGCCAAAAGCCGTTGTGCATTGTTTTACGGGAACGCTGCAAGAAGCCAAAACCTATCTCGATAACGGATTTTATATGGGTTTTACGGGAGCGATTTCTGATGCCAAGCGTTTCAGCCATTTAAAAGAAGTCGTTCAGTACGTACCGCTCGACCGAATGATGATCGAAACCGATGCGCCGTTTATGCTTCCTAAAAATGTCCCGAACAGCCTCTTGAAGAAATACCACGAACGCCGTTGCGAACCTGCTTTTCTGCCGTATGTTGCTGGAACTGTGGCGCAGTTTAAAGGAATTACTTTGGCTAAAGTGGCGGAGGAAACGACAAGGAATTCTAAAAGCTTTTTTGGGATTTAAATTTAGAAAAGCTTTAAAATAACATACTAGTTGTGAGTTAATTTATATATTTTAGCAAAATGACGAATCTTAAAAATAGAGGAAAAGAAGCAAGTGACGATACTTTATTCGGAACGGAAAAAATACAGTTGAAGCTAAAAGAAGCTGTGGCAGATTTGTCTTATTTTCTGAGTAGAGGTTACGGAGAGAAAGCAACATTAGCTTTAGTCGGAAACCGATATCGTTTAAATTCTCGTCAGCAACAGGCAGTTCGCGGAATGAGTGCTTCTCAAAATCAGATTGAAGATCGAAAATCTAAAGAAATTCAAAGCAAGGAATTAGAAGGAAAAGAAATCGCTATAGATGGTTTTAACGTTTTGATCTTATTAGAAAGCATTTTGTCAAACGCTTATGTTTTTAAAGGACAAGATGGTTTTATTCGTGATTTGTCAAGTGTTCACGGAACTTACAAGAGAGTAAAACAAACATCTCAGGCAATAGAAATGATTGCTGATTTCTACAAAAAAGAAAAGATTAAAACAATATACTGGTTTTTTGATAAACCTGTTTCAAATAGTGGAAGATTAAAAAAAATGATTGAAGAAATAGCTTTAGAAAATCAATACGATTGGCAAGTAGAATTAGTTTATAATCCAGATAAAGTCATAGCAGAAAGTAATCAGATTGCTGTGACCTCTGATGCTTGGATTTTGGATAATGCTTCAGCTAATTTTAATTTGATGCAATATATTTTGTCACAGATGAATGTAAATGAAACTGTATTTTGTTTTGAATAAAATGAAATCTCATATTTTTTGTAATGAAATAAAAGCTGTGATTCCAAATCTAAATAAAGAATGGAAAGAAAAATATGCTTTGTTTTTAATAGATGAAAATCTAGAACTTTTTTCAAAAAACCTGATTTTTTTTCATAGTAAGAATAAAGAAATATCGAGACTTCCATATTTCAAAGATGAAATTATAGTTTCATTGAATGATGCTGTTTTTTATTTTAAAGAAGTTTTAGAAAATTTTAAAAATAATCCCGAAGGATTAAAAGAGAGTTTAGTTCGGACTTTTGAAAAAACACCGTTTGAAGTCATTTTGCTTATTTTGGGACAGCGCTTAACATCTGCCAGCAAGCGTGACGAAATAGGAATTCCACCTGCAAAAGAAGTTCTTTTAGAAAGCTGTTTTGAACCTTTCAATCAAGAAATTTCGATTGCAGTAAGAGCTTGGGAAAAGCATGTTGGTCGAAAAAAAGACAGTATTTTTGGGGAGATAAAAGGAAATGTAATCCAGAAAAAAGAGAAGGTAGAAAAACTGATTCATTTCATTATAAATAATAAGACTTGGTGGAACATTTTCTTTCATTATAAACATAGTTTAGTATACGAAATTAGAGTGGAAAACGGTCAGGGACTAAGATGGTCATCTGATGGGAAAAAGTTTATAGGATTTTTAGAAGATTTTTTAGAAGAATAAAATGGAAGCAAAAAACAAATATATTTTTAGTAAAGAAGAATGGCAGATTTGCATTAAAGTTTTGCAAGCACTGAAAGACGATCCGTTTGAAAACCCTGAAAATGATTTGTTTGCAGGTTTGATTACGAAGATTCATAAAAATGCCAAAAAGAATCTGCGTAGTGTGAGTTATTTTTCTAAAAAGCAAGAAGATCTTAATGTTAGTCTGAGTTCAACAATAGTTTCAAAAGCATTAAAAGGAGAAACTCTGTTTGCTGAAAAAGATAATCCGGATGAACAACAGTTTACCGAATTAAATCTGCCTAAAAATTGTTATGCCTGTAACGGCTCTTATAAACTGGCGCACAGTTTTTATACCAGACTTTGTCCAGAATGTGCCGAAGAGAATTATGAAAAACGTTTTCAGAATATAGATTTAAAAGGGCGAAATGTAATTTTAACAGGTGGACGCGTAAAAGTAGGTTTTGCAACAGCTTTAAAACTTTTGCGAAATAATGCCAATGTTGTACTTACAACCCGTTTTCCTGCACTTGCGTTAGAACAGTTCAAATTTGAAGAAGATTTTGAGCAATGGGAAGAAAACCTGATTATTTATGGTCTGGATTTACGAAATCTAAATGCTATTAATGAATTTGTATCGTTTTATAAATCCAAATTTGACAGTCTGGATATTTTAATAAATAATGCGGCTCAAACTATAAAATATCCAGATGAATATTATGTTCCATTAGTTAGAAAAGAAGAAAACCTGCTTGGAGAATTTTCGTTAAATGTTCATTTGATTGCCAATAAAACTCAGGTAACATCAGAAGTAAAAGCTTTAGAATATGGTTTTGAAGAACAAAGCGAAATCGCACTTTCACGTTTTGGGCAACCTGTTGATAATCGGGATAAAACCAGTTGGAATTCTACTTTGGAAGAAATTAGTATGTATGAGCTTGTTGAGGTTAATCTAATCAATCAAATTGCGCCTTATTTCCTGATAAAAGAACTTAAGCCATTATTTTTAAACTCAGTATTCAATGAACGTTTTATTGTGAATGTGACATCTTCTGAAGGAATATTTAGTTATACCAACAAAACGATTTTTCACCCTCATACTAATATGACAAAAGCAGCTCTCAATATGATGACGCTTACTTCTGCCAAAGAATTTGCAGAAGATTCTATTTATATGACTAGCGTAGATGTTGGCTGGATTTCGACCGGAGCAAAAGAAAGTCTACGAAAAAAGCAGTTTGAAGAAGGATATATTCCTCCGCTAGATTCTGTAGATGGGGCCAGCAGAATTTTTGATCCAATAGTGCAGGGTATTAAACGAAAAAGTATATTTGGGGTCTTGTTGAAAAACTACAAAGTTTCCAATTGGTAAACTTTAGGATAGTAGTTTAATTGGAAAAATATTCCCACCAAAGGAAAAGTTTTGAGTTCGAGTCTCAACTATCCGCTAGGGTATTAGCTCAATTGGAAGAGCAACAGTTTGCTAAACTGGAGGATGCAGGTTCGAGTCCAGGCATACCCTTTTTTATTTAATTCAAAGTAAAAATTGACTTTCGTTTTACAAACAAAATAATGTTCACAAATATAGGTGTTAGCTCAATTGGAAGAGTACCTGTTTTGCAGGCAGGAGGTTACGAGTTCGAATCCCGTACACCTATCAAACAAACAAAAATAACAACAACAAAAGGTAATTCAAACCTTAATTGAAATTAGAGCAGAACCATGTCAGTAGAATTAATTTTTATCTTTGTTCTTAACGTTGATTGAATATACAACTCAAAACAATAATAAAGTAAGTTTTTTCTTTCTTTTTTAAATAAAAGCATATCTTTGTTCTCGACAAAACATTTTATCGGCAATCGAGAACTTTGAAACTTTATAAGTTAACATAAGCGAAGCCCTCATTCACGTTGCTGGAGCTAGTGATAGCCCTAATCTCATTCGATAAGAATGTTTTGTCACAACCGAAGATGAGGGTTTCGTGCGTTTAATATTTTCAGAAAATGACAAAAGAAAATCAAAAACCAACACATCGTGATGTAGTGCCATCCGTAATTAATTTCCTTTCAGACGAATTGTTTGAGGGAGATTACAAAGAACAGCCCATGTATTTGCAGGAAATCTTCGAGCTTTTAATGCATACAGAGTTTGGCGACGATATCAATTTAAGGCAAAAAATACTGAGCTGTTTAAGAACCAGCCGTAATCTGGCAGAAACTTTATCACCATTTTCAGAAAAGCAGATTTATAAGGCTTGTGCTAGTATGAGATAACTTATAAAGATAAAATTGAAACCCCGCAGATTGGTATCTGCGGGGGTCTTTTGTTATAAAAAATATATTTTAAATACATTTTGTTAAATTAATCTAAACTTTACTACATTTGTATCTGTAATTAAAAAACAGAAAAATACATATGATACTTTCAATTAAATCAAGTTTTGAACTTTTAGCAGGAGATTTTCCCGCTGAGATGGCAGGACGCTATATGTATTTTTATGAAATTGAAATGTAATTTTAGAGTGTAACTCATCATAAAATATAAAAAGCGTCCTAATTCGGGACGCTTTTTTTGTTTAAAAGTATTTCTCCCGAAGTCTCGGGAAGCTCAGGGTGACAAAAGAGAACAACAAAATGATAAAGAAAACAAACCAGAACTAAAAAAACTAAAAAAATATTTAACCAATATGTTTAATGATTAATCAAAATAGAGAGATATAGTCTTGGAAAGTAATCTGATGATTAACAGTCATTTGATATAAAATAGAGATCTGCACTAATTTGCGGACAGGTATTTCTTTGTCTTAATTTTTTATGTAACTACTTGATAGTCAGAAAAATAATCTTAAAAAATATTTGGAAATATGAATTTTTCGATCATATCTTTGCCAGACAAAATCGAAACAGTGAGTTTCAGAAAACAACAACAACAATTAAAAAATAAATAAAATGAGTTTTAAATTATACATACACAACCCAGGATTAGTAGCCGCGCCTTCGGAGCGTGAATGCTTTTACATGTCGGTGCATCAATATAGGCAATAAGATAGTTATATCGTATTTGTTATGAAGCACCTTTAATTGGGTGCTTTTTTTTTGTTGAGGTGCAAAGGTGCAAGGTTCAAAGGTACAGAGGTACAAAGTGACAAAGGCAAAAACTTAGATCCTTAGTAACTCAGTCCCGAAGCTTCGGGATAGAATCTTAGAGAAGTACGCAAAATAAATGCGCAGGACGATTGTAATATTTGTTCGTAAAGAAATCGTCGCGACGTAAAAAATTTAGTTTAATAATAAAAATTTAAGGATGAATCAAAAAAGTAGACTTAGGTCGGATCATAGTGATCAAACAGAAACAGTGGAGTTTAGCGAGTCGTCATTTGCCTCAAGTAAAAAAATGGATTTGAAACTGATTAACCTATGGAATGAAAGGGTGAATTTTAGGGAGATTACATATATCATTTAGAGATATTTCTCTGGTAAAGCAGGGGTGCTTTTAACTTTTGTGATATTGGATTTCCCAGAAAAACCTTCGATTTCCTGAGATTTCCAAGAATTGCAAAAAAAAAAATACCATGCAAAACAATACATTAGAAAAATACAAAAAAGCAATTAGAAAAAAATACGAGACCGAAAAAGAAGGTAAATACTTTGATTATTTGTACAAGCCTTCTCGTGGAAAACTTCGTGATTTGTGCTGGCTGATTTTCGAAAATAACCCAACAAAAGACGATCTGAATGTTTTCAGTAATCTATTGGGCTTAGATTTCGATCATAGTAAAAAGAATAAGTTTAAGGAGAAGAAAGATAAGTTTAGACCTATCGAGACTTTCTTTAAAGGTGAGACAGATCCGTCAAACCTTGATGCTATAAATATGGCAGCAATTTTGGTTGATTTCCAGCCGCGTCCTTTCAAAAAGTTTTACGAAAATTCTAAAACTGAGGAAACAAAACCAGTTAAACGGATCGAGAAAGCTAAAGAAATTTTGAAAAAGAAAAGTGCTGCGAAAAAAGAAAAGCATGAAAAAAAGTCTAAGAAAAGAAGTTTCTTTCTAGATTTTAAAAGCATGTTCTTCTAGGTTTATTTGCCACTCGCGATAGCTATCGGGAGGAATGTTTTTAGCCACAGATTAAAAGGATTAAAAAGATTATACAAATCTGCTAAATCTGCGTGAAATTAATCTTAGCGTTCTTAACGGTTTTAAAAAAAATTATTTAAAAATTAAAAAAATGAAAACAACAGATAAAATTATTATTATCGATTTAGAAGCCACATGCTGGCAGAGTGCAGTCCCACAAGGACAGGAAAATGAAATTATCGAAATCGGGTTAGCGGTTTTAGATACGCAAACGGGAGAAATTACGAAGAATCAAGGGATTTTGATTAGGCCCCAGCGTTCGAGTGTGAGTCTGTTTTGTACTGAGTTAACCACTATAACTCAAGATTTACTGGATAAAAATGGAGTTCTTTTTGAAGAAGCCGTGAATCAGTTAATCGACCAATACAACCCCGATTTATATACTTGGGCAAGTTACGGTCAGTACGACTTAAACATGCTTAAAAAGCAGTGTAAATCGTTTGGTGTGCCGTATCCGATGGCAGATGAACATATTAATGTTAAATCCCATTTTGCCGAAAGGTTCGGATTAGTAAAACCAACGGGAATGAATGGTGCACTTCAATTACTGAATATTCCGCTGGAAGGAACCCACCACCGCGGTATTGATGATGCCAAAAACATCGCGAAGATTTTGCGTTGGTGTCTTCAAAATTAAAAACGGCTGTCAAATTATCGACAGCCGTTTTCTTTTTGGTTATATTACTCTGATTTAATTCTGACCATAAATTTTAGCATATAGATCTTTATAAATCTCTTTGATGATTTTACGTTTTAATTTCAGTGTAGGAGTCAATTGTCCGCCGTCGATTGACCAAACATCTGGCGTAAGTTCAAAACGTTTGATTTGTTCCCAGTGTCCGAATTTCTTATTGATTTCTTCAATTTCACTGTCAATACGTTTAATGACATCTGGATTAGAAGCGATTTCAGCTGTTGAATTTCCTAAAGTAATTTTATGGATTTTCGCCCATTCTTTTACAAATTCAAAGTTTGGCTGAATAAAAGCTGCCGGCATTTTTTCGCCTTCACCCACAACCATAATCTGCTCAATAAAACGAGATTGTTTCATGGCATTTTCGATCATTTGCGGTGCAATGTATTTACCTCCAGACGTTTTGAACATTTCTTTCTTACGATCGGTAATTTTTAAGAAACCTTCACTGTCAATTTCTCCAATATCTCCAGTGTGGAAATAACCGTCGATTATAGCCTCGGCAGTTTTTTCTGGATCTTTATAGTAACCCAGCATTACGTTTGGTCCTTTTAATAATATCTCACCGTCTTCTGCAATTTTAACTTCAAGATTGCGAATTGGTTTTCCAACGGTTCCAATTTTAAAACCTTTATTTCTCTGATCGTTTACGGCAATTACCGGAGAAGTTTCAGATAAACCGTAACCTTCCATTACTGGAATTTCTGCAGCAGCAAAAACTCTTGTTAAACGAGGCTGCAACGCCGCACTTCCAGATACCATTAAATCTAAATTTCCGCCCAAACCTTCTTTCCATTTACTGAAAATAAGTTTGCGGGCAATTTTTAATTGGAATTCGTACCAAAATCCGTTTGCTCCGTACGGCTCATATTTTAATCCCAAATCAATAGCCCAGAAAAATAGTTTTTTCTTAATGCCTGTTAATTCAGCACCTTTAGCATAAATTTTATCGTAAACTTTTTCCAGAAGTCTAGGAACAGCTGTAATAACTGTTGGGCGAACTTCTTTTAAATTATCACTGATTTTTTCAATAGATTCTCCAAAATAAACCGAAACCCCATAATATTGATAGATGTACAAAATCATTCTTTCAAAAATATGACAGATCGGTAAGAAACTTAAAGCGGTGCTTTTTCCAGCATCAAAAGGAATTCTTGGCGCACTGTCTAAAACATTTGAAACAATATTTTTGTGCGAAAGCATAACCCCTTTTGGTTTTCCTGTAGTTCCAGAAGTATAAATAATAGTAGCCAGATCTTCGGTTTTAATGCTGTCTTTTAATGCTTCAACTTCGTTTTGGTTGCTTTCGTCTTCTCCTGCTAACAATAAATCAGACCAATGTTTGCAGCCTGGAATTTCATTAAAAGAGTAGACTTCTTTTAAAGTAGGTACATTAGCTCTAATCGCCTGCACTTTTTGATATACTTCATCATCAGACACAAAGCAGTAAATACTGCCGCTGTGGTTTAAAATATATTCGTAATCTTCCTCAGCAATAGTTGGATAAATAGGAACATTCTGCGCACCTGTCTGCAAAATACCAATATCCATGATATTCCACTCGGTTCTATTATTTGAAGTAATTAAAGCAATTTTATCATCTTTCTTAACGCCCATTCGCAATAATGCTCTCGAAACAGCATTTGCTTTAGCAATATATTCCTGGCTGGATGTTTTTTCCCAGACTCCATTTTTTTTGGTTGCAAGAGCAACTGAGAGGTTATAAGTTTCTTGTTGATAATAGGGAAAATCAAAAAGGCGTGTGATTGAAACCATGTTTAATATATTGAATTTTACTGCAAATTAAATAAAATTTGGGTATGATTTTTTATTTTATCGAATTTTATGGGAAAATTTATAGAGACTATTAAAAATCAACGAAAACGTTTTCTTTTTTATAGTAAATTTCAATAAAAATCAAGAAATGTTTAAAGGGAAGTCCTTTTTTGACAGATTATTGAACATTATAATCTTCGTACTCTTTAACCCTTTCTCCCATTAAGAACATTTTTTTCTTGGCAAAATGAATAGAGAATTGAGAGTAATACCATTCTTCACTATCGTTTGTGCGGTACCAAAATGTATAAGAAGCGCTGTTGAAACCTTCTTTAAAAACAGGAACACCTTCCTCCGTACACTCAATTCCCCAATTAATTTTTTGTTTGCTAAGATCTTCTGCCTGAATAAAACCAGTTCCATCTGGATTTAAAACCGTAATAGGCTGTTTTTGTCCTATTGGTGCGAAAGTTCCAGGAATTGGATAACCAATTGTAGTTGTGATAAAACGATCTTTAGAATTGTGTGTAATTTGATCTACTTGAACTTGTGCGTGTGATTGTGCTGCAGCAAAAAACAGGCTGCAGATAAAAAGTAATTTTAAAAATTTCATGCTATGTAGGTTTAATGTTTTTGGGCTTTAAAAAATCTAGCGGCTGATTTTCTTGGGCGAATATAATCCAAATTTTCAAGAGAAAGGAGGGTTAAAAATGCAAGAATGAAATTTTTACGATTTATTTATTTTTGGTCAGTTTTTACTTTCCAGAAAGTTATTTTCCCAGTAATTTTTCTTTAAAAAGCAGCAATAGAATTACTTTTAAAAAAAGGGTGTTTTTCCCCTCTAAAAACAGGAAATTTCATTGATTCTTAGAAATACGTTAAGCTTACTTTTATTCCGTCAAAATGCGGAAGCCGAAAAGCAAACGAGTAGGCGGCATATAAAACCAATTATTATGGAAACTGCTTTTTTCTTGGCCATGGGCTGGTGTGGTACAAAATACCCAGGCTGGTGGCGCCAATTCTTAAAAAAACCGCCAATTCCTGAACCCGAGCCGTGGTGGATTATTTCGACAATAGGTTTAGGTTTAATTGCTGGACTGGCCGGTGGAACAATTTTTAGTATTGTTGCCCGCGAAAGCCAATATTTTGCTGGACAAACAGCAATTGCTTCTGGATTGTTTGCCTTTGGAACTGCTAATATTGTTACTGGAATTGCTTCGGCATTTAAAGATTAAGATATGAATGTCCTGACTATTTGGGGATAGCGTTAGGATGTTTTTTATAGCCACAGATTAAAAGAATTATCACAGATTATTTTTTAAAGTTTGGAAAAATCCTTTTAATCTGTGGTTATAAAAAAAGCGCCCGATAAATTCGGGCGCTTTTAATACAAATATATTTTTTAGTTTTTCTCAATCCATTTTCTGGCATTAACAAAAGCTTCATGCCAAGGAGAAACCTCGTCATTTCTGTCTTTTGGATAATGAGCCCAGTTCCATTGGAAAGTCGAACGCTCAATATGAGGCATCATAACCAAATGTCTTCCTGTCTTATCGCACATCATAGCTGTGTTGTAATCAGAACCGTTTGGATTTGCTGGATAACCTTCGTAAGCATATTTAGAAACAATATTATATTGGTCTTCCGCATAAGGTAATTTGAATTTACCTTCTCCATGAGAAACCCAAACTCCTAAAGTACTTCCAGCCAAAGTTGATAGCATAACCGAATTGTTTTCTTGAACTTTTACAGAAGTAAAGATACTTTCGTGTTTCTGGCTTTCGTTATGAAGCATTTTTCCGTGAACTTCATGTTCTGGATTAATCACTTCCAATTCCATAAACAACTGGCATCCGTTACAAATTCCGACAGATAAAGTATCTTCTCTTTTGAAGAAATTATCTAAAGCTGTTTTGGCTTTTTCATTGTATAAGAAAGCTCCAGCCCAGCCTTTAGCAGAACCTAAAACATCTGAATTAGAGAATCCTCCAACAGCTCCGATGAACTGAATATCCTCAAGAGTTTCACGACCAGAAATTAAATCCGTCATGTGAACGTCTTTTACGTCAAAACCAGCTAAGTACATTGCATTTGCCATTTCACGTTCAGAATTACTTCCTTTTTCGCGGATAATAGCAGCTTTTGGTCTTGGCTTAGAATTGTCGATTTCTGGTTTCTTTCCTGTAAAGTGTGCTGGGAAAGTATAATTTAAAACCTGATTTTTATAGTTTTCAAAACGTGCTTGAGCTCTTCCGTTTTTAGATTGTTTTTGATCTAATAAATAAGAAGTCTCGAACCAAACATCACGATAATTTTTAATATCTAAATTCCAACTTCCAACTTCCAGAGTTTCTGTAGAAGTTACAGATCCAATTTTGAAAAATTCGATATTGTTAGCTTTTAATTTAGCTTCGACAGCTGCATCAGATTTTGCCTGGAATACGATTCCGATGTTTTCTGCGAAAAGAATTTTCAATAAGTCTTTTTCTGCGAAAGTGCTGAAATCAATTTTAGCTCCCAAATTCACATCAGCAAAACACATTTCTAAAAGCGTAGTAATTAAACCGCCGCTTCCGATATCGTGACCAGCTAAGATCTGGCTTTCGCCGATTAATTCCTGAACCGTATTAAATGCATTTTTGAAGAAAGAAGCGTCTTTAATTGTAGAAGTTTCGTTTCCGATTGTATTTCTAATTTGCGCAAAAGAAGAACCTCCTAATTTGAAATCATCTTGAGACAAATTGATATAATAAATAGAATCTCCGTCTTTTTGTAAAACAGGTTCTACTACTTTTCTAATGTCTGTACAGTTTCCTCCAGCCGAAATAATAACCGTTCCCGGCGCGATTACTTCGTCGTTTGGATATTTTTGTTTCATCGAAAGTGAATCTTTTCCTGTCGGAATGTTGATTTCTAATTCGATAGCAAAATCTGAACAACCTTCAACAGCAGCGTATAAACGAGCGTCTTCACCTTCGTTTTTACAAGCCCACATCCAGTTTGCAGAAAGTGAAATTCCTTTTAAACCGTCTTTAATTGGTGCCCAGATAATATTTGATAATGATTCTGCAATAGCATTTCTGCTTCCTGCAACCGGATCAATTAATGCAGCAATAGGAGCGTGGCCAATAGAAGTCGCGATTCCTTCTTTACCTAAATAATCCAAAGCCATAACCCCAACATTATTTAAAGGCAATTGTAACGGACCTGCATTTTGTTGTTTCGCTACTTTTCCGCCCACGCAGCGGTCAACTTTATTGGTTAACCAGTCTTTTGAAGCAACAGCTTCTAAACGTAAAACATCTTTTAAATAGCTTTCAAAATCTCCTGCGTTGTAAGCAACGTCAGCATATTTTCTATCTACCGTTTTATCAGTCATAATCGTTTTTGGAGAACTTCCGAAGAAATCTTCTAAAGCATAATCCATAGGTTTTGAACCATTTGACTGCGATTGGAAAGTAAAACGGTGATCTCCCGTTACATCTCCAACCTGATACATTGGCGAACGCTCTCTGTCGGCAATTCTTTGTAACGTATCAATATCTTTTTGACCAATAACCAATCCCATTCTTTCCTGAGATTCGTTACCGATAATTTCTTTTGCAGAAAGTGTTGGGTCTCCAACTGGTAATTTGTCTAAATCGATCAAACCTCCCGTTTCTTCCACTAATTCAGAAAGACAGTTTAAGTGCCCTCCAGCTCCGTGATCGTGAATAGAAACAATTGGGTTATTGTCACTCTCTACCAAACCACGAATGGCATTAGCAGCACGTTTTTGCATTTCAGGATTTGAACGCTGAATGGCATTTAACTCGATTCCTGAACCGAAAGCGCCGGTATCTGCAGATGAAACCGCAGCTCCACCCATTCCGATTCTATAATTTTCTCCTCCAAGAATTACGATTTTATCGCCTTCTTGTGGTTTATTTTTAATGGATTGATCTAATTTTCCGTAACCAATTCCGCCCGCCTGCATGATTACTTTATCGTAACCAATTTTACGGTCGTTTTCTGAATGTTCGAAAGTTAAAACAGAACCTGTAATAAGCGGCTGTCCAAATTTATTTCCGAAATCAGAAGCTCCGTTTGAAGCTTTGATCAAAATATCCATTGGGGTTTGATACAACCATTTTCTTTCTTCAACAGCATTTTCCCATTTTCTGTCATCGTTTAAACGAGAGTATGAAGTCATGTAAACTGCAGTTCCAGCTAATGGTAATGAACCTTGTCCTCCAGCTAAACGGTCACGAATTTCTCCTCCAGAACCTGTTGCTGCTCCGTTGAAAGGCTCAACAGTTGTTGGGAAATTGTGTGTTTCTGCTTTTAATGAGATAACAGAATCAAATTCTTTTATTTCGTAAAAATCAGGTTTGTCAGCAGATTTTGGTGCAAATTGCTGCACTTTTGGTCCTTTTACAAAAGCCACGTTGTCTTTGTAAGCAGACACAATATCGTTAGGATTTTCCTGAGATGTTTTTTTGATTAATTTGAAAAGAGAAGTTTCTTTTTCTTCACCATCGATTACAAAAGTTCCGTTGAAAATTTTGTGACGGCAGTGTTCTGAATTTGCTTGAGAAAAAGCAAAAATTTCAGAATCAGTTAATTTTCTTCCTAGTTTTGCAGCAAGATTATTTAAATAATCTACTTCTTCTTCGCTTAAAGCTAAACCTTCAACTTTGTTGTAAGTCGCAATATCATCAATTTCCAGAATTGGTTCTGGCTGAATATTGATAGTAAAAATCTCTTGATCTAATTCATTGAATTTTTGAAAAAGCATTGGGTCAAAATCGGTAAAATCTTCCGTTGCCGGATGAAATTCTTCGATTCTGATAATGCCCGGAACACCCATGTTTTGAGTGATTTCTACAGCATTTGTACTCCAAGGTGTAATCATGGTAGCGCGAGGACCAACAAAGAAGCCTGTCAATGCAGCTTTTTCGATCTTATTCGCGTCGGCAAAAAGCCAGTTTAATTTTGAAATGTCTTGAGCTGAAATTTCGTTTTGCGTTTGTACGGCAAAAACAGTTTTGCTTTGGTTTTCAAAGAAATGGATCATTTTTTTTGTGTAGTTTGTTGTATTGAGCTGCAAATTTAGTTTAAATAAATAGCAGGCGCAAATTTGATAACAAAGTCTTTAGAAAAAAAATAAAACTGCTTTTTTTTGGCAGATTTTGGGGTTTGCCATGATACTGCTGACACACATTTTTTTTTCTAATTCTGAAGTTGGAAAGGTTTTTATTTTTAAGAGATTGCAAAAGTTTTTCTTTTTCTATTTTGTTTTAAAAATTATAAATTTAGAAAAAACTGTATCCCGCAGATTTTGCAGATTTTGCGGATTTTTTTCATTTTGGATTGCTTCAAAACTTTTAATTCAGGCAGATTTGCTCAAATTGAAGCAGATTTTTATCGGGTTTCAGTCTAGAAAATCTTCAAAATCAGCTAGATCTGCAACAAAAAGATATCAAAAAAACTTAGAGTTTTGTGTCTTCGCGGCAAAGCAGCTATTTAGGAAAATCTTGACTTTGATAAGCACCTAAATCTGGCGGAGAAGTTCTTGTAATTCCTAAAATATCCAACGGAATTATATATACGGGATTTCCTTTCGCGAAAGCGGCAGAAGTTTTATCAATGTTAAATTTATTCTGAGCGACATTATAAAACTTCGGATTTTCATTTAAAATGATATTGTTGTAATGCTGTGTATCTGTTTTAAATTGATAATCAGGATTTGTGGTATTTCCGAATTTCAATAAACAATTATTGAACTGATAGACAAAAGCAGCGCTTGTATTTTTACTCAAATTCAATTCGTTAAAATTAGAACCGAAAATAATACAATTATTAAAAGTTGCATTTGTCAGCGCATTTGTCTCAGGAGTTTTGCCAGTTAAACTATTGCTTAAACTGACTGCAAAATGCGAAGGGTTTGACCAATTATTGTTAAAAGTACAATGCGTAAAACTATAATCGCCGCCGTAAACGCAGGATAAACTTGCTATACCAGCATAATTGATTACGATGTTTTCCGCAATAATATGAGTGTTTTCAGCTAAAATTCCGTATTCAACACAATTGTAAATCTGCGTATTTTTAATTTCAACCGTGTTAGATGGATTTTTAAAGTCTAACCCAGTAACCGCATTTTTTAAAGTCAAATGATTGATAGAATGATTAGCACTTCCGTTAGAAAAAACAACCGATTTCCACTGTCCAGGAATATCAGAATATAAAGATTCTAAACGGTCTCCTTCAAAAATAACTTCATTTTCTAATTGATCCGTTTTTGAGGCTGTTCCGTTAATCTGCAATGAAGCATTATTGCCAACATATAAACCAGAATTAGCGTGAAAATGGACTCTTGCGCCGGCTTCAAAAGTTACGGTTTTATTCTCTGGAACTCCTGCGTATCCGTAGATTACGTAAGGTTTTTGTTTGGTAAAAATCAATTCGTTTCCGTTAACTGCATCACTTTCACTCAAATAAAATCCATCAACATCTTTGCCGTCGATTTTAATTTTTTCTTTTGTTCCATCAGGATTTTGGTTGGGGTATAAGAAAACGGCATCTTGAATCAAAGTAACTAAAGCTACTTCCTGAAGATTAGCCCCGCTATCGAACTGAATCTCATCCGTATATAGAAAATCAGTCGGATTGGCATCTGTAATATCTGCTGTTGTTTCTATAAAAATATACAAACTGTCTTTCGCTAAAAGCGTAACATCTTTAAAGATCTTGCCGTTAGTGCCGGTCATTCCGTCAACGGTCATGCGGTATTTAGAACTTAAACCTTTTTTAAACTGTACAATTGGAATCGAGATATCGTTTTTACTTCGGTTGTAAACTTTAAGCTGATAAGTGCTGGAACCAATATTTTTAAAAACAGTATCTAAATAAACAGTGTCTTTTGAAAACTTTAAATCTCCTGTACTGGCAACAGTATCAAAATCAGTTCGACATGAACTAAAAGCTAGAATTAAACCCAGAATAAAGATTGTAAAGTATTGACGCATTTAAATAGTTTTTTTTAGCCACAGATTAAAAGGATTAAAATGGGTTTTTGCCTCGAACTCCACGAATTTTAATTCAATTCATGACTGTTTATTTTTTAAATCCATAAAATCTGTGTAATCAGTGGCAAAAAAAATAATTCACGCCAAAGATTGATTTTGTAAAAATAGCAAAAAACTGACAAGTTCATAAATGATTTTCAATTTAGAATCCGATTTTTCGATTTGTGTCTTATCTTTCTTTAATTTTACGTTTTTAAAGTTTATTTTAATGAATCATACAAAAGAGCAGATTTTAGCGCGATGCAATGAGTTTTCTAAAAACACTTTGATGGAAACGCTGAAAATAGAATATATCGACGCCGGAGAAGATTTTTTAACTGCAAAAATGCCTGTAAATCCAAGTGTTCACCAGCCAATGGGATTGCTGCACGGCGGAGCTTCTGTAGCTTTAGCAGAAAGTGTAGGAAGTGCGGCTTCTTTCTTTTTTATCAATCCGAAAGAGCAGGAGGTAAGAGGTATCGAAATTTCGGCAAATCACCTAAAAAGTATTCGTGAAGGTTATGTTTTTGGAACAGCCAGAATTATCCATAAAGGAAGAACGGTTCATTTGTGGGAAATTAAAATTACAGATGAAGCTGGAAATTTGATTTCGCTTTGCAAGTTGACGAATATGGTTTTGGATAGAAAGAAAAGTGAATAAATTATGAATCCATTTTTCTTAAAAATTAAAAAGCATAAAGAACAAAATTTACCATTTGTACTTTATTCTAAACCCAATACTACTGATCTTATTGGGATTTTACAGCAGAATAATACTTTGCACACCGTTTCGGATTACAGTGAAAAAGGATTTGTTTTTGCATCTTTTGATGAAAAGCAATTGATTTTAATTCCAGAAAACGAATCGGAAATTATTACTTCCGAAAAAGAAGTTACAGCATTTGAGCCCATTAAAATTGATGATTTAAATTTTGATCCTGAAGCGAAATTTCAATATGAATATTTGGTTGCGCAGGGAATCAATGCCATTAAAAATGGAGAATTCAAAAAAGTAGTTTTATCGAGATGCGAAGAAGTTCCGTTAACGGAATTTGATTTTGTTGAAACCTTTCAGCATTTGGTTCAATTGTATCCAGCCAATTTTTGTTATTGCTTTTTTCATCCAAAAATTGGACTTTGGATGGGAGCAACTCCTGAAAAACTTTTAAAAGCAAATGGAAATGTTTTTGAAACAATGGCTTTGGCGGGAACACAGAAAGATAATTTAGAAACTGAAATTGTCTGGCAGCAAAAAGAAAAAGACGAACAGCAGTATGTAACCGATTTTATTGTAAAAAGACTTCGGGAATTTGCGGCTTCGGTTATGGTTTCAGAACCGTACAGTCTTAAAGCGGGATCGATCTGGCATATTAAAACAGATATTTCTGGAGTTTTAAATGATAACTCCACTTTAGAAGAAGTTATTGATACCCTGCATCCAACGCCTGCCGTTTGCGGTCTTCCAAAGAAAAAAGCAAAAGCATTTATTATTGAAAATGAAAACTACGATAGAACTTTCTACACAGGTTTTTTAGGCGAATTGAACAGCAGTTTTTCAGGAAATAATGCAAGTTCTGATTTATTTGTAAATTTACGAAGCATGCAGATTCAGGAAAACAAAGCCATTTTGTATATGGGATGCGGTATTACCAAAGAAAGTATTCCAGAAAAAGAATGGGAGGAAAGCGTTAACAAATCGATGACGATGAAGAGAGTATTGAAAAAATAGTTTCAAGTTTGAAGTTTCAAGTTTCACGTTCTGTACGTAACCTGAAACCTGAAACTTGAAACAAAACAAAAACAAACAAAAAAACAATGAAATTAGACATATTAGCCTTTGGCGCCCATCCAGACGATGTAGAATTGGGATGTGCGGGAACAATTTTAAAAGAAGTATCACTTGGTAAAAAAGTGGGTATTGTTGATTTAACACGCGGCGAATTAGGAACGCGCGGAACTGCAGAAATAAGAGATCAGGAAGCGAAAGATGCTGCAAAGATTTTAGGCGTCGCTGTGCGTGAAAATTTAGCAATGCGTGATGGCTTTTTTGCGAATGATGAAAAACACCAATTAGAAGTCATTAAAATGATTCGTAGATATAAACCAGAAATTGTATTGTGTAATGCAATTGATGACCGCCATATTGATCACGGAAAGGGAAGCAAATTAGTTTCTGATTCTTGCTTTTTATCTGGTTTAATGAAAATTGAAACTTCCATTGATGGAGAGAAACAAGAGGCTTGGAGACCTAAAGTGGTATACCACTACATTCAGTGGAAAAATATTACTCCTGACTTTGTCGTAGACATTACAGGTTTTGAGAATAAAAAAGTAGAAGCGATCTCGGCATATAAAACACAATTTTACGATCCGAATTCAAAAGAACCTGCTACGCCAATTACCAGTAAAAACTTCTTTGAAAGTCTAAATTACCGCGCGCAGGACTTAGGAAGATTAGTTGGGAAAGATTTTGCTGAAGGTTTTACTGTTGAAAGATGTTTGGCAGTCAATAGCTTAGAAAATTTGTTGTAAATTTTTCATTTTTTTCTTTGTAGAAGTAAACCTTTGTTATATATTTGCACTCGCTAAGCAAAAATGGTGGTTGTAGCTCAGCTGGTTAGAGTAGCGGTTTGTGGTGCCGCGGGTCGCCGGTTCGAACCCGGTCAGCCACCCAGATTTAAAGCCTTGAAGAAATTCAAGGCTTTTTTTGTTTATAATCCCTTCGGGAAAATTTCAATATTTTAAATTCCAAATTCCAATTTGATATAACTTATGGTTTCATCCGTGAGAGATTGGAATTTGGAATTTTTTTATTGGATTTTCATAAAAAAAGCACAACTGTTAGGTTGTGCTTTTCTGGTGGTTAATATATTTGGTTTATGTATTATCGAATTTCATCAAATGTATTTCCTTGTTTAATATCGCCGCTTTTAAAGCCTTTTTTAAACCAATACATTCTTTGTTCTGAAGTTCCGTGAGTAAAAGAATCTGGAACCACGTGGCCTTGCATTTTACTTTGTATGGCATCATCTCCAACCGCATTCGCAGCACTTAATGCTTCATCAATATCTCCAGGATCTAAATTTTCTTGATTGTAATGAGCCCAGACTCCTGCGTAAAAATCAGCTTGCAGTTCTAACGCAACCGATAATTTATTGGCTTCTGCTTCACTTTTTCCTTGTTGTTCCTGACGCATTTTTGAAGACGTTCCTAATAAGGTTTGAATATGATGACCAATTTCGTGCGCGATAACATATGCGATCGCAAAGTCACCGCCTTTAGCACCAAATTTTGTTTTTAATTCTTCGAAAAAAGCTAAATCCATATAAACCTTACGGTCTCCTGGGCAATAAAACGGACCTGAAGCTGATGATGCACCACCGCAGGCAGTTTGTACAGAGCCTTTAAAAAGAACTAATTTTGGTTTCTCGTATGTCATTCCGTTTTCTGTAAAAATTTTGCTCCAGATGTCCTCATTATCGGCCAAAATAACTTTTACAAAGTTTCCCATTTCTTCGTCCTCTTTGCTCAAAGGAACTGCAGTTTCAGTTTGTGACTGTCCGCCCTGCATTTGTTCTAGGATAGGAGTAATCTGCTGGCCGGTTTCGCCGCCAAAAACATTAAGTAATAAAATAATTATACCAATAACACCACCTCCTGCGATTACTTTTCCACCGGATAAACCTCTTCTGTCTTCTACATTATCACTTTGTCTTCTGCCGAGCCACTTCATACTGAATTGTTTTTAAACTTATTATCGAATTGATTGTACGAATTTATATATTTTTTATGATAAAATTCACATTCGCTAGATTAATATTAGAAAAAAACTAAGAATTGACAGGCTTATTTTTTTGGTTTGATTTAAAAATTAGGTAAGCCATTTAATTAATGTCTCTTCAACGCTTCCTTTCATAATTGGTTTTGAGATGTAGTCATCCATACCAGCAGAAATGCATTTGTTTCTTTCGTCTTTTTCTGCACCAGCTGTAACCGCAATTATAGGAATATCACGGCCTTTTTTGGTATTTCTAATAGCTCTTGCAGTTTCATAACCGTTCATAATCGGCATCTGAATATCCATAAAAACAATCGTTGGATTTATTTTTTCAAATTGCTGTATCGCTTCATATCCATTTTCACACTCGTGGATATAAGCATTGTGGTATAGATTTTTAATAATTGTTTTAAGAAGCAGCATGTTCACTTTATTGTCTTCAACAATTAGAAATGTAATTTCATGATCGTTTCGTTCGATTTGTTCGGGATCCAATTCGATATTTAGGCTTTTTAGTTCAGCATTATAACGGTCACTAATACTTTGGTTGCTAGTTTTTAGGTTTAAATCAAAATAAAAAGTACTTCCTTCGTTAATTTTACTTTCCAGCTGTAAACGGCTTTCCATTAAAGCAAGCAATTGGTTTGAAATGGTTAAACCTAATCCTGTTCCTCCAAATTTCCTCGTTGTAGAACTATCTTCCTGCGAAAACGCTTTAAAGATTTTCTTTTGGTTCTTCTCTAAGATGCCAATGCCGGTATCAATTACAGCAAAGCGAATCAGACAATTATTGTTTTTCTTTTTTTCTAAAACAGAAACATTTAATTTTATCGAGCCTTCAGTTGTGAATTTTACTGCATTGGACAGAAGATTAATTAAGATTTGTTTGATTCTCACAATATCTGTCCAGATATATTTTGGAACATCCGGATCTATATTCAATTCGAGTTCCAGGTTTTTTTGATTGGATCCGTAAACAATTAAATCAAAAACTTGTCCTAATACTTTCTTGATATCATAAAGATCAATAAAAAGCTCTAGTTTTCCTGCTTCGATTTTGGAGAAATCCAGAATATCATTTATAATTTCGAGCAGCGAATGCGCGGACTGGTTAATAGTGGTCATGTATTTTTCCTGAATTTCTTCAAGATCAGTTTTCATCAATAAATGAGTAAAACCAATAATTCCGTTGAGCGGTGTTCTAATTTCGTGCGACATATTGGCCAGGAAATCCGACTTGGATTTATTTGCGGCTTCCGCTAATTGCTTGGCTTTTATAGCATCTTCGATTTCTTTTTTATTGGTAATGTCAAAATAAATTCCGCCGACAAATTCAATTTCATCATCTCTTTTAATCACGTCTCCAAATTCTTCCACCCAAATGTATTCGCCAGATTTGCGTTTTATGCGATAAACATTATGCAAGGGCATTCCTTTTTGTAGATTATCAATTTGGTTGTTTATAACTTCTTCTTTATCATCATGATGAATCAAAGAAAGAAACGATAAATTGTTTTCTATGAATTCAGATTTTGAATATCCGGTTAAATTTAAAACTTCATCATTAAGGAAAATTTTTGTTGAAAAAGCATCAAATTTGGACAAATAAACCGTGCCCGGAATATTGTTTGCAATTAGCTTGAATTTTTCTTCACTTTCCAGAATTTTATTTTCATTTCGATTTCTTTCCAGTGCAGAAGAAATGTTATTGGCTAAAACTTGAAAGATATAAATTTCTTCTTCAGACCATCTTTTTTCTTTGGTACAATCATCAAAACCTATAAAACCAGTAAAAATATCATTTATATAAAGCGGTAAAATTAAAATAGATTTGATTTCATTATTAATCAAAAGTGTTTTAAAAAATCCTTCATCAAGTTTTCTAGTAAACGTATTTAGAATTTTCTTTTGCTGTGCAGCCTCGTAGATTTCTTTTAAATTATCTTCGGTCATGTGGCGCAGAGGCGTAATTTGGTGCTCAATTCCCTCACGCGACCATTTGTATTTTTGGCTGACGGTATTGTAAATCGGATCTTTTTCGTAGTAATACATATGATCTACTTTGGCTGCTTTTCCGATAATGTCATACGTTTCCTGAAACATTTGCTGTGTTGTTTTACTCAGCAGGAATTTTTCGGTACATAAAGATAAAGCAGATAAAAGATGGCTTTTGAATTCTAGTCTTCTTTCTGCTTCCAAGCGCATTTGAGAGGAAATAGCCAGCGAAATTACATCAGATATAGTTCTAGCGTAGTTAATGTCTTCATTATCCCATTCGCGTTTTCGTTCGGTGCTTTCAAAGCAGACAACGCCCGCCAATTGTCCGGTGAAGAAAATGGGAACATCAAGCATTGACTTGATATTGTTTTTGGTAAAATATATTTTTTCAAATTCAGATGTTTCTAGTTTATTAAAAACATCCGGCGCATTGATAATCGCTTTATTACTTAAAGTTTCAAAGTAAATAGGATACGATTCTTTATTTAAAATGTTTTTGTCATTTAAATTTTGATTATCAAGACTATAAAGATTTTTGCAGGTAATTAAATCTTTGTGATATTTCCAAAAACTCACACGATTGGCGTTACTTATTGTTGCCGCCTCTTTAATAATTAGATCTATAACGGTGTTTAGTTTGTCGTATTTGCTAAAATCGGTAGTTGATAATTTTTTGGTTGAATTATTATACGCTTCAATTTTTTTAAGGCGTCTTTTTTTCTCATTTTCAATATTCTTTTTCTCAGTAATATCTCTTGCAATTCCAGAAAAGCCTGTTGTTATTCCGAGATCATTTCTGCGAACTATAATTTTCTGCGAAACCCAAATTTCTTCTCCGTTTTTCTTTAAAATTGGAATCTCAATTATTGGATAGTTGTTTTCATTAAGCACTAAATTTTCATAAAAATCAACAGCGCTTTTGATGTAATGTTCATGAATGAAATTAGAATAATGTTTCTGAATAATTTCCTTTTTAGAATAACCAAGAATAGAAAAACCAAATTCATTTATAAAGGTAAAATGTCCTTCTGCATCAATTTCAAAAATAATATCAGTTGCAGTCTGAATTAGATTTTTATATTGATCCTGAACAATAATCTGCTCTGTAACATCCTGGCCGATACTAATAATTAAATCATCGGAGAATTTTTTATCTTTCCATTGAATGTATTTAAACTCTCCATGCCCGCTTTTTAATTTTCTAATGTAAAGTTTGTTTTCTTGGTTTTTAATCGGATTTAATTTCTCTAGAAATTCTGAATCCTGAGTTAATTCCCAAAAATTCAGTCCCATTACTTCTTCTGGCAGATATCCCAAAATTGGGGTTACCGTTTCACTGCAGAATAAAATTTCACCTTTTTTGTTGCATGCAATTGTAAGTGAATTTCCTTTGTGCACTATTTCGCTTGCAAATCTAAAATTATCACGGTTGTTTAATAAAACTGCATATTTTACTTGATTTATAATGAAAATAAGAATGCAGAAGTTCAATAGTAGAATAGAAGATTTTACTGGAATCAGTTGAAAAGTTACGGTGGCAACTAAAAATACAAAAGTCAGCGCCACAAAAAGCCAGTAGATTTTTATAGGTTTAAGAATGCTGTACGAAAAGAAAAAAGAAATTAAGAAAACGATAATCGGAACAACATCATTAGAAAGTGTAACAATATTGAATGCTACATAAGCAATGTAGATAAAGAAACAGCAAATAAAAATTTGCTGAATTTGATCTCGCAGCCATTTAATTTTATTGGTTACAGCGTAAAGAATAAGCACACAAACACCAATTGAAACATTTACCAATAAAAGACTTTTAGGCCTTATTTTGAATATTTCATTAATGATTTCTATTACAATGACTGCAATTCCAAAAAATAAAATATAAAGCTGATATTCTTTACTTATTGTTTCCTGCTCTTTCTTTTTTTCGATGAAATAGCCAATTTTAGCTTTAATCTTAAAAAATTGGTACACTAACAGCGAAAGAAAGGCAAGCAATGACAATCCCAAGACAATAAGTTTAGGATTGTTATAAAATATAATTTCCGAATTAGACACATACCATCCGGTCATAATTGATTCCATGATATTTCCAATACTGGAAATTCCTGCAATAACCGATGTGAAAATACTATAGTCTGCGGCCATAGATTTTGAGGTATGTTGGTTTAGTAAACGGCCTTTGAAATATCTTAAAAAGAATTGGTTAAGTTCTTCTGCTAATAAGATTTTTCTATTTTAATCTACATTGGATTTTCCAATTGAATCAATTGAATCTTCTTCTTGTATTCCTAAAATCGCAAAATAGGTTGCATAAATCATTGAGCTGTTAAAAACGAAAGTAAAGATGATCCCCACGCAGCACGCGAAAATACCAATCAATGAGCCAATAAAGCCTAGAATAAAAAATGCAAATATGTTAAGCGGATTTTTGGTGACAATAATAATACTTGATTTTATAGCATCTATTGCATTCAAATTTCCGAAAATAACTAGCGGAAGAGTCAAGTACATAAAATAAGATACCATAAACGAAATTACATTTCCAACATATGATATATCGTAACTATCTACCAAATTGGCAAGGGCAGTTCCTATAATTGAGGGAATAAAAGCCACAACGAAAAGCTGCGCGAAATATTTTCCTTTGTAATACGTGAAAATTGTAGATACATTAAATTCAATATCTCGATCTGCACTATCAGCCATTTTTAGAAAACCTGCACTAAAAGGAGCTAGCAGTGCTGCCAAAACAGAAACAGAAACGGTTTGTATTACAAGTTCTACACCAGTAAATTTCTGGTTGCTAAATTCTGTTAAAAAATCTCTTGTCAGACTTTCTACCCCAAAATAAGCAATCATAACTCCCATATAAATCATAAGGGCGATAATTGAGAAAACTAAGATAATAAGTCCAGAATAAAGCGCTATTTTTTTATAGTTTTCAAAGGCGTGATTGAAAACTGTAGCAAAATCAAGGGAATAGCCATTTTTTTTAATGTCCTCAATTTGGGCAAGTGTAGATTTCATTTTTGTTGTAAAATTGTTTTATAGACTTTTGTATTTGAAAGTATCTTGACGTAAATATAATATTTTAAATCAATTCCGTGTAAAAATCTGTAAAACATTACGAACTGTTTTTACGAGTTTAAAGCCAGTCTAAAATTCGTTTTATGGAAGCTAATTTATCTTTGTAAGGTGCATAACGCATAGGCAGATCCAGCCAATTGCCCTTTTTGACAATCGATTTATGATGTGAGAATGTGTCAAAGCTAAGCTGGCCGTGATATGCACCGATTCCGCTGTGGCCGACACCGCCAAAAGGAAGCCTTTTATTAGAAAAATGAACGACTGTATCATTGATACATCCGCCTCCAAAAGAGTATTTTTTAATTAATTTTTTGGAAAATGAATTATTTTCACTAAAAATATAAAATGACAGAGGTTTCTCATAGCGGGAAACAACCTTTTCGATGTCATTTTCATTTTCATAAGTAAGAATTGGTAAAATAGGACCAAAGATTTCCTCTTTCATGACCGGACTGTCTAAATCTGGTTCTTCTAGTAAAGTTGGAGCAATGTAAAGTTTGTTAGCATCGCTTTCGCCTCCAAATAGAATATTTTCATTCTGAATCATATTGGTCAAACGATACCAGTTTTTAGTATTGATAATACGTGCGAAATCTGGTGATTTGTCTATTTTTTTTCCATACGCTTTAATGATTTCTTCCATTAAGTAGGTAATAAAATTGACTTTCATGTTTTTCTGCACCATGATATAATCTGGAGCGATGCAGGTTTGTCCGGCATTAATGAATTTTCCCCAGACTATTCTTTTCGCGGCCAGTTTTAGATCGGCAGTTTCGTCAACAATGCATGGATTTTTTCCGCCTAGTTCCAAAGTTACTGGAGTTAGATTTTCGGCAGCAGCTTTTGCAACAATCTTTCCAACAGCGACACTTCCAGTAAAGAATATGTAATCCCAGCGCTTTGCCAATAATTGATTCGAAACTTCAACACCGCCCTCAAAAACTTCGACATGATTGATGTGGAATGTTTTTTCAATAATTCTTGCAATTACAGCAGAGGTATGCGGGGTAAGTTCTGATGGTTTTAAAGTAACTCTGTTTCCTGCAGCGACAGCGGCAATAAGAGGGCATAATGCTAATTGAAAGGGATAATTCCAAGGAGCAATTATTAAAACACTTCCATAGGGTTCTTTATAAATTTTGTCAGAAGAAGGAAAGTTTAGTAACGAAGGAAAAATGCGCTTGGGTTTAGCCCATTTGTTAATGTTTTTAATAACATCTTTAAGATCTGAAATAACATAACTTGTTTCTGTAACAACTGCTTCAAACTCTGGTTTTTTAAAGTCATCGTACAAAGCTTTAATAATTAAATCTTCGCTTTTCTGAATGTTGTACAATAACTTTTTCAGTGTTTCTTTTCGATACCCGATGTCACTTTTATAGTCCATTTTACGATTAGCTTGTTTTTTACTCTATGCAAGTTAATCGATAAAAATTAAAAAAATACGAATTAAATCATAAAAATCATACAGCATTCCAGATTGGATCTTCTGGCGTTGGCGCAATAATGGTAATGTTTTCTTTAGAAACAGGATGCACAAAAGTGAGTTTTCTAGCATGAAGATGAATGCCGCCGTCAGGATTACTTCGATCTGCGCCGTATTTCAAATCGCCTTTAATTGGAGAACCAATCGCAGTTAATTGTGCTCGAATTTGATGATGACGCCCAGTATGCAAATTGATTTCAAGTGCCGTGTAATTCTGTAATTCTTTAATGATAGTGTAATCTAAACTTGCCAGTTTACTATCTGGTACTTCTTTCAAATGTGCTTTTGAAGTATTGTTTTTTTCGTTTCTTTTTAAGTAATGAACCAATTTAGCTGATGCTTCTTTTGGTTTATTTTTCACAACCGCCCAATATGTTTTTTTCGTTTCACGATTGCTGAACAATTCGTTCATTCGTGTCAATGCTTTACTGGTTCTGGCAAAAACAACAATTCCCGTTGTAGGACGGTCCAAACGATGAATTACTCCCAAAAAAACATCTCCAGGTTTATTGTATTTTTCTTTAATGTATTCTTTTACAATATCAGACAATGGTTTGTCTCCTGTTTTATCTCCCTGTACAATATCGCCAACACGTTTGTTAACCACAATTATGTGATTGTCTTCGTGTAGAATTTGGAGATTGTTTTTGTTAGAAAGAATTTTCATTTTGATGCGAAATTTAAATGGCAAAAAGTTTGGCTAAAGCCTTCCAATAGGCTTAAAAATTAACCTCCAGCTAAAGCTGGAGGCTATTGAGAAAACCTTTGAATCTTTGTTGCTTTGAACCTTTGTGCCTAAAACCTTAGCATCTCAGAACCTTAGCAACTTAGAACCTCAAAAATTAATATTGTTCTTTCTCATTAGGAAAATCACTAGACTTAACATCAGCAGCATATTGACCAATTGCTTGTGTCATTTGCTCATAAAGATTTAAGTAACGACGTAAAAAACGCGGACTAAATTCATTATTCATTCCTAACATATCGTGAATAACCAAAACCTGACCGTCAACACCACCGCCGGCACCAATTCCGATAACAGGAATCGAAATGCTGTCTGCTACTTTTTTAGCAAGATCAGCAGGGATTTTTTCAAGAACAACTGCAAAACATCCTACTTTTTCAAGCATTTGAGCATCTTCAATCAGCTTTTCAGCTTCCTCTTCTTCTTTGGCACGAACGCTGTAAGTTCCAAATTTGTAGATCGATTGAGGTGTTAAACCCAAATGTCCCATAACTGGAATCCCAGCGTGTAATATTTTTTTGATAGATTCTTTAATTTCTTTTCCGCCTTCTAGTTTAACTGCATGTCCGCCGCTTTCTTTCATGATTCTGATAGAAGAACGTAAAGCTTCTTTAGGATCCGACTGGTAACTTCCAAAAGGTAAATCGACTACCACTAAAGCTCTTTCGACAGCACGAACTACAGACGAAGCATGATAGATCATTTGATCTAGCGTAATTGGCAGCGTCGTTTCGTGACCAGCCATAACATTTGATGCCGAATCACCAACTAAAATTACATCAACACCCGCAGTGTCAACAATTTTTGCCATTGTGTAATCATATGCTGTAAGCATAGAGATCTTTTCTCCGTTGCTTTTCATTTCAATTAATGACTTTGTTGTGATTCTTTTATAATCTTTCTTTGCTACTGACATTTTATTTTTTTTTGATATTGTAAAAGTATTGAATAATTGTAAACTGGGAATCAGCAATAATAGAATATTTCGACAGAAAATAGCTTCCCGTTTTTAAATTCTAATGTAAATTGACTGTCTTCCATTATAATAAAGTATTTGTGGGGATATTTTAGAGAAGCTTCGATGTAAGTTCCATATTTTTCAATGAAAGCTTTTTCAGACAGCGTATGATCTAAAATGGCATTTTGATTTATGATGAATTTGTTGTTTTCGTTGATGAAAACTTTAATGATTTCAGCTTTGTTTTGTTTTTCATCTACAGAAACTTCTAAATCAGGATAATAGTAAAATAAATCACTTAAATAAAGACTACATTCATCTGAAATATGAGTTTTCTTTGGCGGGTTTCCAAATGTTTTAAGCAGATCAGTCTGCGATATATAAACTGATTTAGTTATGAATCCTCTTAACGAATAATGCGATTTTTTGGAAAATGCGATAATGTCTTCAAGCTTTTTGCGCTGTGATAAACCTTTGGCTAAAGCCATATTCAATTCGGTTTCAGCAATTAATTTGGGATCGTTTAACTGCGTAACAACTGCGGAGTATCTTTTATAAGCTGGAACTAAGCTAGAATAACCGCTGTTCCAAGCTAATTCTATAATTCTTTCGCTTAGCGTTTTTCTTTCAGCAATTGCATTAACATCCAGTTTGTCGAAATCTTTTATTAAAGCGTCGAAATTAGGTCTTAAGCCAAGAAATTTTCTCAATGTAAATTTGGCATATTCTTCAGAAAAACTACCGTTAATATTTACCCATTCGTCAGGATTTACAGGAAGATAATTTACCGCAGCAGGATCGCCGGTAAAAAGAATTTCGCGAATTTTTGCATTTTTATCTGGTAATGCCCTTGCTTTGATTCCAGCAGCTAAAATAAAAAGATGATTGCCGCCGTAATAGGAATCACCGCCTTCCAGAATTGGATTTTGAGGATCTTTAATTTTTAGGTCTTTGGCATTCAATCTTTCGGCTACATATTTTTCTTCAATAAATCCTTCATTAAAATTATCGGCTTGTACTTTGCGCCAGCCATTTTGACTTTCACCTAATAAACGAATTTCTGCACCGTATTTAAAATAACCTAAAAAATCCGCAGAAGAATTTGGAGAAGTGTATAATCTGGTATCAGAATTTAGAAAATAACGTTCTTGAGAATGTAGTAAAAGCGAACAGAAAAAAAGTAAAAAGTAAAGTTTTTTCATGAAGTTGATTTTGGTTTTGCCACAGATTAAAAAGATTTTCACAGATTTTTCTATTTTGTTTTTACGCAGATTTAAAAAAATCTGCATAAAAAATCATTTTAATCTGTGGCAAATAAATATTTTTAACAATCAGCCATGTTAACAGCAATTGCAAGTCCGCCTTCTGAGGTTTCTTTGTATTTGGAATTCATGTCTTTTGCTGTTTCCCACATCGTATTTATAACTTTATCCAATGGTACTTTAGCATTTTTAGAATCAGTTTCTAATGCCAGTTCAGCTGCATTTATAGCCTTTATTGCACCCATTGTATTTCTTTCGATACAAGGTATCTGAACCAGACCGCCAATTGGATCACAAGTTAAACCAAGGTGATGTTCCATCGCAATTTCTGCAGCCATTAAAACCTGCGCAGGAGTACCGCCCATTAATTCGCAAAGCGCTGCTGCAGCCATCGAGGAAGAAACGCCAATTTCTGCCTGACATCCGCCCATTGCAGCTGAAATTGTAGCACCTTTTTTGAAAATACTTCCAATTTCGCCGGCAACTAATAAAAATTGTTTGATTTCTTTTTCGCCTGCATTGTGGTTTTCAATAACCATATAATACATTAAAACAGCAGGAATTACACCAGAACTTCCGTTGGTTGGAGCAGTAACAACACGACCTAAAGACGCATTTACTTCGTTCACGGCAAGTGCAAAACAACTAACCCATTTTAGGATCTGGCGAAATTTAACTTCCGTTTTTCTAATTTCTTCCAGCCAGCTTTGCGGATCATTATAATTAGATAATCCGATAAGATTTTGATGCATGTCAAAAGCTCTTCTGCGCACATGTAGTCCGCCCGGAAGAATTCCTTCAGAATGACAGCCAATGTACATACATTCTAACATCGTATTCCAAATACGCATTAATTCTGAATGCACTTCTGCTTCAGGACGCATTGAAATTTCATTTTCATATACAATTTCAGAAATCGATTTGTTTTCAGAAATTGTATAATCCAATAATTCTGCAGCTTTTTGAATTGGATATGGAAAAGCACATTTGATAACTTCTTTCAGTTTAGCATTGATTCGCTCTTCTTTTACCACAAAACCGCCCCCGATTGAATAAAAAGTAGATTCATATTCGGAATTATCAGCTTTATAAGCCGTAAATTTCAATCCGTTGGCATGAAAAGGAAGGAAGTCTTTATTGAAAACAATATCTTGGAGAAAATAAAACGGAATTACTTTTTGGTTCCCCAAGTTGATCTCGTTTGTAGTTTCTATTTTTTTGATAATTCCGGCAATATCCTCAACCGGAATATATTCAGGATCCTGACCGCTCAATCCGAGCATAACGGCAAGATCTGTTGCGTGGCCTTTTCCTGTCAAAGAAAGAGAACCATATAAATCAACTTTTACCCTTGTAATATCTTCTAAAATTGCTTCGTCTTTCAGTTCTTCCAAAAAACGTTCGGCAGCGCGCCAAGGACCCAAAGTATGTGAGCTTGAAGGGCCGACGCCAATTTTAAGCATATCAAAAACAGAGATACATTCTTCCATTGTTCAATTTTTGTTAAGACAAAGATAATTGAATAATGCAATGATGTTTTATTTTTGATTGTTAATCTTGCGTATTTGTTAAAATAAATATTAAATATTAATAATTTGTCAACGAAATAAATTTAAATCCGTAATATGCAGTTTTCGTAGAAAGTTAGCGTTTTTTAGGTATTTTTGTAGTAAATTAAGCTGTTAAAAGCAGCGCGATTCTTTCCAATTATTAATACTTCGGGGATTTTGTTCTAATTCTGAAAAATGTCTTTTTACAAATTATAATGCCACAAGAAGATAAAGTTACAATATGATAGAATTTTTCAAACATCTATTACAAGAATTCGAATTACCGCTCACCAATCCCGTGTTAATCTTTTCTTTAATACTTTTTATAATCCTGCTTTCGCCGATTTTACTAAAAAAAATCAATATCCCTGGAATTATCGGACTTATTATTTCGGGAGTGATTATCGGGCCTCACGGATTAAACATCCTGGCAAAAAATTCTGCGGTAGATTTATTTTCCACAATCGGACTTTTGTATATTATGTTTATTGCAGGTTTAGAATTGGACATGAATGAATTCAAAGCCAATCGAAATAAGAGTTTATTATTCGGTTTTTTTACTTTTATATTTCCGCTTTCAATTGGTTTTCCAGTTTGTTTTTATTTATTGAAATATGATTTTAATGCCAGCTTTTTAACCGCAAGTATGTTTGCGACGCACACTTTAGTAGCGTATCCAATTGTGAGTAAACTGGGAATTGCTAAAAATCAGGCAGTTGCTATTACTGTCGGCGGAACAATTTTGACTGATACCGCCGTTTTGATAATTCTTGCCGTAATTATGGGAAGCAGTCAAGGAAATCTTAATCAGGCTTTTTGGATCAAATTAGGCGTTTCATTGGCGATTTTTTCTGCCATTATGTTTTTGGTGATTCCAAGAATTGCCAAATGGTTTTTCAAAAAATTAGAAAGTGAAAAACACGCCCATTATATATTTGTACTTTCTGTCGTTTTCTTTGCGGCTTTCTTAGCCGAAGTGGCAGGAGTAGAGCCTATTATTGGAGCATTCGTTGCTGGTTTGGCACTAAATCCGTTAATCCCGCATTCTTCTGCTTTAATGAATCGAATTGAGTTTATTGGGAACGCTTTGTTTATACCGTTTTTCTTGATTTCAGTAGGAATGCTGGTTGATGTAAGTGTAATCCTCAGCGGTCCAACCGCTTTGATCGTTGCCGGAACTTTAAGCGTTGTTGCTATATTTGGAAAATGGATTGCAGCATTTTTTACACAGCTTGTTTTTAAATATACCAAAACCGAAAGACAGCTTATTTTCGGATTAAGCAGTGCCCACGCGGCAGCAACTCTAGCCGTAATTTTAGTTGGTTTTAAAGCTAAAATCTTGGACGAAAATATCCTTAATGGAACTATTATTTTAATTCTGATAACTTGTATTGTTGCATCATTTGCAACTGAAAAAGCTGCTAAAAAAATTGCCATCTGCGAAGAAGAAATTTCACATGAAGATACTGGAAGAGATCAAATTTTAGATGAACATATTTTGATTCCATTAGCAAAAACTTCTGCGGCAGCCAGTCTGCTCGATTTTGCCTTATTAATTAAAGATAAAAAATCGTCTAACCCAGTAACCCTTCTGACGATAGTTCCGAATAACGGTCAAGCCGAAAAGAATATTTTGAAATACCGAAAAGCAGTTGATAAGTTTGTAGTTCAAGCTTCTGCCTCTGAAGTAAAAATTAATACAATTGCCAGAATCGACCACAATCCTTCGAGTGGTATTGCGAGAACGTCGAAAGAAATCATGTCGGATATTGTGATTGTAGGATGGCCGAGAAAAACGGGATTTATTGATAAAATCTTTGGAGAAAACGTCGATTCAATTATCAATAATGTTGACAAAAGTTTATTTATCTGCCGTTTTCAAAGAAACTTTATTGAAGAAAAAAGATTGGTTTTTGTTTGTCCGCCATTTTCAGAAAGAGGCGTTGGCTTTCAGTTACTAATTCAGAAAATCTGTCGTTTGTCTCAGGAATTGAGTATTCCAATTATAGTTTATGCCGAATACAAAACGCATCAATCGATTCAGCAGATTGCTAATAATTTAAAACTTAATGCAAAATTAGGTTTCAAAAGCGTTATGGATTGGGAAGATTTTGAAGCCATTTCAGACGAAATAAAATCAACTGATTTAGTCGTTTTCAATTTGTCTAGAAAAGGTTCTGTTTCTTACCAATCGATTTTTGATAAACTGCCTCAAAAAGTTGAAAAATCTTTTGGGGAGAATAATGTAATTCTAGTTTATCCGCAAGACGACCGTAAAGAAAGTGCGATGGACGCTTACGAAGATTTTACAGCATCGCCATTGGCAAAAGGTATTGAGGCAATTGAACAAATTGGACGTGGTTTAGGCAGTATTTTGAAGAAAAGTTAAGAATTTATGAAATCACTTATACTTGCCATTTGTTTCCTTTTTTTGATACTTTTTAACAGCTGTAATAAAAATAAAGTTTCTGAAGATTCAGCTTCGGAAATTCAACCACAAAATAGTGAACAAGGAGTAGATACTATTTCATCGAAGAAAAATATTATAATTGAAAACTTTGAAGAATTCAACAAGAAATTTCATTCCGATTCTCTCTTTCAGGTTTCACGAGTTGATTTTCCTATTGAAGGTAAGCATGTTTCTGGTTTTGAACAATACAGCTGGAATCGAAAAAACTGGCAGTTTCAAGTCATTCCGGTCGCTGAAGAAACTGAAATTGGAGAATATCAACATTCATTGGTGAAAACCGATACTTTAATTACTGAAAGATTTTGGATTCAAGACAGCGGTTTTGAAGTCGAAAGGCAGTTTAAATTGATTGGAAATAAATGGTTTTTAATTTATTATAACGACATAAATATTTAGGAATATGAATCACAATGTAAAATCAATTCGACCATTTATAGGTTCTAAAGATTTCGAAATTTCGAGAAGTTTTTATCGTGATCTGGGATTTGAAGAAACAGTTTTAGATACAAAAATGTCTGTTTTTAAATACAATGAAATTGCATTCTACCTGCAAGATGCGTATGTCAAAGACTGGATTGACAATACTATGATTTTTATTGAAGTAGATGATGTTGAACGTTATTATAATGATCTTCAAGTTTTAAATCTTCAAGAAAAATATGAAGGTGTAAAATTAACTCCAATTCGTCATTTAGATTGGGGAAGCGAATGTTTTTTGCATGATCCGTCTGGAGTTTTATGGCATTTTGGGAAGTTCAAATAAATTTTGAAGAGCTGCTTGTTAGTTGAAATAAGGAATAGTGTATTTCCTGACGAACAAAATCACCTCAAACCAAAATCACCCAAAATACGCGTAGTACTTTTACGCTGATACCAATCATTATACACTAATTCTATATTTTTTACATCAAAATCTCCAAAATCGTAATCACGGAATTTTTCTGTTATTTCCATTAGTTTTTTGGGATCATGAAGTTTTTCCTGAAAACGCATTACCGTAGAATGTGCGGTAAAAATTTCATATCGACTGTCAATACTTTGTTGTAAATCAGACTTTTTAAAATTCTCGCGGAGTCTGTTTCTTAAATTATTCAAAGTTTCATCCGAAGGAAATCCTTGAATCATAATAGCCGAAGGTGAGGCAGTTACACCTTTGTAATGAATTTTTATTTTATCGACATCTACAAGGCTTCTGCAAATAATCTCGATGTATTCGCTTGGCGAAATCTGATTTAAATGAAATGCTGTAGAACAAGAAATAATCGACATTACCGTAATATGAATATCCGAATCAGGATAGAAATACTGTTCAGGTTCTGCTTTTTTTAATTCGTTTATAAATCTTTGAATATTGGCTTTAATTTCTTCGTTTGGACGAATAAGCAATGTAATCCCGAAACGAGAATCAGAATCGTTTTTAAGTTCTGCATCAATACCATATTTGCCTGCTGTAATAGTTTGAGAAGAGGTTTTATAAAGCTGATTATAATGTTCAATTAAATTCATAAATGCTTATTTCTTTTTCGCTTTTTCGAGATTTTCTTTTACTCTGAATTTTACAATTTTTGTTATCAAATCGTATGGCATTTTTTCTTTCAATGGAAATTGAACAGAACCTTTTCCAGATTTATATTTAGAAAGTTCTGCAGCAAAAGCTTCGTGGCCTGTTGGCAGTGCGTAAAGTCCGATGTGATTTTTAAAAGCGGCAAAATAAACCACAATTCCATTTTGCTCAAAAGCGGGCATAGAATAACTGATTTTTTCCTTAGCATCGGGTGCAGCTTTCTGAATCGTCATTCGAACTTTCTCCAAAATTTCTTGAACTTCATTTGGAAATCCGCCAATGTATTCGTCGATATTTTCGGGTTTTTTAACTTCCATAATGTGTTGTTTTTTTAGTTTCAGGTTTCAAGTTTCAGTTTTCTCAAGCAAATTTGAAGCTAAAATCAAAATATGCCCTTTGTTTTTAACGCAAAGTGCGCTAAGGTATTTTAATTACGAGGCATGGGAAAAACTATATATTAAGTTCGCAAAGCTTTGTCTGTAAAAAAAAAATAAAGCTTTGTGAACTTTCCATTTTAATGACTCTCAAAAACTTCTCGAAATTTGCTGAAAATCTTTGTGTTCTTTGCGTTTAAATAACCATCAAGCAAGACCTTTTGGAAATCGATCTAAAACTAGATTTAATTGTAAGTTATGCTCTAAATACGCTTTTGCACCTGCTAAAACCAAAGTAAAACCCTCTGTAGAATTGCGAACCTGATCGATTATTTTGTCTGAGTCTCCATGAAATCCCGAATTTATAATACTTACAAAAGTTTCATTTTCGTTTAACGGACTAAAAACCCATTCGACTAAAGTAATTTCGTCTGGATTTCCCCATTCAATAACAATCTTTTTATTTTCCTGTAAAACCAAAGTTTGAACCGTAAGCGAAAAACCATACATTTCCCAAGTCCATTCTGTTTTTTGGTTTTCTTCCAGCTTTCCAGAGCCTTTTGTAAACCAAAATTTACTAGTAATCTGTGGATTTACAAAAGCCTCAAAAACTTCTGAAACCGGTTTCCGAATCAGCATTTCAGCTTTTGCAAATTTGTTGTTTTCTGTTTTCATTTGTTTGAAGGTTAGATGTTATAAGTAAAAAGTAATATGATTTTTACAACGTAACTATAGTTTTTTCTTGTGACCTCTAAATTATGAAATTGCTGTAGGAAAACTGTCAAAAATTAATTAAAAGTGTAACTCGTTAATATTTCAATAAAAAAAGAGCTTTACGTTGTCTGTAAAGCTCTTTTATCATTAAAAGTGATTTCTAAAGTATTGAATAACCAAAAGTTAAAGCAAACGATGTATAGTCAGAATTCCAGTCTTTATAATTTACAAGAACGTTCTTTCCAAAATTGGCTCTAAACTCCACACTGTACTTTTGTTTGTATTTATAACCCGCACCTAAAGTAAAACTTCCTTTGGCTTTTGGTTCCAGCGTTTCATTTCTTTGTGAAGAGTATTCTAGATAAGCTTTTGAATTTATAGATTGATCCATAACAGCTTGTACATTCACAAAAACACTAGATTGATTATTTAAAAACATATAATATCTCAATCCAATTGGCAGCTCAATTGCATTATATTCAATGCTTCCTTTTAGTACTTCGTTTGTTCTTGAATCTAATCTAGATTTCTCAGCTTTGTAACCTCCTACATAAGTAGGTTCAAATATTAAAGCCCACTTGTTTTTGTTAAATGGTAAAATAAGTTCAGCTTCGACTCCTATTCTATATCCTATTTTGTTGTCAAAATCCCTGTTAAAGTCAGATGTTGAAACGCTGTTATTACTGACAGATATTGCTGAACTTGTAATTCCTGGTCTGATGCTTAGATTAAATAAGTCCTTTTTTTTGTCAAAATTAAAATTTTTATATTCTGATTTGCTGCATTCATTATACTTAGCGAAAAATTTCAAGAGGCTGTTTTTTCTGTAATTAAGTTTTTCAACATCAGCGATAACAGTATTGTCGCATTTTAAAGCCATCCATAATTGCTGCTTGTATTGCTTGTTGTGCACAATTTGCTCTTCAGAATTTTTATAAGATTTAAAAATCAGCTGTGTGATTGGTAATGAATCGGTTTTAAAAAAGTAACGTGTTAAACTGCTTGAGCTATATTCGTACAAACTTGCTTTTCCTTCTAATAAAACTTTTAAAAGTAAAATCTCTTTTTTGAATTCAGGATTTTTATCATAACCCATGTCTCTAATTACTTGACTCGATTTATCTACATCTACAGTAAATCGCTCGTATTTAGATTGATTGTCAATTCCAAATTCTTTTATTTGTTGTATTGAAATGCTGACAGGCTGGTCCTGCTCATCCAATTTATATTGAATTTCGGTTGGATTATTTCCCCAGTCAGTATTTTTAATTAGGCAGGTTGTTTTTTTGTCATTATTGTCTACGAAATATCCTTTTTCAAATACAATTTGAGAATGAGCTTGAAGACTTAAAATAAATAATAAATAGAGGAGTAATTTTTCTTTCATTTAGGGTTGGGGTTAATTAGTTTTGGATTTTGCGCAAATATATATGAAATATTTTTACTACAAAGCACTAATTTTCAGACCCAACTAAACCTTTTGATTATCAATCCATTTGCCTACAGTGGGAGCGGTGTAATTTTTCATTTGTTCTAATAAATCATCAATATCTTCGCTTACCAATAGCATTTTTTGATTTACTTCTTTCAAAAGACCTTTTTCAGTCATAGTTTGAAGCAATTCTAATAGAGCATCATAAAAACCATTTATGTTTAAAACCGCAATTGGTTTTTTATGAAGTCCCAATTGTGCCCAAGTCAGCATTTCGAAAAGCTCTTCAAGAGTTCCAAAACCGCCCGGAAGTGCAATTACACCGTCGCATAAATCATTCATTTTGGTTTTGCGCTCGTGCATGCTTTCAACCAAAATTAATTCGGTTAAACCTTGATGCGCGATTTCCTTAGATCTTAAAAAGTTAGGAAGTACCCCAATTACTTTTCCGCCCGCGTTTAAAGTTCCATCTGCAACAGCGCCCATCAATCCAACATTTGCGCCTCCATATACTAATTCTATATTTTGTTCGGCTAAAGTTTTGCCCAATGCAATTGCTTGTTCTTCGTAAATTTTTTCAGTGCCAAAACTAGAGGCACAGAAAACTGTAATTCTATTCATTTATTTTGTTGGAAATTTAAAATTTAAAATTAAAGTTTACGTGTGATATGTCACTTGGTGACTATTTATGGAACACTGTAAGCTCAAATTAACTTTACTTCTTTAGCTCATATTCAAAGTGCGGCAAATTTACACCATTATTTGAAACGACCATAGTGTTTATTTTTTCTGCTCCAAGTTTTAAAACGGCTTTCTGCGAACGGAAATTTTCTGCTCCAACATGAAATATTATCGAATTTACATGTTGAAAAGCATAGTCAATTAATAGTTTTTTACAGGATCTATTATAAGGTCCGCCCCAATATTTTCTCGCCAAAAAAGTATAGCCAATTGCAATACTCGAATTTTCAGGTTTATAATCGTAGTAGCGTGTAGTTCCGATAATTTCGCTGGTTTGCTTATCTAAGATTAAAAAAGCGCCTTTAGAATTTATTCCTGCTTCAAAGAAAGTTTTAAAACCTTCTCTATTACTTCTTTCTTTTGCAGGATGCTGTTCCCAAATTAAAGGATCTGAAGCGACTTTGAATAATTCTTCAAAATGTTTTTCTTCTAACGGAATTAACTTTACGATTTCATCTTCTAAAAAATCCGGCTGCAGGTTGAAATATGGTGTTGTCATTTTTTAAGGTTTTATAGTTAGTTTTTTAGTTGAGATTAATCGTAGAGTATCTCATATAAAATAAATTAAATCTTTTTAATCTGCACGCAGGAAACATTTTCCATTTTAATTTCTTTACCAACTTTTTTTAGCAATCCAGTTTTAGAATCTCTTCTAAAAACAATTACATTACCCGTAAGAACATTAGACGCAACCAAAAATTTACCGCTTTCATCGATGGCGAAAATTCGTGGATGTTTCCCTAAAGTCGATTGATAACCAATATTTTTTAAAAGACCATTTTCGTCAATAGAGAAAATGGCAATATTGTTTTCTCTGCCACGGTTTGTAGCATAAAGAAATTTTCCGTCTGGTGAAATATGAATGTCAGAACTTTCAAAACCTTCTTTTATTTTATCAGGATGAGCGGCGATGCGCTGGATTTTGTTTAAAACGCCATTTTCATATTGATAAACACTTATTTGTCCCGCCATTTCTTCAATACAATAACCAAATTTTTGATTTGGGTGAAAAGCAAAATGTCTTGGGCCGGCTTCTAAATCGGTTTTAGTAAATGGATTTTTTGTTTCCATTAATGGCTTTTTCTGATTTTCATCAAATGCATAACAACGAATTTTATCGGCACCTAAATCGGGTAAAAACAAATAGTCGCATTGAGGAGAAAATACAGAGGAATGAACATGAGATCTTGTTTGTCTTTCTTTGTTCGTACTTCCTTCCATATATTGAAAATTCTGTGCAATAGAATCGATTTTTCCATTTTCTGAAATAGGGAAAACAGAAACGCTTCCTTCAGTATAGTTGGCATTCGCAAGCCATTTACCGCTTTTGTGAACAGCAGCATAAACAGGATTTTCGCCCCCGCTTCTCTGACTGTTTAGAAAAGTCAAACTTTTAGCTGCAGGATTAAACTCAAAACTGCTAATGCTTCCCGCATTCGTCGTTTTGGTATCGGTACACGCGTAAACAAATTTTCCATTAGGAGAAACAGTTAAATAAGAAGGATTGATAACGTTCTTAACTGAAGCAAATTTTACCAATTTACCACTTAAAGTATCGAGCTGATAAACCTGAATAGCCTCTGCCGATTTATCACGATTGTACGATCCTAAAAAGGCATAAGTGTTTTGAGCAAACAGATTAAACGTTAAGAGAAAGATAATCGTTAAGAAAGTTATTTTTTGTTTCATTTTTATGAAGTTTCAGGTTTCAAGTTTCAAGTTTTTGCCCACATTGTCAGGCTGAGCGAAGTCGAAGCCCTTTGCGTTGTGCACTTCTCCCGAATTCTCGGGACGCTTAGTGTGACATTGAAAATGTTTAGTTCCAGGTTTCAGATTTCAAGTTTCAGGTTTCAAGTTTTTGCCCACATTGTCAGGCTGAGCGAAGTCGAAGCCCTTTGCGTTGTGCCCTTCTCCCGAATTCTCGGGACGTTCAGGGTGATATTGAAAATATTTAGTTTCAGGTTTCAAGTTTCAAGTTTCAAGTAAAATCAATCATTCACAATTAACAATTCACAATTCACCACTCACAATTAAAAATTACCTAACCCCATTCCACCATTGTTTAAATACTTGATTCTCATTTTTCAATTCAACTAATTCGCCAATCATTGGTGTAATTAACGGAATTGGATTTTCAGATAAACCATTTAATTCTGTCACTCTGATTAGCGGTTCATCCCAAGAATGAAGTGATAATGCAAATTTAGAGGAATGAACTGGAAAAACTCTTTTGGCTTTTAAATCTTTCATGGCTTTTATCACATCATTTGGCATGTTGTGAATGTATTTCCATTTTTCGTTGTATTGGCCGTTATCAATTAACGCAACATCAAAGGGGCCGTATTTTTCGCCGATTTCAGCAAAATGCGAATCGTAACCACTGTCTCCGCCCAGATACATTTTAAAATCTTTCGTTTCTAAAACAAAAGAAGTCCAGAGCGTATTGCAGCGTTTAAAACTTCTGCCCGAAAAATGTCTGGAAGGCGTCGTGTGAATAGTTAGATTTTTATCTAATACAATTGTGCAGTACCAATCTTTTTCAATAATGTTTTCCGCAGGAAAACCCCAAAATTCAAAATGAGAACCCACTCCTAGAGCAGTAATTATTTTTTTAGTTTTGGATTTTAATTTTAGGATAGTTTCATAATCCAGATGATCATAATGATCGTGTGTAATTAATAAATAATCAATTTCTGGAAGATCATCAACGGTGTAAATGTCAGCACCTTTAAAAGACTTTGTTGTGCCGGGAATAGGAGAGGCGTTGCCGCTGAAAACGGGATCAATTAAAAAACGCTTTCCTTCCAGCTGAATGAAATAAGACGAATGTCCAAACCAAACCAAAACATCCTGATTAATTGGTAATTCGTGTAAATTAGTTTTTACGGACGGAATCAAATCAGTTGGGATTTTTCGATCTACTTTTTTAAAAAAGAATTCAAACAAAACTCCCATAAAGCTTGCTCCTTCGGCAAGATCTGGCGTGAAACTCTGATTTTCGAATTTTCCATTTTTATAATTAGGTGAATTCTGAATTGCATTTAATCTTGGACCAGAAGGTGCTTTTCCGAATTTTGGATGCTGTAAAAATTTGTAAACTAGAAGTGTAATAAGAAATAGTGCAATTAGGAATGGGATCATTTTATTTTGAGGGATATAAATTTTGAGTGTATGAAATTGAAAGTGAAATGATCTTTTTTAAAATTTCAAGATCAATATCAGTTAATTTATTGATGTAAATGCAGGCTTTTGAAGATTTGTGTTTTCCCAGTTTAGACAAAAGCTCTTCTCTATTTTCTTCGGGCAGATAAAAATAAACTGTTGTAGCAGCTTTTCTAGGAGAAAAAGCGGTAAGAGGTGCATCACCTTCGTGTCCGCTGTCGTATTTGTAATGATAACTTCCGAAACCAACAATACTCGGGCCCCACATTTTTGGTTCAAAATCTGTGGTTTCCTGCATTATCTTTACGAGTTCAAAAGCGTCATTTCTTTTGGCTTCATTTTCGACAGCATTAATAAAATCAGTTACACTTTGCTGCGTTTCGGTAGTTTTATTTTTTGCCATTTTTATGGTTTTGAAGTTAATAATCTGCTCTTCATCAAAATATCTTTGATTTTAATTTCTGAAGCATAAAAAAGATCAGATTTCGCATTCATCTGATTTTCTAAAATAATTAAACTAATTCCAGAATTAGGAAAATATAAATTAAGAGAAGAAAATCCGTCTCCTAAACCTGTGTGTCCCAAATATTTTATGGGCTCATTATCCATAACTCTAATGCCGTAACCGTAGCCTTTTTTGTCTTTTCCGAAAACATTATGCTGCGACAAAACATTATATTTAATCATTAATTGATAGGTTTCTGGCTTTAAGATTTTTCCGTTATGAAGTTTATTATTCCAAATTACCAAATCTGACGCCGTAGATACAACTCCGTCTGCTCCTAAACTTTGCGGTGTGATCTGGCTTTGGGTTACTTTTTCTAAAACATTATTTTCATTAAAATATCCTGACACTAAGTTTGGTGTTTTACTTTTATCAAAAGAAAAAGTGTTCTTCATCTCTAGTTTTTGAAAAAGGTCATTTTGTAAGGCCGAAACACTTTTTTGTGCCGAAAATGCAGCAATTTCGCCAAGTAAATTAAAACTCAGATTTCCATATTTAAAATCGGTTCCAGGTTTAAAAATGAGTGGTTTTTCTAAATCTACAATTCCGTGAGTATGATTTAATAATTGATGAACCGCAACCGAATCTGCCCAAGTCTGTTTAAGATGAGGCAGATATTTTTTAATTGGAGATTGGAGGTCAATCTTTCCTTTTTCTACTTCCAACAAAATTAAAACAGCTGTAATCTGTTTGCTGTTGGACATTATCTCGAACTGACTTTCTGGTTTTAAAAGTTTTTTAGAATCAAAATCGGAATATCCTTTTGCTTTTGAATACAAAGTTTTTCCCTTTTGCGAAATAAGAACAACGCCATTAAAAAGCGGATCTGCATTCTGAATTAAACTGTCGATACTTTTTTTGTAATCTTCTTTTTTTTGTGCCGTCGAATGACAGCTGGATAAAATAACTAACAAAAATAAAAAAGACGAAAGTTTAAAAAATGATTTCATTGATGGATTAAAGATTGATGATTAGCGTTTTATTTATTTACAATTAGAATTAAAAATTAAAAATTAAAAATTTATGATTGACAATTAACAATTAACCATTAACCATTAACCATTAATCTAAAACATTCCATTTTCGTTAATGGTTTCTTTAGGAATTGGCTGACCTAAATCCCAAAGCTCGATGATTTTATCCGCTTCAAATTTAAGGATATGAACAACGGCAAAACCAATATCTGTGGGTGTTTGTTTGAGGTGCGAATGTACCGCGACTAATTTTCCGTCTTCCAGTATATGATGAATTTTGAAAATCTTATTTGGATTTGTTCTGGCTGATTCTTCCATGGCAAGCATCAAGGTATCTGCATCACCTTTAAAATGAACATTATGATGCTTGAAATTTTCGTCCACATAAAGTCTAAATGCTTCATGCGGATGTCCGCTTGCGGCAAGTTTTAAGAAGTTTTCTGCAATTTCTTTCCTAGTCATAATTCGAGATTTAAAAGCAAACTAAGGTAAGAAATTAAGTGTTTAAGATTTAAATAATAATAAGATTATTGGATTTTAAATACGGATTATTATTAATGATTTTTTTTGATTCTGTGCTAATCCAGAAATTTGGACGGAATAATTTTGTACTGCTTTGTAATTTGGCTTTGCTTGATATTGATTTTATATTTTTCATCAAGTCATCAAACAAATTATAAGTTGTGAAAGTGTGGGCATCTACTATAGAATTAAAACTGTCATTTGAAAAACTAACAAATTTTGGATATGTTAGTTCTAATCCAATTGTCCCTTCTTCATTCATATATGCAACACTTATACTTTCTTTAGTTTTAGAATAGGTGAGATAAAAGGGGCTGATGTTTATTACAGGTTCTGTCGGTCTGACTAGTTTAAAATCTTTTGAAATTTTTTCTTTTTTATCTCTAATGTTTTCGAAATCTATTTTACTTAGGTCATCAGTAATTGAGATTCTGATTTTACTTTCAAAAAACCATTGTTCTTTCCTTCCTAGTTTGCTTTTTGCAATTATTACCGAATTAAAAAAATCTTCATAACTATTAAAAATAAATTGCTCGTCTGTTTTTTTATAATCAATATAAACTCGAGAATTTGTTATAATGAAATGAAATTTTTGTTCATTGAAAATAGATTCAAATTCTTTAGGAGTAAGTATAAATTTAAATGTATTCCAACCTCTTCCAGCACCTAATCCTCCAAAGTATGACATAATTATAAATTGTAAATTTAATATCAGGTAAATTTATAGTAATTTTATTACTTTTTAACAGAGTTGAATATTTTATTTCGTGGTTAAACTTCTTCTGATTTAATTTTTGTGAGATCAAGCCCCAATTTAGAAAACTCTTTTTCTCCCAATTCTGTAATGTAAAAATGTTTGTCTGAAGGCGATTTTTTAGCAATCCAGTTTTTACCTGCAAAGTTTTCTAAAAGAAGTTCACCAAGTTTACCGCCAAGATGTTCGTAGCATTTTTTGGCAGGTTTTATAGTAGATTTTGTGCTCATTTATTTTCGTTTTTAATATAACGAATTTATGAAATAAATGAATCGTTTCGCTAAGTGTTTAATTGAAAGATTGTCTGAATTCCAGAGGAGAAACATTCGTTTTGGTTTTAAATAATTTGCTGAAAGACTGCTGATGTTCGAAACCTAATTCAAAGGCAATTTCGCTTATAGATAAGTTTGTGGTCGAAAGTTTTTCTTTTGCTTTTTCTATCAGTTTATTGTGAATGTGCTGCTGCGTGCTTTGTCCGGTAAGATGTTTCAATAAACCGCTTAAATAATTTGGGGAAACATTCAGGCTTTCTGCAATAAAATGCACAGTCGGCAGACCTTTTTTAGACAGGGAATCGTTGTTGAAATAATCCTCAAGTAATTTTTCTAAACGCGCCAAAATCTGATGATTGCTTATTTTTCTTGTAATAAACTGACGGTTATAAAAACGTTCCGAATAAGTAAGCAGTAATTCGATTTGTGCAATAATCACATCTTGACTGAATTTATCAATATTAGATTGATATTCCTGCTGAATATTTTTAATGATATCTATAATCATTTTTTCTTCCTTATCAGAAAGATGCAGCGCTTCATGAACGGCATATCCAAAATATTCATATTGTTTGATTTTCTGCGCAAGAGGTGTATTCCATAAAAAATCAGGATGGATCAATAATGACCATCCTGTATGCTGCATTTCGGAATTCCCTTCTATAGAAAAAACTTGACCCGGCGAAATAAATAACAAAACTCCTTCTTTAAAATCATATTCCTGCTCGCCGTAACGCATCTTGGCATTTGCATTTCTTTTGAGTGCAATGGAGTAGAAATCAAGCATAAGGCTTTTTGGTTCATCTTTATTTAAGTATTTTAAATCTTCAAAATTATAAACACTTACAAGAGGATGTTCCGGTTTAGGCAGATTTCTAAATTGATGAAATTCGCTGATACTTTTTATTCGAACGGGTTGTTGATTTGCCATAGTCTAAAGTACTAATTTTGGTTGTATACAGAAGCGAATTCTTTGGCATATTCAGCCAGTTTTGTTTTTCCTAATTCAGAAGGGCGATTTTTATAATAATCTTCACCTAATGAACCGTTATAAAGTCCGGCGTACATTTCAACCAAACCTTGGGCAATTTTTGGCTGCATGCCAACAGAAACTAATCCGTTTAGGACTTCTTCGTCGCTGATTAACTGCCATTTCAGATCTGGTTTTCTAATGGCATCGCCCAGAATTTTAGCCGTTTCATCGCCAGTTAATTCTTCACTAGAAACATAACGAATTTTTCTTCCGTCAAGCGGAGTTGTGATTTCTTCTGCAATTGCGCTGGCAATATCGTTTGGAGAAACCCACGGAATCAATTGATCTCCTCCGTAATTTGCTGCAATGACTCCTTGGTTTTTTATCATCGGAATATAAGCCAGCAAATTGTAATAAAATGAAGTCGGACGCATAAACGTAATCGAAACATCTGAAAGTTTATTCAGAACCGCTTCAATCTCGTTGTAACGCTGGATAATTCCAGAATTCTGTTCTAAATGTGCGCCAATACTGCTCAGAAAAACAACACGTTTTACGCCAGACTGCTGGATTGCTTCGGCATAATTATTTCCGATTTTTCGTGTAAACGCATCCAAATCCAGATTCTGATCAAAATAATTCGCTCGAGGAATCATACAATAAACGGCATCTGCGCCAGTAAAAGTTTCGGTTAAAAAACTCAAATCTTCTACAGAACCAATTGCGGCCGATGCACCCAATTTTTCAATTTCTTCTTGTCTTGCATTACTACTTGCAATTACGGTAACCGAATGTCCTTTTTGTACTAAAGCTGCAGTTAAAGGTTTGCTGATGTTCCCTAAAGAACCTGTAATTATAATTTTCATGATTGTATTTTTTTATGTTGCAAAGTTGAGGTGCATCTATAAAAAAAATGTAGCCAAATCTCTTATTGACGTAGTCTAAAAATAGAATTATGAAATTGTGTTTTTATTTTTTAGATAATTTCTTTTCGTTTTCGGTTTGTGGTTTTCCGCTTGCGTTTGGAGTTCCTTTTCCAGTTTCAATTAGATTTTTAAGACTCTTTTGAATATAATTTGTCCAAGAATCACGGCAGATTTCGAAGCATTCGTACTCGGGAACTAGGCCAAAGTGCGTAAAAGTCAATTCTGTTTTTCCGTTTTTTTCTGTAATTTCAAAGGTTGGTTTTGTGCCAGTCCATTCGGTTTTATCTTGGGTGAATTTAAAATAGTTTTGCTCAATCAGCCAGACTATTTTTTCATTTTTAATAACTTCAACCAGTTTTATTTTGCATCGATGAATATCTTCATAATGATAATCAAATTGGTCATTAAGTTCTTCGGTTTTTCCCTCAATTTCTTCAGACCACCAGCCTCGAACATTTTGTACAGCTTTAAAAACTTCTTCTGGAGATTGATCCACTATTATTTTTGTAGTAAAACTTTGTGTGCTCATTTTTAGTGATTTAGATATTAGTAAAGTAAATTTACAATCTAAAAATCAATTAGTTGAGGTGTTTAAAAGACAATTTTACGGCCTGTTTCGGACAAGGAGGTGGATTTTAGATTTTAGACTTTAGATTTTAGATTGAATTTTGAATTATTCTCTTTTACTTTTTCTAAAAATTCCAATTAATAGATTGATAATATAAATTGGAGTTGCTATAAAAACAATCAAAAATAACTCAGAAACTAAAACTATATTTACACTTTGAAAGTCATCAAACAATGGAAAATTGGAATCGATTTGTGTTCTTCGATTATAGAAGAAAATAATCCAATAAAGAAAAAAGCTTCCGATCAAAATAATAGAATGAATTAAAGTCAAGAATCGTACGAGTTTTTTTTTGAATAGCTTTTGCACGATCCAGTATCCAGTCCCCATTAAAAAGAAACAAACCGAAATAAAAATAGTGGAATCAAAATTCGACATAACATAATAAGTATCATGTATATTGATGTCCAAAAAAACCTTTGGATTATTATTTTGTACGATTCCAATTATTATAATGAGTACAGTAACAATCCAGAACAAGTGGTAAACTTTTATTTTTTTTAGGTTCATTTTTATGTAATTGAATGTATTTATTGATTACAAAAATTTTTAATCTTCTCGACGATTTTGCCAATCTCATCAAAGTGCTTTTCCATCACATTTTCCAAGTCCAAAGTACCGCCTAGAATAATCATTTCCTTGTTTTTAAAACGTTTTCCAAGTCGGTCTTCCAGCATTACTTTTTCCATGCTTTGTGCAATTTCGATTTCAAGTAAAAAATCATTTGGATGTCCGGCTGTGCAGATTACAAGTCCTAGTGGAATAGTTTTCATTTTTCTTGAAATTTCATTTTGGCCGTAAGCATATCCAACAGAATAGACGCGGTCAAACCAGCCTTTTAGTTTAGCAGGACAATCGCTCCACCAAACGGGATAAAGAAAGATAATGCAGTCTGCTCGTTCTATTTTTTCTTGTTCACTCCAAACATCTGCCGAAATCGGAAGCGCTACCCTTCCAAAACCTTCACGTTCGTATTCTTCTTCAGACATATCGCTGCTGAAATTGGAAGCGTATAAATCGGAAATTTCTACATTCCATTTTTCAACAGCCAAAACAGATTTTAATTTTTCCAAAACCTGAAACGTATACGATTTTTTGCTTGGATGCGCGTAAACAATTAAAATATTCATTTTTAAATTATTTAGATTTAAAACCTTTTGAAATAGAAATAATTTTGTACGAAAATACAAATTAAATCCAAAAAAGCTATCTAATTTATTCTTCTGAAAATTCTAAAATATCTCCAGGCTGGCAGTCCAATACTTTACAGATTGCTTCAAGCGTGCTAAAACGAATGGCTTTTGCTTTTCCTGTTTTTAAAATTGAAAGATTAGATAACGTCAAATCTACTTTTTCTGAAAGTTCGTTTAATGACATTTTTCTTTTTGCCATCATTACATCTAAATTTACTATTATGGGCATAATTTTTCGTTTAAATAGTTAAGTCAATTTCAGATTGAATTTCGATTCCTCTTTTAAAAATCTGTCCGATTACAAATAGAATGATTGACATAAATATCCAGACACTCCCGCCTTCCAGATTTAAAGTTTCCAAATTTGGAATTTGAACTCCTGAAGCTGTCAGCCAAGTGTTGAATTTTGCCGCCCAAAGAGAAAACAAACCGATTCCAAACGATAAATAAGCCAAATAAAAAATAAAACGCCCAATTTCTGAAGTGAAAGGCTGTGTAATATTTAGTTTCTTTTCGTGCAGCATTTTTACAATTAAATAAAACATAATCGCTTTTAAAATAGCGACTATACTCATAAAAATCATTTCCTGAATATAATAACTCGGACTGAAATTGTAAAGATCAAGTAAATTGAGAAAACGCGCGTTGTAGGAATTTATAGTCATGGTGTACGTTCCGTTAAATAAATAAATACCAGCTTCTACACATAAACCAATAAAAATAATCCACGACAAAATATTTAATATTTTGAGGATTTGTGCTGTTCCAATTTTAATTTCCATTGTAAATTAGATTAAAGTTATGCTGCTAAAATAATAAATATTTATTGATAAACAATAAAAATATAATTTTTATCAAAAAAAACTCCAACAGAAAAAATCTAGTGGAGTTGTTATTTTGTTTTTTTAGAAGCAGGACTTTAGTTTTCCAAAAGACCACTTGTCCCGCTGTCCACTATATCTTTTTTGGCAGACAATAGGAGTGGAGAGCCAAAAAAGGATGCCGTTTCCATCGGGGCTAAAAGAGAAATTTAATTTTTCATAAGAGCAAGATTTAAAAAAAATCATCGAACTGCTTTTCTCTCGTTTTCCAGCATTTTTTCGATATTAAAATAAATGCCGTCCACCTTGTAAACACCTTTTTCAAAACTAAGATAATCGCAATTGTCAACTAAAGATTGTCCTTTCGATTCGACTTCAAAAAGGTTTAAGAGGACATATTCGTGTTCGACTAGTAAAACATGAAAACCAGTTTCGCATTTTTTTCCATCACCAGAAGATAAAATGACATTCATGATACTGTGAAATTTGAAAGAAGTAATTTTAGATGAAGCTTCGTCGCCCTTTAAATGGTAAATATAAGAGAGGTAATTAAGTTGTTTGAGGTCAAATGGAAATTCACTTAAAGAATGATTGATTAATTTAATAATCTCATCATAATCTGCGTTTTCAAGTTTTTCCTTTCCGAATAATTCGTTTAGTTTTTTCTCATCCGGCGATTTCCAAAACGCATTGTATTTGGGCTGAAAAACATAACCAAGATATAAATGACGGTATTCATCATGCGATAATAAAGTGTCATTTTTCGTCAGCCTTTCCATTAACTTGGGATAAAAGAATTTAGAATTCTTATCGGTAATTTCTTTTTCGATTGCTTTATAATCTGGAATTGTAAAACCAAGTTCTTGAGAATAGGTTTGAATTCCCAAACAAAAAATTAGGAGAAGAAAAATTTGTTTCAGCATGATTAGAAGGTTTTAGGTTGTAGTTCTGATCTTACTAAAATACAAATTAATTTAATGCAAAATGTTGTTTTGAAAGCAGATGCGTACAGGATACGAACGGCATCCTTTTTTGGCAGTCCCGAGGCTTCTGGAGCCATAAAAAGATACAGCGAACAGCCTGACTAAGAGGGATACGCCCATATTATGCGTCATTATCTGTAATCCACTTTCCTTTTTCTTTGGCAATATCAATTAGTTTTTGACCGTGTTCTGTCATTAAATTTTGCTGAATCATTCGTTCGGCTCTTTCGATATTGGGTTTGCTCCATTTACTGGTTTTTGGATTTCGGGGCGAGAAGGTAAGATAGTAACTTTCGGCATCGCGTTTTTTGCAAAGACTATCGATCCATCCAAAACAAAGCGCTTCTTCTGTGGCTTCAATTAAACTAACACTTTGCGTTTTACTTTTTTTGTGGTAGAGAATAAGCCAAATCGATTTTTCAATCTGACTGTTTTGCTCGAGCCATTTGCGCCAGTCTTGTCTGGTTGCGGCGTAAACGGCTAATTTTCCATCTTTCGTTTCCATAACTTAATTTTTATTTTTCAAAGGTAAAATGACCTTGTGACAACAGTATGTCAATAATAAAATTAATATTAAAAAATTGAAAAAGAACGAGTTGTGTTTTTATTTGAAGATCAATTAATAAGGTTTGTCCAGTAACCGAATAAGAACGCCTTTCCGTTTTATGAGGTTTTTATAATCCCACTGAATTTCTTTGCTTTTTTCCAGCCAGCGTTTCAAATCGTCTTTGTTGATTTGGTCAGGGCTTGTGTAGCGAATTTCTGCGGCTTTAAATGAACCTTCGGTTTGCAGTTTTTCTTCATCAAAAGACTGCCCGCTCCAAAAAAGCAATCTCACAGAACCTTTTAGTTTACTGTAGCCCGCAATCGGATTTCCATCTAGAAACCAAACTGGATGTGCATGCCAGATTTTGCTTTCGGTTTCAGGTAGAAAATGGTTAATTTCGGCACTTAAAATATTGCATATCTTTTGATCTTCTTCGTTTTGCGAATCGTTGTATGCTTGAATTTCTCGGTTCATAATTTAAAGTTTAGGTGGTTAAACAATTTCTTCTGGCGATTGAAACAAAATGTAACTGCCATGTTCAGAATGTCCTTTTTGTTTTTCTATAAGTCCGTTTCTTTTATAAAATTCAACGGCTTTTATATTGTCTTCCAGACACTTTAAAGTTACGGCAGATTTCGTTACATCAATAGCAGCTTTTAATAATTCTGTTCCAATTTTTTTGCCTTGATGTTTTTCATCAACATACAAATGATGAATAAAATTATTCGGCAGCCATATTGAAATAAAACCAACAGGAATATCATTTATAATTGCAGCGAGAATGTATTCTCCCTGGGTAAGTTTTTCAAAATCGTCTAATTGAAATTCGGACGTATCCAGCCATGAAAAAGTTTTTATTCTTTCGTTTAAGAATAATTTTTTTAAAATTGGATAATCTTTATTTTGGACTTCAACTATTTGCATAAAAGATTTACGATTTATTGATTTTTATACTTTCTGAAATTAAAGAACCTTCCTTTGTAAAACCTTGAATTGAAAATAAGTAACCTTGAATTTGAGGGTCTGTTTTAACTTTAAAAAAAATCTCTCCATTATTATTTGTTTGTAAATCCGGTTTCCAGTCAATTTCTGTCCAATTGCTGTATTTATCTGTGTTGAAAGCGTAAATTGGCGAATAATATTTTTTCTCTTTATCAAATCCGTCCGTAATGATATATTGATTAAAAAGTTCGACGATGTCATTCTTATAGTTTTGTGTTGTAAAAACCTGAAAAATTTTGTTTCCTCTAACCGGCTGAAGCATAATGTTTTCGATATCGCTCATTTGTAATGAAACGCCCGAGAGTTCGCCAGATGTAATGTATCTGCCATCAATATACAAGGCTGCTTCTTTATCTATTCCAGTTTCTAAATATGTTTCCTGACCTTTCCAATTAACCATTTTCACATCCTGATCAAAACTCAAAAAATACATTAAATCTTTATTCTTAAAATGTTCAGCAATTTCCAGATCAAAATATTTTCCAATATCAAACACTAGTGGTTTGTATTTATTTATAAGCTTTTTGCGGTCGGTATATCTTTTGTTTTTGGCTGTAACGGTTATTTCCTCTAGTTTTATAGAACTTGAGGCATACATATCATTCCATAAATCCTCGTTTAAAATAGTCGTTTGTTTGTGGTTATTTTGAATTTTAAAATTAATATCCGATGAATTATTTAATGTATCAAAGTGTATTTTTTCTGGTTTTACAGCTTCGTTCTGATTGTTTACAAATGAAATTTTAACGGCATCTCCTTTGTAAATGAGCAGGTTATTAAAGCTGAAATCTTTTTTTCCATTCAAGAAAATTTTATCAATAATTACATTGTCTGGTGTTAAAAGCGCCAACTGATTGGCAGGCAGCGTTGATACATTTCCCTTTAGTTTAAATCCCGCTTTAAAATCATATTTGTACACCGGATTTAGCGCAGCAATCATCTCTTTTAATGAAAATTGAGTCCAGCCCTGCGTTAATAAAAGTAAGTCTAAGTACTCCTTTCGCTTCTCGTTTTTTGTATTAAAATAATAGGCAGGATTTTCAATATAGCCTTTTATGTAAGGAGATAGCAGGAACGCACTTTTAATGCTATTACTCTCTGTATAATTTGATGAATTTAAAGGTAAAATTGACGTGCTCAAATTTGCATTTATGCTCTTGTCCAGCTGAGAAATTTTCAGCTTATAGCTTATGGAATCGTTTTCAGTTTTTGTTGTTTCTAATGCTAAGATTGGTTCCGTTTCTTTTTCTATATAAAATTTTCTTTCTGCAATTGGCTGATTATCTTTAAAAAGCGTAATCGTATTAATTCCATTGAAGAAATTTTTTTTGTCGATTTCTAAACTTAATGATTCTGGATTCTGAATTTCGAGATAATCTATAATATTATTTTTTTGATGAAATAAGATTTTGTAACGGTTGTTTCTTAATGCATCTGCAGAGTTCTTGTTTGTCTTAAGATTGAGTTTAATATGCTCAGCGGCGTTATTATCGAGATTTAAAAGAATACCATTTTGCTGTGCTGCCGGAAGTTTTATCTTTATTATAGTGTCATTGATAGTAACAATGGCAGTATATGTTTCATTGGGTTCATAGAAAAAATTGCACTTAGTCATTCCTAGATACTGACTTTTAAAACTGGCAACTTCCTGATTTTTTGTATTTGTGATCCTGCCAGAATAATCAATTCCTTTTCCATTCAATAATGATTTCACGCCAATTGTATTCTCAACATTTTCTAATAAATAGCCTCCTTCAGGAAAAAATTGAACATCGTAATTTTTTTTTGAAGTGGTTTGTTTTACGGAAGTATTATTCAAAATATTTATTTCTTGGACGAAGGTATTTTGATCACCAAAATTTCGCATATAATTTGTAGCGGCCTCGAGATAATAAACTCCCGTTTTTAGAGTATCGTTTAGTACAAATTGCCCTTTTCCTGTTCCTTTATGGATAAAAATCTGCTGGCTTTGAATTTTTGTGCCGTTTCCATCAAAAAGATTTACATTCAGACGTGTTGTTTTTAGCGAAGGTTTATTGGAATTATCACCAACATAAGCTTTAAACCAGACAACGTCATCAATGAAATAAGAGGTTTTATTGGTGTGAAGAAATACTTTTTCAAAGTACAATGGATTTTTTTGAAGCGGCTCAATTACGCTGTCAAGAAATGATTCTTTTGGTAAAAAAGAAATTTCCTGATTTTTTACGGCTTTTGTCTGCGAACATAAAATGCCGCAAAAAAATATCGTAATTATAAATGTGATAAACTTCAATTTCATTGGTAAAGTTCTTCTTAAATATTCGAGTGCTGCTTAAATGGATTTATTTTTTAAACAAATTAAAAGTACTGCTTAAGTTGTTTACAAAATCTTTTGTGTATTGTCCTGTTTCGTCTAAGTCGGGATCTAAAATAGTTATCTCTAGTCCGCTTAATTTTTCACTTTGAAATAGGAGGGCGGTCAGATTATTGAATTCATCATACGTTAATCCGTCTGGAGTTCTACTGTCTACACACGGCATTATCGAATCGTTTAGGACGTCAACATCAATGTGAAGCCAAAAACCGTCAAGTTTTTTATTTTCAACATCCGAAAGAAAAGATTGAATGCAATTGCTGATGCCTTTTCTTCGGAGTTCATCCAGGCTGATATACACCGCAGCAGAATTTCGAATTTCATTCTCATACTCCTCATCATATTCCCGATTGCCAACGCACCAAAGATTTTCTTCTTTGATATACGGCGAGAGATTCAGAATATTGGTTAGTTTTTCGTGACCGTTTCCAGTAACTATTGACGCCACCATGCCGCCAGCTCCTCCAGTTTCAGACAGGGAAATATCCATAAAATCTGTATGACCGTCAAGATAAAATAAGCCATAATTTCCTTTCTGTTTTAAAGCTATGGCAGTTCCTAAAAGAATACTGCAGTCGCCTCCCAAAATAAATGGAAATTTATTTGCGCTAATCAAATTATTGATCAAATAAGCCTGCTCTCTGGCGTAAGTAACAAGTGAATCTGCATTTAAAATTTTAGTCTCAGGATCTTTTAAGCTGGAGTATTTCGGCGGATCGAGTCTTATTATATTGTCTACTTTAAGCGCTTTATGAAGATTATTTTTCCATAACCAGTCGGGTAAGCGATTTACGCCTGGTTCCTTGCCTGGCTGTGGTTCCTTTAATCCTAAATTAGAAGTAAATTCAACAATGCAGATTTCTTTCATGACTTTACTATTTAGACCTAAAGTTATTAAAATAATTGCCTTTTGATTGTTTTTTAACAAACCAAAAGAAATAAATCAGACTTGTTTCTGCAAATCGGATTGATCATTTTAAATTCTAATAGATCTTAATCTTTTCGATTTAAATCGGTAATTAATAAGGGATTGTTTTCCTTTAGTTTATTGACCAATTCTTCGACTGTTCCCGGATTTGCTTTAATATGTTCATATTCTGCCGAAGTAATTCCTACTATTTGTAAAAACGAAACTTCGCCGTGAGGAGTCTGCTTTTTTTCGACTTCTGGGTCGTTTACAATAACTAGTGCTGTAATATCAGTATTAGTATCCAGACGAATCGGTCCGTTTGCAGGCATGTAGTGAAATTCTTCAAACCAGTTACCGCTGTTAAAAACATATTTGGCAATATTTTGCAGTAATGCCACTGCCCAGCTTGGATTGCCGTTATCGGCTTCAAATGGTTTTAATCTAAAAGTAAGTTCGAAACCCCATTTGCTAAATTCTCCGTCTACTTTTTCTTCGTTATAATACAATTCTGAAAAACCGTAAGTGATAAAATGATAATGATGTTCCTGCTTTTGACTTTCGTAATAACTCACACCATCCAGCGGACTATCACCACCGAGCATATAGCTGAGCGCAGGCGCAAAATGTTTGGGTTCCTGACCTGGATAAAGCTGGTCAAATTCTTTATCGATTTCTAACCAGCCCACTGCATCATCTTCCGTAAATTGTTTTTTATATTCTTCTAAACTCATATGTATCGTTTTCTAGTTTAAAGCGTATACAATATATTATTTTTATTGCAAAAAGGCAATTTATGATATAAAAAAAGTCCGACTTGTTTTGCAGGTCGGACTTTGTTTTTACTCTATTTTTTTAGCCAGCTGCAGAGCGCCTTGCTGTAATCCTTTGTAGTAATCGCCTTTTTTTAATTCTGGAACTATATACGACGATACAATATCTTTCATTTCCTGATCGCTCATTTTAGCCCGGATTTTTTCGACTCCATGAACCTGAATCTGCCTCAATTGTTTACTAATTACAATTAAAATTGAAGTGTCTATTTTTAGCTTTGAAACTAAATATTTATCTAAATCTAACGAATAATTGGTTAAATCTGTATGAGGAAGAATAGAGGGAGTTGTTACAATAAGTATTTTGCTGTTTGTTTTGGCTTCGCTTGATTTTAAAAAGTCATTTAAATTTTTGACCTGATTTGGAGTAAGAATTTTTTCGAAATCATTTACATAATCATAGGATTTGGCAAAAACAGGCTGATTTTCTATTTTTGTCTGTGTAAAAGAAAGAGTGGGTAAAAAAAGAACAATTATAAAAATAAATACTAATTTTTTCATGGCAGATATATGTTTTGAGGCGCTGCAAAACTAGTTCTTTATTATTAAAATTAACTCTTTAAAAGGTTATTAAAAATCGATATTTATTCATCATATAAAATCAAAAAAAATCCGATTTTATGGATAAATCGGATTTTGAATTTTTTTTATTGAAGAACAGCTGCTAAATGCTCCCACTTGAGTTCTTTAGCGAAATCGAGTGCTGTTTTTCCATTCTCAGTTTTGGCATTTTTATCGGCTCCAGATTCTAGTAAAACTTCTACAGACGTCTGGTTTCCGGCAATTGCTTCACGATGTAAAAAAGTGTAACCCAATTCGTCTTGAGCGGTTACTTCTTCTGGATTATTTTGTACAAATTCGATAAGACTTTCTTTCATGTTTTTGCTCATCGGATGTTCAATTATATTTTCTGGCTTTTCTTTTTGTTCATTAACCACTAAAACATCATCAAAATCACCAAAATCTAGCCCCCAAGCTTCGTCATGTGCAGCTCTTTCCTCTTCGCTCATTTCAGAACGCATTGCCTGAATTGTAAAAGCACCGTAGGTCTTTCCATCAATAGCAAACAACCAATCGCTAATTTGGTTTACTGGAATTTGTACTTCATCTCCGTTGTTTACATTCGTTAATTCGTCTGGGTCATTTACTAGAACGCCGTATATGTTTTCACCGTCAAAATTTACATCGTTAATCCACATATGTTCTACAACAGTTTCATTGTCGATTTCCTGTGTAAAAGCCAGCTTTACACATGCAACATCAAGTCCTGGGACTATTCGGCGGTATTCCCAAGATAATTCTCTCCAGAAATATTTAAAGGTTTCCTGAGCTTTTTTGTAAGCTTCAATCATTTTTGGATTTTCTCCGTCGGCGTAGAATATTTTTGTTTCTGACATGATTTTTATATTTATATTCTTGTAAGATAAATAATCCGACTTACTTCTGCAAGCCGGATTGCAAAATTTAAAACCTCTTTTACTATTATTTAATTTTAAATATCTTTTTCCAATAAAAATATACTGTTGCGGCAGTTAAAATAGCTAAAATCCATATTAGCGGATTGCTGAAAAAATCTCTATATGTGTTGCATTTAGGAATTTCTACAAAAGGAACAAATATTAAAATATCCATTAAAATTGCGATGAGAGACATGATTAAACTAACTTGAATTCCCGATAGATTTTTGATAAATCCAGAGTATTAACCCTGATAAAAGTGCATTTAAATAATTTATGATAATTGGCGTACTTCGTTCCAAACTCCAGTTTTAGCCGTTTCTATCACATATTCAGAAAAATCAGTTGCTTTTCTTCCGAGAACTTTTTCGATGTCATTGGTTGTACTCGAATTTCGGCCATCCATAACTTCAGAAAAAAGATAATTTATCAGCCAGATTTCATCTTCAGGAACCTGATATTCACGAAGCATATTGATATATTTTTCTATAGTTAAAGACTCAAAAACAATCTCTTTTTTGATGACTTTTGCTATTTCGCTTACAGCTTGCTCGAAACTCAGCAAACGCGGGCCAGTTAACTCGTAAGTCTGACCATTATGTTTATCGTTTAAAAGTGCTTCAGTCACGACTTCTGCAATATCATTGGCATCTATAAAAGGTTCCAGAACATTGCCTTGCGGTAATGCTACAAATCCTGCTAAAAGAGGTTCTAAAAATATACTTTCGCTAAAGTTCTGATTAAACCAGCTAGCTCTTACTATGGTCCATTTTTGTGCCGTTGCTTTTACAATTTCTTCGCAGATTTGAGCTTCTTTTTCGCCTCTTCCAGAAAGTAAAACCATTTTTTCTACGCCAAGTTTTGTTGCTAATAAGGCGAATTTTTGAATGGTTTCAGGTGCAGACGGAATGGCTAAATCGGGTTGAAACGTAATATAAATGCTGTTGATATCTTTTAAAGCAAGAGACCAGGTTTCTGTTTTTTCCCAGTTAAAAGGAATTTCTGAAGATCTCGAACCAAGTCTGATTGTTATATTTGGCTTTTCGTTTAATAATTTTACTACACGACTTCCGGTTTTTCCTTTGCCGCCGATTACTAAGATTTTGTTTGTTTTCATGATTAATGATTTTTTAATTAATGATGATACAAAGCTGCATAAATCATCATGAAAACATTTGTCTGAAAAGAATTAAGATTTGTTTGAAAGGAATTGTTTTTTGACTTCGTTTGGTCTTGATCCAAATTTTTTCTGAAAAGCGTTGGAGAATGAACTTAGACTTTCATAACCTACCTCCCAGGCAGTTTCCTGAACCGTTTTTTCGCTTCTGCAAAGTAATTCGTAAGCTTTGTTGAGACGTTCTTCGTGAATGAATTTATAAACTGGAATGCCAAATAACTCTTTGAAGTTCTTTTTAAGTTTACTGCTGTTTAATCCAATCAGTTTAGATAATTCTGTAATAGTTGGAGGCTTGGAATAGTTTGTGCTCACTATATCTTTAGCCTGAAAAAGTTTTTCTTTGTCTTTTTCGGTCAATTCGTTTTTCTTTTCGGCTGATAAAAGTGCAAAATAATGTGCAAGTAATTCATTTACCTGACTTTTTAAAAACAGAAGCCTTGTATTGCCTGTGTAAGTTGTATTAAATACCTTTTGAACGGCCAATTGCATTTCGAGTGTCATAAATAGAGTAGGACCTTTACAAAATGCGCTTTTGGGTTTACTAGTTGTGGTAATTGATTTTCGAAAATCTCTTTTTCGGTCTGTGGTAAATTCTGAATGGTTTTTAGTTTGGCAAAAATACTAATGGATTGCAGCGGTTTTTCTGGAGCAATTTTATGAGCAAAACCAACTTTCTGATTTCCAAAAAATGAAATCGCCAAACCGGTTGTATTCATCAAATATTTTATCTGATTGTTGTGTTTGATTTCTAATTCTACATTTCCAGAACCATAAAAAGCAAAACCTACTGCATCGCCGTCAATCTCGCATTTTTGCACAAATTCTTTATCAGAATTAGATTGTTCTATAAGGACGATAAAATTGTTTACTTCTATGATGTCAGTAGTCATTTCTTAATTCGATAATTTGGAAATTAGTCAATTAGATAATTGTTGCTGAATCAAATATACAAAATTGATCATTTGAAAATGATTCAGCGTGAAGGATAGAAGCGACATCCTTTTTCAGCGGTCCCCGAGGCTTCGAGAGCCATAAAAGATACAGCGGACAGACTGACCCGAAGGGTAACGCCATAAAAAAATCCGACTTGCTTTCGCAAATCGGATTTATGACTCTAAGAATTTTGTTTTTGTTTTTTAGAAAGTATAACCAATTCTCAAATGTAAATAGAGCAAGAATTGTTCTTTTGTGTAATCAAAATCATCTACACTTTGTGCATTTCCAAAATTAGAATTTGCTTTAATAAAAACCATTCTGTATCCAATTCCTGCACCAGCTTCATAAGTAAAATGATCTCCTATCGCTCTTTTCATTCCCCAGGTTGGTGTTATAGATAAATCTGCATTTTTAGTGATATTATCATCTAAATTAATAACAAACCAATCAGGATGATAACTTGTTTTTAATGAAATATAATTACCGCTGTTATTTGAGATATTTTTTCCTCTAGCGTTTCTTTTTTTCAGATTAAAATAAAATTTAGGTTCTGCGGTTAATACTGGCTGTAATATAAAACCAGCTTCGTCATAATGATCTCCAACAGCAAAATCGTATTCAATACCAACTTCACTTCTCAAAGCGATTGATTTAGAAAGTTTTAATTCGTTGTTAAGCCAAAGTCCTGCAAATCCTGTCTGCACTGAAAAGATTGATTTTTCTACGCTGGCTTCTTGGGCAGCTGCATTAATAGTTACTCCTAGGATGATAAATAGGATTAATTTTTTCATACTTTTTTTGTAATTGGTTAGATTAAATTTTAGCACGAAAATAGTATTAAAATATAAAATTCCTAATTTATAAAACACTTTAATTTTACGAAAAATAGATAAAAAAAAATCCGACTCGCTTTCGCAAATCGGATTTTATAAATTGAAAATTATATATAACTCCGTAAAGACGTTGAATCTTTACATTGTATGTTTTTACAAGTGAATTACTTCGCCGTAAGCATCAGCAACAGCTTCCATAACAGCCTCGCTCATTGTTGGGTGCGGGTGGATAGATTTAAGGATTTCGTGACCTGTAGTTTCTAGTTTACGAGCTACAACTGCTTCAGCAATCATATCTGTAACACCAGCACCAATCATGTGGCATCCTAACCATTCTCCGTATTTAGCATCGAAGATTACTTTTACGAATCCGTCTGCAGCACCGGCAGCTTTTGCTTTTCCAGAAGCTGAGAATGGGAATTTACCAATTTTTAATTCGTATCCTTTTTCTTTAGCTTGTTTTTCTGTTAAACCTACAGAAGCAATTTCTGGAGTTGCATATGTACAACCTGGAACGTTTCCATAATCAATTGGATCTACGTGAAGACCTTTAATTTTTTCAACACAGTTAATTCCTTCAGCAGAAGCTACGTGAGCTAAAGCTTGACCTGGAGTAACATCTCCAATTGCGTAGTATCCTGGAATGTTAGTTGCGTTGTAAGCGTTTACTAAGATTTTATCTCTGTCAACAGCGATTCCAACTTCTTCTAATCCGATGTTTTCAATGTTTGTTTTGATTCCAACTGCAGAAAGTACGATGTCAGCTTCAAGAACTTCTTCTCCTTTTGCAGTTTTAACGAAAGCTTTTACTCCTGCACCAGTTGTGTCAATGCGCTCAACAGATGAGTTAGTCATAACTTTAATTCCTGATTTTTTCAAAGAACGCTCAAATTGTTTTGAGATATCCTCGTCTTCTACAGGAACAACGTTTGGCATAAATTCTACGATCGTAACATCTGTTCCCATTGAGTTGTAGAAGTGAGCGAACTCAACTCCAATTGCTCCAGAACCAACAATAATCATAGATTTTGGCTGCGTTGGCAATGTCATTGCCTGACGGTACCCAATTACTTTTACACCATCTTGAGGTAAATTTGGTAACTCACGAGAACGAGCACCGGTAGCGATGATAATGTGGTCAGCGCTGTATTCTGTAACTTTATTATCTTTATCAGTAACGTCAAGTTTTTTTCCTGGTTTCAGTTTTCCAAAACCTTCGATAACGTCAATTTTGTTTTTTTTCATTAAGAATTGAACTCCTTTGCTCATTCCTTCAGCAACACCACGGCTGCGTTGAATTACTGCAGGGAAATCTTTGTCAAATTCTGAAACTTTCAATCCGTAATCAGAAGCGTGTTTTAAATAATCAAAAACCTGAGCCGATTTAAGTAATGCTTTAGTTGGGATACATCCCCAGTTTAAACATACACCACCAAGGTTTTCTTTTTCAACTACAGCTACTTTAAAGCCCAATTGTGAAGCTCTAATTGCTGTAACATATCCGCCAGGACCACTTCCTAAAACAATAACGTCGTATTTCATTTTTTTGGTTTTTAATATTAACTACCGAAAATGAAGTTTATATTTCCGAAACTCATTTTTCGATTATTATTCTTTTGTTATTTGTGCTTGCGAATTTAAGGATTTATTTTAAATCAACGTTCGAAAATTTGCTTTTAGCAATACAGATTTTGGTCTTTTCACAGAAACTGGAGTAATTGTTAATTGTAAATTGTGAATTATGAATTGAAAATTGAGATTTAGAAGTTAAATCTGAAAATTTATCAATGTCAATTTTCAATAACAATTTCAATAACAATTTCAAAAAGCACTAAAATTCAAAAAACATATAGCCACAGATTATTAGGATTAAAAAGATTTTTAAATCAGTGTTAATCTGTATAATCTGTGGCTATTATAATTTTAAATTTCATGTGAAATCCTATGCGTGGGCTTCGACTTCGCTCAGCCTGACAAACTCTGTTAGTTGTTAGTTGTTAGTTGTTAGTTGTTAGTTGTTAGTTGTTAGTTGTTAGTTGTTAGTTGTTAGTTGTTAATGATTAACCATCAACCATTAACCATTAACCATTAACAATTAAATCTTAACGTGTCCCCAGTTTTCTCCGCTGGCTATTCTTCTGATCTGCATTTCGCTTACTCCGAATTGTTTGGCGATCATTTTAAGACGAGTTTTTTGTTCTGGTCTTGCAAGGATTTTTTTGATTAACATGACTTTCGTTGTTGTTAATTTTCGTCCGTCGGCTTTAAGATTGTGTTCGATTAGATTTTTTTTGGCTTGGATAACTCTTGGACTTTTACGGCTGTGGGCCATCATTTCTTGTTTGGTTGCCCAGCGCAAATTGCTTACGTCATCGTTGCTTCTGTTATAATCCAAATGAAGTACATAAGTTTGTTCTTCAGATTCTTTCGGAATAAAATACTGCGCTACTAATTTATATAAGAAGAGATATTTATTAACGATTTTATCGTCTTTTTTAACCTTGAAACGGAAGGTTGGATATCCGTCGCTTAATCCGCCTTTCAGGAGGCGTCCGTTTTCAATTTCATCGGTAAAACTTATAAGTCTTCCTCTGTTTGAAATGGCATATCTTAATTGTAATGATTCGTTTATTTCTATTTCCTTAAACTGTTCGTTCGGATAAAATCTATTTTGTGGCATTTTCTTTTACATTTGATTTCTATATTCTCAAAGATAAATAATAAACGAAAAATTACCGCTATGTTCTTGATTGTGAAAGATCAATTTTATGATTTCTATAACGCTTATTTAACGTTTTAAAACGATTTTGATAGTTTTTAATCGGATTTTAAATCACAAATTGTGAATTATGTAGTTTTTTAATTTAAGAAACAAACGTCAATTTATAGCTAAATAATTATAAATTTACTGGATTAACCCATTTTTGAAATTATTAAGGTTCTTTTTACTAATGAAAATTGTGTAAGATCGGGCTTGAAGGACAATTAGAATCAATTCATAACTCTATAAAAAAGGGTTTGACTTTAATTAAAAGTCAAACCCCATTATTTTTAAGCTTGTATATTTTTGGAGAGTCTTTTGCTTTCCTAAATTGATTTAAATTGAAGTTCATAACCCAGTTTTAGAATTAAAAACTTTGTTATCTTCTTTCAAAATAAATTAATTACAAGGAGGAGTTCTAAGAACCATATGTACTGTGCTTTCTTTTGGAATGTTATAATCAGATAGTGTTCTACCGTCTTCAAGTTGTTTTCCTGCAAATATGATTCTTTGACATTCAACTGGAATTCCTTCTTTGTCGAATATTTTGGCCTTAAGATTATCAATAGTGTCTGAACTTTCAATCTCAATTGTTATGATTTTTCCAGTCAAAGTTTTTACAAAAATTTGCATTGAGAACGCGTTAAGCGAAAATGCTAAAAATAAAACGATAAAAAGTAATTTTTTTTTCATAGGATTTTAAAAAATGATTATTAAGTTTCAAACTTACTTATTTATTTGTAAGAATACAAGTGGTATGATGGAGTTGCGTTAGACTAAATTTACTTTTAATACAATGAATAAAGGTCTTTTTAGTGTTTTGTTTTTTGTAAGATTTTGAAAATTAACAATGTAAGTAATTTCGTAAAGTTAATTAGCTATTAAAAATTGCATGATATTTTGCTTGAGGGAGATTCAAAATCAATTCTTAACACTACATGATGATAAAAGGTTCTGATTTTCAATTAAAGTCAGAACCTTTTATTTTTAATTTTAAACACTTTTTAAATGTCTTTTTTTCTATAGGAGAAAAAATATTAATTATTACATTTCCTTACGAATAACCAGATGTATTGAGCTTTCTTTTTGAATATTATAATCAGATAATGTTCTGCTGTCTTCAAGTTGTCTTCCTGCAAATATAAGCCTTTGATTATCAGGAAGAATTCCTGTCTTGTCCATTATCTTAAACTTAATGTAATCAATGGTGTCAGAGCTTTCGACCTCAAGGGTTATAGTTTCTGTAGAACCAACAACTCTTATAAAAATTTGCATGGAGAATGCATTAGCCGAAAAGACTAAAAAGAAAACGATAAAAAGTAATTTTTTTTTCATAGGATTTTTAAAAATGATTATTTATTGCTCAAACTTAATTATTTATTTGTAAGAATACAATTAAAATTTTTGAGTTGCAATAAATTCATTTTTTCTTAAATACAATGAATAATCGTGTTTCTAGTAATTTAATTTTTTTTGTAAGATTTTGAAAATTAATGATATAAGTAATTTCGCAAAGCTAATTAGCTACTGAAAATTGCGAATCGTACAAGTTTTTGTAATAACCGTCAGTTTTATGGAGTAATTCTTGATGTGTTCCTTGTTCGACAATCAAACCTTTATCCATTACCACAATTTTATCGGCGTTGACAATTGTTGCCAGTCTATGTGCAATAATTATTGAAGTTCTTCCTTTTGTAATTGTTTCAGTAGCACGCTGAATTAATTCTTCAGAATAGGTATCGATAGAAGAAGTTGCTTCGTCTAAAATCAAAATACTCGGATTGCTTACATACGAACGTAAAAATGCAATCAATTGTCTTTGTCCAGATGATAACATTACACCGCGTTCTTTTACATCAAAATCGTAATTATCCGGCAGATTCATAATAAAATCATGAACGCCAATTTTCTTCGCGGCATCAATTACTTGATCGCGTGTAATTTCTGGATTATGCAAAGTGATGTTATTATAAATCGTATCGGCAAATAAAAACACGTCTTGTAAAACCACAGCGATTTGTTTTCGAAGAGAAGCCAAAGTATAGTTCTCGATATTTTCGCCGTCAATAGATATTGTTCCGCTGCTAATTTCGTAAAAACGATTCAACAGATTAATTATAGTAGATTTTCCTGCGCCTGTAGAACCAACAATTGCAACGGTTTGTCCCGCAGTAACAGATAAATTTATACCTTTTATAACTTCTTCTTCTGGAATATAACTAAAACGAACCGCTTCAAATTCTATACTTCCATTAAAAACTGGCGCTTCAATTTTTCCAGTGTCCTGAATATGATCTTGTGTGTCGATTATATCAAAAACACGATTGGCCGCAATCATTCCCAATTGCATCTCATTGAATTTATCCGCAATTTGTCTTAAAGGGTTAAAAAGCATTCCAATAAACATGGTATACGAAAATAAATCTCCAAAAGTGGTAAAATTATCTCCGTTTAAAATTCTAAAACCACCGTAAACCACAACCAATCCCAAGGTAATAGATGAAATAATATCTGCAATAGGGAAGAAGATCGAGTTGTATAAAATTGTTTTGATCCAAGCCACGCGATGTTTATTGTTGATGTCTTTGAAATTTTCGGCTTCGATTTTTTCGCGGTTAAAAAGCTGAACGATTTTCATTCCCGTCACGCGTTCCTGTACAAAAGAATTCATGTTGGCAATCTGAGTTCTTACTTCTTCAAAAGCTATCTGCATTTTACGTTGGAAAATTCTAGTAATGAAAACCAAAATAGGCATGGCAAGAACTACAATCCAAGTCAGCTTCCAATTCATGTAAAACATAAAAATAAGCACTACAAACATTTTCATCAAGTCACTTATAATCATGAATAATCCCTGACTGAAAATACGGGCAATCGACTCAATGTCTGAAACGGCACGAGTAACCAGCTGCCCAACTGGAACCAAATCAAAATACTTCATTCTGAAACTCAAAATATGTTTGAAAAGCTTCGTTCGAATGTCCTTAACAATATCCTGTCCGAGCCAGTTTGCCCAATAAACAAAGTAAAACTGCGAGAAAACTTCCATCAATAAAACTACACCCATTAAAATGATATACATCAATAATCCCATCTTGTCATGAGTTTTGATATATCCATCTACGGTTTCTTTAAGTAAATAGGGGCGGAGTGCCGCGAAAATAGACAGCGATATGGCAAAAATAATGACACCGTAGTAACGCCATTTATAAGGCTTGGTATATTTTAAAATTCTTTTGAATAATCCTGTATCAAATGCTTTTGCTTTCATTTTTTTTTGGTGCTATAAGCTATAAGCTTTAGGCAGTAGGCTTTTAATAAAGTGCTAGAAGCTTATTGCTTAAAGCCTATAGCCTACGGCTATAAATAATTGTAATCTATTTTGGTTAAATATAAACCATGTGCCGGAACAGAAAATCCAGCTTTCTCCCTGCTTTTGCTGGCAATAATATTTTCAAAATCAGCCAGCGTAATTTTGTGTAAACCGATATTAATTAAAGTGCCGACAATTGCCCGAACCATATTTCTCAAAAATCGATTTGCAGAAATAGTGAAAATCAGTTTTGAATTTTCTTTTTTCCAAAATGCCTCAAAGATAGTGCAGTCAAAAGTATTTACATCTGTATGTACTTTTGAAAAACATTGAAAGTCGGTATGCTTCAATAATAATTGAGCCGCTTCATTCATCAAATCTACATCTAGTTTCTGGTTTACATACCAGCTTAGTTCCTGTAAAAACGGATTTTTAACGGTATTGATATGATATTCGTATGTTCTTTTAGTTGCATCAAATCGGCAATGCGCATCATCATGAACCAGAATAATATCAAAAATGGCAATATCTTTTGGTAAATATGAATTCAGTTTATGAATCAGAATTTGAATGTCTAAAGTCTTTTCGGTATCAAAATGGCCAAACATTTCAGTAGCATGCACACCAGTATCTGTTCTTCCAGCACCCATTATGCTGATAGTTTCATTCAATAAAACCGATAAAGCTTTATTTAAAGTTTCCTGAACAGAAGAGGCGTTAGGCTGTATCTGCCAGCCATGATAATGTGTTCCGTTATAAGCAAATTGAATAAAATATCTCACTGTAGAGGTTCAAAGGTTCAGAAGTGCAAAGGTACGAAAAAAGGTTTAAAGGTTTTTCCGTAATATATATCTGTAGAGACGCACTGCAGTGCGTCTAACGCAAAATTGGATTTTATAAGGTTCTGAGGTTCTAAGGGACACAGTTTTAAAGGTTTTTCTATGATGTTTGTCTGTAGAAACGCATCGCAGTGCATCTAGCACCAGATTGGGAATTTTTAAGGTTTTAAGGGTCTAAGATTTTTTAGAATGCTGTTCTGTAGAAATAGACCGCACTTCTTCTAACGCCAGATTAGAAAAACCTTTGTAACTTTGTGCTTCTGAACCTCTGTACCTTTAAAAAAAAATGACAAAAATCCTTCTGCTTTCTGATACGCACAGCCATATTGATGATACTATTTTAAAATATGTTAATCAGGCCGATGAGGTTTGGCACGCCGGCGATATTGGAGATTTGAATGTTACCGATGCCATAAAAAAACTAAAACCGCTCAGAGCTGTTTATGGTAATATCGACGATGCAAAAGCAAGAATGGAATTTCCTTTAAATAATCGCTTTTTCTGCGAAAATGTTTCTGTATGGATTACGCACATTGGCGGTTATCCTGGAAAATACAATCCGAATATAAAAGAGGAAATGGCACAGAATCCACCCAAGCTTTTTATCTGCGGACATTCTCATATTTTAAAAGTAATGTTTGATAAGAAAAACAATCTTTTACACATGAATCCGGGCGCGGCGGGAAAAAGCGGTTTTCATAAAGTGAGAACTATGCTTCGATTCGTAATCGATGATGATAAAATTAAAGATTTAGAAATCGTAGAAATTGGCGCAAAATAAACTTAATGCGGAAGTGGTATCTGAATTTTAATTTTGGTTCCGTTATTTTCTTGTGATGTAATAGTTAAAGTGCCTTTATATTTCTTAATTCTTGCTCTAATTCGGTTTAAACCAAAACCTTCGGAATCTTTTAGCTTTTGAGTTCTAAAACCAATTCCGTCATCGTGAATAGTTAAGAGAAATTGATTGTCTTTTTCAACCAAAGAAAGCCGTGCTTTTTTGGCGTCACTGTGTTTTATGATGTTGCTGAAAAGTTCGCTGACAATGAAATAGATTTTCATTTCAAATTTTTCAACATATCTTCTACTTGTCGAAATAGAGCTTGAAAACTCAAATTGAATGGCAGAATTAGAGTTTTTCTCGCATAAATCTTCTAATGCATAAATCAAACCAAAACGAACTAAAAGAGAAGGAACAAGATCATGAGACATATCTCTTAAAAGTTCGTGTGCTTCAGACAAAATGGCTTTTGCTTTTTGTATCTCATCAGATTTGATGTCGTTTTGTGCAGTAAACGTATTTAAATGTAGTCCAGCAGAGGATAGAAGAGAGTTAATATTGTCGTGTAAAAAAGAGGCGATTTTTTTTCGTTCTATTTCCTGAGTATCAATGCTGGAGTTAATGATGTCGAGAAGGATTTTTTGTTTGGTATCTTTTCGCTTTATTTTTTGTTTGAGTTTGTTGTTTTGATATAAAAAATAGAATAGAAAAAAAATAATAATTACGAGTAATATGGCTAAGCTTACTATTTTTTTATTTCGTAATTGATCAATTGTTTTAAGTTGGTTTGTGGTTGCCTGGCTTTCAATAAATATTGCTAAAGATGTATGTTGAACGTTTACAATATTAGATTTCTCTAAACAGAAAGTTCCTTTTGCAGCGAAAGAAAAAAGAAGTGATATGAAAAAATTAAGCCCAAACATATAAAACTGATTTATGGATTAATCAAATTGTTTTTAAGAGCGTATTTTACTAAGCCAATCGTGCTTTTTATATTTAGTTTTTTCATGATATTTTTGCGGTGTGTCTCTACAGTATGTGAACTTATAAAAAGCTTTTCGCTGATTTCTTTGCCGCTGTATTCCAATGCAATTAAAATGATAATTTCCATTTCCCGCGGACTCAAAATCGGATTTTCTATAACGGCATTTTGGTTTAATTTCGGGTTATCTTTAAAAGTATTAAAGATTTTTTCTCTAACGGCATCACTAAAATATTCCTGTCCTTGATAGACTGCTTCGACAGCTTCAATGATGTTTTCGCCAGCACAATTTTTGGTGAGATAGCCTTTTGCGCCAAGTTTCATTACTTCTTTAATGATCTTTAAATCATCATAACTGGATAAAATAATGACTTTGCAAGGTGATTCTTTTTCTTTGAATTCTTTTAGAGTTTCAATGCCGTCTTTTTTAGGCATGCTGATATCTAAAATTAAAATGTCAGCTTCGTCTAGAACCACATCATTAAAAACAGTAGTTCCGTCAAGCGAGCTTCCAGCGACTTCAAAATTGGGAACTGTCTGTAATAAATTGGACAGTCCATCAATTAAAACCTGATGATCATCTGCAAGATGGATTTTTATTTTTGGAGTCATTTTTCGGGAAACTAAATTAAACAACAAAATTATGAAGATTATCTTACAATTATTTCGTTTTAGGACGAAAAAAAACCCGAATAAAATTCGGGTTTTTCTTCGCACATAAATTAAGATTATAGGTTTACCTCAAACGATCAACAGATTTTACAAGATCTTCGTCCTTTTTGATGGCCTTATTAGCTAAAACTAATAATACGATAGCAACAATCGGCAGAAACATCCCAATACCTTTCTCAGAGACTTCAGCCTCTCCAGATAAATTTAGTGATCGATATACAAATAATCCTAATAAAATTAAATTTAATATTATGTTCAGTCTGTTTAATACAAACTGATTTTGTCTTTTTTTGAATGAAATAATACTGATAATACTAAGCATTGTTGTTAAGCCTAACAAGACAGTATAAACTTGGTCCTGCATAAAAAAGAACTCTTTTCCTGCTGTTGTTGTCCATAGCGGAACAAAAAGCATTAAAATGCCAGTTGCAGCAAAAGCCAGAAATAAATATACAGTTTGAATTCTTTGTATCATGGTCTAAAAATGTTTTACAAAAATATATTTTCTTTTTTTAAAATACTATTGTATGATAAAATTTTATTCGTATTATTGCATCATAATACCGTAAGCACTTCATACTGCGGTCAATTCAAATTAATTATCTACCTATTCTTTTTACAGTATTTCCTTTAAAATAATTAAATTCATAGAACATTCATGTTTGATATTTCTGCATTAAAAGAAATGAAGCTTGCTGAGCTTCAAGAAATAGCTAAGTTAGCTAAAACAATAAAGATTAATGGTGTCAAAAAAGAGACTTTAATTAGTCAGATTTTAGCACATCAAGAAAGTACTCTTGCCCCTGCTGAAACTCCTCAAACAGAAGCAGTTTCTGAATCTAAGGATGAAAAACCAAAAAGAGCGAGAATTGCTCCAGTGAAAACCAAAGCAGCAAATACCAAAAATACTCCCGTTTTAGAATTTGATAAAGTAGAGGAAACTGTTCAAAAAAACGATACTGCTGCAACAGCTCAGCCAATTGCAGAAGCTGTGCCGGAAGTGCAGGAAAATAAAGCAACAGCAGGAAAAAAAGAGCCTAAAATCGTAAAATTCAATAAATCGGCATACGAGAAAAAAGTAGCTCTTAAAAAAGACAAAGAAATTGTAAGTGAGATCCCAGCCCCAGCGGAAGAGCCTTCGGAAATAGTTACTGCTGAAGCACCAGCTGAAACGGCTGAGAAAACTCCACAAATTACTCCTGCAAAAAAGGTTAATCCGAATCAAAATAAAAACCAGAATCCAAACCAAAATCAAAACCCGAATTCGAATCAGAATCAAAACGGGAATGGAAACGGAAACGGAAACGGAAATCATAACAACCAAAATCCTAATCATAAAAATAAAAAAAGCAATAATTTCAGAGATTCAGACTTTGAATTTGACGGAATTATTGAAAGTGAAGGTGTTCTGGAAATGATGCCTGACGGTTACGGATTTTTACGTTCATCAGATTACAATTATTTAGCTTCTCCAGATGATATTTATTTATCAACTTCGCAAATCAGGTTGTTCGGTCTTAAAACTGGAGACACTGTAAAAGGAGTGGTTCGTCCTCCAAAAGAAGGAGAGAAGTTTTTTCCTTTGGTTCGTGTCTTAAAAATTAACGGCCACGATCCGCAAGTTGTTCGCGATAGAGTTTCTTTCGAACACTTAACGCCAGTTTTTCCTTCAGAAAAATTCAAACTAGCAGAAAAAGGCAGTTCTGTTTCAACCCGAATTATCGATTTGTTTTCACCAATAGGTAAAGGACAGCGTGGTATGATCGTTGCACAGCCGAAAACTGGTAAAACAATGCTTCTTAAAGATATTGCAAACGCAATTGCAGCAAACCATCCTGAAGTTTATTTAATTGTTCTTCTAATAGATGAACGTCCTGAAGAGGTTACAGATATGCAGAGAAGTGTTCGTGGGGAAGTTATCGCTTCGACTTTTGACAGAGAACCACAAGAACACGTAAAGATCGCTAATATAGTGCTTGAAAAAGCAAAACGTTTGGTAGAATGCGGTCACGATGTTGTGATTTTATTAGATTCTATTACACGTTTAGCAAGAGCTTACAACACAGTTCAGCCGGCATCTGGAAAAGTATTAAGTGGAGGTGTTGATGCAAATGCATTGCAAAAACCAAAACGTTTCTTTGGAGCGGCGAGAAATGTAGAAAACGGTGGTTCTTTAAGTATTATCGCAACTGCATTGACAGAAACAGGTTCTAAAATGGACGAAGTTATCTTCGAAGAGTTTAAAGGAACAGGTAACATGGAATTACAATTAGATCGTAAGATAGCTAATAAACGTATTTTCCCTGCAATCGATCTTACATCGTCAAGTACACGTCGTGATGATTTATTGTTAGACGAAAAAACTTTACAAAGAATGTGGATTATGCGTAAATATCTATCAGATATGAACCCAGTAGAATCTATGGATTTTGTTAACGACCGTTTCAAGAAAACAAAAAACAACGAAGAGTTTTTGATTTCTATGAATGACTAGTGAGAGGTTCTGAGGGACTAAGATTCTAAGATACAGAGGTTTTTCTTAAGAGATTAAATTTCAATATTAAAAAAAGGGATGAGTTTTAAACTCATCCCTTTTGTGTTTTACCTTAGCTCCTCAGAACCTCAGAACCTTAGAACCTTAGTAGTCTCTCAGAAGATTACTTCTTATCAACCACAGGTCTATTTTCTCTATTAGCTAAATCCCAAGCGATTACAAAAGCTAATTTTGTTCTTTTAGTTAAAGCGTCGTATTCAATTTTTTCTGCAGTATCATCTTTACCGTGGTAATCTGCGTGAACTCCGTTAAATAAGAAAACAGACGGGATACCATGTTTGGCGAAGTTATAATGGTCAGAACGCTCATAAAAATGATTTGGATCTTTCGGATCGTTAAATTTATAATCTAAGTCCATTTTGATGTATTTATCATTTTGAGCTACAACAGCATTGTGTAAGTCCGAAGATAATCTGTCGGCACCAATTACATATACATAATTATTTGATTTTGCATGTTCTACATCACGGCGTCCAATCATATCAATATTGATGTCGGCGATAGTATTTGCAATTGGAAATAAAGGATTTTCAGAATAAAAACGAGATCCGTGCAAACCATGCTCTTCTCCAGTTACGTGAAGAAATAAAATAGAACGTTTTGGTCCGTGTCCTTGTTTTTTAGCTTTTGTAAATGCTTTAGCCATTTCTATAACTGCTACAGTACCAGAACCATCATCGTCGGCACCATTATAAATCTCACCATTTTTAATTCCGATGTGATCGTAATGAGCAGAAATTACCAAAACTTCGTCTGGTTTTTCAGTGCCTTCAATAAAAGCCCAGATGTTTTCAGAATCAGGCAGATTCTTGTTGCGTTTTGCATTTAAGTAGGAAGCTGGAATTGCTTGATAGTAATCTGAAGCTCCTTTTGGAAAAGAAACACCATTCTTTTTGTACTGCTCAATCATATATTTACCTGCTTTTTTTTGTCCTTTTGAACCTGTGTCACGGCCTTCCATTTCGTCAGAAGCAATGATATAAAGCATTTTTTTAAGATCCTTTTCTTTGATGACGTTTACGTACTTGGTAGGATCGGAATTGTCTTTGGAAACAGTTGACTGCGCAGTTTTACAAGAATACGCAGATGCAACCAATAATAAAATGAGTAATTTTTTCATTTTTTATAGTTAGTGTAAATTAATAAATGTGTAAAGAACGTAAAAGGTTAGTAAAAATATAATAAATAGTGAGTTTATAATGAATAAGAAAAAACTTTTAATAAACGATACTATTCTAGATTCGCCGTAAAAACGATGATGTGCCGGATAAAAATAATAACACATCCATATTGTTCCCACAAAAGTAGTTATTCCTGATATATATGATAACGGACTGTCTTCGCCAAACAGGCCTATTAATCTGCTTATGATAAACATGATGAGGAATATCAATAAAAGGAAAGAAAAATAATGGAGGGTAAAAATACCATGGTCAAAATAGTACCAGCGTTTCTTATTATGAAAAAGCCATAAGAAAAAGGCGAAAAAAGGCATTATAATAAATAAGATTTTGGGTATGTTATGAAAAAAAGATTCTATAAATTTCTCAATAATTTGCTTTTTAGTATTATTCTCTGTCACGTGGACAGCTTTTTCATACATCCAATATTCTAATTTTGATAGTTTTTCGCTTTCCTTTCCATACTTCTGAATGGAATCAATTTCTTTCATTGTTTTCAAATGAAAATATGATTTGTCCAATGTTTTTGACTTTAAGTACGATTTTTCATCCCAGTTTTTCTTTTCTTTTATCTCAGCTTTTTCAAAATTAGACGTGATTTCTTTGTCATCTTTTGCTAGGTCTTCGGTTATTTTACTTGGAAATAATGCAATTAAAAGAAAAGTTATAAAACTAATAAAGATATAAAGACGCACAGGGGCAAGATAAGACAATCGTTTTCCCGAAAGATATTCTTTGGTTAGAGTTGAAGGTTTAAAAAGCAGGTTACGAATCGTTTTCCAGAATGCATTTTCATAATGCGTTAAATCTTCAAAGAAATGAATAAATAAGTGATGAAAAGTTTTTCGGCTGTCGCTGTTTTCCTGTCCGCAGTTGGGACAGAATTTCTGCTCGACAACATGCCTGCAGTTCAAACAGGTTTTGTCTTCTCTAATTTTGCTGTGTGACATTGGTTTATTTAGTTGATTTGTTTTTGGTAAGGGTTATAATAGGTATTATTTTTTTAGAACTTCATTTAAGAACAGCTGTAAATGATCGAAAGATCTTTTTGCTGCAATAGGATTGTACGCTGCTCCTTTAGAATTGTCGCTTCCTGCTTCTGGATTAGTAAAAGAGTGAACAGAATCAGCGTAGTAAATCATCTGCCAGTCTGCTTTTGCATCACGCATTTCCTGTTGGAATGCCGTAATTTCGTCTTTTGGTACAAACGGATCATCAGCACCATGACAGATTAAAACTTTAGCAGTTAAAGGTTCTGTTTTACGACTTGCATCTTTACCTAAGCCACCATGGAATGAAGCAACTCCTTTTACGTTTAAATGACCTCTAGCAGCTTCTAAAACTCCAGTTCCTCCAAAGCAATAACCAATAGCGACAATATTATCGGCGTTTGCTCCAGATTTTACCAATTCTTTCAGAGCAGCATCGATACGCTTTTGGTATGCTTCATAATTAGTTTTGTAAAAGCCAGCTTGTTTTCCAGCTTCACCGGTATTTTTTGGGTAATTTCCTTCGCCGTAAATATCTGCGATGAAAACGTGATAACCCAATTTAGATAATTCTGCTGCAATTCCTTTAGAAGCAGTGTCAATTCCGAGCCAGGCTGGCAATAATAAAATTCCTGGATTATTGGTGCTTTTTTTAGCAGATTTTATAAATAAGCCGTTTAGCTGCTGCGTGCCTTCGGTGTATTTTACGGGTTTTAATTGTGCGTTCATAAGGTTTGAAAATAAGATTGCACTGAATAAAATTAATACTGCATTTTTCATAATTCTACAATTTTTAACAAATATCAGAAATATTATGTTACAAAAAAACCTCACAAGTAAATTCCTGTGAGGTTTGTAACTATTATTTTAAAAAAGAATAAAAGATCTTCTTATAATGAAATATTTCTTTTAAAAGCACAGCCCAATTCAACAATCGAATCGGTTTTAGCGATGCCTGGAATTCCGTCTATTTTTTCATAAAGAATGCGTCGCATATGTTCATGATTTTTGGCAATTATTTTAATGTACAAAGTAAATGAACCTGTAACATAATAACATTCTGTGATTTCCGGAATTTCTTTAAGAGCTTCAATTATGCGGTCAGAATCTGAATCTTTGTTTAGTGTAATTCCCGTAAAAGAAGCCCAGTCATAGCCGATTTTCTTTTCCTGAATAATAGGTTTTATTCCGCCGATTACACCTTGTTCAATCATTCTGTTAATACGCTGATGCACCATAGTATTTGATATTTTCAAATTAGCAGCGATCGCAGAAAAAGCCATTCTGCCATCTTTTTCTAATTCCTTTATAATACTAATATCAAATTCGTCTAATAATTCCATTCAATTAAATTGTTTAAAAAATTCGGTTTTTGGTATTCATAAAAGTAATTAATTTTTTCAATAAACAGTCATAAAATTAAATTTGACTCAAAATAAATAAAGCTTTTTATTGATCTTAAAATGTAATTTTTGACTTTAATTTTGTTATTTTTAAGTCAAAATATAAATTTACAAGCTTAATTAATTTAATTTTTAATATTTTTGCAGAAATAAAAAGCAGATTATGATAAGTACAGAAAAAGCGCTTTCATCAAAATCAGAAATTTTGATTGAAAAAGAAAATAAATATGGAGCTCACAACTACCATCCGCTTCCAGTAGTTTTAGAACGCGGAGAAGGAGTATATGTTTGGGATGTTGACGGAAAAAAATATTTTGATTTCCTTTCAGCCTATTCTGCGGTGAATCAAGGGCATTGCCATCCGAAAATTGTAAATGCAATGGTTGAACAGGCTCAAAAACTGACTTTGACTTCTCGTGCTTTTTACAATGATAAATTAGGAAATTATGAAGAATACGTAACCAATTATTTTGGTTTCGATAAAGTTCTTCCAATGAATACAGGTGCAGAAGCAGTGGAAACCGCTTTGAAAATTTCTAGAAAATGGGCTTATGAAGTAAAAGGAATTCCTGAGAATCAGGCACAGATTATTGTGTGTGAGAATAATTTTCATGGAAGAACCACTACCATTATTTCATTTTCTAATGATGAAACAGCGCGTAAAAACTTCGGACCTTTTACAGATGGTTTCATTAAAATTGAATATGATAATTTAGAAGCTCTTGAAAATGCTTTAAATTCATCTAAAAATATTGCTGGATTCTTGGTTGAACCAATTCAAGGTGAAGCTGGAGTCTATGTTCCTTCTGAAGGATATTTAGCGAAAGCAAAAGCGCTTTGCGAAAAACACAATGTACTTTTCATTGCAGATGAGGTTCAGACAGGAATTGCACGTACAGGAAAACTATTAGCCGTTCATCACGAAAATGTGCAGCCTGATGTTTTAATTTTAGGAAAAGCAATTTCTGGCGGTGTTTATCCAGTTTCGGCTGTTCTATGTAACGACGAAATTATGAACGTAATTAAACCTGGACAGCACGGTTCTACTTTTGGAGGAAATCCTGTTGCAGCGGCCGTAGCGATTGCAGCTTTGGAAGTTATTAAAGACGAAAAACTAGCTGAAAATGCAGAGCGTTTAGGAGTTATTTTAAGAGATGGATTAAATAAAATTGCCGAGAAAAATGATTTAATTACGCTGGTACGCGGAAAGGGACTTTTAAATGCAATCGTAATCAATACAGATGAAGAATCTGATTTGGCTTGGGAAATCTGCCTAAAATTTAGAGATAACGGATTATTGGCAAAACCAACGCACGGAAATAAAATTAGATTGGCTCCGCCTTTGGTAATGACAGAAGAACAAATTAATGAATGTCTGGAGATTATTGAAAAATCTTTGAATGATTTTAGGTAATCGAATAGAAATATAAAATAAAAAAGCAGCAAATAAATTGCTGCTTTTTTTGTACACCATTTTTGTTTTTAAAAAGCGACTATTTTACAACAATCGCTTTTTGTTATAATTACTAAAAATATCAAAAAAAGTAATTATTTCTTTGCGGCAGCACCTGGAATCAATTCATTTTTTTGTTTGAATTTGCTGTATTCTACAACTCCGGTTTTATCTGCCCAGTCAAAATATTTTGCCGAAAGATCGTTTACAATTCCTGGATTTTGTGTAGCAACATTGGTTGTTTCCCCACGGTCTTTCTCTAGATCGTAAAGTTCCCATTGATAAGACGGATAAATAGAAACCAATTTCCATTTTCCTTCTCTAACCGCTCTATTTCCAGCTCTTTCCCAGAATAGCGGCGCGCCACGATTTACTTCGGAAGCATTGTCAAATAAAACTGGAAGTAAACTTTTTCCAGGAAGCGGATTAGCAGTTACGCCATTTAAGTTTTTAGGATATTCGATTCCAGCTAATTCGTAGAAAGTAGGAGCAAGGTCAATAATATGTCCAGTTCCTTTATCGATTCTTCCTGCTTTTATTTTTGATGGATACCAAGCAATAAAGGGAGAGCTGAATCCGCCTTCGTGCATATTGTTTTTATAATCTTGTAACGGAGTATTCGATAAATATGCCCAGTTTTGTTCTTGATAATCAAAAGAACCAGAAGTTCCAATTGGTCCATCGTTGCGAACTAAACCTCTTCTCAATGGATTGTAAGTATTGAAACCGCCTTGAGCCCCATTATCAGCAATAAAAATAATCAGAGTGTTTTTGTCTTTTTTCAAAGCTTTTAATTTGTCTAAAACTTTCCCAACATTTTGGTCCATGTTGTCTACCATTGCCGCGTACACTTCCATTTTGGCTTTCCAGAATTGTTTTTCATCGTAAGTCAATTTATCCCATTCTGGAACTTCAGGATCTCTTGGAGCAATGGTTTGGTTTGGAAGCAGAATTCCGTTTTCTTTTAACTTTTGAATTCTTTTTTCTCTTAAAGCATCCCAGCCTTCATCAAATTTTCCTCTGTATTTGGCAATATCAACAGGTTTTGCCTGCAATGGCCAGTGAGGCGCTGTAAATGCTAAGTATAAAAAGAATGGTTTGTTTTCCTTATTTTGTTCCTCTAAGAAAGTAACGGCATTATTTCCGATTTCATCTGTAAAGTAATACGAATCATCTTTTGGATGTAATTCTTCATTATTGCGGATCATTTTTACAGGATAAGCCGTCTTTCCGAAAGGAAGCGGTTTTGTATCAAAATAATTTGCTGCTCCTTTTAAGATTCCGTAAAATTTATCAAAACCTCTTTGGTTTGGCCATTGCGCTTGATCTTCAGAACCTACGTGCCATTTTCCAGATATTAAAGTGCTGTAACCGCCAGAACGGAAAACTTCTCCTAAGGTTAAAGATTCTTTGTTGAGATAACCCTGATAAGCTGGTAAACCTAGATTTACATCAAAATAACCAACTCCAGCCTTGTGCTGATATTGTCCAGTTAATAGGGAAGCTCTTGTAGGCGCGCAGATTGAGTTGTTGTAAAATTCGCGAAGTCTCGTTCCTTCTTTCGCTAAACGATCTAAGTTTGGCGTTTTAATTTCAGATCCATAATTTCCCAAATCCGAATAGCCCATATCGTCCACCATAATCAAAATTACGTTTGGTTTAGAAGATGCGGTTTGGGCTTTGGTTTCATGAGAACCTATTATTCCCGTCAATAAGACAGAAAATAAAATGTTTATTCTTTTACTCATTTTATAATTATTTACTGTTAGTATATTTTTATTTTTTTAAAGTTTTCTAACACATAGAAACATAGATTTTTTTTTGGTTTAAGTAGTATGTAAAAGAGAAATACATTTCGCAACACATAACAATACTAAATCTTAATCTATGTTTATTTAAACAAGTGAAACGCCTTTACACAGCATTTAAAACTATGTTTCTAGGTGTTTAAAAAATTATCTCCAACCTGGAACCTGTTTTAAATTCTTATTCAAATCCAATTCTCTTTGTGGAATAGGAAAGTGAACGTGTTTTGGCTGTGCATTTGTTTTTCCTGCCGCCTTTAATTTTGCGACAAAATAATCTGGACCTCTTCTAGCCAGATCAAACCAACGCTGATATTCATAAACCAATTCTTTTCTTCTTTCTTCAAAAACGGCTTCTCTAAAAGCATCTTGACTTAACGCAGGCGATGTTGTCGCTAATAAGTCAACGCCGGCTCTGGTTCTCACTCGGTCAACTGCCGCATAAGCTTCTGCAGTTGGACCGCTGTTTTGTTCGTTTAAAGCTTCTGCATAAATCAGTAATACCTCTGCAAACCTTATAATTGGCGTATTTTTAGAAGACTGTCCAGGCGAAGCTGGCGTTGCAGGATCAAAATATTTATTAAAATGAGGGGTTACTTTATATGTTTTTCCATCGGTCGGACTCACAAATTCTACGGCAAAAGTGATGTACTTTCTTTTGTCATTTTCTGCAAAAGCTTCAAAAAGACCGCCTTCTTTATGCAGCGCATCTGCTTGATCTCCTGCGATTCCTGGAACAGAAGTTGGTGCCGCGGTCGAAGCCAGCATATTTCCGTTCCAGTTGGTTAATCCTTTAAATTGTGCCGAGAAAATATGTTCTTTCCCGTTTTTGGTTGCCACATTAAAGACATCAGCATAATTTTCGAATAGATCATAAACTTTACTGTCAATGATTTCTTTGCTTTTTTCGGCTGCTTTCTGCCATTTTTTTTCGGTTAAATATACTTTTGCCAAAATGCTTTTTGCTGCACCCGCTGTTACACGACCTTTATTTTGCTGCACAACTGGAATTGCTTCGGCATCAATTAGATCATTTTCAATTTGAGTATAAACATCAGCTTCAGGCGTATTGCTAACATTGATTGCTTCTGGCGTTAAAACTGTTGTTTCGTGCAAAACCAATGGAACATCTCCAAACCATCGTACTAAGTTAAAGTATAATAAGGCTCTTAGGAACTTTGCTTCGTTAATTAAATCTTTGTCTTTCTGTGAATTAAGATTCGGATTTTTAGTAATATTATCAATTGCAACATTCGCTCTATTGATTCCGTCATAACTTTGTCTCCACAATTCGATCATACGGTCATTTGATGCATCGTGCGTTAAATTGGACAAAGCTCTAACATGCGCATTTCTAGCTCTTGGTCCTGCTTCGTAATCGTCGGTTGCCATTTCAGTCGAAATTTGGATTAATCGATTGTACAAAGTATGTGTAGAACTGTTTATCGCATTATGAATCGCGATCACGGCCGCATCTGCATCTTCAGTTGTTTTATAAAAATTGCCAGACGAAATAAATGCTTTAGGATCTTCGTCCAACGGATTGCAGGCACTTATTAAAAAGAGAACTGCCAAACTGTATATAATTGTCTTTTTCATGATAAATCTTTTAGAATGTTACACTTAGTCCGCCTGAAATAGTTTTGGATGCTGGATAAATCCCTGTATCTGTTCCTGGAGAAATTGTGGTGCCGTTAGTCACTTCAGGATCGTAACCGGTGTATTTTGTCCACGTCAATAAGTTTTCTCCAATTACACGGAATTTCACTGACGTTAACCTTAGTTTTTCTGATAATTTCTTTGGCAGATTGTAACTTAAAGTGATGTTTTTTAATCTTACAAATGAACCGTCTTCTACAAAACGATTGGAGAAAACCGGTGCGGGATCTAATTTAGCTCTCGGCGTTGTGCTGCTCGGATTTGTTGGTGTCCACGCATCTAAAGCTGATGTAGAAGCATTTTGTTGTCCGTTGTATAATTCTAAAGCCTGAAGGTTTCCGTTCAGGATTTTATTTCCAACAGAGCCATTTACTAAAACCGCCAATTCAAAACCTCTATACGTAAAATTATTAGAGAATCCGAAGACAAAATCGGGTTGTGCATCGCCAATACTTGTTCTGTCGGCTGCGGTTGTAAATGCACCATCCCCGTTAATATCTTTGTACAAACGATCTCCAGCTTTTGGTGCTGCATTTCCCGTAAAAACGCCTTTTGTGGCAACTTCATCTGTTTGTAAAATTCCGTCTGTAACTGCACCATAAAAAGTTCCCAAAGACTCACCAACTTTTAAAATGTAGTTTCCAAAAGTGTAGAATTCAGCACCATTTCCTAATGCAATAATTTTGTTTTGATTGAAGGCAATATTGAAATTTGATGTCCAAGAGAAAGCAGTATTTCCAAGAGAAGCATTCAAACCAATTTCTAAACCTTGATTTTGAACAGAACCAAAATTTTGTAAAGAAGAAGTAAATCCAGTTGTGTACGGAAGCTGTACATCTAATAATAAATTTTTGGTAGTTTTACGATAGACATCAACAGTTAAATTCAATTTATCTTCGAAGAATCCGACGTCAAGACCGGCATCAAACTGATTGGTTAATTCCCATCCTAAATTGTCGTTTGCAATTCGCGTAGGCGTAAAACCAGTATAAATTTGATCTCCAAAAAGATATTTTACACTCGTTAAAGTAGATAAAGACTGGTATTCTCCAATTTCCTGATTTCCTGTTGCGCCCCAGCTGCTTCTAATTTTTAAACTGTTAATTATATTTTTTACAGGACTAAAAAAAGCTTCGTTGCTAATCTGCCAAGCCGCAGCGACAGAAGGGAAATAACCCCATTTATTGTCTTTTCCAAAACGAGAAGAACCATCAGCTCTGATACTTCCAGTTAAGAAATATTTAGAGTCATAATTGTAATTGACTCTCGATAAGTACGAATTCAATGCCCAAGTGCTTTCGCCAGATGAAGGCATCAAGGCGATATTACCGCTTTGTAAACTGTAATAAGAAGTAATATCATTTACGTATTGCTGAGAACCTGAGTTATTGAATTCTCTCGTAGAACTTTGCTGTGTGTAACCAGCCAGAGCGTTTAAGTGATGTTTTTCGCCAATTACGGTTGTATAGGTTAAAGTATTTTCGTTTAACCAGCTTCTAGATTCTGCGTTTCCAATTTTTCCTTCTCCATTTGTAATCGAACCTTCGTAAATAGTTGATGGCAGATAACTTTTTTCTTTATTGAAAATCATATCAGTTCCAAAAGAGACTTTGAAAACTAAATTTTTCAAAATATCATATTCGCCATAGATAGTTCCCAGAATACGGTCGGTGATAGATTGATTTTTGCGTTCGTTTAAAGTGGCAATTGGGTTGGCAAAAATATTCTCAAACGGATTCCTTAACGTATAACTTCCGTCTGGTTCATAAATAGTAGCTGTTGGAGGCATGCTCAATAACGCTGTAACCAAACCATTTGGAGCTACTTTTGCTTTGGTTTCTGCGATCGTTAAGTTTAAACCAAATCTGGCTTTACTGCTTATTTTTGAATTTAAATTTACACGTCCGCTGAAACGCTCGAAACCTGTATTTTTAATAATTCCTTCCTGATTGTAATAATTTCCGGAGACAGCATATTTAGTCTGGTTATTGCCGCCAGAAATACTCAATTGATGATTCTGTGTTAATCCTTTTTGGAATGCTGCGTCTTGCCAGTCAGTTCCTTTACCTAGTGCAGCAATCTGAGCATCACTTAAATATTGATTTGTTCCTCCAGCGGGATTAGAATCGTATAAAGCCGCATTTCTTAGTCTGGAAAAACCTTGGGCATCCAATAAATCAATCTTTTTGCGAACTTCCTGCTGACCAATTGTAAAATCGTAATTGACAGTTGCAGCAGTATTTGAACCTTTTTTTGTTGTAATAATAACAACTCCGTTAGCTCCTCTAGAACCATAAATTGCAGTAGACGAAGCATCTTTTAAAACAGTAATCGATTCAATATCTGCTGGGTTTATAGTCGAAAGCGGATTGGTCGGCGTACCGCTCAAAACTCCAGAAGTCACTTCTGAATTATATAAAGGAAAACCATCAATTACATACAAAGGTTCATTCCCTCCTTGGATCGAACTACCCCCGCGAATACGAATACTCATTCCTGCGCCTGGAGCACCCGAAGTCTGCGTTACGTTTACACCCGCAACAGAACCCTGAAGCGAACTTTCTAATGTTTTTTGTGTGGCTTTTAAGGACATCTGGGCTACAGTTTCTGCAGCTCCTGTATAGTCTTTTTTAGAAGTACTTCCGTATCCGATGATTACGATTTCGTTTAATTCTTTTACGTCTTCTTTTAGGGAGATTTGAACAAAATCTTTTGTTGCAATATGTTCGGTTGTTACATAACCTAAATAGCTTACTACTAAAGTATATGGGAATTTTTGTCCTGTCTGGAAATAGAATTTTCCGTCTAAGTCTGTTACTGCTCCGTGAGTTGTTCCTTTAATTTGAACAGAAACTCCCGGAAGCGGCTGATTGGTTACCTGATCGATAACGGTACCGTTTAAGGTCGAATTAATTAAGGGTTGTGTATTTTGCGCTTTAATTCCCGTAGAAATTAAGAACACAAAAATCCACAAAAAGGCTTGTAATTGCTTGTTCATTACTTTTTGGATTTAAATAATAAAGCGATACGCGAAACTGATTTTCAATTTCCGAAGGCTTTTTTTTAGTGATAAATGTTCTTTGAGTCTTGCCATTTCCGTTGCCGCAGAAATGGTTTTTACTATGAAAGAGTAGGGCAGTGCATTATTTTCATTTTAGTCTTGATTTAGTTATTGCTTTTTTTTTAGTTATTATGATTTGACATAGTTCTTCTCTTAATGCAGCGATACATTAATTGTCAATATGATTTTAGTTTGTGAATTTAATTTCGAATTGAAACGTAAATTAAGATTGGATTCTAACAGCACATACACATATAACTTAAAGTGTTATAAGTGATTTTTTTAGGAAGAATGTAATGCGATGTGTAAGCTGTTGTTTTCAAAATGTAGTTCTTTTATTTTATAACTCTACTAATCCTATAGACAAAGTTAAATTTATTATAATGAAAACCAAAAGATTATTTAATTTTTTTGGAAATATTGAATAGAAAAATGATTTAAGTAAAAAGTAAAAACATGTAAAATATTGATAATCAATTATTTTATTTTGAATTTGGAAACTAAAAGAACAAATAAAAACTGATTGGATTTATACAGTTTTTACTTGCTTTTAAGGTTTATTTGTTGAATTACAAGAGCAAACCCAACAGGTTTTTAAGAGCTGTCGGGTTTAGATAAATATCGAGATTATTTTCAAGGATTAAAAAGCAAAAAAGCTATAATCAAAGTAATGATGATATTGAATAATTGAGCGGTCAAAAATGCGATTAAAGGTTTTTTGCTATTATGCTGGAGCAAATCTTTAAAATTAGTTTCCAAACCAATACTCGTAAAGGCCAAAGCAAACCAAAGTCCCTGCAGATTTTTTAAACTGTCTTTTAAGCCCTCTCGAGTTTCAGGAGAAATGAAAAACGAAAAGACAATTGACGCGGCAATAAAACCTATGACGAATTTTGGAAAACGTTCCCAAATTATGCTAAGCGTTGGTTTAGAATTCTTTACTTCAGAAGATTCGTTATGCGTGAAAGTCCAATATATGGAAATGGCAAAAGCGGCTAAACCCAATAAAACATTTTGAGAAAATTTTACAATCGTGCTTATTTTTAAAGCAGTCTCACCAACCAAAGTACCAGAGGCAACAACGGCTCCAGAAGTATCGATACTGCCTCCAAGCCAAGCTCCTGTAACTTCTTCGGGAAAATTAAAATGACTGGAAATTATCGGCATAAAAATCATCATTGGAATCGCAGTAACCAAAACCATCGAAATGACATAAGAGAGTTTTTTAGAATCTCCTTTTATAGCCCCAGAAGTTGCAATCGCAGCCGAAACGCCGCAGATAGAAACCGCACTAGAAATCATCATCGTTAATTCGTCGTCTACTTTTAGTTTTTTACACAACCAGAATGCAAAATACCAAACAGACAAAACAACCACCAAAGCCTGAATTAAACCTAAAGATCCTGCTTTTAGAATATCCGAAAAAATAACACTCGTCCCCAATAAAACCAATCCGATCTTGACAAAAAGTTCAGTGGATAAAGCAGAGCGAAACCACTCGTGAAGCTTGAAAAAATTTCCGATAATCAATCCGATAACTAAACTGAAAATAACAGCTTCCAGATTTAGAGCTTTTACTTCTGTATTTCCTGCAATGATTAAAGCAATGATCGTGAGGATATAAATAATTGGAAATCCGAAAATGAAATTTTTAATTGATTTCCCAACTAAGAAAGTTCCAATTGTTCCGATAGAAATAAAATAAAGGAATTGTAAACCGATAACTTGAAGGTTTTTGATTTCGAATACATTTTTAACTAAATCAGTACCATTTGTCCATTTGAAGACAGGAACTTGTGGAATAAAAATAAAAAGAGAAATTCCGATAATGATAAAACCGAGAATGACGACGGTCCAGTCTTCGTGTATTGTAAATTGTTTTGTTGAGGTTGACATTGAATTGTTTTCTTTCCTGTAAGGTTTCCAAAACCTTGTAGGTATTAATTATAGATTTGAATTTTAGATTAAACCCGACAGGTTTTTAGAACCTGTTGGGTTTTTATAAAGGATAATTAGAGATCGACAAAGTATTTTTGTTTACCAAAATCAAATTCATAATAGGTTAGATTTGGCCAAAGCGGTTTAATCAGGCCTTTTTCCCAAGTTTGTAAAGCAGTTTGTAACTCTTTTACCTTTTCTGGATTTTTCTGCGCAAGATCTGTTTTTTCAAATTTATCAGAAGCAAGATTGTACAGCCAATTTTCGTGTGTTTTGCCGCTAATGATTAATTTCCACTCGCCGCTTCTAATCGCTTTTGCATCGCCCGAACGCCAGTAAAGATCTTTATGAGCAGTTTTATTTTTATTTACGACAGCAACCAAATCAACTCCGTCATAAACGCGGTCTTTTGGTAAATCAGAATGTATGGCTGCTGCAATTGTGGTGAAAAAATCTAAAGTGCTGACAGGTTGTTTATAAACTGTATTAGGTTTTATTTTTCCCTTCCACGAAAGTGCAAAAGGAACATTAATACCGCCTTCGAAATGAGAAAATTTACCGCCTTTTAAAGGTGCATTTGTGGTCGCAAAAGTATAATCGGCACCGCCGTTATCACTGGCGAAAATAATTAAAGTATTTTCTTCAAGTCCTTCTTTTTTTACTTTTGCCCGAATTCTGCCGATCGCATCATCCAGCGCGCTGATCATCGCAAAATAAACACGTTTGTTTTCGTCTTTCACATTCGGAAAACGATCATAATATTTTTTACGAACTTGAAATGGAGTGTGCGGTGCATTAAAAGGAATGTACAGCAGGAAAGGTTTGTCTTTATTTTTATCGATGAAAGCTTCGGCTTCATCCGCAAATTTTTCGGTTAAATATGCTTTTTCATCAATAATAGTATTGTCTCGGCGAATTTGTCCGATTCCGACACGACCCTTGCCCCAGATGGTTTTGTCGGTAAAATCTTTGTGATGATGATTGATAATATCTGGATTATTGTCTTCAGGAGAAAATAGAGAAAACGCCTGATAAAATCCGTAATGATAATCGAAACCTCGGTCCAAAGGAAAAAATCCTTTATTATGGCCCAAATGCCATTTCCCGATAATTCCAGTGCTGTAACCTTGCCTTTTGGCTAAATCGCCAAATGTGATTTCAGATTTTGGTAAACCCTGCGTTGCAATTGAGGCATCGTTTGGATATTCGATCTTATCATTTAATCTCCAATTGTTGGTATTCAGTAAATATTTGAAAGCGTAATATTCTAAATTGTTTTTAGGATAACGATCTCCCGGCTGATATTCATGTCCAAAACGTTCCTGATATCTTCCTGTAATTAATCCAGCTCTCGAAGGCGAACAAATAGCTGCCGATGCATATCCATCTGTAAATGTAACACCAGAAGCCGCTAAAGAATCAATCTGCGGTGTTGGAGTAGATTTTCCGCCGTAGAGCGAAATATCATATTTACCTAAATCATCGGCAAGTAGAATAATGATATTCGTCTTTTTGCTTGATGCTGAATCAGACGGAGCTTTTGATGCTAAAAATTTCTTTTTGCCTTCGGCTAGTTTTTGGTCTTCTTTTACTAAGGTTTCATTTGTATTTATGGGCCAAAATAGAAAAGCGGCCAGAATAAGCAGTATAATTAAAATTGTAATAGCAACTTTGGTAATTTTTTTCTTGGTTGACATATTGGTTTTGGTTAGTTATTGTGATGAAATGACAGTATTGTGTCTATTTAGAAGCCAATGCAACATCAACTTCATTTTTCAAATCGTTGATACCTTCTTTCTTAAAAACAATTTTTCCGTTTTGATATAAAATCAAAGTCGGAAAAACTTTTACCGTTTTTAAATCGGCAATAACCTGCGGACTGTCTTCCAGTTCAATTTCTACGATTTTTAAATTTGTTCCGTATTCTGATCGTATGGTTTCTAAAACTGGTTTTACTTTTTTACAAGGACCGCAGTATTTGGAACCAATATCTACCAGCACGGTCTTGTTATCGGTAATGATTTTATTGAATTCTGCCAACGATAATTTGCTTTTTAGATTGGAATAAAAAGGCTTTCCGTTTCCAATCCAGTTGGCAATTCCGCCTTCTAAGCTATAGGCTTCTGAAAAACCATTTTTTAATAATTTTTTTTCTAAAGCAACACTTCTGCCCGCGCCAATTGAATAAATAAATACAGGTTTGGATTTATCTAGTTTAGCGGTATATTGTTCATAATTTTCAGATTTAAGGTTGAAATTTACGGCACCTTCAATATGATTCAATGCAAATTCGTCTGGAGTTCGCGCATCGACAATCTGCGGATTTTTTTGGCTTTTTATTTTCGAATAAAATGAGTCTAACGATAATGAAGTATGATTTTCATTTTGCGAAAAAGCAGCAACTGCCCATAAAAAGGCAATTGCTGTTATACTGGTTTTTAAAAATTGATTTTTCATATCAGAGTAAGTATTATACTTGTTCTAAAACAGGTTTAGGAGTTTCTTCAGCAGTAACTGTTTTAGGTTTTAACGGAAGTGATAATACTCCATCGGCAAGACAGCTTCCTTCTTTCTTGGATTTAAAAATTGGCCAAAGAAACTGCGCGTACCATTCTTCTTGTTTGTACGATTTTGTTCCAAATGATTTAGGATATTTTCGAGTAATCAATCCCGTTCCAAAAATGATATCCCAGATAAAAAACATGTTTCCGAAATTGCCTTTAAAGTGTCCGACACCATCTCCGCTTGTATCTGCGTGATGTGCTTGATGTGTGGCAGGAGTAGAAATCAGTCTTTCTAAAACCCAGGCAATTGGATGCAATATTCTGTACTTGTAGAAAGGTTTATCCCATGGAATGCTAGAATGCGCTCCTAAAGTGATAAAGCTTTTAATTACTAAAACAAACAAGGCAGGAAGTCCTAAACCTAAATAAGTTAGTGTTGCTGTTAAATAAATTTGAGAGAAGAAAACCGTGTAAATAAAGTTTTGTCTAGATGCCATCGCCATTCCCATATACGGAGCCGAATGGTGTGTTCTGTGAAAACGCCATAAAAACGGAACTTGGTGATGCAATCTGTGATACCAATACTGCGTTAAATCATCGGCAATTGCAATTAAGAAAAAGCCTCCCCAAAACGGAACCCACGAAAGTGAATTTGCCGCATTTGGAAGTAAATAAGGTAATGCAGTTAAACTGAAAAAAGCAATTACCGGCGGTAAAAGCAGCTTTGGTGCTAAAAAGGATACGATATCTATTTTGCGCTCTTCGCCGGTCCATTCGTCATCGTACAAACCTGCAGCAAATTCGATTACTCCCAAAACCAGCATAAAAACAATTAATCCCCATGTTCTAATGTTTGCAAAAACAGGCTGCGCAAATTCGAGCCAAGAAGGTAATGTTAAATGCGATTCGCTTACAGATCCGCCTGTTAGTTTAAAATAAAGGTAAATTGCTATTACCGGTAATGAATAAATAAAAAAACTTATTGCTAAGTCTCTTGTTAATTTTTCTTTTTGAACTATTGCCATGATTTCTTATTTTAAAAATTGATTAATTAATGCTAATCCTCCAGCCAGAATTGCCAGCGGAACTAAAAATAGAATTGTCCCAACGACAATTTTTTTTCCTATTATTTCATAATCTACTCGTTTCATATCTTTCTGAATTTAAATGCTTTATTGTAAAATTAAACAAAATAATTACTAATTCTATGGAGTTAGTAGAATTTTATTCTTTGTTTTTATCCTGCAAAGTTTCCAAAACCTTGCAGGTTGTGATAATCTAGTTAATTCGTACTTCCTGGTTTGGTGGCTTGTTTAATTAGATCTGAAACTGTTTTTCCTTTGTCGGCGCCTGTATTATGAATTCTTCTGTTGTAAACATCCTGCCAGTCAATCAATGGATAGACGTTATTTTCTTTGGCTTGTTCGTCAAATAGTTTTTGAAGTTCGGCTAGTTTTTCAGGATATTTTTTCGCCAGATTGTTACGTTCGTTAAAATCTTCGTTTAGATTGTATAGTTCCCAAACATCTGTATCGAAGTTGCTTGGAGCAGGTTTTTCGTTGCTACCCAAAGATTTTTTCACAGCAAATGAATCTGGTAAATGTGCTGCAGAGGCTTTCCATCCATCTTTATAAATCGCTCTATTACCAAAAATGTAATAGTATTGCACTTTGTGTAATGATTCGGCTTTCGGATTATCCAAAGAAGCTTGGAAAGAAGAACCCTGAATAATGTCTTGTTTAATTCCTTTGATATATTCTGGAGCTTTAATTCCGGCAATAGCCAAAGTAGTAGGGAGCAAATCGGTTACATGGCTGTATTGATTTCTAATACCTCCTTTATCTTTAATTCCGTTTGGATAAAAAACAATTAACGGATTACGAGTTCCTCCTTCTGAATGTGCGTCTTGTTTCCAGTTTTTGAAAGGAACATTTGTTGCCTGTGCCCATCCTAAAGGATAGTTGGTATTTAAACCTTTTGCTGTTCCGATCTCTCCGATATTATTCAAATTACTTTGAAAATTTTCTTCATCTGTTTTTCCTTGTGAAAACAAACTTTGACTAATAGTTCCTTGTAAAGTTCCTTCTTTACTAGCTCCATTATCTCCAATTGCCACAAAAATTAAAGTATTATCCAGCTGTCCGCTTTCTTTTAGATAATTAACTACTCTTCCAATTTCATAATCGGTATAAGTTAAAAATCCAGCGTATACTTCCATAAATCTTGCATATACTTTCTTCTGGTCTGGACTCAATTTTTTCCATTCTGTTATAAGCGCGTTACGTTCTGGCAGAACAGCATTTGAAGGAACAGTTCCTAATTTCTTTTGGTTGGCCAATACTTTTTCGCGGTACACATCCCAGCCTTCGTCAAATTTTCCTTTATAAGGCTCGACCCATTTTTCAGCAACTTGATGAGGTGCGTGTACAGCTCCTGGGGCATAATATAAAAAGAAAGGTTTTCCCGGAGCAGCTTTTTGTTGTTTCTGAATATAGCTGATGGCTTTGTCAGTTATTAATTCATTTAAATGGCGTCCATCAGGTTTAATATGAACTTGGTCTTCTACTAGATCAGGATTGTATTGATCGGTTTGCGAACCTAAGAATCCGTAGAAATGATCGAAACCTTTTCCGGTCGGCCATCTGTCAAACGGACCTGCATCTGACGCTTCTTCATCTGGTGTTACGCCATATTTTCCAACGGCAGAAGTGTTGTAACCGTTATCACGTAAAATCTCTGCAATTGTTCCTTTATCAGAAGGAATTCGCCCATCCCATCCAGGAAATCCTGCCGATAAAATGGTGTGAGAAAATCCGCTTACGTGAACTCTTCCTGAATTTCTTCCCGTTAATAAAGCGGCTCGGGTAGGAGCACAAATAGCTGTTGTATGAAAGTTGGTATAACGTAGACCGTTATTTGCCAGATTATCAAAAGTTGGCGTATTGATTAATCCTCCAAAAGAACTTGATGCTCCAAATCCTACGTCATCCAACAAAATCCAAACTACATTGGGAGTGCCTTTTGGAGCCGTTACCGGATCTGGCCAGTATTCTTTAGAATCAGCCAAAGTTTTGCCGATTGTGCCTTTAAACTCTTGTTTTTCCTGCGCAATTCCCAGTTGTGCAACAAGGAAAGCAGTAATCAAAAGTCCTTTCTTCGGACTTTTGACTGCAATGCTATTTTTAAAATTTTTCATTGTTTATAGTTTTTTAGTTATATGGTTTTAAATAATGGTTCTTAATTTTAGAAGCTAATCCCGCTATCCGCTACAATCTTTTGTGGCGAACCCCGCCACAAAAGGATTTCCACTTCTATCGGGGCTAGGATATTCATTTTCAAAAGATTGTTTTCGTCTCTATTTGTCATTTCGACGAAGGAGAAATCTCCGTGAGCGGCTCCATAAAGCTTAACAAATCTTTGCCGAGTTTCTTGCGGAGATTTCTCCTTCGTCGAAATGACAAGATTACGTGTTTAAATATCATCCAACATTAATATCCAGGGTTTTGAGGTAATCCATCAGGGTTGATGTTTCTTTCGCTCTGCGGAATCGGATACAGGTTATTTCGTTCTGAAACCGAGTTTTTAGCCGTGACTTTTTTCACTTCGGTAACCAAAGTTCCCCATCTTACCAAATCAAACCATCTTTGTCCTTCTTGAACAAATTCTTTTTTGCGTTCTTCCTGAATAGCCGCTCTAAAAGAGGTTTGGTTTAATCCAGCTAAGTCAACAGTCGCATCTGGGGTTGTAATAGGTTTTCCAAAAGCCCTTCTTCTTACTTGATTGATTAATTCGTACGCTTCTGCCGTTGGTCCGCCTTGTTCATTTATCGCTTCCGCTAAAGACAAAAGAATGTCCGCATAACGAATAATAGGAAAGTTAATCGCAACGTTTGCGGGAGTGGCCAAATTGGATAAATCCAAGTATTTTTTAAAAATTGGTTTTGGAAATGTATAAAGCGTTCCTGTAGTTGGGTTGAGTAATTGTTTGGCATAACTTACATCTCTTCTTTTATCTCCAGGCGCATAAATATCATAAAACAAAGCAACGTCTGAGATAATATCTGCTGGTTCTGTAGCTGTAAACCCAGTAAATGATGTCGATTGAAAAGTACTGCCGCTAGAACCGTTTCCTGCTTGATTGGGCTCAAACTGAACAGAAAAAATATGTTCTTTTCCGTTCTTTTTTGTTTTAGTAAAAATATCCTGAAATTCTTCGAATAAAGCATATCCGTATCCACCGTTAATTACTTCTCTTGACTTTAAAATGGCATTCGGCCAATCTTTTCTGGTCAAATAAACTTTTGCCAAAATTGCTTTTGCAGCACCAGATGTAGCACGACCTGCATCTGAAGCAGTATAAGTTGGAGGTAAAGCTTCGGCATCAGTTAAATCGGTAATGATTTGAGCATAGACTTCTTCTACAGTTGCTCGGTTGGTTTTCAAATCTCCTAAATTAATAGATTTTGCTTCGTGTAAAACAATCGGAACACCGCCCCAAAGTCGAACTGCCTGAAAATAAAGCAGCGCTCTTATAAATTTAGCTTCGTTGATCAATCGTGTTTTGATAACTTCATTACCAGATACTTTCGGAATATTGTCAATAGAAACATTCGCTCTGTTAATTCCGTTATATATCTGTCTCCAAGCTACCTGAACACGGTCGCTTGTTGCATCATGAGTTAAGGCACTCAATGCCCTAACCTGTGGGTTTGTTGCAGAAACTCCTGCAGCAGCATAATCTGAACCCATATCGGTTAAGAAATAAAGGTTTCGTCCAAACAAACTCTGTTCACCGGGATCAATACTTAAAGAAGCATAAACAGCAGTGACACTCGCAGCAGCATCATCTTGAGTGATAAAGTAATTGTCTTCGGTTACAAAAGAGGTTGGCGTTACCTCTAGTTCCGTGCACGATACAAGTAAACCTGCACTAAAAAGGAATGTTATAATAATCTTTTTCATTTTATATGTTTTTTACTTAGAAAGTTACGTTCAAGCCCGAGATGAATGTTTTGGAGTTTGGATAAGAACCAAAATCAATTCCCGGATATAAGTTGTTTTGTTCGTATGAACTTACCTCTGGATCATATCCAGTATATTTAGTCCATGTAATTAAGTTTTCTGCTGAGATGTAGAATTTTACACTTTTGGTTCCCAGTTTTTTAGAAACACTTTTTGGTAAAGTGTAACCCAGCGTGATTAATTTTAATCGTAAGAAAGAAGCATCTTCTACATAACGCTCTGAAACAATTCCTAATGGAGAACTTGTTGCTCTCGGAATTTCATTGCTTGGATTTGTTGGTGTCCAGCGGTCATTTAAAGTCGATGCTGCATTGGTTCCCAGTGTAGAGATTTCCAACTGCTGATTTAAAGCGTTGAAGATTTTTCCGCCATAAGATCCTTGGAAAGAAAAATTCAAGTCAAAATCATTGTAAGAAATCGTGTTGCTGAAACTCCCGACAAATTTTGGCTGAGAAGTTCCTAAATTTCCTTTATCCAAAGCATTAATTACACCGTCGCCATTTGCATCGACATATTTTCTGTCTCCCACTCTTGTGTTGGCTAAACTGTTGATTTTTGGCTGTGTATTAACTTCTTCCTGAGTTTGGAAAATTCCGTTAGTTCGATAGCCCCAGAAGCTTCCTAAAGGCAGACCTACTTTTACAATAACAGGCTGCTGCTGTAATAATGAACCGTTTGGAACTACTGGAAAAAACTCATTAACGCCATTTCCAATTTCTGTCACCTTATTTTTGTTAGCAGAAAATACTATGTTTGAATTCCATGCAAAATTTTTTGTTTTGATGTTTTCTGTGGTCAAACCAACTTCAATACCTTTATTTTCAACACCTCCAATGTTTTGAAGAACAGTTGCATAACCAGAACTCAAAGGAACAGGAACATTGATTAATAAATCGTTTGTTTTTTTGTAATACACATCAAAAACAAAATTGATTTTTCGGTCTAATAATGATAAATCCAATCCAACATTGTATTGATTCGTTTTCTCCCATTTCAAATCTGGATTTGCCAATCGGGTAGGAGCCAATCCTGTGTACAATGTTCCTCCAAAAGAATAGTTTACAGAACCCATAGATGCCAGCGGAAGATAATTTCCAATTTCTTGGTTTCCTGTTGTTCCAGCAGTAATTCTAAGTTTGGCTTCGGTAACACCTTTTATATTATTGGCGAATTCTTCATCAGTAATATTCCAAGAAAATCCAGCTGAGGGGAAATAACCCCAAAGTGATTCAGAACCAAATCGCGAAGAACCATCTGCACGGCCGGATAGCGTGAAGTTGTATTTTCCTTTATAAGAATAATTTACTCTTGCCAGCCATGATTTTAAAACGCTTTCGTAAGCATCACTGTATGGTTTTACGGGCACACCATCTTGCAGCGCATTGTATGTATTGGCATCATTAACAAAAGTTTGAGCTCCCGCATTAACTACTTCGCCTTTTGTATATTGAAGCGTATAACCTCCTAAAGCAGAAAACTTGTGATTTTCGCCGAAATTTGTATTGTAGTTTAATGTGTTTTCATCTAAAACAGAACTTACAACTCGTTCTCCAACAGAAGCTAAACCTTTAGTTCCTGCACCATTTGATGTGTTTGAGGGCGCATAGTAATTTTGTTTTGTATTTAAAACATCTCCACTTACAGCGACCTTAGCCGTCAATTTCTTAGTGATCTTATATTCACCAAATAAACTGGTTAAGATTCTGTTTAACTTGGTTTCGTTAATTGTATTTTCTAAATCATTAATTGGATTTGGAATATAACCATTTACCGAAGTAGCATAAGGATTATTGGTTACATTATAAGAGCCGTCAGCATTTTTTATAGGTACTACTGGAGCAGTTAGTAAAACTCCCACCAAAGGGTTTGGGTTTCTTCCTCCGCTGCTGCTCGCCCCAACACCATTTGTGATGGAATTAGTATAATTAGCATTTACGCCAAATTTGAAATTTTGAGAATAATTTCTTTCGTAATTAACACGAAGAGAAATTCGTTTAAAGTCACTTCCAATTACAATTCCGTCTTGATCAAAATATCCTGCGGAAATTGCGTATCTGGATCTTTCATCACCTCCAGAAAAAGACAAGTTGTGACTTTGTATTGGCGCTGCAGTTACAAACGCTGCAGACTGCCAGTCATAATTGCCAGAAGTTTTTAAAGCTTCTATTTGTGCATCAGAAAAAGAGGGTGCCTGACCAATACTTGCTTGAACATCATTTCTCAGGCTAGCCCATTCGCTGGCATTCATCAGTCTAAGTTTTTTTGAAATATTCTGAAATCCAAAATAACCTTGGTATGAAATATTATCTTGTCCTTTCGTTCCTTTTTTTGTGGTAATAATGACTACACCATTAGCGCCTCGAGATCCGTAAATTGCAGTTGCAGATGCATCTTTCAGCACTTCCATAGACTCAATATCAGCAGGATTAATCGTCGACAATACATTTACACTTGCGCCAGCATAAGCTACTCCTGTAGAGCTGTTACTGTTATCATTATAAATTAAAATTCCATCTACAACATACAAAGGTTCGTTACCTGCAGTTATAGAATTTCCTCCACGAATACGAACACTTGAAGAAGCGCCGGGACGTCCAGAACTTTGTGTAACTACCACTCCCGAGATTGCGCCCCTAAGAAGATTGTCTGCAGAAGAAGTTACCTGAGATAAATTGGCTTTAGGAACAGAAGCAACAGAACCTGTAATGTCTTTTCTTTTTTGAGTTCCGTAACCCACAACAACCAATTCGTCTAATTCTTGTCTTTCTTCTTTTAAATGAATAATAACTGGATTTTTTTCAACTATAATTTCTAATTTTTTGTATCCTATGTAACTTACAATTAATGTATATGGAAATTTCTGACCTGTTTGAAAATAAAATTTTCCTTCAGCATCGGTAACAACGCCATGGGTCGTTCCTTTAATATTAACAGAAGCGCCTATAATGGGTTGATTTGTAATGTCATCGACAACTGTTCCGTCGAGTTTAGATTGGATTAAAGGAGTAGTATTTTGGGCATTTATTCCCGCCGTTATTAAGAGGATAAACAGCGGTATGTATATGTTTAACTTTTTTTTCATTTCTTTGTACTGGTTTTAAGTAATTAACAAGACGCCCTGAGCACTGTTTTTACAGCACTCTCAAGTGTTCTTGATTTAGTGATAAATGTTCTTTAAGCCTTGCCATTTCTGTTGCCGCAGAAATGGCTTTTTTTATTTACAGCAGCAGGTTTGCATTGTTTTCATTTTAGTTTTTTTAGTTGTTAGTTATTTAATTTATTGAATAATAGGTATGGTTTCAAGAATCCGTCCAACGCAAAAAATGCCTCAGAAAGATTTTTGGGTAAATTCAGTAAATATTTTTGGTGGTGTTTTTTAAGAAATTTGCTTTATCAAATAATTAAACAGCAAATAAATAAAAGTAGAATTTTAGCAACAGAAACACATATAACAGCAAGTGTTATAAGTGTACTTTTTAGGAAGAATGTAATGCGATATGCTTTCTGTTGTTTTCACAATAATAGTTTTTAGGTTTGAAATACTATTTTATACTCTACTAATCCTATAGACAAAGTTAAATTTTATATAATAAAAACCAAAAGTTTGCCGTCTTTTTTTTGAAAAAACTTCATTTTCGTATGCGTCCATAACGATAATTTTTTTGTGACATCCTTATTTTAATGAGCCTGCAAAAGAATATATGCTGCAAACAAGTGTTAAAATAAATTTTAATACTAAACCTAAGTTGTAGTATTTTACATTATTTTAAGCCCTAATTTTAAGGTTTTAAGCGTTTTACATTTAGCTAAAAGAACATAAAAAACATCTTGAAAACTCTTTTGATAGAAAAAATAGAAAAATTGTAACTAAATTTTAAAGTTGATTTTGAATAAATTAGAGTAATTTTATAAAGAAGAAAAGAAATTTCAAAAATTCATCCCTGCTAATAATAAATACTTATATTTGTAATAAGTATTTATACTTAGTTTTAACTAAATAAATAATGATAGAAGTAAAAGAAGCTTTAGAAATTGTTGCTGCAAATAGTAATGCTATGCCAACGCAGAAAATTAAAGTGCATAAAGCTCGCGGTTATGTGGTGGCAGAAACAATTTATTCGCCAATTTCTATGCCTCCTTTTCGTCAATCGGCAATGGATGGATATGCTTTTACGCACAGTATAAGGCATCAATATGATATTGTTGGGATTTCTCAGGCTGGAGATCACTCCAATATTAAATTAAAACAAAACGAAGCTATCAGAATATTTACTGGTGCCTACGTGCCAGACGATGCAGATACAGTAGTAATGCAGGAGCATGTAATGGCAAATACAGATTCAATTCTAATTGCACAAATGCCCGAGAAAAATACAAATGTTCGCCCAAAACGAGAGCAGATTGGTAAGGGAGATGTTGTTTTCGAACCTAATACTTTGCTGACTCCAGCTGCAATTGGATTTTTAGCCTGCTTAGGAATTACAGAAATTGAAGTTTATAAAAAGCCAAAAGTCGGCATTTTAGTTACTGGGAATGAATTAACAGAACCTGGGAAAAAACTAAAAAAAGGAAAAATATTTGAAAGTAATTCGATTATGATTCAGGCAGCACTCGAAACAATTGGAATCAAAAAAACAAAAGTTTATAGAGTAAAAGACAATCTAAAAGCTACGAAAAATGCACTAAAATCAATTTTAAAAAAGAATGATATCGTGTTAATTTCGGGCGGAATTTCTGTTGGAGATTATGATTTTGTAAAAGAGGCATTGTTGAAAAATGGAGTTGAAGAACTATTTTATAAAATCAATCAGAGGCCGGGAAAACCAATGTTTTTTGGATCAAAAAATGAAACTTTAGTTTTTGCACTTCCCGGAAATCCAGCTTCATCATTAACTAATTTTTATATTTATGTTTCTCCGGCTGTGAAAAATAAAATGGGCTTTTCTGAAATTCATAAACCAAAAATAGTTAGAAAACTAAATTCTGAGATTAAAAACGATACAGGAAAAACATTGTTTTTAAAAGCTAAATACGACGAAACAAACGTAACGATTCTAGAAGGACAAAGCTCGGCAATGCTTAATTCTTTTGCTGTTGCAAACGGATTGGTAATTGTAGGACAAGATGTAGAAAATTTAAAAAATGGTCAATTAGTAACTATTTTACCAATTGACTAGTTTGATATAGATCGAAAAAGCAATTAAATAAATACAAGATTAATAAAAGATTGCTGTACGAAACATAGCTGGTGATTTCAATAATCGAGATATCGCCAAGTTTCCTGAGGTTGAAACCTCAGGCTGTTATTGAAACTGTATGTAAGCGACTACTATATAAAATAAAACCAACGGTTTCGATCATCGAGATATCGCCAAGTTTCACGAGGCGGAGGTTGCAACCTCAGTTTATTTTAAAATCGTATGTAAAGCGACTGCTATATAAAATATAGCCGACGGTTTCAACCGTCGGGACAAAGATTGGCAACCTGAAACCTGAAACCTGAAACCTGAAACAAAAAAACAAAAATCATGAAAGCACTAACAGTATTTATTCTTTGCGGTGGAAAAAGTTCCAGAATGCAGTCAGAAAAAGGATTGGTTTTGTTTCAGGATAAACCGTTCATTGATCACATTATTCAGGCAATCCTTCCTATAACCAATCAAATAAAGCTAATAACGGCATCGAAAGAATATGATTATCTGGAATATGAAAAAATACCAGATTTGATTGTAGATAAAGGTCCGCTGGGAGGAATTTACACCGCATTATCTCATTCTGAAACCGAATTTAATCTGATTTTAAGTTGTGATATTCCGTTGATTTCAACCGAATTGCTTCAGGAATTAATTTCAAAACATACCAAAGAAGCTGGAATTACAATTTTTGCTTCAGAAAGTAAAACACATCCCTTAATTGGCATTTATTCTAAAAATATTGTTTCGGTAATAAAAGAAGCAATCGATTCTGATGAATTGAAAATGATGGATTTGCTGGCCAAATTACCGCATCAAATTATCAATATAGAGGAAAGTGAAAATTTTCCTTTAACCAATATTAATTCAACAGATGAATTAAATGATCTCAATATCAATTTAAGTTAATTACTATGCGAAACTTAAAAACACCAAAATTGACAATTGTAGGAGCGGGTCCTGGAGATGTCGAACTGATCACAATGAAAGCCATAAAAGCATTGAAAAATGCAGATGTAGTTTTGTACGATGCTTTGGTTAATGAAGAATTATTGGAGTATGCAGCAGATGCAGAAATTGTTTTTGTTGGAAAACGTCTTGGCTGCCATGCTTATACGCAAGATCAGATCAACGAGTTGATTGTAAGTATGGCAAAAACCTACGGACATGTTGTTCGCTTAAAAGGCGGTGATCCTTTTGTTTTTGGAAGAGGAAGTGAAGAAATTGAATTTGCAGAACAATTTGGAATCGAAACGGCAATTGTTCCCGGAATTTCATCTGCCTTAGGAGTTCCTGCATCGGTCGGAATCAGCTTGACGCAGCGTAAAGTCGCCGAAAGTTTCTGGGTAATTACCGGGACAACTTCAGATCATAAATTATCAAAAGATGTTCAATTGGCTTCAAAATCGGCTGCGACCGTTGTCATTTTAATGGGAATGCATAAATTAGAGGAAATCATTTCTATCTATCAGGAAAACAGGAATGATGACCTGCCAATTGCAATTATTCAGAACGGAACTAAAAATTCAGAGCAAAAAGTAATTGGAACTATCAATACAATTAGTAAATTGGTATCTGAAAAAAAGATTTCATCACCTGCAATTATAGTTATTGGTGAAGTAGTGCGAAATACATCAAGCTGGATTTCGTATTTTCAGGAACATTTTGATGACGAATTTATTTTTCAGAATTTAAATTTATAAGAATGATCGAGGTAAAATATTTTGGAGCTGTTGCTGAAAAAACAAAGTGTGAGTTCGAAAAGTTGTCTTTTTCCGAAGAATTATCACTGCAAAAATTACTGCAGGATTTAGACGAAAAATATGAATTTGAATCATTGAGTTTTAGCGTAGCTGTGAACCAAAAAATAGTTTCAAAAACTAAAGACCGCATTTTGCTCGCAAGTGATATCGTTGCATTATTGCCGCCATTTGCAGGAGGATAAATACCTATGGAAAGATCAAATCGATATAACCGACAAATAATTCTTCCTGAAATAGGAGAGGATGGTCAGTATAAGTTGCTGAATGCGAAAGTTTTGGTTATTGGGGCTGGAGGCTTAGGCGCGGCAATTCTGCCTTATTTAGCTGCTGCAGGAGTAGGTGAAATTGGAATTATGGATGATGATGTTATTGAATTATCAAATTTGCATCGTCAGGTAATTTATAAAAGTTCGGACGTTGGAAAATCAAAAGCAAAAGAAGCCAAACTGATGATTTCAGAATTGAATCCGCAGGTAAAAGTAAAAGCGTTTTCAGAGAAATTGTCAGGAAAGAATGTCTTTAATTTATTTGAAAAATATGATATAATTGTTGATGCAACAGACAATATTTCGATTAAATATTTAATTAATGATGCTTGTCTGGCTTTAAATAAACCAATGGTTTATGGATCGATTTTTAGATTTCAAGGACAAGTTTCAGTTTTCAATTATCAAAACGGACCAACGTACAGATGTTTGTATCCTGATGAAAATAATAATGCTTTGAATTGTGAAGATGCCGGAGTAATCGGAATTTCAGTTGGAATTATTGGAATGCTTCAGGCAAACGAAGTTTTGAAAATGACTCTTGGTATTGGAGAAGTTTTAAGCGGCAAAATATTAGTTTATAATATTCTAAATAACGAGCAGCAGAAATATGATTTTGAAAAAAGTGATTTTCAAATAATAACTAGAGAAGCATTCGACGATAAATATAATAAATCGGAGACCGAAGAAGTAAGCTTTGAATCGGTTTTGAATGAAATAAAAGACGATGCAGTTTTGTTTCTGGATGTTAGAAATACTGATGAATCGCCGAAAATCAATTTAAAAAATCAAATCCAGATTCCTTTAATGAATTTAGAAACTGAGATTGAAAAATTAGATAAAAATCAAACCATTTATATTTTCTGCCAATCGGGAATTAGAAGTAAAATTGCAGTAGAATTATTTCAAAAACATCAATTTAAAAATATAAAAAGTATTGCTGGAGGTGCTTTAGCAATGAAAGAATCGTTGCATGAAAAATCCATTCTAATTAATAAATAAGAGCTACTATGAAAAAAGTTATTTTCGGATTGTTTTTGTTTTTTTGTTTTTCTCAATTCGGTTTTTCACAAAACCAAGTTGATGCTACTGGTGAGACAGAGCTTTATGAAGCTTATGATAAAGCAGATAAAGAATTGAATAAAGTTTATAATCAGCTGAAAAATAAATTAGGAACAAAAGATCAGACAGCTTTAGTTGCTGCTCAAAAAGACTGGATAAAATTTAGAGATTCAAATTGTAAATTTAAATGCTATTCTGAAGGTGACGGTGGTGTTATAGCAAATAAAATGTACGCAGATTGTAGAATGCAGCTTATAATTGATAGAACAAAAGAGTTAAAAAAACTGATTAGCGGCTTTTGATAATAAAGTTCTGCAAAACGTGAAAAAAAACATAAAAAATGAGTAAAAATGTATTTGTACAAGGGCCAATTGCTCCTGAATTTATAGCAGAATCTATTGCCAAGCATCAATCCAAACATACGATTGGTGCGCACAATATTTTTTTAGGACAAGTTCGTGCCGATGTCATTCACGATAATACTGTGGTTGCGATTGATTATTCAGCGTACACCGATATGGCAAATGAAGCTTTGTACACAATTCGCGAAAAAGCTTTTGCAAAATTCGATTTAACCTGCATGCACATTTACCATAGTCTGGGAGTTGTAAAAGCAGGTGAGATTTGTTTGTTCGTATTTGTTTCGGCAACACGCAGAAAACAAGTTTATGAAGCAACAGAAGCCATTGTAAACTGGATTAAAACCGACGTTCCGATTTTTGGCAAAGAAATGTTTGAAAACGATACATTTACTTGGAAACAAAATAGTTAATGGTAGATATTACACATAAAATAAGTACATTAAGAAAAGCGACCTCAACCGCAATTGTAAAAGTCAGCAGACAGGAAACGATTGATGCTGTGGTAAATAATTTGGTTCCAAAAGGAAATGTGCTTGAAATGGCAAAAACCGCGGGGTTATTTGCGGTTAAAAACACACATTTATCTATTCCAGATTGTCATCCAATTCCAATTGAATTTACTTCGGTGGAATATAAAATTGAAGGGTTAGAAATTCAGATAATATTCAATGTAAAAACCGTTTATAAAACGGGAGTTGAGGTTGAAGCCATGCACGGCGCATCTATCGTGGCGCTCACAATGTATGATATGCTAAAACCAATAGATAAAGAAATTGAAATTTCGACAATTAAATTAGTCAATAAAGAAGGCGGAAAATCTTCTTTCAAAAATAAATTTCCAAATGCGATAAAAGCAGCTGTTTTTGTGTGTTCTGATTCAATTTTTGCCGGAGATAAGGAAGATCGTTCTGGAAAAGCAATTGTTGAAAAATTAGATGCTTACGGAGTGGAAACTTCTCATTATGAAATAATTCCAGATGAACTGGATATAATTCAAGAGAAGACAAAGGCTTTCGCAAAAGGACACCAGTTAGTTATTTTTACTGGAGGTACAGGCTTATCGCCAAGAGATGTAACGCCAGAAGCGCTATCGCCGATTTTAGAAACCAGAATTCCTGGAATTGAAGAAGCTATACGCAATTACGGACAACAGAGAATGCCTTATGCAATGCTTTCAAGAAGTGTCGCTGGAACGTTGGGGAAAAGTTTGGTCTTGGCACTGCCGGGGTCAACTAATGGAGTAAAAGAATCTATGGACGCTGTGTTTCCTCACGTTATGCACGTCTTTCATATTTTAAAAGGAAAAAATCATGACAGTTTCTAACACTATTTTGACGGATGGTTTTGGGCGTAAACATAATTATTTACGCATTTCACTGCTGGAAAAATGCAACCTGCGTTGTACGTACTGCATGCCGGCAGACGGAATTGCGCTTTCTCCAAAAGCCAGTTTAATGACTGCGGAAGAGATTTTTGGTATCGCTCAGACTTTCGTAAAAAATGGTGTTGACAAAATAAGATTAACGGGCGGAGAACCTCTGCTCAGAAAAGATTTTCCTGAAATAGTTTCTAAATTATCCGAATTAAATATCTCACTTTCGATAACCACGAACGGTATTTTGATTGATCGTAATATTGAGGTTTTAAAAGAGTTTAAAATCAAAAAGATCAATTTGAGTTTAGATACTTTAGTTTCGTCGAAATTTCATTCTATAACACTTAGAAACCAGTTTGAGAAAGTAATTGATAATATGCATTTGCTTTTAAATAATGATTTTGAGGTAAAAGTAAATGTGGTTTTAATGAAGGATTTTAATGATAACGAAATTGTAGATTTTGTTAAGCTGACCCAGTTTCTGCCAATTTCTGTCCGATTTATTGAATTCATGCCTTTTGCAGGAAATGAGTGGGACAGGAGTAAAATGGTTTCGCAAAAAGAGATTTTATCTTTGGTAGAAAATGCTTTTTCTGCAGATGAAATTCAAAAATTAGAAAACGAAAAAAACTTTACTTCTAGAAATTACAAAATAAAAGGTTTTCAAGGTGATTTCGGAATTATAAGTTCTATTACAAATCCTTTTTGCGACAGCTGCAACCGAATCCGTTTGACGGCAGATGGCAAAATAAAAAACTGTCTTTTTTCTAATTCAGAAACTGATTTATTGACTGCTTTTAGAAATGGAGAATCAATCTCTGATTTGATTTCAGAATCCATTCAAAATAAAAAGAAAGTCCGAGCTGGAATGGTTACTATTGACGAAATGGACGATCCAAAAAAACACTTTGATAATCGTAGTATGATTGCGATTGGAGGGTAGGTTGTTTAATTGTGAATTATGAATTGTGAATTGTGAATTGTGAGTTGTGACTTACAAATTGTTTTAAGGATTGTCGGGCTGAGCGGAGTCGAAGCCTTTTAAGGATGCTAAATTATTATCCTTTTTGGGATGTTAATACATATTTCTGTTTAAAACAAAAAAAGGCTCAACCCTAAAGTTAAACCTTTTCTTCAGTAATTATTTTTTCTTTTTAGCCTTTGCTTTTTTCTTGGATTTAGCTTTTTTTTCTGCTGCTTTTTTAGCTTTTTTTGCCTTTTCTTTTTTTGCTTTTTCTTTTTTCTTTTCGGCTTCTTTTAGTTTTGCTTTTTTCGCTTTTTCTAATTTTTTGATAACAGCTTTAATCGCTTTTTCTCTTTTCTTTTCTTTCTCTTTTTTAGCTTTAAGTTTGGCTTTCAGCTTTGATTTTATATCGTTTTTTTTGCCAATTTTTTCAACTGTCACAACGGGTTGGTTTTCTTCAAAAGGAACAGGAATATCAGTAGTTTGGATTTCAACAATTTCAGAAACAATAGGTTCTGTATTTTCAGGTGTTATTGCTTCTTTCTTTACGGTCGCTCTAGGTGCTCCTTTGACCGCCGCTCTCACAGGTGTTTTTGCAGCTGGTTTAACTGTCGCTGGTGTTTTTACAGCCGTTGTTTTTGCAGCAGTTCTGGTTGTTCTTCTAACGGTTGATTTTGCGTCTGGCTGCGTTTCTGTAGTTTGTTCTACAATTGTTTCTGCTGGAATATCGGTTGTATTTACAGCAGGGGTTTTAGTTGTTCTCTTTATCATAACTGTATTTTTATTGAGTAATAGACGATAACTAAGAATTAAACAATAGCTGAAGTACAATGTTTTGGTATAAATTCTTAGTTAAGCTAAATATACGCAATTTTTGAATACCGATATGTTAAGTTTTTTATAGAAAAAGCTAATGCTCAACGGCTTCCAAAATTTTAAAATTACTTTTAGGAGCTTCACAAAGAGAGCAGCAATATGTTTCTGGCAGATTTTCAAACAAAATACCTTTTGGAATTCCTTGAGTTTCATCTCCGTACTCAGAATTGTAAAGCGTTAAACATTCTTGGCATTGATAAATATCCAATTGTGGTTTTTCTTTTTTCTGCGGATTTTCGGTTGTTTCTATAGTTGAATTTCCAAGCTCTTCAAAATATTTTCGGCTTAATTCAATTAAAATTGTCGGAAGTTCCAGTTTGTCAATATCCTGTGAGTGAACAATGTATTCTCTTGTATTGGGATCAAAATTCTTAGCAGACAATACATTATAAGTATCTCTAATTTTGATGGATTCTAAAGCTGCAGGAAGTTCGTTTTTTTCGATTACAATCGAAGTAAAATAGTGGCCGTCACGATTGTATTCTGCAATTCCAAAATTTAATCCGTATGTGCTGATGTCAAACTGGTCGAGTGTGCGTACCAAAAACGTTTTGAGATTCAATGCCCATTCCATTGCAACAGGCAAATGCCAATTTAATTCTAGTAAAGAATGACGTACGTTGATTCCTCTTTTACCTAAAAGTTTTTCCCATTCTAATTTACGGTCTTTCGGAATTCCTTTAATAATGAATGATTTCCAAGGTGTAATACAGATTTTACCAATTTTGGATTCAAAACACAAATCGCACATTTCTTTTAAAAAATCGAGATCGTATAGATTATTGCGCCAGTATAATCCCAGCCAATATTGATCAATCCCCATTCTATTCATTCCTTCGTAATACGGAAACGGGTAAAAAGGAACTTTTAAGGGTTTATCAATTGTTCGATTATTAGTATCTAATGCTTCGCTGACCAAAGTAAAAAGTAATTCTATATCTATGGCAGTTTCGTCGGTTATTTTTTCAATTTCGTAATAGGTTTTGGCCAGATCCCAGCTGTAAATTAAAACAGGATAAACCTCCATTTTTTCCCATTGCGGAAGACGGATGTACAAATACCAGTAATCTTCGTGCTCTGAAGCAATAAAGTTTATATGACCTGTGAATAAAGGAACAAGCTGCTGTTTTGGATCTGTTATGTTGACTTTTAATTTGGGCTGTTCTTTAAATTCTTCTAAAATATATAAAAAACGATTTCCAGTAAGCCAGTTTGTATTTCTAAAAATATCTGTCGAAACATAAGAAGAGACAATATTATTCCCGCTTTTTTGATCTGGATAAACAAAGTGATGTTTGCCCAAAGTCGTTTTGTCCAATGATTTAAAACCATGCGGAAAAATAATATCCTGTCTGGAACCAAAAGAAATTGAATCGAGACCTTCTTCCAATGCAATATCAATTACTTCTCGTAATTCCCCCGGCGAAATAACGCCTCCTTTTACTATTAATCTTGTTAGTTCCATTTTTTTTTAGTTTCAAGTTTTAGGTTTCAAGTTTCAGGTTTCAGGTGCACGTTCCAACAACTTGAAACTTGAAACCTGAAACAAAAAAACTCATCTACACTTAGCAAGAATCTCTTTAACCTCTGTTTTACAGCTGCCGCAACCTAATCCAGCGCCAGTATTTTTGCATAAATCGGTAAAATCGTTTACGCCGCTTTTAATAGTTTCTTCTATATTTCCAGCGCCAACCTGACTGCAGGAACAAACTAGTTTTCCTAAAACAGGTTTTGCATTTGAGCTTCCTCTGAGCAATAAATTTCGTTTGTCTGATAATTCTATTTTGCTTTCGATCATCGTTTTGAATTCGGCAAATTCGTTTTTATCGCCCATCAAAATCGCGCCAACCAAAAGATCATCTTTTACAATACATTTTTTATAGTAACGTTTTTTCAAGTCTGAAAAAACAATTTCTTCGTACGAATCGTCGTTTTCGGGAATTTCAATATCGCCAATACTGCAAAGATTTATATCTTCTAATTTTAAAATATTCATTAAAATCGAACCTTTGTAATAACTGCTGATATCGCCCGCTAGAAAGTTAGCCAAAATATCGGCCTGTTCCTCGGCAGCAGAAGTGATTCCGAATAACTTATTATTGAATTCAGCTATTTCTCCAATAGCAAAAATATCAGGATTTGAAGTTTGTAAATACTGATTAACTTTTACACCGCGTCCGCAGGCAAGACCGCTTTCGCGCGCAATTTCAATATTCGGAATTGTTCCAATCGTGTACACAATTGCATTTGCAGTGATGATTTTACCGCTCTTTAAAGCTATTTCAATCTCATTCGGATTATCCGTTTCGAAAACCGTGCTTACTTCATTATCAAAATAAATCTGAATATCGCGAAGCTGTACTTCTTCTGCCAGAAGCTTACTTGAAATTCGATCCAGCTGGCGCTCCATTAAACGCGAAGCCCTTTGAACAATTGTAGTTTTTACTTTTTTATGTTTTAAAGCTGCGGCTAATTCCAAACCTAACAATCCGCCGCCAATAATCACAACGTGTTGTTCTTCTGGAGGAAGATTGGTGCTGTCGAGATGTTTTTTTAAACGATCTGCATCTTCTTTACGTCTTACGGTAAATCGTCCTGGAAGATGTAATTGTGCATTTTCGGGAACAAAAGGACGGCTTCCAGTTGCTAAAATTAGGGAATCAAAAGTATGTGTGTCACCATGACTGTCTATTATTGTTTTTAATTTAGTATCTACTTTATCAATAGAAACCCCAGCTTTCATGGTGATTTTTAGTTTATTAAAAGTTTCGCCGTCTTTTACTTTTAATAATTTTTCCCAGCTGAATTCTCCCGTCATATATTCTGGAAGTAACACGCGGTTGTAAAACGGATTTACTTCATTCGAAAAAACAATGATTTCATCGGTTGAATTGAATTCACGATAATTTTGAATGAATCGGAAAGAAGCAGCGCCGGCGCCAACAATTGCAATTTTCTGAAACGGTTTTACATATTTGGTAATCGAAACGGTAGTAAATTTAAAATCAGGTTCTTTTGAAATTGGGTCGACTACTGTATTGGTTAGATTATTGGTTCGATTTAGATCATTTTCTAATTGTTTTCCCCAGTGCATCGGCAGAAAAACAACCTTTTCTTTGATAGAATCTGTCACTTTTGCTTTTACCCGGACTTCTCCGTTTTTACTGGTAACGGTAACAATATCACCATTTTTAATATCGTTTTTAAAAGCGTCAATCGGATTTATTTCTAAAACCGGACTCGGAATATGCGTTAGCAACCTCGATACTTTTCCAGTTTTGGTCATCGTATGCCATTGATCGCGAATTCTTCCTGTGGTTAGTATAAAAGGAAATTCCGCATTTGGCTGTACGGATGTATTTTCGATCGAAACGGGAAGATTAAAAATCGCTTTTCCAGAAGGCGTATAGAATTTTTTATCGGTAAATAATCTCGGTGTTCCTGGATGTCCATAATCTGGAACCGGCCATTGAAAAGTCCCTTCGGTTTTTAAACGGTTGTAATTTAGGAAGGAAATATCGATGTTAGTTCCTTTCGTAAGTGCACAATGTTCCTTGTAAATTTCCTCGGCGCTGTTGAAATTGAATCCGTTGAAATTCATTTTTTTCGCAAAGCGAATTAGAATTTCAATATCTGGAAGAGCTTCTCCCGGCGCATTAATTCCTTTTGGCAGATAAGAAATACGACGTTCAGAATTGGTCATCGTTCCTTCTTTTTCCAGCCATCCTGCTGCAGGAAGTAATAAATCGGCAAATTTGGCTGTGTCTGCATTGTGAGAAATATCTTGAACTACAACAAATTTGGCGTTTTTAAGTGCTTTTTCAGCTCTTCTGGAATCGGGTAAACTCACTAACGGATTGGTGCAGATAATCCAAACTGCTTTCATTTTTCCAGATTCTAATGCTTCAAACATTTCAGTCGCGGTTAATCCAGGTTTATCCGAGATTTCGTCAACACCCCAAAAATCTGCAACTTCTTTTCGATGCGTCGGATTTGCAATATCTTTATGCGCGGCCAAAAGTGTTGCCATTCCACCCACTTCGCGGCCGCCCATGGCGTTGGGCTGCCCTGTTAATGAAAAGGGTCCAGATCCTGGTTTTCCAACTTGTCCCGTTAATAAAGATAAATTCAGCAAAGCAGTATTTTTATCAACTCCAACTGCACTTTGATTTAAACCCATTGCCCAAAGCGAAATAAAACCTTTTGCTTTACCAATAATGTCTGCAGCCAGTTTAATATCGTTTACAGAAATTCCACAGAGTTTAGAAGCTTTTTCTAAAGACGTGCTTAAAACTAGATCTTTGTATTGTTTAAAGTTTTCTGCATAATTTTTTACAAAATCATGATCGACATAACCTTTTTCGATAATTCGTTTGGCAATGGCATGATATAAAATAATGTCGGAACCCGGAATAATCTGCAAATGCAAATCGGCGAAAGCAGCAGTATCTGTTCGTCGGGGATCGATTACAATTATTTTTATTTTAGGATTTTTCTCTTTATGTTTTTCAAGTCGTCGAAATAGAATAGGGTGGCACCAAGCTGGATTTGCTCCAGTAATTAAAAAAGTGTCGGCCAATTCAATATCATCATAAGCAATTGGAACAGAATCTTCTCCAAAAGTTTTTTTGTAACCAACAACAGCCGAACTCATGCAGAGTCTTGAATTGGTATCGATATTATTGGTTTTCAAAAAACCTTTTACAAGTTTGTTTACCAAGTAATATTCCTCTGTTAAACACTGTCCAGAAATGTAAAAACCAACGCTGTCTGGTCCGTGTTTTTTAATGATAGAAGAAAAAACAGCAGCTGCGCGGTCCAAAGCAGTATCCCAGCTGACACGTTCCAGCGGATATGATTTACTGCCCCGCATTTCGGGATACAAAATTCTATCAGATGTGTCGTTAACTACGTAGTGCAGATTCATTCCTTTAGAGCACAGCATTCCTTTATTAACAGGATGGTCCTTGTCGCCTTCAACCATTACACCATTTTTGGTATCATTAGTTACGATTAAGCCGCATCCAACGCCGCAATAGGAACAAGTGGTTTTGATCTTTGTATTTTGCATTACAATTCTGTTTTTGAATACTACTTTAACGAATCTGCTTCACTCTAGATGAATTACGTAAACAAAAATAAGTATTTTTTACGTATAAATACTTAATTTTTGAATTTATTTTTTTATTTTTGATGATAATTAAATGACGAACAACAAATTAGTTTTTTAATCTGCTAAAAATTAGAAGTCATGAAAGAAGAGCAAATAAGTTGTTATTCCTGTGCCAACGAAAATTGTTTTATAAAGAAACACCTGCATTTAGAGCAGATGACGCAGTATGTTTCGAAAAAACAAGATATAGTTTGTAAAAAATCCGATCGCTTTATTACGGAAGGTTCTCCACTGCACGGACTTTATTTTATATGCAAAGGAAAAGTGAAAACCGTAAAGACCGGAATTAACGGCCGCGAGCAAATTGTCCGCCTTACAAAAAATGGAGACATAATTGGCTTTCGCGGATTTGGAACTAGGCAAAAGTATTTAATAGGAGCTTATGCCTTAGAAGATACTGTTTTATGTAATTTCAGTAACGAAACAATGCTGGAAATTTTAAAAGAAGTTCCTGAATTTACATACGCTCTAATGTTATTTTATGCCGATGAATTAAACAAAAGTGAAAACAACATTCGCAAAATTGCACATATGAATGTCCGTGAACGTGTTATCGATTTACTGCTTTACATACATCGAAAATTTGGACAAATCGATGGTTTAATTGATATCGATCTTTCCCGAAAAGAAATAGCCGATTTTGCAGGAACTACCGAAGAACAGGCCATTCGCATTATTTCAAGTCTTAAAAAAGAATCCTTAATTAAAACAACTGGAAAAAAAATTGGTATTCTGGAAGTTGCAGCATTGCGCTCAGAAATTTTGGAGCATAAATATTTTTGATGTGAGGTTCTAAGTTGCTAAGATGCTAAGGTCTTTTATTGTACGGATGCATTTCTTTACGTCTCCTTGTATTGAATTTATTTTTTCCTGCCGACAAATCGAATTACAGAACCCGTTCCATTATGGAATAAAAGTAGTAGCAAATATTGCATTTTTTTAGATTCCGGCAGCGTACAGAACAAAATAAATTCCATCAGGATCAAATAAAAAATACCCTTTTCCAACTAGAAAAAGGGTACTGTATAATTTCAGATTTATAAAAATCTTTATTTTTAATCTTAACCAACGATTGTTGTTACGCCGCTGTTTATGTCAATTTCAGCAAAATGATGTTTTCCCATTACGATAAGCAGTTTGTCTGTATTATAACCAACATATCTTATTTCAGGTTCTCCTTTTTTTGGTTTTCCGCAAACAGAAATTACATTGGTCTGCCATTTCAATTTGCTTCTTTTGTAAGCAGATATGGTTTGTAAATCGTTCTCAACATAATAAACTATGTTGTTTTTTTTAATTCCTCTTTTTTGCGTTTTGGCAAAATTTATTTCTGAGTTTTTAGAAATTAAATCATCATTGTATTTTTGGGCAATGCCAGGCTGGGCTACAATGAAAGTTAACATTGATAACTTTAAAAATGGTTTCATTAGGATAGAATTTGGGGTTCATAATCGGCTCAAATATAATTAATTAAAGTATATAACAAGTTTCTTTTAGGTGAAAAAAAAATACCCTTTTCCGAAATAGGAAAAGGGTAAAAAATATAAATTAATTTTGAGGAAAAATTATTTTTTCCAGCTAAAAATTCTTGGATTCACAGAAACCATTAACCAAGCCCAATTGTTAGTATGACCGGCGTCTCCATTTTTAATAAATTCCATAGTTTTTGAGCCAAACATTTGAGAATAACCTCCTGTAACTGTAATGTCTTTTTTGAAATTATAACCAAAAGTAACATCAACCTCAGTTCCTAAATAAGAATCTAATTTTTCGCTTAAAGGCGTAACTACATCAGCAGCAGCTAAAAATACGTGAGGCATTAAAGCAAACTGCCATTTCTCAATATTGTAATTTAATTTAATGAAAGCATCATGTAAACCTACATTGTTTAAATGGTTTCCAACATAAAAATAATCCATATAACCATTGAAGCCGTGATTGGTTCCAAATATTGGGTTGAAAGATTTTATAACCGAACTTCCGTCGTTTGAATCTTTTCCAGATAAAAATTCATATCCTAATCCAGCTTTGAAAGATTCTGTAATTTGATATCCAAAATTTGCTGCCGCATTCCAGGCGCTGACTTGTAAATCTGTGCTTTTTCCAGTTTGTCCGTATACCCAGAAACTGCTGTCTATTTTACCCGTTTTATATGTTAGGTACGGTCCAAACGTCTGCTTGTAATCTACTAGTAATTTGGCATCGTCGTTGGCATATTCGTAACCTGTATTAAGCAATAAAAAACTTAAACCTAAATTTTCATTGAATTGATTGTGATACCAGGCATATTGCAAGGCTTTATAAGTGGCAACAGTATAAGGTGTTTGGAAAGTATTTTCGGCTGTAGAATTATAAGCGCCTCCAAAATCTAATTTTTGCTTTTCTGTATGATAACTTACAGTAAGTGCATCATGACTTTGTGCCTGCTGTCCCCAGTCTTGTTCTCCAAAAATACGCTGATTATCATAAGAAAGAACCTGACGTCCCATTCTTGCGCTCCATTTTTCTGTGAAATTATATTGTGCCCAAGCTTCGAAAACGGCAACTCCATTTTTATCGGCAACCGCTGTTGGTGCAACGTCTCCCCAAGTTCTTGTGTTTTGAAGAGTCAATTTTACAATTAAATCTTCTTGTTTATAATTGAAATTTAAACGGGAACGCTGTGATATTTGAGATGTTCCTTTTTGTCCCTCAGGTATAAGGGTTTTATAACCATTACGGTATTCAAAACGTGGTCGAATCTGCAGATTTACATCTAACTCCTGCGCCTGAATTTCGAAACTTAATCCTACGATAAGTATTAAAATTAGTTTAAGTTTTTTCATAAAGTTTTTATGTTTTTATCGAAGGTAAATTTATAAGAAAAAGCCTTTGTTTTTCTATGATCTAAGTCATAATTCTAATTATTTTTTAATCTATGTTTAATATGCTGGCTCTAATTTTGCTTTACTTGTTTTAATTTGTTTTTCCTTAGATAGTTGTGTTATCGTGTAATGCATCCAAACTAGACAGGCAGTTGAAAAAATTAGAATAAAAATCCATGAACTGGACCATATTCCAGTAGTTGTAAGTAAATATCCGAAGATAATAGGGCCAAAGAAACCGCCTAAACCACCAATCATTCCTACCATTCCGCCTACAACTCCCACTTCTGTCGGGAAATATTCAGGAATGTGTTTATAAACCGCTGCTTTTCCGATTCCCCAAGAAATTCCAATCAGAATTACTAAAATCAAAAACACCCAGATATTAGCGTCAAATTTAATTACCGTTACTCCTTTGGCAATCAGTTCTTTTTTTGCGACACTTTGATTATGCGCTACTACAACATCTTGCCAGCTTGTAGAGGTTGGAAAAATAGCATTTTCATTACCATTGGCTGTTTTTTGTGCAATCGGATACTCTTTATCTCCAATTTTTACGATTTTGTCGTTGATTACGTTTACAACGCCTTTTTTTGCCGCCAAGATTCCAGGACCAGAAGTAATGATTTCCATCTTAGGAATGGATAATAATGCACTCAAAATTACCGATGAACCCAAAACCCAGTACATTACTTTTCTAGCTCCGAATTTATCCGATAAATAACCGCCAAAAGCTCTAATTACTCCAGATGGTAAACTAAACATCGTTGCAAACAATCCTCCCATTACTAAACTGGTTTGGTACACGTTCATGAAATTTGGAAGTAACCATTGAGAATAGGCAACAAAACAGCCAAAAACTAAGAAGTAATAGGCTCCAAAACGCCAAACTCTCTGTGATTTTAAAGGAGTAAGCATTTGAGAAACTGTTTTAGTACTGTTTTCTGGTTTTTTATTTTGAGTGAAAATGAGAAAAGCAACGCCAATTACAACCAATGAAATACCGTAAATAATAGGAAGGACTTTCCAGCCATTTTGAGGATCATCAATAGAGAAATGGTTTAATAGAGAAGGCGCTAAAAAAGTGGTAATTGCTGCGCCTGCATTTCCCATTCCGAATATTCCCAAAGCGCGTCCTTGCCATTCTTTTGGATACCAGATAGAGGTATAGCCAATTCCGACTGCAAAACTGGTTCCGACCATTCCGAAGAAGAAACTAAGTACGGCAAACATAAAAAAACTGTCGGCGTAGGGAAGGAGAAATAGCGGAATTGAACTAAGCAATAGTAAAAGTGAAAAAACATATTTTCCTCCAAATTTATCAGTTAAAATTCCGATTGGAAGACGCATGATTGATCCAGTTAAAATCGGAATACCCAAAAGCCATCCAACTTGAATAACATCCCAATGGAAAATTCCGTTATCAACTAAGAAGGTTACCAGAACCCCGTTTAATGTCCAGCAGGCAAAACACACTGTAAATGCCAATGTGTTCAAGAATAAAATTTTGTGTGATTGCGATAATGAGTTTGTATTTTTCATAGCACTTATATTTTTAGTAAAAATAAGTACTATAACTTACTTAAAAGATGCTAAAACGCAGTTTTTGAAAAATAATTACGTATTTATACGTATTTTTTTAGATTAATGAATACTCCGCAGCTTTATTAGAAAGTTCCATTAAGTTTTTAACTTTTAGTTTTTTCATGAGGTTAAAACGATGAACTTCAGCTGTACGTTTACTGATATCAAGTGCTTCAGCGATTTCTTTGTTTCCTTTTCCTGATAAAAGAAGCGTCAATATTTCTTTTTCTCTTTTTGTAATCATCATTTCTTCACCCAAGCTTTGTTTAGGTTCTAAAGATGGCGATGAATTAGTGAGTTGATTGATTAAAATTGAAGAAATATCACCGCTGAAATATTTGCCTCCAACAGCAACACTGTGTAGAGCTTTTAAAAATTCTTCTTTGCTCGAACCTTTCAGTAAATAACCATCGGCGCCAGCTTTTATCGATTTCAACACATATTCTTCTGATTCATGCATAGAAAGCATGATGATTTTTACGTTGTTATTCTCGCTTCTAAGTTTTTCTACTACCTCGATACCAGTTAAGTTGGGCATACGAATATCTACTATAAGTAAATCTGGTTGGTTTGCGGCAACTACTTCTAGAGCATCTGCACCATCGATTGCTTCGCCTACAACCTCGATGTTTGCTTCATTTTCCAGTAAGGATTTGATTCCGTCTCTAACAAAAACATGGTCATCTGCCAGTACTACTCGAATGATATTGCTCATAGTTTACTTAATTTGATTTCTGGATATTTACGTATATTCATCTATAAAGAAGACGCTAATATACGTACTTTTTTTATTTAAAATTCCAATTTTTTGAAATTCCAAGTTCCAATATTAAAAAATCATTAGAAAAAATTGCAATATCAATGATAAGATTGTAGTTAGATTTTTGGACAACATAAAGTATGTCAGGCTGAGATAAGTCGAAGCTCGCGCAAAGAATGTCTGCAAAAATTGTCGATTTAGATTGAGGGGTCTTCGACTTCGCTCAGCCTGACAATTGTATAATTAGAAATTGTATGGAATTATCTAATTATCTAATTGCCACATTCACTAATTATCTCATTTAAGAATCGGAATATTAAAAGTAATTCTTGTTCCTTCGCCAGGAATTGAATTGATGAAGACACGGCCGTTGACGTATTGTATTCTTTCTTTCATGAATAAAAGTCCCATTCCAGATTCGCTGTTTCGTTTTTTGTCGACTGAATTGATGTCGAAACCTTTTCCGTTATCATCGATAATAATGCTGAGGAGCGTTTCACTGTGAGAAAGCTGGACAATGATATGCGACGACTCGGCATATTTTATAGCGTTGTTGATGGCTTCCTGCGTAAGACGGTAAATATTGATTTCGATTAAAGAATCTAAACGTTGGGCAAAATCGGTTTTGTTGTAAAACAGGATTTCTTTTCCAGTAAGTTTTGAAAGTTCTTGAGTAAGTTTTGCCAGCGAAGAAACGATTCCGTGATCGCTTAATTCTGGTGGCATTAAGTTGAAAGTTGCCGTTCGGACGCCTTTTATAATATCAAGAGAAAGTTTCTTTAAATACTCGATTTTTTGTTCCGATTTTTCTCTGTCATCTAAATTGATACTTTCCAGACTGAATTTTAAACCAGTAAGCATCTGGCCAATTCCGTCATGAATTTCTTTCGCGATTCGGTTTTGCTCGTTTTCTTGGTTTTCGACAATTTTGCTCGAAATAATCTTTTGCTGATTGATTTTTTCGGTTGTATTTTCAAGGTTCAAACGTTCTACTTCGCGTTGCGCTTTTTTACGTTCTGTGATGTTGAAACAAACGATCAAAAGTTCCAATTCGTCTTTTTTAATCATTACGGGAACCATTGACAAATCAAGCCAAATGGTTTCGTTTTCTTTGTTTAAAATACTGATTTCGCCCTGCCAGCCGCTTCTTTGCTTTTCAAATATCAAACGGTCAAAATTGGATTGTTCTTTTTCGTCAACGGTTAAAACTTCGGAGAATTTTTTGTTGGATGAAAATTTGGTATAATTCAGCAACTTGGCAAATTTTTCGCCAATATGTATGATCGAACCCTCTGGCGAAATTCTACAATACAATAAAGTATTTTCCATCGCATAATTGAGCGATTTTAGTTCTTTAACCGAGTTTTCCTTGATTTCGCTAAGTATTTCGGTATCGTATACCAGTTTTAAAGCTTTCTTTTCGGAAGAAACAAGTTTAGCAATTAAGCGTTCAATTTTCTTATTTGTTGGTTTGAAAATGAAGAAGAATTCTAATAGTAAAACCAAAAGCGTAAATCCAAAAATCCAATATTCGATTCGGCGTTGTTCGGTTACTTTTTCGTGTGCTTCAAGATCGTATTGGGTTACAATCTGATTCATTTTAGAAAGGAAGATGCCTTCGTTTTGTAAAATAACCTGGACTAGCTTTTGATTTTCAGAAGCTTGTTTTTTCTGCTTTAAATTCAATAAAAACGAATCGGCTGTCTGTGCAATTTTATTGAATATCGGATTGATTTCCAAATATAATTGATGAAGTGTTTCTGATTTCTCTTTTGGAAAAGCCAAGCTGTCACTGCCATTTACGAGGGCATTTTGGTTCTTTTTCCAAAGAGTTAAAACGCTTTTTAAATGTGAAATTTGTTTAGCAGAAGCGGTATCAGAAACATAATGCAAAATCAGTACTTCTTTTACGATTTTCTGGCTCAGCATTCTTTGTTTTCCAGAGAAATTAATGATTTTAGAATCACTTAACTGCTGGTTCAGATTGTATTGTACCAGAAACTGACTTACAATTATAGTTAAAGCAATAGTAAGAAGTGCAAAAAAATACAGGCGGCGTAAATTTTTGAAAGTGATTTTATCTTCTTCCTGACTGCTTTTTTTCATATAATTGAATTACAATCCTAAAGAGGCTTTTATAAGATTTAAATTTTCTTCAGAATAATTGATTTGCAGTGCTGCCTGATGTCCTTTCTCAGACATTTTATCCCACGTTTTTTTGATGATATTTTTTAGTTTTTCGTCATCGTGTTTATGAACGAAAGGTTCTAAGTAATATTCTAAAAACACAAGACAAATTACATCTTCCAGTAATTGGGTTTCGGCGTCTTTTTTAAGCAGCTTTTTTTCAATTAAAAAGGAAACGCGATCAATAAATGTTTGATCATAACCTGCTTTTTGGAGAATTTCGGCAGTAGTTTTGGCGTGGAATTTTTTTAAATCTTCTCTCCATCTTAAATAACCAACGCGATCCATTGGATACGATTCTCTTGCGACTTTCCATCGGCAGATATGCTGCGCTTTTGAAGCAATCTGAACTTCTTCAGATGCATTTGGTTCAAACTGCATCAGTCTGTCGTACATTCTGTTGGAATACAATAATTCTTTCGGATATTCTGTATTTTGATCGATTTCAATGTTTGGATCCTGAGCGTTTTCAGCATCAATCCATTCGCTTGCTTTTTGAAAAGGTGTTGTCATTTTTTTGGTCGGATAATAGAATCCAAAGATAAGGAATTATGATTTTTTTTCTGCCACGAATTCACGAATGATTTTTTTGATGCAGATTAAAGTTTTTCCGCCACGAATTCACGAATTAAAGCGAATTAGATTAGTGAAATTAATTGCACAAATTGAACACAATGATTCGTGAATTCGTGGCGAGAAAAAATAATCTATTTAATCTGCGAAATCTATGACTTATAAACTAATCCACAAAGCCAACAAATACTTCATTCTCCACAACCTTAATCGGATACGTTGCAATTTTAAAATCATCTCCGTTTAGGTTCGATCCATCAACAAGTGAAAATGTTTTTTTATGCATCGGACAGGCGATTTTAGGAACGTTATCTGCAGATCCTGTCATTCCTCTTGAAAGTACCATTTCCATTTTGTGCGGGCAGGCATTTTGACAAGCGTACCATTCGTTGCGACGTGTAAAATTGAAAATAGCAATCTGCTTGTTTTTGTATTTGATGCAGCCGCCTCGGTTGGTTGGAAAATCTTCTACTTTACCTGCTTTAAACCAAATTGTTGCATCGCTCGCATGAACTGTTTCGTATTGATTTAAGATTTCTTCCATTTTGATTAAGTTTTGGTTTCCTGTTTCTTAGCCCTCTTTTTACAATCAAGAGAGATTTGATGGCGCAGTAAAAAAGAGGGTAAGAAGGACAGCAAACGTTTAATGATTTTTTTTCTTTTTTTTGGAGCTGTTATTTTCTCACGCAGATTTGGCAGATTTAGACGATTTTTTTTTAAATCTTTTTAATCCTTTAATCTGTGGCTTTTATTTTAAACACATAGAAACATAGATTTTTTTGTTTTTTGTTTGAGAAAAAGAAAATTCAAAGAAACTAGTTTCTAACACATTGCTATGTGTATTAATGCAAGTGAAACGCCTTTATTAAGTTTTTAAAATCTATGTCTCTATGTGTTTAAAAATTTATATTTTAAGTTTAAGACCAAGCTCTTGGCATTTTTTGATCTCTTAACGGAACAAAAACAGCATTATCATCTTTCTCGTCTGAGTTTATAAAGTGATTGAAACGTTTCAATAATCTTGGTTTTTCTAGAACTTGTTTCCATTCGCATTCGAAAGTGTTTACCAAAGTCTGCATTTCCGCTTCAAGGGTTTCGCAGATTCCTAAACTGTCTTCGATGATTACTTGTTTTAGATAATCTAAACCTCCGTCCAGTTTTTCTAACCAAGTTGAAGTTCGAATCAGCGGGCCGGCAGTTCTTATGTAATACATTAAGAATCGGTCCATATATTTGATCACAGTTTCTTTGTCGATTTTCTCAGCCAATAAAACAGCGTGTTTAGGATTTGCACCGCCATTTCCAGCGATGTATAAATTCCATCCTCCTTCAACAGCAATTAACCCGAAATCTTTTCCACGTGCTTCTGCGCATTCGCGAATGCAGGCCGAAACGCCGCCTTTTAGTTTATGAGGAGAGCGGATTCCTTTATATCTGTTTTCTAGTTCGATAGCAAATCCGGCGCTGTCGTCCATTCCGTAACGACACCAAGCATTTCCAACGCAGCTTTTTACAGCACGAAGCGATTTTCCGTATGCGTGGCCGCTTTCAAAGCCATTGTCAATTAAAATTTTCCAGATTTTTGGCAAATCACTTAAATGTGCTCCGAATAAATCAACTCTTTGTGCTCCTGTGATTTTAGTGTACAAATCGAATTGTTTGGCAACTTCGCCAATTACGATTAGTTTTTCGGCTGTAATTTCACCTCCTGCAACTCTTGGAACAACAGAATACGTTCCGTTTCTTTGAATGTTTGCTAAAAATCTATCGTTTGTGTCTTGTGTTGTTACATGTTTATTTGCCGTATCATTATAAATACTAGAGAAAATTGAAGCGACAACTGGTTTGCAAATTTCGCATCCGTCGCCTTTTCCGTGATGATCTAAAACGTCATAGAAATTTTCATATTTATTGATTTTCACCAGATCAAATAATTCCTGACGTGTGTAGCTGAAATGCTCGCAGATCACTTCTTTTACTTCTTTTCCAAGTGATTTTTGGGTCGCTTTTACTAAATCAGAAACCATTGGTTTACAGCCTCCACAACCAGAAGTCGCTTTTGTTGCTTTTACAACATCTGAAAGTGAAGAACAACTTTCGTCTAAAATTTTACAGCAAATAGCGCCTTTAGTTACATTTTCGCAAGAACAGATTACAGCAGTATCTGGTAAATCCATTACACTTCCTAAACTTGAACCTTCAGATCCGTCTCTTGAGCCAAGAATTAAATCTTCTGGATTTTTAGGCAACGTCATTTCATTAATATAAATCTGAAATAGCGAATTGTAATCGCTGGAATCTCCAACTAATATTCCGCCTAAAAGCTTTTTAGAATCTTTGGTAACGTTGATTCTTTTATAAACGCCACTTAATTTATTTTCATAAATAATAGCTGTAACGTCACTATTTTCAATAAAAGGATCACCAAAACTCGCCACTTCAACACCAATTAATTTCAATTGTGTTGACATATCGATTGTTTCTCTCATGGTTTTGTCACCATTTAAGATTTGCTCAGCAGCTACATCAGCCATTTCGTAACCTGGAGCAACAAGTCCGTAAATGTTTTGATTATAAAGTGCCGCTTCGCCAATCGCATAGATAGAAGTATCTGATGTCTGCATCTGATTGTTTATCACAATTCCGCCTCTTATACCAACTTCCAGACCAGAAACTCTTGCTAGTTCGTCGCGAGGCTTAATTCCGGCAGATATAACCAACATGTCTACTTTTAACAATTCTTCATTGGCAAACATCATTCCGGTTATGCTTTCCTTTCCGTCAATATATTGCGTTGCTTTGTTAAGGTGAATTCCGATATTTAACTCTTCTATTTTTGATTGAAGCATATCACTTGCGCCTTGATCCAATTGTCTCGGCATCAAACGAGGTGCAAATTCTACAACGTGCGGGTTGAGTCCTAAATCCCTAACAGCTTTTGCTGCTTCAAGCCCTAATAAACCTCCACCTAAGACAGCAGCTTCGGTTGCGCCTTTTTGTTTAATTTTTCTGGCGTATGCCATAATAGCATCTAGATCTTCGATTGTTCTGTATACAAAAACGCCTTCTTTTTCTACTCCTTCAATTGGAGGAACAAAAGCCGAAGAACCAGTTGCTAAAACTAAGTAATCGTACGTATGTGTTTTTCCTAAATGTGTATGTATTGTTTTTTGTTCCCGATTTATATCAGTAATTAATTCTGATGTATTTAGAGTAATGTTATTTTCAGCGTACCATTGACTTGTTGATAGAGATAAATCATCTGCTGTTTTTCCTCCGAAGTATTCACTTAAGTGAACACGATCGTAAGCTCGTCTAGGTTCTTCACCAAATACGGTAACTTGATACTTTTCCTGTCCTGATTTTGCAACGAATTTTTCGCAAAATTTATAACCAACCATGCCGTTTCCAACTACTATTACTCTAATCATGATTTCTTTAATTAAGTATTACTACGCAAATATAAGTATTTATACTTATTTAATTACGTATTTTTTTAAATATTTAGGTAAGTTGTAGCTTTTTTGAACTACGTATTTTGGCGTAATCTCATACGTAGTACAGTTTTTGGACTGATTTATAAAATTTTAAAAGCATTAAATTTGAAAAGATTCTAAATAAGGTTTTCAAAAAATTGTCGTAAATTCATAAGAATTTTATACCAGTTTAATATTGGTAATATTTTTAAAATAAAGATCTTATGAAAAAAATACTTTCACTTTTGTTATTATCTGTTTTGATAATAAGCTGTAAAACGGCAGAAAATAAGGAGTCTAAGACAAGCGCATCGACATCGGGAACTTCACAAGACGATTTAAATTTTTATTTTAAGGCTACTGGAAATGAACCTTTTTGGGGAGTTAAGATAGGCAATGATCAAATTGTTTTTACTTCATTGATAACAGGTAAGGAGAGTATCACTTTTCCTGCTGTTGATGCGATACGAGCAATGGATGCCAATGTCAAGATGTATAAAAGCAGTAACGAAACAGCATCGATACTTATCACAATCCAGCAGTTAGACTGTCAAGACTCAATGTCTGGGGCAATTTCGCCTTACAGCGTAAATGTTGAAATTAAAAATAATGCTGAATTAGAGTTTCAAAAGCTAAGCGGATGCGGTAAATATATAACAGATTACCGCCTTCATGATATTTGGGTTTTAGAGGAATTGAACGACTATAAAGTTTTTGCAGCCGATTTTCAAAAGGAATTCCCGAGAATCGAGATTAATTCGACAGAAAATAGATTTTCCGGTTATGGCGGCTGTAATGCTGTCAGCGGGCAGTTTTTTTATGAAAAAGATATCTTGAGATTCACAAAAGTTCTTTCTACCCTTATGGCTTGTCCTCAAGGAAATAAAGAAGGAGAATTTACTAAAGCACTTCAAAGTGTAACTACTTATTCCATTGAAAATAACAGATTAACGCTTTCCAATCCTTCTGCAAAGCTTTTGGTTTTTAGAAAAGTAGATTAATATTTATTTCTAAAATGTCTTTAAATGGTTTAAAAATAACTTTTAGGGAAACAATAATGCTGTAACGACAAGATATTTTTGTAAAATAAAACTTATATTATTTATTTTACATGAAAAAGATTTTAATGTTATTTATTGCAGGATCATTGGCTTTTAGCTGCAAATCGAGTAAAGAAGCAGCATCGGTCGCTGCCACAAATGAAAAATCAGTTGAAAAGAAATTACAACAAACTTGGATTTTAGAGAATTTGAACGGAAAAGTGATTACTGAAAAAGATTTCTCAAATTTTCCAAAAGTCCAAATGACTTCATCAAATTTTTCGGGATCAACTGGGTGCAATGCTATTAAAGGAAATTTACTTTCTAAAGGAGAAGGAAAAATTCAGTTTTTAGAACTTACTTCAGAAACTAAAAAATGTGATGCAAAAAAAGAAGGCGAGTTTCTGCAATTGTTAAGAACAACTTCTGGTTATTCTATCGAAAATAATAAACTTTATCTTTCTAATCAGTTTGGATTGACAATGTCTTTTAAAAAAGGATAATTAAAGAGAAAGGCTTCAAAATTAATTGAAGCCTTTTTTTATTTATTCGAATAATTCCTTAGGATCTTCACTTTCGTCTTCTTCAATAAAATCTAATTCTAAAGCTCTAACGGTCTGCACAGCATTTCCAGCAATTCCACGAATTGAACCGTACATTCCTAAAGTGTTATGAACTACTTTTTCAATTTGTTTTTCTCTTTGTTTCCAGATTCGCTGCATCGCTCTTTTTTCAGAATCTAAGTCGTTTTGCATTTGCGTAAATCCTTCTACAATTCCTTCAATCTGTAATCGGAATTCGTTGCTTGTCAAGAAATCGTATAACATTGACATTTTATCGCCTTTGTTTTCCTGCGCTTGTACAGCTTGGCTAACCTGAATTAAGGACTGGCGTAAAACGGCACTCAGACCTTTAAATTCTTCGTAGGTACAAATCCAGATTCCATCACGCATTCCCATTCTTTCCATTCCAGAAGGCATTACTTCGGTAACTAGAACACCAATATTGGCTCTTTTGGTTCTAATATCATTTTTAAACTTTTCGATCCATGATGGCTGAAAAGCTTTTGTCCTTTTACTTTCGTAATAAATAGAACCGCAATTTTGCAGTTCTCGTGTATTTACAATTTGAAGACAGTCGGCACCATTTGCGCCTTTTTTAACTTCATCGATACTGTCAAGCGGAAAATTATTGGCCAGCCATTCTTCAATCGCCAATTCCATTACTTCGCCCTGCAATTGCATAGAACCTTGTTCCTGCTTGCGTTTCATTTCTTCAATAAGTTTCTTCTGATCGTCAGACTGCTTTTGGTATTCTTTAATTTTTAGTTCGTTTTTTTCTTCTTCCTGTTTACGAATTTTATCACGCTCTAAAACCAAAGTTGCATTTAACTGCTTTTGAGCTTCGGCTTCAATTGCTTCTTTCATTTCCAGTTTTTCACGCTGTAATTTGGCAATTTCACCCTGCATTTTATTCAATTCCCTAATTTTATCTGATTTTTCAGAAAGCTCTTTTTCCATTAAAAGCAAACGATCTTTGTTTTCTTCGTCAAGTTTTATTTTAAGCTTTTCAGAAATTTCTTTTTCGGCTATTTTTCTTTCTCGCTCCAAACGCTCCGCAAAGAGTTCGTTTTCTTGTTTTTTCTTGGCTTCAAACTCGGCTTTGGCTTTTTCAAACTGTTCATTTTTAAGCTCAATTTCACGGTTTTGAATACTGGCTTTTTGTTGAAATTCTTTACGGATGCTGTCTTCCAACTGATGTTTTAAAACATCATTGACATCGATAGGAGTTCCGCAGTTTGGACACTGAATTGAAGATTGCTCGGCCATTTTATATTGAAATTTTATTGTAGAATTTGAATTTGCTAAGATATTTAAAAGTTCTCTTTTTGTGATACGGATTACTGTACTAAATTGTAACGATTTTTTGTTATATGCCACAAAGGCGCTAAGACGCAAAGTTTTTTTCTACAGATTGTAATAATTGAAAAGGATTTTCTCTCATTTTCTTCTCAATGACAAATTTATACGGATACTCAAAATGAGTATTAGAAACTTTGTGTCTTAGCGCCTTTGCGGCAATAAAAATCCAACAGCTGATCTTGTAATTTCGGATTCATCTTCCTTTGCAGTGATAATTGAAACATTCGTAAATAAATTAACTTTTTTCAATTCGATAAAACCAATCTCCGAATCGGGATTGTTTTTAGCAATGTTTGACGGAACAATCGAAATTCCTAAACCGTTTTTCACCAATTGCACTATCGAATTAATATTATTCGCTTCGTGAATAATCTTCGGCGAAAAGCCATAAAATGCACAAAGTTCCAATAGAACTTCGTGGTAATGCGGTGCGTAATCTTTATTGAAGAAAACAAACGTTTCGTCTTTCAGTTTTAAAATATCATTTTCTGATTCTATTTGAATTGTGTTTTTATTGTAAACTAAAGAAAAGCCATCTTTAAACCATAAATGCGATTTTATTTTAGGTGAATGAATAGGTGATCGGATAATTCCCATTTCGATTTTTCCTTTTTCTAAAGCATCGATTTGTTTTGTTGTTGAAACTTCAAAAAGTTTAAAATTGACATATGGAAACTGCGCTTTCAAATGTTTTATTAAATCTGAAATAACAGACGAATAAATCGAACTGATATAAGCAATTCTGAATTCGCCTGAAATGTTCTCTGCAATTTTTTTTGTTTTAGTAGAAATACGTTCCAAATTCTGAAAAAGTTCTTTTGTTTCTTTTTCAAAATATTTTCCAGCTTCGGTTAATGCTACTTTTTTATTGTTTCGAATGAAAAGCTTTGCCTGAAGTTCTTCTTCCAATTCAGCAATTTGACGGCTCAGCGGTGGCTGTGAAATAAAGAGTTTTTCTGATGCTTTGGTAAAGTTCAGTTCTTCGGCCACAGCCAAAAAATATTTTAAGTGACGTAATTCCATGATACTTTAAAAGTATTATTAATTGATAAAAATAGTATTTTTAAAGTATTTATGAAAAGAATAGTTTTGAAAAATCAAAAAATAAGTCTCTCGCAGATAAAGCAGATTATTAATTTAGATAAAATCGTCTAAACCATAATATTTCCAATCTATAATAGCATAAAGATTCGCGAAATCTGCGAGAGATTAAAAAACAAAAGACAATGAAAAAATCAACTATTGAAGAAATCAAGGAAAGATTTGACAATGATGTCGAACGATTTTCAAATTTAGAAACTGGTCAAGTGGCAACAATCGATGCTACTATTTCTTTAGAATTAATAACCGAAGCTTCAAAACGAATTGTTCCTAATGCTGCAACTGTTTTGGATGTGGGATGCGGTGCTGGGAATTACACTTTAAAGATGTTGTCTAAAGTGCCAAACTTAAGCTGCACTTTGGTCGATTTGAGTTTGCCAATGTTAGACAAAGCTTTTGAAAGAGTCTCAGCAGAAACAAACGGAAAAGTTATTGTGAAGCAAGGGGATATTAGAGAAATAGATTTAGAAGAAAACAGTTTTGACATTATTTTAGCTGGTGCTGTTTTGCACCATTTGAGAGACGATCAAGATTGGGAAACAACTTTTACTAAATTATTTAAATTATTGAAACCAGGCGGATGTTTAATGATTTCTGATTTAATAACGCAAGATACCGATTTGTTAAATGAATATACTTGGCAGCGTTATGGAGAATATTTGGAAGGAATAGGAGGGGCAGCGTATCGCCAGAAAGTTTTAGATTATATTGAGAAAGAAGATTCTCCAAGATCAATGAACTATCAATTGGATTTAATGAAAAAAGTAGGTTTTTCAAAAGTCGAAATTTTGCATAAGAATATGTGTTTCGGAGCTTTTGGAGGAATAAAGTAAGAAGCTGATCGACTGATTTATGTCTTTGGTCGGCTGTTAGTTTCGATCGATATAATAATTAGTTTTTGAATCTAAAAAATGTGTTGATTTGTATATTCAAATTTAACTTTCGTTACTTAATATTTACAGATGAGCAATAATCAACAATGGAATCGCAGAAGTTTTCTCTTTACAATGGGTGGAGCAGGAGCAGCTTTAATGTTAAATCCGCTTTTATCTTGGGCATCAACAGATCCAGATCCGAGAATTGCGGCTATTGTTGCCAGAACATTCGGAATCGATACGCATAATCATATTGATGTTCCTTTGATAAAATCGGAACTTCCAGGTCCAAAAGTTGATTTGGCCGGTGAAATGAAAAAATCTGGTTTGTCGGCAATTTGTATGACTTTTGCTGTTGATTATCAGAAATTAATTAATCCTGGGGATGCCTACGAAAGATTTTTAAATGGTCTTACTGCGATGGATGAAATTTTAAAAGCGAATGATATGAAACGCGCTCTTAATTATTCTGATTTGCAGAAAGCCCATAAAAGTAAAAAGCCAATAGTGATTCAATCTGTTGAAGGAGGACATTTCTTAGAAGGTAAAATCGAGCGTCTGCAAGTTGCTTATGATAGAGGTTTAAGACATTTAGGACTGCTTCATGATAATGATGCTTCGGTACCGCTTGGAGATATTTTTACGAAAACGCCGCAATGGGGCGGATTGACAACTTTTGGTGCTGAAACAATCAAAGAATGTGAAAGATTAGGTATTTTGGTTGATTTGTCGCATTGTGATAATAACACGGTAAACGGAGCTTTGAAAGTAGCTACAAAACCTATATTGGTTTCTCATACAGGATTAAATAGTCGTTTAGGAAGCAATGAGTTTATGTCTAAAATGATGATGCCGAGATTGATCAGTAAAGAACAAGCTAAAATTGTGGCTGAAAATAAAGGTGTAATAGGCGTTTGGACTCATCTCGCTGATTCGCCGGCTGCATTTGCAGACAATATTAAGGCGATGGTTGATGTTGTAGGAGTCGATCATGTCTGCATAGGAACTGATACGAAATTAACTCCCGCTTATCGTTCTCCAAATGATAAAGGATGGGGACAGGAAGGCAATAAAAAGCCTCAAGGTCAGGATGGTCCGCCAAAAAAGGAAAATGAACCACAAGGTCCTGGCGGTAAAAAGCAGGGCAGTGATAGAACTAATCTGGCTTGGGGAGAATCAAAAGCAGGTTTTTACTATACTGTTGTTGAAGCTTTATTAAACGCAGGCTATAAAGAAGAAGAAATTGCAAAAATTGGGGGTGGTAACTATTGCCGAATATTTGATGCAGCAACAAAAGGACATTAAAAGAGAAGCCGTTAAAATTTTTAACGGCTTTTTTGCATCTATAAAATCTGAGCGGTTTTGTAAACTTGAATTGGGCTTGTGACTAAGCTTTCGGTTTTTGAAATAAAATCAATTAAATACGGCTGTGCGTTATGTGAATCTAGACCAATTTGATCCCTCCATTCTTCCCAAAGAATAAATACATTGTCGGAAGTATGTAAATCGTAACGAATACATGCTGCTTCTTTTCTAGTTTCGGTTACTAAATGTGTCAGCATATTTTGAACTTGAATTAAGTTCTCTGGTTTACTTTTTAAAATTGCGGTAATCGAAATCATAATTATAAGTTTTTAAAAGTTTCTTCCAAATGTTTCGTGTAATCTTCTTTAAAGATAACTATATTTTCTGGTGTTGCGCCCTTTTCTACATCATGAAAATGGAATCCGTTTACGCGTTCCATTCCTGTAAATTTATTCATTTTATGAAAGCCAAACATTGCTCCGTCATCAACAGAAGTTTCTTCGAAGAATTCTCCCGGCAATGTAAACGCTGTTTTTGGAGCATTCCAGCTTGTAGTCAGCATGTATTTACGGCCATGTAAAAGTCCGCCTGTTCCGTAGTTAATGTCTGGATTTACGCGGCTTCTTCCATCGCTTTTGTAAATTCCGTTGTTGTGTCCTTGTGTGAAAACATCATCGATATATTTTTTAAAAAGATTTGGCAGTTGAAACCACCAAACGGGTGTGTGATAGATAATTAAATCTGCCCAAACGAATTTCTCTACTTCTTCCTGAAGATCGATATTGTCTTCGATATGAGTTGTTTTTATCTCATAATTATTATTTTTTGAAAGAAATTCAACTGTCCAATCCTGAACTGTTTTATTGAATTGTCCGCCTGAATGTGCGAATTTCTGTCCGCCGTTTATTATAAATATCTTTTTCATTTTAAAATTATTGTTTCTTATGAAAATGGATGCGTGAGGGATAGCAGTGGAAATCCTTTTGTGTCTCGTTTTTTAACGAGACACAAAAGATTGGAACGGATAGCCCGACCCGGAGGGACACGCCCAAATTCTAATTATTTAAATTTTGAGATTGTTTTAAACACATAGAAACATAGGTTTTTCTTTCTTGTAAAAGAGAATGGAAAGAAACTAGTTTCTAACACATAGTTCTCAAAGTTTGTCATTTTGAGTCTCGTTTCCTCGAAATGAGAAATTACGTTGACTATGTTTGTTAATGTAATTGAAACGTTTTTTGTGCGAAGTGAAAACTATGTTTCTATGTGTTTAAAAAGAGAATTATTTTATTTTAGCAATTGCCTGATTAATAAAATCCAATTCTGAAGCTGATAAATCGAAATTCATTGTTTTGGCATTTGAAATGGCTTGTTCTGCGTTTCTAGCTCCAGCCAAAACTATTGCAATTCCTTTTTGTAAAGATGTCCAGCGTAAAACCAATTGAGATAAGCTTGCTTCTTTTGCATGTGCTAAAGAAGTTAATTCTTCAACTAAAGTTTTAACTTTTTGAAGATCAAATTGATTGAAGTAACCGTTTCTATGGTCGTTTTCTTTTAATTTACTGTCTGTGAAATATTTTCCAGTCAATAAACCTCTTTCCATTGGACTGTAAGCAATGATTCCGATGTTTTCTGCAACTGTGAAAGGAATTAGTTCTTCTTCAATTTTACGGTTTAGCATGCTGTAAGCGATTTGGTTTGAAGACACTTGAATTGTTTTTTGTGCTTCCTTAATTTGTGCAACATTGTAATTGCTTACTCCAAATGCTCTAATTTTTCCTTGTTGTATTAAGGTTTCTACAGCTTCCATTGTTTCGGAAATTGGTGTTGTTGAATCTGGCCAATGAATTTGCAATAAATCGATATAATCGGTTTTAAGTCGTTTTAAACTTTCTTCGATTTCTTTAATCACATTTTCCTTTGATGAATATTTGTATACAGGAACTTTTTTTCCGTTGTCATCAGCATCAAAAAAGAAATCACCTTTTCCGTTATTACTTCCGTCCCAAACCAAACCAAATTTTGTTAGTAACTGAACTTTAGAACGATCTGCGCTTTTAATTGCTTCACCAATCATTTCTTCACTTAAACCAAATCCATAGAAAGGAGCGGTGTCGATTGTGGTAACACCATGATCGATTGAAGCATGAATCGAGTCTATTGAATCTTTTTTTTCTGTTCCACCCCACATTGTTCCTCCAATAGCAAAAGCGCCGTATGTAATGGTTGATAGTTCAAGTTCTGAGCTGTCTAATTTTCTATATTCCATGATATTGTATTTTTAAATCTTAAATTTCACTTGGCAAAATTATACTGTTTTTACGACTATTAATTTGTATATATTTGTCTTTTTTATGTAAATTTGCAACTTCAAATAATTATCAGCGTCATGAAAAAAGAGAATTTATACGAACCTTTTACGGTTTCTTTTGAGACTTTAGATGAATATCCAGATGTTGGTGATCGTCATAATTTCTTTGAATTGGTGTACATTTTAAGCGGAACAGGAAGGCAGTGTATCAACAAAAATATTTTTGAATATGATGCTGGACATATGTTTTTATTAACGCCAGAAGACTGTCATAATTTTACGATTGAAACCGAAACGAAGTTTTTCTTTTTGCGTTTTAATGATATTTATTTGAAGAATTCAAGTCTGCAGAATGAAAATGTACAACGTTTAGAATACATTCTGCAAAATGCCAATCATCAGCCAGGCTGTATTTTAAAAAATGATGCCGATAAATGTCTGGTAAAAGTAATGATTGAAGCAATTTGTCGAGAACATAACGATAAAGATGTTTACAATCAGGAATTGATTCAACAACTGGTAAATACTTTAATTATTATTGTAGCAAGAAATATTGCAAAATACCTTCCTGAGCAAGTGAATATTGGTACTGAAGGGAAAGCAATGGATATTCTGCAATATATCCAGAACAATATTTATTATCCTGAGAAGATTAAGGCAGAATCGATCAGCGATTATTTTGGAATTTCAAATACCTATTTAGGACGTTATTTTAAGAAACATGCAAGTGAAACGATGCAGCAATATATCAGTAATTACAAAACAAAACTGATTGAACATCGTTTACAGTTCAGTGATAAACGTATTAATGAAATTGCTTATGAATTTGGTTTTACGGATGAAAGCCACTTTAATAAGTTCTTTAGAAAACAAAAAGGGTATAGTCCTTCTGAGTTTAGAAAGACCATTAGACTGAGTGCTTAAACATTAATTGCACTAATTTACACGAATTATTTTTACCGTTGAATGGATAAAACTGATTTAAATGATGCTTCTTTTTTGTTTTAAATAATTTTCTTGATTACTCTTAATTTGTGAGTGTGTTTGTTCAATTCAGGATTATAAATTCCAGTGTGGTCTAAACGGTCAATACGAACTTTTCCACTGGCATGAATAATGTAGTTGTTGTCCATTATAATCCCAACGTGAGTAATATTTCCTTCATCGTTATCAAAAAAAGCTAAATCTCCCGCTTCACTTTCTTCAATAAAGCTTAATGGTTCGCCATCAAGCGCCTGCTGTGAGGCATCGCGATGAATTTTATAGCCGTTTAATTTGTAAACCATTTGCGTAAAACCAGAACAATCGATTCCGAAAGGTGTTTTTCCACCCCATAAATACGGAGCATTTAAATACATAAAAGCTGTGTTTATAAGCGCGCTTTTAGGTTTAATGCCGCTTGTTTTCGTTCCTTCAAAATCAAAATTAGAGACATTGATTTCGCTGTTGTTTAGAAATGATAATGAAGCTCCTAAGGGAATTGGAAGTAATAAATTGTCGGGGGCGGTGATGTAATCAATTAAATCGGCATTTAAGATAATCGCCTCTTTACTCAATTGATTGAAATTTGCCTCAGAAATTACCTGGTATTGTTTCGAATCAACCCATCCTTCATAGTCATCAAACTGAATTCTTATTTTAGCCCATTGATTATGGCGTTCTAAAATTTCGACATGTTCGCCAAACAAAAGTTGTGTAACGATTTCACTTCTGTCACTTGGTTCAGATCGAACGGGTACTATAGCTAAATTGCAAATTCCAAACATTTAAGGAAATTTATAAGTTAAAAATTAGGAGTTATAACTTCTGATAACTCCTAATTTTAGATAATATTATTTAAGCTCTTTCGATAACAATTGCAGATGCGCCTCCGCCTCCGTTGCAAATTGCAGCGGCACCTGTTTTAGCATTGTTTTGTTCTAAAACATTTAGTAAAGTTACAATAATACGCGCTCCTGAACAACCCAGTGGATGTCCTAATGAAACAGCACCTCCATTAACGTTTATCTTTTCGTTATCTAAATTTAAGATTTTTGCATTGGCTAAACCAACTACAGAAAATGCTTCGTTAAATTCGAAATAATCAACATCTGAAATTGAAATTCCAGCTTTGTCTAAGGCTTTTGGTAATGCTTTTGCTGGACTTGTAGTAAACCATTTTGGTTCTTGTGCTGCATCTGCATATCCTTTGATATAGGCTAGAGGTTTTAATCCCAATTCATTTGCTTTTTCTTCAGACATTAAAACTAATGCAGCAGCTCCGTCATTAATTGTTGATGCGTTAGCGGCAGTTACAGTTCCGTCTTTTGTAAAAACAGGACTCAAAGATGGAATCTTGTCTAATTTTACATTAGTATACTCTTCGTCTTTTGAAAATATAATTGGTTCTCCGCGTCTTTGTGGAACTTCCACAGGAACAACTTCATTGTCAAATTTTCCAGCATCCCAGGCTTTTGCACTTCTTTCATAAGATTGAACAGCAAAATTATCCTGCTCTTCACGGCTGATGTTATATTCAGTTGCACATAAATCAGCGCAAACTCCCATTGCGTTGTTATCGTAAGCATCTGTTAAACCATCTTTCTGCATTCCATCAAGCATTGCAGCTGGACCAAATTTGTTTCCTGCACGCATTTGTACGTAGTGAGGAATTAAGCTCATACTTTCCATTCCGCCTGCAACAACTACTTCAGCATCTCCACACGCTATTGCCTGCGCAGCAAACATAACCGCTTTCATTCCAGAAGCGCAAACTTTGTTTACAGTTGTAGCGGCAACTTCTTCAGACAAACCAGCAAAAAGAGCTGCTTGGCGAGCTGGAGCTTGTCCAACGCCGGCCTGAATTACGTTACCCATAAAAACTTCATCAACTAATTTTGGGTCTAGGTTAATTTTTTGAAGCGCTCCCTTAATAGCGGCAGCACCTAATTTTGGTGCGGGTACGGTAGATAACCCTCCCATGAAACTTCCGATAGGTGTTCTAACGGCAGAAACGATAACAACTCTTTTGTTCATTTTCTGTAATATTAGTTAATAAAGCAAATTTACTCTTTATTTGAATAAATTCAAATTTTGTGTAGAATAGGGCGATTTTAAATTTAAGATGAAATTTTTGTTAATTCTATTTGTTTGATTGTGAAGTGTTTTGGAAAAAAGATTAAAAAAACTTAAAAAAAAGCGCAAAAATAGTTGTGAGAAATGGAATGTTGTGTTACCTTTGCCACCGCAAAACAGAACACGTTTCTTGAGCTTGGAGAGGTGCCAGAGCGGTAATGGAGCAGATTGCTAATCTGTCGACGGGTAACCGTCGCCAGGGTTCGAGTCCCTGTCTCTCCGCTTAAATTTTGCCTTCGGGGTGTAGCGTAGCCCGGTTATCGCGCCTGCTTTGGGAGCAGGAGGCCGCAGGTTCGAATCCTGCCACCCCGACCAAAACTTTGCCATAAAGTTTTAAAACAAATGGTTCCATAGCTCAGCTGGATAGAGCAACGCACTTCTAATGCGTAGGTCGAAGGTTCGAATCCTTCTGGGATCACAACAAGCCACTCATATTGAGTGGCTTTTTTGTTTTAAGTTGTTTTCAACTTCTAAACAGCAAAGAGAATTTACCATATAAAGAGGTTTTTTAAAAACTATTAAAGCCTTTCAAGACTTTCAAGCCTTTGATCTCCATAATAATCAAATACTAAAATCTTCAAGCCAAAAAAGGCTGTCTTGACAAAGACAACCTTTAATGACTAATAAAATAAAAATGTATTCTAAAGTTTTACTTTCCTGATTGGCTTTCAGGGCTCATAATAACTTCGACACTACTAGAACTATCCAAAACGTGCTTACTAAACTGCTGAATAGTTTTTTGATTAATTTTAGAAATTAAATTTTTATATTCTTCATCTGTCGAAAACGGAATCTGATTTAAGCTGTTGTTGTAAAGTGTATTGTTCCAAAAAGAATTGGTTTTAAGCGATTCTTCCCTGTTTTTTAAAAGTGCTTTCTTAATGTCGTCCAAATCATTTGCATTGACTGGAGTTGTTTTTAAATCATTTAATTCTTTCCATACAATCTGCATTAACTTTTCCTGTTTGTCAGGATTACAGTCAAAAGTAAGAGCCAGACTGAAGGTTGGTTTTGGAATAAGTTCCAGGTTTCCGCCAACATTTACGCCATAACTGCCGCCTTCTTCTTCACGAATGGTCTGCAGGAATCTTTTTGATAACAGCTCTCCGATGATATACATTGTCAAGGCATTTTCTTTACTGTATTCTGTTTTTCCTGTTAGGTTTAAGTAAACAGTCGCTTTTGCAACTTCCATAGGACGTTTGAAATGAACTTCTGTTTTTCCTTTTTTTGGTTCAATATTTTGGTCGATATAATTTTCCTTTAAGGCTGGATTTGAGTTGATATTTCCGATGTATTTCTGAATTAATTCTAAAGCTTTTTCAGGAATATTTCCAACAAAAATAAAAGTAAAATCACCGGAATTTTTAATTCGGTCGCGGTAGATGTTTTCTGCTTTTTTCAGATCAATGGTTTCAAGAAATTTTTCATTGAAAATAAAAGTACGCTTACTATGATTTGAATTTGCTAAATCAATAGAATCTTTAAAGGCGTTTCCGTTATCTTTTTTTATTGTTTCTAAACGATTTTTATATTGTTCTTTAAGGATATTAAAAATATTTGGGTCAAATCGGGGAGACTCAAAAGAAAGATAAACCATTTGCAGCATGGTTTCGAAATCAGCTTTGTTGGAACTTCCTTGAAATCCCTGCGTATTTTCGCCAATAAACGGCGATGCCTGCGCAACTTTTCCAGTCAGTTTTTCTTTTAGACCAATATTATCAAAATTACCTAGGCCCGAAGACCTTGCAATTGTCGTTGCAATTTCTGCAGAAGCCAGATCTTCGGTTTTGACCAAAGATTTACCTCCTTTTGAAAATGCCGAGAACACAATCTGATCTTGTGAGTAAGTGGTTGGGAGAACAATTATTTTAGCTTCATTTTCTAAAATATAACCTTTTGCGTCCTTAACTCCAGCTATTTCAAATGTTTTTTTAATTGCAGCCGGTTTTAGTTCCTTATCAATTAACGGCGCGTTGTTTTCTTTTTTAGTGTAAGGTTCCAAAGTCATGTTTTCGACTTTTTTCATTACGCTTACAACAGCTTCTTTTGTTGGAAAATCATTTTTATCCTGATCTGAACCAGTTACTAAAACCACTTGGTTTGTGGGTTTTTGAATGGTTTTCGCATAAGCATTCAATTCCTCTAAAGTGATACTATTTATGATCCCAACAATTAATTTATAATCATCTTCAGGGGAAAGGAATGGCTTAGCTTTTAAGAAATAATTGGTCAGTTTATCTGCCCAGCTGTCGTTGTCAACCTTGTCTTTATTGCTTATAAAATCATCATAAGAACTTATAAAAATCTTTTTAGTTCTATCTAATTCTGCTTGAGCAGCGCCAAAACGTTTTAGGCGCTCTGCCTCAGTGTAAGCTTCTTCAAATGATTGTATTATTTTTCCTTTTTTGGCTAGAGCCGAAATATTAAACGAAGTATTTAACCTTGAAATGGGTTCAAAATACGTTTTTAAATTTAAAGCGCCACCTTGATTTTTTAAAAGCAATTCTTTGAAACGATTGTTTAAAATACTGGTATAAAATGAATTCATTACGTTTTTACGCGTAACGATACTGTCTTTTAATAATGGCTCGTCTAAAACATACTGAAGTGTAATGGAAGAAGAAGACGCCTCTTTGTCAGACGCAGTTCCAAAATACAATTCATCGTGTTTTGGAATCTCTGTATATGTTCTTGCAGCCACTTTTTTAGCTAGTGGAATTCCTGAAAAAATGGTCTTTACTTTTTGCTCCATTGCTTTTACATCAATATCCCCAACAATGATTACGGCTTGTAAATCTGGACGGTACCATTTTTTATAATAGTTTCTTAGTTCAGGATATTTGAAGTTATTGATGATATTTAAATCACCAATAACATCTCTTTTACTGTATTTTGAACCTTTGTATAAAACTGGATCTGTCTGCATTTTTAAACGAAAACCGCTTGTACGTCTCGTTCTCCATTCTTCTCTGATTACGCCTCTTTCGGCATCAATTTCTTGATTGGTTAAAGAAAGAGAACCAGACCAGTCGTGAAGAACCCAAAGTGTAGAATCGATCAGTTTTTCGTTGCTGACAGGAACTGTACTAATATTGTACACTGTTTCGTCGTGAGCAGTGTAAGCATTAATGTCTTTACCAAAACTTACTCCGTTCTTCTCTAACATTTTAATAATTCCTTTTCCTTTAAAATGTTCTGTTCCGTTAAAAGCCATGTGTTCCAGAAAATGTGCCAATCCGTTTTGATTATCATCTTCTAGAATGGCACCTACATTTTGAACAAAGTAAAAACTGGCTCTGTCTTTTGGTTCTTCGTTGTGGAGAATATAATATGTTAGTCCATTTTTTAATTTTCCAGTTGTCACGTTTTTATCCAGCGGAATGTTGGTTTTGAACTGGGAAAACACACCTTGAAAAGACAAGGCAAGAATCCCAATAATGATATTTTTTTTTGTATTCATTTTGATGTTTTTTATCTTCTGTTTCTTCTAATCAGGATGAAAGCAGCGCTTAGTATAATCAATAAAGGAAACAGCGCAATAAATACAATTTTATTGATGAAAACCTGATTGGCATTTATTGTTATTTTGTTGTCTGTATGATTTGGACGAGTGGTATCAATTGGAAATTCATAATTGGTAAACCAGCTGAAGATATCAGTTACAAACTGAAATGTTCCCGACCCGCCGCGGCTTAGCTCGGCGTTGCCCATGAAATCTGCATCTCCTGCAACAATAATTTTTTGCGCTTTACCATTTACATTTCTGGTTAAAGCTACAGCAAGCGGAACAGCAGTTGCAGCAGCTTGTTTTTTTAGATCTTCTGAAACAGAAGTAAGTCCGGTCTGTGCTTCCCAAGCTGGCTCATTATTTGTTTTTAAAAGTGGTATTACTTTAAATCCAGTATCTTTTACGGTTTTAATACCGCTGCTTCCTAAAAACGGAATTGGATTGTTGTTTTTATTTTTAGTTAATTTGATTACAGTCGAATCTATGTTTTTTGAAACTTCTGTAACTAAATAATCGGGTGAATTAATTTCACTTTCCTGAACCAAAGCTTGTTTTGTAAAACTTAAACCTAATTTATCTGTAACGCCAGCCAAAGCAGAATTTGTTTCGGGTTCTGCCAAAAGCATTAAATTTTTTCCTTCGTCAATATATTTGTTGATGCGGTCTACAGCTCCTTGGCTCAATTGTGTCTTCGGATCGGCAATTATTAAAATAGTCGTTTGCTCTGGAATGTTCTGCGCATTAATATCTACAGAAGAAACATCAAAGCCTTGATTGATAAGCGAATATCTGAAGGTGATTTCATTAAAACCAGTTTTATAATTTTTATCTCCAATCTTGTCGACGCTTCTTTCCATGTTGCCGGTTGCAAAAACAATTTTAGGAGCAGGAATTACTAAGCGTTTCAGCGCAGCAGAGATTTCTTTTTCCATTGGTACTTTAAACATATCGTCGTACATTCTTAAGAATGTTTTCTTGCCGTTATATTCTACTGTACGGACAACTCTGTTCTGCTCAGGTTTTAAATCAATTATTTTTTTAATTTCTTCTGGAGAATAAAGTTTTTTTAGTTTCAAATCCTGTGTTTCGATCATTTTCTCCGCCAGCTGCTTGTCGTTCAATCCAGGGTTTTGGGCATATAAAGCTTCATTGTTTGAGGTATCATAATAATACACATATTCCATTTCCATCTGTGGTATAAAACGCGTATATTTTTCAAAGCTTGCTATATCCGAGTTTTGAGAATAAGGCATTGCCATATAATAGTTGATGTCTAACAAGTTTACATAAGTTGTTAACTTTATAGGACCGTCTATTTTTTTAACAATATCTAAACTGGTTTTTGTTAATGTTCTGTCTTTTGTACGAGTCATATCGTGATACAGGGTAAGAGAAGCTCTAGACGTAATGTAACCAAGTGACAAAACAACTGTTATTAATAAAGTGTATTTTAATACTCTTTTTGAGATTGTTTGTGCATCTCTTCCAGTTTGTAGTTTATAGATACTCAATACAATAAAAAGACTGCTTACTAAAACGAAGTAAAATACATCTTTACTGATGATAAGTCCTTCCAGCATTTCATTTGCGCGTCCGGCGATTGAAAGGAAATAAGTTATGTCTTTTACAATTTCAACATCCTGCCAAAGTTTACCAATGAAATTTAAACCTGCCAAAACTACCAAAGTACTGATAGCCGCAACAACTTGATACGAAGTAAGGCAAGACATAAAAAGCCCGATTGCCGCATAGGTGCAAACTAATAAATACAACCCAATAAGTCCTGAAATAGCAAATTTTAAATCTAAATTGTCAATAGAGAAGTAAGCAATACCAACCTGCAATCCTAATATTACAATGAATAAAAGACAGTAAGCAGCAATAGCTAAATATTTACCCAATACAATATCTTTAATTTTAATTGGAGAAGAAAGTAAAAGCTTGATCGATCCGCTGTTAATTTCTCGGCTTACCAGTCCCATTGTTAAAAGCGGGACGTACAGGTATAAATAATTCTGCATTTCGGTATACAAACCGCTGAATCCAGAAAAAATGACTTGGGACAAATTATCAAGTCCTTGTCCAATTTTCTGTGATTTTTCAAAACGTTCGATTGTACCGAAGAATTTCCAGCTGGACTGGATTGAAAATATTACTAAAACAACCCATGCGACAGGTGAGTAAAACATAGTGTTGAGCTCTGTTTTAGCAATTCTATATATTGTTTTCATTTGTTTATTTTTTAAGAAGGGATAGAGTTTTTAGAAGGCGCTTTTTTAGATAATTGTGCAAAAATTTCATCAAGAGAAACTTTTTCGAATTGAATTTCACGTAATTTCCAATTGTTATGAACACTTAGCGAAATGATTTTTTCTGCAACTTCCTGCGTTCCTTCAAATGTTATCTGCACTTTTTTCGGAGAAAGATAAACGGCATTTGTTACTTCTGGAATAGCTGTTAAAGATTCAACTTGCGGCGGATTTTCAAAACTTGCGGTCAATTTATCTGCTTCGATATAATTATTGAAAGCATCAAGTGTATTGGCAAAAACCATGTGTCCGTTTTCAATCATTCTGATATCCTGGCAGGTCGCCTGAACTTCTGATAAAATATGAGAAGAGAAAATAACGGCTTTATCTTTTGATATTTTTTTGATTAATTTTCTAACTTCTAAAATCTGGTTAGGATCAAGTCCGTTTGTAGGTTCATCTAAAACTACTAATTTAGGTTCGTGAATAATAGCTTGAGCAATACCTACACGCTGTCTGTATCCTCCAGATAAGTTTCGAATTAATCGATGGCTGAAATGCGAAATACCGCATTGTTCTTTTGCTTTCTCTAAAGCATTTTTTAAATCTTCTTTTTTTACATGACGAAGTTCTGCACAGTGAATTAAATATTCATCTACCGTTAAATCTAAGTGCAAAGGCGGAGTCTGCGGTAAAAAACCAATTAGTTTTTTGGCTTCAACAGGATTTTCTTTTAGATTAATTCCGTCAATAAAAATATTACCGCTGGTTTGGTTTAATACGCCGCAAAGAATATTCATTGTAGTCGATTTTCCTGCACCGTTAGATCCTAAAAGGCCTAAAATTCTGTTTTCTTTAATTTCAAAACTAATATTTTGTATTGCCCAATCCTTACTGTATTGATGCGACAAATCCTCAACTCTTACAATTGTTGTTTCCATAGTGTTTTTTAAAATCGCAAGAATGTATTTTTACTGAAAACACATTCTTGCGTTGCTTTTAATTTTTAGTATCCTAAATTTTGGGTTAAAAAGGGATTAGAACGAATAGCAGGTTCTGGTATTGGGTATAAATTATCTGAAGTTTTCCAGATTTTATCAGATAAAACGGAGAGTGTCTCATCTAGTTTTCCCGTTCTTTTAAGATCCAGCCATCGATGTCCGTTTTCTGCAAAGAACTCGCGTTGTCTTTCAAGAGCAATTAAGTCTAATAATTGATTTATATCTGTTAAAGTAGTACCATCTAGTAAAGCTCTGTTTCTTATCACATTAATATCTTGCTGTGCACCTATAATATCATTTGATCTTACTCTAGCTTCGGCTCTAATTAAATAAAGTTCTGCTAATCTTAATACAGTAGAGCGTTCTATTGGAGAATTACCAAATCCGTTGTGATATTTATAAGGTGCAATACCTAAAAATACTCCGGCTCTATTTCTAATATCAATTGTCCAATTTGTTTTTCTGGCATCGCCAGTTTCAAAGAGTGAATTTCCTTTTCTCAGCAAAAATGTGCCACCAGTTGTAAATACAGAAGATCCTTCGTATGTATAATTAACATTGTAGTAAGGTATTTGCAATATAGATTCATCATTGTCTGCAATAAACGGACTATTGACACTTCCTAAATCAGTAATTTTGTAAATTCCTGTTTGGTTTATTACCGTCGTGGCATGGGCAGCAGCTTCTGTCCATCTTCCCAAATAAAGATTAACCCTTGCTGATAAAGTTTCTGCAGCCCATTTTGTAGCTCTGATTCTTTCCTGGTCATAATTGCTGTAATCTGTTGGAAGATCTTTAGAAGCATCTGTTAAGTCCAGTAAAATTTGTGCGTAAACATCCTGTTGCGAAGATTGGGGTGACAATGCAGAGACATCTACATTTGTTGTAAGGATTAAAGGTACATTGCCCCAGAGATTAGTCAGATAAAAATAACAATAGGCTCTTAAAAATTTCGCTTCGGCAATCCATTGTCTGCTTTTAAAAGCACTAAGAGAAGTGCTTTTAGTGATTCCTTCTATTACGTTATTGGCATTATAGATAGTTTTATACAATTCGCCCCAATTAGTATTTATAGTACCGTCTGTTTCTGGAATTTCATTCGAACTGTAAACATTAGCAATACCTGTTGTTGGCACCAATTCATCGGCAGTTTGTCCAAGAATAGAGTGGACTCTGTTGTAATAAAAATCTGTAACCATACTTTGGTAGATTCCGTTTACCGCGGCTTCAGCAGTTGTTTCTGAAGAATAAACACTTTCTGATGACAACTGATTACTTGGAAGGTCAACATCTAGAGCATCGTCACAACTCGTAATTCCTAACAAAAGGAAAAACGAAAATATATAGGTATATTTATTTGAATTATTTTTCATGATTTTAAGATTTAAAATGTAAACTGAGTTCCAAAAGTTATAGTACGTAATGGCGGCAGTGCCAATCCTTGCGTTTCAGGATCAAGACCTTTATACTTAGTAAATGTTACTAAGTTTTGTCCTTGAATCGAAAGTCGGACACTCTGTAAATATTTCTTTGTTGCCTCATCTAATGGAATTTGATAAGAGGCACTTACATTTTTAAGTTTGATATAAGATGCATCTACAATAGAAGCAGTTGACCCTATATAATTGAAAAAACTATTTTGAAATCCTGAACTTAAAACATTTCCCTGCGCTAAATAATCATTATACTCATCCACTTGAAAATTTGCAGTGCTGTAAGGATAACCAGGCTGTGCTCCAGTGTCTGACATTAAAGTTCTACCGTCTTGTTTTACAAATTGAAATAAGAAATCAAGAGTAAAAGCTTTATAACTAATTGTATTAGAAATACCGCCATAATATTGAGGATAAGTAGGTCCAAAATATTTTCTGTCTCCTCTGCCAGTTTCAGCAAATCCGCTGGAAATTCTTCCGTCTCCGTTTGCATCTTCAAATTGAGCAATACCGCTGGCATTTACACCGGTAAAGTTGTATAAATATCTACCGCCTAAAGGCTTTCCAACCACATATTGAGAATAATAGCTGGTAAACTCTATTCCAGGAAATGATATTAATTGGTTCGAATTAGTTGAGATATTAAAAGAAGTTGACCAATTTAAATTCTTAGTATGAATATTTGTTGTGCCAAGAGTAAATTCCCAACCTTTATTTTCTACTTCCGCCGGTAAGTTTGCTGTATAAGTTGTAAAACCAGCCTGCGCACTAAGCGTATAACTTACTAATTGATTGCTTGAAGTGTTTTTATAATAAGCTGCTGTAAAAGAAATACGATCGTTTAGGAAACTCAAATCAAGAGCTGCTTCAAATTTCTTTGTTAATCCCCATTTAATGTTAGGGTTTGCAATTCTAGCAGCAGACATAGAAGCATTTCCGCTTCCATATGTACGAGTGTCAAAAGTTTCAGCATATTGATAATCTCCAATTTCATCACTTCCAATTTCTCCATAGCTAGAGCGCAGTTTTCCAAAGCTTAACCATGCAAGATTATTTAAGAATTTCTCCTGAGTAAAAACCCAGGCAGCACCTACAGATCCAAAATTTCCAAAACGATTATTTGCTCCAAAACGAGATGAACCATCTCTTCTAAAGTTGACGTTTAAAATGTATCTGTTTTGAATATTATAATTAAGTCTGCTGAAAAGAGAAATGTACTTATATTCGACAGTTCCATTATTAGCAGTTATGTTTTCTGCAGTTCCTAAGTTGCCAATTAAATTATCTGAACTATACCCGCTTGAATTAACATACGAAGGCATCTCTGATTTTCTATTCTGCCATGAACCTCCAACAAGTGCGGTTAAGTTTCCTTTCCATAATTCTGTTGTGTAATTTAACTGAGGTTCAATAGTAAAATTATTGGTATTATTGGTTGAAACCGTATAAGAGCGCTGAAAGTTCACATTAGTACCGTTTGCTTCAGCATAAACATGGTTAACTGCCGATCCAGGCATAAATTGTTTGGTCTGCATCTGCGCTCTTCCGTATCCTAAATCTGTTTTAAAAGATAGTCCTTTTGCAATTTCGTATTGAAGATTAAAGCTGGTAATTAGATTCAGTCCTTTATCGTCTACCCTCTTATCTAAAGCGGCAAGCGGATTGATGTCACTAAAGTAATCTGGTGACCAGTAATAACTCCCATCTGCATTATATAACGGACGGTTAGGGGCGGTACCCAGCGCATAAGTTGTGATGTCAAAAAATGGTAATTTATTATTATCCGCAGCAAAAATTACAGAAGCACCAATTTTTAATTTTCTGTCTAATGTGCTGTGATTAATATTGAAGTTAGTAGAGAATTTATCATAACTGAAATCTCCAGGAACAACAGTAGTCTCTTTATGGTAAGCACCGCTCAAAAGAAAATTCGTTGTTTCGTTCCCGCCTTTTAAGGACGCCGAATAATTATTGAAATTAGCAGTTCCTCCAATTAATTTTTTCTGCCAATTAGTAGAAGCATTAGGATCCCAATCTGTAATAGCAATACCGTTACTATCTACATCTGCAGTATTTCCACTATTATTCAAAGCAGTTTGCAGCATGTTGAGGTAAGCGGGTGTATCTAGCATTTTTGCCATATGTGCTACTTCCGAAACTCCTGAGTTGGTAGTTATAGTAAACTCTGTTTTTCCAGATTTACCTTTTTTAGTAGTAATAAGTACAACACCGTTTGCACCTCTTGAACCGTAAATAGCGGTTGCATCTGCATCTTTTAAAATTTCGATGCTTTCGATATCATTTGGATTAATAATGTTTAGCGGACTCGTCGATTTTTGAGCACCTCTAATTACATTTTGATCTTGTACCTGCTGTTTAATGTCGTCTCCAATATACGGAACTCCATCTACGATATATAGAGGAATATTACTGCCTTCAATAAAGTTTCGACCGCGAATACTAATATTCATATCGCTGCCTGCATATCCAGAAGTCTGTGTTACAAAAACTCCTGGAGTTCTTCCTTGCAGCGTTTGTAAAATATTGGTTACTGGTTGTTTTTCAATATCTTCAGATGTAATCTTAACTACAGATCCAGTCGAAGTTCTTTTTGTCGTTGTACCGTAACCAATCACAACTATCTCATCTAATTTAGCCAGATCGGGTTGCATTTTGATAGTAATAGAAGTTTGATTCTGCACAGTGACTTCTTGTGTTTTATAGCCAAGGTAAGATACTTTCAACACGTGTTTCCCTGCTGGTAATTCGATGTAAAATTGACCATCAAAATCTGAAACTCCTTGTTTATTACCTCCAACAAGTGCAATAGATACGCCAGGAAGCGGTTGTCCATTTTCGTCTAGGACTTTACCGCTTAGCATATAATTTGCTTCACTCTCATTTTCTGTTTTTGATACCGCGGTTTTTGGAGTTTCTTTTTTATAAATGACAACGTTTTTGTCTACTTGCTTGTAAACTAAATTACTGCCTTGAAATACGGTATTCAAAATATCGCTAACACTACGGCGTCCTCGTGGTGTAGTTACTTTTGGAAAATCTTTTATGATTTGCGGCTGATAAGCAAACAGTAATCCTGTTTTATTTTCTATTGTTTTAAATAAAGTCTTAATGTCTTGATTATGAAGTTCAATATCAACAGATATCGATTCTAAATTTTGACCGCTCATTTCGGTAGCAAAGATCATATGAGTACCGCAGGTCAGTAAGAAAATGTGGAATAAACTGATTCGCATGATCATAATGGTTTTTTTTGACAAGTGAAAAAAAGAGGTCTTCTTTTCCCTGTCAAACATGGTTGTTTTACAGCGTAATTTCATAAATTTGCTTGTTTTTTAATGGTTACTGGATTAATTGTTAAAAATCTTGGCCATCTGGTGTAGGAGCTAGATGGCTTTTTTAGTTTGGTTTTTGGTTGTTTTTCTTCGTTTTTTAAGGTTAATATTTATTTTCTAAGCTTTCTAAGTAGGAGGTTAGTCAGCCTTTTCGGTATTATGTATTCTTTTTACTCGCATCCTTTGCCATCTAAAATAACAGCGCCAGCCTTGTCATAATGGTAGTCCGTTTCTAAAACACTCGAGATTACTTTTAAAACATGATCTAAATCTTCTTCATTTAAGAAACTCGCCGTTATACTGCAGTTTTTAATTTTTTCATTCTGTATTGAAATCTCAACTTTATACTTTTGAGAAATAAGAGCAGCAGCTTCAGTCATGTTAATATCATCTAGAATCAAGTAGTTACTTTTCCACTCAGTTACTATAGCAGCATTGATAGTATTTTGCTCAAAATTCAAAGTGCTTTTGTTAACTTTAATCTGCTGGTTTGGAGTAATCACGCCATATACTTTTTGAGTATCTCCAACCTGAACCTTACCACGAGCAACCGTAACTTCGATATTATCTGAAGAATTTTTGGCATTGATGTTAAAAGCAGTACCCAAAACTCTCGTTTGGATTTTACCAGTATGTACGATAAAAGGCTTTTTTTCGTCGTGTTTAATGTCAAAAAAAGCCTCTCCTGTCAACGTTACTTCACGAGTTTTGCTGTTAAAAGAATTTTGATCGTATTTTAAACTACTGTTGTCATTTAAAAGAACAGTACTCCCATCAGGAAGATGTACTAATTGTTTGCCGCTAAAATCGATTAAAGTATTTTCTGCGATAACTTCTGGCTGAACAGCTGGCGATGGCACTAAATTATTCTCTTTAAAAAACAATGAATTTCCAATAGCTATTAAAGCAATAATGCTGGCGGCTGCAAATACCAATTTCAAAACAGTTTTTCTGCTTCTTTTCTGTGGATGTAAATTCAAAACTTTAGGTTCGTTTTGAGGTTCAGATAAAATGTAATTCAGGATATCATCTCCCTGTTTTTTATCCATTACTTCAGTAACGTAATCGTTTTTCAGCATATCATGAAGTTTTTCTTTTAGAAAATCATCATGGGTTCCCTGCTGAATTATTTCCATCATTTGCTGTTGTTCAGCATCAGATAGATTATTTTGCAGATAGCCTTCAAATAACTCTTCGAATTTTTTTTGCTGCATTGGTTTTAGTAAATTAAATTAGTACTCGTTTGTAAATGATAGATTGGGTGATCTTTTTTTTTTTTTTTAGCCCCTCTGATTTCAGGGATACGAGATGTTTAATTCTGTCTCTTTATTATAAAGACCATTCAAAAAAGGGGAGGGAGTAGTCGAATATGAAAAAAATGTAAAAAAAGTGTAAAATAATAGCCGGAAAGGCTTTTTTGAAAGAAAAAACCTTAATCTAAAATTTCAGAAATAAAAAGACTGTCATGAACATATTCATATAGGGCGAAATCTTCAAGCGTATATATTTTAAAGCCTGTGCCATATGTTTTTTGACAGTTTCTGTAGAAATTCCTAAATCCTCACCAATTTTTTGGTGGCTCATTCCATCCCATTTAGCCATTTTATAGACTTTCTGCTGTTGCGGAGGAAGCTGTTCTACGATCTGATTTAGAATAGTATTGTACTGCTCATCTTTAATTGAAGTATCTGTATCTATAAATCCAGTATCTTTAGAATTAACTTCTAATGCCAAATTAGATTCTCTTGCAATTTTTTTAATTGAATTGAATAAGTGATTGCGCGAGATGATATATATGTAATTCTCAAAATGCTTTACTTCAGCCAGACTTTCGCGATTCTGCCAGATTTTCAAGAATATATCCTGAACAGTTTCTTCTGATAAAGTTTTTGATTTTGTAATTCTTAAGGCAGTAGAGTAGACGATATCTTTATATTGATTGTAAATTTTTGTAAAAGCAGGCTCACTTCCTTGAGATAACTCAAGAAGAAGTTTTTTTTCGGCAATATTTGAATTTTGAGCCATGTTTTTACTTTCTAATCAATGCAGCAATATTATTTATTTTTTTTCAAACTGAGAATATTTATCTATTATACCCTCTTAAAAATGTTAATTTAATATTTTATGAATTAAATATTAAATTATTGTAAAAATTAAGCGCACTCTTTTGCATAAGACACAACACTGTTTAAAGAGCGGTTTAAAATATTGTAGGTTAAGTCTTGTTTATATTGCGGATTGAATAAAATGGAAGAAAAAAAGTATTTTTATATTGAAGGATATTTATAAAAAGTATAGATTTGATTTTTTTCAAGCCCTTCTTTTTTTTAAGAAAATTATTTTAATTTTTTAATTTGATTTAATAATGAAAAAGAACTTATTTATTTTACTTAGTTTATACTGCACTGCATCTTTTTCGCAGTCAGTTAAAAAACCTTTAGTTTCTGCAATTACGGTAAAAGATCTTAAAACAGATATGTACCAAATGGCAGGAGATCATTTTAATGGGCGCGAAGCCGGTACTTTAGACGAATTAAAAGTCTCAGTTTGGCTGGCAGAAAAAGCAAAGCAAGCTGGAATGTCTCCCGCAGGAGATGATGGTACTTTTTTCCAGTTTTTTGATTTGTACAGACATCAGGTAACAAACTACACCAAATTTAAAATTGGACAAAAAGATTTCAAATTATGGAGCGAAGTTTTGATAGCCGAAACAACAACCAATAAAGTGGAAGCGCCGTTACTTTATTTAGGAAAAATTTCAACAGAAGAAATTAAAAAAATAGATGTAAAAGGGAAAGCTGTTGTTTTATTAGCTTCGAAAGATGGTATTTCAGAAGATATTTCACTTTTTGATCGTAGATACCCAGGATTTGTTAAACAAAAATATTATGAAGATTTAGCTTCTAGAGGTGCTGCTGCTCTAATTATTGTTGCAGATGAGTTTGGTGAAAAAAGCTGGTCTCAAGTAGAGCCTCAAATGAAGCGTGGCGTATACGGAATAGAAAGTTATCGCGATAAAATGCCTGTGCCTGCCAGAATGCCTGCTTTTTGGCTTCATAACGATCAAATTGACTTTCTAAAAAATACGAAAGATAATTTATCAGCCGAGGTAATTTCTGAAACCTATAAATATCCTTCAGTAAATGTTGTTGGAAAAGTAGAAGGGACTGATGCGAAATTAAAAAATGAGTACATTCTTTTTAGTGGACATCAAGATCACGACGGTGTGCGTCAAAAATATGGTCAAGATTCAATTTACAATGGAGCAGATGATAATGCAAGTACCTGTGTTGCCATGCTTGCCATTGCAAGGGCATTCAAAAAACAGCCAGCTAAAAGATCTGCCTTATTTGTATTTCATGGAGCAGAAGAACGTGGGTTATTAGGTTCAAATTGGTATGCTTCTCATCCTACTGTGTCTCAAAAAGATATAATTGCAGTTTTGAACGGAGATATGATAGGAAGAAATGATATCAATCAGGCGGCATTATTAGGTTCTAGTGATCCTCATCAAAATTCTTCGGACCTAGTTAGTATTGCAAAGATAGCCAATGACGAAGGTCCGAAATTCGAACTTGATAAACTTTGGGATAGACCAGAGCATCCTGAATTCTTTTATTTTAGATCGGATCATCTTCCTTATGCTCAAAAAGGAATACCAGCCGTTTTTTTTACCAGCGTACTCCATAGTCAATATCATACACCAATGGACGAATCCGAAAATATAGATTTTACAAAACTCTATAAAATGACAGATTGGATTTATCGCACTGGCTGGATATTATCTAATAATACAGAGCGACCTAAGCTTATTAATAAGAAAATCTAAAAAAATCTTCTTTTAAAGTTCAGATCTTTATAAAGCGACGGATGACAAACCTGTCATTTTTTTTTATAGATATATTATATATAAGTAGAAAAATATAGTACAATATATAAGAGTAGGTTTCGTAATCCCAACCCGACAGGTTTCAGAAACCTGTCGGGTTTAATTTTTATACATATATATGTATATAAGAAGAAAAACATCTGTCAGGTTGAGCGGAGTCGAAGCCCCTGTACAGTAATTTGGATTTTAAGAATTGAGATTTGGGTATAAATAAGAAGCTGTTTACACTGCTGTCGCGGCAGAAGCAGTAGTTTTTAATAGTGCATTTGAATAAAAAGCATTAAAAAAGGGTGCCGAAAACTAAAAACTCTGCAAAATTGAAAGAAGAAAGCTGGTCTAAACTGAGGAAACAGCAGTTGAAATAGGAAAAACCTCATATTGATCAAAAAAATTTTCATGTGTAAATAATCAGTTATCAGTCTGTTAAGGAAAAAGCATTTAAAAAGATGGAAAAAATATAAAAAAAAGTCTTGCAGATGTAAATAAAGGTGGTACTTTTGCACCCGCAGAAG